>Ga0265780_10000007_pt1 | contig 679016 bp, 565 predicted proteins | sample P1T30metagenome_FD_192432 | JGI IMG/M metagenome (GOLD analysis project Ga0265780, IMG submission 192432) | Plant litter microbial communities from East Loma Ridge, Irvine, California - P1 T30 | ecosystem: Environmental > Terrestrial > Plant litter > Unclassified | place: USA: California...
AGATTTTAGATTTTAGAATTTAGATTTTAGATTTTAGATTTTAGATTTTAGATTTTAGATTTTAGATTTTAGATTTTAGATTTTAGATTTTAGATTTTAGATTTTCCATAAAAAAACCATTTGCTTTGCAAATGGTTTTTTTATGGATTTTCCTAATCTTAAAAATGAGTCTTTCGCTTACGAATTACTAAACTGAAGATTGCTCAGGTTTTTGTAAATTCCGTTTTCCAGATTTATTAATTCCTGATGTGTTCCTTCTTCTGAGATTTTTCCACTGTCCAGAACCAGAATCTTATCCGCATTTCTAATCGTCGAAAGTCGGTGTGCAATTATAATACTTGTTCTTCCTTCCATTAATACTTCAAGCGCTTCTTGAACTAATTTTTCACTTTCACTATCTAATGATGATGTAGCTTCATCCAGAATGAGGATACTTGGATTTTTAAGTAAAGCTCTTGCAATGGCAATACGCTGGCGCTGACCACCCGAGAGTTTCACTCCTCGTTCGCCAACCAGAGTCTCAAATTTTTCCGGAAATCCTTCTACAAAATTGAAAGCGTTTGCTTGTTTTGCTGCCTGAATAATCTCTTCGTCCGTAGCATTCGGCTTCCCATAAGCAATATTTTCCTTAATCGTTCCTCCAAACAAAATAACATCCTGAGGTACAATACTCATATTGCCACGAAGATTTTCCAGATCATAATCGTAAATGTTTTTGCCGTCTACCAGAATTTCCCCGGAAGTAATATCGTAAAAACGCAATAATAAAGAAGAAATAGTAGATTTACCCGCTCCACTTGGTCCGACAATTGCAATTTTTTGCCCGTATGAAGCAGTAAAATTTACGTCTTGCAAAACCTGCACTTCTTTTCTGGAAGGATAGCTAAATGCAACATTTTTGAAAGCCACATTTCCCTGAATTTTTACAATTGCAGAAGTCCTTGGGTTTGCATTTATTTTTTCAGGCGTTTCTTCCAGTAATTCGAAAACACGTTCTGTTGCACCAACTGCTTTTTGAATCTGTGCGTACATTTCGGCAATTCCTCCAAAGGAAGCGCCAATAAAAGTAGTATACAGAACAAAAGAAATCAAATCACCAACGCCTTCAACTTCGCCTTTAATAGTTAGTGTAATTCCGTACCATACTACTGCAACAACGCAGCCAAAAAGACATAAAATAATAAACGAGGCAAAATACCCCCTGTACTGACCGCCTTTAATGGCAATCTTTACAATTTCTCTGATTTTATTTTTATAACGCTGAATTTCGTACCATTCATTTGCAAATGCTTTGACATTGCTGATTCCTTGTAAAGTCTCTTCGACAATTACCTGACTTTCCGCAACTTTATCCTGTGTTTTCTTTCCGTATTTACGAATAAATCTTCCAAAGATTACAGCGGCAACTGCTACTATAGGCACAATCGCCAACATCATCAGTGTTAATTTCGGACTGATATTTCCTAAGATCACAAAACCTCCAATAATAAGGATCAACTGCCTTAGAAATTCTGCAATTGTAGTGGTAAACGTATCCTGTAATTGCGAAATATCAGCGCTAATTCGGCTGTTAAGTTCGCCTACACGTTTTTGAGAGTAAAAAGACATCGGCAGCTTTACTAAATTTTCATATAAAGCAAAACGAATGTTTGACAAAGAGTTTTCTGTGAAATTCACAAAAAGGGAAATTCTGAAAAAAGAGAAAACCGCCTGCAGCATTAATATCACAATAAGTGCAACCGCGATTTCGTTTGCCCGGTTTAGATTTTTGTTGGTTACACAATCAACCAGCATTCCCATTAATTTAGGAAAGGCGAGGGCAGTGGCACTGGTTAATAAAAGAAATAGTAAACCCAGAAAAAATTTCCATTTGTGATCTTTACCGTATTTAAAAATCCGCAACGCTTTTTGTAGTGAATTGGAGTCTAACTTAGCTTTTGGTAAATCATTTTCTTGATATCGTGCCATTTTATATTGAATATTTTAGGTATACAAAGTTATAACTATAGCGACTCAATACAAAAAGAATATACTGAATTAGATTTTGACTTGTAAAATTTAACTAAAATTAAGAAATAGTATATTTTTATCTTTCTTTTAATTGACTGAAAAATAGATTTGTAAATATTTTATTGAAATTATTTTTCACTTTTTTCCATAAAAGGCTTGCAAATATAAAATCTAGCTGTATATTTGCACTCGCAATCACAAACGATAGCAGCCTAGTAATATAGGGCGATTAGCTCAGCTGGTTCAGAGCACCTCGTTTACACCGAGGGGGTCGGGGGTTCGAACCCCTCATCGCCCACCAATAACAACAACGCCATTGGATTCCAATGGCGTTGTTCTTGTTACAATACTTCACAATTGCTTAACTTGTTTTTATAGTCTCAAAAACAATTTTAATTTACCTCAAATGCTAATTACTTTATAAAAGAATTGCCATTAGTCCTGCTATCCCAAACAGAAATACAAGTAATTCATTGACGTTGATACAAAATGCCCTGACAAACTTTAAGGTTTTGAAAATTACCTACCAATCAGCAGAAAATAAAAATAAAACTACACGCAATATTCAGCCTTTTGCTTTCTACTATAATTTACAGGAAAGTTGGCTTGTAGTTGCTTTTTGCTTACTAAGGAATGATTACAGGATGTTTCGATTAGATAGCATTTCAAAGATAGAAACACTTGAAATTTCGTTTGAACCACATCGACTTACACTAAAAGATTTTTTGGAAACCAAAAGAAAAAAACTTTCGTATACCTGACATACCGTTGTCATAACGACATTCTACTTTTATGCCATTATTAATTAAAAACAGAAATTATAATGAGCAAAACAAATTTAGTATCAATAAGAATTATTACCGCTGATATAAAACGATTGGTTCAGTTTTTTGAGGATGTGACAGCAACAAAAGCCAAATGGGCAACAGATGACTTTGCAGAGGTTGTATCCGAATCTTTTACCCTGGCAATTGGAAGTACACGAACATTGGCCTTTTTTGGAGAGGGTGTAGCAGAACCGGCAACTAACAGGAGCGTTATCATCGAATTCCTGGTTGAAAATGTAGACGATAATTACAAAATCATTAAAGACTTAACCACTGAAATTGTTCAGGAGCCCACTACAATGCCGTGGGGTAATCGTTCTTTACTATTTCGCGACCCAGACGGGAATTTGATAAACTTTTTTACCCCTGTAACTAATGAAGCAAAAAAGAAATTCGCATAAGAATAAGTCTATCCGCTACATACATTTAACAACATTGCAGAATTTCTGGTAAATTTATATCTGTGTTTAATAGTATTTTAAAAGGAAAACTCCTTAAGAAATTAAGGAGTTTTTTTGTTTGAAGATGGTAGTTTACTATTTTAATTCGCAAATATCATAAAACATGAATAGCACACTAATTCATCATTTGCAAAATCTTCCGCATTAATAGTCATCAGGAAAAAGATTATCAGACAAAATAAAAATTCTTACATTTTATAAATAATTGTTTCTATTTTAGTGCAGCACAAAATATGTTGTTTATCAGAATCAGATCTTTAATAGAATAAATGATCTACGGTGGTTAAAGGCAGTATATTCTTTTTCTTTAAATATAAACCACTATTATGAAAATAAAGTCAGCTAATCAAAAAACATATTTTCTTTATATTCTATTTTTCATATTTATAATAATCTCGTGCAATAATCAACGATCAGCAAACGAGGAAAATGACAGCGCATCAAATCAAAACGATACTAAACACATTGATAAGCATACAAATAGCCTGGCGTTAAAATATAAATCCGGAGTTCGTTCGATTTTAGAAGACAGCAAAGGAAATATATGGTTTGGAAGTTATAACGAAGGAGTTTGTCTGCTTCAAAATGGGAAGTTTACATATTTCACGACGAAGAATGGCCTTAGCGATAATCAGGTCAGGAATATTTATGAAGACAAAAAGGGCTTGATATGGTTTGAATGCGGAAGGGGACTTAGTGTTTTTGACGGAAATAAAATTAGTATATACAAACAGAGAAACTACAATTCGAAGAAAAAGTGGCAGCTAAACGAAACCGATCTTTGGTTTAAGGGTGATAAAACTGAAGGTTACACTACGCTTGAAAAATATCCCGGCGTTTATCAATATGACGGGAAAAAGCTGTCTTATCATGTTTTTCCTGTTGTGACAACGCCAGAAGACGGTTTTAAATATTACATTTCTACACCTTTTGTAAAGGGCAAAAATAGAATTGTTTGGTTTGGAGCCTACGGCGCGGTAATAGGATATAATGGGTCTGCCTTTAAGATAGTGGATAATGAATCTCTCCAGCTTAACTCAAAAACTGATTTTTTACATGTCCGAAGTATATTTGAAGACCAAAATGGACATCTCTGGATTGGTAATAACGGAATTGGAGTTTTGAAATATGATGGGAAAAAAGTGATCAATTTCACTGAAGAACATAAATTAGGGAAGAAATATACCAAAGGTAATTCCCTTGAAAAAGTTTTTTCTATTAGCGAAGATAGTGCAGGAAATGTATGGTTTGGTACAGTAGGATCAGGTGTGTGGAAATATGATGGTAAATTCATTATAAATTTTGATAAAAAGGATGGAATTCTCAGCCAGCATATTTGGACTATTTATAAAAGCAAAAAAGGAGAACTGTGGTTTGGCGGAGCAAATCCAAGTGGGGTATACCGCTTTAATGGCAATTCTTTTGAAAGAAAGTATTAGATATTTGGCAGAAGAAATAATACACTTTTGAAATCGTACTGTAAAAACTCAAAACTCGCCATAGCTCTTTAATTGATCATTCTTTGAAGCTATACTTCAGTCCATATTAGCAAATAAGAGGATATTTTTATAAATTTATAATTCAGGATATTTTTTACAAGCCTATAAATTTAAAACATACAAATGAAAAATAAAAAAGAATGGTCAATAGATGAAATACAAAAAATCTGGCAATTGGTATCGAGATTTCACAACGGACAAAAATACGGAGGTTCAAAAGACGGCGAACAGGTTGAATATATCAATCATATCGGAAGTGTTGTTTTTGAGGTTTTTAATGCTATTCAATTTACTAAAAATATTAATGCCGATTTAGCTATAAAATGCGCAATGCTTCATGATGCCATTGAAGACACCGAATTTACTTTTGAAAATGTAAAAGATTTTTTTGGTCCCGAAGTTGCCTCCGGAGTTCTGGCTTTGACTAAAAATGATACAATAGAAGATTCGCAACTAAAAATGCTTGACAGCTTAAAAAGAATTAAAGAACAGCCAAAAGAAGTTTGGGCAGTGAAAATGGCCGACAGAATCGCAAACCTGTACGAACCGCCATTTTACTGGAGCGATGAAAAGAAATTGAAATATATCGAGGAAGCTGAAATTATCTACAGCGAATTAAAGGATGCCAATGTTTATCTAGCTGAAAGACTGAAAACTAAAATCAAACAGTATCATGGTTTTCTAAATACTTCAGCAATTAATTAAGTCTTCTTTGGTTAAACGATCCAGTTCTTTCAATAAAGTTGGAAATCTAAACTCTCCTGACATATTTTCAACTTTAGCGAAAGCTTCATCCAAGTCTATTCCGATAGAAGTGATGTAAAGCGGTTTCTTACTATCGCCTCTGTAAAGTGCTTTTTTGTTCTTTTCTATAGAAGCAAAATTGGTTTTGGCGACTCCAATAATTGGGATTTGTTTATTTAGTTTTTCATATAAATAACCTCCCAGACCATATTTTTTATCATCATCCAGATAAACAAAACCGTCAACTATGATGACAGCAACAGTAGATAAATCAATTTGTTTCAGCAAGCTTAAAATACATGGTAATTCTCTTTTGTAAAATTCTCCCGGAATATATTCTTCAACGTTATTGATAACTTCTGAGTAAATTTTGAAGTTTTCACTTTCATTCCATTTTTCAAATTCCAGACAAACCGTTTTTGCTTTTCCATCAAAATAATAAGTATCAAATGCTAAAATCATAAGTGTAGATCGATGTAAAATATTGGTGTTTTGGTATTTTTATTTAACCTTCAGTAATTCTGCAAACATCTCATTTAAAAATCCCTGCTGCTGGGCATCGTCTTTAAAATAACGCTGGTAAATGACACTGCAATTTTCGACATCAGCAATATTTTGCTTATTGAAGGACCAGTCATCTTCATTTTTAATGGTAATTCCGAGTTCGCTGTCACAACTTTCCCAAAGTTCAGAAAAATTGGTTTTCTTATCGTCACTCAATTTACTAAAGTCAGCCGTTACTGTATATCCGCGCATCTCAGAATTAAAGAATTTATAAATGGAACTTACAGGAACTCCTCCCCAGATCATTTCTTTCCCGAGAGGAAAATCTATGGTCGTAAGTTTCGCCTCACTTAATTTATGATTTATTTGTCCTTTGTTAAAATAGCTTTCTTCATAACTAAGTTTTGTCCCAACTGGAATTGCAATATTTTTTACAACCATGGGTTCTGTAGTAATGAAATAAGGATAATCTGGAGAACTGCCATTAACACCACCAATACAGCTTCCTAAAATAAGTAATCCCAAATAGGAAAAGGACCTGAAAATTTTCATATTGTTACGGCGTTTGATTAAAATATTCTCTGAGCGAATATAAGAAAAACTTTATCTTATCTTTAAATCAATTTTATTTTTTAGCTGAAATTATGCATAAAATCATATGTTAGACATGTTTAAAAAACAAATTTCAGTAACTTAGTCTAAACGATTTAAAATCAGTTATCTGAAAAACTATAATAAAACATTTTTGACCAAACTTAATCTCTTTTTTATGAAACAACTTTTACTATTATTTACACTATTTTTTATGGTTTCCTGCGAAGATAAAAAGAGTCCGGAAAAGAAAGACTTAAAAACAGAACTTCAGACAATGTCTGAAAAATTTAAGCAAAATCAAATTGATTTACAGCTCAATGCAACACCCAAATATTTTTCGGCAAAGACTATTAGCGGCAAGCAATTTAATTCTGAAGATTATAAAGGCAAAAATCTCGTAATTCTTGTTTATGATAATTCCTATTTAAAAAAAAGCGATACATATGATCTGTCTGAAGAATTTAATAAAATTTATAACTCTTATAAAGATAAAGTTCAGTTTATTGGAATAATAGAAGGCTTTACAGACAGCGAAGCCGAACTGCAAAAATCCGTTAAGGAATCAAAAATATTATTTGATCAGATCGACAATACTATTTCAACCAATCAGGAGGAAAAAATCATACATAATATTTCCTGCGATCCTGCTAAAATTGTTATTGATCAATCGGGAAAAGTGATTTTATCTTCCTGCGGCGGTAAAAACAGTTCAGATCTGATAAGTATTCTCGAAAAGCTTTAAACCATATCCATCCACAATTTTTATATTATTTGCCAAATGACAAATTCAGTATAAAAAGATATCGCTAACTTTCGTGCATGAAAGAACTAGTAAATTTTGTATTGCAATATGGCACTTTAAATCAGCAGCAAATTGATTTAATTACAGGAAAAGCAAAAGAGTTGGAAATTCCTAAAGATGCCTATTTTTCTGAAGCCGGCAAAATTTCTACACAGGTAGGTTTTGTATTGGATGGCGTGATGCGCGTTTGTTATTACGATAATAAAGGCGAGGAAATTACCAAATATTTTATTGATGAAAATAATCTGGTCGTAGATTTAGAAAGTTTTCAAAACAGTATCTGTTCTTCTGCATATGTGCAAGCGGTTACAGACTGCAAACTTTTGGTATTTTCTAAAGCAGACTGGGAAGAACTTCTGAACATAATTGTGGGATGGGACGCAATAGTGCATAAAATTATTGCCCGATCGCTAATGCAGAAAATAGAAAGAAGAAGTCCATTGGTTTCAGAAGATGCTACAACGCGTTATTTGTCTTTTTTAGAAAAATATCCTAAGATTCTCAATCGCATTCCGCTCTCTTATCTGGCTTCTTATCTTGGAATTACGCAGTCGTCTTTAAGCAGAATCCGGAAAAACATTCGTTAAATCGCTTTTTGTCAAATGGCAAATGTTTTTGTTTTTTATCGCCGCAACTTTGCTTCAGTAATTTAAAAAGATAAAAAAATGAAAACAGTACTTATAACAGGAGCAAACAGAAGCATTGGTTTAGAAACCGCAAAACAACTTTCTCAAAAAGGATTATTTGTTTATTTAGGAAGCCGTGATTTAGTAAAAGGCGAACAAGTTGTAAAAGATTTAGCAGAAAAAGGATTTGAAAACATTATGGCCATTCAAATTGATGTAACCAATCCCGAAAGCATTCTTGCAGCAAAAAATATCGTAGAGCAGGAGCAAGGCAAACTGGATATTCTGATTAATAATGCCGGAGTTTTAGGAAATGTACCGCAAGATGCTTCAACAGATTCTATCGAGAATATTCAGCAGACATTTGACACCAACTTTTTTGGTGTTATAAAAGTGACGCAGGCTTTTCTTGATTTATTAAAAAAATCAGATAGTCCGAGAATCAGCAATATTACTTCTGGATTGGGTTCGCTTACTTTACACAGTGATCCTACGTGGAAATATAACGCGGTGAAAGCGCTTTCGTATGTTTCTTCAAAAACAGCTTTAAATGCTTTTACGGTTACACTTGCATACGATTTACGAGAACTGCCGTTTAAGGTAAATTCGATAGATCCTGGTTATACAGCAACCGACTTTAATCACCACAGCGGACCGCAAAGTGTCGAAGATGCTGCGAGTTTCATTGTAAAACATACTTTGACTGATGCAAATGGACCGACAGGAAAATTCTTTAGTCCGGACATCGAAAATGAAAGCGAAGAAAGTCCGTGGTAATAAAGAAAAGACTAAAAATAATAAAAACCCCTTTAAAATATTAGCTTTTAAAGGGTTTTTTTTTTTAGTTTATTTGAAAATAGTATCTTAGCGTTTCATTAAATGTAAAATTTAAGAAGTATGTCCATTACAACAGAAGCAGAATTAACGGGAATGAAAAAGGCCAGTGAAGCCGTGGCATTGACCCTGAAAGAAATGAGGAAGTATGCGAAGGCAGGAATGTCAACTAAAGAACTGGACGATTACGGCGGGCAAATCCTCAATGATCTTAGCGCTAAATCTGCACCTTATTTAACCTACGGTTTTCCTGGTTGGACGTGCATCAGCGTAGGAAAAGAATTTTGCCACGGAATACCATCAGATAAGAGAATCCTGAAAGATGGGGATTTAATTAATATTGACGTTTCGGCAGAATTAGACGGATTTTGGTCTGATAACGGAGGTTCTTTCATAATCGGAGAAGTAGTAAACGAACATCAGAATCTAATTGAAGCTTCTAAACAAATTTTGCATAAAGCGATTTATAATATAAAAGGCGGTGTTCGTATTTCTGATATTGGTTTTCTAATCGAAACAGAAGCTAAAAAACGGGGTTATAAAGTAATTAAAAACCTTACCGGACATGGAGTAGGGCGAAGTCTTCACGAAGCGCCTCATGAGATTGCAAATTACAGGGATCGTTTTAATCAAACCAGATTTAAAAAGAATTCTGTTGTAGCAATTGAAACCTTCATTTCTACAGATTCTACCATTGCCGAAACATTGCAGGATGGCTGGACAATGGTTGGAAACAAAGGCGGATTTATGGCGCAGCACGAACATACAATTGTTGTGACAGAGGGAAAACCTATTATTTTGACCGAAATGAATGAAATTTGGAATTAAGAAACCGGGATAAAATAAAAAACTCCATACATTTAATGGAGTTTTTTTATGTCTTTTTTAAAAATCTCAGGCAGGTTCCCAAAGCTCTATTTTATTGTCTTCTGCATCTAAAATGTGGACAAATTTTCCGTAATCGTAGGTTTCAATAGCATCTAAAATTGTAACGCCATTTTGCTTTAACTGTTCCACCAGACCTTCAATATTCTGAACTCTGTAATTTATCATAAAATCCTTTTTAGAAGGTGAGAAATAATTGTCCCCTTTTTTAAACGGACTCCATTGCAGCGATTCGATCTTATCGGAATTTTGTAAATTTCTGGTCTCAAAAGTGGCGCCCCAGTCATTGGTATCGATTCCCAGATTTTTTTCGTACCAGTTTCTGGTCTCTTTTGGATCATCAGAGAAAAAGAAAATGCCTCCAATTCCAACAACTTTTGGTATTTTAGTGTCTTGGTTTTCCATAAAATTAATCTATTTAAATTCTTATATATTAATCTATAATGCAACTCTAAGATATTAAAATTATTATTTGCTTTTCTGTTTTACGGTTTTTAAATTAACTTTACCATACAACCTGGTTTTAATTTAATGGATATGAAAAACGATAGAATCTATAAGTTGCTGTTTTCAAGTGTTTATCCTTTATATCTTCAAAAAGTAGAAAGGAAAGGTCGTTCTAAAGAGGAACTAGATCAAATAATTTTCTGGCTTACAGGCTATAATGAAGAGCAGCTGAAAGAACAAATTGAAAAGAAAGCAGATTTTGAAACTTTTTTTGCTGAAGTTCCAAAATTAAATGAAAATGTCTCTAAAATAACCGGCGTGATCTGCGGCTATCGTGTAGAGGAAATCGAAGACCCTGTCGTTCGTAAGGTTCGTTATTTGGATAAACTGGTGGATGAACTGGCAAAAGGAAAAAAAATGGAAAAGATCTTGAGAGAGTAAAAATCTGCCATTATGTTTTAGAAATTTCATTTCTCAGAAACACAACTTCAATAGTAACACCATTTGTATTAGTGATTGAAACCTGACCATTAAGCTGTTCTCCCAGTCCATTAATCAGACTTAGTCCCATTGTAGTAGATGTTTCAGGATTTACATTTCCAGAGAAACCAACACCGTTGTCGGTAATTCTCAGTTTTACAAAATTCATTGCCTGATTTTTCATTGTAATAAAAATATCTCCTTTTTTGTTTTCAGGAAATCCATATTTTATAGAATTCGTAATGGCTTCATTTAAAATAAGACCAACAGATACAGCCTGAGCCTCGTCCAGAACTATAGCTTGAATATCAGTTTTAAAATTTATCCGGTTATGCAGATCAAAAGTATCTGCGAAATTGGCCAGCAAATCACTAATATAACTTTGCATTTCAATTTCTCGAACGATATCGGTTCTGTATAATTTTTGATGCAGTAATGAAATAGCGTACAACCGGTGCTGACTTTTCTGAATAGCATCAAAAGCCTCTTCACTTTTTAAGGTCGAAGACTGCGAATTTAAAAGACTCATCACAATTTGGAGGTTGTTTTTTACCCGGTGATGAATTTCCTGCATAAGCGATTCTTTTTCATTTACTAATTTTTGAAGCGCAGCATTTTTTTGATCAATCTCATTTTTCTGTGCAATAAGTAATGTATTGTTTTTCTTTTTAGACTTATAACTCCTCCAGAACAAAACCGTACTCAGAAATAAAAATAAAACAATACATAAGCCGAATTTAATGGTATTTTGAGCCTGATTAGTTTTTCCTTTTTCGGCATGCATGGCCAGTTTTAAATTAGAAAAATCTTTTTCTTTCTTTTCCAGTCCATATAAAATCTGCAACTCTTCTATTTGTTTATTTTTCTTTTCATTAACAATAGAATCGTTTAAATCCTTAAATTTCTGAAAATACTTGATTGCTGTTATATAATTTCCTTTAACAGAATCGATTTTAAAAAGATATAAATTGGATTCTTTAATCTGAGAAAGCTCTACAATTCCTTTTGAAAAATTAAGTGATTTTTCAAAGTTGATTTTTGCTTTGTCGTAATTTTCATGTTCTAAATAAAATTTACCAAATCCGAAATAAGCCTCTGACAATTGTATAGCATATAATTTTTGGGGACTTTTTTCATAATAGTAAATCATTTTTTTAAAATTAGTCTCTGCCAGTTCTGTCTGACCATTTTCGTTGTAACAATAGGCAAGAGAACCCGCTATTCTGGCTTGATCATCTATGCTTTTTGGCTTATATTCATTTATAATTTTTCTGACTTCGTATAAAGCTTCTTTTGGTTTATGAATTTGGATTAGTTCTCTGCATAACAAATCTGCCAGTTCATAAAGGACAGAATGATCAATAATTTTTTGCTCCTTCTGAATGGCAATCGCCTTATTCAACAATTCGATACTTTTTTTATGTTTACCCAAATCCCGATACGCAATGGCAAGCTGTTCGTAAAAAGACGGGGCGTAACTTAAATCATTTGTTTTCTCCATACTTTCTACACAAAGCTTCGAGTAATACAAACTTTTGCCGAAATCGCCTTTCAGTCTGTATAAATCTGCCAACAGATCGTACGTAAAATGGAGTTTTTTAAAGCCTATTTTTTTATAAAGAGCCAACACTTCTAACAGTTCTTTTTCTGCCAGATCCAGTTTTCCCTGATTCAAATGAGCATCGGCTTTATGCTTTAAAACATACGCCAGGTTTTCCTGAAGGCCTAAATTTCTGTAAATCCTGATCGCTTTATCAAAAGCATTGACTGCTTTTTCCAATGTTTCAAAAGTTCGCGGGGATTCCCAGAAAAATCTCTTAGCCAGAATTTCCCAAAGTCCGGCTTCTTCTTTGTATTGCTTCGTAGCCTGATAATATTTTATAGCTTTCTCGAAATTTTGAATGGCTTTGCGGTCATTATTTTCTTCAAATGAAATTTCTCCATAATTTACATAACACTTATAAAGAAGGTCTTGATCTTTAATTTTAATACTCAATGCAAACGCCTTGTTAACATTTGCTTTGGCACTGTCCATATCTATTTTGAAGCTCTGAGGTTTATACAAAAATTCTGAACTTCGATTGAGATACATTTTGATTTGCCTTCTGATTAAAGCCTCGCTCTGTAATGTCTTACTATCGCCGGCGGGAGCAAATGCAAAAGAAAAACTGGTATAGATTAAGAAAGCGAAAAGGAATAGCTTTATGAGATAACTTTTAGACATACAGAATATTAGGATAATCTATTAAAACAAATAATTAAATTATTTGTGCATGGAAAATATTTTTTAAAAGTAGCTAAAAGTTGGAGATAAAATTGGATAAAAACAAAAAAACCTCTAAGCATAGCTAGAGATTTTAAGATTTTATTGTTTATATTTTATACTCTTAAAAGACCACGAAAACCTCTTGCTGCATAATAGGAATCTGCACCATTATGATAAACAAAAACGGTGTTATAGCGAAAATCTGAGAAAATTGCGCCGCCTAACTTTCGGATTTCGGGAGGTGTTAAAATCCAGCTTGAGGTTTTTGCATCAAACTTTCCAAGTTTTTGTAATTCTTTATATTGTTCTTCATTAAGGATTTCAATTCCCATTTCTTCTGCCATGTTTACAGCGCTGTTTTGGGGTTTGTGTTCTTTTCTTTTTTCGAGTGCTTCATGATCGTAGCAAATACTTCTGCGCCCTTTTGGACTTTCAGCCGAGCAGTCCGCAAAAAGAAACTCTTTAGTCTTTTCATCATAACCAATAACATCAGGTTCACCTTCAGTTCTTTCCATCTCATCCAGAGACCATAATTTTTGAGGGTTCGCTTTTAATTTTTCTTCAACTTTATCCCAGATCAATGATTTGTGACGGCTGCTGTTTTTTTCGAAACGAATTTCTAATACTTTCAATAACTCATCTTGTTGCTCAATAGTTAATTCCTTTTTCATGATGTATTTTATTTAATTAGAAGCCGATATTACCTTTCTGCTAAGAGGTCTGAAATACCAGGATGTTACGGTCAAAACCAATAATAATGTCGGTCCAAAAAATCTCACTGCAGGATCTCCACAGGCTAAATGTGCGACTATTGCGCCAGACATGGTAAAAAAGAAACCGGCATAAGCCCATTCCTTCAGTAATCCAAATTTAGGAATTAGAATTGCAATTACGCCAAGTAATTTCCAAAAACCTAAAAGCGGTAAAAGATAAACAGGAAATCTCAAATGGCTCATCATATCCGTAACTTCCTTCATCTGTATTATTTGCGTAATTCCGGTAGATGTCATTCCCAAAGCCAGCCAGAGTGTGACTATCCAATAGATTATTTTATTTCTTTTTGTCATGATATTTATTTTAATAGAGTTACAATTTCTTCCAGCCTGTTGTGCGCCATGTTTAACCCGTATTCAAAGGGCAGTTTTAGCATTTCATCTCTGTCTGTAACCGATTTATAAATGATATGCATAATTAATTCACTTGTATTTTCATTTAAAGCTTTAAATTCCAAAAATTCAAGCTGAATAGGAAACGTCGTATTTTCCATTTCAAAAGTGCGTGTAATTTTTTCATTTACCACAAAATCGTGAATGGTTCCGTTTGCACGGAAAACAACATTTCCATTAGGATCACTGGTTTCAAACTGCCAGCTGCCGTGTCTTTTGTTTTCTAATTTCAAAACCCTGGTGTTCATCCATTGTGCAACAATTTCCGCATCTTCGTATGCTTTAAAAAGCAATTCAACAGGAAGATCAAATTCTCTTGTAATCACAAGATCCTGTTTGTCTTTTTCTGCTGTAATTTTAGTTTTTCTTTCCATCTGGTTATTTTTTATAATTTTTCATGATGTCTTCTAACTTATTAAAACGATCGTCCCACATTTTTCTAAACGGTTCAATAAAATCAGCAACTTCTTTCATTTTCACCGGATTTAAGTGATAGTAAATTTCTCGTCCGTTTTGGGTTTGATTTAATAATTCACATTCATTAAGAATCTGAATGTGTTTTGAAATGGTCTGTCTCGACGAATCGAAATTCTCTGCAATTGCGCCCGGTGTCATAGACTGCAACGCCACTAAACTTAATATAGCACGTCGGGTAGGGTCGGCTATGGCCTGAAAAACATCTCTTCTTATTTCCATTATGCAGTTATTTGACTGCAAACATAATGAAGTCATTTGACTGCACAAAATAATTGTAAGGAAATTTTGTAAATAGAAGCGCCGGAATTAATCCGGCGCTATTTATAAAGTGTTTTAAAGTTCGATACTCTTTTCAATATTAATTTCGTCCAGAAATAAAGAGTCGTGCGAAATAACGATCAAAGTTCCCTGATATTCATTAATCGCCGCAGTAAGAATTTCTATATTCTGAATATCCAGATTATTTGTGGGTTCATCTAAAATAATAATTTCAGGAGATTCGTTGCTAATAGTCAGGCAGCAAAGCATAAGTCGCATTCTTTCGCCTCCGCTGAGAACTGCGCAAGGTTTGTCCCAGTCATTTTGGGTAAACAAAAATCGGTTTAACCGCATTTTAATTTCATGTTCTTCCAAATTGCAGTCATTAAAAACCTGAGCCTGTTCGTAGATTTTTAAATTCTGATTTAACAAAGAATAATCCTGATCAATGTAAACAGCCTTTTTTATCAGTGAATTCAAATTTCCCTTTTTCGGAATAAGTTCTCCTAAAATAACTTTAATTAAAGTTGTTTTTCCGGAGCCGTTTAGACCTTTAATCACCAATCGGTCTCCCGAAAGAATTTCGAATTCACGATCTTCGTTCCATAGCCAATCATTTTCATATTTATAATTGATTCCCAAAGCTTTAAAAATTACTTTACCTTTCGGATAAGAAGCATTTTGAAATCCGAATTTCATCTGATCTATGGTAGGAAGTGAAGAGCGGAGTTCTCGCAAATTATCAGAAATTCCGCTTATTTTATCGGCATGAATATCTTTAAGCTTCGAACTGCTGTTTTCTGCCTTATTGCGCAGCGTATTCATCATAATTCTGGCAACTCCGGACTTTTCCTGTTTCTTTTTTCCTCTGGAATCGAGCTTATTTTGACGTTCGATAGTTTCCCGTTCTTTCTCCTTCGCTTTTCGTAAAGCCTTCTCTTTACTTTGAACATCCTGCTGCAACGCATTGCTTTCGATATTCTTTTGCTCATGATAAAAATCGTAATTTCCTCCATAAACTGAAATTCCGTTTTTTGTCATCTCAAAAGTCTTACTAAGGATATTTAATAATTTTCTGTCATGACTTACAATTAAAAGTGAACTTGTTGTCGATTTTATAAAATCATATAATAAAGCTCTTCCTTCAAAATCCAGATGATTGCTTGGTTCGTCTAGTAAAACCAAATCGGGTTCATGAATCATAATTCCGGCCAGGAATACTTTTGTTTTTTGGCCCCCGCTCAGCGTTTCCATCTTCTGGTTCAAATCAAGATCCTGAAGCTTCCAGTAGGCCAGAGCTTCTCGACAGCGATCTTCAATTGTCCAGTCATCATTTAATATTTGCAGATTTTCTTCTGTTACACTACCTTCAAGTATTTCTTTAAGTGAAGTTATTTTTTCGCTTATATGTAAAGCTTCTGCAACAGAAAAATGATTATACTGACCAAACAATTGCGGTACATTATAAGGCTTGGAATTTTGATTTATAATGCCTGAGAAAGGCGGTAATTCGCCCGCTATAATTTTGAGTAAAGTAGATTTTCCAATTCCGTTGTTTCCGACTAATGCAATTTTGTCGTATTTATTTATTGCGAAACTGATGTTTTGAAACAGCATGTCTTTGTTCTCATGCTGATAAGAAATATTTTGAAGAATAAGCATAATTCCTTTCTTTATAGATAAATAATAAAGCAGCCACAAGTGTGGGTGCTAACTAAATTTTCTGAAAGAAATTATTTTTCACATACTCGTATATCGTTTTGAAGAATGCAAAGATATTTATTTTACTTATAAAATCAAAAAACCATTCTTAGGGATTGCAAGAATGGTTTTGTAAATTGTAAGTATATTTTATACTTATATTTTATTAAATGTTAGTTTGGCTTCTTTGGTATCTAAAATTAATTTATCATCTGTAATAGTACTTTCACAAACGTACGGCGTTCCGACTTCATCTTTTATAACCAGATTTGTTCCTTTTTTGGTCAGTGCAAACGTTCCTTCGGTAATTTCACGAAGTAAATATCCGGTTACATGTCCGTCTTCTGTAAAAGTAAGTGTTCCGTTGGCCAGAACAGCGCTTTTAGCAGAATCAGAGAGGGGCATTTTGGCTTCCACGGCAGTGACTTTCCAGGATTTTACAAGTTTATCTCTTTTACTGTGACATGAAACCATTAATACAACTGCAATAGCAATTACGGGGATAAATAATTTAGAGTTTTTCATGATTTTGTGGTTAAAAATTAAACAGGAAAAAGTTACAAAAAAAAATAACACTAAAACATTAGTAATCAAATATTTATAAATCTTTTTTTGAAAGTGTAAAACCTGAAAATTTTCAACAACATCCGATAGTCATACCGGATATTTAAATCATTAAGAAAGCTTAATTCAACGTAAGTGCTCCCAATATTTCTTCATACATAAAAGGACCACCCGGATAAGTTGCGGTATAATCCAGATTCATCCATATTTGTCCGCGTTCGTCAATATGATAATGTATTTTTTTGCCCTGACTTTCTTTTACAAAAAGTACATTTTTAATCAGATAATTGACTTTTTCCAAATCAATTGACGAGCCTATTAAAATTTCCGGATAAATATGACCTTTGGTATGAATTAATCTCGGAGTTCCACCGATAGAGCGAACTGCCGCTGCCATTAAAATAGAATGATCATCACAATCTCCTGAAAAATAATCCAGAGATTCGCTTGCTGTTGCAATATAATCGCCGTCTTTTGGATCGTTTACATAATTCCATCGGCCGTTTATTTCTTTAAAAACGGCAAAACACTGAATTATAGTCCGGTAATCTGAATAGCCACGAATTCCTTTAAAATGTTTTGTAGTCGCCATTATGGCAAAATTTCGAACTCTTGGATTTTGGTATTCTATTGCATTTAATATTTTTGATTTATTTGGAAAAGGGAGAAGTTTCGCCACCACAATATCCTGAGGAAAAGGATTATCAGACATGGTATAAATCATAGAATTATAGTCTTCAGATATTTCACTGAAACCATAATTTCCTATGACACTTCCATAAATTAAAACTAAAATATAAACGGCAATACAAAGAATAATGATCGTTCTAAGATACATTAACAGAAAAAAAATGGCCGCAAAAAGTAAAATAAATATAATAATACGGTCTAAATTGAACGGCCATTCGAGATCTATTAGATTTTGATGCAGTATGATGAAAATTGGAATTGCAATTAAAAGACTCAACAGCATAATAATAATCCTGTCCCAGGGAGATTTCACCTGAAGTTTAGATTTTAACTGCGGAAAGTCGATTTTAGGGAATTTCATCATACGAATCAAAAAGCCGTATTTACAAAGCTTTTACGGTTTCTACAAAAATACTTTTTTTATCAATAATTCCCAGATCAAATAATTGATTTTGAATTTTATTAAAAGACTTTTCTGTCAGGTTTTTCTGTGACCATTGTGTCAAGGTAAGCCATTCTTTAATATCTTCTGCTTTTTGGTTAAAAAGCTCAGATAATTTTCTGTCTATTTCTGGAATTTCCTTGAAATCTACGGTAGTCTTATTAATAATTTTAAGGATGGTTTCTACAGTTTTTGCATTCTTTTTTAAGAATTCATCGCGTCCAACAATTATAAAAGAAGGCCATGGAGTAGGGCAGTCGTCAATTCGTCTGAAAACTCCTTTATCTACAAGCGGTTTTGTCATAAAACGTTCCCACATGAAATAATCTGCTTTTTTATTGGTCAAAGCATCTACAGCTCCGTCTATTGTATTTACAATTTCAAATTCAAGATCATCGGTTTGCCAGCCTTGTTCATTTGCATTTACATAAGCCATTAACTGAGAACCGGAACCAAGTCTGGAGATTGCTGCTTTTTTATTTTTAAGATCTTTCAGAGTCCTGAAATCAGAGTTTGCATCCACGTGAATTCCCCAGATTAAAGGAGACTGCACATAAACCTGAACAATTTTACTTGGATTTCCGGCAGCAATATCTTTTAGAATTCCTTCGGTCAGAATAACAGCTAAATCTGTTTCTCCATCGCGAAGCATCTGACACATTTTACCGGTACCTTCGGGCACATTTGTCCATTGTAAGTCGATGTTCTCTTCTTCAAATTCGCCGTTTTCGATGCACAGATGCCACGGCAAATTGAAGTGTTCCGGAACACCCGCAATTTTGACAGTTTTCATTTCTTTTAAGTTTAAGTTAAGTTAAGTTGCTTGTTGGTGTGCGTATTCTAAATCTGGTATGCGTATAAAGTCTGGTTAGTTTTTTAATAAATCGGCCCTGTGTTTCTCTGAAAGACAAGGCTCTGCAAATTCGATAATTTCCTGTGATTCATATTCGTTCAGAATACTTCTCACAAGCGAATAATCAACATCTTTTGCTATTTCTGCTGCAAAAAAAGTCTCGTTGAGCGCTTCCGACAAGCAATTAATTGCCTTTAATTTTTCGCGGATCTCTGCTGCATCAAAACCTTTTTCTAAAATTGCTATTTGTATAATTGAATTTCCCGAATTCTGAATGGTTTTTTTATGCATGAATTTCGCTTCGGTTTCGTCATATTCAGCATAAAATATATCATCTGTAGCAATTAGCGGACCAAAAAAGGGAATATTATCCAGTTTAAAAAGTCCTTTTTCAAGATCAATTATTTCTGCCCACATAGTTTCAGAAACAACTTCATCCAGATAATCGCTATAATATTTAAAAAGTATTTTTTTATGAGTTTCGTTCTCCATTATTCTAATTTAATTTTACGGTTAATTATCAAATTTTCTCATTGATAAATTCTCTAATTATTTTCCCGCCAATTTATTCAGTGTATAAGCAATCAACTCATCAACAGCTTTATACGGATCTGAACTGAATGTTCCCGAAGCACGATTGGCAATAATGGCATTAAGCGATAAAGCATTATGTCCTAAAAGCGCCGAAAGCCCGTAAATTGCTGCAGTCTCCATTTCTAAGTTAGTGATTTTACTTTCATTAAAAGTAAAATTATCCATTTTATTATTTAATTTCTCATCCTGAATGTTCAGACGCAGCACACGCCCCTGAGGCCCATAAAAACCGCCGGCTGTTGCTGTAATTCCTTTAAACATCCTGTCAGATTCGATTTGTTTTTCTAATTTTTCAGAGCAGGCAATTGCGTATGGCTTTCCTTTTCTAATATCCCAGCCGGTATGCGCAACAAAAGCGTCCTCTATTGCAGCATTTGAAACTTCCTCAATTAAATAGGAGCGAAGCATATTATCCAGACCTAATCCAAATTTTGACATTACAAAACTATCTACTGGAATATCTTCGTGCAGCGATCCCGAAGTTCCGATTCTTATAATATTTAAGGATGTTAGATTTTCTTTTGGTTTGCGGGTTTGCAAATCGATGTTTACCAAAGCATCCAGTTCGTTTAAAACAATATCTATATTGTCAGGTCCGATTCCGGTAGACATTACAGAAATTCTTTTTCCTTTATAAATTCCCGTCTGGGTTTTAAATTCTCTTTTCTGAGTTGAAAATTCGATTGAATCGAAGAACTGTGTAATCTTTTCCACTCTGTTCTGGTCACCGACAAAAATAATGTCATGTGCAATATGTTCAGGACGAAGGTTTAAGTGGTAAACGCTGCCGTCCGGATTAAGTATTAATTCTGATGATTGAATCATTTTTTTTCTTTTTTTTAGGTGCTAAGGTTATGATTTTTATGTTTTTTATATTTAAAGTTATCAGGTGCAACCTGAAACTTGAAACCTAAAACTTTTAAAACCACTATTTTACCCTCCGACACGTTTGGTTTTAAATCCTTTTTCTTTCAGAATCGCCATAATTTTATCACGGTAGTCACCCTGAATTATTATAGAATCTTCTTTAAAAGTACCGCCAACGCTTAATTTGGTTTTAATTTCTTTCGCCAGGATTTTAAAATCCTCATCAGAACCTTCATAACCTTCAATAATAGTGGTGGCTTTTCCTTTTCGTTTTTCAAATTTACAAATCATAGGTTCTTTCTGCACGTAGAGAACATGCTCCTGATCTTCAACTTGTTCAGGCTCATTCGATTCGACATGATCGGGAAATAAATTCTTTAACTGATCTTTAAAGTCCATACATTTTTATACTAAAAATAAATTCCAATAAATATAAAAAATTAAATTCCAAATCCCAATACGAGTTTGGAATTTGGAATTTTTATCCCGATCCCGAAGATTCGGGACGGGAGGTGTTTAAATAGTTTACTTCTTAATTAATCCTAATTCGACCAGACGTTCATGTAAAAACTCACCGGCAGAAATATCTTCGTATTTTTTAGGATTTTCTTCGTCAATACAATTTTCAAGGCAATCCAAACGCATATCACTTACAGGATGCATAAAAAACGGAATCGAATAACGGGAAGTTCCCCATAATTCTCTCGGCGGATTTACAACCTGATGAATGGTTGATTTTAATTTATTATTAGTATGGCGGGATAACATATCCCCAACATTAATAACCAGTTCGTCATCCTGCGCAATGGCATCAATCCATTCGCCATCGTGGTTTTGAACCTGTAATCCTTTTCCCTGTGCGCCCATTAAAAGCGTAATCAGATTGATATCTCCATGAGCTGCAGCACGAATGGCATTTTCCGGTTCAGAAGTAATAGGAGGATAGTGAATAGGTCTTAAAATTGAATTTCCTTCTTTTGCATATTCATCGAAATAAAACTCATCCAGACCTAAATGTAAAGCCAAAGCGCGTAACACATACACTCCTGTTTTCTCTAGTTTTTGATACGCTTCTTTACCGACAACATTAAAACGCGGTAATTCCGTAACTTCCACATTATCGGGATATTCAGATGCCCATCTCGAATCTTTGTCAACGTATTGACCAAAATGCCAGAATTCTTTTAAATCACCTTCTTTGCGGCCTTTAGCATGTTCTTTTCCGAAAGAAACATAACCTCGCTGTCCGCCAATTCCGGGAATTTCATATTTATGCTTAGTTTCTAATGGCAAGGCGAAAAAGTTTCTAATTTCACCATAAAGTTCGTTAACCAATTGATCATCAAGAAAATGACCTTTTAAGGCTACAAAGCCAATGTTTTCAAATGCACTGCCGATTTCATTTACAAATTTTTGTTTACGTTCCGGGTTGTCCGAAAGGAAATCACGTAAGTCTACACTAGGAATGTTTTGCATACTTTACATTTTATATTTAAGAAAAAAAGGTGTCATAAGCACCTTTCGCTAACAAAGGTAGAGAATATTTTAGAAAATAATCTTAAGCTCAAGGATTAAAAGCGCATTTCAATTTAAAATTTTATTCTATAATCTAAAAAAATTAGTGCAAATTGTTATATTTGAAACACTAAAAAACAAAAAATTATATGATTTTTTACCGACAAAACCTTACTGATTCTGAATTATTATCTTTATATAAAAAGTTACTAAAACCACGATTAATCGAAGAAAAAATGTTGATTCTGATTCGTCAGGGAAAAGTTTCTAAATGGTTTTCCGGAATAGGGCAGGAGGCAATTGCAGTCGGAGTTACCTCCGTCTTGGACGAGTCGGAATATGTGCTTCCGATGCATCGGAATCTGGGTGTTTTTACCACCAGAGAAATTCCGCTTCATCGTTTATTTTCGCAATGGCAGGGAAAGGCAAGCGGCTTTACAAAAGGGCGGGACAGAAGTTTTCACTTTGGCACACAGGAATTTAATATTATCGGAATGATTTCGCACTTGGGTCCGCAGTTAGGAATTGCTGACGGAATCGCGCTGGCGAATAAACTTCAAAACAATAAAAAAATCACAGCTGTTTTTACAGGCGAAGGCGCAACAAGTGAAGGCGACTTTCATGAAGCGCTAAATATTGCCGCAGTCTGGAAACTGCCCGTAATGTTTATCATAGAAAACAATGGTTACGGACTTTCCACACCAACAAATGAACAGTATGCGTGCGAAAACCTTGCCGATAAAGGAATCGGTTACGGAATAGAAAGCTGGATCATCGACGGAAATAATATTGTGGAAGTTTACAATAAATTGTCTCAGCTTAAGAAAGAAATGCAGGAAAATCCGCATCCGGTGTTGTTGGAATTTAAGACTTTCAGAATGCGCGGGCACGAAGAGGCAAGTGGTACCAAATACGTTCCTAAGGAACTAACGGATGAATGGGAATTGCGTGATCCTGTAACTAATTACAGAAAATATTTAACCGAAAACGGAATTCTGACGGCTGAATCAGACGAACAATTTCATACTGAAATAAAACAGGAAATCGATGAAAATTGGGCAACAGCAAACGCGGAACCCGAAATAGAACCCACATACAGCGGAGAATTAGATGATGTCTACAAACCGTTTGAATATGATGCATATAACCACGGTGAAGAAGTTAAAAATATTCGTTTTATCGATGCTATTCGAAATGGTTTGGAACAGTCTATGTGGCGCCATAAAAACCTTGTTATTATGGGGCAGGATATTGCAGAATACGGTGGTGCTTTTAAGATAACAGAAGGTTTTGCAGCTGCTTTTGGAAAAGAACGTGTCAGAAATACGCCAATCTGCGAAAGTGCGGTTGTATCTGCGGCAATGGGATTATCTATAAATGGATATAAAGCAATCGTAGAAATGCAGTTTGCCGACTTTGTTTCCACCGGATTTAATCCGATTGTAAATTTACTGGCAAAGTCGCATTATCGCTGGGGCGAAAAAGCTGATGTTGTTGTTCGTATGCCTTGCGGTGGCGGCACTCAGGCAGGACCATTTCACTCTCAGACCAATGAAGCGTGGTTTACCAAAACTCCCGGCTTAAAAGTAGTGTATCCCGCATTTCCTTATGACGCCAAAGGACTTTTGAATACCGCAATTAACGATCCGAATCCGGTATTGTTTTTTGAACATAAATTATTATATCGCAGTATTTATCAGGATGTTCCAACAGATTATTATACAATACCTTTTGGAAAAGCAGCTTTGCTAAAAGAAGGAAACGCGGTTACGATTATTTCATTTGGAGCACCAATTCACTGGGCTTTAGAAACATTGGCACAAAATCCGGAAATCGATGCGGATTTAATTGATTTAAGGACTTTGCAGCCTTTGGATACCGAAACCATTTTTGCTTCGGTTAAAAAAACCGGAAAAGCAATAATTTATCAGGAAGATACTATGTTTGGCGGAATCGCAAGTGATATTTCGGCTATGATTATGGAAAATTGTTTTGAATATCTGGATGCGCCGGTTAAAAGAGTGGCGAGTTTAGATTCTCCAATTCCTTTTACAAAAGCTTTGGAAGATCAGTTTTTATCCAGAAATAGATTTCAAGAAGTTTTAAAAGAATTAATAAGCTACTAAGGCGCTAAGTCACTAAGATTCTGAGTAATACTTAGAATCTTAGTAGCTAATTAGCTTATACTTTATTTAACCTCCACTTCAAAAAGCTGAACCTGAGACTTCAGTCTTTCAATAACTAGGTTCATCATGCGTTTGTTTAAATTAGATGAATTCTGAATATAAGTATCGTACTCCTCAATTGTAAAAAGTGCCATTACGATTCCTTTTAACGAATTTCTGAATTTTATATCTTTTTGAATTGAATTTTCAATGGTCTGAAGTTTCTTGTCGGCCGAATAATTATAAAAATCTCTTTTGTTTTTATTGATGTAATTGGTAAAAACGGCTATAAATAAATCGTTCTGCAGTTTCAGAATTGGTCTAATCGTTTGGTTTTGAAAGATTTCTTCTGCTGAAGACTGAGCACTTACGGTTCCTAAAGTTTCGCCCCTGAATTCTCTTAAAAAAGTGTCTCTTGCTTCCATGTGGTTTTTATTTAAATTTAGGGAAAAATAAAATACGAAAAGTCTATTTTTGTTTTAAATCTAAAATAATTATAAACCGATAATAGTTAAAAAAATAATTTCTGTGAAAGCATCTTTAATTTCTATTCTGTCGATTTTACTTTTGATCTCTTCCTGTACTTCAAAAGAAAATAATTATGGTGACGTTTATTATCAGGCTGTAAACGGAAAAGACACCGCTATTTTAGCTTTAAAAATAAGTGAAAAACGTTTTTTTGGGCGCTATGAAATATTGTACAACAAAATTGGAAAAGATTCCGGAGATGTGCGTGGAAATATTATAGGCGACACTTTACGTGGTGATTATCATTATATTTCAAACGGAGGAAATTGGAAAAGAGTTCCGTTGGCTTTATTAAAGAAAGAAAACAAACTTATTCAGGGAAAAGGAGTTATTGGAACTTTTATGAATTTGCCTTGTTTCATAACCGGAACATTAAATTACAAGAATCCTGATTTTATTTTTGAAGAAATTTCGGAATAGAATACTGGACTTTGAAATTTTACCGCAAAGTTCGCAAAGATTTTTTTTCCTTCTAATATGTATAGAAAAACGCAAAGTTCGCAAAGCTTTATCGATGAAGTATCGAGAATTTTGCGGATAAATCGGAACTTAAATAAATAGCTTTAAACTTAAAAAATTTTACCGCAAAGAGCGCAAAGATTTTTTTTCCTATTTTATTTAAAAAGAGCAAAAAAGTTCGCAAAGCTTTATAAAGAAAGCTTTGCGAACTTTGCGGTTATTATATTCAAAGAAAAGCAAAAAAACTTTGCGAACTTTGCGGTAAAATCTCACAGTAAAATTTTGCGGTAAATCTCAAAGTAAATCAATCAAAATGCACAATCTGAGAAGGTAACTCAAATATTTCCAGATCAAAATATCTTACGGAAGCCATTACATGATCGAAAATATCGGCCATTATATATTCGTAATTAGTCCATCGTTTATCACTTGAAAAAACATAGATTTCCAACGGAACTCCATGCGCAGTTGACTGTAATTGCCTGCACATAATATGCATATCTTTATTCAGACCCGGATGATCCTGCAGATATTGAATGATATATTTTCTAAACAATCCCAGATTGGTCATGTTTCGGCCATTCAGCGAAAGCGATTTATCAATACCTCTTAAGTCATTGTATTTGTCAATTTCAGCTTGTCTGCTGTCAATATAACTGGTAATCAACTGGACTTTTTTCAATTGATTTAAATCGTTATCATTTAAAAACCGAATGGTACTGCTTTTAATGAGAATATGTCTTTTAATACGTCTTCCATCAGATTTTTGCATACCGCGCCAGTTCTGAAAAGAATCGGAACTTAATGCATAAGTTGGAATCGTGGTGATGGTATTATCAAAATTTCGAACTTTTACGGTTGTCAGATTGATTTCGATAACATCTCCGTCGGCGCCAAATTTATCCATTGTAATCCAGTCACCAATTCGAACCATGTCGTTTATAGCAACCTGGACACTTGACACAAAACCAAGAATTGTATCTCTGAAAATCAAGATGATAATTGCCGAAAGTGTTCCTAAAATGGCTAGTAATTCGCCTTTTTTTATTCCGAATAAAGTCGAAATAATAAGTGCAACACCCAAAATCCAAAGTACGATCATGATAACCTGAACGAAACTGTCGATGGGCTTGTCGCTGTATTCCGGTTTTTGTTTTAAATAATCGCGTAATGAATTAAAAACTGTTCTCACAATCCACAATCCGAGCAGGACAATATAAATTCCCACGATCTTTCCGAACATAAGTTCCCAATATTCGTATTTGTCTAAAATAACGGGAACCGCTTTATAAATAAAGAAAAACGGAATTAAATAAGCGGTATACCTTGTGGTTTTGTTCTGAATTAAATAATCATCGAATTTTGTTTTGGTTTTCTGTGCAAATATGGCTGTCAAAGTAACCAGAATAAACCTGGCCACATAATAAATAATGTACGCCAGCGCTATTAAAATAATGATATTTAAGATTAAACTGGTATAAGAAGCTACGTTGCGACTCATGCCCCAATCTCTAAACAGGGGATATAAAAAATTAAATATTTTATCCAAAAGCTTAGGCATTTTCAAGATATTTCTTCTCTACATAAAATGTCCCAAATGGAATAAGAGAAGCAATAAGGATGATTCCGAAAGTTTTTAAATCCCAATTCATTGATTTTTTCAATAAAAAAGCCAAAATAATGTATCCTATAAATAAAATACCATGCGCCATTCCCAACGGACGAAGTAATGTATGATAAAGTTCGGGATTGTTATTTTTGATTATCAGCATATTAGCAAATAAAACCAAATAAGAGATTCCTTCCAGAATTGCAGTAACTTTGAAAATCCTAAGCATGTACGTATTTTTTAAATTTATACGAGCAAAATTAGGCAATATGGTTTGATTTTAGAATTTAAAAACCAAAAATAAATTATGTTTTTCAACATTGTGAAAGTGTAAAATTTGGATTTTTTAAATTTGAAAACTATCTTTATTATATGAGCAAAAGAGATTTAAAAAAATATTTGGGAGAATTAACTAAAGAGCAGTTAGAGGAGCAGCTTATTGAACTTTATGAGAAATTTGCTCCGGTAAAAACGTATTATGATTTTGTTTTTAATCCGAAAGAAGACAAATTGCTGCAGGACGCAAAAGTGAAAATTTCGCACGAATATTTCCCTGTTAAGAAACCGGGAGCAAAATGGCGTCCCAGAGCGAAGATGCGAAGATCGGTTGCCCAAAAATTAATCAAGCATTTTTTGATGCTCGGAGTCGATTCCTTTATTATTGCAGATTTAATGCTTTATAATATCGAAATTGCGCAAACGTTTTCTTCTCAAAATTTTATAAAACAGGAATTATTTTACAAAAGCATTCTCAATTCATTTGAGCAAGTAGTTAATTTTACGATTTCGAACGGAATTTTTAATGAATATAAATTAAGAATTCATGAAGTTCAACAGCAGACTTTACAGCAAAAATGGAAAAATAAATACGATTTTGAAGCTATTTTGGAAAAAACCGACTATTAAATGCTCTTCTCATAAAAAATCTTTATTTAAAAAAAACATTTATTTTAGGTTAAATTAAGATGATAAACTGTTTTTTCGACGTATTTTTGCAAAAATCCAAAAATAAACAATGTCTCAAAACACTTTAGAAATACAAAGAGAAGAGAAAAAAGAACTGTATGCATATCAAAAAGGCGATATTGATGCCATTTTTGATCGTCTGGATAATGCTCCTCCACAACACCACTTATTGTATCAACTTCCTACAGGAGGTGGAAAAACAGTAATATTTTCTGAAATAGTTCGCCGCTATCTATCTCATAACGATAAAAAAGTCGTTGTTTTAACGCACCGTATCGAACTTTGTAAACAAACTTCAAAGATGTTGACCGGTTTTGGTGTAACCAATAAAATAATCAATAGTAAGGTTAAAGAACTTCCTGACCAAAACGACTTTTCTTGTTTTGTGGCAATGGTTGAAACTTTAAAAAACCGTATTAATGATGAAAAACTTCATCTGGATAATATTGGTCTGGTTATTATTGATGAGGCACATTACAACTCCTTTAGAAAATTATTAAACTCCTTTAAAAATGCTTTTATTCTGGGAGTAACTGCCACACCATTGAGTTCGAATATAAAATTACCAATGCACCAAAGTTACAACGAACTTATTGTGGGAGACACCATTGGCTCATTGATTGACAAAGGATTTTTGGCCAGGGCTACGACTTACAGTTATGATGTTGGTCTGACTTCGTTAAAAGTGGGTATTAATGGTGATTACACCGTGAAGTCATCAGACGATCTGTATACCAATACTTTAATGCAGGAAAAACTTCTGCACGCGTATACCGAACGTTCGTTAGGAAAGAAAACACTGATCTTCAATAATGGTATTCATACATCATTATATGTGTATGAAACTTTTAGAGAAGCAGGTTACGACATCCGACACCTTGATAATACCAGCAGTTCTGAAGAACGTAAAGATATATTACAATGGTTTAAGAAGACTCCGGATGCTATTTTGACTTCTGTCGGAATTTTGACTACCGGATTTGATGAACCGACCGTAGAAACTATTATTTTGAACAGAGCGACAAAATCACTGACTTTATATTTCCAGATGATTGGCCGCGGATCTCGTAAATTACCCGGTAAAGATGATTTTACTGTTATCGATTTAGGAAATAATGCAGCGCGTTTTGGTTTATGGAGTGATCCTGTAAACTGGCAGCACATTTTTAAATCTCCTGAATTTTACCTGGAGAACCTGCGTGACGATCATGAAATTGAATTGTATTTCAAATACAGTATGCCACCGGAATTAAGAGCCAAATTCAGTAAAACTGCAGATGTAACTTTTGATGTTGATGAAGAACACAAATTGATTATTAAACAAAATTTGCGTTCTAAAGTAGTTTTAGATAAATCTCTGGAGCAGCATTCATCTATGTGTGTTGATAATACAGAAACTCTACAGGAAGCAAAAATGCTGGCTAAAGAATTGGACGATGATATTGAAGACCGAATTAAACGGTATTCTAAATGTCTGAGCCAGTGTAGTAAAAATTACCGCGAATGGCTTGTAGACGATTATAAGCAAAAGCTAACGCTGATGATTGGTAAAAAATACCGTGAAAAAATCATGAATGAACCGGATTGATAAAATTTGTTTCAAGTTTAAAATTTCAGGTTTCAATATGTGATGCTGAAAATATAAATTAATATGTGATCTTTGTCAAAGTTTAGAACTTTGACAAAGATTTTCAGTTTTTAAACCAATAAATAAACATTCTGATTAAGCAATCTGAATCAGAAATCTAAAATATAAAAATATGTCTAAAGCATTTTCCGAATTAGGAATCAAAGCGCCAATAGCAAAAGCTCTAAACGACCTTAATATTAGTGTTCCAACAGAAATTCAGCAAAAAGCCATTTCGCTTTTTTTGGCTGAAAGCAATGATATTGTAGGTCTGGCAAAAACCGGAACAGGAAAAACAGCTGCTTTTGGACTGCCTTTACTGCAGTTGATTGATACCCAGTCGCCAACCGTTCAGGCTGTCATTTTGGTTCCCACAAGAGAACTTGGACAACAGATTTTCAGAAATTTAGAAGATTTCTCAAAATATATTGACGGTATATCTATTGCCTCAGTATGTGGCGGAACTCCAATTAAGCCACAAATTGAAAGACTGAAAGAAGGCGCTCAAATTGTTGTAGCAACGCCGGGCCGTCTGATTGATTTAATTCAGCGAAAAGCTGTTGATTTAAAACAAACCCAATATTTAGTTTTGGATGAAGCAGACGAAATGATTGCGATTCTAAAAGAAGGTTTAGACGAAATCGTAGCCGAACTGCCCAAAAAACGACGAACTTTATTGTTCTCTGCCACATTACCCGGAGCTATAAAACAGTTGGTTCAGAATTATTTAAATAAAAACGTTGTTCAAATCAGTGCTAACATGGAAACTGTTGGAAATGAAGAAATTGATCACGAGTATATTATAGTAGATCCAATTGAAAAATTGGAAGTTTTAATGCATTTTTTAAACTCCAGAGATGGAGAACGCGGTATTATTTTTTGTAAAACTAAAGCAGCCGTCAATAAATTAGCAAAGAATCTGGCAATCAATAAATTTTCTTCAGGAGCATTGCACGGTAGTTTATCGCAAGGAATTCGCGACAGGATCATGGAGCAATTTCGAGAAGGTCATATCAATATTCTGGTTGCGACAGACCTGGCTGCAAGAGGAATAGACGTTAAAGAAATTTCATATGTTATCAATTATCATTTGCCTGACACCTACGAAAACTATGTTCACCGAAGCGGAAGAACGGCGAGGGCAGGGGCTAAAGGACTTTCGCTGACCGTTTTACAACAAGAAGAAGTTTCAGAAATTGCTGATTTTGAAAGAGAGTTAGGAATTAAATTTGCTGAATTTAAAAAACCTTCAGCAGCAAGTCTTGAAGAAAATAATATGCTTTTATGGGCGAAACAAATCTTTAAAACAAAACCCAATCACGAACTTTCTTCAGATTTAAAAACAAGGGTAAAAACAGTCTTTCATCACTTAACTAAAGAAGAGCTAATCGAGAAATTAATGGCAAATTATATTTTGCAGAACAAAATCGATGTAGTTGAAAAACCTGTTAAAAAATTCAAAAAGTAATAAATATGACTTTTGTCATTGCATATTAAATTTGTATATTTATAAGGAATTATTTTATAATCCTACTTAATACAACATATATGAAAATAGTCATTATTGGAGGAGGATTTGCAGGAATCAATCTAGCGAAAGAACTTGTAGATCATCCTCAAATACAGGTAACACTTGTAGACAAGAATAATTATAACTTTTTCCCACCACTTATATATCAGGTTGCAACTGCATTTTTGGAGCCTTCGAGCATTAGTTATCCATTTAGAAAATTTTTTGCCGGTAAAAAAAATCTACAATTTCGCTTAGGCGAATTAATATCTGTTTCGCCCGCTGAAAAGAAAATCACTTTAAATAACGGCGATCTGGATTACGATTATCTTGTTTTTGCTACAGGAGCAGAGACCAGTTATTTTGGTATGGAAAACGTAATGAAAAATGCAATTCCGATGAAGACATTAAACGATGCCATCGAAATGCGTAATGCATTACTTAAAAATCTTGAAAAAGCTGCAATTTGTAAAGATATGCGCAAGCGAAGAAAACTTTTAACCATTGTTGTTGCCGGTGGCGGACCAACAGGTGTTGAAGTTTCCGGTATGTTTGCAGAAATGAGAAAAACTATCCTTTTAAAAGAATATCCGGAACTGGATACTTCTGCAAGCAATGTTTATCTGGTAGACGGAGGCGATGCACTTCTGGCACCTATGAGTAAACAATCGCAGGAAGATACCTTAGAAGCTCTGACCAAATTAGGTGTTGTGGTAAAATTGCACACACGTGTTGTAGATTATATTGATGACACGGTTCATTTTGAAAACGGAGAAACCATCAAAACTAAAAACCTTATTTGGGCGGCAGGAGTTTCTGCAAAAATTTTCGAAGGAATGCCTAAAGAAAGTTACGGTCGCGGCCGAAGAATGGCTACTGATGTTTACAATAAAGTTGATGCCGTAGATAATATTTATGCAATTGGCGATACTGCAATTCTAGCTGGAGACAAAAATTTTCCTGAAGGACATCCTCAGGTTGCCCAGGTGGCTATTCAGCAGGGATTAAATCTTGCGAAAAACTTCAAAGCAATGGTTGCCAATAAGCCGCTTAAACCTTTTGCTTACAAAGACAAAGGATCCATGGCAATTATAGGGAGAGCTAAAGCTGTTGTAGATTTACCCAATCCGAAATGGCATTTCAAAGGATTTTTCGCCTGGATTATCTGGTTGTTTATTCACTTGATTTCATTAATTACATACCGTAACAGACTGAATACTTTCTGGAACTGGATGGTTGCTTATTTTGCCAGTGATCAATCACTAAGAATGATTATAAGACCGGACAAAATCAATAAAAATGTCTAAATATTCATTTTGAGATCGAAAATAAAATATGAATTTATATAAATACAAAAGCCAAAATCGAATGTGATTTTGGCTTTTGTATTTAATTGCAATAAATATTTTCATTTTAATGTCCTATCATAACATCATCGCTGTCTGATAATTCAACTTTATTTTTTATAAATCGTTTTCCGATGTTTAAAATTATAAAAGCTACAATCGTAGTTGTAGTCATAATGGCAACCATTGGTGCCACAGAATCTTTAACAAAAACGCCAATTGCAAAAGAAGCTAAAGCACCTAAACCAAGCTGAATGGCACCCATTAATGCTGATGCGCTTCCGGTATTTTTAGCAAAAGGAGCAAGCGTTAAGCCGGCAGTATTTGGATTTGAGATTCCCAAACAAGCCAGAAATAAAAATAACATTCCGATTGTCTGGTACAATCCTAAAAGATTATTTAAAGCCAAAATTAAAAATACAATGCTAATAACGGACTGTGAAATTAAAGCTCCAAAAATCATCTGTTCACTCGAAAATTTCTTTAGCAACATTGAATTCAACTGACTTGAACCAATAAAACTAACCGACATTAAGGCAAATATCCATCCATATGTTTTAGCATCAACTTTATAAATGTCCATAAAAACAATAGGAGAGGCCGCTACATAAGAAAATAATCCTGAAAATGCTATTGCACCCGTAAACGCGTAAGTATAAAACTGAGGTTCTTTTAAAACAGACAAAAAGTTGGTAATAATAGGTTTGGGTTTTAATGAAATAGAAGTATCGGGTTTATAAGTATTCGGTAATCCAATTTGTGAAGCAGCTAAAATGGCGATTCCCATACACATTAGGATAAAGAATACTGCGTGCCAGCCTAAATCTTCTGTAACATAACCGCCAATTGTGGGCGCCAGCATTGGCGAAAGACCAACAACCAGCATCAAAAGAGAAAAAACTTTCGGAATATCCTTGACAGGAAATAAATCACGTACCATAGCCACAGAAGCAACCGTTGCTGCACAACTTCCGATAGCCTGAATAAATCTAAGCACTATAAAAGCATCGATATCTGACACATAAATGCAACCTAAAGAAGCTAAAATATAAACCAAAAGTCCAACAAATAAAGGCTTTTTACGTCCGAATCGATCTAATAAAGGTCCGTACAGTAATTGCCCGGCAGATATACCAATAAAATAACTGGATAAGCTCATAGAAACTTTTGCAACTGTTGTATTCAGATCTTTAGCGATTCCGGAAAATCCTGGCAGGTACATATCAATAGAAAAAGGTCCAAGTGCGGTGAGAGAACCTAGAATGAGAATCAGCGTAAAATATTTTTTTGTTGTCATTATCTTAAAAAACGGCTTTAAATTTTTTGCAAAGGTAAAGATTTCTTACCTTGTAGTATAACTTCAGTGAAGCTATAACAATAAATAAAGTAATTACCTAAATTAATCAACGTAACTACTTATTAATCATTAAATTAAGAAAAATATGAAAAAGTACCTTTTATTAGTAGCAGTATTCTGCACGACAATTACATTTGCCCAGTCAATTACAACTAAAATCGAGGATGCCAGTATGGATCAATACGCATTACTTGAGAAAGTGAATAAATTCTATCCCGACATTACGTTAAATAAATCGGTTACCAATTTTTATGCAGACGGAAAAATTATTGACACACAACAAGAGTTTAATTTAAAGACTTCAAAATTTTCCAGCTATAAATTAGGAATTGAACCAGGCAATAAAAAGCTGCTTTTTGACTACACGTCAGATGAAACAGGTCATGTTTATGGTGATGTAACCATTTTTAACGGAAACGCTCTGAGAACCACTTTTAATGAGAAAACAAATCAGATTGAAGTATCATTAAATGGAAAATCTGTTTATTTGAAAAAATTGTAATTTATTTTAAAATTTTAAAAAAGCATCACAATTTGTGGTGCTTTTTTTTGTTTTATATTTACCCAAATTTTAATATATAATTACATGAAAAAATTCCTAATTCTGGTATTTTTAATTTCCTTAAAAGCATACACACAGCACAATAAATATTCCGGAACATGGGCAAATGAAAAGTGTACAGACTGTAAAAAAGAATATTTTTTTACTCTTACAATTGCTCAGTCATATTATAAAATTTTTGGAACTGCTGAAGTTACCAGCGATCACAAAGAATTAAATTCAGGTGTTTTAGAAGTTACCGGCTATATTGGCAGACTTGGGGATAAAGCTTATATAAAATTAAAAGATAAAAACGGAATTTCTTCCAGCGCAGTCTTAATTACAGAAGAAGGACTTTTACAATTTGAAAAACGCGGTGGTGATGATCTGGTGCCAAAGGAAATGGTTTTGAGTAAATTATACTGAATAAATTGTAATGTTATTTGTTTAACTACTATAATTGAACTAAAATCAAATTCTCTGTTGTATTTACCAAGATGTGGATTTTTTGATATTAAATCGATTACTTTTCGTACTTCTTCATCAAATTTTTTGGCGATTATTAAAGACCAGTTTTCAACTAAATATTCGTAGATTTTCAAATAAGTTCTTTCAGCTTTTTCTGTCCAGACAACATCCATACATTTTAAATTATGTAAATATAATCCTATAATATAATATATGATTTATTTAAATTATTAATTATGAGAAATAAATCGATTACTATTTAACGTTTTTCTTATCATACAAGCATTTGTTTTTTAGTGCCCAAAATCTTTTTAAGTATATTATTAAAATTACCTTTATTAAGAGTACTATATAAAATTAAAAAAATGATACAATATGTAAAAAAGTCAAATTTGTTTATATCTGATCTACAATTATTTACAATCATATTTGAACTATAATTTATATTATGTAAAATAGGATATTTCAAAAATGGCAGTATACCCGTTTGATTTATTATTCTACGTGAAACTTTATATTCTCGTTTTGATTCTGCTATCGCATAATAATATTAGAATTTTGTTTTATAACAACTTAAGATATTATCAAAATTCAGATCATATAAATTCATTAAACAAAAAGTTATTTAAAAAATTTAAACTTCTCGATTCTCAATGAAAACAATTCTGAATAATTAAATTTTGACTGATTAAAATCTTTTTAAAGTCTTAATTTCAGTAATATTTAACATTTCCTTAAAATATTCAGATTCTATGTCAGATGCTTTCATTGTACGACATTATTTTATTATTTTTACATTCGATACTTTAAAATAAACTATCAAAACTTATGAATACAGTTGCTGAGCATATTGCAGATTTTTTAAAAGAATACAAGCCATTTGATAATTTAACTTTTCAGGAATTATCCGATATCGCTACTAATATTCGTGTTATAAATTTAGAAAAGCATGCAGTATTATTTCAAAATAATGATCCTCTGCACGATAGTTTTTATGTGGTAGCTTCCGGAGTTATTAATCTTACTACGATTGCAGATGCCGAAGAAACAATTATAAATAAATGTCATGAGGGAGATATTTTTGGCTTACGTCCTTTTTTTGCCAAAAACAACTACATGATGACTGCTAAAGCACGTGAAGAAAGTATTATTTATGCTATTCCAATTGCGGTTTTCAGACCGTTTGTAGCCAATAATTCTGATGTTTTAAACTTTTTACTGGAAAGCTTTGCGGTAAATTCACGTCATACAAAAGACAGCGTAAGTTCTAATGGTAAACTGATTTCTGATACTGATTTCCTGGATCAGCAATCAGAAATGCAATATATTCAGTCATTAAACTATAACTATTCACCTTTAACAACTCAGTCCAATTCTGTAATTAAAGATGTCGCAATTTTGATGACAGATTCTATGGTTGACAATATCGTTATATGTGAAAAAAATCATCCGATTGGAATTGTTACCAATGCCGATTTATCGTCAAAAATTGCTACAGGCCGCTATCCTATTACCGAAACTATAGACAAAATTATGTCATCACCGGTTGTTACCGTTCTGGAAAATGTTTCTTTAGCAGAAGCACAATTGCTAATGCTTAAACACAATGTAACTCATTTATGTGTAACAAAAGACGGTACCAGTAAATCTGTAGTAAAAGGAATTATTTCCGAGCACGATCTTATTGTAGCTCAAGCCAGTAACCCTGGTGTTTTAATTAAAGAAATTAAACGTTCACAACTCCCTAAAGATTTAAAACAGATTCGCGACCGTTTATCAGATTTGATTCAGAACTCGATTCAAAAAAACATTCCGATTTCTCATGTTAGTAATATTGCGAGTGAAATTAACCTTGCTATTATCAAACGCGCTGTCGAATTATCGATTTTAGACCTGGGCTCCCCTCCTGCACGATTTGCATGGTTAAGTATTGGAAGTCAGGGACGTAAGGAACAATTATTACTTACAGATCAGGATAGTATATTAATATTTGAAGATGTTACTCCTGAAAAATACAGGGAAGTAAAAGATTATTTCTTAAGACTGGCCAAAAGAACCACTTCTATTTTAGAAAAAGTGGGGTACGAATATTGTCCAAATGGTCACATGGGAAGCAACATGCTATGGTGTAAATCATTGAGCGACTGGACAAAACAATACAACAGCTGGATGAATACACCTGGCGAAAACAGCAATGACTTAAGCAGCATTTTCTTTGATTATGAAATTGTTTTTGGAGAACCAAAAATTGAAGAAACCATCGAAAATGTAATTTTTAAAAATGCGGTAAATAACACTTTGTTTTTTGACTTTTTAGGTAATGATGCCTTAAAAAGAAATTCGCCGTTAAGTTTCTTCAAGAAATTTATAACCGAAGAAGATGGTCCGCATAAAGAGAAATTCGATATTAAAACACGCGCCTTAATGCCATTAATTGATAGCGCACGTTTATTGATTTTAAATGCAAATATCAAAGGAATTCAAAACACATATTTGAGATTCAAACAATTAGCGATCACAGATTCAAAAAATGCAGAAATTTACTTAAGCTGTGCAGAAGCTTTCTTAACACTTTCTAAATTTAGAACCGTTGAAGGATTAAAAAATGACGACTCTGGTCAATATATTAATTTACGAGAAATGTCAAAAACGGACAAAGAGAAATTAAAAAATGCTTTAGCCCCAATGAAAGATCTGGAGGAACTGATTAAGAGTAAATTTCAATTGACACAATTCTCATAATATGCTAGACTGGTTAAAAAATATCAACAAAGACTATCCGGAATTCTGGAAAGACTATTTGACTAAATTCGAAACAAAACCCAATAAGTTTGTTGTTTTATCTACAGAAACTTCGGGTTTGAATCCGGACAAAGATGTTATATTATCACTTGGTGCTTTTTCTGTAATTGACAATAGCATTGTTATTAAAGAAAGTTTTGAAACTGTTTTGCTTCAGTTTAAATATTTACAGGATAACGGACTTTCAAATGAATTTATAATCGAAAGTAAAATGATGAAAATGCCAGAGCCTGACGCGCTTAAAGCTTTCGTTGATTTTATCGGAAATGCCATTTTAGTAGGACATCATATTAATTTTGACATTGAAATGTTAAATGCCGCGCTCGAACGCTTAGATTGTGGACGTTTGAAAAATGAAGCTTTAGATGTGGATGTAATGTACAGAAAACTAACCGACATTAACGACAAACAATTTTCGCTTGACGATTTATGCGCCATTTATAAAATTCCGAAAAGTGATCGAAATTCTTCTTCTGAAGATGCTTACCGAATCGGACTTTTATTTTTAAAATTAAAATCCAGATTGGGAATCAAATAGAGAATTAAATCTTAATAATTTAAATTCTTTACTTTGCTTCGAATTAGCTTAGTATACTTTAAAAGCAAAAATCCTGTTAAAATTAAGAGGCATTTTTTTATACTTAAATTTAAACTTTCAAATAGATCGCGCTTCAACTTCGCTCAGCGTGACAACGTGAAACCTGAAATTTTAGACCTGAGAAATTATCTTAAGAAATTCTTTCTTTAGAAATTTCTTCTACAACTTCCGGATTTAATAACGTTGATGTATCTCCAAAATTAGAAAAATCTCCTTCGGCTATTTTACGCAAAATCCTACGCATAATTTTTCCGGAACGGGTTTTTGGCAAACCAGAAACAAATTGTATTTTATCTAATTTAGCAATTGGCCCAATGTGATCGGCAATATACTGGTTAATTTCTTTAGATAAATTTTCTCTATTTCTAACTTCACCGGTCTCTTTCAGAATTACGTAACCATATAAAGCATTTCCTTTTATATCGTGTGGGAAACCAACAATGGCAGATTCAGCCACAGCAGGATGTTCGTTAATCGCATCTTCAATTGGAGCAGTTCCCAGATTATGTCCTGAGACAATTACAACATCGTCTACTCTACCTGTAATTCTGTAATATCCTACTTCATCTCTCAATGCACCGTCGCCAGTGAAATATTTTCCTGGAAAAGCAGAAAAATAAGTGTCTTTGTAACGTTGGTGATCTCCCCAAATTGTTCTGGCGATTCCTGGCCATGGAAACTTAATACATAAACTTCCAACCACTTGATTTCCTTCAATTTCATTGCGTTTTTCATCCATTAAAACAGGCTGAATTCCAGGTAATGGTAACGTTGCATAAGTTGGTTTTGTTGGCGTTACAAAGGCAATTGGCGAAATTAAAATTCCTCCTGTTTCTGTCTGCCACCAGGTATCTACAACCGGACATCTCTTATCTCCAACGTGGTCATTAAACCAGTGCCATGCTTCTTCGTTAATTGGTTCTCCAACAGATCCAATAACTTTAAGTGATTTAAGAGGATATTTTTGAATGTAATCTAAACTTTCTTTTGCTAACGAACGTATTGCCGTTGGCGCCGTATAAAACTGGGTAATTTTATGTTTTTCGATAATATCCCAAAAACGGCTGAAATCAGGATAGGAAGGAACTCCTTCAAATATTACTGTTGTAGCACCGTTTAATAATGGTCCGTATAATATATAGGAGTGTCCGGTAATCCAGCCAATATCTGCTGTACACCAGAAAATATCATTTTCTTCGTAACTAAAAACGTTTTTAAAAGTATAGGCAGTATATACCATGTAACCGGCAGTAGTGTGAACCATACCTTTTGGTTTTCCTGTTGATCCTGAAGTATATAGAATAAATAAAGGATCTTCGGCATCCATAATTTCAGCGACACTGTTATCCAGGGCAGCGTCTAATAATGGCTGTAACCAAACATCACGACCCTCTTTCATCTTTACGTCTGTATTAGTTCTTTTAGCAACTAAAACTTTTGCAACAGAAGGACAGCTTTCCAAAGCTTCGTCTACAATTCCTTTTAAATCAATTGTTTTGTTTCCTCTGTAACCTCCATCAGATGTAATGACCATTTTACAGTCGCAGTCGTTAATTCGCGCAGAAACTGCAGAAGCAGAAAATCCTGCAAATATAACAGAATGGATTGCCCCAATTCTCGCGCAGGCCAGCACGGCTACTGCCAACTCCGGAATCATAGGAAGGTAAATACAAACTCTGTCTCCTTTTTTAACGCCTTGTTCGCGTAAAACGTTAGACATTTTAGAAACTCGTTCGTACAACTCATTATACGATATATGTAAAGCGCTTTCAGAAGGATCATTTGGCTCAAAAATAATCGCCGTTTTTTCTCCTCTTTTGCTTAAGTGTCTATCAATACAGTTTTTTGTAATGTTGACTTTCGCTTCTGTAAACCACTTTACTTCGGCATCGGCCATATTAAAATCAACTACTTTGTCCCATTGCTGGTACCAGGTAAAATTTTCTTCAGCTATTTTTCCCCAAAATTTTCTTGGCTCTCTTATTGACTTATTGTAATGCTTGAAATATTGTTCTAAATTTTCAATTTTGTAATAGCTCATCCTTATGTTGAATTTTTTTATAAATGTATTAAATCTGACTGTATTCTTAAAACAATTTAATTCATAAATTTTGTCAAATAAAAGCATTTATTTAAATATAAATGACAATTATTTGCATTTGCTTTAATAATTTAATTTTTAAGACAATTTTTAAAAGGCAAAAAAGGCATAATAATGAGATATTACGCCTTTTTTAATTTAACAAATTTCAATAACAATTAATTCTGTCAATGCTCCTGCATCAATTTATTGCTATTTTGAAAATAGCAGCATCATTATTAATTACAACAGAAATTTCAACAAGTATATTTAAAAAATATACCCCAATTATCAGGGATCAGCTTCACTTAACTTACTTTCTCAGAAGTTAAGTGAATGCAATATGCATCTATATCTGTTTTCTTAATAAGTGCTTACTAATTCAAAATATTACAAATCATTGATACAGTGCAAATCCCGCAAAATCGAATCTTGCAGGACTTCCCATTATTTTTAATTATCCGATTTTTTTCATTGCTGTCATAGATTCTCTCAACCATGCTCCTACTTCTTCAATAGGATGCTGGCGAATTTCTTTGTTTACAGCAATAAGTACCGCATTGTCTACTCCGTTTGAAGTTGAAAATGGTTTACCGATAATATTAGTTTCTACTTTTTTCATGAATTCAGTCAATAATGGCTTACAAGCATGATCAAATAAGTAACAGCCGTATTCTGCAGTATCAGAAATTACACGGTTCATTTCGAATAATTTTTTTCTTGCAATTGTATTGGCAATCAAAGGTAATTCGTGTAATGACTCATAGTAAGCAGATTCTTCAATGATACCGGCTTCTGTCATAGTTTCAAAAGCTAATTCAACACCTGCTTTTACCATTGCAATCATCAATACTCCGTTGTCAAAATATTCCTGTTCGGAGATTGGCGCATCTTGCGGTGCTGTTTTTTCGAAGTTAGTTTCTCCCGTTGCAGCTCTCCATTTTAACAAATTAACATCGTCATTTGCCCAGTCAGCCATCATCGTTCTGGAGAATTCTCCGGAAATAATATCGTCCTGATGTTTTTGGAATAACGGACGCATAATATCTTTCAGTTCTTCAGCCAGTTCGTAAGCTTCAATTTTCGACGGATTATTTAAACGATCCATCATATTTGTAATACCACCATGTTTCAACGCTTCAGTAATAGTTTCCCATCCGAACTGAATTAATTTTGAAGCATAAGCAGCATCAATCCCTTTTTCAACCATTTTATCAAAACATAAAATAGATCCTGTTTGAAGCAATCCGCAAAGAATTGTTTGCTCTCCCATTAAATCTGATTTTACTTCTGCAACAAAAGATGATCTTAAAACTCCTGCTCTGTGTCCTCCGGTTGCAACCGCATACGCTTTTGCCTGATCTAAACCTAATCCGTTTGGATCATTTTCAGGGTGTACTGCAATAAGAGTTGGTACTCCGAATCCTCTTTTATACTCTTCACGAACCTCAGAACCTGGACATTTAGGAGCACACATAATAACCGTTAGGTCTTCACGAATTTGCATTCCTTCTTCTACGATGTTGAATCCGTGAGAATAAGCCAGAGTAGCATCTTTTTTCATTAATGGCATAATTGCAGTAACTACGGCAGTATGTTGTTTGTCTGGCGTAAGGTTACAAACTAAATCTGCAGTCGGAATCAATTCTTCATAGGTACCCACAGTAAAACCGTTTTCAGTAGCATTTTTATATGAAGCTCTTTTTTCAGCTATCGCATCTGCACGTAATGCATAAGAAATATCCAAGCCAGAATCTCTCATATTTAATCCTTGATTCAAACCTTGTGCCCCACAGCCTACAATTACAACTTTTTTTCCTGCTAAAGCTGCAATTCCGTCTGCAAATTCTGACTGATCCATAAATTCGCAAACGCCTAATTGTTCTAATTGTAATCTAAGTGGTAGTGTATTGAAATAATTTGCCATTTTTGTTTTAATATTTAATGAAATGAAATTTGATAATGATTATATATAACTAAATTGTATTATTTGAATGTTTCTAACAATGTTGAAATTTCCATTTTTTCTTTAGAAACTGAAATCCTTCCGGAACGAACAAACTGCATAATTCCGTATGGTTTGAATTTTTCGTATAATTCTTCAATTTCAGAGCGTCTTCCTGATTTGGATATCACAAAAAAATCACGAGAAACGGTAACAATTGTAGACTGACTCTCCTTAATGATGTTCTGAATTTGTTTCTCATCAAATAATAAATGAGAAGCAATTTTAAAAAGGGCATTTTCCAGGTAAATTGTTTCTTCGTCTGTATGATAAAATGCTTTTATAACTTCAATTTGTTTTTCGATCTGACCGACAATATTCTGAACCCATTTCTCTGTAGTATTTACTACAATGATAAATCTAGAAACATTCTCTATTTCTGATTCTGAAACGTTTAAACTTAATATATTAATGTGACGCTTTAAGAATATACCCGATATCCTGTTTAGTAAACCCACATTATTTTCTGAATATACCGATATGGTAAATGTTTTATTTTCCATGTAATTTTTGTTTAAAGTTTATTTTGTTTCAGTCCCGATAGCTATCGGGATTGAAACTTGAAACTTCATTTTTAACTTAATCTGATTTCAGAAACACATGCTCCCGTTGGAATCATTGGGAAAACATTATTTTCTTTTTCGATCATAATTTCTAAGAAATAAGAATCTTTTGAAGCAAGCATTTCGGCTACTGCTTCATCTAGATCTTCGCGTTCTGTAACTTTTTTAGATTTAATATGATAGCCTTCTGCAATAGCAACAAAATTTGGATTTATCATTCTTGTCGAAGCATATCTGTTATCAAAAAACAATTCCTGCCACTGACGTACCATCCCAAGAAATTCATTGTTTAACACCACAATTTTTACAGGAACCTTAGTCTGAAAAATGGTTCCCAACTCCTGAATGGTCATCTGGAAACCTCCGTCTCCAATAATCGCCACCACTTCGCGTTCGGGTTTTCCCATCTTCGCCCCGATTGCCGCCGGAAGCGCAAATCCCATTGTTCCTAAACCTCCCGAAGTAATATTGCTTTTTGATGAATTAAATTTAGCATAACGACATGCAAACATCTGGTGCTGACCAACATCACTTACAATAATAGCATCGCCGTTAGAATGTTTATTGATCATTTCTACAGCTTCTCCCATAGAAATTCCTTTATCGCTATTCGGATTTAATTCGTCTTTTATTACCGTATCAAATTCTATTTTATGTAATTCCTTGAATTCATTGTGCCACGAATCGTGTGAATTTTGCTCTAATAAAGGTAAAAGTGCTGTTAAAGATTCTTTTACGTCTCCTAAAACGGCTACTTCTGTTTTTACGTTTTTATCAACTTCAGCAGGGTCAATTTCAAAATGAATTACTTTAGCCTGTTTGGCGTACGTATTTAAGTTTCCTGTTACACGGTCATCAAAACGCATTCCCATAGCGATCAACACATCACATTCGTTGGTTTTTATGTTTGGGGCATAATTTCCATGCATTCCAAGCATTCCAACATTTAGAGGATGATCCGTAGGAAGCGCAGAAAGTCCTAAAATAGTCCACGCTGCCGGAATTCCTGTTTTTTCTACAAATGCTTTAAACTCTGCTTCTGCCTTGCCCAGAATAATTCCCTGTCCAAAAACAATAAGCGGTTTTTTTGCAGCATTTATTATTGCTGCAGCTTCTGCAACTTTTTCTTGTTTCAGTTTCGGAACCGGAACATAACTTCTTATTGCCGTACATTTTTCATAGCTAAATTCAAACTCATCAAATTGCGCATTTTTAGTAATATCTACTAAAACCGGCCCCGGACGACCGGAACGAGCGATATAAAAAGCTTTAGCAATAATTTCCGGAATCTGGGAAGCTTCAGTTACCTGAAAATTCCATTTGGTTACCGGAGTCGAAATTCCGATAATATCCGTTTCCTGAAATGCATCAGACCCTAATAAATGTCTACCCACCTGCCCTGTGATACAAACCATTGGTGTGGAGTCAATCTGCGCATCTGCAATACCGGTTACCAAATTGGTAGCTCCCGGTCCTGAAGTTGCAATTGCAACGCCTACTTTTCCTGTAGCTCTTGCATAACCCTGAGCTGCATGTGTCGCACCTTGTTCGTGACGTACTAACACATGATGTAACTGATCCTGAAATTTATATAATTCGTCGTAAACCGGCATTATAGCTCCACCCGGGTAACCATAAATTAAATCTACTCCTTCTGCTAATAAACATCTTATAACGGCTTCTGCCCCTGATATTTTCATAGTATATCTTTTTTATCAATATTAAATTTCAATTCAAAATTCAATGGCAATCTCAAAGATCAATTTCAATTTAAATTGATTTTAAATTTATTGCTATTGCGTTTTGTTTTATCATTGAAATTGTGATTGATATTGTTGTTTTAAAATTTATTTATCGGTAACGCAACCTGTCGAAGCGCTTGAAACCGATCTTGCATATTTAAGTAAAACTCCTCTGTCTACTTTTAAAGGAGGCTGTACCCAACTTGCTTTTCTTGCAGCAAATTCTTCGTCAGATATCTTCAGATCAATAGTGTTTTTTACTGCGTCAATAGCTATGATATCGCCATCTTTAACCAGTGCAATTCCACCACCATCATAAGCCTCTGGTGTTACGTGTCCTACCACGAATCCATGCGAACCGCCCGAGAATCTACCATCTGTGATTAGTGCACAACTGCTTCCTAATCCCGCTCCGATAATGGCAGATGTAGGTTTCAGCATTTCAGGCATTCCCGGACCCCCTTTTGGCCCGCAATATCTGATGACGACTACATTACCTGGTTTAATTTTTCCGGCCTGAAGACCCGGAATTACTTCAAATTCCCCTTCAAAAACTACTGCAGGGCCTTCAAAATATTCTCCTTCTTTTCCGCTGATTTTTGCAACAGCTCCTTCAGAAGCAAGATTTCCGTACAGAACCTGAATATTTCCTGTTGGTTTTAATGCTTTTTGAATTTCGTGGATTACTTGTTGTCCATCCTGCAAATCTGGTGTCGATGCTAAATTTTCTGCTACTGTTTTTCCTGTTACTGTAAGACAATCTCCATGAATTAGTCCTACTTTCAATAAATATTTCATTACAGAAGGAATTCCGCCCGCTTCATGAATATCTTCCATCATGTATTTACCACTTGGTTTCATGTCTGCAAGAACAGGTGTTCTGTCGTTAATAGCCTGAAAGTCATCGAGAGTAATTTCAATTCCCACAGAATGTGCCATTGCGATTAAGTGCATAACTGCATTTGTAGAACCTCCTAAAACCGCTACAATAGTAATAGCGTTTTCAAAAGCCTTGCGCGTCATGATATCTTTTGGCTTAATATCTTTTTCTAATAAAATTTTCATTGCAGCTCCGGCAGCAAGACATTCGTCTCTTTTTTCCTGACTCAAAGCAGGGTTAGAAGAGCTGTATGGTAAACTCATTCCTAATGCTTCAATTGCAGACGACATTGTATTTGCCGTGTACATTCCGCCACAGGCACCTGCACCAGGACAAGCGTTCTGAATTACACCTTTAAAATCTTCCGGTGTAATTTCGTTTTTAACTTTTTTTCCTAAAGCTTCAAAAGCAGAAACAATATTCAGGGATTCTCCTTTCCATTTTCCGGAGTGAATAGATCCTCCGTAAACCATCATTGCAGGACGGTTTAGTCTTCCCATTGCTATTAAGGCTCCAGGCATATTTTTGTCACACCCCGGAATTGCGATCACTCCGTCGTACCATTGCGCTCCCACAACAGTTTCTATAGAATCTGCAATAACATCTCGGGAAACCAAAGAATAACGCATTCCCTCGGTTCCGTTAGAAATTCCGTCACTTACCCCAATGGTATTAAAAATAAGCCCGACCAGATCTACATCCCAAACACCTTTTTTAACATCTTTTGCTAAATCATTTAAGTGCATGTTACAGGTGTTACCATCGTAACCCATGCTCACAATACCTACTTGTGCTTTTTTTAAATCTTCCTCAGTTAAACCAATACCGTACAACATCGCTTGCGCCGCAGGCTGTGTTTGATCTTGAGTGATGGTCTTGCTGTACTTATTTAATTCCATTATGTATTATTTTATTTTAATTTTTATTCAAAAAAAAACCTTCCAGTATTTGGAAGGTTTCTAATATAGTTTTTCAATTATATTTATACCATTCCCGATGCAGATGTGCTAAACACATTGACAACAACGACAGAAGTAATAATAATTGAGATTTGCATCTTTCTTTTTTTTAGTGTTACAAAAGTAGGGAAACTTTAAGAACTAAAAAAATAAAATCTCAACATTTTCAATACTTCTTGTTATTTATTTCATCATTTTAATAAAAAACTTAAACAATTGTCGATTGACCGATGCTAACGTTATCATTATTAAAATAAAGTAAATCATCTTTGCTAAAAATGAAGTTAGAAACGAACTCTCCTACTTCATTTGTACCAAATTTTGAATCTGGTTTCAGATCAATTGTTACGACCTGATATTCGATTGCTTTTTTAACTGCCAGGAAAACCACATTCGCTTCCTTAGTTAATCCGAAATGCTCTAACAACATCCCTGCTGCCAAAATCGAAGCGATCGGATTGGCAATATTTTTTCCTTTTGCCTGTGGATATGATCCGTGAATTGGCTCAAACAAAGCATTCTTTTCTCCTAAAGATGCCGATGGCAATAAGCCAATTGATCCTGTGATTACGCTGGCTTCATCTGATAAAATATCTCCGAACAAATTCTCGGTCAAAATCACATCAAATTGTTTCGGATTTAAAATCAGCTGCATTGCTGCATTATCAACAAACAAGAAATCAAGTTTAACATCCGGATAATTCGCACCAACTTTCTGAACTACTCTTCTCCACAATCTTGACGTTTCTAAAACATTTGCTTTGTCTACCATCGTTAACTTTTTACGGCGATTTTGTGCCGATTTAAAAGCCAGATGCGCAATTCTTGTAATTTCTTCTTCTGTATATTCACATAAATCTGAAGCGTGTGTTCCCTCTTCATTCAGCGTTTTTGTACCAAAATAAGCACCGCCTGTTAATTCTCTGAAAATTGTAAAATCTGCTCCTTCAATAATTTCTCTTTTTAATGGAGAAGAGTCAATTAATGCTTTGTAAGGTTTAATCGGACGAATATTAGCAAACAAGCCAAGCTCTTTACGAAGTTTTAATAATCCCTGCTCCGGACGAACTTTCGCATTCGGATTATTATCATATTTTGGATCTCCAATCGCACCAAGCAAAACTGCATCTGTGTTCAGACAAAGATTTAAAGTTTGTTCTGGTAAAGGATTTCCTGTTTTGTCAATCGCAACAGCTCCCATCAGTGCGTCTTCAAAAACAAATTCATGGTTGTAAACTTCCGCAATGGCGTATAAGGCTTTCTTAGCTTGTAAGATAACCTCAGGTCCAATTCCGTCTCCCGGTAATACTGCAATTTTCAAATTCATAACGTCTCGTTCTTTATGTATTTAAATCCTTAATTGTTCCTCTTTATACTTAATTTCTAATTAATTCTCCTTCAATTTTAGAAGCTTCAATAATCTGATGAATATCAGCATCCAAAACTTCTTTTTTAATATCAGCAAATTTTAAAAACTCAATGTAAACAATGTCTAATTGTACTTTGGTAAGTTCATAACCCACTTTTTTGGCACGATAAGCCAATGCAGCTCTTCCGCTTCTTGCTGTTAATATAATAGACGATTCATTTACTCCAACATCAAGCGGATCCATGATTTCGTAAGTTGCTCTGTTTTTAATTACTCCATCCTGATGAATTCCCGAACTATGCGCAAATGCATTTGCACCAACAATTGCTTTGTTTGGCTGCACGATCATTCCCATACTTTCAGAAACCAGACGGCTCATTTCGTTTAATTCTCTTGTATTAATGTTAGTATCAAGATTCAGGTACGGATGCTGTTTAAAAATCATTACCACTTCTTCAAGTGCTGTATTTCCCGCTCTTTCTCCAATACCATTAATTGTACATTCTATTTGTCTCGCACCATTTATAGCTCCTGAAATTGAATTTGCAGTCGCCATCCCTAAATCATTATGACAGTGACAGGAAAGGATTACGTTTTCGATTCCTTTTACGTTTTCTTTTAAATATTTAATTTTTGCTCCGTATTCTTCCGGCAGACAATATCCTGTTGTATCTGGAATATTTAAAACTGTAGCTCCGGATTTAATAACTTCCTCACATACTTTTGCTAAAAATGCATTATCTGTTCTTCCGGCATCTTCTGCATAAAACTCAACGTCTTCTACATACGATTTTGCATGCGCTACCGCATATTTTGCTCTCGCAATAATATCTTCTGGCGTGGTATTTAATTTATGGAGGATATGAGATTCTGAGGTTCCGATTCCTGTATGGATTCTTGGTCGTTTCGCATGTTTTAAGGCTGCAGCAGCAACATCAATATCATTTTTTACGGCTCTTGTTAATCCACAGACGGTTGCGTTTTCAACAATTTTACAAATCTCAGAGACGGATAAAAAATCGCCCGGACTTGACACAGGAAATCCTGCTTCGATAATGTCAACTCCCATTTTGTCAAGTCGTTCTGCGATAACTAGTTTTTGTTTAGTATCTAACTTACATCCTGGAACTTGTTCACCATCGCGCAAAGTGGTGTCAAAAATTTGAACTTTCTCTCTATTCATATTCATTTATTTAATGTAATTTCACATCTGATAACAAATATATATTGTACTAACGCAGCACGAAATTCATTTTAATGAAATTATACTGTTCATAAAACGATTTATACCCTATTAACTCATTTAATATCAATAGTTTACATTATTATTTTTTACAATGGCTAACCATCAAAAAGATTTCTTATTTGTACTGATTAAATCACTTACGAAATCAGAAAAAAGGCAGTTTAAAATTTTTGCAAGCCGATTAGAAACGAGTTCAAATACAAAATTTATCGAATTATTCAATATCCTGGATAAATCTGAGGTGTATGATGAAAAACTCATTCTAAAGAGTGGCGTCATACAAAAAGTTCAGTTATCTAACTTAAAATCATACTTATACAAACAAATATTAGTAAGCATAAGACTGAATATTCCGAGCCAGAACATTCGTTATCAATTACGCGAACAAATTGATTTTGCTGTAATTTTATATAATAAAGGTTTATACAAACAGAGTCTGAAAATTTTGGACAAAACCAAACAGCAGGCGCTTGAAAATGACGAAAAATTAATGGCGTATGAAATTGTAGAATTCGAAAAACTCATCGAATCGCAATACATTACCAGAAGTATACAAGGCCGCGCCGATGAATTGGTCGTGCAGGCAAAAGAACTGAATTACAGAAATACAATTTCGAGTAAATTATCCAATTTATCGCTTCAGTTGTATGGAATTATGCTAAAAACCGGCTATGTTAAAAGTGATGTAGAATATAAATATATAGACGATTATTTTAACAGACATGTTGCCAAACTTGACGAAAGTAAATTTGGTTTTCGTGAAAAATACTGGTTTTATAATGCCAGCCTTTGGCGAAGTTTTCTTGTTCAGGATTTTCTGGCCAGTTATAAATTTGCGTACAAATGGGTTACTTTATTTTATGATAACCCGAACATGATTTACCTGAATCCGGTTTTCTTTTTGAAGGGAAATCACTATTTCTTAGAATCGCTTTACATGTTAAAGTACAAGTCGAATTTCAAGAAATATTTAACTCTGCTGGAAGAAACAATTGCAGACCCTAAATTTCCGGTAAACGACAATATTGCGTCATTATCTTTTCTTTACGTTTACAACAACAAATTAAATTTGCATATTCTGAAAGGAACTTTTGCCGAAAGCGAATATCTGATTCCGGAAATATTAGACAAATTAAAGATCCACAGCGAACATCTGGACGAACACCACGAAATGTTGTTTTTCTATAAAATTGCTTCGATTTATTTTGGAAATGAAAAGTACAATGAATGCATTTTCTATTTAGATAAAATCATCAACAACAAGAATTTAACAATGCGCGAAGACCTAATGTGTTTTGCAAGACTTTTGTCCTTAATAGCACATTATGAAATTGGAAAAGATTATTACTTGGAAAATCATCTTAAAAGTACATATAAGTTTTTATTGAAAATGAATGATTTACACGAAGTTCAAAAAGAAATTATAAAGTTCCTTAGAAACTTGAACAACTTCTATCCGACAGATATTAAAAAAGAATTCAAAAAAATGCACGCCCGTTTTGTTGAACTGGAAAAAAACACCTACGAAAAAAGAGCTTTCCTTTATTTGGATATCATTTCCTGGCTGGAAAGTAAAATTGAAAACCGTACGATTGGAGAAATTATCAGAGAAAAAGCAAAACTGAACAGCCGATGATTTTAAATTTCAATTTTTAAAAGTACAAATTACAATCTATAACAAACCCGACAGTTTAAAAATCTGTCGGGTTTCTGTTTTTCTGTCATTTCGACTTCTAGGAGAAATCGCACTCGGGATTCTACAAAGATTGACGACTTTGCATGAGGAATCTCTAGTGCGATTTGCTTCGCCTGTTCGCTATCGCTCGGGTCTCCTTCCAGTCGAAATGACAAGATTGCGGAATTACTGAGCGCAATCTTTGTCAAAGTTTAAAACTTTGACAAAGATTTTGATTTTGATTGTCGAGTTTCTTGCGGAGATTTCTCCTTCGTCGAGATGATAAACTCTGAGAATAAAAAAAATTCCAAACCCAATAAAATTGGAATTTGGAATTTTAAATATCATAATTTCTAAATAATAGCTACTCTACAATATTAGAAGCTGTTACATAAAAGTTTTTATCAACTTCTAAAGTTCTGTTTTCACTTGTTGTTTTTACAGACTGCCATTCTGTTGTTGGTTTTAAAACAGTTTCAACTCCGTTTATTTTAACTTTTACCGGCATATCAAATTTAGAAACACAATTGGTCCAGTGGTAACCTAAAGTTCCGTTTTTGAACATATATTCGAAAACAGGAATTTGAGTCGTAGTAAGATATTGTGCGTAAACCCTGTTGAAATTAACTCCCGATTGTTCGTTAATATAATCTTCAATTTGTTTGGAAGTAACGGTTTGGTGGTAAAAAGTTTTATTTAAACCTCGTAAAATCGATTTCCATTTTGCATCATCATTTATAATCTGACGAATTGTGTGCAGCATATTTGCACCTTTTGGATACATATCGCCAGAACCTTCGTTATTTACATCATAATGACCGATAATCGGTTTGTCGTTTTCAATACCATTTCTGCAACCAATAACATATTCAGCGCCAGCTTCTTTTCCGTAGTAATATTCCAAAAATAAACTTTCAGAATAATTGGTAAAACTTTCGTGGATCCACATATCTGCGATGTCCTTATAAGTAATATTGTTTGCAAACCATTCATGGCCAGACTCATGAATAATAATAAAATCAAATTTTAATCCCCAACCCGTTCCGCTCAGATCTTTTCCCAGATAACCTTGCTTATACTGATTTCCGTACGTTACAGAACTTTGGTGCTCCATTCCCAAATAAGGAACTTCTACCAATTTATAACTGTCTTCATAAAAAGGATAGGGTCCAAACCAGTTTTCAAAAGCCTTCAGCATTTTTGGAGCATCTTTAAAATGTTCTTTTGCCAGAGCCAGATTATCTCTCAACACATAATAATTACAATCTAAATCGCCTTTTTCTCCTTTAAAAACTTCAGAGAAATTGACATAATCTCCGATATTAATATTCACACCATAATTATTAATCGGATTGGAAACATACCAGTTAAATGTTTTAGTGCCGTCTTTTTCTTTTTTGACACTTTTTAGTCTTCCGTTTGAAACCTCTGTTAAATCACCCGGAACATTTACACTTATCATCATATTTTCTACTTCATCATACATATGATCTTTACAAGGCCACCAAACGCTGGCGCCTAATCCCTGACAAGATGTAGCAATAAAATCTTTTCCGTTTTTATCTTTCTTCCATGAAAAACCTCCATCCCAGGGCGCCTTAACCGCTTCCTTTGGTTTTCCGCCAAAATACACAATAATTTCTTTTGTCTCACCAACTTTTTGTATTTCATTTAAAGTGATAAAGAAGGCATTTCCGTCTCTCTCAAACTTTAAATTTTTCCCATTTTGAGTAACTTTAGATATATTCATGGGTTGTTGTAAATCGATTTGCATTTTATTGTTTTCTTTTAAAACAGTATAACGCACAGTATTCGAACCTCCAATAGTTTTGTCGGCCGGATTTACTTTTATATTAAGATGATAATATTTTAAATCCCACCAGGCTCTCTCTTTGGTAATACTGCCCCGCAGCGTGTCCTGATGTGTAAAAACAGTTTCTGATTTATTTAAAAGTCCTTGGGCGCTGGCCGTGACTCCAACTAAAAAAGCAATAAATGCACTGCTAAAGTATTTTTTCATTATGTATAGAATTTAAAAAGGAAATTTTAGAGCAATTAAAACATAACAAATGTAAACAATCCTGTTAGTTATTTTTTAAAGTTATTATTTTTGAATTGTCCGATTTAATGTTAAAGTTCTTAAAGTTCTCTATTTTAGCAGTTTTAAAATCCCCTCTTTTGTATGAACTATAAAATTGTCCTTACTTTTTTAGTACTGATTTCTTTTTTAAAAGTTAATTCACAAACTTTTTCGATTCCCAAAACCAAATCCGGAATTGTGGCAGACGGAGATTTATCTGAGTGGAATAGTTTTCTGGGACCATTTGTTGTACATAACTCGGGAGAAAAAAGTATTCAGAATACATTTGTTTCATTTTCGTGGAATAACGAAAATCTATTCATTGCATACAAATGCACAGATTCTAAAATAATTGGAAAAACGCAACCCAAAGATTCTCCCATTTTTTATACCGATGATCTGGTAGAAATTTTTCTTGATCCCGACGGAGACGGAAAAAACTATCTTGAAGTAGGTGTTAATGCTTTTTCGACAAATTACGATTTGCTTTTAAAATGCATTTCACCGGAATGTGGAGGCTGGAAAACCCAACTGGATTTTGACATTAACGACATTGAAGCTGTAAGTAAAATAAATCCCGAAGGTTATACAGTCGAAATTAAAATGCCTTTTTCGAGCCTGGAAAAAATAAAAAAGGGTGGTTTTACCACACCAAAAGCAGGAACAAAATGGAAGGGAAATATTTTTAGAATTGATTACGGTAATACTACTGAATACACTGCATTACAACCATATAAAACTAAAAAATTTGGTTTTCATCAACCGGAAGAATTTGCGGTTTTTGAGTTTGTAGAATAATTTTTTGAAGTTTCAGGTTTCAGGTTCTGTGGCTTCGACTTCGCTCAGCCAGACAAAAAAGACGTACCGTCATTTTAAGGATAATCTCTTTATACCTGAAACTTGAAACTTTAACTTGAAACTTCAAACTTCAAACTTCAAACTTGAAACTTCAAACTTGAAACCTGAAACTTGAAACCTGAAACTTGAAACTTCAAACTTGAAACTTGAAACTTGAAACCTGAAACTTGAAACGTCAAACTTCAAACCTGAAACCTGAAACTTCAAACAAAAAAACTGAAACAAAAATCCTACTTCTGACGTTTCTTTAAAATCTCCACAACATCATTCAGCTGAAATCCTTTCGCCTGCAATAAAATCAAATAATGAAACAGTAAATCGGCGCTTTCGCTGAGAAACAAATCGTCATTGTCATCTTTTGCCTCGATAACAACTTCTACCGCTTCTTCGCCCACTTTTTGCGCAATTTTATTGATTCCTTTTTCGAATAAAGAAGCTACGTAACTCTTCTCTGAATCAGCATTCTCTCTTCGAGTTTTGATTGTGTTTTCTAATTGTGAAATAAAGCCATAATTAGCTGCATTTGGTTCCTGCCAGCAAGTATCAGCGCCAGTGTGACAAGTGGGCCCGACAGGTTTTGCCTGAATTAAAAGCGTGTCTCCATCACAGTCATTCTTGATATCTACCAACTCCAAAAAATGACCACTCTCCTCGCCTTTTGTCCAAAGTCTTTGTTTGGATCGGCTGTAGAAAGTGACTTTTTGGGTTTCTATTGTTTTCTGAAGTGATTCTTCGTTCATATAACCCAGCATCAGAACATTTTTAGTTTCCGAATCCTGAATTATAGCAGGAATTAATCCGTTTGCGCTTTTTGTAAAATCTGCGGTCATGTTATATTTTAGATTTTAGAGTTCAGATTTTAGATTCTTCACTCACTATTTATATTTAGAATTAAGATTTATTTCAAATCTATTTTCTATGTTCTATTCTCTTTATTCTCTACTTAAATTCTAACTTCAATTCCGTTATTTCTAAGCTCCTGTTTCAAAGCTTTAATTTCGATTTCTTTAAAGTGAAAAACGCTGGCAGCCAAAGCGGCGTCTGCTTTTCCTTTTTTAAAAGAATCTGTGAAATGCTGAATATTTCCCGCCCCTCCAGAAGCAATTATCGGAATATTTATTAAAGTCGATAATTTAGCCAATGCTTCATTTGCGAATCCGTTTTTGGTTCCGTCATTGTCCATGGAAGTAAATAAAATTTCTCCAGCACCACGCTCAGCTACTTCTACAGCCCAATCGAAGAGATTTAATTCAGTCGGTACTTTTCCGCCAACTAAATGCACAATCCATTGTCCGTTAATTTGTTTGGCGTCGATTGCAACAACCACGCACTGACTTCCGAATTTCTGTGCTAAATCATTGATTAACTGCGGATTTTTAACTGCAGATGAATTGATTGAAACTTTATCAGCACCGTTATTGAGCAGAATGTCAACATCTTCAACAGATGAAATTCCTCCGCCAACCGTAAACGGAATATTGATTTTTTCAGCAACGCTTCGCACCATGTTAACCAACGTTTTGCGTCGTTCTTCTGTAGCCGAAATATCCAGAAAAACCAACTCATCCGCTCCTTCAGCAGAGTATATTTCTGCCAGTTCCACAGGATCTCCGGCGTCGCGTAAATCTACAAAATTAACGCCTTTTACGGTTCTTCCGTTTTTTATATCTAAGCAGGGTATGATTCTTTTTGCAAGCATTTTTCTTTTTGTTTCACAGAGATTCACGAAGTTTCACAGAGATACGCAAAATTTTGTAAATCTTTGCGTCTACTTTGTGTGTCTTTGTGAAATCTATTTATTTAAAATATAATTTTCAAGTTGTTTTAGGGAAATCCTTCCTTCGTAAATTGCTTTTCCAATGATAGTTCCTTCACAGCCTAATTCGGCAAGTTTTGGCAGTTCATCAAAAGTTGAAATTCCGCCAGAAGCGATTAGTTTAATCTCGACTCCGCTCGATTTGACATTGCAGTTTTCTAAAATCTTAACATACAAATCAAAACTTGGACCTTCTAACATTCCGTCTTTTGCAATATCGGTGCAGATAACGTACTGAATTCCTTTACTTTGATAATCCTGAATAAACGGAACCAAATCTTCATTTGAATCTTCTAACCAGCCGGAAACCGCTACTTTTTCATCTTTCGCATCAGCACCTAAAATGATTTTATCTGAACCGTATTCTGAAATCCATTTCTGGAAAATTTCCCTGTTTTTTACAGCAATACTGCCGCCAGTGATCTGATTTGCACCACTTTCAAAAGCAATTTTCAAATCAGAATCCGCTTTTAATCCGCCGCCGAAATCAATTTTTAAACTCGTCTGGGTTGCAATCTGTTCCAAGATTTTATAATTGACAATTTTACTCGATTTTGCTCCGTCTAAATCTACCAAATGTAAATATTCGATTCCGTGTGCTTCAAAAGATTTTGCCACTTCAAGCGGATTTTCATTGTAAATTATCTTTGTATCATAATCTCCTTTGGACAAACGAACGCATTTTCCGTCAATGATATCTATAGCTGGTATTATTCTCATATTTTAGTCTTAAAGTTTGAAATTCGAAAGTCTAAAAGTCTTTTTTGATTTTCAAAACCTGTTATTTTTTGTTTGAAATTGAATTTACATCTTTAAAAAATTTCCAAGGATCTTCTCGCCAACGTCACCACTTTTTTCTGGATGAAATTGTGTTCCGTAAAAATTATTTTTTTGTAAAGCTGAGGCATATTCTACGTCATAATTCGTTGTTGCAATGGCTTCATCGCAATTTGGGGCATAAAAACTGTGTACCAAATACATGAATTCATTTTCAGCAACATCTTTAAACAAATCCGATTTTAAATTATAAATCTGATTCCAACCCATTTGTGGCACTTTTACGTTCTGGGTAAACTTAATTACATCAACATCAAAAATTCCTAAACCATTGGTATTTCCTTCTTCAGACGATTTGCACATTAACTGCATTCCGAGACAAATTCCTAAAACAGGTTGTGTAAGTTTGGGAATTAAACCATCCAAACCACTTTCAATCAGTTTTTTCATCGCAGAACTTGCTTCGCCCACACCTGGGAAAATGACTTTATCCGCAGACTGAATTTCTTCGGGATTATTACTCAAAACGGCTTTAAAACCCAGTCTTTCAATAGCAAACATAATGCTCTGAATATTTCCTGCTCCGTAGTTTATGATAACTATTTTCATTTAAATTTTTGTTTGTTTTATTTTGTTTCAGGTTTCTGGTTTCAAGTTTTCTACAGCAACTTGAAACTTAAAACTTTAAACTTGAAACAAATTTTTTACAGATCCGTATAATGTGCGATCATTTTGTTTACCAATCCGTTTTCATTGAAAAACATCACTTCTACGGCTTTTTTATCCATAATTGATTGGTAATATAATGCAACTGAGTTCACACCGGAAGTCACATCGATTAATTCAAATTTTAAATCTGGAAACTTTGATAAGGCTTTGCTCCAATATTTTCTGACATTATCTTTTCCCTGAAGTGAACCGCTTTCAATTCCTCCCGCGAGTTTAATCATTGGCGTTGTAATTTCAAGATCATCGGCATAATGCTTCATAATATCTTCTAAATCATGCGAATTCCATGATTTTATCCATTCTTCTGCAAAGTTTTTGGCGTTCATGATTTTTATTTTTTTTTGTTTCAGGTTTCAGGTTTCACGTTCGCTGACAACTTGAAACTTTAAACCTGAAACTTTAAACTATTTATTTACAACATTCCTTTAGTAGACGGTAAAATCATTTTCTCTGTATCTCGTTTTACAGCTACTTTTATCGCTTTCGCGAAAGCTTTAAAAATCGCCTCAATTTTGTGATGTTCATTGATTCCTTCTGCTTTGATATTTAAATTGGCTTTTGCACCGTCTGTAAATGATTTGAAAAAGTGATAAAACATTTCTGTTGGCATTTTACCTACCATTTCACGTTTAAATTCCGTTTCCCAAACCAGCCAGTTTCTTCCTCCAAAATCAATTGCTGCCTGTGCCAGACAATCATCCATGGGCAGACAGAAACCGTAACGCTCGATTCCTAATTTATTTCCCAATGCTTTTGCGAAAACTTCTCCCAAAGCAATTGCGGTATCTTCTATAGTATGATGTTCATCAACTTCTAAATCTCCTTTAACCAAAATTTCCAGATCCATTTGGCCGTGGCGTGCGATTTGATCTAACATATGATCAAAAAAGGCAATTCCCGTCTCAATTTTGCTTTTTCCTGTTCCGTCAAGATTTAAATTAATGTAGATATCAGTCTCATTAGTTTTACGGGTTATGGATGCAGAGCGTGCTTCGAGCTTTAAAAACTCATAAATCGTTTTCCAGTCCATTGATTGTAAAATAATGGTATCATCAAGCTCTTCACGTTTAGATGAAATCTCATTACTGCCTACTCCATCTGTGGTGTTCATGAAAATTGCTTTTGCCCCCAGATTTTTTGCCAGTTCGACATCTGTCAGACGGTCTCCTAAAACAAACGAATTTTCTAAATCATATTCAGGATTGTTCAGATATTTTGTCAGCATTCCGGTTCTTGGTTTCCGCGTAGACGCGTTATCTTCGGGAAAAGAACGGTCTACAAAAATCTCATCAAATTTAACTCCTTCGTTTTCAAATGCTTTTAAAATAAAATTTTGCGTTGGCCAGAACGTATCTTCAGGAAAACTAGCTGTTCCCAAACCGTCCTGATTGGTTACCATTGCCAATTCGTAATCCAATTCGCCGGCAATTTTAGCAAGATATTGAAATGCTTTAGGATAAAATTCTAATTTATCTAAACTGTCTAACTGATATCCTTCCGGTTCTAAAACAATCGTTCCGTCACGATCGATAAAAAGTACTTTTTTCATATTTGATATTTTGGCAAGTCTTACACTTATTATGTATCATCCACATTGTTTTTCATTTCGACGAAGGAGAAATCTTCGTTTGCAGATCCTGCATTGTGGAGTTACTTGCGGAGATTTCTCCTTCGTCGAAATGACAAGATTGAGAAAATCTGCCTGTTAAAAACTTTGCAAATTTTGTGTTTATTTTTACTTCAGTAATTTCAATTCTTTAATAACTACCGCATTTTCTTCTGCAGTTCCAATTGTAAAACGAAGGCAGTTTTCGCATAAAGGCTGTGTCGTTCTGTTTCTGATAACAATACCTTTTTCAATTAATTGGTTATATCGTTTGTTAGCGTCATCTACTTTTGCCAAAATAAAATTGGCTTCAGTTGGATAAACTTTCTCTACAAAACTAATCTCAAGCAATACTTTAAGTAATTCCTCTCTTTGCTTAACAATTTCAGCAATTTCTGATTTAATTTTATCTGAATCTTTTAAACGCTCGATTGCTCTTTGCTGCGTTAATTCGTTTACGTTATAAGGTGGTTTAATTTTGTTTAAAACCGAGATCACTGCCTCTGAAGCATAACAAATTCCTAAACGAATTCCCGCCAAACCGTATGCTTTTGAAAGCGTTTGTGTGATCACTAAATTAGGATATTCGTCCATTTCTGTCAACCAGCTTTCTTTGTCCGAAAAGTCAATATACGCTTCATCAATGACAATTAAACCTTTAAAATTTTGAAGTAACTGAACAATACTTTCATCTGAAAAGGAATTTCCAGTTGGGTTATTTGGCGAACATAAAAATATAATCTTCGTATTTGTATCAACAGCTTCAAGGATTTTTTCGACCTGAGGCTGAAAATCTGTCGAAAGCAAAACTTCTCTGTTTTCTACATTATTGATATTCGCCAGAACATTGTACATTCCGTAAGTCGGCGGAAGCGAAATAATATTATCTGTTTTTGGTTCGCAGAAAGCTCTGAAAAGCAAATCTAAAACTTCATCACTTCCGTTTCCTAAAAGGATCTGATTTTGTTTTACAAAATTATTTTTAGCTAAAATCGCTTTTACAGAAACCTGTTGTGGATCTGGATAGCGATTTACACCATTTTGAAACGGATTTTCATTGGCATCCAAAAAAATCATCTCTGCAGTATCAAAATCTTCAAACTCATCTCGTGCAGACGAATACGGTTTTAAGGATTTTACATTTTCTCTGGTTATTGTATTTATATCAAAAGTACTCATTGTATATTTTCTTTTCCTGCAAGGTTTCCAAAACCTTGTAGGTATTTATAAGTATTTAAATTCTCTAAAAATTAGATCTGCGTATTTAAACCTACGAGGTTTTGGAAATCTCGCAGGAAGCCAAACGCAAGGTAACTGCATTTTTATGCGCTTGCAAACCTTCGGCTTCAGCCATAACTTCAATCGCTTTACCAATCTTCTGAATTCCTTTTTCTGAAATTTTCTGAAAAGTCATCGATTTCATAAAACTATCCAGATTCACACCGCTGTAATTCTTTGCATATCCATTTGTAGGCAAAGTATGATTGGTTCCGGAAGCGTAATCACCCGCACTTTCGGGAGTATAATTTCCAATAAAAACAGAACCCGCATTTATAATTCCGTTACAGTAGAAATCATCATATTCTGAACAGATAATAAAATGTTCCGGTCCGTATTCATTAATGAGATCCAAAGCAATTTGATCATTTTCAACATAAATTAGCTTTGAATTCCCAATTGCTTTTTCTGCGATTGCTTTTCTGGGAAGTACTTCTAACTGAAGCTGAACTTCTTTTTCTACAGCATCAATTAGTTTTTTTGATGTTGAAACTAAAATTACCTGACTGTCTGTTCCATGTTCTGCCTGAGACAATAAGTCTGAAGCTACAAAAGCAGGAATGGCAGTATCATCGGCTACAATTAATAATTCTGAAGGACCGGCCGGCATATCAATGGCAATTCCAAATTGCGTTGCCAATTGTTTTGCCACAGTCACAAACTGATTTCCGGGTCCGAAAATTTTATAAACTTTCGGAATAGATTTGGTTCCAAAGGTCATTCCTGCAATTGCCTGAATGCCGCCAACTTTAAGAATTTTAGTTACGCCGCACAAATTAGCTGCATATAGTATTGCCGGATTAATTTTTCCTTTTTTATCTGGTGGTGAACACAATACGATCTCTTTACAGCCAGCAATTTCTGCAGGAACAGCCAGCATTAAAACTGTTGAAAACAAAGGCGCTGTTCCGCCGGGAATGTACAAACCAATTTTTTGAATCGGTCTTTTTTCCTGCCAGCAATTTACACCTTCAACTGTTTCAAGCGTAATACGTTCTGTCTTTTGAGCTTTATGAAACTTATAAATATTGCTTTTTGCTAGTTCAATCGCTTCTTTTAATTCGGCAGGAACCAAAGCGATAGCTTCGCTGATTTCCTCCTGCGAAACCTGATAATTGTCTAATGAAATTCCGTCAAAAATAGAAGTGTATTTCGCAACAGCTTCGTCACCTTTCTTTTGTACTTCTTTAAAAATTTCTTTTACAGTAAGCTCAATATCATCGATAGTCTGAGTCGGTCTTTTTAATATTTGGGACCAGCTTTCTGGTTTCGGATTGTCTATTTTATTCATTTTTTTAATGCTTTATGCTATAAGCTTTAGGCTTAAAGCTTTCTTAACTTTGCGATTTTGGCTTAAAGCTTATTGCCTGAAGCCGAAAGCGGGCGAACCCCTAAAGAACCATTTTTTCAATTGGACAAACTAAAATTCCTTCGGCTCCCACTTCCTTTAACTGATCGATTACGTCCCAAAATGTATCTTTGTCAATTACAGAATGAACACTGCTCCATCCTTCCTGTGCTAAAGGAAGAACGGTCAGACTTCTTAAAACCGGAAGAATTTTTCCGACTGCATCAATTTTGTCGTTTGGAACATTCATCAAAATATATTTTGAGTTTCTGGCTCTTAAAACCGCTTGAATCCTAAATTTTAACGTATCGATATGTTTCTGGATTTCTGGAGAAACTTTTGGTGAAACCGCAAGAACTGCTTCACTTTTCAGGATTACTTCTACTTCTTTTAAATTGTTTTTAAAAAGCGTACTTCCACTTGACACAATATCCACAATCGCATCGGCAAGTCCGATATTTGGGGCGATTTCTACAGAGCCTGAAATTTGGTGAATGTCTACTGTTATTCCAAATTTACTGAAATATTCGTTAACTGTATTAGGATAAGATGTTGCAATTCGTAAACCAGCTAAATCTTGAACCGATTTGTAATCCAGGGTTTTAGGAACAGCAACAGATACTTTACATTTCGAGAATCCTAATTTCTGAACGACTTCAATTCCTTTGCCTTTTTCTACCAAAAGATTATCGCCAACAATGGCTAAATCTACAACTCCGTCTATTAAATATTGTGGGATATCTGAATTTCTAAGGTATAAAACTTCAAGAGGAAAATTTGAAGCTTCGGCTTTCAACTGATCGATTCCGTTGTTGATTGATATACCGCAGTCTTTTAGAATTTGAATGCTGTCTTCGTTTAACCGACCTGATTTTTGAATTGCAATTTTTAAAGTACTCATTTTTAGTTTTTTGTTGATTAATAGTTTGAGTACAAAGAGAGTTAGAATTAAAAAACCCGTTTGATGTACTCAAACGGGTTTTAAAATATGATGATTTACACGCATACCATTAACACATCGCTTGAGGGCAATAATGTAAATGATGATGATGTAATTGAATTGAAATCATGATTTGTTGTTATTTTTACTTCTTTGATTCGGTTGCAAATATAAGAGATAAAATAATTAAAAAGCAATTTTAATTTTAACTTAACGAGAGTTTATTGTTAAAAAACGTTTTTTTGGAAGCTTTGGTTTACTAATTACAGAGTTTATTCTATTCCTTATTATATTCCTCAAAAGCCAGTAAAACCGTAGTTCCTTTATTTATTTCACTTTCAATTTTGAACTTAATATGAAGTAAATCTGTCATTCTTTTTACAATAAACAATCCCAGTCCGGTTCCTTTTATTTCGGCGTGGCTCAAAGATTCTGATCTGAAAAACGGATTTAATATAGAGTTTAAATCTTTTTTTGCAATTCCAATTCCATGATCAGATACAGTACATATTATATTTTGATTTTCCCTCGCTAACAAAATTTTGATTTTACTGTCAGCTTTTGAATATTTAACTGCGTTTGAAATTATGTTCCGGAGAATTGTAATCACTAAATAAGTATCAGAATAAATGTAAAATTCTTCAGGAGCTTCTAACATCACATTAATATTTCGTGCGTTAATTTTATCAGCATTTAATTTTAAAACATCTAAAACGGCGGCATTTAGATAAATAATTTCTTTATTGACATTCTGTTTTTCGTTTTCAAAACGCGCCATCAAAAGCAACTGATCTACAAGAGAATTTAAGTGGTCAACTTCATTAATACAATACGTTATTTTTTCTTCATATTCTTTACTTTCCCGTGGCTTACGGATTAGCACTTCAAGTGTTCCTTTAATAACTGTTAGCGGGGTTCTTAACTCGTGTGAGGCATCAGATGTAAATTGTTTTTCGCGTTCAATTGCATCTTCGATTCGGTTTAGTAAATTATTAATCGTTTTAGAAAGTACAAATAATTCATCCCGTGTTTTAGGAAGCGGAATTCTTGTTTTTAGGCTATCTTTTGTAATCGCTTTTGAAGTATGAATAATATCATTTATAGGTTTTATACTTCTTCCTGCATAAAATCTGGCGAGAAAAAATAAAATAAAAAGAATGAACGGAAAAGCAATCATTAAGGTATTCAAAAGATTATCTAAAACTTTAGATGAATCTGAAAGTGACATTGCAATGATCAGATAACCAATTTTCTTCGATTCTATATGAAGCGGAACCTGGATCTGCCGAATCTTATTTCCCAATAATTTGGTGTCAAAAAGCTGAAAGTGGTCTTTATTTTCATGAAAAATTAGCTTTTCGTTTTTTAGATTTGGTGATTTCTCAATTATTTTTTTGTTCAAATCCAAAAACTGAACGAAAACAGGATTCACATCGACAGAATTATGTTCTCTTTCCTCCCATTCTTCAGCATCCATCAGGATTACATGACCATTTTCAATTCTTATTTCTTTCAGATGATCCTGAATTTCAATGTTCAGATTCTCATCAATATGATTGTACACAGTAAGTTTTACAATAAAATAAATAGCCGAAAACACCACTAAAACCAAAAGTCCCGTACCGACAATATAATTTAATGCAATCCTGTTTTTAAAAGATAATGCTGTCATTTGTTAATCATTGGCAATATAACCGATGCCGCGAATGGTTTTAATATAATCTTCTTCAATTTTGAGGTTTAATTTTTTACGAATGGCATTCATAAAAACATCAATAACGCCGGTATCATATTCAAAGTTGATTTCCCATACGTCTCTCAGGATCTGATTTCTGGTACAGACTTTTCCTTTATGCTGAATTAAATAAGCCAGCAATTCAAATTCACGCTGCGTCAAGGAAATTTCTTCTGCACCTTTATAGACAACATGTTTTGATAAATTCATTGTAATATTACCAAGTGTCAGGATTTCGGTTTGTTTTTTATTTCTAAAATGAACTTTAATTCTTTCTACCAGTTCCTCAAAACTAAACGGTTTTTTAATATAATCATTTGCTCCGGCTTTTAAACCCTCAATAGTTTCCTGCACCGTATCTTTTGCTGTCAGAAATATTATTGGCGTTACCTGATCCTTGATTCGAATGGCTTTACACAAGTCCAAACCGTTAATTTTGGGAATCATCCAATCCAAAAGAATTAAATCAAATTTATGTTCCTGAATGAGTTCAAAGCCTTTTGAGCCGTCACTGGCAGTTGTTATTTTATAGCCTTCCTCTTCTAAACCTTGTTTTAAGAACTGAACAATTCCGAGTTCATCTTCCACTATTAAAATATGCATTGATCGTATAAGATTAAGATTTACATCTGATTTTGCCTTTCAAAGATATAGAATTTAGACCTCAGATATAAATCAATTATCAGAAATAAGAAAATCAGCATCTTAAGCAAACTTTAAGTTAGTGTTAAGTAAGGTTAAAGTTTAACTTAATCCGGCGTTAATCAACCCAAAGTAACTTTGTAAAAAAATTAATCAGATGGATTTTTACAAAAAGTTTTCGCCTTTTTACAATCTTGCCGTGTTATACTTTAGCGTAAGTTTTATACTTAGAATAGTATTATTTTTTCATCCTATTACGCAAAGTTCATTTACGATTTCCGAAGGCATTAAAATCTTTGCATTAGGGCTGGTATCCGATTTCTTTGTTTTTGTTTTAGCCTCTGTCTTTTTATGGCTTTATTTGATATTTATTTCGAATTCAAAATATAATAAACCGTACGGATATATAATTCTGGCAGGTCTTGTTTCACTATTACTTTATACTGCATCAGGAAAAAGTATTTTTGACGAATACGGCGGTGCTCTGCCGGGAATCATTTTGATTTTTGTTTCACTAAAAACATTTTTATTTTCCCTTTTCCTGTTTTTACCGAAACACAGAGATAAAATCAGGTTCTGGCTTTTTGCATTTGTGATCTTTTTATATGTATTACTAATTCTGCAAAACGGAATAAGTGAATTTTTCTTTTGGAACGAATTTGGTGTAAAATATAACTTCATAGCCGTTAATTACCTCATTTACACTAATGAAGTAATAGGTAATATTATGCAGTCTTATCCTGTAATACCAATATTCTCTGCCTTGTTTGCCGTTACCGGAATTATAACTTATTTCATTATAAAAAACTCTAAAAATTACATTGATAAGATTCCGGATTTTAATGAAAAATTAAAAATAACAGCTCTTTACGGTGTTTTATTTATTGTTTCACTAATAGCAATTCCAGGGCTTGCAAGAACTGAAAATTCAAAAAATATTTTTGTTAATGAATTACAATCAAACGGAATCTATAAGTTTTATCTGGCTTTTGAAAACAACAAATTAGACTATTTTAAATTCTATAAAACAATTCCAAACCAAAGAGCATTTGCTATTTTAAAAGAGCAATTTCCATACATTTCAGGAAATAACACTTTACAGGAAATAAAAAACGATTCTCCCGAGGAGCACAAAAATGTAGTTTTAATTACAGTCGAAAGTCTTAGTGCCGATTTTATGAAGATGTATGGAAACAAACAAAACATTACACCTTTTTTAGACAGTCTCGCGCAAAAAAGTTTAACTTTTACCAATTTATATGCAGCAGGAAACAGAACAGTCCGCGGTCTGGAGGCCGTAACCTTATGTCTTCCGCCAACTGCAGGCGAAAGTGTTGTAAAAAGAGAAGACAATAAAAATAAATTTTCTACAGGATCTGTGTTTCTTAAAAAAGGCTACAATGTAAAATTTATGTACGGCGGAGATGCGTTTTTTGACAATATGCAGAGTTTTTACTCCGGAAACGGTTACCAGATTATAGACAAATCAACTTTTTCTGCTAATGAAATTACCTTTTCGAATGTCTGGGGAGTTTGCGATGAAGATATGTATCATAAAGCAATCAAAATCATGAACGCTGAAGCGAAAGAAAACAAGCCGTTTTTTAATCATATAATGACGGTAAGTAATCACAGACCATTTACCTATCCGAATAATAAAATTGATATTCCGGGTAATATTAAGTCACGTGATGGCGGCGTAAAATATACTGATTATGCACTTCGCCAGTTTTTTAGCATGGCAGAAAAGCAATCGTGGTTTAAAAATACTATTTTTGTGATTTTGGCAGATCATTGCGCTTCGAGTGCCGGAAAAACACAACTTCCATTAGATAAATACAGAATTCCCGCAATAATTTACTCTCCGGGAATAAAGGCAGAAAAATACACAAAATTAATGTCGCAAATTGATATTATGCCAACCTTATTCGGATTAATGCATTTCAATTATGAAAGCAAGTTTTTTGGACAGGATGTTTTTAAACCAGAGTATCAGCCCCGAGCCTTTATCGCCACTTATCAGGATTTGGGATTAATAAAAAATAATGTCCTGACCATTTTATCTCCGAAGAAAGAAATTAAACAATTTCAGTTAAAACTAAACGAGAATTCCGGAGATATATCTGAATATCAAATTCACTACGATGAAATTCCACTGAAAAGTGAAAATAAAAATTTGGTTAACCAAACTATTTCATATTACCAGTCAGCGTCTTATGTATTGAAAGAGAAAGAATATCAATTTAAAGATCTGCACGCTAAAAGTAATAAGCTATACGCTAAAACACTTTAAAATTACAAATAAAAAAAGCCTCAAATTCTTTCGATTTTGAGGCTTTGTATTTTGATCGCTAAATCACTTAGCAAACAAAATTTAATCATTCTGATTTTTCAAACCAAATAAATCTCCTCTTTGAAATAAACGCAAGTCATCTTGCAAAGCCTGACTGTTTCTTTGCGAAACCTCTCTGGCATCTAAATCTCTTAAGTCCGGCTTACCTGCGTTTACCCACGCAGTATACCAAAAACTTGCTGTTGCGGTAATAGCTTTTTTCATTTGACTTTCAACCATTCCGTTTAGATCTGCGTGTAATTTTGCAGCGTATTCATCAGAGAATTTAGCCGAATTGTATTTCGTTTTTACGATTTTGCCTTCTGCATCCACTTCAAAAACTTTATTTTCGGGAGTCGCAGTACGTAGTTTTTTGTCTACTTCTAAAAGAGGCTGAACTAAACTGTGCGTATCTTTAATCATGTCCCAGGTTGCTTTATGCACATCTTCGTAATAGTGTGCTTCAGGAACATTTAATTTATAATTTTTAGCAAATAACTCTGGCAATCTGCTTTCCCAAAGAGAATGAATTCCTTTTTGATCACTCAATTGTCCGTCGTGATTAGCAGAAGTGTGCAAAGGCATGTGTGCGTCTCCAATATAATGTCCTAAATCTGCAGCCAAAAAAAGAATTTCTGCTCTGTTCTTGTCTTTAAACGCTTTAGTAAGTTTTGCCATCATGTCTTCAATATACCAAGGCAAAATACCATTGTCATTCAAAAACTTAGCATCGTATTTCTTTGTTGCTTCATCAAGTGTTTGCGGCAAACTCTCCATTGGACCAAAATTCTCCAGATCCATATAATGTCTCGCATTTTCTTCTTTATATTTTAAAGCATATTTGCGAATGTCCGGAACAGAAGCTTCCTGTGTAATAAAATCAATGTGGTTGTAAAAGAATACCTGAAGTGGTTTTGGTAAAGCCATTACAGCAGCCTTATTGATTCTTTCATGGCCTACAATTCCCCATGAAAGAGTTAAAAAACCAATACCTAATGCAAGAAAACCGATTAGTTTTGGTCTCATTCTAAAGTTTTTCATTTTTGTTTTTTTAATTGAGTGCAAATTTACTTTATTTAAAGATAATTTAAAAGAGAACCATTTAAGTTTATGCTTATTTAATTTTTGACGTTTTTTAAACCAATTAACTATCATAAGTTTATATAGTCTGTCCTTTTTTATTTGTAAGTTTGTTTTATACTAAAACCATTTTTATGCGCCAGATTACATTCATTTTTTTAATTTTTATTTCGAGTTTAGGTTTCGCACAAAATCCTGAAATTCAACTTAAAAATGTAAGCGATACCATTTTAAATCCAAAAAGAGTACTTAAAGTTGCTGACCCTTTAAACGCAGAAAAAACAATGCAAAAATTGTTTCCGGGAAAGCTCTATCATTTTGAAGACAAAAATACATTCATCGCCTGGAACTGTAAAAATTGTAAACCGCAAGCTTTTACAGATGTGAATGGCGTAGAAGGCGATGCCCTTTTTCCTTACGAAAATGGCGTTGCGACCCGACTTCTAGCTAATATCGATTATCCTGATTCTAAAGGAAATCAATTTAAAATACTGGCGTTCAATCATTCTGTGCATGATGAAGACGGATTGCAGACTGGGCGTTTTTCCGGCGGTTTATTAGGATTAGCAAAATTTGCAAAAAATAACAATGTGTGGGAAATGAGATCTTTTCAACCCGCTGTGGCCGCATTCGGAGCTTTTGCACAATCTCCAACCCCAAAGCTGGTTGAAATTGGCGAAGATCAGTTTGCTTTTACTTTACTTCATGTTAATGGCGGTGCAGGCGGACCTTTTGAAGGTTATCTGTATTTAGTAGCCGGTTTTGAAGGTAAATACCAGCCTATTTTAGAAGTCAGTAATTACCAGCTTACCAATGTTGAAAGTGTCAACTGGTCAAGCACCTACACAGTTGTAAATGAAACTACTAAAAAACATTTTAGAGATATCATAATCAAAACAAAGGGTTATTTTAATAAAGCGGCCCAGGCTAATGATGAATTTGAAGTTACGTTACCGGATGAATTAGCTTCGATGGCAAAAACAAAAAAGTCATTTAATTTTGAGATTGAAAAACGTTTTACATTTAAAGGGAAATTTTATAAAATGATTGATAAACCAGTCGTTAAATTTTCTAATGTCAAATAGTTTAAGCGAGAAAAAGAATTGATAATAAAGCCAAAACAGCAATAAAAACCCAAAGTAAAACTCCCTGAAGTAAAGGCCTCACTCCTACTGTTTTTAGAGTAGAAATATTTAGAGTGGTACCAATTAAAAACAAAGTAACAGTCAGTCCGATTTTTGCGACCCCGACTATGGGAGCAGAAAAAGCGGCTATTCCAGAGAAATAGGTATTTAAAAGCATGGCAAGAATGAATAAGCCTATAAAATAAGGAATTTTGATTCTGGCCCCAACATCTTTGGATTTTCTGTTAAAAATAAAAGCAGTCAAAAGTGAAATTGGTATGATCCATAATGCTCTCGCCAATTTTACCGTTGTAGCGACCTGCAGTGCTTCTACCCCGTATTTATTGGCGGCACCAACAACCGAACTGGTGTCGTGAATGGCAATTGCGCACCATAAACCAAAATCTTTTTGCGATAAATCTAATTGATGTCCGATATATGGAAAAGCAAACAATGCGATGGAATTCAACAGAAAAATTACACCTAAAGCTATAGAAGTCTGGCTTTCATTTGATTTGATTACTGGCGCAATCGCTGCAATGGCACTTCCGCCACAAATTGCTGTTCCACACGAAATTAAATGAGACGTTTTCTTCTCTGTTTTAAGCCATTTCCCTAACAGAAAACCAAAAATTAATGTACTAAATATTGAGAATACAGTCAGAATAAAACCTTCTTTTCCAGCTAAAACAGCGCTCGTTGCATTCATTCCGAATCCTAAACCCACAACCGAAAACTGCAGTAAAAATGTAATGGCTTTATTATTGAATTCGGCAAAGGGATTTCCAAAAACATTCACTACTAAAACACCCAATAAAAGCGCGATTGGCGGAGAAATAATCGAAAATAAACATAAAACGATTACTGCAAGAAATAGTACTTGCTGTAAAGAATAATTAATTTCAAATAATCGTGATGCTGTATGTTGTTTTGCTTTCAAAATATTGATATTTACTCTGCAAAGTTCCGTTGTTTATCGCGAACTTACTAATCATAAATAACAATAGGTTATAACTTCAGGTTATAATAAGTTACTATATTCTGAATAAACAATTCTGATAATGGATCAGATTTTCCAAGCAACGTGATGATGTAAAAGTATCTTTCAATGGATAATTTTTCTACATCCAATACTATCAACTCTTTATTTAGCAATTCTTTGCTAACCGCGTGAATGGACATAAAGGCAAAACAGTCCGAATTCAGTAAATAAGATTTTATGCTTTCGGTATTTCCTAATTGCATTTCGATTTGTAAATCGGAAAATTTAATTCCTGCTTTTTTCAATGCAAATTCTATCACTTCCAATGTTCCCGAGCCGCGTTCGCGGGTTACGAATTTCATTGATTTTAAATCATTTACAGAAATTTCATTTTGTTTTGCTAATGGATTTTGATTTCGGCAAACCAAAACAAGTTCGTCTTTTAAAAACGGAATGTACTTTATAGATTGATTTTTTGATTGCCCTTCAACAATTCCAATTTCGATCTCTTTGTTTATTAAGGCACTTTCTATTTGTTCTGTATTTCCATTCAGTAAATTGATTTTTATGTCCTTTTGTTTTTGGTGAAAACGTGCCAGAACTGGAGAAATAATATATTGCGAAATAGTAGTACTTGAGCCTAAACGCAATAATCCCTGACGTTCCTTAATGAAGGAACTCATTTCAAAATCGATTTCACGATATATTTCAAATATACTTTTGGTGTATTTTAGGAGAATTTTTCCGGCTGGAGTTAAAGCGATTTTAGAGCCATATCTTTCAAAAAGTTTGGTTTTGTAAGTTTCTTCCAGTTCCTGAATATGTTTGGAAACCGCTGGCTGAGAAATGTATAATTCCGTAGCCGCTTTAGTAAAATTAAGGCGGAGCGCTACAGTGTAAAATACTTTTAGCCGGAAGTCCATTTATTTTTTGTTTTTCTTGTTTCAGGTTTCAGGTTTCAGGCTCTCCAAACTCTGTCCCTTTGCAACTTTGAATCTTTGTCCCTCTATTAAAGCAACCCATTATATTTTCTCACAAACCATTCCGTAGTCAACAAAACAGCAATTAAAATCAAGAGCCAAACCCAGTCAATAATTGGAGTTTTGCTTGAAATATTTTTTTCTATTGATTTATATTCATTATTTTCCAAAAGAGTATTAATCAACTGATCTGACTGATTTTCAAAGAAAGCTTTTCCGTTTGTTTGTTGCGCCAATTGTTTTAATTTCTCCACATCCGGATTTACGAATTGCTTTTCGATATCAAAATCTAAAATTTCAAAATGCCCGGCATAAGAGGTGTTCGAATTTAGTTCTTTTACTGTAAAGTTATATTTTCCGGCCGGAAGTCCTTCTAAGTTAGCGGAGAAAGAATTACTGCCTTTTAATAAATCATAATTTTTAGTTTGCTTTGTCGCTGCATTTACAACACTAATTGTAAGTCTCGCTTTCTCGTCAAATTCATAATTTTTATTGAAATATTGGGCATTGATCAAAATTTCTTCTCCGGAATTGTAAAAACTTTCATGTGTTACCACAAGTGATTTTTTAGAATTTGCTGATGCTAAATACTGAATGATTTTATCAATAAAAATATCGTATTTCTCAAAAGACTGATTGTCAACGTGACTTTGCAGGCGCCATTTCCAGCTATTTTCCCCTAAAAGAAAAGCCGTTCTTTTCCCCTGATTTTCGGCGAAAGCCAACAAAGGAGCATTTGTGGCAACATTTCTGATTTTTGAAGAAAGTAAAATGGAAACATTCCCATTTGTGGAAATAGTCCCAAACGGATTTTGTACTGGAGGAAAATTTTCAAATCCAATATTATCAATGGCAAAAAGATTAAAATCAGAATGAAATTCTGAAAGAAAATCTTCTCTTTGCCCACTCATTTTAAAGACTAAATTATTTTGCTGTTGGTTTAAAAAATTAAAATCGGTATTGTTTCCCGTTATAATAAATGTGTTTGTAGTTTTTAATTTATTATTTTCAAAAATGGCTTTGAAAGCTGTCGAAGGCTGATATAAAACCAAAATAGAAACATCTTGTAACTCACTAATTTGATTTGGTTTAACTAAAACTACTTTACGTTGTGCATTAACTTCTATCGAACGTTTTAATGCTGCAATATCTGGATGGTTTATTGCTGATACAATCGCAATAGTTGATTTTTGATCAATTACTTCAACTGCAAAATTCTTGATATTATTATAACTGTTTTTTTCTTTTGCTGTAGATTGTATACTCGCTTTATAAATCTGTAATCCGACTTTATCGGCAGGCAAAAGTAAATTTAATGAAGCTGTTTTTTTTGAGGGCGAAAATGAAACTTTTTCTTTCGCTACGATTTTACTTCCCTGCGAAATAGTAAATTCTGCATTTTGAGTTTTTGTTCCTGCGTATTGCAGAAAAACTTCAACAGGAAATTTATTTTTATGAAAAGCGTATTTATTTACGTTTAACTGATTAATTTTTAAATCGAAAAACGTAGTTGTATCTCCTACAACCAAAGGATAAACTTTATTGACAGGATCAAAACGATATACATAATCGTTTCCTGTAGTCTGATTTCCGTCTGTAATGATTACCGTTGGAAAAATCAGATTTTTGTTGATGCTTTTTAAATTTTTAGCCGCTTCGTCTAAATTGGTCTGATTTCCTTTAAAATCAAATTTATAAGAATGCTTAAATTCAGCATCAAACTGGTAAGACTGAATTTCAAATTTTTCTTTTAAAGCAGGATTAGAAACCAGTTTCTGATATAATTCGACAGCTTTTTTATCTGATTTTAATGCTTCGATAGAACTCGAATTATCCACCACAATTGCAAGAGGTGTTTTGGTTACCTCAAGCGAATTTTTCGTGATAACCGGATTTATCAGTAAAACCAATAATCCGAAAATGATGAGAAAACGTAAAAAAGCCAAAAGTATAACCACATTGGATTTACTTTTGGCTTTAAAAAAATATTGAAAATACGACAAACCACCAGCAATTACTAAAGAAAGCAATAATAAAAGAATTGTGTTTGTAGTCATATGTATTATGTTTATTGTTTTTAGTTTATAGTTTTTGGTTGCAGAACAATAAACAAAAAACCATAAACAGTTAACTTATTAAGTAAGCATTCCTCCGCAAACGTTAAGAACTTGTCCTGTAATATAGCCGCTCATGTCTGATGCTAAGAAAAGACAGGCATTTGCTACATCTTCCGGACTTCCGCCACGTTTTAACGGAATACCTTCTCTCCATCCTTTTACAACATCTTCAGATAATTTTGCAGTCATTTCTGTTTCTATGAATCCCGGAGCGATTGCGTTGCAGCGAATGTTACGGGAACCTAATTCAAGCGCAACAGATTTTGTGAATCCGATTGCTCCTGCTTTTGAAGCTGCGTAATTGGTTTGACCTGCGTTTCCTGAAACTCCAACAACAGAACTGATATTGATAATAGAACCTGCTCTTTGTTTTAAAAATGTTTTCTGAATCGCTTTTGTCATATTGAAAACTGATTTCAAGTTTACATCGATTACCTGGTCGAAATCTGCTTCAGACATACGCATCAACAAATTGTCTTTTGTAATTCCGGCATTGTTGATTAAAATATCAACTGTTCCGAAATCTGCTAAAACGGCGTCTACAAAAGTCTGAGCTTCATTAAAATCAGCCGCATTTGATTGGTATCCTTTTGCTTTTACACCTAATGCATTCAATTCTGCTTCTAAAGCTTCTGCAGAGGCTGCAGATGAACTATATGTAAATGCTACGTTTGCTCCGTGTTTAGCAAAAACTTCAGCAATTCCTTTTCCAATTCCGCGACTAGCGCCTGTAATGATTGCTACTTTTCCTTCTAGTAATTTCATATTAAGGTATTCGTTTTATTTTTTGAAGTACAAATATAGCGTATTTGGGCGTTTAATAAAATTTGTAATACAAAATTTGGACTAGAATTATCCATCTGTATAAAAAAAAACAGTTCAAAAAAAATGAACTGTTTTTGTAATAATTTAATTTATAAGAATCCATAACTCAACTTAAAAACAATACAAATTTGAATTATGCATATTGTTCTGTGATTCATTTAAAAAATAAGTTTAATAAATCCAGACTTAAGCGCCTGGCCTTATTGGAACATTCGGAGAAGGATCTTCGGGCACCGGAATTCCTTCTACTGGCTGATCTATACACGGGGTAAGATAAGGTCCCATCACAGCACCATCTCCTTTTTGGCAATCCCAGGTAAAATCTCCGCCTTTAATACCTATTTGTTCATTGCGGCTCAAAATCTCTGCTCCTTTAAAATTTAAAATTGATTTTAACATAATAGTTAGGTTTTTTGATTTTACAAACTCAGTTATTTTTTGGTCTGCCGAGTTTCAGACATGAAACATAAACAATTAAATTTCAGATAAATATAATAAAAAAAAATGAAATATTTACTTTAAAAAAAGCAGCCCAATAATTGAGCTGCTTTCACCAAAATAAAAAAATAAAACTAAAATTTTCAAACGCGTTTTTGTGATTTACAAACGTAATTTAGAATATCGTACTTCTTTATCAATATCTATTGTTTTATCTTTTAAAATAACTTAAGACAAACCTTTTATCTTGTAAATCAACAGATACGATTTAAATTAATTAAGTTTCCAGGTCGTCATTCTAAATGGACTTGATGAACTTGTAAATGTATAAACGGTATTGGTATACACTAATCTGAAATTTTCTTTTTTAACGTATATTCCATTGGCATCCGTTAAGTATTTATCAAAAGATGCAAGGAAATTTGGCGCAGCTGCAGTCGCGTTTCCATTCCATGATTTATGCTTAAGTATTACTTTTTTACCTGCCGCATCTTCTACAACATCAACATAGTGAAATATAGCAGCTCGTCCTACAAATGTATAATATATGAAATTTCCAAGTGAGTGATTCAAATACAATTGTACTGAGGCAATTTCCTGACCTTGAGGTAACATAGCATTTATTTTATCTAATTCTGTAAAGAATAATGTTGAATTAGTTGAAGCATCTACGGTATAATCATCAATATAGAAGCCAAACCATGCATAAGGTTTTCCCGGAAGCAAGATTTTGTAATCGTCTGTTAAAAGAAGCGGCTTGTCAGAATATTTTATTACAGCACTTACGCCATCAGTTCCGGTGGCAGTAAAACTTCCGTCAACTGCGTTATAAACAAAGTTCGTCAACTTTTGTCCTTTTACTTCAACTGCAGGACTTACCACAATACCTGTCGGAGTGTAACCGATTCCCATATTATTTACTGCAGTCGATCCAGTTTCAATAGAATTTGAAGTCGAGAATCTTGTTTTTGGTGTAAAGGCAAAATCAAACTGATGTTTCGTTGTACCGTCATTGGTTTCAAATAATCTAAAAAGCGGTCTTGAACTTGAACCCACAACATTTGCGATCATGTCAATATTTTTGGGTAGATCTGTCCAATCCTGAGCTGTTGCTTTTACAAAACGAATTTCTTTAGAAGTACCATCTCCATTGCTTCTGTTGGCTTTAAAGATTAATTCTCCATTTTCTTCTCCATAATACAAAAACTGAAAGTCCCCTAAATAGCCTTTGCCCTGTAAAGCCGCATTAGGCGCTGTTAACGGATTCGAATCTGATAATAAATGTATTTTATTTTTAGTTGTAAAAACTAAACTTACTGTACTCCCCAATTGAATTTCATATTCGCTCGTAGACTTTGTTGTAGAGGCTAAATTAAAATCTGAAGCCATCTCTACTTTTCCATCAGAAGTGAATTTAAACAAATGTGTAAATCCTCCTAATTGTTTGTCATCTGTAAAATAAACGGCTTTCCAACCTTCCGGAGAGGTTAACAATGCTTCTTGCAATTCGCTTTTTTGGGCATCTAATCTTTCGGTGGGCGTTTTGTCAAACTTTTGTTCTACCTCTGTACTTGTACAAGATGTTAGTTGAACAGCAAGTACTGCTACAACTAAATACCTGAATATATTTTTAATTTTCATATACTTCATTTTAATGTTTTACAATTGTTGAATACGTATTAATTATTGATAACATAAGTAGTATTTTTTTCCGCTTCATCTCTTAATGCATAAAAGTCCATATTAAAAGTATCTTTAAAATACTGAACTACAATTGCTTCCTTTCTTTGAATATCGGCTCTTGCTTTTGGACTCGATATACCTGCTAATATTGCCGCATATTCTGCTTTGGTGCTTATAAGGATAATAGATGCTGTTTCTGCAAAATCTTCGACTACATTCGACCTTGCATAACTTGTAATATAACCTAACTCTCTTGAAGCCTGAGTAGTTTCAAGATGCCAGGTCGCCGTATAGCCAGATGGGGTAATTTTTCCCCAGGCCTGCTCATCAAAAGGTTTTGTCTGATTTAAAATGTGAATATATTCGTGTTGGATCGTATGAATAAATTCTGAAACTATCGCACGATTACTTTTATTGATGTTGTCTACTTCAAAAAGCGTAATTCTTTGCCCACCTTCTGCAATACCAAGAGTTCTGGTGCCATTTGAGTTGGAGTTAACACCTCCGACCAAAACAATTTCTCTGGGAGCAATTTTTTTAACAAAATCTGCACCGCCAATTGTCGCATAGCTCATAAGCCATATTTGCTTTACGATTTCTAATGCTGGCTGCACTTTATTTATCGTTGGTGGAAAGAGATATCTACTGTTATCCACCGTATTTTGATTCCATTTGTATTGTGCATTAATATTATAAGGAGCTACATAATTTGCATCAATCCATTTGTCCAACTCTGTTTTGGCTGGCTGATTAAAATTTAATTGGCTTTCTGAAGGCTGATCTTCGTGTGCACAGGCTGCTAAAGTTAAAACCCCAACAAATAATGCTATCTTTTTATATGTATTTAATAATTTCATAATATTTGTAGTTTAGTTTATCTAGGATTTTTCTCTACTCCATTAGTTGATGCACTTAGAGGAATTTGTATTGCTCTGCGTTTATCATCTTTTTCTAAAATATTTGTAGGTTTATTGAAAGTTTCGTGAGTTACTACAATATTGAAGCGCTTAACATCAAAATATCTAATTCCCTCATGTAAAAATTCTCTTCTCTTGGTATCTGCAATGGCTTTTACGTAAGAAGTTTGTACCGGAGTCATTTCATAAAATGGTGTGTACTCATTTGGAATTACCGGAAATTTAGCCACAACTTTTGCTTCTGTAAGTTTGTCTGTTGCAGCATTATATCCTGTCGTTCTGGTTCCTATATAATATTCTAATTCGGTATTGGCTTCTGCAATTCTGTTTTTCATTACAAGAGCTTCAATTCTGTTTAGGTAAAATTCATCGTAAGATAAAGCTACTGTTCCCAGATATGGCTCACCAATGTTTGCAGTCAGGTTTGTATATTTAAAATATTCCTTAAACTTTGGCTGAAAAGAAGTTAAATTGTTGTACGAATACGTTTTATAAAGCCATGATTTTCCATAAATATTAGTTGCAGTTCCAAAAATTTCCTGACTTTTATTAGATGCAAAATAAAATCTATTACGGCTTGTTGCTCTGGCATATATAGAATAAGCAGATATTATTAATAAGTTTGCCTGCTCTCCTGCTTTTGCATAATCAACAAATTGAACATTAGGATCTAAAGTTGTAAAGGCTGCATAGTTTCTAATTTTTGTTGACGGCTTACTGCCTATTCCTTCTGAAACTTCAAGGACTTTATCCCAATCTCCTTTTACAAGGTAGAAACGACTTGCAAACGCATTTGCAGCTTCTTTAGTAAAATGAAATTTTGGTTCTGCGTAATTATTTTCAACAAGCTTTATACCCTCTTCAATATCTTTTTGTATAAAATCAAAAACCTCTTTTACTGTATTTCTGGTATATTTTTTAATTAGTACTTCTTCTGGTTCAGTAACATAAGGAATTCCCAGTGCCTTATCTGCTGTTGCAGGATTATATCTTTGAGACCAAAATGAAACCAGCATAAAATGCGCATAAGCTCTGGCCATTAAAGCTTCTCCTTTTTGAGGATTTAAACTAGATGGATTTCCTTGCTCATTTATCGCCTGTAAAGCCTTGTTCGCGTGAGCAATGGCTCTGTAGCATGCCTCCCAGTAAAGCGCCTGAGTATCTACATTGGTTTCATTATTCATTTCCCAATTGTAATTCTGCTCATTCTTTGGAAGGGTTTCCGGCAATTGTCCATCAGAAACGTTATCGGTCATTGTTTCTGCAAATTCCATATAGGTTCCTGCTACCGGATATGCATTAACTAAAAGTTCTGATATTTTATCGGCAGTATCTATTTGCGTTCTATTATCCGGAGTTTCCGAAAGAAAGTCATCACAACCACTTAAAGAAATCACTGCTAATAATGAAAGTGCTATTTTTATATTTTTCATATTAAATTTAATTATAATGAAACATTTAAAGTAAATGTGTATTGAGAAGTGATTGGAAAAGCAACTCCTCCCGTATTTCTGAATTCAGGATCCTGACCATTTAATTTTTTATCAGAATAAATCAGCCAGGGATTAACCGCTGAACCTTTTAGGGTAAAAGTGCTAACACCAATTTTCTGCTTAAAGTCTTTTGGAAATTCCCAGCTTAGTGAGATATTCTTTAATCTCACAAAATCACCGTCAGCTATTCTGACATCCGAATAATTGTAAGTATTATAAGCTCTCTGAAGCATGTTTTGTCCTCCGTAATCTGTAATTAATCTCTTGTCTGCGATAACCGGAACATTGGTATAATTTTCATCTCCCGGATTAATCCAACGATTTGTAAAATCTTTTGTAAATACTGTTAAATCATCGTATTGACTGTCATAAATCGGATTTAAACGAACTTTGTTTCCTCCTGATCCTACGATAAATACATATAAAGACCAGTTTTTATATGTAAAAGTATTGGCCAGACCTACTGATTTATTTGGTTCGATAGATCCTTCGTATTTCAGATAATTTGTTACATTATCATTATCCTGAAAATTGGCTCCGGTGATATTATCTGTTTCTCCAGGTGCCATAACAAAGGTTGGTAAACCTTGCTGATTTAGTCCTGTAAATTGATAAGAATAGATGGAGTTTCTCGGATGTCCGATTGCGTTTCCACCATTACCATCAATTAAATCAAATGCAGTTGGTTTGTTTTCTAATTTTGTAATTTCCTGATTGAAAACGGAGAAATTAAGTGTTGTCGACCATTTAAAATCGCGGCTAACGATATTTTGTGTTGTAATACCCAACTCAATACCTTTTGTTTCCATGTTGGCATTATTTCCCTGCTTAATCTTTTGACCACCAATTCCGGATGTAATAACATAATCCACCAAATCAAAAGCTTTACGGCTGTAAACATCAGTCACAAATTGCACTCTGTTATTGAACATACCTAAATCAAGTCCAATGTTGGTTTCGAATTGTTTCTCCCAAGTTAAATCAGCATTTTGCAATTGATCGATCTCAATACCTGTTTCTCTGTCATCAAGATTTAAACGATTGGATATAAAACTTTTATAAATAGCCAAAGAATTTGTTGCCGGACCCGCAGTAGCTGTTAATCCGTAAGATCCTCTTAATGCCAGATTGTTTACTGCCCTGACATCTTTCATAAAACTCTCTTCGCTAACATTCCATTTTCCACTAAATGTGTAAGTTGGCAGCCAACGAGAAGAATTACTATTCCCCTGTCTGTTAGAACCGTCATAACGGCCAGTAACAGAAGCCGTATAACGACGGTCAAAAGTATAGCCTACTTTTCCAAAGAAACCTACAGTACGCTCTCTTTCAGCATTAAATCCGTAATAAGAATTCCCTTCATTAATGATTTTTTCAATCAATCTTGGATCAGTAAAAGCTGTAAGTCCTCTGTCGTACTGAAGTCCTGCTGCTGTAAAATTATCACTGTTTCTGTCAACAGAACGTAATTCTGTACCAAAGAAGCCTTCTAATTCGTGTTTTTCCACAAAAGTATTTCTGTAAGTAACACTATTTCTAATGTTGTATGAAGTCATATCATTTGTAAACTTTCTCAAGAAACCACCATTGGGTAAAACAGAAACTGCGGGAGCAGTCGGGTCATTTGGATCTTTGTATAAAAAGATGTTTTGATCTCGTACAATGGTTGTTTCCATTGCATTGTAGGCACCAACAACGTTAGATCCTTCTAAAATTTTATGTTCTCTGCTTGTGTTCGCATATCGGGCAGATCCTGTTAAATTATAAGTTAAATGTGGAGTAATCTTATAATCTAAATCCAATTGGAAACGAATATCTTTTACCTGAATATCTAAATAATTAGTTTTTAATTCGTTAATAATATTCATTGGAGCCCAGTTATTTCTATAGTACTCTAAATTTCCATTCTCATCATATGGTCTTAGTGTTCTGCTTGTATTTAAAACATAGCTAAAAGGGTTGATATCAAAATCTCTTGTTACCTTACCAAATACTTCGTCTTTTTGACTTTCATAAGTTCCAGGGGCGCCTTGATTTCTAATAGAAGCCAAAGTAGATAATGTAAGATTTAATCTGTCATTGATATAGAAAGTTCCTTTAATATTAGATGATAATTGTTTCACATCATCTGCAATAGTCCATCCCGGATCTGTATAATAGCCTAAAGAAGCATAAAATGTATTGTTTTTTCCACCGCCAGAAAAACTTAAGGAGTGATTTTGGGTAATAGAAGGTCTAAACAAAACACTGAACCAATCTGTATTGGCCAACTCGTACTTTCTTAAAAAATTATTACGGCTTACAGGATCATTATTTACCAAATATCCACCAGTTTGTGGAACATACGTATTAATAGCTTTTCCAAGAATATTATAAACTCCGCCGTATCTTCCTTGAACAGTCGAAGGTAAATCCAGGAAACCTTTAGATTCCATTTCTTTAAATATACTCATAGATTCCTGAGAGTTCAATATATCATACTGTGTATAACTTGGAACGCTTCTTACGGTCTGCTCCAGATTGTAACTTACTTTTAGCGGAGAATCTCTGCGTCCCTGCTTGGTTGTAACTACCACTACTCCATTTAACGATCTTGAACCATAGATTGAGGTAGCAGACGCATCTTTAAGAATTTCAATGCTTTGAATATCATTTGCATTTAACCCCGCTACCGAAGAGCTTAATAAAGTTTCTGAATTTCCGGAAGCTAAATCTGCAAAAGTAATATTGATAATATCTTCCTGTACAACGCCATCAATAACCCATAATGGTTTTGTATCTCCAAAAATGGAAGAAGATCCACGCACAGTTATTTTTGGAGCAGTACCAAATGTACCTGTAACGTTTTGAACAGTAACACCGGCAGCTTTACCTTCAATCATTCTGCTTACATCTACAACTCCGTCCACTTTTAGCTCTGCACCAGAAATCTTACTGATGGCACCCGTAAATGTTCTTTTAGAAGTTTTTTCGTATCCTGTAGTTACGACTACCTCTTTTAAATTTTGTCCAGCTTCTGTCAATACAATCGTTGGCGTAGTGTTTTCTGTACCTATTTCCTTAGTTTCCATACCTACATAAGAAATAACCAGACGATTTACGTTAGCAGGCATTTCGATGGAAAAATTTCCGTCAAAATCTGTTAAAACAGCAATCTTAGTTCCTTTTGCCATTACAGTTGCACCAGGAAGCGGACTCCCCGTCTGATCTGTAACTTTCCCTTTAATTATTGGTCCAAAGGTCAAAAGTTCAAACAAAGACTCCTGATTGTTGGCATTGGCAAATGATCCGGATGCACTTTTTTGAAGCACAATTTGATTGCTTACTTCTGAAAATGTAATATTAAATGGCACTAATATTCTACTGAGAATACTAGCCAAAGTTTCCTGATTTGCTTCTATACTTACCTTTTGTGTAAGTTGAGGAAGTCTTGAGTTATAAGAAAATTTTACATGAGCAGATTTTTCAATCTTAGACAAGGCGTTATCTAAACTTAAGTTTTCGACTATAATTGTAACCTTAGTATCTAATTTTTTCTGCCCATTTACATTATTTGCAAATGTCACACTTGAAAATACAAGCGCTAACACAAACTGAAACAGCGTTATTTTCATGATTTGGTGAAGTAATCGTTGCTTGACAACAGGTTTTTTCATAATTTTGGTTTGTTTTGATTAATACTATTCGAGTGTATTCTAAGAAACATCATAAATTACCCTTTACAGAGAGTGATTTATCAAATTTAAGTGTCGATTATGTTACAGCATTTTCGGCACTTTTTATGTATTCATTTTTTACATAGGCAGTTATCTGGTTTTTTTTAGTTTTGACAATCAGTTTTATTTTGGTTATTTCTTTTTTTACAGATAATTTTATAATCTTCTAGTTACAGCCGGAAGTTATAATTACAATCTGATTACCATTCATTTCATAATTTGTGTCATTGCCAATACTTTTACAGATAATTTTCAGCTTCTCTGCCAATGGCTGGTCACTTAATGAAGTTGTTAAACGGCATTCCTTCAGTTTTTCGTGGGGAAAATCGATGTCAACCAAATAAGCTTGTTCTATAGTTTCAAGAATTTGAGCTACTGGTATATCATTAAATTCAAAACTTAATTGCTCAATATTTCTAACACTACTTACCAGGACAGGATCTTCGGTAATATTGGTTATTTTATTGAATGCAAAATCTTTACGGATAAAACGCAGTGCCTGGTTTGGAAGTAAAACAATTTCCTGTTTTTCTTTGGCACTTGCCAGATCATTTGATTTTACCCTTACTTTACCGGTGCGAACAAGTACTTCAACATTTTGCTGGTCTGGATAAGCTTTTATTCGAAAACTTGTTCCAACTACTCTCGTAACGATTTCGTTAGCATAAACAAAAAAAGGCTTTTTAGGATTTTTACTAATTTCAAAGAAACCTTCGCCGGATAAATACACCTTTCTTTCGTTTCCGGTAAAGATTTTAGGGTAACTCAATTTACTATTTGGCTGTAACAATACCGAACTGCCGTCTGATAAAGTGATAATTTGAGATTTTTCAGAATTATTGGTCTGTTCTACTAATCCTTCATTATTTTCCTGAACAAGCTCATTATAAGTAACAATATTATCGTTGTTTAACACATCACTTTTGAAAAACCATATCGAAAATATACCGACTAAAAGAGCTGCAGCAATGCCGCTAATCCAGTATCGTTTTCTTTTAAGTTGCAGGATTTTTGAATTCTGTTGAAAAAGTTCTTCTCTCTGTTCAATTTTAAACCATGTTGTCTGTAAGGCTTCATAAACCTGATTGATGGACAATGTAGAATCCGGAACTCTCATTGCCAGCAATAAAAGACGTGCATCTTCTACTAATTTTGCTCTTTTGAGATTTTCCAATGTCCATTCTTCCCAGCCTTGTTCGTCAACTTTAGATAAAATCCACAATTGAAAAGATTCATCAGCAAGAAAGTCTTCTATTTCGGTATAATTGTTACGTTTTTGCATCTTACTATTAAGGTTACAAAAACATAGAGGACATTTTTTTTATTATATACTCACGTATTTAAGATTTTTTTTTGATTATTTCTTAAAATTTTAAAAAAGCCCTGAAGATATAAGGACTAAAAGGGGAATACTGCCTTTCCACTCTTTTCTAAGACTTAATAAACCACGGTGTAGAAGATTGCTCGCCGACTGGTAATTAACATCCAGTAAATCGGCTATTTGCTCTACACTTAATCCCTGATGGTAACGTAAATACAACGCTTCCTTCTGGCGGCCGGGCAAATCGTTTAATAATTTATTTAAATAAAGAACACGTTCAGCCGTAATTTCATCTTCGACAAGATTACTTTCAATAGAAAAGTCAAAAAGAAATTCTAATACATCTGTCGTGGTTGTTTTTCTAAAAACATGATCTCTCTCATGCAGACGCGCAATCCTTTTTCTAACACTCGAAAGTAAATATGCTTTTACGATTACATTATTCTGTAATGCGTTACGGTAAAGCCATATATCAGCAAAGACATCCTGAATGCAATCCTGCACTTTCTCAGCAAACGGACTAAGAGAGTTTCCGTAATTAATTAAATCTTTATAATATTTTTCAAAAAGTAAAGAAAATGATCTCTCATCACCATTTTTCAAATTATTCCAAAGAATAAAATCATCGGACATTTTGTTGTTTAAAATTTGGCTCATATAACAAACTTTGAGGCGTAAAAATCAAATTATTAAAAGAAAAACCTATTTCTTATAATAATAAATTAGTACAAAGGATTAATTGTAAATTTTAAAATTTGATAGTAAAGTCAGCCATTTTAAAAATTTCATTTAACAAGTGTTAAACGGTAATTTTACGTGGAAAAACTATTTCAATTCATATGATATAAAATCAAATTTTAACATTATTTTTTGTTTTTGTGTGATAAATATAGAAAAGCAAACCAATAAAAACCAATTAATTACTAAAAATTGATCATTTTTCTAAATTTATCAGTATTTGCCTTATATTTTTAATTTAAACTTAATTTTACCGTAAATTAAACATTAATTAACAAAAGGATTGTTTTTATTAAATTCAGAAGATCTTTAAGCGAAAATTTTGGACTCTGGTCAATTTCAAATACATCAAATTTTTTATATCAAATAAATTAAACTGCTCGATTTTTTCGCAAAAAAAAAGCCTCACTACTATAGTGAGGCTTTTAAGTTTATTTTAATTATTGAGTTAAAATGCTACATTCCATCGTGGTAATTTTGCATTTCCATCTAAGAAATTTTGCAAGACTTGTCCTTCTACAGCAGTTGGAATAGCTTTTACATCTGCATTGAAAGTTTCGTACCATACAACTTCAAGAGAATCAATACTCTCCAGTTTCATTTGAGCCGGCCAAGAGTATTTTCTCCCTGTTTTAGCAAACTGATGTCCGTTTACGATTTTATCGTACAATCCGCCATTTTTGCTTTTCAAAGTCCCGTCATTCTGAACAGTTCCTGTTGAACCGACCATTATTAGTTCTTTATCAGCACCTTCAACCGCATATACAATAAAAATTCCGGCACTTCCTTCGGGAGCGTTGCAAACTTCTTCTAAACTATCTTCAATTGTAAAAGTAAAACTATTGCTTACTTTAAATTTTTCTAATTCTATACTCATATTATTTTTTAAGCCTCTGAGATACTGAGGTTCTAAGATGCTATATTTTTTCTATTTATACCTCAGTATTTTTTAAAATGGAAAAAAGTCTCAACAAAATATTGAGACTTTTTTGAATTTATTATCTAAGATTGGAATTATTATCCAAGTACTTCTTTTACTTTTTTACCAATTTCAGCTGGCGAATCAACAACGTGGATTCCGTTGTCTCTCATAATTTGTTTTTTAGCAGCAGCAGTATCATCAGAACCACCAACGATAGCACCTGCGTGACCCATTGTTCTACCAGCAGGAGCAGTTTCTCCAGCGATGAAACCAATAACCGGTTTACGGTTTCCATCAGCTTTTACCCATTTAGCAGCATCAGCTTCAAGTTGACCTCCAATTTCACCAATCATGATAATAACCTCTGTTTCAGGGTCATTCATTAATAATTCAACAGCTTCTTTAGTTGTAGTTCCAATAATTGGATCTCCACCAATACCAATAGCTGTAGTGATTCCTAAACCTTGTTTTACAACCTGATCTGCAGCTTCATAAGTTAAAGTTCCAGATTTAGATACAATTCCAACTGTTCCTTTTTTGAAAACGAAACCTGGCATAATACCAACTTTAGCTTCTCCCGGAGTAATTACACCTGGACAGTTTGGACCAATTAATCTTGAATTTCTTTCTTTAACATAATTATTTGCTTTAATCATGTCTGCTACAGGAATTCCTTCTGTAATAGCAATAATTACTTTAATTCCAGCATCAGCAGCTTCCATAATTGCATCAGCAGCAAAAGCAGGCGGAACAAAAATGATAGAAGTATCAGCACCAGCTTGATCAACAGCGTCTTTTACTGTATTAAAAACCGGACGGTCTAAATGGCTTGTACCACCTTTTCCCGGAGTTACACCACCAACAACATTAGTACCGTACTCAATCATTTGAGAAGCGTGGAAAGTTCCTTCGCTTCCTGTAAATCCCTGAACAATTATTTTGGAATCTTTATTAACTAAAACACTCATGATATATATTTTATGTAGTTTTTAAATTTGTGTTGCAAAAATAAGGTTTTGTAATGTATTTTGACTCTTTTATTATCAAAAAAATATTAAGAAAATTGACTCATCTGGTAACCTCTGTAAAGTTTATCATCTTTTATCTGCCAGATTGTTGAAAAATGCGCTAAAAGCATTTCTTCTCTCGGATTTTCAATCGTTTTAACAAAATGAGAATATCGTACTGATACTAGGTCATCTTCGGTAAGAATGTGAGTAATTCTGACCTTGGAACGTACGTAAGCACGACTCAGTTCATTTGCCATTTCGAGAATCGAATGGTAATCCATCTGAATAAAACCTTTACTGCTATTCCATTCTAAAATAACATCCGGATGCAGATATGTTTTTAAAATTTCGCTATCGATTAAGGCATCTGACTTATAAAATTTCTGAACAAACTCTTTAATAGACATATTACTTCAATTTATTTAAAATTTCAGGAATCTTCTTGATATTGGCTAGTTGTTTCAATTTTTCTCTCGACTCTTCAATTGGAGTACCAAAATACGATTTTCCTCCTTCTACTGATTTTGTAACACCAGTCTGCCCCATTACAACGGCTTTAGCCCCGATTGTAATACCGCTGGTAGTTCCTACCTGACCCCACAAAGTCACTTCATCTTCAATAATTACACAGCCGGCAATTCCGGTTTGAGATGCAATTAAACATTTTTTTCCAATAACGGTGTCGTGACCCACATGAACCTGATTATCCAGTTTTGTACCTGCTCCTATTGTTGTGTCGCCTGTAACTCCTTTATCGATTGTACATAGTGCTCCAATGCCAACATTATCTTCAATAACCACTCTACCGCCAGAGATCAATTGATCAAAGCCTTCTGCTCTTTTTTTATAATAAAAAGCATCAGCACCTAAAGTAGTTCCCGCATGGATAATTACATTATCTCCAATTATGGTATAATCATAAATGGATACATTGGAGTGAATTAAACAATTCTTACCAATTTTAACATTATTGCCTACAAAAGTATTGGGTTGTATAACCGTTCCCTCTCCTATTTCTGCCGTAGTTGCAATCGATACATTAGCAAACTGAAAAGGTTTAAAATGTCTGGTAAGAGTATTAAAATCCCTGAATGGATCATCAGAAATCAGTAGTGCTTTACCTTCGGGACATTCTACTTCTTTGTTAATCAAAACAATAGTTGCAGCAGATTGTAAAGCTTTATCGTAGTATTTGGGATGGTCAACAAAAACAATATCTCCAGGTTCCACAACATGTATTTCGTTCATGCCTAAAACCTGAAAGTCCTTATCGCCAATAAACTTGCAGTTTAGCAAATTTGCAATTTCCTGTAAAGAATGACTCTTTTGAAATTTCATAAATTATAATTAGAAAATTTGTCAATTGAAAATGAGTCAATTAGAATATGAATATACAAAATTATGTTCATTCACACATTATCTAATTGACTCATTGTCAAATTTATCTTAATTAAAACTACTCTTTTACACGCTCCATGTATGAACCTGAAGCTGTATCAATTTTAATTTTATCACCTTCATTAATAAACAAAGGTACATTTATTGTAGCACCTGTTTCTACAGTTGCAGATTTAGTTGCATTTGTTGCTGTATTTCCTTTTACGCCTGGTTCTGCATAAGTAACTTCAAGAATTACAGATGTTGGCATATCTACAGATAGTGGTAAATCAGTTTCTGTATTAATCTGAACCATAACATTTGTTCCTTCTTTTAGCAAATCCGGAGCATCTAAAATGTTTTTATTCAAAGAAATCTGCTCAAATGTCTCAGCGTTCATAAAGTGAAATTCATCACCTTCAGGATACAAAAACTGGAAAGTATGTGTCTCAACACGTACATCCTCGATTTTATGACCTGCAGAAAACGTATTGTCTAATACTTTTCCTGATGTAAGGCTTTTAAGTTTTGTTCTCACGAAAGCCGGACCTTTACCCGGTTTTACATGAAGAAATTCAATAATTTTATAAATGTCGTGATTAAATTTAATACACAATCCGTTTCTAATATCTGATGTAGATGCCATTTGTTTTTGTTTTATTTAATATTGTTTAATCGCGTAATCGTTTATTTGTCTATTTGAATTCGATTAAACGATTAAACAAAAAACGATTAAACTTTTATTTTTTAATAGTTTCCTGAATAACCTTTCATAATTCCGCGTGATGAATTTCTAATAAAATCAAGAATTTCATCTCTTTCAGGAGTTGCTTCCATTTCAGCCTCAATAATACTTAACGCCTGAGTGGTATTGTAGTTCTTTTGGTATAAAATCCTGTAGATTTCCTGAATTTCCCTAATTTTTTCAGTACTAAAACCTCTTCTTCTTAAACCAACAGAATTAATTCCTACGTAAGACAAAGGTTCTTTTGCTGCTTTTGTAAAAGGAGGAACATCTTTTCTAACCAAAGATCCTCCTGAGATCATAGCGTGATCTCCAATGTGAATGAACTGGTGAATTGCAGCCAGACCTCCAATAACAGCATGATTACCAACCACTACGTGACCTGCCAAAGCAACACCATTCACAATAATGGCGTTATTTCCAATTTCGCAGTCATGCGCAATGTGAGCATAAGCCATTACCAAACAATTATTTCCGATTACAGTCTGCCCTGAAGCAATTGTTCCTCTGTTTATCGTTACACATTCTCTTATTGTACAATTATCACCAATTATAGCAAGGGAATCTTCACCACCAAACTTTAAATCTTGTGGTACTGCAGAAATTACAGCCCCGGGAAAAATGTTACAATTTTTTCCAATACGGGCTCCTTCCATAATCGTCACGTTTGAACCAATCCAAGTACCATCACCAATAACAACATTATTGTGAATTGTTGTAAATGGCTCTATTACAACATTTTTAGCGATTTTCGCGCCTGGATGAACATATGCTAATGGTTGATTCATCTGTATGTTTTATATTTTTAATTAAAATATTCGGATTTGAAGCAACAAACCTAAACAATAAATTTGATAATTTATGATTGTTTTCTTGCTATTTGCGCCATTAATTCGGCCTCAGTAACTAATTTACCATTTGCATAAGCGTTTGCCTGCATGTGACAAATTCCTCTTCTGATTGGCGAAATTAATTCGCATTTAAATATTAAGGTATCTCCCGGAAGTACTTTGTGCTTGAATTTAACATTGTCAATTTTCATAAAGTATGTTAAATAATTTTCAGGATCCGGAACGGTGCTTAAAACCAGAATACCACCTGTTTGCGCCATTGCTTCTACAATTAGAACCCCTGGCATTACTGGAGCTTCAGGAAAGTGACCTACGAAGAAATTCTCGTTCATCGTAACATTTTTCAATCCTACTACATGGCGATCAGACATTTCTATAATTCTGTCAATTAACAAAAATGGTGGTCTGTGAGGCAACATGGCCATAATCTTATGGATATCCATCAAAGGTTCCTGATTCAGATCGTAAGTAGGAACGTGATTTCTCTGCTCGATTTTTATGATCTTAGCCAGTTTCTTAGCAAATTGAGTATTTACAAAATGACCTGGTTTATTGGCAATAATTTTTCCCTGAATTCGAACTCCAATAAGAGATAAATCACCAATAACATCCAGTAATTTGTGTCTTGCAGCTTCGTTTGGATAGTGTAAAGTCAGGTTATCCAGAACTCCGTTTGGTTTTACAGAAATTTCATCTTTACCAAAAGCTTTCTTTAAATTCTCCATTGTAGACTCAGAGATTTCCTTATCTACATAAACGATTGCATTATTTAAATCTCCTCCTTTAATTAATCCATGTTCCAGTAAAGATTCCAGTTCATGTAAAAAGCTAAACGTTCTTGAGCTTGCAATTTCAGCTTTAAAGTCAGATATGCTTTTTAAAGTAGCATTTTGAGTACCTAAAACTTTTGTTCCAAAATCTACCATTGTAGTTACCTGGTACTCGTCGCTTGGCATAACAAGAATTTCACTTCCTGTAGCTTCATCAGTAAACGAAATAACTTCTTTTACCACGTAAACATTACGACTGGCGTCTTGTTCTTCGATTCCTGCTTTTTCTATAGCTTCAACAAAATATTTTGATGAACCGTCCATAATAGGAAGTTCAGAGGCATTTAATTCAATAATAATATTATCCAAATCGCAACCAACTACTGCAGCTAAAACGTGTTCCGGAGTTTGAATTTTAACTCCAAGTTTCTCAAGATTTGTTCCTCTTTGAGTATTCACAACGTAATTAGCATCAGCCTCAATGACTGGTTGACCCTGCAGATCAACTCTTACAAAAGTGAAACCATTATTAATAGGAGCAGGTTTAAAAGTCATTGTAACTTCTTTTCCAGTATGTAATCCAACTCCTGTTAGCGAAATTTCATTTTTGATGGTCTTCTGTTTAACCATTATTTCCATTTTTTGGGTTTATTATTTGTTTCTTTAATTCTTCTACTTCGGCAACAATTTTAGGCAGGTTTTTAAAATGAACATACGATTTAATATAATCGTTCAGATTAAAAGATGGACTACCCTGCAAAATCTCTCCATCTTTTACATTTCTGGTAACTCCAGACTGTGCCTGAACCCTAACATTATTACCAATTGTTAGATGGCCTACAATACCAACTTGCCCTCCAATCATACAGTTTTCTCCAATTTTTGTAGAACCCGCAACGCCGGTTTGTGCTGCAATAACGGTATTTTTTCCAATTTCAACATTATGGGCAATCTGAATCTGATTGTCTAATTTTACTCCTTTTCTAATAATGGTAGATCCGAGAGTCGCTCTGTCAATGGTAGTATTAGCTCCAATATCGACATTATCCTCAATAATTACGTTACCGATCTGCGGAACTTTATCATATTCACCTTCTTCATTTGGAGCAAAACCGAAACCATCTGCACCAATAATTACTCCGGAATGTATGATACAATTATCGCCAATTACCGTTTCTGAATAAATTTTTGCACCGGCAAAAACACAAACATCATTGCCAATTACCACATTATCACCAATAAAACTGTTTGGATAAATTTTTACATTATTACCTAAAACAACATTCTGTCCAATATAACTGAAACTTCCTAAATACAGATTTTCTCCATGTTTAGTTCCTTCAGACATAAAAGATTGCGGTTCAACGCCGGTTTTATTTAGTTTTACCTGATTATAAAAATGTAAAAGTTTAGAAAATGCTGCATACGCATCTTCTACCTTAATTAGTGTGGTATTTATTTCCTGCTCTGGAATAAAGCTGTCATTAACAATTGTTACTGTCGCTTTTGTAGTATATATATAGTTAATATACTTTGGGTTAGCCAAAAAAGTAAGCGATCCTTCGTCTCCTTCTTCTATTTTAGAAAGCTTAGAAACTTCTGCATTGGGATTACCAACAACTTCTCCTTCTAAAATTCCTGCTATTTGTTCTGCTGTAAATTTCATCGCGACAAAAATATAAAAAATAGATTTTAAATGTTAATTTTAGATAAGTTGTTTTGGAAAACAGATGTAATATTTTGTCACCAATTTAGATAACGATTTCAAATTCAGCTGATCAGAGGCTTCAACAACATCTTCAACTGTTCTGTCTTTTTTCAAAATACGAATCGGTTCTGCCTCTTTACTGTACGCCTGATTTTTAATTTTTCCTCTAAAAATGAAATATCCCGCCTCTATTTGTGAAATATGATGCGCTTCTGCAAATTGCTCTTTTAGGGTCTGAGACTCCTCCATCGAAACTTTCTCTGCACTTAATTTTATCTTAAGTAAATCTCTGTTTATGATCATTTTACACAAAGTACTCAAAACAAAATCATCCTGCTTTTGCCACGCTTTTAAAGCACTGATAATATCGAAATCATCCAATTGAGAAAACAAATCCAGATTTTCGGCATCAAAATCATCCAGAGTTATTTTATTATGCATGAAATAAGAGAGAGGCTCACTGCACGGGAGTTCTACTCCCTTTAAAACTAATTCTTTTGCTCTTTTTAAAACCTTCATCAAAATTAATTCTGCAACAAGACTTGTTTTATGCAAATAGGCCTGCCAGTACATCAATCTTCTGGAAAGCAGGAATTTTTCAACAGAATAAATCCCTTTTTCCTCAATAACCAAAACGTCATTTTCTACATTCATCATCTGAATCAATCGTTCAGAATTGACATTTCCTTCTGCAACTCCTGTATAAAAACTATCTCGCTTTAAGTAATCCATTCGGTCCATATCCAATTGACTTGAAATCAATTGCAACATAAATTTTCTGTGGTATTCTCCTTTAAATACCTGAATTGCCAGACTTAATCTTCCGTCAAATTCTTCATTTAACTGATTCATAAATAACAGCGAAATGGCTTCATGATGCACATCTTCTACAATACTTTTTTCCATAGCATGAGAAAATGGCCCGTGTCCGATGTCATGAAGTAAAATGGCTATCAATAAGGCACATTCTTCATCATCTGAGATTTGAACTTCTTTAAAACGAAGGGTATCAATTGCTTTTTTCATCAAATGCATACATCCTAATGCATGATGAAAGCGGGTATGATTGGCGCCGGGATAAACCAAATAGGACAATCCCATTTGGGAAATTCGGCGAAGACGCTGAAAATAAGGGTGCTGAATTAAATCGTAAACCAGCTCGTTTGGAATCGTGATGAATCCATATATAGGATCGTTGAATATTTTTAACTTGTTGATCTGAGTCACTATCTGGTTATTTTTTTGGTCAACAAATATAAGTAAATAAGTATAAACAGTTTGGTGTTTTTTATTTTAATATGAATTGAATCATTGTTATGATTTTCAATAAAGTACAAATTCAACCTTCAAATTTATAAATAAAAACATATCCAAACTTTGGTAATTTTATACTATTTTTAATACTTTTTAAGTTCTATAACTTTAAATTGCAGTAAAATTAAATTGATTTATGGATAAGATAAAAATACTTTGGGTCGATGATGAAATCGATCTTTTAAAGCCTCATATATTGTTTCTCGAAAAAAAGAATTACGAAGTTACTACTTGTAATAATGGTCTTGATGCGATCGCATTATTTGAAGAAGATAATTTTGATATTGTCTTTTTGGATGAGAACATGCCCGGAATGAGCGGTTTAGAAACACTTTCTGAAATGAAAGAGAAAAAATCTGCAATCCCGATGATTATGATTACCAAAAGCGAGGAAGAATATATAATGGAGGAGGCAATTGGTTCTAAAATCGCTGACTATTTAATTAAACCGGTAAATCCGAATCAGATTTTACTGAGCTTAAAGAAAAACCTGGATGATTCCCGACTGATTACCGAAAAAACGACATTAGATTACCAGAAGGAATTTAGAAAAATTTCAATGGAACTGGCAATGGTTAATTCCTATGAAGACTGGGTGGAACTTTATAAAAAATTAATTTTCTGGGAACTGAAATTAGAAGATATCAACGACACGGCGATGATCGAAATTTTAGAATCTCAGAAAGTAGAGGCCAACTCGCAGTTTGGAAAATATATTGAACGTAATTATGAAGACTGGTTTGAGCCAAAGGCAGAAAAGCCAATTATGTCGAACACACTTTTTAAAGAACTGGTTGTTCCGGAAATCAAAAAGAAAGACAAACCGATTTTGTTTGTTGTAATTGACAACCTTCGTTACGACCAGTGGAAATCTTTTGAAACAGTAATTTCTAATTATTATAAACTGGAGAAGGAAGTTCCTTATTATTCGATACTTCCAACTGCCACACAATATGCACGAAATTCTATTTTCTCTGGTTTAATGCCTTTGGAAATGGAAAAAAAACATCCTGAATATTGGAAAAATGATGTAGAAGATGGCGGCAAAAACCTTTATGAAGCCGAGTTTTTATCTGCTCAGTTAAAGCGTCTGGGTTTAAACATAAAGGAAGATTATTTTAAAATCACCAATTATGCCGGCGGTAAAAAACTTGCTGAAAACTTTAAAGCCTTAAAAGGAAACGACTTAGTTACTGTCGTGTACAACTTTGTAGACATGCTTTCGCACGCTAAAACAGAAATGGAAGTAGTTAAGGAATTAGCTTCAGATGATAAAGCATATCGCTCTTTAACTTTGAGCTGGTTTAAAAATTCTCCTTTGTTAGAAATAATTCAGCAGGCTCAAGTTTTAGGATTCAAGCTAATCTTAACAACAGACCACGGGACAATTAATGTAAAAAACCCATCTAAAGTGGTTGGAGATAAAAATACAAGTCTGAATCTGCGTTACAAAACAGGCCGTAGTTTAACTTATGAACAGAAAGACGTATATGTTATTAAAGAGCCTAAAACCATCGGTTTACCTGCTATAAATATGAGTAGTTCGTTTATTTTTGCTAAAAATGATTTCTTTTTGGCTTACGTAAATAACTATAATCATTATGTGAGTTATTATAAAAATACGTATCAGCACGGCGGAATTTCATTAGAAGAAATGATTATTCCGTTTTTGGTGTTCAATCCTAAATAATATTTCGCCGTGAATTTCACGAATTGACACGAGTTATTTTTTTAAATAAAAAAGTAAATTTTATTCGTGAAAATTTGTGAAATTCGTGGCAAAAACGCAAACCAATGAATATCGTATTTTCATTAGACCAAATCAGGGAAGCCGCCGAGCAGATTTTAGCTCAGAATCCTCATAAAATAATTCTCTTTAACGGAGAAATGGGAGTTGGTAAAACAACTTTAATCAAGCAGTTATGCAAAAGTCTTGGTATTACGGATGCGACCAGCAGCCCAACTTTTTCTTTAGTAAATGAATATCAAATTCCTGACGGTAAAAAAGTTTACCATTTTGACTTTTATCGAATTAAACAGGAAACAGAAGCTTTAGATATGGGCGTTGATGATTATTTATATTCCGGAAACTGGTGTTTTATTGAATGGTCTGAGAAAATTGAAAGTTTAATTCCTGATGAGCATTCAACAATAAACATTGAATTACGGGAAGATGGAAACAGAGAATTAATACTAACGTAAAAGGTTAAAAAGATTTTTATTTACTTAAAAAATAACTTAACATTCCCCTTACAGTATTAGGAGAATTTTTGCACTAATTTTAAAACTTTTTACGTAATTTGTACCCTTAATTTTTGCACAACTCATGTCAATCACGTTAACTCCATTTACAAAACAACAATTAATCCCACAAGAAGAAAAACTTGAGGTTGGTCGTTTTAAAAGAGAACTTTTTATAGGAATACCCAAAGAAACCAGTTATCAGGAACGTCGCATTTGTCTGACCCCTGACGCTGTAAACTCCTTAACGTACGCTGGACATCGTGTTATGATTGAGTCCGGTGCAGGAGAAAGTTCGAGTTATACCGACAAGGAATATGCCGATGCGGGTGCTGAAATTACCCAGGACACCAAAAGAGTATTTGGCTGTCCGTTCTTATTAAAAGTAGAACCGCCCACGCTGTCTGAAATCGAAATGATAAATCCGGAAACGGTTATTATCTCTGCTATTCAGTTAAAAACCAAAAAGAAAGCGTACTTCGAAGCTTTGGCACAGAAAAAAATTACTGCATTAGCTTTTGAATATATTAAGGACGAAGACGGATCCTATCCTGCCGTAAAATCCCTGAGTGAAATTGCCGGAACAGCTTCTATTTTAATTGCTGCCGAGTTAATGATCACAAATGAATTTGGAAAAGGACTTTTATTTGGCAACATAACTGGCGTGCCTCCTACCGAAGTGGTTATTTTAGGAGCTGGAACTGTTGGCGAATTTGCGGCAAAAACCGCAATTGGTCTTGGAGCAAATGTAAAAGTCTTCGATAACTCTATTACCAAACTTCGTCGCTTACAAAATAATCTGAACCAACGTATTTTTACATCAACCATTCAGCAAAAAGGATTATTAAAGGCATTAAGACGTTGTGATGTAGCGATTGGAGCCATGCGTGGAAAAGAACGCTGCCCGATTGTAGTTTCAGAAACAATGGTAGAACATATGAAAAAAGGTGCCGTTATTGTTGATGTAAGTATCGATACAGGCGGTTGTTTTGAAACTTCAGAAGTGACAACACATGAAAAGCCTACTTTTATTAAAAACAATGTTCTTCATTATTGCGTACCGAATATTCCGTCTCGTTATTCTAAAACTGCTTCATTATCAATTAGTAACATCCTTACGCCTTATCTCCATCAGATAGCCGAAGATGGTGGTATTGAAAGTGCAATACGATGCAATAAAGGTCTTAAAAACGGGATTTATTTATATCATGGAATTTTAACAAATAAAGCTATTGGCGAATGGTTTGATTTGCCGGACAACGATATTAATTTACTTGTATTTTAAAGGAACTTTAATGTACCTTTGCAAAAAAATTATTTCATGAAGTTCGTACACCGTTTTGCATATTATTTGATTGGTTTGGTAATTGGTTCTTTTATTGTATCAGCCGTTTTTATTGGAAAAGACACGAGATGTAATTATTTTCCAAATGCACGTGTTTTAAATAATCTGAGAACAAAACCTTTTCAGTATTCGGAAAAAGCTATCCAGGTTCTAAATGAAAAATGGGTTGATACTGCTGATGTAAAAAATACATTAACTTATGGTGATGTAGATTTTGACCAAAGTAATGTCCCTGTAAAAAGTGGCAAGCTTTATATCATTGAAGGAAAGACGGTTAAAAATCAGGAAATTATCTTAAAAGTTATAAACTACGAAAACAAAGCAGTTTTAGAAGATATTGTAAAGAAATAACTCCTTTTTATTTCTCGCAGATTTGCCAATTAAGCAGATCTCTTTGTTCTAAAATTTTCATCATTTCGCCCGAAAGGAGAAATCGCAATAGTGTTTTCGCAAGATATAAAATCAATCTGTGTAGAATCTCCGGTGCAATCTTTTATTCAAACAAAATGTCAAAGTATTCCCTTTGTCACTTTCTTCCTCTAAACCTTTGACCCTAAAAAAAATCACCATTCAATTTCTTTTAGACCTTTAGATTTTAAAAAATCATTGGTTTGACTAAAGTGTTTATTTCCAAACCAAAATCCTCTGTTTGCACTTAAAGGTGATGGATGTCCGGATTTTAAAATGTGATGTTTTTTAGCATCAATCAAAGCTGCTTTCTTTTGCGCAAAACCGCCCCAAAGTAGGAAAACGACATTTTCAGATTCCTCAGATATTTTCTTAATCACCGCATCGGTAAATTTTTCCCAGCCTTTTCCCTGATGACTTCCCGCTTCAGATTGACGAACTGTTAAAGTCGCATTTAAAAGAAATACACCCTGATCTGCCCAACGTTCTAAGTTTCCTGTTTTCGGCAGTGGTTTATTCAGGTCTGTTTCGACTTCCTTGAAAATATTTTGAAGCGATGGAGGAAAAGGAATCCCGTCATTTACAGAAAAACATAATCCGTTTGCCTGATTAGGTCCGTGATAAGGATCTTGTCCAATGATAACCACTTTCACTTCATCAAAATGACAGTGATCAAAGGCGGCTAAAATCTGGCTCCCTTTTGGATAACAAATTTTCGTTGTATATTCTGATTTTACAAAATCAATAAGTTCCTTGAAATATGGTTTTTCGAATTCTTCATTCAAAACCGGCTTCCAGGAAGAATGCATTTTTACGTCCATTATTTTTTTATGCTAATTTCAGAAATAATTAGCTAAAATCATATTAACCAAAGCATAAATTTAGAAAGAGTTATCAATTTCAATCATATTGTTTTTGTACTTTTGTTGTTGCTTTCATAAAGAAATTAAATGATCAGTATCACAGAAAAAACATTACAAGACTTACAATTTCCAACCGTTCTCGAAACCATTTCAGATGGATGCAATACCGATATTGGAAAAGAAAAAGCTTTACAAATAAGACCATTTAGAGACAAGGAAGAACTGATGCAATCATTGATGCAGACGTCTGAATATGTGTCATCTTTTCAAAATAATAATGCTATTCCTAATCACGGGTTTGATGCTATAACACATGAAATTAAGTTTCTGGCCATTGAGGACAGTTTTCTGGAAGTCGGCAGTTTTAGAAAAATTGCTAATCTTTCTGCAACCACCAACGTCTTATTAAATTTTCTTAAAAAATTTGACGACTATTACCCAAACTTAAATGCAAGGGCTTCGCGCGTCGAATTGACAAAAGACATTATTAATGCAATTGACTCAATTGTAGATAAATATGGTGAAATAAAAGATAACGCTTCTCCTACTCTGTCTGGAATTCGCCAGAATATGAATCTGGTTCGCGGAAAAGTAAACCAAAGTTTTGGTCTGGCTTTAAGTCAATATAACGGACTGGGATATCTGGATGATATCAAGGAAAGCTTTGTACAAAACCGAAGGGTTCTTGCAGTATTAGCCATGTATCGCCGTAAAGTAAAGGGCTCGATTTTAGGCAGTTCCAAGACCGGAAGTATTGCCTATATTGAACCGGAGGCGACATTAAAATATTCCAGAGAATTAGCGAATTTGGAATACGAAGAAAAGGAAGAAATTACCAGAATTTTAAAGAATTTATCCAATATAATTCGTCCGTATTTATCACTATTAATTGAATATCAGGATTTTTTAAGTGACATTGATGTCGTTGCCGGAAAAGCAAAATATGCCAATCGCATTAACGGAATTCTTCCGCATATAACAGAAGAAAGACGTCTTTTCTTTAGAGAAGCCTATCATCCTATTTTGTATCTGAATAACAAACAAAAAAAGGAAATCACACATCCTCAAACAATTGAGCTAAAACAAGAAAACAGAATTATTGTTATTTCAGGTCCGAATGCAGGAGGAAAAACAATTTCCCTAAAAACAGTCGGATTATTACAATTGATGCTGCAGTCGGGGATTTTAATTCCGGTACACGAGAGAAGTGAAACATTTTTGTTTGACAGAATATTAACGGATATTGGAGATAATCAATCTATTGAAAATCATTTAAGTACTTATTCTTATCGTCTTAAAAACATGAATTACTTTCTTAAAAAATGTAATAGCAAAACCATGTTTCTAATCGATGAGTTTGGAACGGGATCAGATCCCGAACTGGGTGGAGCTCTGGCTGAAATATTTCTGGAAGAATTTTATCATCGGGAGGCGTTTGGAATTATTACAACGCATTATTCCAATTTGAAGATTTTAGCAAATGAACTTCCATATGCAACAAATGCGAATATGATGTTCGACGAAAAATCTCTGGAACCTATGTACAAACTGGCTTTGGGTCAGGCAGGAAGTTCGTTTACATTTGAAGTTGCGCAAAAAAATGGAATTCCGTTTGGATTAATTAATCGTGCGAAAAAGAAAATCGAAGTTGGAAAAGTCCGTTTTGATAAAACTATCGCAACGCTGCAAAAAGAGAGATCTAAACTCGAAAAAACTTCCCTTAATTTAAAAGAGGAAGAAACCCGTGCGCGCGAGGAAAGTAAAAAGATGGAAAACATCAACACCAGGATTCAGCAAAAATTAGAGAGTTATCAGGAGTTATACGACAGTAATCAGAAAATAATTTATATCGGGCAAAAAATTGATGACATTGCAGAAAAATATTTCAACAATAAAAATAAAAAAGAACTTATTGGTGAATTTTTGAAAATTGTAGAAATTGAAAATTCCAAACGTAAAAAAGCTACTCCAAAAGAAGTAAAAGCAAAAGTTGAAAAACAAAAAGAAATAGTTGCTGAAGTTCAGATTAAAGTTGAAGAAATTCGAAAAGAGAAAAAAGAGAAAAAACTTAAACCAGTTGTAGAAAAACCAAAGCCAATTTTAAAAGTTGGTGACAGAGTAAGAATGCAAGACGGAAGATCTGTTGGAAGTATCGATTCGATCGAGAAAAACAAGGCTACGGTTAACTATGGAATTTTTACTTCCAAAGTGAGTCTGGATGAACTGGAGTTGGTTGAAGCTGTGAAAAAATAATTTCTTATTGATTTTTTAGTTGCAAAAAACTGCTAAAATAGCCAAAAACTTAAATTAAGCCTTTTAATAAAAGATTTTTAAATTTAGACCAAAGAAGGTTATTTATTTTTAAAGATCGATTAAATTCAATTTATGAAAGCGATTTTTTATTCATTAATTTTATAGAAATTAAAAATTCGATAGATAAAATTAATATAGAATTTATTCAAAATAAATCTATAAGATTTTAACCTTTATAAAGTTTCATACTCAAAAGTACAAGATGGAAAATCTTCCAAAAAATAAAAAAATAATTCTTTTCGACGGAGTTTGTAATCTGTGTGATGCTGCTGTACAATTTATTATCAAACACGACAAGAAAGACATATTTAGATTTGTGGCTCTTCAATCAGAGTTAGGAATTTCGATTTGCAAATATCTCGGAATTAGTTTTTCTAAAATGGATAGTATAATTTTATACAATCCCGGAACTGCTTATTTTTATAAATCTTCTGCTGTAATTGAAATTGCAAAAAATTTTGGAGGTTTTTGGAAACTGGTTCTAATATTTAGAATTGTTCCTATTTTTATAAGTGATCGTATTTACGATTATGTTGCAAAGAACAGATACAACTGGTATGGCAAAAAAGAAAGCTGCATGATTCCTACGCCGGAACTGAAAGCGAAGTTTCTTTAAAATTTAAATTCATTTGCACAATATTGTCATTTCGACGAAGGAGAAATCTCCACGAGAAACTCTACAAAGATTGACCTATTGGAACCGAGCTGTTTACGAGGATTTCTCCTTCGTCGAAATGACAAACTAGATTTAAAAAGATATAAAAAAATCCCAAATTCACATCCCGAGACTTCGGGAGGAATTTGGGATTTTTAATTTTTGAAAACTTAATTAAAATATTATCTAATTAATTTTCTGTATTTCAGACGTTTTGGAGTTAAATCTCCACCAAGACGTTTCTTTTTGTTTTCTTCATAATCAGAGAAACTTCCCTCAAAGAAATAAACTTCAGAATCTCCTTCAAATGCCAGAATGTGAGTGCAGATTCTATCTAAGAACCATCTGTCGTGAGAAATAATTACGGCACAACCAGCAAAATTCTCTAAACCTTCTTCAAGTGCACGAAGTGTATTCACGTCAAGGTCATTCGTAGGCTCATCCAGTAAAAGTACGTTTCCTTCTTCTTTTAAAGTCATTGCCAGGTGCAAACGGTTACGTTCACCACCAGAAAGCATCGAAACTTTTTTATTTTGCTCGCCACCACCAAAATTAAAACGAGATAAGTAAGCTCTGGAGTTTACCTGCTTTCCTCCCATCATAATTAATTCCTGACCGTCTGCAAAGTTTTCCCAAATCGATTTATTCGGATCAATATTAGAATGCGACTGATCTACATACGCGATTTTTACAGTTTCTCCAACAGAAAATTCTCCGCTGTCTGTAGCCTGCTCGCCCATAATCATTTTGAATATCGTAGATTTACCAGCACCGTTTGGCCCGATAATTCCAACAATTCCGGCTTGTGGCAGAGTAAAGTTCAAATTATCATATAATAATTTTTCGCCAAAAGCTTTCGCAACATTCTTAGCCTCAATAACATTTGTACCTAAACGCGGACCATTTGGAATGTAGATCTCCAGATTTTCATCCAGTTGTTTTTGATCTTCGTTTAATAATTTATCGTAATTCTGTAAACGCGCTTTTTGCTTGGTCTGACGTCCTTTTGCTCCCTGGCGAACCCATTCTAATTCACGCTCTAAAGTTTTTCTGCGTTTAGAAGCCACTTTTTCTTCCTGAGCCATACGGTTTGATTTTTGGTCTAACCAAGAAGAATAGTTTCCTTTCCACGGAATTCCTTCTCCTCTATCCAACTCCAAAATCCAACCAGCAACATTATCAAGGAAATATCTATCGTGCGTTACTGCAATAACAGTTCCTGCATATTGCGCCAAGTGCTGCTCTAACCAAAGAACTGACTCAGCATCAAGGTGGTTGGTAGGCTCATCCAGAAGCAATACGTCTGGCTGTTGCAATAACAAACGACATAATGCTACTCGGCGACGCTCTCCTCCGGAAAGGTTTTTAATTGGTGTATCACCTTCCGGCGTACGCAAAGCATCCATTGCGATTTCTAATTTGGTATCGATTTCCCAGGCACCAAGAGCATCAATTTTGTCTTGTAAAGCTGCCTGACGATCCATCAATTTATCCATTTTATCCGGATCTGAATAATTTTCTTCAAGACCAAATAAATCATTAATCTGATTGTACTCTTCTAAAACTGCCATAGTTTCAGCAGCTCCTTCACGAACAATTTCTATAACTGTTTTAGAATCATCAAGAATTGGTTCCTGTTCTAAATAGCCAACTGTATAACCTGGCTGAAAAACAACATCTCCCTGATAATTCTTATCAACACCTGCAATAATTTTTAAAAGAGAAGATTTTCCTGAACCGTTAAGACCCAAAATACCAATTTTAGCTCCATAGAAGAAACTTAAATATATATTTTTAAGCACAGGTTTGTCTGCTCCCTGATAGGTTTTACTCAATTTCTGCATTGAGAAAATTACTTTCTTATCGTCTGACATTCTATTTATTTTTAATTTTAATTATTTATTTTTCCTGAATTATCCAATTTAAAAATAGATTAAACCCTGCCTTTTAAAGCATTGAAAACCCATGCATTTGCTAAAAAACCTACTCCCACAGCGCCAAATCCCCATCCTGAAACATCACTATATCTGAAGGCTCCAAGCCCTATAAGCAACAATCCCATAAGTATCATTATAAAAGTAGCCCATCCTAAAACGGTATTTTTATTCATTCCCATAATTGTGTAATTATTTTAAACGTAGTAAAATTTTTAGAAAAGCAAATATCGTGAATTTTAATGGCTTAATTAAATATTTTATAGAGCATTTCTTTTAGCAAATCTGATTGCGGTAAAGCATTGGCTCCTACTCCTTTACTCTTAACATCAATATCTCTCAAAGCGCCAACGATCTGACTCACTTTTCTCATTGGATAATTTTTTATAGCCAGATCATATTCCTTTAAGAAAAAAGGATTTACACCAATTGCACTTGCCACGTTTTTAGGACTTTTATCTTTAAGCCCATGATATTTTAAAAGCTGCACAAAAAATCCGAAAACTAATCCGGTTGTCATAACCAGTGGATATTCTTTTGGATTGTGGGCAAAATTTTCAGCTATTTTATAAGCCTTTAACTGGTTTCGTTCTCCAATTGCTTTTCTAAGTTCAAAAACATTATAATCTTTACTAAACCCAATATTTTCCTCTATATGCTGCGGCGTAATCATCGTTCCCTGAGGTAAAATAATTTGAAGCTTTTCAAGCTCATTGTTAATTTTACTCAAATCTGTACCTAAAAATTCGACCAGCATGGCATTTGCTTTTGGATCAATAGTATATTTTTTTCCGGCGAGAATACGTTTAATCCAGTCGCCAACCTGGTTTTCATACAATTTTTTACTTTCAAAAACGACTCCCTTTTGAGCCAGTAGTTTGGTCACCTTTTTTCGTTTGTCAAGCGTTTTATATTTATAACAAAAAACCAAAACTGTAGATTCCATTGGATTGTCTGCATAAGACTCAATTTTATCAATTGTTCTGGACAAATCCTGTGCTTCTTTTACAATAACAACCTGGCGATCAGCCATCATAGGGTAACGTTTTGCTGTTGAAACAATATCGTCTACAGAAACATCCCTTCCGTACAAAACGGTTTGATTAAAGCCTTTCTCCTCTTCTGCTAAAACATTCTGTTCAATATATTCCGATAATTTATCTATATAATAAGGTTCATCACCCATTAAAAAATAAATTGGCTTTATATTTCCGGCTTTTATATCGTTGACAATTTTAACTACTTCGTCCATTAAAAATTTTTTGTTTCAAGTTTAAAGTTTCAAGTTGTGCTGAATCCTAAAACTATTTTATATTTTTGTTTTATGCTTAAACTTAATTTCCCAGTCTACACTTTCCGATTCAAAAATAGCGAAAATAAAGTGTCTATTTTTGATGAAATCAGGAAAAAATTTATAATTCTTACTCCCGAAGAATGGGTTCGTCAGCACGTTGTTCATTATTTGATGAATGAAAAAAAATACCCCAAATCACTTATTAATGTCGAGAAAGTTTTAACAATCAACGGGTTGCGAAAACGCTACGATGTAGTAGTGTTTAATTCAGATGGTTCAATACATATATTAGTAGAATGCAAAGCACCGGAAGTTAAAATTTCACAGGCAACTTTTGACCAAATTGCCCGTTATAATATGACAATGCAGGCACGGTTTTTGAAAGTTACGAACGGACTAAACCACTTTTATTGTCAGATGGATTTTGAAAACGAGAAATATCAGTTTTTAAAGAGCCTTCCGGATTATAAAGAAAACTTTAAAAACAAATAATTAAGTACTTTTGGATAAGATAGCAGTTGTAATTTTGAATTGGAACGGTGTAAAATTGCTCGAGCAGTTTTTACCGTCTGTTATTCAATTTTCAGAAGGCGCAACAATCTATGTTGCAGATAATGACTCTACAGATAATTCAGTTGAATTTGTTCAACAAAATTTCCCTACCGTAAAAATTGTAAAAAATACCGGAAATCATGGCTTTGCAAAAGGCTACAATGATGCGTTACAGCATATTGATGCAGAAATATATGCCTTAGTAAATTCAGATATTGAGGTGACTGAAAACTGGCTTGGTCCAATTTTGTCCACATTTGATAATGAAAATCAAACCGCGATCATTCAGCCTAAAATTCTGGATTTTAAAAACAAGCAATACTTTGAATATGCCGGTGCAGCTGGTGGCTTTCTGGATAAATACGGATATCCTTTCTGTCGCGGAAGAATATTTGATACGATAGAGAAAGATAATGGTCAGTATGACGACAACATCGAATTATTTTGGGCGTCCGGAGCTTGTTTTTTTATTAGAAAAACTGTTTTTCACGAATTAGGAGGTTTTGATGAAAGCTTTTTTGCACATCAGGAAGAAATAGATTTATGCTGGCGTGCATCTAACGAGGGACATATTATTAAATACAATTATAAGTCTGTTGTTTATCATGTTGGAGGTGCGACATTAGAACAGGGAAATCCGAAAAAAACATATCTGAATTTTAGAAATTCACTTTTAATGCTGGTAAAAAACCTGCCGAAGAGAGGATTATTTTTTGTGATTTTTTTCAGAATGATTTTAGACGGAATCGCCGGTATTCGTTTTTTTACACAAGGTAAATTCGGACATGCTTTTGCGATTTTAAAAGCACATTTGTCCTTTTATTGTCTATCTTTAAATTATTTGAAGAAACGAAAAGATTTTCAGATACAGCAATACTATACGGTAAAAAGCATCGTTTTCCTTTATTATATAAGGAAAATGACCATATTTAAAGAAATCTTTAACAGTATTCAAAATATTAAAAACTAAATTTGTAATCAAGTCTAATTAAAATTAAATTTATGAGAAAAATAGTTATCGCACTATCAGTATTAATGGCACTTACATCGTGTGTTTCTAAAAAGAAATATGCTGAGTTGGAAGCTAAAAACAAAGAAACTCAAGATTTGTTAAACTCTTGTACTGTAAAATTAAATACGTGCTTAGAAGAAAAAGCTGGTTTAGCTGCTACTGCAGAAAGCTACAAAGAACATAATAAAGATTTAATCAACAGCTCTAAAGATCTAACTATCTTAACTACTAAAGGTGCTGAAAATCTTGAAAAATCTCTTGAAAGTTTAAAAGAAAAAGATTTAAAAATATCCAGACTTCAGGATGCTTTAACTAAAAAAGACAGTGTTACTTTAGCATTGGTTACAAGTTTGAAAGGCGCAGTTGGTATAAATGATCCGGACATCGAAATCAATGTTGAAAAAGGAGTTGTATTTATTTCTATCGCTGATAAATTGTTATTCAAAAGCGGAAGCTACGAAGTAAGTGACAAAGCTAAATCTGTTTTGGCTAAAGTTGCTAAAGTTGTAAACGACAAACCAGATTTTGAGTGTATGGTTGAAGGTCATACAGATGATGTTCCATACAAAAGCAACGGAGTTATCTTAGACAACTGGGATTTAAGTGTAAAACGTTCTACTTCTATCGTTCGTGTATTAACAAACGATCTTGGAGTTAACCCTGCTAAATTAATTGCAGCTGGTAGAAGTTCATATGTTCCTTTAGTAGCAAATGATTCTGCAGAAAACAAAGCTCGTAACAGAAGAACCCGTATTGTGGTAATGCCAAAAATCGATCAGTTCTACGAGATGATTGAAAAAGAAATGAAAAAACAACAGAAATAATTTGTTGTCAAATTCATTTTAACAAAAAAAAGCAGGTCAATGACCTGCTTTTTTATACTCTTAATTTACCTTAAAGCTGATTCAACAGAAAATTAAGAATAAACATTATCTTAAATTAACTAACTAAATTTAACTAATAATAAAGTTAGGCATAAATTTTAAATTATTACTCAATTAAAGTTTTTTTTTACAAAATATCCACATCTCCCTTACCTTCTCTCACAATAACGGGTTCATGCTCAGAAAGATCAATAATTGTTGACCCCACATTATCTCCGTAACCGCCGTCTATCACCATGTCAACGAGGTTTTGCCATTTTTCAAAAATCAATTCAGGATCTGTAGTATATTCGATAACGTCATCTTCATCACGAATAGAAGTTGATACCACAGGATTTCCTAATTGACGAACGATTTCCAAAATAATATTATTATCGGGAACACGAATACCAACCGTAGTTTTCTTTTTAAATTCTTTCGGTAAATTATTATTCCCGGGAAGAATAAAAGTATAGGGACCAGGAAGCGCTCTCTTTAGAATTTTAAAAGTTGAAGTATCAATCTGACGCACATAGTCGGAAAGATTACTTAAGTCGTGGCAGATAAAAGAGAAATTAGCTTTTTCTAATTTTACTCCTTTAATTTTTGCAATTTTTTCCAGTGCTCTTGAATTCGTAATATCACAACCTAAACCATACACCGTGTCGGTTGGATAGATTACCAATCCTCCGTTCTGCAAAACTTTAACCACTTTTGCGATTGCAGCTTCATTTGGTTTATCGGGATATATTTTTATAAATTCGGCCATTTTTATATTTTAATTTTTTTAGAGGTTTAATGCATCATAAAGTTACGAAATACTTCATATCTAAAGTTACATTTATCCCACTACATCAAGTTTGGCAAATCGTAATAACAATTTTTTAATGCCGCCAACTTCAAATTTAATTTCTGCTTTTTTATCAGCGCCAACCCCTTCCAGATTAATCACTTCACCTTTTCCAAAACGTTCGTGCATTACAATATTTCCAACTGTTAGTTTACTGTCAAATAAATTTGCATTACCGCTGCTTACCGGAGCATTTCCCGAAACAGGTTTTAATTTACGGATATTTAAATCCGGTTTGGGCTCATTATTAGTAATATAGCTTGGCGGAGTTCCTCCAACTGGTTTTGATAATCTCAGTTTAGACTTATCAACATCGCCAAAAATATCACCATCAATTGGAGACTTGTATCTGTAATTGCTTTCAGAGGGAGTTAAATACTCTAAAAACTGACCGTCAATTTCCTCAATAAAACGAGAAGGTTCGCTATCTGTTAGTTTTCCCCAACGGTATCGGGACTGAGCGTATGTTAAATAAGCCTGATGTTCTGCACGGGTCAACGCTACATAAAACAAACGACGCTCCTCTTCCAGTTCGCTTCTGGTACTCATACTCATTGCAGAAGGAAATAAATCCTCTTCCATACCAACAACAAAAACATGCGGAAACTCTAATCCTTTTGCTAAGTGAATTGTCATCAAAGCTACACGGTCTTCATCGCTTGTATCTTTATCCAGATCGGTTGCAAGCGCTACATCTTCCATAAATTCAGAAAGTGCTCCTCTTGCGCCGTCAATTTCTCTTTGTCCTTCGGTAAAATCTTTAATACCGTTTAAAAGTTCTTCAATATTCTGAATTTTCGCCATTCCTTCCGGAGTAGCATCTTTTTTCAATTCCTGAACCAATCCTGTTTTTTTGGCAACGTGATCGGTTAAATAAAAAGCATCCTGATTCTGATCAATAACCTGAAAACTCTGGATCATTGTAACAAAATCTTTCAGTTTATTTTTGGTACCTGTATTCAGTTTCAGATCAATCTTATCGATGTTTACCATTACCTCCCAGATTGAGCGTTTATAATGATTGGCAGCAATTGTTAATTTTTCGACCGTTGTATCACCAATTCCACGTGCAGGATAGTTAATAACACGAATAAGCGCTTCCTCATCTTTCGGATTTATAACCAATCGCAGATAACACAATACATCTTTGATTTCCTTACGTTGATAAAAAGACAATCCGCCATAAATCCTATAGGGAATATCACGTTTTCTCAAAGCATCCTCCATGGCACGAGACTGTGCATTAGTACGATACAAAATCGCAAAAGCGCCATTATGCAATTGATTTTGCATTTTTTGCTCAAAAATAGTACTGGCCACAAAACGACCTTCTTCGGCATCAGTTAAACTTCTGTGTACTTTAATTCTCGGTCCAAAATCATTTGCGGTCCAGACTACCTTATCCAGTTTGGTTTTATTGTGTTCCATTACGGTATTGGCGGCTTCCACAATATTTCGGGTAGAACGGTAATTCTGCTCCAGTCGGAACATGATTACACCTTCGTAATCCTTCTGGAAATTTAGGATGTTATTAATATTTGCTCCTCGAAAAGCATAAATACTCTGAGCATCATCTCCAACCACACAAATATTCTGAAATTTATCAGACAAGGCTCTCACAATCAGATACTGAGAGTGATTCGTATCCTGGTACTCATCCACAAGGATATAGCGAAAACGATTCTGATATTTTGCTAGAACTTCGGGAAAACGCGTTAACAACTCGTTGGTTTTCAATAATAAATCATCAAAATCCATCGCACCGGCCTTAAAACAGCGTTCTACATATTGCTGGTAAATTTCTCCCAATCTTGGGCGTTTTGCCATAGCGTCAGCTTCCACCAATTCCGGATTATTAAAGTACGCTTTTACCGTAATCAAACTATTTTTATAGCTCGAAATTCTGCCTAAAATCTGTTTGGGTTTGTAAATATCACGGTCCAGTTGCATTTCTTTAATAATGGAAGAAATCAATCTTGCCGAATCCTGAGAGTCGTAAATAGTAAAATTGGAAGGATAGCCCAAATGATCTGATTCCGCGCGCAGGATACGCGCAAATATCGAGTGAAAAGTTCCCATCCAAAGATTTTTTGCTTCGGTGGCACCAACGATATCCGAAATCCTGTGTTTCATTTCCCTCGCTGCTTTATTAGTAAAAGTCAACGACAAAATATTAAATGGATCCACTCCCTGATGCATCAAATAAGCAATTCTAATTGTCAAAACTCTGGTTTTTCCAGAACCAGCACCAGCAATAATAATCATTGGCCCGTCTTTCTTTAGAACAGGCGCTCTCTGCGCTTCGTTGAGCTGGTCAATATAATGTTGCATGAAATTTTCTCCTTTTATGCAAAAATAAGAATTTCTGAAGTAAGTTCCTAAGGTTCTGAGTTGCTAAGGTTCTAAGTTTTTTTGAAGCCAGGCAAAAGGCATTTTATACAACATGGTTTCCCGCTTTCGGCTATATCTCTCCGTTTCACTGCGAGGATACCGCCTCTATTGGGGCTAGATTTAAACAATTGTTTTAGAAAGGTACTAAGGTTCTGAGGTACTAAGTTTCAAAGAAAATTCAATCTGTTGTGTAGAATTTTAGCTTAAAGTGCAAAAGGCTTAGCACCTTAGTATCTCAGAACCTTAGTCCCTTACTTAAAAAACACATCATACGCAAAACGAATCAAAGTTCCGACTACAACAACCAAAAAGAAAATGCGTATAAAACCGTTTCCTTTATTGATTGCTAGTTTTGCCCCAAGCCATCCTCCCAGTCCATTGCTTACTGCCATCGGAATTGCGATTGTCCATATAATCTTCCCTTTAATCATAAACAAACAAATCGAACCAAAATTTGTGGCCAGGTTTACCATTTTAGCATTCGCGGAAGCGTGAAGAAAATCAAAACCCAAAAGTGCAATAAAAGCAACCACGAAAAAACTTCCGGTTCCGGGTCCGATAAATCCATCATAAAATCCAATTATAATACTAATTACAACGGCATACATTATTTGTGTTGCGGGAGAATGATCCTTTGCAACATGCTGACCGAAATTCTTTTTTGCATACGTGTAAATAAACAATAGAGACAATACCACCAATAAAAGCGGTTTCATAAAATCGTTACTCACCATCGTTAATATTGTAGAACCCAGAAATGCCGACGGAACCGCAAGACACATCATTATGATTAATAATTTCCATTGGATAACTACATTTTTCAAATATTGAAAGGCCGCAAAAGCAGTTCCGCTGAAAGCCGGAATCTTCAAAGTCCCGATGACAGTCGAAACTGGAAGATGCGGCAGGAAAATCAATCCCATCGGAGTTTGGATTAATCCGCCGCCGCCAACAATTGCATCAATAAATCCGGCAGCAAAAGCTGCTAAACACAGAAAAAAAATAATGTATGATTCCATTAAAACCCTATTTTGATAACACAAAAAACTAAGCTTCAAAAGTACTGCTTCCTTTTTGTTTATTACCTAAAATTTAAAGTGGATTTTTGATCAAAAAGTATATTTTTGTTTAAAAATTATTCAAATGGATTTCAACAAAATAATAGAACTTGCAAGTTATACTTTACCAGCATTAGTAACAGGACTTGTTGCTTATCGTTTTTTCGAACTGCACATCAAAAACAATGACAGAAAACGTGCTTTTCAATTAAATAAACAAGCTCATTCTGAATCGCTTCCAATTCGCCTTCAGGCTTACGAGAGAATGACATTGTTTTTGGAGCGTATCAATCTGACAAAACTTTTAATTAGAATTGCACCCATTTCTCCCTTAAAACACGATTACGAAAATTTTCTGATCGACCAGATTGAAAACGAATTCGAACACAATTTAACGCAGCAAATTTATGTTTCGGAAGAATGCTGGACTATCATCACAACAGCAAAAAATGCAACAATTCAGCAAATTCGTAAAACTGCCATGAGCGATAAAGTAGAAAATGCAGACAAACTTCGCGAAGTGATTTTAAACGATTTATTAGAAAAACAATCTCCAAGTAACGCTGCTTTAAGCTTCATTAAAAGTGAAGTTGCCGATTTATGGTACTAAAAACAATTTTAGATTGCTGATTTTAGATTTTAGATTGCTGACTTACAGAATCTAAAATCTAAAACTAAATCAAAATCTTATTGTCGCTCATAACCTCAGATTTATTCTGAGCATATTCGTAGCCTTGCTCCCACCAGTCTTTCATAACAGTTTTATTAAATATAAGCGCATTATCAGTGAGTTTTATGGGAGTGTAATATAAATTAAGTTTTACATTTTTATTATTTGCCATAAGTTTTCCTATAGCAATATCATGTTTTTCTACCTGATCCAGAGCAATTCGGAACAAATCGATCATTAACGAAAAAGGATTTTTACCAATAACCGTTTTAGAAGTATTTACTTCTGTTTCCAGTATAATGACATCTATTTCGGTTGCTCCGCGATTGATGGCTTCCCGAATAGGAACCAGACTCGAAAATCCGCCATCGCCATATTCGCAATTGTTTTTTTCGACCAGACTCATAAACGGAACATAATTACTGGAGATCCAGGACCACTCGCAAAATTCTTCGTACGTGCAGTCTTTAACCGATTTATATTCTGATTCGTTTTTTGTAAAATTAGTAACCGTTACCACAACATCTGTTTTTAACTTTTTCAGCTGATTAAAGTCAGATAGGGAAAAGTTATTCTTAATATATTTTTTCAAACCTTTACTTTCGCCAAATGTTCGTTTCCCTTTAAAAAACTGACGGATTACATTAAAGTGATTGATGGTCACTATATCTACTCCATCCTTATTTTTAACCACAAACGGACAAATATTAAAAATACTTGACATGGTTACGTTGGTATAAACCGAATGAATTTTCTGGATGTGTCCAAGAGCTAAATGCGGAATAAGTAAACTTCCTGTCGACGTTCCTAAAAACAAATCGTACTTCTGTTTTTTCTCTTCTATTAAATATTGTGCGACACCGCCGGCAAATGCGCCTTTACTCCCGCCGCCAGAAATAACTAATGCTCTCATAAATGGTAATGTAGGTTTTGTTTTTGGGTATTATGGGGTTAAATTTTAGGTTAGGTGTTAGTTGTTAGGTGTTGGAGAAAAGAAGCAAGAGACAAGAGGCAAGAAGCAAGAGGCAAGAAGCAAGAGACAAGAAAACAGATTGTACTTTTATGAATCCTCATATCTTTTTTAAATATCTTTTTCTACACCGCGCATATTATCTTACATATAAAATCTTATTTCTTTCTTCTTTCCTCTTTCTTCTAAAATCTATCTTCTTTCCTCTTCTTCTAAAATCTATCTTCTAAAATCTATCTTCTATCTTCTTTTCTCTATATTCTTTTCTCTATATTCTTTTCTCTAAAAATCACTCCTTCAACAAACGATTCAATTGAAACTGTTCATCGGAGGTTAAATTAGGTAAAATTCTAGTAAATGAAGCGCGCATTTCGGTATTTTTTAGTAAAAGCCTGATGGTGTCTCTTCCGAATTTGGAAAACTGCCACATATGATGCGTAGTTGCGGCCACTAAATTACTCAGAACCTGATCGTTAATAATTTTAAAAGCAATTAGTTTTTCCAAAGCATTTTGTCTTGTCGTAGCTTCATATTTTGTTGACGAAAAAGCAATTAATTCTGTAATTAAAGCTTTGGGATCATTACTGTAACCATTAGTAGAAAGCGCTAAAGAAAGCCACAAAGTTCTGAGGTTATAATCATTAAAACCAATCCATGTCTTAGATTTATCCAGATAAGCTGTTCTGCGATTGGGAAAATTTCGCCATAGCCAATAAAGTGCTGTCTCCTGTGTCTGATATGATTTATCATCCAAAAGCGATTCGTAATCCGGTCTAAAATCTTCCGGAATTTTAGTCATAGTTTCCGCAATATTTTGTCTCACTTTAATATTATTAGTCTGCATTGCCAAAAGTAAAAGCGACTTCTTATCTTCGTATTTTTCGTTCTCTAACTGATCTGTAACTGCAACTTTTACAGACTCATAAACTGCTGATTCCAGAACATTTTTAAAAATATCTTTTTTTTCCGCCAACGGATTCTTTTTCAGTTTATCAATTTCCAGTCGTTTCTGAATTGTTTTGTTCTGGCTCAACAAGGCGTTTGCTGTAGGTGTATCAAAAACAGTAGATTCTAGCCAGGTTTTTTGGAATTTATCCAAATCAAAATTGGCTACTTTTTTAATTTCATCAAAGAAATTCTGTGTAGTTACAGTCTGATAGGAATATTTATTCAAATAACTTTTAATTGCTTTTTTAAAGGCTTTTTCGCCAATAGATTGATGCAAAACAAATAATGCCCACGCTCCTTTTTCATAAAAAGTGAGTGAACTTGCTTTAGCATTCAAAACAGGAATTGTATCTGTTCTGGATGCAAACTTTATTTGCTGGGCCGTATCGTATAATTTAGAATAAAAATAATCTTCTCCGTAGATATCTTTTTCTGCCAGCAAGGCAAAATAAGTGGCGAATCCTTCCTGAAGCCAATGGTGCGTGCTGCTTTCAGCTGTAATTAAATCTCCAAACCAATGGTGCGCCAGCTCATGCGCATCGACATTGGTATAATTTCGATCGCAAAAACCCGTAGAATCAACTACATAACGGGTCGCAAAAAGCGTTGAAGTGGTATTTTCCATTCCTGCATATAGAAAATCCCTTACCGGAATTTGTCTGTTAATCTGCCATGGATATTTTACACCGATTTCTCTCTCCAGAAAATCAAAAATACGTTTCGAATAACGATAAGTCGACTCAAAACGATCTGAATCTTTAGGTTCATAATAATATTCTAAGGGAATTTTACTCTTTGATTTAAATTCTTTTTTATCAAATTTTCCAATTGCGATCATTAATAAATAAGAACTCATTGGTTTTTCCATTTGAAACTGCCAGTGATTTACATCTCCGTTTGCTGTCTTTTGCTTTAAAAGTCCGTTAGAAATGACCTGATACTTTTTATCAAAAGAAATTCCGAGGTTAAAAACCAGTTTCTCATTGACATCATCAAAACTTGGGAACCAGTTGCTGGTATATCTTCCCTGCCCTTGTGTCCAAATTTGTACTTCATCATTTTCTATATCTACAAAATACAATGCTTGTTTTGGTTTTGCAGAATAATTAAGAGTTAAATGATTTTCGCCTTTTTTAAATGGATAAACCAGTTTCAACTGTTTTGTAGTATTAATAAAAATAATTTCTTTTTCATTGATTTTCACGTTCGAAAATTCCATGTTTTTAGCGTCAAGCGAAATGGTATCACATTCTTTTAAAACCTCAAATTGAAAATCGACGGCTCCGGAAACTGTTTTTTCCTTCGGATTTAAAGATAATTGACCTGAAACCGATTTGAAATCGACATATTTGGTTTGTTGAGCAAAAAGAAAACCGGTGAATAATAAAAAGATATATTTCATTGAAATGAATTTGAAATCGAAAATCCCAAAGTTACAAACCTTTCACCAACAAATAGAATGAAATTTGTAAGTTTACATCATAAAACCACATCATCGTGCCTGAACTTCAAAAAGCCATTTTTAACTGGAGCAGCGGAAAAGATTCTGCTCTGGCCTTGTATAAAATCCTTCAAAATACAGATTATGAAATTGAATGTTTACTCACCAGTGTAAACAAAGAATATCAACGAATTTCGATGCACGGAATTCGTGTGGATCTCTTACAGGAACAGGCAAAAAACATCGGAATACCATTAAAAATACTGGAAATCCCTGAAATGCCTACAATGGAAATTTACGAGAAAGTAATGACCGAAACTTTACTGGAAATTAAACAACACGGCATCACCCATTCTATTTTTGGAGATATTTTTCTGGAAGACTTACGTGTGTATCGCGAAAATCAATTAGAAAAAATCGGTTTGAAAGGTGTTTTTCCTCTTTGGAAAATTTCTACTAAAGATTTAATTCAGGAATTTATTTCACTGGGCTTTAAGACAATAGTAGTTTGTGTAAACGAAAAATATCTGGACAAAAGTTTTGTTGGCAGAATAATCGATCAGGATTTTATAAATGATTTACCAAAAAATGTAGATGTTTGTGGTGAAAACGGTGAATTTCACACCTTTACTTTTGACGGACCCATTTTCTCCAAACCAGTTGATTTTGAAATTGGTGAAATTGTTTATCGAAAATATGAAAAACCCGAAAAACAGGAAACATCCAATACAGCCTGCGATACAAACGATGATACCGCTTTCGATTTTGGTTTTTGGTATTGTGACCTACTTAAAAAATAATATTTTTAATTGTATATTGTATTAACAGAAAATCAGACTTAATAAGGAGACTATTCTTTGTACAACATCTAATAGTTTTAAATGCTATGTTGCAACAACAGCTCTTTTAGAATTACTCAGAATACATTTTAAGTAAATTCGTTACCGTATTCCAGTTTCGAATTGTAGCAGTCACATTTAACTTTTTCTCGATATATTTTTGGTCAAAACGCGTTTTACCGGCACCAATATCATACTTTATATAAATTCTGTTATCATCAATACTCGCTTCATCCGGTTTAAACTGACTGATTTTTAAATCATTTATGTTTTCTTTTTTCAATTTCGTTGAAATAAATGCCACATAAAGTTTCTTAGTATCAATATCTTTTCCCTTCAGAAATGGATTATTTGAAAAACACGATTCCAGATCTTCTTTTGTAATCATTACAACCGGAACTTCGTGCCCGAAAACTTTAAAAATTTCCTGTTTGATCGTAAATCCAACTTTTGATGCCTCTTCATCACTATCTACAAAAACATTTCCAGATTGTAAATAAGTTCTAATGTTTTGAAAACCAATATTTTCAAGCATTGCTTTTAATGCTTCCATTTTCATCATATTATGTCCCGAAACATTGATTCCGCGTAAGAGAGCTAAATGTGTTGCCATTTTTTTGAGTATTTAAAAAAATAAAAAGAGCATCCAAAAATGAATGCCCTTATGTTTTACAAATTTAGAAATTTATTTTGTTTTCTCGTACTCTAACTCCGGTCCGTCGCAATTTTGCCAGGTACTGAATAATTTTTTTGAAGAATTAATAAAAAGTATTTCTTTTGGCTCAGCAGAACAACTGCCGATAATGTCGTTATCTTTTTCGTAAGTCAGTTCGAACTGTATCTCATTTGGTGTTTTTGTAACTGCGTAAGTACCAGAAACTGTAATGGATTTATTGTCTCTTAATCGCGTTTTAGTGAATGTTCCGTTTTCATTAAAATCATACGATTCCTTCCATTCCAATGCATTAGAAAAACTAATAGCGGGTGTAAAAGCAGATGACATTTTTGTGAGTTCCCAGTTTCCAAAATAATCCACATCGCCAGTTGCCACCGCTTCATCGCTGGAGCAGGAAACTAATGTTATAATTAGAATAACTAAGATACCTATTTTTTTCATTTCGGTAGGTTTTGGCTGGTTATAATTTTATATACGTCATGATTTCTAAAATGGTTTGTGTTTTAGGCATAACTATATATTTTACAAACGTCAGAAATTGAAATTTGTTGTATGTAAAAATAATTAATGCATAAAGTTAAAATCTTACATTATTCTGTTAAAGTATTTCATGCTTTCCATTAAATCAATGTAAAATATTAGGTAATAATTAACATTCAAAAACATGAATAAGGTCTAACATTTTCAAATTTCCCAATTAAAATCTATCTTCGCTTTTTAATTTTATTTTCAATTAAAAAATTCCAAATCAGTCTTCAAAATATAAAATTGCCAATTAAAAACTTTACAATTAATGTCTGTAAATCTTCTTGAAACTCCTATAGAATACCTGAAAGGTGTTGGCCCAAGTCGTGGTCAGTTGCTTCGAAAGGAATTGGGTATTCATAAATATGGAGATTTGGTTAATTTTTTTCCGAACAGATATATTGACAGAACCCGATATTACAAAATTAATGAACTGCAGAATACAGGTTCTGAAGTTCAGATAATTGGAAAAATTATTCATATCAAGACGGTGGAATTTGCAAAGAATAAAAAGCGTCTCGTTGCCTCTTTTGTAGATGAAACCGGGCAAATTGAACTGAACTGGTTTCAGGGTCAGAAATGGATTCGCGAAAGTTTAAAATTAAATGAGCCAATCGTAATTTTTGGAAAATGTTCCCTTTACGGAAGCCAGTTCAGCATGGCTCATCCCGAAATTGAATTACTTAGCGAGCACGAAAAAAGTCTCAGATCGGCAATGCAGCCCGTTTATCCTTCAACGGAAGCACTTTCTAATAAAGGCATTTCTAACAGGACCATAAATAAGCTGATGGAGCAGCTTTTTTTGGAAACTCAGGCCTTGTTTACAGAAACTTTTCCGCCATTTTTAATTGAAGAATTAAAGCTTATTCCGAAACGGGCAGCTTTATTTAATATTCATTTTCCTAAAAGTGCTGATATTTTAGCAAAGGCACAATTCAGATTAAAATTTGAAGAATTGTTTTTTATTCAACTTCAGTTAATAACCAAAAATTTAATTCGGAAACACAAAATTAAAGGGCATCCGTTTACAAAAGTGGGTGAACTTTTTAATGATTTTTACCAGAATCATTTGCCTTTTAATTTAACAAATGCACAAAAAAGAGTAGTCAAAGAAATTCGGACCGACATGGGAAGCAATGCCCAGATGAATCGTCTGCTTCAGGGAGACGTGGGTTCCGGAAAAACGATTGTTGCTTTTATGAGTATTCTTCTGGCGATTGACAATGGTTTTCAGGCTTGTTTGATGGCTCCGACAGAAATTTTGGCCAATCAGCATTTTATCGGTTTATCTGAATTTGCCGCAACTCTAAATATCAACATTAAAATTTTAACGGGCTCAACCAAAACTTCACAGCGTAAAATTATTCATGAAGAACTGGAAAGCGGCGAACTTAAAATTTTAATTGGTACACACGCTTTATTGGAAGATAAAGTACAATTTCAAAATTTAGGTTTAGCGGTAATCGATGAACAACATCGTTTTGGTGTGGAGCAACGATCAAAATTATGGAAGAAAAACGATATTCCGCCCCATGTTTTGGTCATGACCGCCACTCCTATTCCGAGGACTTTGGCGATGAGTTTGTACGGAGATCTGGATATTTCTGTAATTGATGAATTGCCTCCGGGAAGAAAACCGATCCAGACCGTACATCGTTTTGATACCAATCGTTTGAAGGTCTGGAAATTTCTTCGTGATGAGATTGCAAAAGGGAGGCAGATTTATATTGTGTATCCGCTCATTCAGGAATCGGAAAAAATGGATTATAAAGATTTAATGGATGGTTACGAGAGTATTTCCCGTGATTTCCCGCTTCCTCAATATTCGATTTCTATTCTTCATGGGAAAATGAAACCCGCCGACAAAGACGCTGAGATGAAACGTTTTTCTGAAGGAAAAACAAATATTATGGTCGCAACCACCGTAATTGAAGTTGGTGTCAACGTACCAAATGCCAGTGTTATGATTATTGAAAGTGCAGAAAGATTTGGACTTTCGCAGCTGCATCAGCTTCGCGGACGAGTGGGACGTGGAGCCGAACAAAGTTATTGTATTTTAATGACTGGACATAAATTGAGTTCTGACAGTAAAATCAGAATGGAAACCATGGTACAAACCAATGATGGTTTTGAAATTGCCGAAGTCGATTTAAAACTTCGTGGTCCAGGTGATCTTATGGGGACCCAGCAAAGCGGCGTTTTAAACCTTCAAATTGCCGATATTGTGAGAGACAAAGACATTCTTTCGCTCGCCAGAAATTATGCAATGAAAATTTTAAAAGAAGACTCTGCTCTTCAAAAACCCGAACATGCTGTTTTAAGGTCAATTTTTATCGAATTAACCAAAAAGAAAAACATTTGGAATTATATTAGTTAGAGTTTTTTTTTGAAGGTTATAAGGTGTGAAGGGACAAAGGGACAAAGTTGCAAAGTGACAAAGGCACTAAGACATAAGATATTGATTATTAAGTAATTTTATAATCAGGAACTTGAAACCTGAAATCTGAAACTTCAAACCTGAAACCTGAAACAAACAAAACTCACCATCATACTTCGGTAATGAACTATTGTAGATGAATGTTTGTTGTGGCAACTTTAGAGTTGAATTACAACAAAATTTAATATTTAATTAAACCTTTTACGTCATTTTAAGTCTAATAAAAACCTTTGTACATACAAGTGTTAAATAAAAGCTAACAGCATTCGATTTGCCAACAAAAAGTTAAATTTGCAGGCTTACCTAAAAAACAAAACCTAATTTCACTTTACCTCAATTTTATGAAAGTAAAACACCTCATTTACACACTTTTAATTATTTTATTTGGAGGTTTTATCGCCTACAGGATCGTTTCTAATAAAAGCAAGAATGACGATTCTAAAAAATCAAACGATAAAGATTCTCCCACAACTGTTAACGGAATTGTAATAAAAACAGCGACTTTTGACAATAACTTATCTCTTTCGGGATCTATTGAGGCAAATGAACAAGTTGAAATTCACAGTGAAGTATCAGGAATTGTAGAAGGTATTTTTTTTAATGAAGGTGCTAACGTAAGAAAAGGTCAGCTACTTTTTAAAGTAAATGATATTGAATTAAGAGCACAGCTTAGACAGGCATCTACAAGAGAAGGTCTGGCAGCAGAAAATAAAAGAAGGGCAAAATTATTATTAGAAAAAGAAGCCATTAGTCAGGAAGAAGCAGATATTGCAGCAGCCGACTATGCCTCTGCTCAGGCGCAAAGCCAATTAATAAGAGCGCAAATTTCTAAAACTTCCGTACGCGCTCCTTTCTCAGGAAAAATTGGTTTAAGAAATATATCTCCCGGGACTTATATTACACCAACAGTTCTCGTGGCAAAATTAGTAAATACCGGCAAATTAAAAATCACCTTTTCTATTCCGGAAAAATATGCATCGCAGGTAAAATCCGGATCTGTAATCGATTTTACAGTTTCGGGTTCAGATAAAACGTATACTGCAAAAATTTATGCTATTGAGCCCGAGGTTGCCGTTGCTACACGAACGCTGCAAATACGCGCTATTGCAGATAATAATGATGGAAAACTTTTTCCTGGAACGTTTGCCGACATCGAATTACCTTTAAATATTATTAAAGACGCCATTGTAGTACCTTCTCAGGCTATCGTACCCATACAGGACGGAAAAAAAGTATTTGTAGCAAATAATGGTAAGGCAAAAGAAGTAATGGTCGACGCAACAACAAGAACAGATTCTTCTATTTTAATTTTATCGGGATTAAAAGCCGGAGATACTTTAATTACAAGTGGCGTAATGTCTTTAAAGAACGAAGCGCCAATTAAAGTGAAAGTAAAATAATGGTAGATTTTAGATTTGAGGTTTCAGGCCAATCGTCCGTAATTTAAAATCAAACATCTAAAATCTAAAATCATAGATATGAGTTTATCAACTACAAGTATAAAGAGACCTGTTTTAACCATAGTACTGAACCTGTTAATTATATTATTCGGTTTTATCGGCTATACTTTTTTGGGAGTTAGGGAATTTCCTTCTATCGATCCGGCACAGGTTTCAATCCGAACTAATTATACCGGTGCAAATTCTGATATTATAGAATCGCAAATTACAGAACCTCTGGAGAAAGCTGTAAATGCTATAGACGGGATTCGAAATATTACCTCCTCCAGTAATCAGGGAAGCAGTAATATTACGATAGAATTTAATCTGGACAAAGATCTGGAAGAAGCTGCAAACGATGTACGTGATAAAGTTTCTCAGGCCATTAGAAATTTACCACAGGATATTGATGCTCCGCCGGTTGTTTCGAAAGCCGATGCAGATAGCGAATCCATTATTTCGATGACTGTTCAAAGTGATACCAGAAGTTCTTTGGAATTAAGTGATTATGCAGAAAATGTTATTTCGCAGCGGTTAGAGACTATTCCGGGAGTAAGTGCCGTTCAGATTTGGGGACAAAAACGTTATGCGATGCGATTATGGATCGATCCTGCAAAACTTGCGGCGTATGGCTGTACCGTTGCTGAAGTCCGTACTGCGCTAAATGCTCAGAATGTAGAATTACCCTCTGGAAAACTAACAGGAAACAACACCGAATTAACAGTTAAAACCATCGGGAATTTATCCAGACCCGAAGAATTCAATAATATTATCATCCGCACCGACGGAGATAAAATTGTTCGTCTAAGTGATATCGGCGGCGCAGAATTAGGCCCTGAAAATATAGAAACCGGCTTAACATCTTCTGGTCTCCCCATGATAGGTCTGGCAATTGTTCCTATGCCGGGGGCTAACTATCTGGATATTTCATCGGAATTTTATAAAAAGTATGAAGCTTTAAAAAATGATCTGCCAAAAGACATTAAACTGAACATCGCTCTTGACAATACGCAATTCGTAAAGAAATCAGTTTTAGAAGTTGTAGAAACTTTAGGTATTTCTATCGTACTGGTAATTATTATCATTTATTTATTTTTCAGGGACTGGGCAATTGCTTTCAGACCTTTAATTGACATTCCCGTATCGTTAATTGCTACCTTTTTTGTAATGTGGCTCTTAGGTTTCTCGATAAATGTTCTAACTCTTTTAGCAATTGTTCTGGCAACCGGTTTAGTCGTCGATGACGGAATTGTTGTAACCGAAAATATCTTTAAAAAAGTAGAAGAAGGAATGTCGCCAATTGAAGCGGCAATTAAAGGATCTAACGAAATATTTTATGCTGTTATTTCAATCTCAGTAACGTTGGCGTCTGTTTTTTTACCGGTAATTTTCTTAGAAGGTTTCGTGGGACGTTTGTTTAGGGAATTTGGAGTTGTTATTGGTGCTGCGGTATTAATTTCTGCATTCGTTTCTTTGACTTTAACGCCAATGCTGAATGCCTATTTAATGAAAGGCGGTGAACAGAAAAAATCGAAATTTTACATTAAAACAGAACCATTTTTTGAGAAGATGAACAGCGGATATGCGGAAGCACTTTCTAAATTTATGAATAAAAAATGGATCAGTTTCCCAATTCTAATTGTCTGTTTCGGATTGATTTACTTGTTTTTTACTATTCTGCCTAAAGAGACTGCGCCTTACGATGACCGTAGCTCTGTAACCATGCGTATGACGACTCCGGAAGGTTCTTCTTATGAATATACGAATCGTTTTATGCAGGAAATATCACAATTGGTTGATGATTCTATTCCCGAGAAAAAGGTGAGCCTTGTTATTACAGCACCCGGCTCGGGAGGTTCGGCAGCAAATTCCGGTTTTATCAGGCTTTCTTTAAAAAATCCGGAGGAAAGAGAAAGATCTCAGAAAGAAATTGCAGAAAAATTATCAAAGTGGACAAAAAAATATCCGGATGCTAAAACATCTGTAATTCAGCAACCTACGATTGCAGTGAACCGTCGTGGCGGACTTCCGATTCAATATATTATTCAGGCACCAACATTTGATAAATTGAGAGAAAAGATTCCTTTTTTTATGGATGAAGTGGGCAAAAGCGATGTTTTTTCTATTACCGATGTGAATTTAAAATTCAATAAACCGGAAATTAATGTCACCATTGATCGCGAGAAAGCAGAAAGTTTAGGCATTTCGATTATTGACATTGCGCAAACACTACAGCTTTCGCTAAGCGGACAGCGCTTTGGATATTTCATTAAAAACGGAAAGCAATATCAGGTTATCGGACAATTTGACCAGAAAGACAGATCTAAACCTCTGGATCTTACATCGATGTTTGTAAAAAACAAAAAGGGAGAATTAATTCAGATGGACAACGTTGTTAAAGTTTACGAACAGAGTAATCCGCCGCAATTGTATCATAATAACCGCTATATGTCTGCCACAGTTTCTGCAGGTTTAGCGCCCCGAAAAAGTATTAGTGACGGTATTGAAGAAATGAACCGGATTAAAGCTAAAGTTCTGGACGAAAGTTTTACAACAGATTTGAGTGGAGAATCAAGAGATTTCGTTGAAAGCAGCTCGAATACTTCCTTTGCTTTTGGATTGGCATTATTGCTTATTTTCCTGATTTTGGCGGCACAATTTGAAAGTTTTATTGACCCGTTTATTATTATTTTAACCGTTCCGATGGCGGTTGCCGGAGCATTATTTTCGTTATGGCTTTTCAACCAGACCTGGAACATCTTCAGTCAGATTGGAACGGTAATGCTGATTGGACTTGTAACTAAAAACGGTATTTTGATTGTCGAATTTGCCAATCAGTTACGAGAACAGGGAAAACCAAAATTAGAAGCTATTCTAGAAGCTTCAGAAGCTCGTTTACGTCCAATTTTAATGACAAGTTTAGCCATCGCTTTGGGAGCACTTCCAATTGCAATGTCGCTGGGAGCAGCTTCTACCAGCAGAATCGGTATGGGAGTGGTAATCGTAGGAGGAACTATTTTCTCACTGGCTCTGACACTTTTTGTAATTCCTGCAATTTATCTGATGTGGTCTAAAGCCCGAAAACACTATCCGGAGTTTGATCATATCGAAGAATATGAAAGAGAAAGCAATAAATAGAAGTCAAAGATGTGATTTTTGGAAAAGAAAAAAGAATATGAATATCAAAAAAATATATTACGCTATACTAATTGTAGTCTTTTGCATTTGTGAGACAAAAGCACAGGAAGTTCTTACTATCGAAGATGCCATGAAAATAGCATTGGAGAATAATTTTGAAATTAAGATAGCAAGAAATAATTCCAAAATTGGAGAAACAAATGTGACAGTCGGGAATGCAGGAATGCTGCCTACTGCCGCCGCAAATGTGGTAGATAATAATGGAATTATGAATTCGTCCCAAACCCGTCAGGACGGAACTACCACCAAATTAGATAACGCGAAAAACAATAGTTTAACGTATGGAGTAAGTTTAGGATGGACTGTTTTTGACGGAATGAAAATGTTCGCCCGACTGGATCAGTTAAAAGAACTGCAAAAACTTGGCGATGCCGAACTCAAAAGAACGATATTGGTTAAAATTGGCCAAGTAAATTCTGCGTACTACGATTTGGTACAGCAACAACAACAGCTTGCTGCTTTAGATACAACAATTGTCATTTCAAATCAACGACTGAATTTGGCGAAAAACCGTTTCAGCATTGGAAAAGCTTCAAAATTAGAAGTATTAAATGCACAAGTGGACCTAAATTCGGATCAGGTTGCTTTATTGAGACAAAAAGAATCGTACGCCAACTCAAAGATTTTATTGAATCAATATTTAGCGCGCGATCCAAAAATCGATTTTAAAGTTACGGACCAGGTTACAGTTGATAATAAATTAGTTTTGGCTGATTTAATGGAATTGGCTCAAAAACAAAACCCGGGCCTAGAAGCGCAGGTAATTAATAAACGAATTGCCGAACTTCAGCTGAGACAAATAAAGGCAGACCGCTATCCTATTTTGAGATTAACCTCAGGTTATAATTTTTCTGAAAGTCAGTCGAGCTTAGGATTTACAAGTGAAACATCTTCTAAAGGATTAAATTATGGTTTTAATGCATCTGTCAACATTTTCGACGGTTTTAATCAGCATCGTAATGAAAAGGTAGCAAAAATCCAGATAGAAAACTCGCAAATTGCTATTGAACAGCAAAATTCGATTCTTAACACACAGTTGAGTACTGCTTTTCAAACCTATTTAACAAATTTAGAGTTGATTGATTTGGAAGAAGATAACGAAGCTATCGCGAGACAAAATCTACAAATCACATTGGATAAATTTAAAATAGGAACCATCACAACTCTCGATTTTAGAACAGCACAATTAAATTATGTAAACGCCAAAGTACGTTACAGCAACGCGCAATACGAAGCAAAATTATCTGAAATTGCATTAAAAGAATTAGCGGGAAATATTAATTTTTAATTTAAATTTGTTTTAAAAACAAGTTTAATGATATCCTATAATACCAAAGAATGGTTTACTTTTATTTTTCATTTTCATAAATCAGATACTGTTCGCAAACTGTATTCTATCATGATTGCCATTGCAGTTTACTCTGCCGTTGTCGGATATCTGGAAGTAGAATATTTTAAAATAGGAAAAAACGATTACATTCATAACATTCCTATTATGCACGGAATGCTTGGTTTTGTAATTTCTCTTTTGTTGGTTTTCAGAACTAATACTGCTTACGACAGATGGTGGGAAGGCCGCAAACTTTGGGGCGGACTTGTAAATAACAGCCGAAATTTTGCGATAAAACTTTCGGCAATCTTAAAAGATGAAAATGACCGAAAGTTTTTTAGAAAATATATTCCGATGTATGCCGATATACTTCATAAACATTTAAAAGATGAAGATACCAGCAAACAGCTTTTCGAAGACGTTGACTTAGAAATTGATCATCATAAACACAAACCCAATCAATTAAAGAGAATTATGTATCATAAAATCAATGATTTATATGATGCAAAAAAAATATCAGGAGATCAGCTTATCACTTTAAACGACGAATTGGTGGCCTTTACAGATATTTGTGGTGCATGTGAACGGATTAAGAATACGCCTATTCCCTACTCTTACAGCGCATTTATAAAAAAATTCATTTTCTTTTATACCATGACGCTTCCTTTCGGATATTCGGTGAGTCTTGGGTATTTTGTTGCTCCGGTTGTGGTTTTTATATTTTATGTTCTGGCGAGTTTAGAACTTATTGCAGAGGAAATCGAAGATCCCTTTGGTGATGATGAAAATGATCTTCCAACAAAAAAAATCTCCGAAAACATTAAAAAACATGTAGAAGAGCTGATTTAATTATCTTTAAAAACAGATATACAATCACTTTTAAATCCATAAAAAATGAGCTGGAAAAAACCACTTAATTTTTTCTTACTCCAAGGCGCAATCCTTATATTTGTAACCTTATTCAAGAATTAAATATCTAAAATGAAAATATCTTACAACTGGTTAAAACAATTTATTAAAACAGATTGGACATCTGAGCAGACTTCTGAATTACTAACAGATTTAGGTTTAGAAGTTGAAGTTGTCGAAAAATACGAATCTATAAAAGGAGGTTTGGCAGGTGTTGTCGTGGGTCATGTTCTGACGTGCGAAAAACATCCGGATGCCGACAGATTAAATGTTACTACTGTTAATATCGGTCTGGAAGCTCCTGTTCAGATTGTCTGTGGCGCTGCAAACGTAGCGGCAGGACAAAAAGTACCGGTTGCAACAATAGGAACTGTTTTATATGATAAAGACGGTGCAGAGTTTACCATTAAAAAAGGAAAGATCCGCGGACAGGAAAGTCACGGAATGATTTGTGCTGAAGACGAATTAGGTTTAGGAACCAGCCATGACGGAATTATGATTCTGGCTGAAGATTTAGTTCCCGGAACTCCTGCATCTGAAGTTTTTCAAATTGCCAATGATGAGGTTTTCGAAATCGGACTGACGCCCAACCGTGCTGACGCAATGAGTCATTACGGAACTGCGCGTGATCTGAGAGCCGGAATGCTGCAGCGGGGTGTTAACGTCGAGTTGATTACTCCTTCGGTAAGCAATTTCAGAGTAGATATGCGTACGCTTAAAATTGATGTTAATGTTGAGGATTCTCATCTGGCGCCAAGATATTGCGGTGTAACCATTTCAGGAATATCTGTACATGAGTCTCCCAGCTGGCTACAGGATCGTTTAAAAGCCATCGGGTTAACTCCGAAAAATAATATTGTTGACGTAACTAATTATGTTTTACACGAATTAGGACAGCCTCTACATGCTTTTGATGCGGCAAAAATCAACGGAAAAGTTATTGTAAAAACTGTTGAAGAAGGAACCAAATTTGTAACCCTTGATGATGTTGAGAGAACTTTAAGCAAAGAAGATTTAATGATCTGCGATGAAAAAGGTCCGCTTTGTATTGCCGGAGTTTTTGGAGGAAAAAAATCGGGAGTTTCAGAAGGAACGACAACTATTTTCTTAGAAAGTGCTTATTTTGATCCGGTTAGCATTCGTAAAACAGCAAAAAGACATCAATTAAGTACAGATGCTTCTTTTAGATTTGAAAGAGGTATTGACCCAACAATTACAGAATATGCATTAAAACGTGCTGCACTTTTAATTCAGGAAGTTGCGGGAGGTAAAATTACTTCTGATGTTATTGAGGTGTATCCTAAAAAAGTAGAAGACTTTTCTGTTTTATTAAATTTCAGCCATGTATCAAAAATTATTGGTCAGGAAATTTCAAAAGATACGATCAAGAAAATCCTGGTTTCTCTGGACATAAAAGTAAACAGTGTTTCTGATTCTGGTTTAGGTTTAACTATTCCTGCATATCGCGTTGATGTTCAGCGAGAAATCGATGTTATAGAAGAAATTCTGCGAGTTTATGGATACAACAACATTAATTTCTCTAAGAAATTTAATGCCACTGTTGCCAATTCGCCAAGAACGGAAGATTATAAAGTACAGAATGTAATTGCTTCACAATTGAATTCTCAGGGATTCCATGAAATGATGGCGAACTCATTAACAACAGCTGCTTACGCTAAATTATCCACTTCTTTAAAAGAAGAACATAATGTTTCGATGCTGAATCCTCTAAGCAGTGATTTGGCGACGCTTCGTCAGTCTTTATTGTTTTCGGGTCTGGAAGCTGTTTCATATAATATCAACAGAAGAAATTCTGATTTAAAATTATTTGAATTCGGAAAAACATATCATAAATATTTGAACGGGTATGAAGAGCACAAACACCTTTCATTATTAATTTCCGGAAACAGAAATAAGGAAAGCTGGGCAAATCCTCAAAAAACAACCGATTTCTTTTTATTGAAAGGATATGTAAAAGCAATTATTTCCCGTTTGGGAATTGAAAAGATCTCGAATGCACCTGTTCAGTCTGATATTTTTTCTGAAGGAACGGCAATCACTTATAATAATGATATTTTGGTTGAAATGGGGGTTGTTAAAAAACCTATTTTAAAGCATTTCGGAATTAAGCAGGATGTGTATTATGCTGATTTCAACTGGGATTTGGTTTTAAAAATCATTACCGGAAAAATCAAATACACAGAAATCCCTAAATATCCCGAAGTTCGAAGAGATTTAGCATTATTGATTGATCAGAATACCACTTACGAAAGCATCTTTAATCTGGCTAAGCAAACCGAAAAATCACTTTTAAAAGACATTAATTTATTTGATGTTTATCAGGGTGATAAATTACCGGAAGGTAAAAAATCGTATGCCCTGAGTTTTACTATTCAGGATAATACTAAAACCTTAACCGACGCTCAAATTGACAAGATTATGTCCAAACTGCAACAGACCTTCGAAACAGAGCTTGGAGCTACTTTGAGATAGTTTTTTGTTTATAGTCAATTTATTTAAGCGCTAAGCCGCTAAAAAATATAATAAAGTCCGCAGAGTTGAAAACAACTTTGCGGACTTTGCGTTTATAATACCGATTAAAATAAATGGGGATTTACGGTTAAATATAAACAATACACATCAAACAACAGCCAAAATACAGATAACCTAAGTGACTTCTTTCTTGAATCCGAATTAATAAGTTATAGCCGCAAATACCGGATACTCGTTTATTTTTTCTCTTCCGTTAAGAAAAGTCAGTTCCATGAGGAAATTGCACTGCACTATTTCGCCACCTAATTTCTCTACCAATTCGCAGACTGCTTTTGCTGTTCCGCCCGTTGCCAGAACATCATCGTGTATTAATACTTTGTCTCCTTTCTTAATTGCATCTGTGTGCATTTCAAGACTATCAGAACCATATTCTAAGTCGTAAGAAGCCGAAATTATTTCGTAAGGAAGTTTTTTTGGTTTTCGAACGGGAACAAATCCTGCATTCAACTCCTGGGCCAACAGCATTCCGAAGAAAAAACCACGTGATTCTGCGCCGACCACTTTGTCAATTTTTTGATCTTTTAAAGAATCAATCAAAATTTTTAAGCAGCTTGTTCTCGCTTCGGGGTCATTTAGCAGAGGAGTAATATCTTTAAATAAAATTCCTTCTTTTGGAAATCCCTGAATATCACGCACATAATTTTCAATCTTCATTTTTTTTAATTTTTATGTTATTTTTTGCTTGTTTATCTCACATTTATGCCTATATTTGCACCCGCTAACAGCAAGTAACAAAATTACAAAAAATTAGCGAAAACAAAAAAGGCCTCGTGGCGCAACTGAATAGCGCATCTGATTACGGCTCAGAAGGTTACTGGTTTGAATCCAGTCGAGGTCACTCTTAAAAAAAAGTTAAAACGATAGTTTTAGCTTTTTTTTTGACCTTTTTTCTCGTATTTAACCAGTTAATACCTCTAATTTATAATGGTTTGTATGTATCGTTGAGTTAACCCTGCTGGATTCAAACCACTGCTAAGAACAGTAAACTGCCCTTAAAAAATTCATAATTTCTATATAACAAAATTTTAATTAATGGAAACTAGAAAAAATACAAATGCAGAAAAATTTCCATAACATTTAAGACAATCTGTAAATACAGCATAAAAAAAGCCGTCCAAAATGGACGGCTTTTTGAATTAATACTAACCTTTTTATAAATTAAAGTATAATCTGAAACTGGAAAATAATTTCCCAGTTTCCAACATAATCGGGTTTAACGGCATTGTAAAACAATTGACCAGTTGCACAGTAAAACTTCTCTCCTATCTGAAATGTTTTCCCTGCACCTCCTCCAATTGGAACCAACCAGCGCTGATCGCTTGGTGCTAGCCAGTTGGCTTCTATTGTGCTGTTACTGGAAGCAAACCACCCTTTAGTGAAATTATAATATGCCATATATTGGGCACTAAACAAATCGACTCTATTCGAACCTGTAGCACCCAATGACCAGAAATTCTGCATGACCAAACCACCAGAAGCTTTGTCGCCAGCATAATAAAGTAAAGCCGAAGGTCCTATACTTAAAGCGCTTGAACCTAATTGCGAATCTGTTCTGGTTGGAATCTGTATTGCAGGGCCTCCACCATAAACCAATTTTCCCTCTTTCTTAATCGGGCTGAAATAGCCATTGAAAAGTATATTTCCTAAACCAAAAGCCGATTCGCCTGCGGGATCTAATTTGGGCAGGTACTGAACGGGAATTATCGTATAGGTAATCAGTTTAAGGTTTTCTCCCAATTTAAAAGGATAAACGGGCTGCACGCTGTACGATTGCGCGGTACCGCCTTCTCCTGTATTTGGAATCAACACGCTCTGCAAATAGATGCTTCGAAGCCCTTCAACAGGATTCTGGCGTTTTTTGGTCATTTCTTCAACGCTTAACGCTTTGTCACCTTCTTCGGATTGTGCATAGGTATAATTCAAAAAAAATAAATAGCTTATTAATAGAGCATAAATTTTCATAAATTTCTTTTAAAACTCTTATTTCACTTTCTCAAAATCGCCCGGTTTATATTGTCTTTCAAAATATTCTTTTTTTGGACCATAGAATCTAAACAAAGTAAACCATCCACGATTTGGAACACTTTTTATCCAATTGACATTTCCTTCCGGCTTCTCTGGCCCTACTAAAATAGTAAACGAACCATCTTGGTTTTTAACCAAATTGTTCATGGAATTTAATGATGGATAAGTCTGTCCAGATGCATCTACTCCAGAAGCAGTATCTGCATCATAAGTTGTCAGTGACCAAAATAATCCAGCCGGCGGATTGGCAGGAAACGTCATTTTATAAGTATTAGAACCCTGAAGATAGTTGCCTTCACTGTCTTTATAGGCATTTCCATATTTAGCTCCAAGCCCGACAACAGAAGATATCATTCCAGTACTGATTGAATAATGATTGATGTACATCTGAGCTTTAGCATTTATATCATCGTAACCCGTTTTTCTGTTTTTGAACTCTTCATTAAGCAGACTGTGATAAAAATCATCATAAGTTGTTTTCGCATGTGCAATCCATTTGCGGTCTTTCCACCAAAGTGAATTTTTATCTTTATCATAATTGGCAGCAATATTTTTTGCCATTCTCCAAGCTGTTTTCGCCGCTTTATCCAATAAATCTTTCTGACGTTCTGTTGGACTGAATTTTTCTCCTTTTGAAATTCCCAAAACAGCCAAAACGCCATGCATGTAAGGATCTACTGCGTCGATTTGTTCACTCTGAATTAAACGATCCAACATTTCATAATATGAAAAATCATGAGCAAAAAGTGCATTCGATTTGATATCTGATACATGTTTAAACTCCATCGGCTTTTTTTCTCCGTTTAGCGGAAAAACTTTAATGCCTTCAACCGATTTTACCCCAGGAGATAAATCATCAACAGAAGTGAAAAAACCTCTCTGAAAAATAAAAAGTCCGTTGGTTTTGCTTTTATAGACATAATAGCCTTTTGTATCTACCGCTCCTTTATAATCAGGCGGAATTACAATATATTTCCCTCCTGCTCCCTTGTCTGGTCCCGGAAAACCTATATCTCCTAAATAAGTTGTACCGTCTGGTTTTGCTGGTCCAACTAAGGGTCTGTGCCAAAAATCATCCAAAATTCCTTGTAATTTTGGAGGAACATCTAATACTAAAGGCCCCGTTTTACTCAAATCAGCAAATCCTAGTGCATAAATTACATCAGAATTAGGCGTTGTGATAGTAGTAATAGGTTTTAGACGTTTTTCGTAAACCGAAATTACATTGTAGCCTTCACCAGAAGTTTTTCCTAAACCTTCTTTCATAGCAAACATATTTACAGCTGGCAAAGCCCATAAATACACCTGAACAGCCTGTTGAAAATACAATTCGTCTTCTAATGTTCTGGATGATTCTGCCGTTGGGTATCCGCCGTCAAAAGGAAGATTGGCAAGAGTTGAATACTTATCTCCATCAGGAGATGATGCTTTTGCACTCGTTTGTGTCGAAGCTGTTTCTTTTTTACAGCTTATCAATATAGCCGCGACCAAAATTATAACACTTGAGATTCTTTTCATTTTGATAAGTTTTAGATTAGAACATGATTATATTTTTGCAATCGAAGGAGGTGTCCAAGTTCCTTTTGTAACTCCTTCTTTACCCCAGTATGCTCTTATATATAATGAAAATGTCCCTTGTGGCGCAGGAAGCCAGTTACTTTCTTTAGCAGCGCCAGGTGAAACCGAACCCACATAAATTGTTAAGGAACCATCCGTATTTTTTTTAAGCCCTTTATTTTTTGTTCCAAGTGAATAACGTTTTAGTTTATTGCTTGAAAAAAGATGATGCTCATTATACAAAGTCAAAGACCAAAAACCTTCTACAGGTGGTTCTTCTCCCTTTGCAAACGTAACTGCATAATTATTTTTACCGTCTAGCTGCGATTTGTCTGATGCCATATCGGTATAATAATACTGCGTTTCATTTGGCCTGTTGTCGAACATATTAGATTTGGACGTTGCCGCTCTGTTATAATAATCGTAGCTTCCAGAGCCTGTCCAGTCTGCGCTGTAATAAGAACGGTTCCATCCGTTTCCTGCATCCACTCCATTGTTTTTCCAGAGAAAGAAGCTTTTAATGGTACTGTCTTCCGTTTTTTTAGCCGTTTTTACCAGTATATCTTTTATTGCCGGATCTTTTTTAGAAGCTTCTAATAGTTCGTTTAATTGTGCATATAGTTCTTCTTCTCCTTCAAGTGGAGGCAGAATTTTTAAAACTGCACCCAACTGATTTTCATCAAAAAACTTTTCGGCTACAACCCATTTCGTTTCTTTACCATCTGAAGCAGGTCCTTTAATAGATGGCGCATTTTTCCAAATAATCGTTTTTATTTTACCGTCAAACTCAGAAAGCGGATAAGCTACAACTTGATTTATTGTAGATTGAATAGCGGCTTTATCTTCCTTTGTATCATTTTGAAATATCCTCGGAATTGCATTGGCCAATGTTGTTGGACATTTTATAACTGCTGTAATACCTTTTGGAGTTTCACCATTCCATTTTGGACCTGTAAGCAGATAAAATCCAGGTTTTGTCCCATACGGTTTTCCAAGCTCACCAAATTGATTGGTTCTATGGTCATACATAGCATAAACCCAAAATCGATCTCCAAAATCTGGCACTTGTACCACAACGGGCTGCGAATCTAAATCAAAAAAACCAAGCCCATATACAACGTCCTGATTTGGACAAGTAACAAATGTTTCATCTGGTGTTATATAGTCGTTAAGCATTGCCCATTGCCCTTGTGGAGCTACAGGCAGTACACCATTTAAATAAGCTGGTTTAGGAGCTTGGGTTATTGCAGTTCTTCTGTTTAACATATTTACCATAGGCCATCCCCATACATAGGCAAACTCAGCAAGTTTTTCTGCGTATTCAGGGGTTACTGCCGCTTTTTCGGGAAGAACAAGAGAAAAAGCACCATCTGGTCTTTCGCTTTTTATTTCCAATTGAGTTACAGACTGATCTGTTTTTGTTTGCTCTTCCACTGGAATTGTTTTCTCAGCATCTTTTTTGCATGAGACTATTATTGCCGCTGTAAGCATCAATAAAGGAACTAACTTTAATACTTTCTTTTTCATAATAATGATTTTGATTTAGATATAGTAATCCTTATTACCAATTAAATAATCAAAAGAAGGCTCGAACCCCCAGATGATTATTTACTTTGAATAAAAGTACAAAAACGGGCATGCAGCAATGTCTGATACAAAATAAATCTGGTTGCAAATTATAAAATGAAACCTCTTTTATGCCCGTATAATCTTTTCTCCCTTGTTTTACATCTAATTTTGAGTAAGTACTTTTTCAGGTCATTGAAAACAAAATTAAAAGCAGGATCTTATGAAAAATGGTTCTTTTTGTCCATACAATTTTAGAATACTAACAATAAATTTTTAATATATGAAAAATTTTATCACAGCTTGTTTACTGCTAGTACAGTGTAATCTTATCTCTGCACAGGATTCCGACCAGAGCGCAAGCGCAGCCCAGGCAAACAATCCTCTTGCTAACATGACTGCACTTAATTTTCATGATTATTATGTTCCAAAACTCACGGATGCACCAAGTGATGCTTATATGAATACAGCATGGGTGCGATTTGCAACCCCATTTGCTGCCGGTAAACTGCTTCTCAGAGTATCTGCTCCTCTTCCTACAATTGCAATGCCGGATGCATCAGGAAGTGTGAATGCCGTCAACGGGCTTGGAGATGTAAATGCCTTTTTATCTTATAACTTTGTCTCTAAACCCACAGCAACTATTGGTATAGGTCCCATGATTTCACTCCCGACCGCAACCGAAGATCCGCTTGGAACCGGCAAATGGCAGGGTGGATTCGCTTTTGTTGCCTTCATTGCCAAATCCCCTATATTCCAATTTGGAGGTCTTGTGACCTGGCAGGCATCCTTCGCGGGAGATGATGACAGACCTTCTACAAGCGTTGCGGAGGTTCAGCCCTTTTATTTCTGGCAGCTGGGAGGAGGTACATATTTAAGAGGAGGCCCGATATGGGCATTTGATCTTAAGAATAATTCCTACAGTGTCCCAATGGCATTGGGAATAGGAAAAGTTGTCAAGCTCGGCGGAACGGTATTTAATCTCTTTATTGAGCCACAGTATACTTTGCTTCATCAGGGAACACAGCCCCAATTCCAAGTATTTACCGGTATAAATCTGCAGTTTATGAATAAATAATCTAAAAAAATCCTAAGCGCTTAATTAGTTAAAATATAAAAGCTGACCAGCATTCAGAAAATGCTTGACGATGAAGGAATGAATATTACATTGGAAGAAGCTGCAGAAATTGTAGACTTTCTAAAAGGAAGTAAATCAATTTTTAGCTTCAGGGGAAGAACAATAAATAAGTAGAGACTCATATTTTTTATTTTCATCCAAAGTAGCAAACATTAATTATCAAATTTTGACCTGAATAATCTCAAAACTAATATTTTATTTTGCAAATAACTGAATTAAATCTTCATTTGAACATTGAGTTAATATTCTCACTTAATACTTGAAATTGTTCACTAACAAATTAGTGAAATCGAATTCTTTAACATTTTTAACATTTAACCCCCACGATACATACAAACCGCTTCAAAACAAAATATCAAAATAATTATCTTACAAATCAATGGAAAAATAAGCCAATTTCTTCAAATCATTCATAAAATGATTTGTAAATTGTTCAGTAAGGGTCACTCTTAAAAAAACGCTAAAACGTAAGTTTTAGCGTTTTTTTTATGCAAAATCCGCATTAAAAGACTTATTACCATAAAAGACAAACCCTCGCATTGCTGCGAGGTTTTGTCTTCAATTCTTTGACGAAAAATCATTGTGTAAACCCGTGGGGACGTTCTCGCCATGAGTATGCTGTCTGGCATTATATAAATCCCCTTTCGTTAAATAATTTTCTAAATCTGTTTTAAATTTTATCCAAGTTAAAAATCTTTAATTTTAGATTTCATATAAAAAAAAAAGACATTAGCATTGTGCTACTAAAAAAAGTCAATTAGAAGATTTAATTATTGGATGCTAAGTTTTCATAAAAATTAAATTTTAACTTTTAATATCATATCTTCAATTACAGAAAGCGAAATTTCTGGATTGGCTCCCGGCGCTTCAGCAACAAGAGCTCCTACTGCACAGGCAAAATCAATTGAATCCTGTGGATCTTTTGCGTTTAACAATGAAGTAATCAAAGCGGCCAGAAAAGAATCTCCCGCGCCAACTGTATCGGCAACTTTAACTGGATATCCTCCATTTTCGTAGATTTCTCCTTTCCACAATAGCAAGGCTCCGTGTTTTCCTTTGGTCACGCACATTGCTCTTGCTTTAGTCTTTTCTTCAATGAAAGCCATATTTTCTTCAAGGCTTTCAAAAGGAGAATTCATCGCCTTTGCAATTTCAAGTAATTCTTCGTCATTAAATTTAATGAAGTCCGCCGATTGCATAAGCAGATTCAGGCTTTCATAAGAATAATGCGGTTTCCTTAAATTCACATCAAATACTTTGTATACCTCATTTTGAAGCAATTCTTCCAAAGCATTTCTTGAAACATTGTCACGACAAACCAAACTTCCATATATCAATACATCTGCTGCTGCAACGGTTGTTTTAGCCTGATCATTCAAAACTATTTTATCCCAGGCTGATGGGTAACTGATTTCATACGTTGCCGATCCTCGTTCGTTTAATGTAACGTTAACCAAGCCGGTTGGAAAGTCTTCAGAAATTACAATCGCATCTGTTCCAAGACCCAAATTGCTTACCTGGCTTTTTATTGCTTTTCCGTCTTCATCATTTCCTACACAGCTAATTATGGCTACCTCGCAACCTAATGTTTTCATGCGCAAAGCAACATTCAATGGAGCTCCGCCAATCTTTTTTTCAGTGGCAAAAACATCCCAAAGTACCTCTCCGTATGCCACCGCCTTAAGGCTTTTTCCGTTATTCATTCTAAAATTATTTTATTATTGTTTTTATTCGGGTTGTGTTACCTGAAGGTTTGAGATTGTGCTCGTTTGTCCTTCAGCGATTAAGCCCCATTTGTTTTTGTCCCTTCCGTAAATGCGGTTGGTCAGCGCAGCTTTTCCGTTGATATAAAATGCCACTACACTGCCCTCTGCTATTATTTCAACATCGTATTTTGTATTTATCTTAAATGGAAATGGCAAACTTGTTACTTCTTGTGACGCCGAATTATAACCGCTTATTTTACCATTGGCAATATCTAAAACTACCTTATAATAGCTTCCTGCATCATTGGTATGAAAAACAAATCCTGTTGTTCCCGAAGCTTTTACTAAAGTAACTTCTGCTTTTATTCTGACTTTTTTTCCATTGCTTTTAAAAGTTACCATTGCTTTTTCTGAATCTCCAGACAAAGAATAAGTTCCGTTATTAGCTGATGCATTGGATGAAACCGCATCAACTTCAGCTGTTGAGTTCTTTTTAGAAAACAAAGCTGCAACCGATTTTAGTGATTGCGTCCCTAAAGTTCCATCTGAATTTTGAGTCAATTCATGGATTACCATATTTCCTGCCCAATCTTTATTACCTAAATCATTCTCAGGCGTCTTTCGGGCATTCCATCCAAAAACATATCTTTTATTTCCGTCAGAAGCTGTTTTTCCTGCATAAAAATATTTTCCGTCAATCCTGTCATTTTCAGGTTTTGTCCAAGGACCATTTAAAGATGAAGCCATTCTGTAGTGTGTTCCTTTATTCCCACTCCAATTTTCAGAAAATAGCAAATACCAGTAATTTCCCATTTTGAAAATATCCGCACATTCCATCATCAAATAATTATCTTCAGGAGTTGTAGTGTAAATCGGAGCCTGAACATCCCATTTTCCAGATGCAGGATCAGCACTTGTAAAATGCAGCAAAACGGCCTTTCTTCCCGGTTCTGTCTGCGTACTTACCAACATCGAATATTTCTTCAATTCGTCATTGTAAAAGACATGCGGATCTCTAAAATCATAATTGTAATAGTTCGCCGGAGCTGTAATTTTAAAAGTCGGCACTTTTTTCCAGTTTTTCAAATCGCTGCTTGTCGCGCATAAAACACTTTCTCTGGCATTTGACTGAACGAAAGCCGGGGTTTCATTGTGTCCTGTATAATAAAAGTAATAAAGGTTGCCAACTTTAACAACTGATCCTGTGCCTATAGCAAAATCCGGATCTAAACTTGTACCATAAGGAATGGTTTGACCTTCATACGTAAAATGCGCCAGGTCTGTGCTCTGATATTCATGAATATCATGAAATCCCTTTCCTGCCGGCTTATTTTGCGCATCATGCAGAAAGTAAATATGGAATTTTCCGTTGTCGAAAAAAGGCATTATATCTCCCGTATAACCCGCGCTGTAATACGGATCGTTTGCGCCCATCCATTGCGCAGGGGGAACCGGGAAAACATTTGTTATTTCAGAATTCCCTCCTGAAATTGAACCTCCAATATAATTTTCATCCTGACTGCATGAAACCAGTGAAAAGAAAATCGAGGCAATTGTGATTATATATCTATATTTCATTTTGATTGAATTCTAAGTGGATTATTTTGCCGCTAGATAATTGATACTGTTTTGCGTCAGCAGTTTGATATTTGTAATAAATTCATTAGCCTGACTCGGCACCCCGCTGCTGTTGGTTTCGTTGTACCAATCGTAAGCGCCCATCGAGATTACAATAACATTTTTATTGGTACTTGTATTTGGAAATTCAGCAATCGCAACCCTTCCGTCCAAAGCGTTATCCCAAGCTTCACTTGCCAGATTGGTTCCTCCGGTCTGATTTCTCCACCCTTCTCCATTATTGTACCCGCCCCATTCCGGTAAAAACCACCATGCGGTATGATTTAGTCTGAAAGTTCCGCTTTGCAATAAATTGGCCTTTCCTGCTTCGAAAGTGGCTAATCCCTGAAATATTGGATGGCTTTCATGCCCCACAAATGACATTCCCCATGAATTACCGTCCACAAATCCATTTGGAGGAAAATCACCAAAAACATTATTAGGCCCTTTTCCTGACGGAACAATTCCTAAAGCATCAACATACTGCGAAGCGAAAGAAGTCAAAAGCAGATTTCCTCCATTTGTTCTGAAATTTTTCAATTCATTAGTAACGGCAGGATTATAAGCCACAGAAGGCAAATTTATCGCCGAATCAAAATGCCACCAAATGACATTGATACCACTTAAATCAGCACCGTTTTGAATACTTTCAAAAGAAATATATTTAGCTCCCGGGAAATTATCGAACAACCAGTTTGAAGCCGTTATTTCATCCATATTTGTAATTCCGGATCTTGTTGCAGCAGTTCCTAAAAATGCAACAGTTAGTCCTGTTACCGGAACTCCGACATTTGCTGTATAATTAACGCTTTTCCCACTTGATGTTATTACAAAAGTGACTGCATTTGTAAAGTCGATTGTTGTACCTGAAGCAGGCGAAACAGAAACTCCGGCTGTTGTTTCTATAATTGGTTTAAGGGACTTTAAATCCGTATTTTCAGGAAGCGTCATATTAATTGTTTTGCTAATGTCGTTTACCGTTGCTGCAACACCATTAATTGTAAAACTCTTAATGGGACTTAAAACTGTAGTTGTTACCGTATAATCTTTGTATAGATTCCCATTCATAACTCTGAATTTTACCGGATTTGTAAAATTCATTGCCATATTCAATTCAGGATTTGATGTTGCCCCTTCTTCAAAAGCAACTTCGGGTTTTATAGCTGTAATATCTGATCCGTACGGCATCACTACTGTAATTTTTCCTGTCGCCTGATCAATATTTCCAGAAACTCCGTTTAGTTTGAATGAAAGTACGTTTGAAGGCGAACTCACATCAAACCCGCCATTTTCAAAACTATTTTCGCAGGCAGTAATCATAAAAATCGTTACCAATACTATAGACATTTTGGTCCAATATTTATTTAAAGCTTTTTTCATATTGCTGATTCTTTAAAAATTAATAACCTGGATTTTGTTTGTACAATCCCTGGCTGAAATTAATTTGCTTCAACGGAATTGGGCAATACTCCTCTTTATGCGCATCAAAAAAGGCATCCTGATAATACGTGCGTTTTGTTTTTTCTTTTGCATAAAAATCATTCATAACCTGATCAGTAATTCCCCAGCGGACAAGATCAAAGAATCGGCTTCCTTCCATTGCCAATTCTAAACGACGCTCCCAACGTAAAGCTTTGCGGGCAAAATCCTGTGTCCAGTTGCAATTGCTGCCGTCAACATAAGTATTAATTTTGAAGTTGCTCACATAAGGCAATCTTCCTGTACTTTGTGCTGCTCTTCCTCTGATTTCATTAATCAACGGCAAAGCTTCAGATTGTCTTCCCAGTTCAATCAAAGCTTCGGCACGCATTAAAATCACATCGGCATAACGAATCTGAATTCTATTTTTTGAATTTCCGTAAAACGGATCAATATTTACGACACAGCTGCAATTTGGGGCAACGTTTTCTTTTAAAGAGGCATAATAACCATAAGTTCCCGGAGATCGTACCCAAGCTTCAACATATAGAAATTCCGGATCATATTTATAGGGCAGACCAGGCATCGCAACTGTATGATACAATCGTGGGTCAACCGTAGTAGCATCGATATTTTTATAATCAAAATCTGCGTTGTTGTAAGTATCGAATTCAGGCAAACCATTTGCTCCTGTTTTAAAAGCATTCACCAGGTTCTGGCTTGGTTTATGAAAATCACAACAACCTAAACCTTGCGGCGTAGAAAGCACATCTGAAAAATTCAATCTTCCGTATAAAGTTCCATCGTTATCAGAAAACTGAATCGAGAAAATAGATTCTGGACCGTTCTCATAAGTTCCCGGCAAAAAGTTGTTGGCAAAATCAGGTTCCAAAGATGCTTTTCCAATTACTTTGTCCGTTGCAGCGATTACTTCCTGCAAATGCTGCTGGTTGATTCCTGTAACTTTAAAAGTTTCATCCTGAGTATAGGCCTGATACAATCTTGTTTTTGCTAAATAAGCATAAGCAGCTTTTTTATTGGCACGCCCCACCTGCGACTGTGCATCTGGCAAGTTATCGGCTGCAGCCTGAAAATCTTCTGCAATTTTATTCCACAGCTCCTCATTTGAAAGCACTTTATTTGAAATCGTTTTATAATCTTCTATCGGAATATCTTCTGTGATATAAGGAACATTTCTGAACATGATTTTCAGCATAAAATAAAAATGTCCTCTTAAAAAACGCATTTCAGCCATGCGTGTTTTTTTTAGGGGATAATCCGCTTCTGAGAGTTGTTCTAAGGCTTTTAAGGCTTTATTGGCTCTTGAAACGCCTACATAGCTGATGTACCAAAAAGAATCTAATTCACCAAAATCCGGTCTGATATTATTTGATACTTCAAAAAAGTGAAAATCCTGAATATCATTTGTTCCGCTTCCTCCTTTGTAAGCATCATCTGAGCGAACATTTCCAAACGGCCATAAACTGTACGGAGAATCATAATGATCATTTCCTAACTGCGCATATGCGGCATTCATAAATCCTTCAACATTTTCAGGGGTAACAATATCTTTTTCTGATAATACACCACGGGGATCATTTTCTAAAAAATCGGAACAGGAAGCAAAGAAAACCATCGCTGCAAATCCTGCTATATATAGTATTTTTTTCATTTTTTAAATCTTTTATTATAAAGTAAAATTAAGACCTGCAGTAAAAGTCGTTGGCTGCGGGTAGCCAAAACCTGCATTTTCCGGATCAACACCTGTAAAACTTTTAGCATCCAAAATCAGCAGATTCTGTCCGGAGATGTATAATCTAAAACTTTCCATGCTCAGCTTTTTCAGTAAATCTTTTGGAAGACTGTAACCAAACTGTAAAACTCTAAGTTTAAGGTAACTTCCATTTTCTACATAATAAGTCGAAAATCTTGATTCAGCATTTCTGTCAACAGTTGTCAAGGCAGGAATTGTTGAATTTGGATTATCCAGAGACCAGGCATTCAATAATCGAGTTCCTTTATTTGAACCAACATCATCTACACTCCAGAAATCTGTCTGGTATTTTGTATTATTAATCACATCAACATCTGTCGCACCTTCCCAGAAAGTAGTAAAATCAAAGTTTTTATAAGATAAGTTCAAATTGATCCCGTATAATAATCCCGGATTGGGATTACCAATCCATGTATGATCTTTATCCGTAATTGTTCCGTCGCCATTTAAGTCTTTGTAACGAATCCTTCCAAGGCCTTTTCCTTCCTGAATTGCCGAGTTATCTACCTGATCCTGACTTGTAAACAATCCGTCTGTTACGTAGCCGTACATTGAGTTAACAGGACGTTCCAAAATATTATCATCTAATCCATCACCACCATAATTGTTTTTAACTTCATCAGGCAATTTGGTAATCTTATTTTCGTTAGCCGAAATATTTCCAGAAATATCATATTTCAGTCCAAAAGAAGTTTCATCGTGATAGCCTAAAGAAAACTCCCAACCTTTATTTTCCATGGAAGCTCCGTTTACCCAGCGATTTCCGCCCTCCCCGATAACTCCCAAATAAGGCGGCAATACCAAAATATCATCTGTTTTTTTGATGTAATAATCTACAGATCCGCTTAGTTTTTGTTTGAATAAACCAAAGTCCAAACCAATGTTGGTTTGCGTTGTAGTTTCCCATTTCAAATCATCATTTCCTGATTGTGTCGCAATAAAACCAGACGGAAGCAATCCATTTCCGTTTCCTACAATATCGTAAGCCGTTCCGTAAGACGTTGCCCATGTTGGGCTACCGCCAGCATAACTTGCCAGATAAAGGGAGTAAACTGCTGTATTGCTGATTTCCTGATTCCCAGTTTGTCCCCAGCCTGCTCTTAATTTTAAATCAGAGAAAACAGGAGCATTATTTTTTATGAAATTTTCATTGCTGATTCTCCATCCTGCAGAAACTGCGGGAAATGTACCAAACTGATTGTTTTTTCCAAAACGAGAAGAACCATCACGGCGAATTGTAGCTGAAACCAAATAACGATTATCAAACTCATAATCGGCTTTTCCAAAATAAGAAAGCAAAGAATATACTGTCGAGGTTCCGCTTGTAAAAGATTCTCCTGTTCCTGCATCAGGATACATATAATCTGGCGTTTCGATCAAAAAGTCATTTTTACGTAAAGTATTTGTATCATATGTGTCTTTGTACATCTCCGTTCCTGCCATCAAATTCAGATTACTTTTTCCGAAATTCAAGCTGTAAATTGCCGTATTTGTCCAAGTCCATTTATCGCTTATAGACTGATCAATTGTAACCGAAGTCTGATCGTTTTGTAAATAACCCGATTTGTAGCTTCTTTGTAAAGTTCGTTTTTTGTAAAACCCGTAATCCATCCCGAAACTGGTTTTGATATGAAGGTTTTTAATAATTTCCAAATCAGCATAAACATTACCAAAAAGGCGCAGGTAATCGTATTTATTGTCTTTATTATATTCTAAAAGACGTACTGGATTTTGTCTGTCGTTCATTCCTCCGACCGGCCCTCCCCAGCCAATTCCGTCAACGGTGTGCACGGGAATAATTGGCAAAGCTCTCAATGCAGGATCTAAAACTCCAGGGTCTGTTACTTCGTTTGTGCGGTTTAAACTGAAATTTTCACCAATAACTAATTTTCCGTCGAAGTATTTATATGAACTGTTCATTCTCGCTGAAATTCGCTCAAAATCGGTAGTTTTTACAACACCTTCATTTCCGTAATAGCCCAATGAAAAAACATAATTTCCTTTATCCGAAGCATTTGAAACCGATAAGTCATAAGAATTGGCAATTCCGGTCTGAGAAATAGCATCGTACCAATCGGTATTTGAAGCTTTTAACGTGTTTTGTGTATCCAAATATTCAGGAACTAGGACTTTATTGAGTTGCGGCTTATTGTCATTTACTGACCAGTCAAACTGATAACGTAAATTATTGTTATTCGGATTTAGACCGTCGTTAATATTTGCCTGCCAAAGAGCCTGTCCAAACTGATTAGCATTTAAAACATTTAGTTTTCTCGAGTAGTCAGAAAAAGAAGCATACGTACTGAAATTGATTCTCATTTTGCCTTCTTTTCCTTTTTTGGTTGTAATGATAATTACACCGTTTGAAGCTCTTGAACCATAAATACTAGCTGACGAAGCATCTTTTAAAACCTGGATTGTTTCAATATCATTTGGATTCAATTCATGCATTCCTGATTTTGTAGGCATTCCATCGATTACGTAAAGCGGATCTGTGTTATTTAAAGTTCCAACACCACGAATTACTACTTTTGTATTTCCTCCGCTTGGCGAACCATCTGAAGTCACTTTTACACCCGCAATTCGACCCTGTAACGCTTTTATTGGGTTTGGTTCCGGCTGTTTCATGATTTCCTTCATGTTTACAACTGCAACTGCCCCTGTAATATCTGTTTTCTTTTGTTTTGAATATCCTGTTACGACAACTTCATTAAGTTGATTGTTATCTATTTTCAAAGTTACATTTATTGTTTTTTGCCCTTTTACGGAAATAGATTGTGGTGTATATCCAATAAAAGAAACAACAATTACAGCATCTGAATTTATATTCCCGAAAGAAAAATTTCCATCAAAATCTGTTACTGTACTGGTATTTGTACCCGATATAAGGACGGTTGCTCCCGGAAGTGGCATTCCGTCATCTGACGAAATTACTGTTCCTTTAATCCCGCTTTCCTGTGCTGTCATCATCAGCATTGGAAAGAAGAAAAATAGAAAATAAATAATTTTACTTTTCATGAGGTTAGTGGTTTTTAGTTAGTTTATATTTAATTGATTGATTACAAGGCTGCTCAGTTCAACTCCTTGGTTTGAAGAAACTGACAGAGAAGTGAATGGATGGTTTGTAAAAAAGATTTCGGTTATTACTTTCTCGCCATTATTGTAAAATATCTCAATGGATGTTTTATCTAAAATGATTTTAAAAACTCCTTCTTTTTGATTTGCGTCTAAAGTTGCTTTGGTAATTGTTGAAGCAAATTTTACTGAAAAATCGTTTTTTCCTGCTTTCGAACGATCCAGAAATAAGTAATGATCTGAATTATTTAATCCGAACGTTAAAGATTCTCCGTTCGCGTTTGAAAGTGTAAAAGTGTAAGTGTCCTGTTTTAAATTTTTTACATTAAAATTGACTATTGCCTGAGTCAAATCGATTTTTCCTGATTCCAAAATTGAAAGTTTTCCTTTTCCTTTCAAGCTTTTTACTTTGATGGTTTTAGAAACATATTTATTAATTTCTTTTACCGGATTGGTAATCAAACCATAATTATTTCCTTTTTTGATTAACTGAATTTCGCGGGCAATTGTAGTGCTGCTTCTCCATGCAAATGTTGGAACATCTTGCGCATACTCCCAGTTAGACATCCACCCGATAAATAATCGACGTCCGTCGGCACTTGGAACATTATTCCAGGTTACTCCGGCATAATTATCTTTTCCATAATCAATCCAAACTGCTTTTTCCTGTTCTACTCTTTTGGCAAAATTAGAATCCAATGTAAAAGTCGTTCCATCAAAATCTCCAATAAAATATTGTGTTCCAGAACCTCCGTTAGCGCCGCCGGGATTTAAACTCTGAATTAAAACCCATTTGGTTTCATTGGTTCCTTTAACTTTTATGGGAAAGAAATCCGGGCATTCCCAAACACCTCCGTGAGCTCCGATATTTTTTCCGAAATCAGATAAATACTCCCAGTTTTTAAGATCTTTTGATTTGTAAAACTGAGATCGGTCCTGAGCTGCTAAAACTAATATCCACTGTTTATGGGTTTCATCCCAAGTAGCTTTTGGATCACGAAAATCACGAATTCCAGGGTTTTTCACGACAGGATTTCCTTCCTTAAATTTCTGCCATGTAAAACCATTGTCATTCGAATAGGCAATATCCTGCTGCTCCACATCGATTTTGTTTTCTTTTTCTTTTGTCATATCATGCAGCGTATAAATCGCTACAATCGGAGCTGTTTTTCCTGTTCCTAAACCTGAGGTATTATTTGCATCAACAACAGCACTACCTGAAAAAATATATTTGTCATTTTCCGGATAAATCGCAATAGGCTGTTCTTCCCATTTCACTAAGTCTTTGCTAATTGCATGTCCCCAATGCATTGGTCCCCATTTATTTCCGTCAGGATAATACTGATAGAATAAATGATAATATCCGTTGGCATAAAACATTCCGTTTGGATCATTCATCCAGCCTTTTTTTGGCGTAAAATGAAAATGAGGACGATACATTTTTTCTTCTGCAGCTGTTGAAACTGTAACTTCTGTTTTTTGAGCCACAGCCGAATATGGTTTACAGCCTGCTATTGAAAGTACGAGTGCACTATAAAATGTCAGCGATAGATGTTTCTTTGATTTCATGGTTTTTGATATTTTTTTTGGTTAGATTTTCACTTAATACTTCCAAGGAAATCCCTTTAGTTTCCGGCATTATAAAAATTACAAACAGTAATTGTAACACCATCATAATCGTAAAAATTAAGAATACAACATCAGGTCCAATTTCTGAGAATAACATTGGAATTAAAGATGGAATAATTGCTGCTAGAACCCAGTGTACTGAACTCCCGAAAGCCTGTCCAGACGCACGGATATGATTTGGAAAAATTTCTGAGATAAAAACCCAGATTACAGCTCCCTGACCAATGGCGTGAGAAGCTATGAATAAGAAAAGGAAAATAGGCACAGATAATCCTCCCCAATTGAAATAAAACGAAGCCGAGACTAATCCTAAAGAAATAATATATCCTATAGAACCAATGTACATTAACAACTTTCTTCCTAATTTGTCAATTAATGCAACTCCGATTAAAGTAAATATAAGGTTTGTAATCCCGATTCCGATACTGCTTAACAAAGCTGTATTTTGTCCTAAACCTGCCTCTTCAAAAATCCTCGGCGCATAATACAAAAAGGCATTGATTCCAGAAAATTGATTAAAAAATGCAATTAAAAAAGCCAGCATTAAAGGAAAACGGTATTTTTTCATGAAGATGTTTTCATGTTTGGTCATACCATTTTCTCTAGAATCGTCCATGATATCTTTTAGGCTTGCTGTCGGATCTATTTGAAACAAAACTTTGCGTGCTTCTTCATCTCGGTTTTTAGACAACAACCATCTTGGGCTTTCCGGGATTGTAAGTATAAAAAGTATATAAATAAAAGATGGAATTGCCTGAACTCCTACCATCCAGCGCCAGGCGTTTTCTCCGATATCTTTCAATAAATAATTGGATACAAAGGCAATTAAAATTCCCAGTACAATATTAAACTGATACAAGGCTACTAAGCGTCCGCGTTTGTCAGCCGGAGCAATTTCAGAAACATAGGCCGGAGCAGCAATGGTTGAAGCACCAACTCCCAAACCTCCTATAAATCTAAAAAAAGCAAAAACATAAGGATCATTTGCAAAAGATGCACCAATAGCTGAAATGAAATATAAAATTCCGATCCAGAATAGTGTTTTTTTACGACCTATTTTGTTGGTTGGAATTCCTCCAAAAATAGCACCTACAACTGTTCCCCAAAGTGCCATTGCCATAACAACGGATCCATGAAAAGCATCAGATGAATGCCAAAGAAGCTGCAATTGTTTATCAGCTCCAGAAATAACTACGGTATCAAAACCGAATAGAAAACCTGCCAGTGCAGCAGTAACAGACCAAATCAATATCTTGTTCATTGTAGATGTATTAAAAACTTATCGCTAAGATATCCGCAAAAAAAACAACTTATTTTTAATGATGTTACAATTTAATTCTATAAATACTGATGGTTTGACATTTAGACAACAAAAGCCTTATTTACAAGGCTTTAGACAATTTAAAAATTATTTACGAAAACCTTGTAGTTTCGATTTTGTTACATAAGGTTTAAAATTGATACCTGTTTTGTATCAATTTTAAACCAATATCAATTGGAAGATTTATATTCCTTTGGTGAAATTCCAAATTTATTCTTAAAAGCTGTAGAAAAGTAGTTTGGAGAAGAGAATCCCAATGAGTACGCAATTTCTGAAATATTCATGTTATTGGACTTTAAAAGCTCTGCTGCTTTCTCTAATTTTACATTATTAATATGGTCACTGATATTAATTCCGATGATAGCTTTTACCTTTCGATATAACTGAACTCTTGAAACCCCAAGTTTGTAAGCTAAATCTTCAACAGAGAATTTAGGATTTTCGACATTCAGCTTAATAATATCATTCATTTTAGTAATAAATGACTGTTCCTGATTGCCAAATTTAGATTCCGGTTCAACGCGATAAATGTTATTGGTATAATAATAACGAAGCTTTTCTCTATTGAAAAGCAAGCTGGAAATAGATTGTTTTAAAATCGAAAGGTTAAAAGGTTTTGTCAGATATTGATCGACACCACTCTGTAAACCTTTCAAAACTGATTCTTTATTGCTTTGTGCTGTTAAAATAATAATAGGAATATGTGACGAACGCAAATCTTTTTTGAGTTCTTTGCTAATTTCGTATCCGTCTTTGTCAACCAGATTAATATCACAAATGATAATATCCGGAACGATTTCCATTGTTTTTTCAATGGCATCACTTCCGTCTGAAGTATAAACTACGTATTCAACGGATAGTTTGGCTTTTAAAAATGTGACCAAATCTATATTGTCTTCTATAACTAAAAGTGTATGCTTTTCTGATTCAGAGATTGCGATGCCTTGATCTAAATCTTCTTCTATATCTAAATTCTCTAATATTAGATTCGAAGTGTTATTTAAACTTTCGTCTTTATTTATAATTTCAGAAGGCTGCAAATGACTGTTTCCTTTTAATAAGGTAATTACAAACTCACTTCCTTGTTTTGATTTGAGTTCGAGAGTTCCGTGATGCAAGAGCACAAATTCTTTGGAGAGATGAAGTCCAATTCCTGAACTGTTTTTATTATTATTTGAAGCTTTGAAAAAAGGATTAAATACATTCGACAATTCATTTTCAGGTATTCCAATTCCCGAATCTTTAAAACTAATTTTAACCGTATTGTCCTGATTTTCTAAAATAGAGATACTAATTTTACCGTTATCAGGAGTAAATTTAAAAGCATTTGAAAGCAAATTGAAATATACTTTATCCATCAATCCCCTATCGATAAATAATTCCAGATTTTTGTTTTTACAAATAAGCTGAAAATCAATATTTCTGCGGGCAGCTTCCCCTTTAAAGTTAGTCATTACTTCGTTTGTAAAATCATAGATTTTAGTATTTGAGGTTCTTAAGGTAAATTTTTGTTCTTCAATTTTTCTAAAATCCAGCAATTGATTTATTAATCTGAGTAATCGGTTTGAATTTTTATGAATCAGTTTTACTTCGTCAATAAGTGCTGTTCCCTTAATTTTTTCATTCTCAATCAATGACTCTACATAACTCATAATAAGCGTTATGGGTGTTTTAAATTCATGCGAAAGTCCTGTAAAGAAATTCAATTTTGCTTCGTTGCTTCTTTGGGCAATTTGAGCCATTTCCTGAATTTCATTATTCTGATCAATTACCGTTTGATTGATTCTTTCAAGTTGCTTTTTCTTTCTAGAAATAGAAATAGTAGAATAAATACTGTAAATCGTCAAACTCAAAATAATCACCAGAAAAAAACTCAGCAACCGAACCAGATTATTCTGCGAAGCATATTCCTTTGCCTGTACATTTATTGCCCCTTGCTGTGACTCGATAACTGTTTGTTGCTGATCTACTTTATCCATTTGATTTTCGATAATCTCAGCATTATTTTGATCGATAACAATGGTATTGAGGATATTATTTTTTGAAATTGGTTCTTTATTATACATTTTCAGAGCCAGTTTTAAGGCTTCATTTCCTCCTGTCGGATACAAAATAGTTCCGTCCAGAACACCGCTTTTCACCAATTCTATACCGCCGTTAACAGTATTTAATCCGTCAACACCAATAAATTTAATTTTCTTTTCTAATCCTAAGGTTTTGGCAGTTTCCCAGGCACTTAATGCCATACGGTCATTATGGGCAAAAATATATTCGATGTTTGGGTTTTGCGAAAGGATTGCTTTTAATGGTGCTTTAACTGATTCTCCCTCCCAATCGCCCTGAATTGTGTTCTCGACTTTAAAGCCATTATTTTCATTAATCACCTGATCAAATCCCAGGCTTCTTTCATAAGCAGGTGAAGAACCATTTGCTCCGGTGATTTCTATAATTCTACCGGAACCTTTGCTGTGCGAAATGATATATCGGGCTGCAATTCTTCCAATTTCAATATTATCAGCACCTAAATAAGCGGTATAATTTTCACCTTCAATTTTTCGATCCACTACAAGTACGGGAATTCCGGCTTTAATCGATTTTTCGACAACTGCCGTTAGAGGTTTAGATTGAATTGGAGATACAATAATAATGTCAACTTTATTAGAAATAAACCTTTCAATATCTTCTATTTGTTTTTCGACATTATTATTAGCATCTTTAATAGTCAAGTCCACTTCTGGTCTTAAAGAAGCTTCAATTTTTATAGAACTGTTCATTTGCTTACGCCAATCATCGGTGGTCATTGCCTGAGAAAACCCTACTTCTATTTTATCTCCCTGTTTTTGCTTACAGGAAATTAAACTTAAGGATGCTAAGAATAGCATCAAAGTATATTTTACAAATTGATACATGAAATTATGAGTTTATGTAAATGAAATTAGTTTTCAAAAAATACCTCCGTAGACTCACAACCTGTCAAAATAATTAGGAAGGATTATTTTGTAATGACAAGCGAGAAGGCAATATATAAAAGGTAAAATTAAACTTTTATTTGATGCACGCAAATTAGCGGTACAATATCTTAATACAAAATTTTATAGCAATACATCTTTGCAATTAATTTTTTAAAAAAAACTTCCTATTTATAATTCAAAACATTCAGTTACGTTGTGCGTCATCAATTAAAAAAAATATTGGTGTGAATTGTCTCAATCTCTCTACAATGTTTAACTGCTGGTCCCCATTGAGTTTGTCTGTTCTAAACTGGAAATTTCTAGCGGTTGGGTTTTATTCTTGAACTATAAAATTTTCAGATAAACGAATATTTCCTTAACATCGCTAATCACTTCATATTAGATTTTTGGGAACCATTTCCCATACCAGATTAATTCAGCACGTGCGGGATTGAAGTGCAAATGGATGATTTATCAGTATATACAACGTTAACCTTATCTATCTGATTAGTTCATAGCTATTTTATAATTACAAATCATTATTCTGTAAAAAGAACTGTTCAATCCTCGTTAAATTTGATTAATAACAAGGAACAAAACGTGCAAGCACGGCTATTGTCAAATTTGCTCTGGATAATCTCAACAAAATGCCAGCAAAATTTAATTTAAAAAGATATAAAATGAAAAATTCAAATAAACAGGAAAATTTCCGTAATGACGACAAGAATTTTCAAAACAGCGATCCAAAAGGTAACTCTTATGATTCAGAAAACCTTGATAATGAATCGGGCGCTGAATCGAAAGATATAACTGAAAAGGATATTGAAGAAGATCTTAAAAATAATGATCCTTCTGAAGGATTTGAAACTCAAATTGATACTGACAGCGATGATACCGAAAATTCCTCTTTTGAAACTATTGAACCCGATCAGGACAATCCCGTTAAAAAGGAGTTCGAAATTGGGAACCTTAGCAACGATGAGCTAAAAGAAGATGAGCAAAGCAGGGATGAAAAAGTAAATGGTGCAGTACATTTTAATAAACCTTCTGAGCGAAAATTTTAATTCTAAGAATCTAATGCCACTCAGCTCCGTCAGTATTGTACCTAATAGTTCTCCAACCCATAAATGTGCTGGGGTTTTACAGGGTTACAATTCTGTAACGCGCTCAAAGAGCGCATCAAATTTTTCTGGGATGCTATTGCGAAAAGCATCATTATGATTATTGTTTTACCGTATTAAAAGCGCGGTTAAACTTTCTGATTGTAACAATAAAGTATAATGAAAGGATGGTATTGATACTGCAAGACACCTTAATGAAACGGCACAAGTATATTATCTATTTTAAGCATAATTGAAATGTATATGTATATTTACATCATCAAACTGTAGCGTTTATTATTGATATCCAACCAAACCATTAAATGAATTTTATTAATCTAAAGTTTTCCAAAATAATTACGGCTCTGTTATTTTTTATTTTCTCATTGCAATGTGCTGCGCAGCATTCTAAAGAGGAATTACTTACCCTAATTAATAAAAAGAATCTGCCTTTAGAAAAAAAAGTGGAGTATCTGTGCGAGCTTAGTTGTCATTTTAGAAGAGCGGATACCATCAAGGCATATCATTATGCCCAGTCAGCACTTGCTTTAGCACGAAATGAAGAGGCTATTGATCAAGAGGCTATTGCTTATGAGGCACTGGCAGATATTGCAAGGTATCAGGAGAATGTCCGCTTGCAGGTAAAATATGCAGATTCCAGCTTTTTACTGGCTGCCCGTTCCGGGAATCCTAAGGCTATTGCATATGCCAATTATGCCATTGCCTACAGACATGAGGCTGTCGGAATTAAGGATAAGTATATCTATCACATGCTTAAATCGCTGGCTTATTTTGAAAAGCAAAAAATAAGATACGACAAACTGGTAAACGGATATGAAAATCTCGGAGGCAGTTTTAGCGACAATAATGATTTGAAGTTCAGCCGAAAATACAATAAAAAAGCGTTGGAATTAAGCTATGAAAGCCGCAATGCGTGTAACATTGCCAATGCTTCGACCAGCTGGGCACTATTTCTTGTAAAAAGCGCAGAGCAAAAGTCTCCCGCAGACCCAAAACTTCTAAAAACTGCTGAGTCTTATTATTTAAAAGCTATTAACTTGTTTGAAAAAGAACAGAAAAAAGGAATACTCAACGCTTCTTACGGGAGGACCTGCCTGAATTTGTCGAGTCTTTATCTGTATCATTTCTTTGAATCGCAACCGGAAAAGACCTTATTTTATCTAAACAAAGCAGAAAAGGCATGCCTCAAGATTAACGTTCCTGTACAACTCATGGTAATGTACGGGCAGCAGGCACAGTTCTACACCAATCTGGGTGACATACCAAATACTGAAAAAGTATTGCAAAAGATCGAGTTGATCATCACGCAAAATCCTACTGTTAATTCCAGATATCGTGCGCTTCTCTATAAAAACTATATGGATCTCGCTGAACTTAAAAATGATTTTAGTGCCTATAGAAAGTATTTCGTACAGTATGACAAAGCAGTTAGTATGATGATTGAAAAGGAAAACAGAGCCAAGGAGTACAATGCGTCGGTACGATTTGAAACAGAAAAAAAATCACAGCAAATTGCAATGCTGCAGGAAAACCTTTCAGCACGTCAAAAAATCAACTACCTTTTTACGGCACTTTTAATTTTTGTATTCTTTACTTTTTTATTTATGCTCCGGTCCTATCATTATCGCCAGAAATCCTATATAAAAAACAACCTGCTGCTTGAAAAAGCTAAAGAAGAGGCAATACTTTTATCTAAAATTAAAGAGGAAGAAACGGTTATTGCTGTATTGGAATCGGAACTTATGGAGAAAGAACTTCGCATTGCTCTTCAGGAGAAAAAATGGAATGAACAACAAAATAATAAGCTGCAACAGAAATTAATGACCAATAATCTGCATTTGGAAAAGAAAAATGAAATTTTAAAAGATATAAAAACTAAATTATCTGAGATGAAAGCAGAAAAATCTGCTGATATTAATACGCTTTCCAAAACAATAGACAGAAATATAGAAGTAGACGAGGAATTTGAACTATTAAAAACAAGCCTCGAGAATACAAATCCGGTATTTTTTTCAACTTTAAAAGAAAAAGCATCCGGCTCGCTGACCAAACTGGATTATAAATATTGCGGTTATATTAAATTAGGATTAAGCACTAAAGAAATTGCAAACCTCATGAATATCGAGCCCCAAAGTATGCGAATGGCCCGGTATCGCATCAAACAGAAATTAAATCTGGATCGCGAAACAGATTTGGATTCTTATCTTACTTCTTTAGAATAATGACAGACTCCACCCCTTTATATACAAGGGATTACGCATTCTTGTAGATAGAAAATAGATGCTCAAAAGAAAATCTGTAGATAGTTTGTATATGTCTATATTGTTTTTGACAACGCAAATAGATGTAGTTTTGGATTGAATTTAAAACTACATCAATGAACAAGAAAACATTATCGATCGTTTCGTACATCACCATAATCGGATGGATTATCGCTTATGTAAATTACAACAATTTACCTGTTAAAGATTCTTTAGTAAGATTTCATCTTAAACAAGGATTGGGAATTGCAATCTTAGGTATACTACTTTCAGTGGCTTTAACTATCATTGCTATTATTGTGCCTACTCTTGCCACTATATTAAGTTTATTACAACTTGGTATTTTAGTATTATGGATTATGGGAATCATTAATGCCAACAATGAACAGGAAGTTCCTGTACCTGTCGTAGGAAAATTATTTACTGATAAATTTGATTTCATTAAATAAAATTATTTTAGTCAGTACGAATGGAAACAATTTCCTACTGGCTTTCTGTCATTGAACCAAAAACCATTACTATGAAAACAGGTCGCTTACTTGGAATCTTGCTTCTCTTTTCTAATCTGATAAACAGTCAGATTATAGATAATAAAATACAAGGATACTATCAGGCCGAATCTGATTCTAATATGTATTCGTTTTTTGACTTTGATGGCAATGGTAAAGTAAATATCGCCGGCTTGGGGACCGGCGATTATTTTACCAAAGGAGACTCCCTTATTGTCTATCCGGATAAAAGCATTTTTAAATTTATAGTAAAAGGAAAGACGCTGACAGGAGTTTCTAAATGGTTAGAAAATAAAGCCTGGGTTAGAAAAGATACTATAACTACAAACAACAGGAAAGATGCCGCTCTGTCTCAGAATAAAGCAGCTTTATTATTTGAATATTATAAGCTAACCGGCAGTGCTAAAACACTAGATTTCATGCTGGATGAGAAAATTAACGACTCTCATACCGAAAAAATCAGCTTGCTTTGCAATAAAGGACTGGGAAAAGCCTGTCTGGATTATTTCGGAATACTGTTAATTCAGGATCAGGGATTGGGATCGCTGCTGAAACCTGAAAAAAATACAAAAGCAAAATCTCCTAATAAAGAAATCATTGCTTTGGGAAATAAAATTATTGCACAAAGCGAACTGGAGGGTTATACTGTACTGGGTTCTTATTATTATATTCTGGGAGACCAAAAAAAGGCAGAAGAGCTCTGGAATACCGGAGCCGACAAAGGAAGCCAGAAATCGGCAATGGCATTGTTTCAACTCGAAATAGGTCAATAAATTAAACATGATATCATTTATACTACTCCTTATGCAGCTTGTAAGTCAGTTTGTTTATGACTTATTAAACTAAATTGCTGAGTACAGCTGTTTATTAATTATTATACTATTACCCTCGAAATGAAAACAAAAACACTACTATTCGCCGCTATGGTATTTCTTTTCTTTCAATCCTGTAAAATGGAAAACACACCCGAGGAATACTTCGATATTACCACATTAAACACTAACATTTTCTTTGAGTTTGGCTCCCGGGACTTCAAAAGAATGCAGCAGGATAAAAATGGAGGCCAACTTATGGCTTTTGATGATAAAAGCACATTTGTTGCCAAATCTTATGAAGATCATATTCTTCGATTTAAAATTCCTTATCTGCAACAAGCTATAGTTAAAATTAAAGATTTAAAACCCACAGATGAAACGGCTCCCATGATTAACGCCTCACTGGATCTCTTTAATTTTGTAAAAAAGACATACCAAACCGATTATCTTAAAACAGCGCGCCTGATGGACCAGAACGTTTCACAGGAAGAAATTGACAAAGCTATCTTAAAAATAGATACCGATAATGCACCTGAATTTGACCGCAGGTATAAAAAATTACGCGATCTTGCGCTTCCATACGCAGAAAAACACGGTATCAAGGTTAAAAACTTTTAACTTATACCAGTTGTTGCTCAACACGATATCAATATTGTCTTTCAGTAATTCTTCAATTTTTTAAATTGATATTTCTCTGTTGATAATGTTTTGTTCTTTATCAGTTTTAGAAATAAATTCCTCCATTTCATCGTAAGATCTTATTTCATGAATAGTGAGTTTCAGATAAATCAAATCAAATAAGTTTTATTGTTTACTATATTCAAATCTCTATACTCGGAATTAATTACAAAGTGATTTAGCTACTGAAATCTCCGAAGAAATTAAATAGGTTGTATTTTTTGAAAACAAAAAAAGCCATTTCATCCTATTGATAAAATGGCTTTTAAGTGAACTGACGAGAATTTAGTCTTTAATAATATTGAAGCCCATAATTCTTCCGCTTTCTTTTAAGCGGAAAGTTTCCTTAACTGTTCTTGTAGTTGGGTTGTACTGGTTAACTCCAGAGAAACTGTCTGTGGTACTGTTCGATAAGAAATAAATTTCTCCATTATGAAAAAATGGATTTTGAGTTGTGTAGAAATTATCCGGCGGTAAATTTAAACGGGTTGCTTTTTTGGTAACCGCGTCGATTTCATTCCAAAACCAAACATCATCTCTGTATTTAACTCCGTGCTGTCCACCACCATAATAGGAAACCGCTCTTGATGGAATTGTAGTATATATTTTGCCATTGTGAGCAAAAAGCCTGTTGAATTCTGCAGGAAACTGATACGATTTCATATCAATTACGAAAGTAGTATCAAAGTTAACCTCTCCCTTTTTGATTCTAAGGATTTTTGAAGAAAGTGCAGAAGATTGTAGTTTCATATCACTTACAGAGGCAAAATACAAATCGCCTGTCACTTCATCCAGACTCCATAAAACGTGATCGATAAAGACACCTAAATTAGTGGTACCAGTCATTCTGGTCACGTTTTCTATTTTTTTTGTAGTAAGGTCATAGACTGCAATGGCAACATCAGCAGTTGATGGTGTTACCTGCCAGTTGCCGGCAGCTTTACTTCCTAACAATAAATCCAGGTATAATTTGTTGTCTCTTTTTGCGATAATCAACTGTCCGATGGATTCTAATGGCTGTCCTTCCGAAAGAGAAGAAAAATCAATCTCACCTGTTCTCTCCATAGTAGTTGGGTTAAATGTCTGAAGTTTTAAACCTCCTCTAACTTTGTCCCAATAGTAACCTTCTGATGCACTAACTACTAAGTAATTAGTTTCATAAGCATTGGACATTGAAGGTAAGAAACCCTGCTCTACAATCTTACCAGACGCATCAATTCCCATTTTATTGATTCCCTGTTTGGTATTTGATACATCATTTACTTTAAAAAGCGTTTTATCTAATGTTCTTCCGCCCAGAGAAGAGGCAACCTGAAGAAAAGGAAGTCCTGATAAATTAATTTCTCTGGATTTGTTGTCTTTTAAGGCATAAACTCCACCGCTCCAGTTGGCAGCACCATTATAAATAACCCATGTTTCATTTTTAGGTAGTGTATCGTCTGTATTCCCGTTATCCGGAGTGGTATTATCGTCATTGCTGCTGCAAGAAAATAAAAGCATACAAGCAGCCATTCCTGCAAGTACTGATCGAAGTGAATTGCTTCTTTTCATAAGTGATCTGATTTTTTGGTTTGATTTAAAAAAAATTATATACTAATTTGAGATGAAAAGACCTTCCCGGCCTCTGCACATTAAAATTGTCATAGAGATTTACATTTCCGATATTTCTACATTCTGCAGACAAAGTTGTTTTATAGGCAGAAAAATGATAATAAACTCCAATATCATTTGAGAACTGTCCTGTTCTTCCGTCTTTTGGAATTATTAATGAGGTCTGAAAATCTTTTACGGGACCAAACAGAGAAGGTTCCTGATTTTTAGGAATGGCGACCAAAAAGAATCGGTGCGTATAATTAGCGTTCCATGTAAAGCGTAAGCCATCACCTTCGCGAAATATATTTTTGAAAGATGCACCGGCCCAGAAATTTCCAAACAAAAACGGAATATTAGGAACTCGTGAATCGTTAAGATATTTGAAAGTGGATTCCTGAATTCCAATTCTTCTAATATCCTGATAGGTGACATTAAATCCGGTATTCAGCCAATTTACAGGAGAATAATTGGTTTCAAACTCAAAACCTTTTATTTCAGTCTGTTCGTAATTAATGTATCTGCTGAACGGAATATCATATTGTAAAAAAATGCCGTCTTTTGCATTTCTGTAAAACAAATTACCGGAAAAAACAAGGTTGCTATTTTCTCTAATAATAGAATACTCCCCGTTTACATTTATATTATTGCTTTTTTCAGGCTTTAAATCTAAATTTTCTTTAATCAGGACCGCATCTCCAAATACCTCAGATTCATCGGGAAGACGAGTGGCATATTCATAAGAGAACTTAATTAAATAGTTTTTTTCTGCCCATTTAAGTCCGGCGAGATATCCAAATTGGCTGTCTGATTTTGAGGACTTCCATGCTGCACCATAATTATCTGTTGTATAACCATTGGTATTGTAATGATAGAATTTTGCAGCTGTAATACCTTCCAGTTTATCATCAAACCATAAAGAGCGCCAGGCCAGTGCCATATTATCTTTTCTGTATTCTGCCGGAATGGTCATTACATCGATCCCTTCAATTGGAGAAATGGCTCCTAAAGGATCACTCCCCTTTCTTCTTTGATATTGAAACAATGCACTAAACTCTAAAAAATTACGTTTAAACAACTCATATTCTGCGCTCAGTCTGGAAGAAACCAAATTGTAATTCAGCTTCTGGAAATTTCCTGACCGTATTTCGCCTGCCTGTAAATTTTCTCCAATAATGTCACCATTCCAGTTGTATCGAACGGTGGCTGTATCTATAAAACGGGTATTAAAATGACTGTAATTACTCAGGAAACTAACTTTTAATTTCTCCTCAAAAAATTTCTTTTTATAATGAACCATTCCGGTGTAATTCTGCTCTTTCGAAAAAGCCTGTCCGTAAACATTGACCATTTGTGCATCATTCTGAATTTGTTTGTAGAAATCAGAATAAATTAAAGTCAGACGAAGATCATCTGCCCAGGATTTGTCTTTTATCCCAATAAAACCCTCGCCATAATTGGATTTTGTCTTGTCGTGAAAACGCTTTACCTTTTTAAAGTCCTCATTTGTAGCATTCTGAATAGGTACATTTACTTTATAATCGTTATCGGAATAATTTAAAGAACCGTTGAATCCGCCATAAAAATTTCTTTTATTTTGGAGGTAAAAATTGACTGTTGCACGATGTGTATTAAAAGAAGCAATTTCATAAGATACTTCTCCAAAATTTTTATTTGAAGTCCGGCTGACTAAATTTACGCCTCCGCCCAGCGCGTCAGAAGCAAGATAAACCGGCATTACACCTTTGTAAATCTCAACTCTGTCGAGCATGTTTACAGGTATTGTTCCTAAACTAAATCCGTGTCCGAACAACTCTATCGGTATTCCATCTTTAAAAATTCGTATTGCTTTTCCCTGAAGTCCGCCCAGATTGATCTGAACCTGTGAACCTATATTTCCATTTGTCCTTAACTTTACTCCGGAAGCACGGTTTAAGAAATCGCCGACATCTCCCGCTTTATCATATTGCTTTTTAAGATCGATAACCTGAACAGAAAAAGGAGATTCATGAATTTGAGTTTTTATGGACTTGTTCTGGACCAGAACTTCTTTAAGATCAGCAGATAAAGGGTTTCCATCAAATATAAACTTGAAATGATTCTCTGTATTACAATCAACAGAAATTGTTTGTTTCAATTTAATTCCGTTATTATTTAAAGCTTCAATAATATGCGAACCCGATGGTAGAGAAACTTCTAATACACCTGAATTATTCGTTATACCTAATGATTTATTATTTGAAAGTATCGTTATATTTGATAATGGTTTTCCAAGATTATCTTCGATCTGAAAACGAACCGGACAGGCATGCGAGTAAAAAATACCGGCCAGAAAGATCAAAATAAGGTGTAATTTAAGCACGAACTTCTTTTTATTTAAACTAATTATAAATTATATTTGCAATGCAAAAGTATTTGATTACTAAGCGAAGTATTTATGAAAGTGGAAGTTTTAATTATGAATATAGAAGTTTAAAATGGCGTTTAAAATCGATTCAAATGACTTTGCAGATTTTCTTGAACCTAATCTTACATCAGATAACAGGTCAGTAAAAATGGAATTGGAAGATCAGCAGGATATAAAATTTGTGACTCCTAAGGGCGATATTTTATATCACGAACAATCTATTTCCGAAAATTTATCCATTCTTCAGGGAAATTATCAATTTTGCGATGACGTTGCAATTTCTGGCAGCGGTGAATCTTCTTTATTAGAAATGCATTTTAATCTTTCTGATCAGAAAATTGGTTATATACATCCACGTTCTGTTAAAGATTTTGTCGCGCCTATGTCTGGCAATATCACTTTTCTTTCCGCTCAGGACAATCATGCCCAAATTGATTTCAAAAAAGATATTCTCTACCATACTTTTGATGTTCATCTTCCTTTGGAAGTGCTAAGCAAATATGAAGGGGAATCTAAAGTGATGGATCAATTTCTGAATAATATTCAAAAAGGTACCAGTACTGCTTTATCCAGAGGAGAAATTAAAATTGGAGCAAAAATCTTTGGAGTTATAGAAGACATTAAAAATTGCATTTACAGCGGTCTGACCCGTAAAATTTATCTGGAATCAAAAATATACGAGCTTTTAGCTTTAAGTCACTATAGCTTGGATCAGAAAAAAGAAACGATAAAACTAAGTGTCAGCGATATTGAGAAAATAAAATTTGCTGCACAGCTGATTCGAGAAAATATTGATCGTCCGTTTACAATTGTAGAACTTGCAAGAAAAGTTGGTGTAAACCAGACTAAGCTAAAAGAAGGTTTTAAATCTATTTTTGGCGATACGGTTTTTGGTTATCTGCAAGAAATTAGAATGAGCAAAGCAAAATCATACTTAACAGACACCTCGTTGTCCATTCAGGAAATCAGTCATCTTTCAGGCTACCAAAATGTTTCTAATTTTAGCATCGCTTTCAAACGGATATTTGGCTATCCGCCGACGAAATTAAGAATATGTATCTAATACTACATTTTAAAATTATAACTTTTTCGTTATTACAACTTCAATATCAAATAATTATAAATTCGTATAATAATTTATTCCTCTTGCGGTAACGAACTAATTAAGAATAACAACCTTAACAGAATAATTATCGTCACGACCATCTTTCTACCAGATACTCCATTTTCTGTGGTAACCCCAATTAAGCCGCTGGCAAGACCTCATCTTCCTCTAAATAAAAGCAAAATAATTCTCCCTGTACAATTCTGTACGTAAAAACGGACTTTAAAACTCCTTCCTTGTCTCATTAATTCCCAATTTTACATTATGAGCCGGCCGGCTAAGAGCATAATGATAATTGGCAATAAGCAACTGTGATTAAATCAGTCTTCATAACCGGAAGAATTAGTTGCTACTAATGCATTATGTCTTATTACATGTTACTAACTATTATTTATTTACTAACCTTTATTTTTTACACTATGAAAAAAATATTAAAATTGACCAGCTTGCTGTTTCTTACGGCATTATTAAGTATTTCCTGTGAAAAAGAACAGGAACCTGAAGTTCCTCAGGCCACTTCAAAAGAAATCAAACCAGGAGAAACTGATCTTCAGAACGAAAACGCTATACAAGAAGCAAGCACCGCAAAAGCAGCTGCTGCGGCCCGCACTATCACGCTGCAGACCAACACACTTTCTTGTCCGGGAGGTCTTTGTACTTCCTATGGCGTATGGTCTACAGGCGTTTACACCGTTTGGTTTACCATGAAATTTAATTCGGGATTTTACTGGAGCAGAGGCGGCAAATGTGGCTATGGTATATTGATTGGCGACCAGAATACCGGCGGCGACCCTGGCTGGGACGGTAATGGCGGAAGTGCCCGATTTATGTGGTACTGCCCAAATGGCTCCAATACTTCTAAAGGAAGCGGTGCGTATCTCCAGCCTTACGTTTACTATAAGGATCAGCCGGGACAATATGGTAATGACTTCGGAAAAAAATATTACATTCAGGAAGGGGTTACCTATAATTGCCAGATTTCGTTAAAGCTAAATACCGGTTCCAATACAGACGGTTACGTAAAATATTATGTAAATGGCACGGAGATATTGAACCAGAAAATACGCTGGGTCACAAACGATTCCAAACGTAATGTTAATGCTGTTAGTCTGCATACTTTCCGTGGCGGAAGTCAGGAATACTGGAAAGCGCCTGTTACAAGTTCTATTTATTACCCAAGTGCCTCCTGGGATGCGCTTTAGAGCTTTTTGAAAAATTTGTAGTGATAAATTGAGCCTGAGAATCGTGAATTCTCAGGCTTTTTTTATTTACTTAAAACTATTAATATAGATGTTTTTTCTTTTCCATCTCTATCTAAAATGATCAAAACACTTCCCTATTCTGCTTGTACTTACAGTTTTTGAATATACACAATAATAAATCTATATATAACCTAATCTTTGCAGTACATAGTAAAATACACCGCCAAAAAAATAAAGTATGACATCACAAACATCAGCAGTATATCTAATATTTACACCCGGCAGATACAACTCAAAATATAATGAATAATAAAGCGCTGTCAAAAATATATACCAAAGTGAAAATTTAAAAAATGGTTCTTTTTTAAGATATCTAAAAAGTAATGTTGTATACGCCAGAACAAGAGGAATACATAAAAAGTCGTTGACATAATTATTAATCCACTCCGGCAGATTTACCTCTAAACGCTGCAGAACATATATAAGTAATGCTATTGAAGATAGAAACCAAAGTATATTTCTTTTTACGATGCACTTCAAAGTCGACTTACTAAAGCAGATCGAATGTAGGACGACAATAGATTTTAATGAAAACCGATATTTTATATATAATTTTATCATACTAAAAATCTGACCTTAACCCTAATGACTTTATGAGATTATGTTTTTATTTTTTTATAATCTCAGAAAGAAGTTTTTAACCCGCTGCAACGGCGACAACAAATGCAATTAATGCACCAATAACCATAGCCAAAAATGTCCATACCCATTGTACGGTAGAAGCCCAGAAACGGATTATCGAATTGGGATGTTTAAGGGCAGATTTAAAAATACGGTCAAACCCAGTCTCTTTTTCAGGTCGCAGGTTTTGGAGTTTTTCCTTTCTTTTCTCCTCCTCTTCCATTCTTCGTTTGAGAACTATATTTATAATAGTTCCGCAGTTCTGACAATAATCCAGATTATAATTTACCGTGCCACAACTTAAACATTTAATGTATGAATGCTCTCCCATAAATTGATTATAAAGATAATTAGCTCATACGAGCTAATGCAAATATAAAAAATATTATTAACTTTGCTCACCTGAGCTAAATATAGATGAAAGATAAAATAATTAAGACTTCCGTTGCCTTGTTTAACGAATTCGGTGTCAGTAAAACCAGCTTCAGAAATATAGCGGCATCTCTAGCTGTAAGTGATGGTCATGTCCGGTATTATTTTAAGACTAAAGAATCCTTACTCTTGGCGATCTTCGAGCAGATGAACACCGAAATACTTCATTTAGCTGAGCATTCTCCAATTAATCACAGCAACATCAGGAGTGGTCTGAAAGAAAATTTGAAGCATGCCTTTCTGATCATGATTCGATATAGTTTCTTTTTTACCGAAGCGCCGACTACTTTTAACCAGTTTCCGCAAATATCACTTTATTATAAAAAATTAGTCAGAGATCGAAAAAACCTATTTCTCACATTATTTAAAACATTAATAAAGGAAGGATTTTTTAGAAAAACATTTTCTGATCAGTTACAGGAATATGCTTTTTACAGCATTTTTATAATTTCTGATTCATGGATACGCCACTACATGATAACTAACAATAAGCTGCCCGATCTGGAGGCAGCAGAATTCCACAGCAGTGTGGCATTTAGTATTTTGGAACCTTATATCAAAGAGCATCCTAATGAATAATTATTTGACTGTAGGGCATTTTATTAGTCTGCTCTTAATGATAAAACCCAAATTATCTGCGAGACATTTTTTATACTTCTTTTCTATTTATATTTAAAGCGTTCATTTAATAATTACATTTAGCAAAAAAATAATGGTCGAAACAGCCCGTTTAATTATCAAGCCTCTCAATTACGAACAGTTATTAAAATATTTGCGTGTAGATAATTCCCTGGAACAGGAATTTGATCTTCATGATTCTGCCAGGTCGCTATCGCCTTCCCTTAAGGAAGCATTTGAACAATCTTTTCTGCCAAACGTTGCTGATCAGACAAAAAATTATCTGTTTTTTACATTGTGGACAGTTATCGATAAAGAGGAAAGGAGAATGGTCGCCGATTTATGTTTCACGGGTGAGCCAAACAGTGAGGGCGAGATTGAAATTGGATACGGAACTTATGAAAACCAACGAGGCAAAGGTTATATTTCTGAGGCCGTTGGAGGTATGGTCGAATGGACTAAAAGTCAGCAGGGAATAAAGGCCATTATTGCGTCGACTGAAAAAACAAATATTGCCTCGTCTAAAGTGCTTCAAAAAAATAACTTCATAAGAACTGAAGAAAATGAACTTTTATACCATTGGAAATTACTGTTGGACAGAAATGTTTAATCTTCTTTTCAAATTGAATTAAAACAAAAGTTGCTCTACTCCACTCCTGTCTTCTCCTGATAAACTAAATCTGCAACAAAAACATACTAAATATAGTATCTCACCTGTAATTCTGCAACAAAGTCATTGAAATCATGTAATGCCTGCCGTTTTAAATGAAACTATCTTAGTGTAAAATTTTTAAATTGAAAAAAAACATAAAGCGAATAGCAATTTTAGGAGGCGGACCCAGCGGTTTGTTCCTTTATAAAAGGCTTGTAGAATCAGAAAATACAGGTATTGAAATTACAATTTACGAACGTAAAGACAAACTCGGCGCTGGTATGCCATACAGCTCTGAAGGTGCAAATGACGAACATGTGACAAATGTATCGGATAATGAAATTCCGCACATTGTCAATTCTATTGAGCAATGGCTGCAGACTGCACCAGCAGAACTACTGGAAAGATTTAATATAAATCCTGCCCAATTTAATGAATACAAAGTACTTCCAAGAATTTTATTTGGCTATTATCTTTCGTCGCAATTTGATCTGCTCCGGGAAATCGCTGCCATAAAAGGAATTACTACTCATATTCATTATAAAACCAATGTACTCGACATAGCTTACAATCAGCAGGAAAAGACTGTATGTATTGAAACTGCTGTCGGAAAAACAGATTTTGATTATGCAGTTATCTGTACCGGACATAACTGGCCAACCCGTTACGAAGGCAAAGTAAAAGGTTATTTCGATGCTCCGTATCCTCCTTCAAAACTTGCTTTGACATTCAACCATACTGTAGCCATTAGAGGATCTTCTCTCACGGCGATTGACGCCATACGAACGCTGGCTAGATACAATGGGAAATTTATCAAAGACAAAGAAGGTAATATAACTTTCGAGAAAGCAGCTGAAAGCGATTCTTTTAAAATGATCATACACTCCCGAAGCGGTCTACTGCCAGCGGTACGTTTTCATTTGGAAGATTCCCATTTATCGAATGATTCGCTTCTTACGCGGGAAGAAATAGACGACCATCGCAAAACTAATGATGGTTTTTTATCACTTGATTTTATTTTTAAACATAATTTCAAGGAAGTTTTTCGCGAAAAAGATCCTGAATTTTATAATCGGATTAAAGATTTTTCTATTGAAGAATTTGTTGATGAAATGATGGAACTTCGCGAACGTCTGGATCCGTTTCAGCTTTTGAAAGCGGAATACATACAGGCAGAGAAATCGATAAAAAGGCAGGAATCTATTTATTGGAAAGAAATGCTGGCGGTTTTGAGTTTTGCCATGAATCATCCTGCTAAATATCTTTCCGCCGAAGATATGCAGCGATTGCAAAAAGTTTTAATGCCATTAATTTCTATTGTTATTGCTTTTGTGCCACAGAAATCCTGCAGTGAACTGCTGGCTTTACATCAGGCCGGTGTACTGGATATTATCGCAGTTAACGATGATAGCAGTGTAGAACCTCAAAATGGCGGCGGTATTCTTTATAACTTTAAAGACGCAGATCAGGAGGAACAGTCCGTTTATTATAAAACATTTGTCGATTGTATCGGACAGCCGCATTTGTCTTTTGATGATTTTCCTTTTAAAAGACTGCTGTCTCAAAAAGAGGTAAGTCGCGCAAAATTGAAATTTAAATCTAATGAATCTGCGGTTATTGCTTTAAACAACGGGAATTTACTGGTAGAAAAAGACGCTCAGAACAATTATTTTTTAAACGTTTCCGGAATTGCTATTAACGACAATTTTCAAATTATTGACCAGTATGGGGCTTACAATGAAAACATTTTTATTATGGCCGTACCGTATATCGGAGGATTTAACCCCGATTATTCCGGACTGGATTTTAGCGAAGCAGCTTCTCTGAAGATTGCCTCCAGCATCTTATAAAACAGATATAAATCGGGAAGCCGAAGGAAATATATGAGGTACAATTTTGAATGTTATTCTATTTGGACCAAAGTTTGATATATAGAATTCAATAACTTGAAATTATATAAGCAACTGGTATTCAAAGTATAAAAAGTTACAAAGCTGTTTGTGTAATTTGATGTTTAAATTTTTTGACTATGGAAGCTTCCGATCTGTCCCATAACGAATCCAAACGTCTTGATGCCCTGAAACGCTATAATATACTGGAGACCTTGCCCGATAATGCTTTTGACGATGCTACCGCGCTGGTATCTTATATCTGCGAAGTACCTATTGCTTACATTTCATTTGTTGATAAAAGCAAACAGCTGTTCAAATCAGAAATTGGACTTGGAAATTACGATGCACCGCGGCAAATTACCTTTTCGCGTTACACTATAATGGACTCCAAACTCGTCGAGATTCAGGATACACTGCTTAATGAACGTTTTCAGGACGACCCTGATGTAAAGGGAGGTCTTAAAATGAGATTTTATGCCGGGGTACCTTTACGAACACCGGACGGCTACAATATCGGGGTTTTATGTGCAGCCGACCGTATACCCCGGGAACTTAACGACAGCCAGCGCCTTGCTCTTTTAATCGTCGCGAGACATGTTATAAATACACTGGAACTGGGAACAAAAAACAGCGAACTTGCCAGCCAAAAAATGATTGCTGAACGTGCCGTAGCCGCTAAGGACAGTTTTCTGGCCAATATGAGTCACGAGATCAGGACTCCGCTCAATGCCATTATAGGTTTTACCGAACTGCTTGCGGGAACTGCTCTCGACAATCAGCAACGTGATTATGTTAAGGATGTCCAGACAGCCGGCGATAATCTGCTTTTGATTGTTAATGATATTCTGGATCTTTCTAAAATTGAATCCGGCGGACTTAGTCTGGAGCTTCAGCCTTTTGAGCTAAAGAAAGCACTGCGTCACGTATATGATCTTCTAAAAGTAAAAGTTCCCCAGGCAGTAGAATTCAACCTCTATCTCGATGCTGAACTTCCTGAAACGGTAACCGGTGATCAGGGAAGACTGAATCAGATTATAATGAACCTGGCAGGAAATGCTCTCAAATTTACCAGTGAAGGCGAAGTCACCATAGCGGTAAAAAAGATGGAGGAAACAGATGATTCTTATGTAATACGCTTTTCAGTAAAAGACACCGGTATCGGCATATCAGATGATCACCTGGATATTATTTTCGAACGCTTTACTCAGGCCGAAGAAAGCACGACCAGAAAATTTGGAGGTACGGGACTTGGACTCAGTATTGTAAAGAAGCTGATTGGCATGCATGGCTCGAGCATACATGTTAAAAGCCGTAAAGACCGGGGTTCGGAATTTTACTTCACCATAACCTATCAAAAAACGTTTGAACAGACTGAACGCCAAAAGGTACAACAGGTTAATGATTTGGGAAGGCTGAACATCTTGCTGTGTGAGGATAATCTTTTAAATCAGAAACTGGCGCAGAATGTAATTGAGAGTTTTGGGTTTGATATTGACATTGCCGAAAATGGCGACCGCGGTATCGAACTTCTCTCTGAGAATTCGTATGATCTGGTGCTCATGGATCTTCAGATGCCGCTTCGTGACGGTTATCAGACTACGAGTTATATCCGTAAGGAATTACAAAACTCCATTCCAATTATAGCCATGACCGCGCACTCCCTTGCCCGGGAACAGGATCGCTGTTATGATGCGGGCATGGACGGCTATGTCCCAAAACCCTTTAAACAATATGAGTTACTGGAAGCCATTAAAAGCGCCCTCAAAAAAGAACCCCGGTCCACAAAACGTCACATCGCTAACCTTTCGCGTATTGAAGAAACGGACCGTTTAAAACCGGGCTGGAAAAAAGAAGTGACTACCCAGTTTATAGAAAAGGCACCGCTTGAACTCGCAGCATTTAAAAAAGCGATTAAAAGTTCCGACTTTAAAGCGGTTGCACAAATAGCCGAACAGCTTCAGATCTGGATGCATCTTTTTCTTTTGGATGGACTGAGTATGCATTTGTCTGCTATTGAAAGAGAAGCGCACAAAAAAGAATTCACAGTCGAAACAGCCGACAGCATCGAAATTCTGAGCTGCAGTATGGAGGAAATAGTCACGAATCTTCAGCAACAGCAGTAAAATTTTGTTCTTTTTATCTGTATAAATTCATTTCTATTCTGATTATAATAAAGGAAAAGAAAATTGAGGTATGGGCTGAGGCTTTAAAACTAAATACTCATCCAATTCGTATATAAAATAAAAACCGGGCTATGATTATTACAACACTGCGTTTACATGCAAAAATCTATAGTTATCTCAAATTAAACCAGCACCGTTCTGTGCCGTTTAAAGAGTTGTGCAATTTTGTTTATCATTGCGAACAATCGCAGATTTCAAACGATTATTTTCCTACTGAAATACAATCTCAAATGCATGTCATGGATCTGCTGATTTTTCTTTCTGATTTGCAGTTAATTACCTTAAACGAAATCACAGACCAAAGCAGTATAAGTTTGTTGAGTCAGAATTAGTGCTACTTTTTTACTAAACATTTTATTCTCTTTGAAAGTAACTGTTTATTAAAGACCAGCAGATTTTTATTCATCAATAAATAACAGCTTTCTGCACAAATAGAAAAGCCATTCAGACTCAAAGAATCTGAACAGCTTGAATGTTATTATATTGATTTTTATAATTTGAAATATATTTTATAAAAAAGTACCAAAACGCTCAAAATGGCAGGTGTATCCGTTTGGATTCTTTACCAGATAATCCTGATGATATCCTTCTGCAGGCCAGAATTCGGCCATTGGCTCAAGCTGTGTTACCACAGGACCATTCCATCGACCAGAATTATTGACAATTTCTATCACTTCTTCCGCGGTTTGTCTTTCCTCTTCATCCTGCAAAAATATAGCCGATCTATAGCTGGATCCCCTGTCATTTCCTTGTCTGTCTACCGTTGTCGGATCATGCACACGAAAAAAATAATCGAGTAATTCCTTATATGAGGTTTGGCGCGTATCATACGTAATTTCAAGTCCTTCGGCGTGTCCGGGATGGTTTTCATACGTAGGATTCGTGTTTTCACCACCTATATATCCCACTTCTGTATTGACTACTCCGGGACGAACCCTGAATAAATCTTCCATTCCCCAAAAGCATCCGCCTGCGATGTAAACTTTCTTTATATTTTCCATAATTCTTATTTTAAATATACTTTATTTCCAAAATTTAAAACTGTAAGATACTAAAGTTATCATAATCTGCAACCCCTTCGAAATATCAAATTACATTCAAATTTAGTCTGATCTCAAAGAAGGAAGTTTCAAATGGATCATTTCCTGCAGGGCTTTAATAAGGTCGCTGAAATCGCCCTGCTTCTTAAGAAAGCCTGCGGTTTTATGTTTTTCTACCAGCTCTTTAAGAGCCACTTTAGAATGACCGGAATAGAATACTACCGGAATTTTCTTAATACCCTTAATGCCGCGAAGCAATTTCATAAATTCACCTCCGTCAAGATAAGGCATATAATAATCCAGGAATATAATATGCGGAAGCTTTTTGCCTTCCTTTAATTTTTTTAATGCATCGAGTGCATTATTTTCAACCGAAATTTTGATCGAATCATCAACCGCTTTTACAGCCATGGTGAATATTTCCGCATCATCAACATCGTCATCAACCAGTAAAATGTAGTTATATTTCATTCTTCTAAAGTAAAAAGGGTGTCCAAAACTTTCCTTATTAAATTGTCCTGATAAGTTACGCAATTCCCAGTATTATTTTTTAATTCCCATTATAAATATAGCAATATAAACTTAGTCATAATTTAATACAAATTTGAAACCGATTGATGTTTGATTGCTAATTGCAAAAAAAAACCTGAGAAACAATTCTCAGGTTTTTATTAATACATTTCAAAAGTAACTCTAATTTTTGGGCGTTATAATTTGATATTTACCGCTAAGATGCATCAAACTAAAGAGATGCATTAATCCATCATAATATGGATCAAAATAACCATCTTCATAAGGTTCAAGTTTAGCGTTCCACACCGCATGAACAAAATCCATACTGTCTTTATTGTGATTTACAAGTGAGGCTGTCGCTGCTGTTGACACTAATCCGATCGAATGTCTCAGTTTTTTGACCGGACCGGCCTGAAGTATAAAATCTGGTGTAGTACCATCGATATTATACTGATCTACATAGGTATCCAATCCTTTTGATCGTAGAAAATTCTGAAAACGGGCTGCGTAATCTTCCTGCCATTTTTTATCTTTTCCGTACCAGGTATAATCCATCGCTATATTCATGGGAACACGCCATGAATCGTAACGAAATGCTGCAGGCATCCAGGATGTAGAATGTGGTTCGCCGTTAAACTCGGTGTAATCTGCATTTAAACCGGTAACAGGATGACAGGCTTTATGCAGAAAATTACGGGAAACTTCCGCACATTCTTTGTAGAATTCCTCATGTCCGTCTTTCGCATACAAAGCCCATATTTCATAAAAGGCAGGAACATGGTAAGAAGGATCTGTCCAGTTATAACCTCCACCTTCGGGAACAAATGTTATTTGCTTGTGCTCTGTGTTTATAATATTGTATACATTTCCTGTCCCGTCCTTTTTCCACATAGCATCCAATATTCTTCTTGCTTCTTTATAATAATTTATTCCCGTATTGTTGCTCCATTTATTAGATGCAAAAAGCAGACTGGTAATATAATATAATTCTCCGTCTGAAGCAGAGCCGGCAGAATTTTGTTTTTTAGTCTGTGGATTAACGCTCCATGCGAAATAAGCTTCCCGCGGACCATCCTGATGCTGCATGTATTTTACCGACCACCTCCAAAGACGGTCAAAAACTTCTTTTTTATCGAGCTGCACTGCGATCATCATTCCATAGGACATTCCTTCAGTTCGGGCATCATTGTTTTTAATATCAGAAACATATCCTAACGAATCTCCTTCTTCAAAATAAACTTTTGTTGGTCCCTCAAAAACATCATAATAGGCTTTTGCCAATTTTTTATCTATGTCAGCCTGAGCGTAACCTGCTTCTTTAAAAAGATTACGGTATTGAGGTCTTTTTGTTGTATGGTCTGACTTATTTTTATTTTGGCTAAAAGCCGATACCGGAACAATCAACCCTAAAACCAAGATAAAAATCAAAATACTTTTCTGGTATTTATTGTTGGAATTTTTCTTTGAAAACATATTTATTACTTTTAATTGAAATGCAAAATAGCACAAGTTATTCTTTATATAACGAACCATGAAAGCATGACTACAAATCACTTAATCCTACTTATTCCTTTTATAATTTGTATAATTTTCTGAATGGTGCCGTCTTTATTATAATGCAATAATTGACAGAACATCTGTAATTCAGATTCTATTTTTCATTCTTATTTTTGTTGGATCAGATTAGGATAATAAATTGCAGTTTTAGCTGTCTTTTTTTTGATCGCCTTGCTGCATAAATAATAAACAGCGCAATTATTGCGCTGTTTATCAAACACTAACTTAAACTAACCAAAATTTAAATTCTCTTAATAACCAGGATTATTATCGCTTGGCTTTATATTAGGATTCGAAGAGGTTTCTCTGTTTGGTATTGGCCATAATTCGCTTTTACCGGCAGTAAAACCTGTTCCCTGTAGTTCTGTATCTGCAATTCCCCATCTTATAATATCGTCAAAACGAGATTGTTCTCCGGCAAACTCAACTTTACGTTCGTGAACAATAGCAGCAAATACGGCCTCCTTTGTGGCTGCAATATTTGTTGTTAAATTAGCTCTGTCCCTTACCTCTTTAATGTATGCGATTGCTGCAGTTTGCGAGCCTCCGGCTCTTTGGTTTTCACATTCGGCTTTCATAAGCAATACATCTGCATAACGCATTACTTTAAAATTAATACTGGATCTGGTTGCTTCATCTTCTCTTACATAATAGTTTTGATATTTTTTCCAGCCCGCTCTCCTGATCCCGGCAGAAGTTGTAAAATTACTTGCTGTCATAACCTTAGCTCCTTTTAGATAAGTTGATCCCGGCACATAAAAAGTATCACCAAAACGATTATCGCCGGCCTCATAAGAATCCAGTAAATTGTCTGATGGATATACATTATACCAGCTCAGGTTACCATATTCCTGACCTCTAAGTGTTGATTCCTCAAAACCGGTTCCTCCACTGTCACCAACAGCTCCCCATTGATCTCCTGTTCCGTTTTTCTCGTCAAACTCAATTTCAAAAATAGATTCTTTTCCATGCTCCGTCTCTTCCATAAAGTTGTTGTAAAAACTGCCTTTATCCTCAAGACTATATCCTGTCACATTATTTAAGGCAGTCAGCGCCTCATCGTATTTCTTTTCATACAATAATACTTTACCCAAATACGCATAAGCAGCTTCTTTATTAGCTCTTCCTGAAGTTTCTGAGGCTTTCGGCAAAAGATTTTGAGTCGCAAATACCAGATCCTCTTCGATCAGCGCGTATACTTCTGCCTTAGGGCTTCTGGCCTTACCTATAATAGTAGCTGTTTTATAAATTGGAATATCTCCAAAACGTTTCACCAACAGAAAATAATAGTAAGCTCTTAAAAAATGAGCTTCTCCTAAAAATTTATTTTTCTGTTCCTGAGATAAAATTGAATTGGATAACGCATTGATTTTATCTTCATTATCCAAAACAAAATTAGCTCTGGAGATTCCGATGTAACAAGATTCCCAATAATATTGAATGATGTCATTACCGGCATTAAAAGAAAAATCCTGAAAAGGTTTTTTATTTCCTTCCAATTGTGGGTTTCCTAATGCGTCTTGTCCCATAAGGTCCATAGCGAAGAAAAAATTTCTTCCGTAAAGGCCTCTTGTCTGTAAATTGGCATAAGATGCATTTACGGCAGATTGTACCTGATCTTTAGTTTTAAAGAAGGTTTCCGGCGATAAGGTATTAGGATTCGTTAATTCTAATTCACTTGTGTCACATGAAGTTATGGTTAAAACTCCCGACAATACTATAAGTATATATTTTATTTTTTTCATCATTTTTATATATTAAAATGTAACATCAAGTCCAAAAATCACCGATTTTGGCTGTGGATATCTTCCTAAATCAATACCTGCAGAATTTGCATTTGCATCTGCACGTGCAATTTCCGGATCCAGACCGCTATAATCTGTTATCGTAATAAGATTTTGTCCGCTTACATAGAATCTAACTTTTGAAAAATAAGATTTAAATGCATCTCCTGATAATGTATACCCAATTGCAATATTTTTTAATCTGGTATAAGAACCATCTTCAATATAACGCTGGTTTGCAGAGGACCAGTTAATGTCTGCACCCTGCGCCCTTGGCAAAGTTGCCGATGGATTGCTTACTACTCCGTTTACCACTATTGCTCTGTCCAGAACATCTGTACCCGCATTAAACAAACGGTTCATTCCTTTTAAATCGAAGGTATTCGCATTATAAATATCATTTCCCTGTACTCCCGATATAAAACAATTGAAATCGAAATTTTTGTAAGCTGCAGTAAGATTTAATCCGTAAGTAAAATCCGGATATGGATTTCCAATATTTGTTTTATCTTCTGAATTGATTACTTTATTACCATCACGATCAACAATTTTCAGGTCACCGGGCTTTATAGAAGTCTGACCCGGTCCAAAAACTGCATCAACTTCTGCCTGATTCTGGTAAATTCCATTGGTCTGGTATCCGTAGAAATAAAACAATGGCTGTCCTACTTCCAGTCTGGAGAAGTTTTCCAGACCCGCTCTCGCTGCCGGTCCGCCTAAAACACTGGTTACTCCTGGTGCTAAACTGGTTACTTCATTTTTACTTGTTCCTAAATTCGCTGTAGCAGACCAGGTAAAATCACCTTTTCTGTCATTATAACCTAATGATATTTCGAATCCGCTCACTTTTACGTCTGCAATGTTTTGAATTTGAGTTCCGCCGCCCGCAGATCCCACAGAAGCAGGAAGAGGCACTGCAAAAAGAATATCACTACTTTTATTGTTGAAATACTCGAATGACCCTGTGAATTTTTCATCAAATAAACCAAAGTCCAAACCTATATTTCGGTCCATTTTTGATTCCCATTTCAGATCAGGATTAGAAGCTACACCTAAAGAAACTCCGGGTGCATTTTCGCCACCAAGCGGATAATTATAACTGGCCAGCAAAGTAGCGCTGTACTGGTAATTGTCGATTCTGTCATTTCCTGTTGTTCCGGTACTTGCTCTAAGTTTTAAGGTACTAAAAACTGAGTTTTCCATAAAACTTTCTTTAGCAATATTCCATCCTAAAGCAACAGAGTAAAAATTACCCCAACGGTTATTCGCTCCAAATCGTGAAGAGGCATCTCTACGACCTGAAACAGCCAGCAGGTACTTATCATTATAATCATAATTGATACGGGCAATGTAACCGATGTTTTTTTCGACATAATTCGCAGAACTTAAACTCCCCTGATTGTATCGAAGCTGATCAATTTCATTTGAAATATTATAACGGCTTCCGGCTGCTAAATTTTGAGATTTTCCGTCGATTTTAGTAATAACCCCCAGTACTTCAATATTATGTTTCTCTGCGATAGTAGTTTTATAATTTAAACTATTATCAAACACAATAGTCTGTCCCTGACCATTTGTTTCATTAGTAGTAGAAAATTCCTGTTTATGATAAGAACCGTCCTGAAAACTAGGAACAAAAGTGTGGTCTTTGCTTGTATAATAATCCAATGAAACCTGTGATCTGAATTTCAGACCTTTATAAATATCTAACTCAGCAAAAATATTTCCGATGATAGATAAACCGTTAATTTTCTGATATCCTAAGTTCGCCACACGTACAGGGTTTTCTGCATCGTTACCATCGATAGCACTTGGTCCCTGATATCCGCCCGGATTATTTTGATTGTAAATAGGCAGATAAGGAGCCGATTTAATAGCATGTTCCAGTAACGTTCTTCCTCCTGAACTGCGCTCCGGATTTGTGGTGCTAAAAGAAACTCCGATATTACTTCCTATTTTAAGTTTTCCGATATCCTGTGTATTATTAGCCCTGAAAGAATAACGCTCGAAACCAGTATTTATAATGGTTCCTTCCTGTTTCATATATTCTGCAGAATAGCGTGATGTAGAAGTCTCTGAACCATTAGAAAAACTCAGGTTGTAATCCTGCATGAGGCCGGTTTGAAAAATCTGATCCTGCCAGTTGGTGTTTATATTTCCAAATTCGGCTGCTCTTGCTGTTAAATCACTCCCTAAATCCTTAGCATACTGAAGGTACTGCTGGGTATTTAAAACATTGTATCTTTTGGTAACTTCCTGACCTCCCACGTAAGTACTAAAATTGAGCTGACCCGGGCCTTTTTTTCCTTTTTTGGTTGTCACCACGATAACGCCGTTGAATGCTTTCGAACCATATAAAGCGGTAGTAGATGCGTCTTTTAAAACCGAAATACTTTCGATATCGTTCGGACTCAAACCGGAAAGATTCCCTGTTAATACCCCATCAATTACATACAATGGAGCACTGTTTCCCATTGTCGAAAGACCACGAATACTAACTGTAGGATTTGAACCCGGCGCACCGTTTACAACCGTAACTCCAGCCGCACGACCTTGCAGCGCAGATTCTGCGTTTGTAATTGGAACAGCAACAATATCTTTTGAACTTACTGTTGAAATGGCCCCTGTTACTTTGGTTCTTTTTTGAGTACCGTATGCGACTACCACTTCATTTAAGGTTTGGGTAGATTGTGCGAGTGTAACATTGATTGAAGTGCGGTTTCCCACAGTTATTGTCTGCGCAATCAATCCGACAAAAGAAAAGGTTATTTTATCTGTGGGATTTACTCCGCTTAAAGAATATTTACCGTCAAAATCAGTTGACGCACTATTCGTAGTGCCCTCTATAATAACACTGGCACCAGGTAATGGAATTCCGGAAGGATCTGAAATGACACCCTGAACTGTCTTTGATTGTGCCATTATGATCTGACTGCTCACTAACAGCAGTCCGATTAATGCAATTTTGAAATTTAATTTCATACTAAATGGTTTTTTGTTTGGTTTAAATAGTTTGTTGAAATCTGAATTAGTGCAGTTGTTTGTATCGATTATGAAACGTTATATTAATAAGTGGTTAATTTATTAGTACAGAATATATTTCACTGAGAATCAATTGATACATTACAACATCAAACAAATATAGAAAAACAATTACAAAAACAATCGGTTGTTTTATTATTTTTTTAAATAATATTCAAAAATTAATAATAATAAAAACACATAAAATAATTATAAACTAATTTTAATGAATATATAATAATTTAGAAATGTTTAAAAAAAGAAAATGTAGCGATTTGGTAATCAATTATATCATTTTATAAAAAAAATATAATTGTCGCAATTCTTCAAAATACTTAAATACGTAAGTTAAAGATTATAAATTAATGCTTTTTGAAAGTGTTTTACTATTTTTAGGCTATAATTTTATGACAGTCAACTTTAATAATAGATTTTATAACAATCGGTTGCTAGTTTCTTATTATAAAAAATGAAATTATGTTGCTTTTGAGGCATCAAATTTTTACACCAGAAATAAGTGATTTTGCATGAAGCCTTTAAAAGAAAAAACCATCTGAATAAGATGGTTTTCAATGGAATAGTAAAATACATAATCTATTTATGTCATAATTTAATTGGTTATTAATACGCCGCCATTACACGGAATACTGATTTCGACTTCCGGATTCTTGTTAATCTTCAGTTTTGTTACTTTGCCTTTTAAGTTTTCATCATCGGTATAGCTTTTCACTTCTGTTCCCAAACCAAACATATCAAGTCTTACTCTGGCTTTTAATGTTTTCTTTTCAGCATTAATTCCCGCAATGTACCATTTGCTTCCTGTACGACGCGCAAGCAGTACATATTTCCCCGGATAGCCTTCCAGAAAGCGAACTTCATCCCAGGTTGTTGGCACTTCTTTCATAAAGTTAACTGCCCATTCCGGAGCATCGTTTAAGTTGTTCGGTGCCAGCGCAAAATGTTGTACACCACTCTGAAACAATACCGCGGTCGCTAAAGCAAAGACATCAGAAGTCATTCTTTTCGAGCCTTTGTTGGGAATATTGTCACTGTTATAAAACTCATTTAATGCACTTCCACCAAAATCCATACTACCAACCGTGTTTCTTATAAACGGATGTATGGCAGCATTGGTTGCTTCATTATTACAGCTTTCCTGTCCAAAATGTAAATTTTCGCTTGCCAGCACAGCTTCTCCAGCGGCAAAATTGGGATACATTCTTTCCCAACCGCGCGGTAAAGTACAGCCGTGAAAAATAACCATTATTCCGAAATCGTTGGCATCAGTCAGAATATCCTCGTATAATTTCATGGTTACTTGTTTGTCTCCGCCAAAAAAATCAACTTTAATACCTTTTACGCCTATACTTTTCATCCATGCCATTTCCTTACGGCGGATTGCGGTATTATCCATTAAACCTCTGGGACCTTGCGGAGCATCATTCCAATATCCGTTTGAATTGTACCACAAGTACAACCCTACTCCTTTTGCTTTTCCATAGTCTGCCAATTCTTCTATCTTCTCACGACCTATCTGTGTATCCCAAAGAGCATCAACCAAAACAGTCTGATAGCCCATTGCTGCGCTAAAATCAATATATTGTTTTTGCACCGGAAAAGTAGTATTGTTGTCCATTTTTATAATCCAGCTCCAGGTACCTTTTGTGTATTGATATTCTTTACTTGCTTTGTATTTTGGCTTAACCAGATCAAACGGAATGGTGGTTTCTACAATGGGTGCAAGCGTTTCTCCAAAAGTTAGTGTTCGCCATGGCGTTTCTCCTGTAAGCGGTATTCCGGGCGCTGTTGTTCCGTTTCCACTATTTTCACCTTCTGCCGGAAATCCAATGGTGTAAAGGCCGTTCGCATGGCCTGTTAACTTACTGGCACAATAACCGCTGTCTACCCCTGTTTCTGAAATCAAAATCCAGCCGCTATTTTTTACTTTAAAAAGACACGGAAAGGAATACCCATTTCCCAGCCCGTTTTTCCCCATACTATCATCCAGCGTATAAGAAGTTTCGTAGCTTGGCGCGGTACGGGCAAATCCGGTCATTGGTTTACTTTGCGGACAAAGGAACGTGGTGGTTCCTTCCGGTAAAACAAAGCCCGAAACTTCTTCCTGAACCACACAGGAACGGGATTCTTTTTGAGGATATACTTTGTATTTAAAAGCCACATTGTTATTGCTTACGCGAAAAATTATGTCTATAGCGGCTTGTCCCTCTTTTGTAAACGAAAAAACCGCTTCATTGGCATTGTAATGCACCGCACTTTTTTTGATATTTTTCAATTCATAGGTTTCTTGAATTTTATTCTGGACGATATTAGTTTCTAAACTTAATCCGGAACTAAAATCACCAACGCTTGTTTTTAAACCCAACGGCGATTTTTCCAAGAAAATTTTTTCATTGTACGTTACACCATAAACAGGCATTCCACTAGCAACAGAAACGGAAACTTGCAGTTTTCCATCCGGACTTTTTACAGTTGATTGCGCGTTTAGTTTAAAAAAACCAATTAAACATAAACCTATAACAGTTTTAAAATTCATAGCAGACTTTAATTATTATTTTTTAATTATCTAATACCATTGATGCTGCAAAACCAGCTTTTATCGAATAATAAGTTTTGTCATTTTTAAATCTTTGGCAGCAGAACTATTCCCATAATATACCTCATATTCTCCCGGGGTTACTTTCATTGCCATCGTTTTAGCGTCGTAAAACTCAAACGAAGACGACGGCAGGTCAAGGGTTACATTTTCTTTATTACCTGCTTTTACATTGATTCTTTTAAAAGCTTTTAATGTTTTTAAAGGACCGTCTGTATCATTTACTTTTCTAACATATACCTGAACAATCTCTGCTCCGTCACGTTTACTAACATTTTGTACCGGAACGTTTAATTGAATTTTTTCATTTGGTTTTATAGTAGTTTTACTCAGTTTGGCTGTGCCAATAGTAAATTTAGAATAACTTAATCCAAAACCAAAAGGGAACAATACATCTGTGGTATATCTGTACGTGCGTCCTTTCATGGAATAATCTTCAAAATCACCTAATATTTCTGAATTTTTATAAAATGAAACAGGCAGTTTTCCGGCAGGATTATAATCTCCAAAAAGAACATCGGCCACAGCCTGACCTCCGGATTCTCCCGGATACCATGCCTGTAAAATAGCATCACAGCTGGAAGTTTCTGGCGTTAAGGCTATAGCAGAACCGGAACAGTTTACAAAAATTACTTTTTTCCCTGCTTCTTTTAGTTCTTTTAAACATTTTCTCTGAACAGCCGGAAGATCTATATTGGTTCGGTCACCACCTTTAAAACCGGGATAAGAAACCGGCATTTCTTCGCCTTCAAGCAAAGTCGAAAGTCCGCCCACAAATACTACAGTGTCAATGCCTTTTAATTTTTGGATTAAAGAAGTAAAATCGATTGGAAATTCTTTACCAAAATCAAATTCAAGATTGGCCTGCCAATTATTTGACTGCGCAAAAAGCATCTCGATTTTATAGGTTTTGCCCGCTTCTACCGGAAACGGAATATTGCCAGGAACGGTGCGCCAATTGGTGTATTTTGCAATAGATTTTCCGTCAACTATTAATTCAAAATATCCCGTGGCACCAGTTTTAAAAACAAGTGTATCGGTTACTTTTGCTTTAAATTCTGTTTCATATTTTGCCGAAAATCCTTCAAGTTTTACTCCGGATGCAAACTCATGCTGTCCCGCAGTTGTTATTTTGATCGGATTAGTAATCTGTAATGAAATCACGCTTTTGCCTTCTCTGTCCGGGTTATTCCAATAGGTAGCTTTCATCCCTTTTTTGCCTTCAAACGAAATTTGATCAAAATAACTTTGATTTACTTTATCTTCAACCAGATCACTGGCTTTATCATAAAAGGTTTTATCTGCACCCGTTTTTGATTCTATTCCGTCTTTGATCGTAATGGTTTTAACCGGCGTTCCGTTATAATTTCCCCATAACATGGGTTCGTTGGCAGCGTTTGGTCCCAGAACTGCAATTTTGCTTGTTTTATTTAAAGGCAGAATATTATTTTTATTTTGCAATAATGTCATGGATTTTTGAGCCATTTCTAATGCTAACTGCTGATGTTCTTTGCTGTTGAGAACTGAAGGCGGAATTTGCGCCCACGGAACTATAGCATCATCATCCATTTCGCCCAGTTCAAAACGGCCTTCTAAAACACGCTGTAAACTTTTGTTGATGTCGGCTTCTTTAATTAAATCTTTTTCAACCGCTTCCGGCAGATTCTTAAAGGGATATTTCTCCCAAACGCATTCTACATCCGTTCCTGCAAGTACCGCTTTTGAAGCCGCATGAGTAGCATCTGATGAAACTTTGTGCGTGGTATAAAAATCAGTAACGGCTCCGCAATCTGACACTACCATGTATTTAAATCCCCATTCGTCGCGAAGAATACGCTGTAATAATCTTGTGTTACTGCAGCAAGGCTCATCATCAAGACGCTGATAGGCGCACATTACTTCGCGCACATCGGCTTCTTGTACTAAAGCTTTAAAAGCAGGTAAATAGGTTTCGTATAATTCACGCGGATTTACATTGTTTAAATTCAGTTCGTGTCTGCTCCATTCCGGGCCCGAATGCACGGCAAAATGTTTGGCACAAGCCAGAAGTTTACGGTATTTAGCATCTGCCGGGCCTTGCAGTCCTTTTACAACAGAAATTCCCATTCGTGAAGTCAGGTAAGGATCTTCGCCGTAAGTTTCCTGACCGCGTCCCCAGCGCGGATCCCTGAATATATTGACATTGGGTGTCCATACCGACAGGCTTAAAAAACGTTTGTTTTCATTTCCGTTCTTAATCCACTGGTTGTATTTGGCTCTGGCTTCATCAGATACAGCATCAAAAACATGATATAATAATTGATCGTCAAATGAAGCTGCCATTCCTATAGGTTCAGGAAAAACAGTAACATTGTCATTATTTGCGTAGCCGTGCAGGGCTTCACTCCACCAGTTAAATTTTTTAATTCCGAGTCTTGGCACTGCATCCGACTGATCGCACATTAATGCTGCTTTTTCTTCGAGCGTTAATCTCGAAATTAAATCTTTTGCCCGCTCTGTCGAACTAAGGGAAGGATTTTTATACGGATATTGCTGTGCGTTTAAACTAAATATTGAAAATACACTTAGTATTAATTGGTAGCTAATTTTCATTGTTTTTATATTTTAAAATTGCATTTAAAAATTGTTTTTTTCGAAGAGATGAATTAATTCATTTTTGAAATTTTGTCATCAATATGGAAATAATCAAAATCTGCAAAACCTCCTGTATTTTTGGTCGCATAATTAAAAAGTCCGAATCGATAGCCCATAAAATGAGGAAGTGTATACGGCAGCTTAATTGGTTTTCCGATAGCTTTCCATGTTTTTCCGTCTAAGCTGTAGAAAAATCTTCCCGTGTCTGCTTTGTCTTTAAAATCGCATTCGGCTTTAAGATATATTTGGTCCTGATCTAGAGGAACACTTTCTATTTCTTTTGGATTTCCATTTTCGGCATCAATCATTACAATTTTTTTTGTACCCTTTTCAATTTTGACACCAACCAGACCGAAATCTTTTTGCAATAACGAAAGTCCTGCAAAATCGCCTTCTTTCATACTAGAAACGTCAACCAAAGTGCTACCCGAACATACAGGCCCAAATGTTCTTTGCGTCAATGTATTTTTAGCCTGAACAAAACTGCTGTCTGTTCGTGCTGTTTTTAATCGTAAATAACCTTTTCTTTCTTTGACAGACCAAAGCGAATTATCCGGATTATGGTTCCACTGCCAAACCAATGGCAGATCATTTTCGCCGCTTTTACGGTCAAATTCATCTGAATTTACAATACCGGGAATTAGACTTTTATTAGCGGGCAGATCCAGATTTTCGGGTACTTTTCCGTTTTCGCCTAAAATTGGCCAGCCATTTTCCCATTTTACAGGAACGAGATACGGAATACGGCCTACACCTCCGGCATCTCTAAATAAGTAAGAAAACCATGTGCCGTCCGGAGTATCAATAAGTCCGCCTTGTGCAACACCCTGATCCTGTAAACCTATTTTTCCTTCCCAAGGTCCCAAAATATTGTCTGCTCTATGAATAATCACGGTGCGCATACCATTTTTTGGCCAGCAGATATTAAACAGATAATATTTTCCTTTAATTTTAAAAAGCTGAGATCCTTCAGAAGGCAACATAATATTATCTCCCGCAGGTGCATTGGCGTTTTCTATTAAAATTCTTTTTGTTTCTTCCTTAACAGCCGAAAGGTCGCTTTGCAATTCTATAATTTGAAGTTTTCCTGCGCCCCAAACCAGATACACTTTGCCATCATCATCAAATAAAAGGGAATGATCATGGTACGAGTTATTTAAAACAATTCTTTTCCAAGGCCCTTTTTCTATATCTTTTGTCGAAAAAATATAGGTTTTGCCTGTTGTTCCGGAAAAAGTGCTTACATAATAAGTACCGTTATGAAAACGCAGACTGCTGGCCCACGAACCTCTGCCATAATCATTTTTACCGTTATCTAAATTTAATTTATCATCATTGTCTTCCAGTGTTTGATAAGCATAATTAACCAGCTTCCAATTTATTAAATCATCTGATTTCATAATAGGAACTCCCGGATTCATGTGCATTGTGGTACTGCTCATGTAGTATGTGTCGTTTACCCTAATCATTGATAAATCGGGCACATCTGCATAAATTACCGGATTTTTGGCTTTAACTTTTTGAGCCTGAACGGTTAAAGCACTTAACGTTATTAGAAAAATGGTATAGAAAAAGGCTTTTTTTATTTTCATTTTAATATTTTTATTTTAAAGCTAAAATTCATTCCTATTCAACCCTTTATCAACACATCGCTTTTCCTGCAAGGTTTCCAAAACCTTTTAGGTATTTGAGCGCATCAGCAGCTAAACCTACAAGATTTTGGAAACCTTGCAGGAATTCGTTTTTAATCTTTAACAATTCGCAATTGATAAAACTTAGGACTTTCTTTTCCGTTTTTGGATAGAATTTTGACACTCACCACATCAAGTTTATCTACTTTTATTTTGATCGCATTATTTTCTGTTGAAATTTCGGCGGGTTTTTCGTTAATTAAAATCATGAAGTCATCTGTTTTAAGTTGATCTAAAACAGTTATATATAAAAACTGACCAGCCTTGTTTTTGTTTAGCATTTGATAGGAAATATAGGAACGGGTGTTTCGCCAGAATTTTCCATCATCATAACCGGAGTTACTTTTTTCGCCTTTGTACAAATGATCTACTTCGGGTTGTTGCTCTCCACAATTTATTTTATCAATTGTTTTGGCTTCTATTGCCAAAGCTTCAATTTCCTGTTGTTTTAATGCGGCCTGTTTTTCTTTGTATTCTTCTTTAGAAAAAGTTTGAAAATACATTTGATAACGTGCATCATGTACTTCAAAAAAAGGTTCTAATTCTAATGAATCTAAACGGAATCTCAGGTTTCCTTCTTCCTTAAGTTTGGAAACATAACTTGTCTTCTCTCCCACCAATGCATAGGCTTTATCGAGCGGAATGTATTTTCCTTTTGCGACGTGTCCCATACGACTGTCATCTGCAAACAGACCGTCCAGATTTGCGGTAGATGTTTTAGCTGCCAATACAATTGGGCCGTTTACAAAAGCCGACCAGTTTGAACCATCAGGCAAATTTTCTAAATGGGTTGAGGTTTTAAATCTAATGCTTACTTTATCGCCTGATTTCCATTTTCTCGCGATCGTAACATAAGCAGAAGGTTTAGAAGTGATTTTTTCTTCTTTTCCATTCACGAGAATTTCAAAATTTTCTGCCCATTTCGGATAGCGAATGTTCAGCGCAAAGGTTTTGGCTTTTTTAAGTTTTAGAACTAATTCTGAATCGTTCTCATACGGAAATTTAGTAATTTGCTTTAACTCGAGATCTTTTGCTGCCCAGTTTAAAACTGACGGAATAAACAGATTTACAAATACAGCATCATTTGTATGACTGTAAATTAACTCCCCATATTTGGTATGATTTTCAAGTCCGGATCCGACGCAGCACCACATGCTGGTATCAGGCTGAGAATAAACGCGATAGTGATTGGGACGAATAGGTGTAAAATAGACAAATCCGCCTTTTTCCGGATGCTGGCTTGAAAGAATATGATTGTAAAGTGTTCTCTCGTAAAAATCAAGATAACTCACATCGTTCTTGTCTAAAAACAGCGCTTTGGTGAGCCGTTCCATATTATAGGAATTACAGGTTTCAGGTCCTTCGTTGGACTTTATCATTCCGCTAAAATCATTTACAGGATTAAAATGTTCAGAAACGCTATTACCACCAAAAGCTACACTACGTTTTTGTGTTACCGTGTTCCAAAAAAACTCTACGGCGTCAGACCATTCTTTATTTCCGGCGAGAACTGCAATTTTCTCAAAACCAATAACTTTTGGTATTTGCGTATTCGCGTGCAAACCTGTCAATTTATCTTCTTTTTTTAATAACGGATTTAATAAAGCTCTGTGCGAAATTTTCTCAGCCGTTGCAAGGTATTTTTTATCTTTTGTAATGATGTACAAATCAGCCAAAGATTCGTTTATACCGCCATGTTCAGTTGCCAAAATTTTCTGAAGCTGTTCATCTGAAAGCGGACGAATTAATTCGATAAACCAATCTCCTAACTTTATTAAAATTTCTTTTGCTTCTTCGCTTCCCGTGTAATGATAGGCATCATTTAAACCTGCAAAAAGTTTATGAATATTATAAATGGGCACCCAGGTATTATTTAATCCGAAGCTGCTTCCGTCAATATCTCCTTTGTGAATGCGATCCCAAAAAACTTTTCCCTGCGGAATACCTCCAACGTAACCATTACCATTTTTATCCTGACAACGAGCCAATTCAGATACCATATAATCTAATCTTTCTTTCAATTCTGGATTTCCTGTTGAAGCGTACATTATCGCTAATGCGGAAAGATAATGCCCGCCTATATGCCCGTCAAGCCCTATACTTTCCCAGTTTCCGTATCGGTCAGATTTTGTCGGAAGACCGGCATCAATCAAATAAGGCGCTAAAAGTTTATCCGGATTTAAGGCTAAAATATATTTTAGGTCAATATCCTGAGCATTTTTAAATGGACCGTCACTAAGTCTTACTTCATTTAAGCTGAATAAAGTCATTTGAGCGCCGGCACCAAAACTGGTCAACAACACCAATAGGCAGTATAAAATTCTATTTTTCATTTTAAAATATTGTTGTACAATTATGTAATGGTAAAGCCCGATTTTAGTTCTTGGTCAAAATTATTCCAAGGCTATTTCGCTTTCCGGTGCACCCAGATAAGATGGTTTTAAGCCGCCGGTGTCGATCAGTATTTTCTGCAATACAATTCCCGGATCTAAAACACGAAAGCGAAGCGTATGTTTTCCTGCCTTTGAAATAATATGTTGGGTTGAGGAATGAATCAGATGTTCTGCCTGCCATTTTCCCAGTTCTCCACGATAATGTCCATTAAAGTTTACGGTTTGAGGCTTTTCTCCATCAAAAGAAATTTCATAACGAAGTCCTTTGTTGTTATTGAAATTCAGCGTTGGCGCTAATAGAAGATCTACATTAAATTCTCCCGTTGATTCAAAATTAATTTCATATTCTGCAAAGAGATTTTCATCTGCTGCGGGATAACTGTTTTGTGGAAAAGTTGTTAAACCGCTCAGTGTCTTCCCAAAATCCGGAATTACTTCCCAATGTGTTCGTTTGGAAGGATTTACTTTAGAAAAATGTTCCGCCATAATCGACACATAACCCTTTTTTTCCAGAAAGACTTTTGCCGAAACTGCTTCTTTTGCTGATATGTATTTTACATCGGGAAGAATATTCTTTGGCGTGTCGTGCCAGGCTTTGTACCCAATACGCATTTGGTCCATGATGTGCGTCCATTTTGCGCCGGAAATTTCATTGTTATATTTATTTTGAAGAACAGAATCGCGTTCAAAATTCTTTTTAACCTCATCGGCATAATAATTCGCCAGAATATTCTTTTCCTGAATCAGTTTGTTGTTTTTTGCCTGCGAGAAATACATTTCATAAAGATTACAACAGGCATCAATAGGATATAATACTAATTGAAAATAAGCATCCTGATATTCTTTCGGAAGCTCGTTATAAATTCTGTAAGCATCTAAAGCTAAATTCTTGTATTCATTGACAACAGTTTCAAATTCGTTGTAATTTTCTAAACTGTAGGTTTTGCTGTCAAGCATTTCGGGTGTAACACGGCGGTTATATTTTGGATACGTATTTAATAATCTGGCTATGTCTTTAGAATATTTTTGTCCAAACTGCTCTGTTGCCCAATTTTCTGTAAACTCAAAAAGATTCTGAGAATTGAAACTTTTAGGATTCCATGCCATATCCAGAAAGAAACTGATCGGAAATTCCATTGGTTTTAAATCCCCTACATTTACAATCCAGATTTTGTCCACGCCATTTTCATAGCTTAAATTCATTTGTTCCCAAACGCGCTGAATCGGACTTATATTAATCCATTTTGAATTTCTTGGTCCGCCTACATAATCAAAGTGATAGTACATTCCGTAACCGCCTTTGTGCATTGGTTTTGCAGGATCCGGCAGTTTACGGACATTTCCCCAGTTATCATCGCAGAACAACAAGGTTACATCATCGGGAACACGCATTCCCTGATCATAATAATCCTGTACTTCCTTGTATAAAGCCCAAACCTGAGGAGTTTTAGCGGCACTTTTACCTGTTTCTTTTTCTATAATTTTGCGCTGTTCTTTTACAATATTTTCTAATAAACTTATGTTTGTTCCTTCGCTCATGGCTTCATCTCCGTCTCCACGCATTCCAACAGTTACGACTTTTTCCCAATCTTTACTGCGCTGAATTCCTGTTTTCCAGAATTCGTCTAAAACTGTTTTGTTTTTCGAATAATCCCAAACATTCGGCAGATTATTTTTTTTGATATAACGTCGCCAGTCTGTTTGTGCCAAAGCCATTGGCTCATGATGCGAAGTGCCCATCACAATTCCCATTTCATTTGCCAAAGGTCCGCTTAAGGCGTCATCATCATAAAAGGCATTTCCCCACATGGCAGGCCACAAATAATTGGCTTTGAGACGCAGCATTAACTGAAATACTTTCTCGTAAAACTTACTGTTAAAACCTCCAAATGTGGCTTTTGCCCAACCGCTTAATGCAGGCGCTTCATCATTAAGAAAAATCCCTCTGTACTTTACAGCCGGTTCTCCGTCTGTGTAAATGCCTTTTACAAAATAAATAGTATCTTTTTGTTGCACCGGAACATCTGCCCAGTAATACCAGGGCGAAACCCCAATTTGTCTGGACAGCTCATAAATCCCGTAAATTGTTCCGCGCTTATCACTTCCTGCAATAACCAATGCTTCTTCTACTCCTTTAAAAGGATTTTTTACATGTTGAATAATAAATTTTTCGTTTTTACCTCTGAGTGCTTTTCCGTCGATTTTTTTCTGTTTTACTAAATCATCAATCACCGAATTAGAACCAATCATTCCGATTATTATTAAAGGGGAGTCAGTATTAGGGTTTTGATTAAAAACAACGGGACGGTCTCCGGTAACTTTTTCAAAATCGGATTGAAGATTATATACTGCGCGCAAAATTCCCGCATCTGTTCCTGAATTTACAAAAAAAGAAAGTGATTTGGATTTCTCTTTTAAAACCATAACATTCTGTACCTTTTCTGTAGTTATGAAAGGCTGGGCAGCTTTTGTTATGGTGAAAAACAAAGAAAGCACGACGGTAATAATAAATTTAGAAAAACTCTTCATGGCCTATTTTTAAAATTCTTATTTGAACAATACTTGTGAAAACTCCATTAAATCATGTCTCCAAACCGGCCAGGTATGACCACCGGAATACTCGCTGTAACTATATTTAATTCCCATTTTATCAAACTTCTTCATCATGATTTTACAATTTTCATAAGCGATATCTTCCTTACCTCCCATCGAAATCCAGAAATTTTTCAGATTGGCATTTATTGCCTCTGTATTCTTTGCCATAAATTCATATTGTGGATCTGATAATTGAGTATTATTTGCCCACCATCCTGAACTAAACACACCAATGCTGGAAAACATTTCAGAGTTTTTAATTCCCGTATAAAGCGTTTGAAGTCCTCCCATTGACAGACCCGCCAGCGCTCTGTTTTTAGAATCTGTTGCTGCTTTAAAATTACTTTCGACAAAAGGGATTGCTTCGTTCTTTAATTCCTTTTCAAATGCTTTTAATGCATTTTCGTTAAAACCGGCAACTCCACCGGTATTTCCCATATTTCCGTCAAGCATAACAATTAGCATGGGTCTGGCTTTGTTTTCAGCAATCAGATTATCAAGAATTAGATTGGCTTTTCCCTGCGCCGACCATCCGGTCTGATCTTCGCCGCCGCCGTGCATCAGATATAAAACAGGGAATTTTTCAGTAGCATTTTCATAACCTGGCGGTGTGTAAACGTACATTTCGCGCCACGAATTGGTTGTTTTTGAAAAGTACTTTTTTATTCTGATATCGCCATGAGGCACTGTTTTTAAATCATAAAAAGAACCTTCCTTATTCGGAATCTCTATTCCGCTTGCCATACGGCTCATTCCGTAGAAAGTTTCACTTGACGGATCTGCCACAGCCATACCGTCTATTAGTAACGAATAATAATTGAAGCCTTTGTTGATTATATCTGTCGTAACCGCCCATAAACCCTGTTCGTCTTTTTGCATATCGTACTTTCGGCCTAAGTCAATCTGAACTTTTGATGCTTCCGGAGCATTCACTTTAAACATTACCCTGTTATCCGGCAATATCTGAGGATATTTGGCATTGCGTATATTAGTCTCCGCCGGTGTGCCCAAAATGGTATATTTAGCAAAAGCAGACTGATCTACAGGTTTGAATAAAAATTGTGAAAACATGTATAATCCATTTTTCCATACCTTGAAGTCGTGAACGCCGGGTTCAATATAATAGATATGAGGCACATCATTTTTATACAGGTACTCATGGGTGCGCTTACTATTTTCGATGAGCCAGTCATTATCTCCACAGGAAATCCAAAGGAGTTTCAGTTTCTTTTTTGCTTCTTCCGGATTAGTTACTAATTCCTGAGGCACTTTCGTATTAGGTGCCGAAGAAAATCCTCCTACCCAGGCAAATTTGTCTAAATTACCTAAACCAAAATTCAGGGATTGCCCTCCACCCATCGATAAACCGGCAATCGCGCGGTGTTCTCTGTCTTTGAGTACCGGATATTTTTTTTCTATAAACGGAATTAAATCGTTTAGTAAATCTTTTTCGAAGTTGGCAAATGCCTGTACTTTTTCGGGCGCCATGATGTTTCCGGAAGCACTGTCATCTTTCATGGCTCTTCCATTTGGCATCACGACAATCATGGGTTCTAATTTGCCTTCTGCATACAAATTGTCTAATATAATCTGCGGATTTCCACCGTTAAGCCATTCTTTTTCATCTCCTCCAATTCCGTGTAAAAGATACAGAACAGGATATTTTTTCTTTGTACTGAATCCCGGTGGCGTGTAAACGATTACTTTTCTCGTTGCTCCAACCGATTTGGAATCATAAATTATTGTTTCAACTTTTCCGGCTGGTATACTCGTATTTAACTGGTCAAAACCCAACGGTGCCTGAACAATAAAAGGTTCAGATTTAATATCAGATTTATATCCCATTAAGGATAGCATTTTTAAAGCATAGCGTTTTCCTAATTCTTTATATCCATCCGAATTAAAATGTAAAAAATCGGGAGCCACGGCACATCCTCTGGACGAAATAACATAAGAGGTTGGAATAGTTTTTGGCAGTGTTGCAATAATTTTATTCATGCTGGCGCATTTTCCGTTTTGCTCTTCATTTACGGTTTCGCCAGAAAGTAAGGGCACTTTTTTAGGATCTAAATTCAGATCTTTCATCAAATTATCATATACAATTTTGACTTTTTTCGGCCAAAGTGTATCGCCTGTATTCGATTCGCCCTGATGCAGTAAAATTCCTTTTATAACGCCGCTTTTTTGTGCAATTTTTGCCATTTGTACCAATCTTGCATACGGATTTCCATTATATTCCTTAATCATCCCAAGCATCCAGTCCGGTGCGGCTTTTACGTAACTTTCGACTTGATTTTTATCAAAAAGTTCTATTTTACAGCCTCCTACGGCAACATTTACAATTCCAACTTTTATATTCTCAGGAAGACTGGCAACCATTGTTCTTCCGAAATTATCTGTTGGTGTTAGCCCTGTTTTACATCGGCATAAAGGCGGAACTGCTGTATACCATTTACCCATTTCACGGCCCAGATCCGGACAATTTACGGCCTCTAAAACCTGAAAACGAGGATTTACATTCAGTTTGTCCTGCGGTTCGATTGGTGCGGCACCTTCCATATTGGACTGACCAAAACTCAAATAAATATGGAAATTAGGATCCTGGGAATACGCATTTTGTCCTGTTGAAAAAAGGATTACAACGGCAAAAAATCTGATTATTGCTTTCATATTATTTTAATAAATTTGTTATTCAACATCAGCAATCAAAAAAAAAAAGCCGGCTGTTGTCCTGATTTTACTTCAATAAATTTAAATCGATAGCTTCACCCATTCGGCGGTAGCCAAGTTCATTCGGATGTAAATAATCACCATCGTGCAGGGTTGACAAAAAGGTTTTAGATCCCGGTTCAGCAGCCATTTCTTTGTCAAAATCTATAATTGCATCAAAGTGATTACTCCTTATCCATGCATTTACTATATCTCTTGCATCCTGTTTAAACGGCGCATCATAAAATGATTTTTCAAAAGGCAGGATTGTGCAGCCATATACTTTAATCCCTTTAGCGTGTGCCTTTTCAATCATAATTTGATAAGCATCAATGATTTCCTGTGCTTTGGCGGGCGCATCTTCTGCACGTTTAATTCCTCCAATGTCGTTTATTCCTTCCAGAATCACCAACCATTTTGTTCCAGATTGAGAAAGTACATCGCGATCAAAACGGTCTAATGCTGTTGGACCTAATCCGCCTTTTACGACACAATTTCCTCCAATTCCCAGATTCAAAACTCCGATATTTTCTGTCTTTTTATCTGATAATAATCGTGCTGCCAAAATATCTGTCCAGCGATTTTGTTTGTTGGTACCAGATCCGCGTCCGTCTGTAATGGAGTTTCCTAAGCAAACCACAGCAGCTGCATTCTTTGAAGCCGTGACATCTACTCCCATAATCGTGTACCAGTGGTCTGTTTTTACCGCTCCCGAAAAAGTGGTATTATCATCCTGATTTCCTTCTAAAATATAAGAAGTGGTTCTTGAACCCGGATGACCGGATGTTTTTTGTGATGCTTTTCCGTAATGAATGGTAATCGCTAAAAGCTGACCAGGTTGCAATTTAAAATCTACCGCATCTGAAAATACTTCCTGACCGGGATTTAATGTTACTTCTGACTTTCCCTCAAAACTTAATTTTTTTTGGGTCGTTTTTTCAACAGACGGAGCATCAATTACATTTGCAATGCTTACTGATTTTAAAACCGTAGGCTGATCACTAAATAAGTTCGAAAAACGCAATCGGATCTCTTCCCCTCCAATTGAAACTTTAATTATCTGTCGCAGTGTATTGTTTTCAAGTCCGGGTGCGGGCGGCATGTTGTTGGGTTCTACCAACATTTGAGCACACGCCCAGGTACCTACCCAATTTTTGGTGTTTGATTTGTCAGCAGTTTTTGATGCTGTATGAGTGACCTTACATCCTGTCAGCAAAATAAACAAGTGCAAAAACATTATGTATTTTGAATATATTTTGATCATATTTATCTTTTAAAATGTAAAATCATCGCTGTTTAAGTATAAAAAAAGTCTAAGGCCTTAAACTTTCTTCCTATTATTTAGGTTCTGCAGTATTGGCTGCAGTTGCATATAAACCTATTAGTGCACCGGTAAATCCGCCAGCTGTATTGGTTGAAAGAATATCACCCGAAACTTCACTTCCAAGATTTTCAAAATCAACTCCGTTTACAGCATAACTAAACTGGTAGTTATCTCCGGTTGCCTTTACCTGCAGACGTAACGGTTTTTTAATTTCAATTTTTGCACTTGCCATAATTTGCGATTCGCCTTTTTCTGTTCTTTCCAGCACTATAAAAGTATCTTTTCCTTTTTTAGTCACGCCAAAAACGTAATTAAAACGTTCATTTTGCAGGCATACAACTCCGGCAAGATTTTTCTCGGATTCCGGTTTGTAATCTAATGTTGTTGAAAATGAAAAAGCATTATGTTGTTGTCTGTAGAAAAGTGTAGAAGTTGGTTTTAGCTCTTTAATATTAACTTCAAAAGGATTAATCTGCAAACCTTTTTTTGTCACTGAAATAAAATTTTCCCTCGGACCTCTAAGACCTATCCATCTGTAATCTAACTTATCTGAAGTAAAATTTTCGGTAAACGTAAAATTACCGTTAGGAAAAAAACCATCTTTACCTGTTTTATTTTCTACACCTTTCGGCATTTTTAATTTGGGTTCCATCGGCACTAAGCCATTTTCGAAAACAGGAAAAGTTCCCGACCAGTCTACCGGCAGTATAAAGGTTTCACGACCTGCATTTACTCTGTCCTTTTCGTTTGGACGGATGCCTAAAAATACACCGTAATATTTATTATCGGGTCCCAGAACTAAATCGGCATGGCCTGCCCAATCAACTTTATCAGGTCTGTTTTGTGGAAAATATCTTTGGGTTAAAATCGGATTATTTGAGGATGGTTTGAATGGCCCTTTCGGACTGTCACTGATAAAAATAACTTCACTGTGGTTTCCGCCTGTACCACCTTCGGCACACATTAAATAATAATGTCCGTCTTTTTTATACAAATGAGGCGCTTCTATCCATATTGGTTTTTTAGAAAGATCGACACCGCCATCGACTATGATTTTGTCGGTTCCGGGAATTACCTGATCTTTTTCCAGATCGTATTCCCATACCTTAATTACACGATGACCGTTGTATAATTCTTCTCCCTTATCAGGAGCATCATTATGAACTACGTACCCTTTACCATTATCATCAAAAAAAATGCAAGGGTCAATTCCGTTAAAGTCTAATTTAATAGGACTTCCCCAACCTTTTTTCGGATCTTTTGTTTTTACTATAATGTTACCCATTTTTCCTGTAAATGCCGTTACAATCATATAGAACGTATCATTATGAGGATTATAAGTGATGCCCGGCGCATACACACCCTGGCTGATACCGGTATCATGCGGATTAAATTCGGATACTTTATTTAAGACGCCGCCCAGGTCTGTCCAGTTTACCAAATCTTTTGAGTGAAAAATTGGCACTCCCGGAAACATCGCAAACGAAGAACAAACCATATAATAATCGTCTCCTTTTCTGGTAATGGCCGGATCAGGATAACAGCCTTGTAAAAGAGGAGAATAAAATTCGTCTGCTTTTAAAGGATATTTTTTATAAATCTGATCGTCTCCCTGATAAATTACATTAGAAAATACAGGTGCTTTTTGAGTTTGCTTCTTTGTGCCGGTATTTTGGGCTTTTAGATCTTTAGAAGAAAAAACAGATAGTACAAAAAGTAAAATAAATAGGTGTTGCTGCTTCATTGCTTAGGTATTATTATTTTTTTTTTAATATTCTGTGCCTGAGTTCTTTTTAGATAAAATTAAAAGCCGAGTGTTTTACTCCTCGGCTTTAACTAAAGAACTTAAGACCAGAAGTAATATGATCTGTAAATTAGCATTTAAATTGTAATTAAACCTGATGAAAGTTCGGTTTAATATCCGGGATTTTGATAAGCTGCTTTTTCCGAAGCAGACATTTCCATTCCGTCCATTTGTCCCTGTGGAATTGGACGCAAATAGTGATACGGTTCGATCGTTCTTGTAATAACCTGTGGAGTATGATCACCAATATTGGGACCTCCAATAGAATATTTCCCTGCAAGTTCGTTCCATTTTTGCGTTCTTACCAAATCAAACCAACGATATCCTTCACCGAAATACTCTCGCGAACGTTCTTCCAAAATATAATTAATATCGATTACAGCAGGAGTTGCACCTGTTAGTAAAGCACTATTGTCTGCCGATTTTGCAACATTACCATTATTAAACCAGCGCCATTTTCCTGCACGTGCACGTATTACATTAATAAGATCTCTTGCCGACATTGCTCCGGCCGCTCCTTTTACCGCTGCTTCTGCCGCTACAAAATAAAGTTCAGAAAACTTAGCAATAGGATAAGGTCTTGTACTACCGGCATTAGGCTGCCCTAATCCACCTGCATTATCTGTACGATAAGGTCCATATTTCCATAAACCCGGATAAACTCTTCTGCTTATCCCCAATGGAGAAATTACATAATCCGCTCTTCCCGGTAAAATTCCTGCCCCGATATTACTGCTTCCCGCTGTGTAGTTAATCGGCGTTGCCGGCTCATCATTAAGGAAAGATAAAATAGCATCACCCGGTTTAACCGGTAACGAATTTGCATTGTAAAGTGTGGCTACATCTGTTAATCCGGTTCCTGTTAAGTTCCAGTTACCGCGATAAGTGGTTGTAAACGTTCCGTCATATCTGGAATCATTTGTCTTATCTGCAAAAGTTTTTGTGAAAACCTCGATTGGTGGTGCCATTCTGGTCCACGGGCGTCCTAAAAACTGGTCTGCTGCCCTTTGTACAGGCGAAACCGCAGCGCCGGCAGCATTTTTACTTCTAATAGCAGTATAGTCCCAGGTTCCCATCCAGCCGGCGAAGTTATCCGGAGAACCGCCACTACCATATGTAAGACTTCCTCCATTATAATATTCACTTGCCTGAGTATGATCTGCATATAACATCATCTCTTTATTACGGTCATTTGATCCCAGATTTACATCATAATAATACGGTAATAATCCGTAAGTTCCAGGGCTATTAATTCCTTCTAATGCAACATTATAAGCCTGTTGAAAATACCATTGAGCATCATGTCCGTCAGGATCTGTTCTTGGCGTATCAGGGTAAGTCGGAATATTGTTCGGATTCTCGAGCCACCATCCGTAAGTAAGATACGCTTTTGCCAGTATTAGTCTTGCTAAAGTTTTGGTAGCTGTACCTGTAAGCCTTGGTGCATCTGGTAATTCGTTTACAGCTGCTGTCAAATCCGGAAATATGGCTTTTGTATAGACTTCTGTTACAGTATTTCTCTTAGAAGATCTGGAAGGTTTGGTGTTGAATTTCAATTCTCCCGCACCTAAATCTAAAGGCACACCTCCAAATGTCTGTACTAATAGAAAGTAATCGAAAGCCCTGAAAAATTTTGACTCTGCAATTAAACTCGTTGCAACCCCTACTGCTGCACCATTTTCGATAATACCGCTGGCTGTATTGATGTCATTATAAGAGTTATTCCAAACTACATCGGCACGGCTGGTAATAGGATTAATCACTCCAACTCCGGAAAGATCATGGTCCTTAAAGTTTCCGTCGGCTTGTTGTGCGTAGGTGTATTCATCTGTACCCGTCTGAGTAGCATTGTAGTAATAAGCCTGACCGTATATCCAGCGTAAGTGAGCATAATGCGAAGTTAATCCCTGTAATACTCCCTGCTCAGTTTTAAAATATCCCGGCTCATAAAAATCATGTGGTTTCTCTTCTAAAATATCAGAACAGCCTGCAAAGGAGAACAAAACAACTGATCCTATAATTAATTTCTTTAAAATATATCGTTTCATAGTTCTTCTGGATTAAAATGTTAAATTAATTCCTAATAAATAATTTCTGGTTGTTGGTGTGTTTGTTCCGATAACCAAAAATCGACGCTGATATGAACTTACTGCCTGATTTTCATCTCCGTATGAATTTGTTTCAGGATCCATTCCTGACATTTTATGATAAGGAGAAAAGAATACAAAAGGATTTTGTGCAGTAAAATAAAGTCTTAGCTTTTCTATACCCATTTTTCTCATAAATTCCTGATCCAAAGTATATCCTAAAGTCAAAGCTCTGATTTTTAAATAAGAAGCATCAAAATATCCCATAGTTGACATGTATTTTGGATTATCACCACTTCTGATTCCTCTTGGATTTGGGAATTCTGCATCTGTATTGTCCGGTGTCCAGTAATCTACATCCACATTACTTCTTCGGCCATTTAGCAGATTAAGATAACTGGCTCCTCCGTATAAAGTACTTACTAATACTCCACCGCTTTTAAATGCTCCAACAGCAGAAAAATCAAATCCTTTGTAGGTTAAGTTTGTGTTGAAACCTCCCTGAAAATCAGGATCTGTATCAATAATCTGTCTGTCGCTTGCATTAATAGCACGTGTTGGTGTACCATCGGGGTTAAAATCTCCGGTATATTTTACTTTGACAGATCCTACTATAGTTCCCTGCTGATTAACTCCGGTTGGTCCAGGTTCTAAGATCGACATGTAAGGATCACCTTCCTGCCATAATCCCACTTTTTCAAAATCATAAATAGAATTAATATTATGTCCCACAAACCAGGAATTTCCTTCGTCTCTCGTTGCTCCCGAAGCAAGTTTAACCAATTTATTGTCATTGCTGTATAAATTAAAGCCAACCGACCATGTTAAACCGTCCGGATTATCCAGTATAACTCCGTTTAAAGAGATTTCATATCCTTTATTTTCGCTTTCTCCTACATTGGCAACATAACTGCTAACACCAGATGTTACAGGAAGATTTACTCTTTGCAGCAGATCTTTTGTGTTGGTTTTATAATACTCTAAAGTACCTGTAAGACGGTTATTAAAGAAACCAAAATCTAATCCGTAATTCCATGTTTTAGAATACTCCCAGCCTAAATCGGCGTTTGGTAATTCGGTTACATATACACCAGTTGAATTCGTGTTTCCAAAATTGTATGGCCTTGTGCTTAAAGATCCCAAAGTAGAATATGGATTAACGGCCTGATTTGAAGTTTCCCCGTAACCCGCGCGTAATTTTATTAAATTAGTCCATGAAATCTTTTTCATAAAAGCTTCATTAGAAAGCGTCCATCCTGCCGAAACTGCCGGATAAGTTACCCATTTATTTCCTTCTGATAATCGGGATGATCCGTCTGAACGAACTGTTCCTGATATGAAATATTTATTATCATAAGAATACATTGCTCTTGCCATATAAGAACTTAATCCCCATTGTGTATAATCCTGATCTCCAGGCGGAATAATTACCGGTTCTTCACTTTGTCCTAAGTTATAAAACTGAAATGCATCAGAAGTTATCCCTTTTCTGGTTATTCTGGATGTATTACCCGTATATTGCTCATTAGAATACAAACCTACAAAGTTGATCGTGTGTTTCTCTGAGAAAGTTTTATCATACGTAATTAAGTTTTCGATAAGCCACTGAGTCGACATTTCGTTTCGTATAGCAGCTTCCGATATTGTTGCCGGATTAACATCAAATACACCCTGTCCTTCATAATAACCATTATTGGCTGTTCTGAAATTCAATCCGGTATTCATTCGATATTTCAAACCTTCTACACCCGGAATCTTTACTTCAGCAAAAATATTATTATACGAACTAAATGCCTTGTTTAAATTAACATAGGATTCTCCCAGATTATTGATGGATTCTCTTGTGTAAACCCATTGTTCATCTGCTGCCATTCGTACTGTTCTTTTTAAGGAACCGTCTGCATTATACGGACTTGCCAAGGGAGAAGTTCCCAAAGTAGTTCCTGTACCAATATTGTCACCGTTTGTAACTGCATAGTTGCTGTTTGTACTAAATCCGATACGAAAAGCTCCTCCTATCTGTTGGTCTAATCCTGCTCTCAGCGAAAAACGCTCAAAAGACTGTCCCGGTAAAACAGATTCTTCTTTATAATATCCTAAACCTGCATTATAGGAACTGCGTTCTGCACCTCCTGTTACACTAACGTCATGACTAATCATTTCACCGGCACCATAAAGTTTATCCTGCCAGTTTGTATTGGTTGACCTTGATTCATCCAAACCATCGGTATAAAGACCACTATAGTCACGAAGAGTTGCAAATTTCGCCCCATTCATCATATCATACTGACCAAATACCTGTTTTATACCACTATAACCATTATAAGTAAATGATGCTTTTTGGTTTTTACGTCCTTTATTTGTGGTCACCAATATTACACCATTTGCACCGCGAGAACCATAAATAGCTGTTGCAGAAGCATCCTTCAGAATATCTACAGATTTAATGTCTACGGGATTTATATCTCCAATTGAGCCTGCAAAAGGCACTCCATCCAGTACAATTAAAGGATCATTACTTCCTGTAAGCGATCTGGTACCACGAATACGAATCTGCATGGCCGCACCTGGCTTAGAAGAAGTCTGCAATAATTCTACACCAGCCAGTCTTCCCTGCAATGCCTGTGTTATATTGGCAGATTGCACTTCATTTAATTCCTTACCGCCAATTGATGCTACAGATCCGGTTACTGCTTCTTTTCTCTGTGTACCATATCCGATAACCACAACTTCTTTTAAGGAATTAGAATCTTCTTCGAGTACAATATTGAGTTTTGTTTGCCCGTTTACAGCAACTTCTTTGGATTTAAGTCCAATAAAGCTGATGACCAGAATACCATTAGAAGGTACATTAATAGAATAGGTACCATCAAAACTGGTACTTACTCCGGTTTTAGTACCTTTTAAATTGACATTTGCACCAGGAATCGGACCTTTAGAATCAGATACTGTTCCGGTAACCGTAGTTTGTGCTTTCATTTGAAATGAAAACAAACACATGAGGATCAGAAAACCAAAGCTTTTTAAATACTTTGATTTAATCGTAATAAAAAAATTAGTCATAAAAAATTGGTTTTTGTTAGTTAGTCATGTTAATCTTAAAAGTCAAAAAATGTGGCCTTTACTTTTAAGTGTAATTATTACAAATATATAAATTTAAACAATAAACACAATCGGTTGTGTATATTTTTTTTGTGATGTTTCTAAAAATTGTAGAAATAAAAAATACTTACTTAATATTTTAGCTCAAATTATTGAATAATTATCAATTTAAGCTACAACGTTGTAGTGAAATTTATTGAAAATAAACTGTTTCTTATTCTTTCGTAATTAATCTCAAAAAAGTAAAATATCCTATTTTGTATTTTGTAAGTTCACTAAAGAAGGATCATCAATAGTAAAAATGAAATATTTATTTCGAAACGAAGAGTTAAACTGTCCCGTAAATCTTATTAAACAATAACTTTTGAATCTATTGAATTCAATTTTAGGTCTAAAAACAATCGATTGTTACTTTGATAAAAAAAATACTACTTTCAATTGAAGATTAAAAGCAGTATTAGCAAAGAAATTCTGAAAGAAATCCCTATATCTAACTATATGATTATAGAAGTTATAACCCTAATATAGTTTCATTTTTTTAGCATCTTCTATAAATTGATTCAGTCCGATATCTGTAAGCGGATGCTTTAATAGACCCTTAATTGCCGAAAGAGGCCCCGTCATTACATCGGATCCAGCTTTGGCACAATTTACAATATGCATGGTATGTCTAACAGAAGCAGAGAGTATTTGTGTCTGATAATTGTAGTTATCGTAAATCTGTCTGATCTCGTCTATTAAGTGCAGTCCATCAGTTGAGACATCATCCAGTCTTCCTAAAAAAGGAGAAACATATGTGGCACCGGCTTTAGCTGCAAGAAGTGCCTGACCCGCTGAAAAAACTAAAGTTACATTGGTTCTGATGTTTTTTGAATGAAAATATTTGCAGGCTTTAATTCCGTCTGCGATCATAGGCAATTTCACTACAATTTGCGGGTGTAGCGCCGCCAGTTCCTCACCTTCGCTTATCATTCCCTCGTAATTTACAGCATTTACTTCTGCAGAAACATCGCCTTCAACAATTTTGCAAATCGCCAGATAGTGTTTTAAAATATTGTCTTTTCCTGTAATTCCTTCTTTTGCCATTAAAGATGGATTAGTCGTAACACCATCTAAAACCCCCATTGCCTGAGCTTCTGCTATATCCTGCAGATTGGCTGTGTCTATAAAAAATTTCATAATTAATTGTTTTATTATTTTATAAGTGGTTGATAATTAGCATTATTATTATTGAAAATAAAAAATAAGATAGCACCTCCGATTATGATTACATACCGGAAAATTCTTTGTAACAGAATTGATAGAATATTGCTTATTAGATTATTAAAATCTATAACGTTGTAAGACTATCACCTTAAACAATTTGCAGTTTATTCTTTTCTAAGTGCTTTTACTAATTTTTATTGAGGGGAATCTAGCATAACACTGCCTTAGATATCTTTCAATTCGTTTTTAAAAATGAAAGTCAAATTTTCTATTGGCAAACATTTCCTGTTTCGGGATGCTTAGGCTATAAAATTTAGCGGCTCTGTGCGAGACGGCTTCCTCTTTTTCGCTTAAACCCTGTATCATTCCTGTCTGCAAAATTTTCCTTCTAAAGTTGGATTTATTGACTTCAATACCTAAAATTTCCTGATATAGATGAATGACCTGCAGTAAGGTAAATTTTTCGGGCAACAGATTAAAACCTATTGCGCTGTTGCAAATATTCTTTCGCAATTCCTGCAGGCTAAAATCTAATATCACCTTATGTTTCGCATTGAGATCGAATATTTCATTAATTCCGATCCACATTACATCAGGATTACTCTTTTCTTCCTCTTCTTCCGTATTGCATTTTTCTCTTTTGACTAATGCATAATAGGCAATTGCAATATCTTCATGCTGTGATTCGGGAGAACGGTATCCGAATGCTTTCAGCTGTTCTAAAAAGAAATCATCAATTTCGATATACCTTTTTAAAATGTTTCTCGCTGTACCCGAAATTGTTTCATTTTCTTTAATCCAGTCATTAGCAAGACCCCAACTGGTATTTCCTAAATTATCCTGCTGTTTTGCAAGCATGACTTTAAGACTATCGTCTTCAAAATTGAATATTACACAATCAATTTCTATCTTATTCTCGGAATATGCAGGGTTGTTTGGGCAGTTTTGCATTTCTTCATTTTTCATAGAAAATCAAATTAAATCAATTAAGCTAAATCGTCAATCTTCTTTGCCGTAAGGATTTATGGTTACAATTGATCCATCTGACAGGTATTCGATTTTTGCAACTTTCATACTTCTCAGATGCGTTACGCCATTTGAAAGACTTGAATCGTGATAAAACAAATACCACTCATTTTCGATTTCGATAATCGAATGATGTGAGGTCCATCCTACTACGGGATTTAAAATTTTTCCCTGATAAGTAAACGGTCCATAGGGATTATCCCCTGTCGCATAACAAATAAAATGAGTATCTCCGGTGGAATATGAAAAGTAATATTTTCCGTTGTATCTGTGCATCCATGCCGCTTCAAAAAAACGACGATCGTTATCTCCGGCTTTCAAAACCGTTCCGTTTTCATCCAGAATTTTAATTTCTTTTGCCTCTTCAGCAAACTGCAGCAGATCATCGGTAAGCAGTGCCACTATGGGGCCAAGTGCCGGTTCATTCCCTGTTGGTTCTTCGTGGGCATCATTGTAAATATTATTTCTGTATTTTTGAAGCTGACCGCCCCAGATACCTCCAAAATAAATATAATGTTTTCCGTCCTGATCTTCAAAAACAGCAGGATCTATAGAATAACTTCCTTTTATCGCTTCTTTTTCAGGCACAAAAGGACCAACGGGAGAATCGCATACAGCAACTCCAATCTGAAAAATTCCGTTTGGACGTTTAGCCGGAAAAAACAAGTAATATTTTCCGTTTTTGCAGGCTGCATCAGGTGCCCACATTTGCTTTTCTGCCCACGCAACATCATCTACATGCAAAGCCAGTCCGTGATCTTTGGCTTCCGAATTAATATTCTCCATAGAAAACACATGGTAATCTTCCATTCCGAAATGGTCGCCATTGTCGTTAAACGGAATCCCGGCATCAATATCATGTGATGGATAAATATAAATTTTACCGTCGAATACATGTGCTGAAGGATCTGCCGTATAAATATGTTTTACTAAGGGTTTTGAAATGGCCGATTTATTAATTTGCTCAAAATTAATTTGTTCAATACTATCTTCAGGCATACTCTCTTTTTTATACTTTTATAATTAATAATTGGTTCTTCTCTCTTTTAAATCTGCTTCCATCTGAACTTCCATTTTTTTATTGATTTTATAGAAACACAGCAATACGACCCCAATTAAAAAAGGGATTGCAGGAAAAATACTTACGAGTAGTTTGATGCCGTTTATGGCAGTTTCTGTTTGTGTTAAAGAATTTGGGACGTATTGAAAATACCCCAGAAACAAGGTGGTCAAAGCGCCTCCGATACTTAAACCGGCTTTTAAACCCACCATCATAGCAGAAAATATAATGGCTGTAGCACGACGATTATTTAACCATTCGGAATAGTCGGCAACATCGGCAATCATGGCCCATAAGATTGGAATCGTAATTCCGTAGAAAAAACCGTGCAGAATCTGTGAAAAAAACATCAGACCGATTGAGGTTGGCGGAAAGAAATAAAAGGCCATAATGAACAATGTCGAAACGAATAAAAATAATCCGAAAATGTTTCGTTTCCCGTACTTGTCTGCCAACGCTTTCGACAATGTAATTCCGACAATCATAAAAATAATCCCGCCTGCATTAAACAATCCAAAACCAGCCGAAACAGCGTCTGTACCAAAATAGTTGAGTCCTAAATCGGATAATACATTTAAAATGGGCTGGATATAAAGTGTTAATTTTTCTTTATCCACATAATTCTCAAAATAATATACATAAGATCCGCCTTTCATTGCCAGAGTGATAAAAACCAATGTTGTAAGAGTCAGCATAATGACCCACGGTCTGTTTTTCATGAGATCCGTCAAATCTTCTTTGATACTTGATTTTTGTTCGGGTTTTGGAATAATTCGCTCTTTTGTAGTCAGAAAAGTAATCAGCAACATGATAGTTCCAACAATGGCCAGTACTGTCATTACTTTTTCTATTCCTACTGCCTTATCGCCATTTCCTGCACTTTTAATTATTCCCAACATAAAAACCTGTACAAAAAACTGCGCAAACATCACGGCCACAAAACGATAAGCCGACATACTGTTTCTTTCTTTCATATCGCCTGTTATTACTCCGCTTAAAGCGGAATATGGCAAATTGTTACTGGCATAAAAAACAAGTAATAAAGTATAAGTAACGATCGCGTAAATCACTTTTCCGTGATAGGAAAAATTCGGGGTCGAGAAGGCCAGTAAAGCTACTCCTCCCAGCGGAATAGCAGTTAATAATATCCAGGGTCTGAATTTTCCCCATCTTGTATTTGTTCTGTCCGCTAAAACTCCAATAACCGGGTTAAAAACAAATGCGGCAATTAATCCGACAACCAACATAATTATCGAAGAATCTGTTGGCGATAGTCCGTAAATGTCAGTGTAAAAATAAGCCAGGTACGTCATCAAAGTCTGAAAAACCAAATTAGCAGCGAGATCTCCTAAGCTGTAGCCAATTTTCTCTTTGATAGATAATTTTTGTGAAATGTTATTCATTGGTATTTTGTGGTTTGCGTGTTAGTCTGGCGGTTAGCTTTTTACTGTAACAAATAAATCATCTGCCTTTAATACTTTTCTTTAGAAAGAACTCAATAAAGCCATAATTCATTTAAACAATCGGTTGTGTAAAAGTAAGTAAAAAAACATATTCTCCAAATCTGTGGTGCTTTATTACGTCAAATCGATTAAACACATCACTTTATTAGATAATATTCAAAAACAAAACTGAAATAGGTTCAAAATTTATTTTTTTACTTCCTTTAAGCTGATAACACTATTGTATGCTTTTTTATGTTTCAGCGCAGTATCAAACAGTAACGGGTAGTTTGTTCTTCCTTTTATAGGCCAGTCGTTTAACCAGGATTGCGCATCATGAACTCCCCAAAAAGTAACACGGCTTATTTTATCTTTGTGTTTTAGGAAAACTTTAAAAATAGAAGCGTAACGTTCTGCCAATTTCGTCTGAACAGAATCAGGAAGTGTTTTAGGATAGGGATTCATTTTTGCACTTCCTTCAAAATTCTGATTTACATCTGCGCCTTTCAGGTCCCATGGATTAGGCAGAACAGTAATATCCAATTCTGTAATCGCAACTTTAAGTCCTAAAGCAGCATATTCTTCGATGCTTTTTTCTATTTCCTCAACAGAAGGGCTTTCCAGTCTCCAATGTCCCTGAATCCCTACTCCATCTACTTTTCCCCCTGCCGCTTTTATCTTCTTAATCAATTGGATTGCGCCGGCTCTCTTTGCGGGTTCTTCGATATTATAATCGTTATAATACAAATCCACTTTCGGATCTGCCGCCGCTGCCAGCTTAAAAGCATCTATTAAATAACGTTCACCAAGTGTATTCAGAAAAATGGATTTTCTTAAAGTGCCGTCCTCGTTAAGCGCTTCGTTGACAACATCCCAGGAATCGATTTTTCCTTTGTATTTGGAAACGATTGTGTTGATGTGATCTTTCATGAAAGCCTTCATTTCGGTGCTGTCTTTAATTTTTTCCATCCAGGGTGCCAATTGGCTGTGCCAGATTAGCGTATGTCCGTGAAGCAACATCTTATTCTTTTTACCGTAAGCCACAAATTTATCTGTCAAAGCAAAATCGTACTTCTCTTTTTCGGGATGGATAAACATCGATTTCATACCATTTTCGGCTGTAATTGCATTAAATTCTTTTTTAATTAAAGAATCTTCTTTTGCATTTTTCTCCTCAATCTGAGCAACCGTTAAAGCAGTTCCGATATAGAAATCTTTTTTAAAACTATCTTTTAAGCTGTTTTCCTTTGCTTTTTGAGCATTGCAGCTGCTTATAACCGTGAGAGATAATAGCAGTACATATTGGTTTATTTTTTTCATTATTTTTATTTTTTCGGTTGATAGTTAGTGTTTTGTTATTTCAACGTAAACCGACAGGTTTTTAAAAACCTGTCTGGTTTGGCGTAGGTATAATGTAGGTTTCAAATAAATAGCTAACAGGTTTTAGAAACCTGTTAGGTAACTTAAATCAAACATATTTAATTATTCAATTTATAGGCAATTCCCATTTCTAAACCTCTCAATTCGGCGAGACCTTTTAATCTTCCGGTTAAAGAATATCCTGGATACGTTTCTTTTCTTTCATCAACTGCGTGCAGAAATCCGTGATCGGGTCGCATCGGCAGGCTTACTTTGGTTTGATTCATTAACAGCAGTAATTTTTCGACAATCGCACTCATATTTACATCTCCTTTTAAATGCTCCGATTCCCTAAAAACAGTTGCGCTTTCGCGGAAGGTGTTTCTCAAGTGCAAAAAGTGAATTCTGTCCTTGCAATCTTCGATAATTCTCTCCAGATTATTCTGAGGATCTGCACTTAGCGAACCGGTGCAGTAACAAAGTCCGTTTGCTGGTAAAGGCACCGCCTCAAAAATGGATTTAATATCTTCTTCTGTTGAAACAATTCTGGGCAATCCTAAAACTGAAAAAGGAGGATCATCCGGGTGAATCGCTAATTTAGCACCCAGTCTTTCTGCGACAGGTGCGACTTCTTTTAAAAAGTAGATAAGATTTTCCCGTAATTTGACATTGTCTATTTCGGCATAATTATCTAATAAAGAGAGAATCTGTTCTGCTGTAAAATGTATTTTACTTCCCGGAAGTCCTAACAATACATTTTTAAAAAGCAAATCTTTTTCTGCTGCCGAAAGTTTATTACCAAATTCCAGTGCTTTTTCTTTTTCCGTTTCCGAATAGTCGTTTTCTGAGCCCGGCCTTTTCAGCAAAAAGACATCAAAATAAGTAAAAGCTTCCTGATCGTATAACAGCGCTTTACTGCCATCGGGATTAATAAAATTATGATCGGTTCGAACCCAGTCTAAAATGGGCATAAAATTATAGGTTATAATTTTGATATCGCATTCAGCCAGATTTTTTAGACTTATTTTGTAGTTTTCTATATACTTAAGATAGTTTCCAGAAGCTCTTTTTATATCTTCATGAACCGGCAGACTTTCGACAACAGACCATTCTAAACCGGCATTTTTTATGATTGCCTGTCTGGTATTTATTTCTTCAGTTGTCCAGATTTCTCCAACGGGAATATGATGCAGGGCGGTTACAATTCCTGTTGCGCCTGCTTGTTTGATATCGATTAAATTTACGCTGTCCTGCGGGCCAAACCATCGCATTGTCTGCTGCATTGTAATCATGATTTTTGTGCTTTTTAAAATTAAAAATCGAAACTGTTTCTTCCTCAAACTGTACTTATAGAACGCGGATTAAACGGATTTTTTTCTAAAATCGTAAATTAATATTTGAACTTTGTTCCTGAGCGAATCGTTTTCCTCGGTTACACTTAATTCCAAAAGTTTTTAGCCATTTCCCGGTGCAAACGGAAACTTTAAGGATTTAAAATATTCTAATGTCTGCGTTGGTTTTTCTACGCCTGCCGGTAATTCCTTACCTGAAAATTGTTGAAAATAAAGCAGACAGGCATCCCGCCACCATTTTGCTTCTTGATGTTGAATATTCAATAACATTTGCACCTCTTTAAAACGCTCGCTGTCGACATATTTTTCAGATTTATTCCAGATATCCTGCATTGCTTTTACCTCATTTACACCTTCCTGATATTTTAGTGCCATTCCGTCCCAAAGAGTTTGTCCGTTTTTAAGCTTATAATCCCAGGAAACATGATGAAACCACAATAAATCTTTTTCCGGACAGGTTTCTAAATTATCAAAAATAGCAGCAGCTTCAGGCGCATATTGTGCTACGGCATTTGTTCCCTTTTTTGATCTGTCAAAACCAATTCCGTTTTTATCTGCTTTATGATAGTATACGGGATTCCATTCCGGTCGGGATAAATTACTTATCCAGGGTCCCGGGCCGTAATGATGCCCTGTGTCCATAATATGGTGTAACCCAAAAGGTGTCATATAGTTAACAACTGCCTCACGCGAATCAATCATCATCTGTTTTATTGGTCGAACAAAATTATCATCAGTAGAAAAAGTACATTTTATCCATTCATCTGCGATAGTTTCGGAGTTCAAATACGGATTCCATGCCAGTCTCCCGAAGCCGTACCAATTGGCCTGCGCAAACGGATGTCCGGTCCAGTTAAGGTCGTTTCCAATATTGGCAACACCTGCCATGCCTGTGATTTTATTTTTATATAAAGTGCCGTCTATTACTTTTGCCACGGTTGAACCTTTTCCTTTTTGAAAAGTATCTGATTCTAAAACTTCCTGAAATAATTTTGGCAGGAAAACCAAATGTGTACTAAAACCTAAATATTCCTGCGTAATCTGAAATTCCATCATTAAAGGCGTCTTTGGCATTGCCCCAAATAGCGGATGAAACGGTTCTCTCGGCTGAAAATCGATCGCTCCGTTTTTTACCTGAACGATTACATTGTCTTTAAATTTTCCGTCATACGGCTGAAATTCTGCATACGCCTGTTTCGCACGATCATTGGCATCGTGCTCCGAATATACAAAGGCTCTCCACATAATAACACCGCCAAAAGGTGATACAGCGTCTGCCAGCATATTGGCGCCGTCGACATGATCGCGTCCGTAATTCTGCGGACCCGGCTGCCCTTCTGAATTCGCTTTTACCAAAAATCCTCCAAAATCCGGAATCGCTTTGTAGATTTCCTTTGCCTTTTCTTTCCACCAGATTATTACACCGGCATCTTTTGGATCAGCTGTTTTTAAACCTCCAATTTCTATTGGTGCAGAAAATCTTGCAGTTAAATAAACCTTTATTCCGTACGGTCTGAAAACGTTGGCTAAAGCAGCTACTTTCTCCAAATACTGCGGCGTTAAGATCAATGCATTGGCGTTTACGTTTGTTAAGACAGTGCCGTTAATTCCGACTGAGGCGTTGGCCCGTGCGTAATCAACATATCGCTGATCGATAAAATCCGGCAGTTTCTGCCAGTTCCATAACGAAAATCCGGCGTAACCTCTTTCTACGGTTCTGTCGAGATTGTCCCAATGATTTAATATCCTGATGTTCGTTTTTGGTGAATCTATTATATTTAAATTCTCTATGGATTGGTTGGTCTGAATCAATCTTAAAAAACTATAAATGCCATACAGAACGCCAATGTCCTTTTTTCCGGTGATTAGAATGTGTTTTTTATTTTTTACTGAAATAGATTGAATAACAAAACCTTCGTCATTTATTAGAGTAGCATCTATTTGTGCGGCTTTCTGGATGTCTGAATTTAATGAAAACAGCGAACCAATAATTATAGAAGACTCGTTTAATTTTGTCTCGCCCGCTATTTGAGCACCAAGCATAGCATTCAAACTTTCTTCTAATTCTTTGGATGCAATACTCATCGTTTCACTTTTCCCAAAAGAAACAATTCCTTTAATTTCGTTACGATATTTTGATCTCAAATCTTTGTTCGCAACTAAATCGTACTGAAGCCATAATTTATAATCTTTCTGAGCTGATGCTGAAGAGAAAACCGCAAAAAACAGAACAACTATTCCAAAAAAAAATTTCTTACTACTTTTCATTTTATCACTGTTCACTCTTTAATTATAAATTAAGCATTTGATCATTAATTAATATAATATTAAAAAATAACTATAAAAAAATACATTATTAAAAATATTATAACAATTGCAATCGGTTGTGCTAAAATACAATAAATGTTCAATAAAAAAAATTAAATTCTGAATTTTGCTATTTTTATAAATCAAATGATCTTAAAGATGAACCAGGGGCACAAAACAAATCAATGGTTCATATTTAAAGTTATTCCCAAAAAAAAGAAGCTGTGAGAGTCAAAATACTCCAACAGCTTCATTTTAAGATATTTAAAAATCTAACCTCTTCTGGAAGATTCGCGTACCAGAACTTCTGTATTCAGAAATGTAATTTCTTTAGCTTCCTCTTCTTCCTTAAGTGATTTAATGTTTTCGATGATAATTGTAGCGGCTGCTTTACCCATTTTTTCTGCAGGATGCGTTATTGTTGAAATATTAGGTTCGATTATTTCAGAAATAGGATCGTTATTAAAACCAATTATAGCAAAGTCTTCCGGCACTTTGATTCCGCGTTTCTTGGCGGTCTGCACTGCACTAACGGCCAGAATATCTCCGGGAGCAAAAAGCCCGTCCGGGATTTGTTTCAGGTCAAAAAGTTTATTGCTTGCCTTTACTCCTTCTTCATAAGTCATAGCATCCAGCTTAATAATTAACTCCTCCACCAAAGGCAGCTTATGTTCTGCTAATGCATCGACATAGCCTCTTTTTCTTTCGTTATAAAGATTACCAAATTCAGATCCGGTTGTCATATGTGCAATTCTTGTACAACCCTGATCGATAAGATGTTTAGTTGCCTTATAACCTGCGGTATAATTGTCAATTACGACACGGAAAGTATTGTAACCTTTGGGAACACGGTCAACAAATACAAGGGGGATATTATTATTGGAAAACTGCTGGAAATGTGATGTATCTTTCGTTTCCATTGCCAGGGAACAAATTACACCACTTACCCTGCTGCTGTAGAGTGATTTTGCCATATTAACCTCTTCTTCGTAAGAATCATGCGACTGCATGATAATAACCGAATAATCCGATTTTCTGGCAGTCACTTCTATACCGCTAATTAATGAGGATAAAAACGGCTGGGTAATCGTGGGAATTAAAACGCCAATGGTTTTAGATTTATTACCCCGTAATCCTGCAGCCAGAGTATTGGGAACAAAACCCATCTCCTCTGCAGTTTTTTTGACTTTTTTTATTGTTTTATCACTTATACTGTGATGATCTTTTAAGGCGCGTGAAATTGTCGAAGTGGCAAGATTAAGTTTCTCGGCAATGTCATAAATCGTTACATGTCTATGTTCTTCCATTATTATACAATTAGGCGTAAATATATATAATTTAAAGACATCTTAAAGCGCTCTCAAACTTTTTAAATACTTATTTTTTTATGCTGATTTATTTATAACTGAATCAAAATACCCAATTAATAGTATAAAATTAACTTTTAAAATACAAAACTGACAAAATTTACCAGATAAAAATTTTAATTTAAAATTATTTTCCATTTCTTTACACAATCGGTTGTAACTTCTTTTAGCCGGCTATTCCAGAATATAAAACATAATTCCTTTCCATAAAATTCTTATTATATGAAAACAAAAAATATAGTTTTACAGATTATTGTGTTAATGTCGCTGGGCGTTTCGGCACAAAACAAAACGCCGAAATTTACATTCCGCAATACTAATCTAACTTTTGAAGAACGGGTAGACGATCTGGTTGGTCAATTGACATTGGAAGAGAAAGTAGCTCAAATGCTAAATGCCGCTCCGGCGATTCCAAGGCTTGAAATCCCTGCATACGACTGGTGGAATGAAACTTTACACGGTGTGGCCAGAACGCCTTTTAAAACCACTGTTTATCCTCAGGCAATTGCAATGGCGGCAACTTTTGATAAAAATTCTTTATTTAAAATGGCCGATTATTCTGCTCTTGAAGGAAGGGCGATTTACAATAAAGCAGTAGAACTTAACCGAACTAATGAACGTTACCTGGGCCTGACGTACTGGACGCCCAATATAAATATTTTTCGTGATCCGCGTTGGGGACGCGGACAGGAGACTTACGGGGAAGATCCTTATCTAACCGGAGTTTTGGGTGATTTTTTTGTTCGGGGTTTACAGGGTGATGATCCTAAATATCTGAAAGCTGCTGCCTGTGCAAAACATTATGCTGTACACAGCGGACCCGAATCGCTGCGTCATACTTTTGATGTCGATGTTACGCCTTATGAACTTTGGGACACCTATCTGCCCGCATTTAGAAAATTAATTACACAATCTAAAGTAGCCGGTGTAATGTGTGCTTACAATGCCTTCAGAACGCAGCCTTGTTGTGCCAGTGACATTTTAATGACGGATATTTTGAGAAATCAATGGAAATTTGATGGCTATGTAACTTCGGATTGCTGGGCCATTGACGATTTCTTCAAAAACCATAAAACGCATCCCGATGCCGAAAGTGCTTCTGCAGATGCTGTTTTGCACGGTACCGATATTGATTGTGGTACAGACGCTTACAAAGCTCTGGTAAAAGCAGTAAAGGACGGGAAAATCAGCGAAAAACAAATAGATGTTTCTGTAAAACGCCTTTTTATGATTCGTTTCAGACTGGGAATGTTTGATCCGGTTTCGATGGTAAAATATGCACAGACACCCGCTTCGGTTCTGGAAAGTAAGGAACATCAGGATCATACCCTGAAAATGGCCAGACAGTCGATTGTTTTACTTCGAAACGAGCAAAATATTCTTCCTTTAAAAAAGAATCTGAAAAAGGTTGTTGTCCTGGGCCCTAATGCTGACAACAACATATCTATCTTGGGAAATTACAACGGAACTCCTAGTAAATTAACTACTGTACTGCAAGGCATTAAAGAAAAATTAGGCGCCAATACAGATGTGGTCTATGAAAAAGCCATTAATTTTACGAATGATACTTTACTGGTTTATCAAAACCTGAAAAAACAATTTTCTTATGAAGGAAAACAAGGTTTTAAGGCAGAATATTTCAACAATACCGATCTGTCCGGAAAGCCTGAAACAATCAGAACAGAATCGGAAATCAATAATTTCTGGCAGGAAGGTGCACTGGTTGTCAATAATATAAAAGCCAATCATTTTTCTGCACGTTACACCACCAATTTTACAGCAAATAGTGACGGTTCTATCACTTTTGAAATTAGTGCCGATGACGGATACCGCTTTTTAATAGATGGAAAAGAAGTTGTAAATGCCTGGAATAAAAACCGCTGGGGAGAAAAGACTTTTAAATTATATACCAAAAAAAATCAGGTGTACAAGCTGGTTTTGGAATACTGGCAGGGCGAAGGAAAAGCAAATGTCGCCCTGAATACTGGAAATTTTGAAAAAACTGACTTTAAAAAATTAATAGAACGTCATAAAAATGCGGATGCATTTGTTTTTGTGGGCGGTATATCTCCACAACTAGAAGGAGAAGAAATGCCGGTAAATTTCCCTGGTTTCAGCGGTGGCGACCGTACTTCTATCCTGCTGCCACAAGTTCAGACGGATCTTTTAAAATCATTAAAGTCTTCCGGAAAACCGGTTGTATTTGTCATGATGACAGGAAGCGCAATTGCCATTCCGTGGGAAGCTGAAAATATTCCCGGAATTCTAAACGCCTGGTACGGAGGTCAGTCTGCAGGAACAGCTGTCGCCGATGTTCTTTTTGGAGATTACAATCCGGCGGGAAGATTGCCTGTTACTTTTTACAAGAGTGATGCAGATTTGTCTTCTTTTGCAGATTACAGCATGAACAATAAAACTTACCGTTACTTTTCGGGAACACCTTTGTATGGTTTCGGATATGGACTTAGTTACACTACTTTCAAATATGATCAATTAAAAGTTTCTTCTCCAATTAAAAAAGGAGCTGAAACCGAAGTTTCTGTCAGAATAACCAATACTGGTAAAATCGAAGGTGAAGAAGTCGCGCAATTGTATGTTATAAATACTGATCTGAACATAAAAGCACCTTTAAAAAGCCTTAAAGGATTTGAAAGAATCAGTATAAAAGCCGGAGAAAGCAAAACGGTTATTTTTAAACTTTCGCCGGAAGATTTATCGTATGTTACTTCTGATGGAGATTTAAAAGTATATGGCGGGAAACTCAAAATTGCCATCGGAGGCAGCCAGCCAGACGAAAAAAACGTCACAGATAATACTATTGTTACACAATTTATTGAGTTAATAAAATAACAAAAACTATAATATTATAAACTAAAATGCTAGATGAAGGGACAAGTCCTATTGTTCCTTCTATCCCAATCATACATTTAGAATCTACCTGTCAGCGCTTTTCCAATATTGATTTTATACTTTATAGATATTTTTCTGTTAAAAAAATTTCAGTAGTATCTATACAGCAAGTGGAACCTTTAAATGACTAGCTGTTTTTCATTTTTTTTTCTTCTATTTTATTTCATAAGCATCATTTTGACACAATTATGAAACATAATGAGAGAATATTCTTGCGCCGATATAGTACTTTGGCAGAAGAAAACACGGCAGTTTATCAGATCCGGATCATCTGTAAAGAAACTGTTCTTTTCTCTAAAGGGATCAAAACTTCCTTATGATTTAAATAGTATAAAACGTAAATTATTTAATATGAAAAAAACAATCCGCAGAATTCTTTTTAAGGCTGCAGCTGCCGCAATTATTGTATTCGCAATATCTGAAGCAATCGCTCAACAATCCTCAGATAAGCTCCTTTATAAATACGAAGCTATTAATACACATAGCCAAATTTATGACAAATCCTGTATTCCTTCCAGTATAGAAATGGTGCTCAAGCTAAACAAAAAAGTAGATGCCAACTTTTATAATTACCAAAAGATTTGGGAAAATAAGATGGATGGCACATTTGGAAACTTTGATAATTTGTTATTAAATGGCATCCGTTTCCATCGTAAGTTCAACACGGTCAGGGACAATAAATTTCCACTTCAAAATCTGTTTAAGACCATTGATACCGAACTTTCAAACGGACGGTATGTAATAGTGTCCTTGCCATCTGGCTACGGTTGGCATATGTATGTAATAACAGATAAATTGCCAAATGGCGAATTTGTTGCCTACAGTAAGAATGGCAAAGAAAATTTGATTGAAACAAATGTAAAACAGATAATTACAAAAGCGAAAGGAACTGATATCATGACCTATCGTTTGGAATAAAGAGTTAATCTGTAAGCTTAACTTTAAGAATTGGAGAAATATACAACTTGAGAAGTTTAGCGGTTTTATTTGAGAAAATCATTTTACTACAACATTAATTTGACCCGTAAGTTCTGTAACTTTTATTTCATTATTATGTAACAATACATTCTCGAAAGTATCGGACATTTAGTCCAAAATATCAACCACTTTCTAATGTATCAAAATTTGCATCTTTTAAACGAAATACTTAAGGTTACCCCGCTTCCTTTGGCGGTTTATACTGGTGAGGACCTTATTGTAGAATTTGTCAATCCTGCAATGATTAATGCATGGGGTAAAGGTGATGATGTAATTGGAAAAAAATACATAGAGATCGTTCCTGAAATTAAGTCGCAGTTGATACATGATCAGGCTTTAGAAGTTTACAAAACTGGCGTACCATTTTATGTTACCGATAAAAGAGTAGATTTAATAATCGACGGAACACTAAAAACACACTATTATAATTATAGTTTCATTCCGCTTTTTGATCCTGAAGGTGCGGTATACGCCGTGATGAACACCGGAACGGATGTAACAGAACTTCATCAGGCAAAACATCAGAAAGAGCTGTCTGAAGAAAAATTAATAATGGCGATAGAAGCATCAGGTCTTGGTTTTTACGAAGCGGATTTAAAAACCAAAAAGGTTACCACCTGCGGTACTTTTAACCACATCTGGTCTGTTGAGAATCAGGATATGACCAGCTGGGATCTTATTTCTAAAATTCATCCCGATGACAAAGAAACTCGTAATGATGCACATGAAAGAGCAAAACAAACCAATCAGCTTACTTATGAAGCACGAATTATAGAGAAAGATGATATCTCGCGCTGGGTAAAAGTAAATGGCAGATATCTGTATGATACGGAAGGAAATCCGGAAAGAATAATTGGACTTGTGCAGGATATCCATACACAAAAGGAATTTGAGGAGGAACTTAAAAAACAAATTACAACCAATACGCAGGGATTACAGCGTTCGAATGAAGATCTGTTGCAATTTGCTAATATTGTGAGCCACGATCTTAGGGAACCGATTCGAAAGATAAAGTTTTTTCAGGATCTTTTACGAAAAGAAGTAGAACCTACGATTAATGCGGACATCGAAAAATATTTTAATAAAATACATTATTCTGCTGACAGGATGAATAATATGATTGAAGGAGTGTTAGCTTATTCAACTCTAAACAATCCTGTGAGAAGCATTAAAAATGTCGACCTTAATGAGATTCTGGAGGGCATAAAAACCGATTTGGAATTGGTTATAATGGAAAAAAATGCCGTTTTTATCGCAGATCCACTTCCAAAAGTAGAGGGATCTTCAATCCTTTTGCATCAGCTTTTTTATAATTTAATTCAGAATGCCCTTAAGTTTTCCAAGGCAGATCTGCCTCCGCGCATTACCATATCATCTTCAATTGTAGAGAAAGAAGGTATCGAATATGTTCAGATTCATATAAAAGATAATGGTATCGGACTTGATATTATTTTTGCTGAAAGGATATTTAACGAATTCGAAAGACTTCATTCCAAAGATCAGTTTCAGGGAAATGGTTTAGGTCTGGCGCTTTGCCGTAAAATTGTACAAAGACACAACGGAACAATAAATGCTGTCGGTGAAATAGATAATGGTGCAGAATTTACAGTTACACTTCCTTTAAAACAAAATCGTAACGCAATTTAAAAGTATACAGGTATTAAACCATTGGAATTGAACTTCTTTTCCAATACGTAATTATATCGCTGATCATGCTTTTATAAACTGAAAAATTACTTTCTTTTTTAAAGTAACCATTGGCTGATAATTCAAAAGCCCTTTCTACATTTTCAGGAGTTTCTGAAGTACTTAAAAATATATAGGGTACACATTTCCTCGATAGATGATTATCCTGATTGATCAGTTTTCTTAATTCAAATCCGTCAAGTTTGGGCATATTTATGTCAGAAAGAATCATAAAAGGTCTATTATTCATAGACTTAAGATACGGTATTACAGTAGTAGGGTCTTCAAAATAAACAATTTTATTTGGATACTCGAGACTATCAAATATGTCCGAAAGAAAATCACGGTCATCCTGATCGTCTTCAACCACTAAAATTTCACCAGATTTATTCATTTTCAAAATTGTCTTTCAGGATTTATTTAATCCAATTTGAATTAGCATGCGGTAAAAGTACTGATTCTCCAAGCAAAAAACAAACTTCAATCGAATTGCCAATTTGTAAAGGTCACGTATTAAGGTAATTTAGCGTTTTCTTTTTTGTTTAATTTTATAAGATATTTCGCCTTTAATGGTATTTAAAATATATTTTTCCACTTAATCTGTTTGGATATAAGTAGCTACTACGTTTCTTTTTAAACGTTCCAGACTTTCAGAAAGCACTTTAATTGGGCAGGCAATATTTATACGGAGAAAACCTTCGCCCGCATTTCCGTAGAGTAATCCTGAATTGATCCAGAGTTTTTCATCTTCCAAAAGATTTTTTGCAATTTGATCTGAAGATACTTTTAAAGCGCTGCAATCCAACCAGACCAGATAAGTGGCCTGAAGCGGAACAACCTTAATTTGAGGAAGTTCTGATGTAATGAATTGCGCCAGAAAAATATAATTTTGATAAATATATTCTTTTAAATCTTCCAGCCATTTTTCACTTTTATCATACGCGGCAATCAGGGATTCTATAGCAAACGGACTTAATAATTCCATTTCCTGCATTTGAAGTATGGATTTTATGCCGTTTAGAAAAGCTGCGTTTTGTGTAAAAATATAGCCAACCTGCAATCCGGCCAGATTAAAACTCTTACTAACGGATGCTAATGTAATGGTGTTTTTAGCCCATTGATGGTCCAATGAAGCAAATGGAATATGCTTCTCGCTGCTAAATACGAGGTCACAATGTATTTCGTCTGAAATTACAATAATATTATGCTTTTGGCAGATCGATGCTATATTTAGCAATTGTTCTTTTGTCCACACTCGCCCGACAGGATTATGGGGATTGCTAATTAAAAGTAATTTCGTGCCTGGATTTGCTGCTTTTCGTTCTAAATCTTCAAAATCGATAGAATATGAGCCATTATTATAAATTAGATTATTTTCGACAATCTCACGTTCGCAATTTTGTATGCTGTTATAAAAATGATTGTAAACCGGAGGCTGAATTATAATCTGATCTCCTTTTTCTGTTAGCGATCGTATGGCAGCAGACAAAGCTGGTATCACACCGCTTACCGGAATTATCGATTCTTTTTCAATGGCAAGCTGATATCTTTTTTTCCACCATTTTTGTATGGAAATATAAAAATGCTCAGGGGTTTGAGTGTAACCAAAAACACCATGAGAAATCCTGTTTTGTAATGCTTCAATAATTTCAGGCGCTGTTTTAAAGTCCATATCGGCAATCCACATGGGTAAAATATCCGGTGACGAAGATTCCCATTTAATAGCATTTGTATTTTTTCTATCAATGATATCATCAAAATTGTACTTCATAAAATGCCTTCAATTAAATATATTACACGTTATAAAAACTGTTGCCCTGAACTATTATTTCACAAGCCGGATACCGCTAAACTGCCATTGAAGATTTGGATGAAAAAAATTGCGATATGTTTTACGACTGTGATTTTTGGGAGTTGCATCAGACGCACCTCTTAAAACCCATTGGTTTACCATAAATTTACCATTATACTCTCCTATCGCTCCGGCTTCTTTTTTATAACCCGGATAAGGCAGATAAGCACTGCTTGTCCATTCCCAGCGTTCGCCCCAATCAAAGAAATCAGACGCCGCTTCCCACTCTGCTTCTGTTGGCAGGCGCATTCCTTTCCAGGCAGCATATGCAGATGCTTCATAAAAATTGATGTGGCATACCGCTGCAACCGGATCAATTTCCTGTAATCCATTTAAGGTGTATTGCATCCATTTTCCATCTATAAAATGCCAGTAAAGCGGTGCTTTTGCGTTTTGCTGTTTGACCCATTCCCAGCCTTCAGAATGCCAGTAATGAAAATCAGAATATCCATCATCTTCAATAAAATGAAGATAATCAGCATTATTTACCAATGTTGTCGCAATTTCATAGGTTTCTAAATAAGTTTTATGCCGGGCCGATTCGTTATCAAAACTAAAGCCATTGCCTTCAAACCCTATTTCGTAAACACCTTCTTTGATCTGTATGAATCCATTGTCCTGAATTTCTTTTTTTTGAAATACAAGTTGGTTGCTGTATGGCGGAAAAAGCGGATTATGACCCAGAATGTATTTTATATCGTAATATAAAAGCTCCTGATGCTGCTGTTCGTGATTTAATCCTAATTCTAATAAAGCAATTAACTCTTCGTCTTCAATTTCATTTTGTAAAAAAGCTTCCATATGCTGGTCGACATAAGCACGGTAACTGTAAACATCAGCAACAGAAGGACGGCTTAAATTACCTCGGTCGGTACGTACGACCCTTGCTCCTACAGTTTCATAATAACTATTGAAAACAAAATTATATTGGGAATTGTACTCTTTATAACCGTTAAAATTAGGCATCAGAATAAAAGTTTCAAAAAACCAGGTGGTATGTCCCAAATGCCATTTGGGCGGACTAACATCTGCTATGGGCTGTACGACATAATCTTCTATTTCAAGCGGACGGCAGATTTCTTCAGAATGTGCCCGTATATTTTTATACTGTTCCAAAAGTGATACAGTACTTATTTTTAGTGTTTCAGCTTCTTTCATAAAAATATAATTAATCAGCGATCCAGAAAGTATCTGCAAACCATTCTTTACTGTCTGTGATGGTATTTATGGTTTTAAAACCAGAAGAAGCTGCCAAATTTTCCATATCATCCAATGAGAATTTCTGAGAAACTTCCATATAAATAACCTCATCTTTCTTAAAATGGAAAGTTTCAGCTCCAATGTTTACTTTCTGATTGTCAAGACTTACAAGATAACTTCTGCAAGCACCACTTAATGGATCGTAATTTTGATAATGTTCGAATTGAGTCAAATCAAAATTGGCTTTGAGTTCGTTATTTATTCGTTCAAGTAAATTAAGATTAAATGCTGCCGTAACTCCCTGCGGGTCGTTATAAGCTTTTAAAATAATCTTCGGATCCTTCTTTAAATCGAAACCTACTAAAACAATATCACCTTTGTTGAGATTTTTTCGCAATTGTTTACAGAATTCGGCCGCCTCACTTAGTTCCATGTTACCGATATTACTTCCTAAAAACAAAACGGCTTTTCTTCGTGCAGACAATTTAGATGTCTTTTTGAGCATATCAAAATAATCGCCTTCAAGGAGTGTGATATCGAGATTTGGAATAGTATCATGAAGTTTCTTGTCTAAAACCGATAATATATTGCCCGAAATATCAATGGGCATATAAGTAAACTGAGCTTTGTTTTTCTTAAGATATTGTAGTAAATGCAATGACTTTGAAGCATCTCCAGCACCAAGTTCTATCAGTTCAAACGGACTTTGGTCTCCCGTAATTATTGAGGCGAGATCCTGGGTTTTATTCTGGAAAATATCCATCTCGCAACGCGTAAGATAATATTCCGGCATAGCCATTATTTCCTGAAAAAGTGCATCGCCTTTTTTATTATAAAAATATTTAGACTGTAAATGCTTTGGTTCCTGATGAAGTCCGTCTAAAACATCTTCTAAAAACTGATTATTAGTTTCGACCTCATCATTAATATATATAGTATTGGTATTTAATTGTGATTTCATTGTAATGTGTTTATTGCTTTATAGTAATATAGTTTGCGAGCCCGAAGACTTCAACAATTTCTCTCTACTTAAAGATACGTTTTTATTCCGGCAGTTTGAACTTCTTTGTTTAAATAATAGTAAAAAAAATAGCACAACAGGATTAAGAATCCCTGCTTTAAAAGCAAAAAATAAGAGTAAAAAATAAGAGTAAAAATTTTAACGTGCAGAAGAAATGCTCCGATGATTATGCTTCACCGGAACTTTATATATAAAAAAGTACTGACCGAGTATATCTCAGCAACAAAAATAAGGAGACCAAGCCCAAACGCGAGTTATAAGGCGCCTTCATTGCCACGGGTACCTATAACAGTAAGTCAGGAAACAATATTGCGATAATTTACGTTACATTGAAAATCAAGAATTTGGGTAATCTAATAAACAGTCACGTTCATCAGAATTAAATTTACAAAATATCGTTTAGTACTGTTTTCAGTTCTGTAAAATCACTTGGTTTGGATATATATTTAACATTTACACCATTCTTATTCAGCCACGGAACCATCACTTCCTCTTCGGGAGTAGATACAATTATTACTTCTATGGCAGCAAGTCTTGTATCGCTTTGTAGTCGTTTTAAAAATTCTAATCCATTTATTTGCGGCATATTATAATCCAAAAGTATTAGGTCAGGCAAATTATCTGCCTGAATGAGTTCCTCAAGGGCCAGCTTTGGACTTAGCGAAGTTCGGCATTTCACGTTTTTATCAAGAGACTCAATCGCCTCAATAAAAATTTCTAAATCATCGATATCATCATCGACAAGAAGTATTTCTTTCGTACTCATCTTAATCTTGTTATTATATTTACAATATACGAATCAATTTTAATATAGGTTTTATATAGTGGCAAAAATAAAAATGATTTTTTTTATTCTAATTTGTCAAGGTATTATACCGTCAAAAACAGGTCTTTGCATATTATTTATCGGACTATTTTTATCGTTCTGATCTTAACTTGCTGCCTTTATTCTGGGAAATAACTTTATAATTAACCCTTGTAATCGGTTCTGATAATCCTGCATCAGCCATTCTTTGTAGTTTTTACTGGCGTTATCAATACATTTTACATACTGTTTTACCCGCCAGTCGATCTCGGGCTGTAATAATTCTGCCAGTGCAATTGCCTGAGATAAAGTTTCAGCATTATCAAGGCACATTTTTGCATGCTGTCTGATAGACTGCTGAATAACAATTTTTGGTTTTTTATCTAAATCAACCGCCTCATGATAATTACTTTCCACATCAAAAGTCATTTCTAACGTATGGGGAAAGTGTGCGCGTAATTCTGTAGAAATACCATGTGACTGAACAGAAGAACCATTGGATTGATAATGAAGCTGTTTGGCAAATTCTTCCGGACGTTCAAAAACAAATTTCCAGTCAATAGGGTTTTCCCAGGGTCCAAAACGCTGGATGTTATTACCTAAATCTATAATTGAAAAAGTCTTTTTTGACGGAAGCTTCCTTGCGCCGCGTCCCACCATCTGATGGTAAAGCGTGATCGACGTAGTAGCACGGTTAAGAATAACAGTTTGTACAGATGCCTCATCAAATCCGGTTGTAAGGATTGAAATGGAAGATAAAACGGCGTCTTTTGTTTTTTTAAACCATTTCAAAATTTCTTTACGATCTGCATCAGAGGTTTTATTATCGAGATGTCTTATGGGAATGCCGGCTGCGGTAAAAGTTTCAAATACTTTTTGTGATGCTGCAATTCCGGTATTAAAAATAATCGTCTTTTTTCCTGATGCATTTTCTTTATAAGCCTTTAGCAACAGCTCCTGCATTGCATCTGAACAATATAATTCATTAGAAGAATTTACTGTATAATCGCCATGAAGTCCTGTCTTTAAAGAATTGAGCTCTACTTCGTACACATACGATTTAGGTTTGGCAAGAAAACCATCGGCGATCAAATCTGAAATCGTGTCACCTGTTATGAGTTCCTTATAATGTTTTTTCATTGGTTTGGAAACATCAGAGCTAAAAGGAGTTGCCGTAACACCTATGACAGACGCTTTTTTGAAAGTACTCATTAATTTTCGAAAAGAATTGTGATGTGCTTCGTCAACAATTACGAGTCCGACACCGTCTGTTTTTATTTTTTTCGATTTAATCCTATTTCTAAGGGTCTCTACCATCGCAACATGACAATCACATTCCTCTTTAAGATTTTTGGTCTTACTGTTAATGATGCAGTTTTTTACACCCATTTTTTTTAAGGTTGCAGATGTCTGCGTCGCTAATTCCTTGCGATGTGTCAGGATTATTACTTTTTTATTAAATTCCTGAATAAATCTTCTGGCAATTTCAGAAAACACAACCGTTTTGCCTCCGCCTGTCGGAAGCTGATATAATAATTTTATAGTATCACTTTCTATCAGGTGGTCAAAAATCTTATGAATATCTCTTTCCTGATAAGCGTAAAATGAGTTTTTGGATTTTATCTTCGTTTCCATAATGTGCTGTCTTTATACCTGTAAATGTATTATAGTGCAGATACACATTATTATATGATTGCTCCATTATCTTATATTATTAAACTTATATATTGAAAAATGAGTTCTCTCTCTAAAAATTCAAAAAATTTATTTATCACAATTAGCATGTTAATTATATAAGTCCACGCTTTAATTATATAAAATCCATGATAGACACATACCTTATTTTCACATAAGAATTATCCAAAATTATATGCAGCAACTTTACACAGACATTTATTATAATCCTTTCTTGTTCACTTTTGAAAAGTACGGTTTCCGGCACTTTTTGACATTACATTTTCGTACCTGCCGGATCATATAAATCCATTTTAAAAAAAATTACTGCACAATACTATTTCTCAATCGTATTACTGAGAATCGAATTTTGCGAACTTGGCGGACTGTATAACACAATAAAAAACAATTATGATTTATAAAAATGTACTTCAAATAGACGATGATATCGATGACTGCGAATTTTTTATGGAGGCGCTACAGGCTGTCTCAGCTGCAGATTATACTTCCCTTCAAAATCCTGTGGAGGCACTAAACAAACTCATCAGAAAAGAAATTTCACCCGATGTCATATTTTTGGATATTAATATGCCTATTATGTCCGGATTTGAATTTCTGGTTGCGATCAAACAACAGGATATTTTAAATAATATTCCCGTAATAATTTTTTCGACTTCATTATTTGATGAAATAAAAATTAAAGCCAGAAATTATGGCGCAACTGGTTATATATCAAAACCGAGCGATCTCAACGAATTAAAAAAGATTCTTACGCAGTACGTTCATTAATGAGCAATACCGTTTTTTAAGTATGCTGACGCAGGTATTAATATAAATTATATTATTTTTTTTTGTTACTTTTAGTGCAGAACGCCGGATATTGGCTTTTGCAGAACAGCTATGAAACTATCAGCTCAGATTATTTTAGCCTTTATCCTCGTTATCCTGCTTTCAGCAGCAGATTCGTATACGAATTATCGAATGGCACGTAAGGTAAATCTTAACTCCCAGTTTCTTTCGCATTCAGAAGCTGTCATTCGAAATTCGAATAAAACACACCGCACAATCCTGGAAATGCAGAGCGCAGTCCGCGGATTTCTTCTAACCAGTGATCCTGCTTTTCTGGAATCTTATTACAGCGGACTGAAAAATGTACCGCGTTACCTTATCGAACAACGCAGACTTACAGGCAACAATGAAGTCCAGACGTCTATTCTGGATTCTATAACCTCCCTGCATAATGAATGGCTTGATTATACTTCGGAACTGATAGTTGCAAGAAGAGAAAACTCTTCTGCTTATATGCAGTTATTTGAGAACAAGCTAAAAAAACATGTCGGAAAAAATATTAATGACTCGATAAGTAAAAAATTCAAAACATTTGATAAAATCGAATATAAGATTCGCAGGCATCACAGCGATATGCTCCTCTACTCCTTAAACAAAACGAGGACCTACTCTCTGATTTTTCTTCTACTTACCATTTTTGTGGGAATCTGCAGCACTGCCTACATAGTAATCATGATTACCAACCGTATTGCTTCTATGGTACATCAGGCTGATACTATTTCCAAAGGACACTTTACGATTGTAAATGACACTAAGAATGATGAATTAAGTGCGCTTTCATCGTCATTAAATATAATGTCGCACCGACTTGAGAAAAACATTCATGAACTGGAGAATAAAAACGAAGAACTTAATAAATTCGCTTACGTAGTTTCTCATGATTTAAAGGCGCCATTGAGGGGTATTTACAATGTCATCTCCTGGATTGAAGAAGATTTATCAGATGAGCTCTCTCCTACCTTAAAAAACTATCTGAAAATAATTCCCGCAAGAACCCAGCGTATGGAAGCGCTAATTAATGGGCTGCTCGATTACGCGCGCATCAATCGCAGGACAAATCCGGAATTGGTTGACACAAATGCGCTTGTATATGAAATTACACAGTCAATTGTTCCGAGAAATTTTAAGCTGCTCATTCATGGTCTCCCTGAATTGTATACGGAACGCTTAAAACTCGAACAGATATTTTCTAATCTGATTAGCAATGCTGTTAAATATTCTAAAACAGAAAATCCAGTAATAGAGATTAAATGCGAAAATTTAGATACGGTTTACCAGTTTTCAGTAAAAGACAATGGAATTGGGATCGCACCCGAATACCATCACAAAATTTTTGAAATTTTTCAGACACTGCGGGAAAAAAACGAAATTGAAAGTACCGGAATCGGTCTGGCGATTGTCAAAAAAATTATAGATGACCGCGAAGAACAAATTAATGTAAAATCCAGTCCCGGTGAAGGAACAGAATTTATTTTCACCTGGAGCAATACTCCTATATAATGAAGACCCCGACAATTCTCCTTATTGAAGATGATGAACTTGATATCATATCTGTTGAGCGTTCTTTGAAAAAGCTTATGATTGATTATGCTTTTCACACGGCGTACAATGGCCTCGAAGCCTTAAAGATGCTGCGGGATGAAGTAAATCCGCTTATACCCGATGTTATTCTGCTGGATATTAATATGCCAAAAATGAATGGTATCGAATTCCTTAAAATAGTAAGAACAGACGATAAACTTAAAAATCTAAAGGTGTTTGTTATGACTACCTCTTCAGAAAGTACCGACAGAGATACCGCAGAAGATTTAGGCATTTCAGGCTACATTATAAAACCGCTCAATTATACAGACAACACCAAAAGACCCGACTCGATGGATGCATTTGTGCAATTTCATCTGAGAAAAATAATATTAGACGAAAACATATAGCGCCAAAACATTTCAGTATCAGTAAATAATCAATACTCCCAAACCGATATATCAACTCCCCCAGTTATGAAAAAAACCAAACCAACTAACAAAACAGCCGAAAGCGAAATCCATATTGCTTTGCCTGTAATTACAGAGGCAAAAGGATCCGGCCGTAAAAGAAAAAAAGAATCAGAAGAAGAATCTATTCTATCTGATGCCGAATTTTTAAAAATTTTAATGAAAGTTAAAAACGGTAATTTTTCGCAACGTTTTCCTACCGATCAAAACGGAATGAAAAGATCCATCTGTGATACCTTAAATGAAATCATAGATTTGAACGAAAGAATGGTTTTTGAATTTCAGAAAGTTGGAAAAAGCATCGGTAAACAAGGAAAATTAACCAACCGCGTTGTTCTTGATGGCGCCCGCGGATCATGGAGTTCCTGTGTTGATTCTGTTAATACCTTAATTTCAGATCTTGTACATCCAACAATCGAAATTGCCCATGTAATTACCTCTGTTGCAAAAGGAAATTTATCTCAGGAAATGCCGCTTTCTATTGAAGGGAATCCGCTTCAGGGAGAATTCCTTCGAATTGCAAAAGAAGTAAACGGGATGGTAAAACAGCTGAATTTGTTTTCTATGGAGGTTACCCGTGTGGCACGTGAGGTGGGGACTGAAGGAAAACTGGGAGGTCAGGCTAAAGTGAGAGGTGTTGGTGGTGTGTGGAAAGATTTGACCGATTCTGTAAACAAAATGGCTTCTAACCTTACGGGTCAGGTGCGAAATATCGCCGATGTAACAACAGCGGTAGCAAAAGGAGATCTTTCTAAAAAAATTACGGTAGACGTAAAAGGAGAAATTCAGGAATTAAAAAATACCATCAATACCATGGTGGATCAGCTGAACTCCTTCTCTTCTGAGGTAACCCGTGTGGCGCGTGAGGTAGGAACTGAAGGAAAACTGGGTGGCCAGGCGCAGGTAAAAGGTGTCGGCGGAACCTGGAAAGATTTAACAGATTCGGTAAACCAGATGGCTTCTAACCTTACGGGTCAGGTGCGTAACATTGCCGATGTAACAACAGCTGTGGCAAAAGGAGATCTTTCTAAAAAAATTACCGTTGACGTAAAAGGAGAAATCCTTGAGCTTAAAGACACCATTAATACCATGGTGGATCAGCTGAACTCCTTCTCTTCTGAGGTAACCCGTGTGGCACGTGAGGTGGGTTCGGAAGGAAAACTGGGTGGTCAGGCAAGAGTTCGTGGTGTTGGTGGGGTGTGGAAAGATTTGACCGACTCTGTAAACCAGATGGCTTCTAATTTAACCGGTCAGGTACGTAATATTGCCGAAGTAACAACAGCGGTAGCAAAAGGTGACCTTTCTAAAAAAATTACAGTAAACGTTGAAGGAGAAATCCTAGAATTAAAAAATACCATCAATACCATGGTGGATCAGCTGAACTCTTTTGGTGCCGAGGTAACCCGTGTGGCACGTGAAGTGGGTTCTGAAGGAAAACTGGGAGGTCAGGCCAAAGTAAAAGGTGTCGGCGGAACATGGAAAGATTTAACCGATTCGGTTAACCAGATGGCTTCTAATCTAACCGGTCAGGTACGTAATATTGCGGAGGTAACAACGGCTGTGGCAAACGGAGATTTGTCTAAAAAAATTACGGCTGTAGCCGAAGGAGAAATCCTGGAGCTTAAAAAAACCATTAATACAATGGTGGATCAGCTGAATTCCTTCTCTTCTGAGGTAACGCGTGTGGCGCTTGAGGTAGGAACCGAAGGAAAACTGGGAGGTCAGGCGAAAGTTAAAGGTGTCGGCGGAACATGGAAAGATTTGACCGATTCTGTTAATCAGATGGCATCTAACTTAACCGGCCAGGTACGTAATATTGCCGAGGTAACTACAGCGGTAGCAAAAGGAGATTTATCACGCCAGATTACGGTTGATACCAAAGGGGAAATCCTTGAGCTTAAAAACACTATTAATACCATGGTGGGTCAGCTGAATTCATTTGCTTCTGAGGTAACCCGTGTGGCACGTGAGGTGGGTACGGAAGGAAAGCTGGGAGGTCAGGCTCAGGTTGAAGGTGTCGGCGGAACATGGAAAGATTTAACAGACTCGGTAAACCAGATGGCTTCGAACTTAACCGGTCAGGTACGTAATATTGCGGAAGTAACGACTGCGGTAGCAAAAGGAGATTTATCGCTCCAGATCACGGTTGACGTAAAAGGAGAAATTTTAGAATTAAAAAATACCATCAATACCATGGTGGATCAGCTTCGAGGTTTTGCTTCGGAGGTAACAAGGGTTTCACGAGAAGTAGGAACAGAAGGAAAACTGGGAGGCCAGGCGAACGTACCGGGAGTTGCAGGAACCTGGAAAGATTTAACCGATTCTGTGAATCAAATGGCAGGAAACCTTACCGCTCAGGTACGTAATATTGCGGATGTGGCGATTGCCGTTGCCAACGGTGACATGTCGAGAAAAATTACGGTGGACGTGCGTGGAGAAATTCTTCAGTTAAAAGAAACTCTAAATACCATGGTGGACCAGCTTCGTGAGTTTGCCTCTGAGGTAACCCGTGTAGCGCGTGAAGTAGGTACAGAAGGAAAATTGGGAGGTCAGGCAAACGTACCCGGTGTTGCGGGAACCTGGAAAGATTTGACCGATTCGGTGAATCAAATGGCGGGTAACTTAACCACTCAGGTACGTAATATTGCCGAGGTAACCATTGCCGTTGCAAATGGAGATATGTCTAAAAAAATTACGGCCGACGTTCGTGGAGAAATCCTGCAATTGAAGGAAACCGTAAATACAATGGTGGATCAGCTTCGTGCCTTTGCCTCTGAGGTAACCCGTGTGGCACGTGAGGTAGGAACCGACGGAAAACTGGGCGGACAGGCTTTCGTACCCGGAGTTGCAGGAACCTGGAAAGATTTGACCGATTCGGTGAATCAGATGGCTTCTAACTTAACCGGTCAGGTGCGTAATATCGCCGATGTAACAAAAGCTGTAGCAAATGGTGACCTTTCCAAACAAATTACTGTTGACGTAAAAGGAGAAATTCTAGATTTGAAAAACACTTTCAATACGATGGTGGAACAGTTAAATTCGTTTGCTTCTGAGGTAACGCGTGTAGCGCGTGAGGTAGGAACCGAAGGAAAACTGGGGGGACAGTCGGAAGTAAAAGGTGTTGCGGGAACCTGGAAAGATTTAACGGATTCAGTTAACGTAATGGCATCCAACTTAACAGGTCAGGTTCGTGGAATTGCAAAAGTAGTAACCTCAGTAGCCAAAGGAAATCTGAAACAAAAACTTTCTATCGATGCCAAAGGTGAAGTAGCGCAATTAACCGATACTATTAACGAAATGATTGATACCCTGGCCACTTTCTCCGATCAGGTTACTACTGTGGCGCGAGAAGTAGGTGCCGAAGGAAAACTGGGTGGTCAGGCCAATGTACCGGGAGCTTCGGGTACATGGAAAAACTTAACCGAAAACGTTAATCAGCTGGCTGCAAATCTTACTACTCAGGTACGTGCTATTTCTGAGGTGGCTTCTGCTGTAACACAAGGGGATTTAACACGAACAATTGGTGTGGAAGCAAAAGGCGAAGTGGAAGCTTTAAAAGATACCATCAACCAGATGATTTCCAACCTGAAAGCAACAACGCTTCGTAATCAGGAACAGGACTGGCTGAAATCGAATTTGGCAAAGTTTACGCAAATGCTTCAGGGTCAGAAAGAGTTAAATGCTGTAACACGAAAAATTTTATCAGAACTTGCTGCGGTTGTAACGGCACAGCACGGTCTTTTCTATATTCTGGAAGAAGGCGAAGATTTTATGGATTCAAAACTTAATCTGATCGCTTCATACGCTTATATAAAAAGAAAAAATTCCCGTGAGCAATATGCCATGGGCGAAGGCTTAATTGGTCAGGTTGCGGTAGAAAAAGAAAGAATTATTTTAAGTAATATTCCAAAAGATTATATCCGAATCAACTCTGGTTTGGGAGATGCAAGACCAACAGACGTCATCATTCTTCCCGTTCTTTTCGAAGGAAGACTTAAGGCCGTTATTGAATTGGCCTCTCTTGATACTTTTAGTCAGATTCACCTGGATTTCCTTGAAGGATTAACAGAAAGTATTGGTATTGTAATTAATACCATTGAATCAAATTCCAGAACGGAAGAATTACTGGTACAATCACAATCATTGGCAAGTGAGCTGAAAAGTCAGCAGGAAGTATTGAAAAATACGAATGAGGAACTGGAAGAAAAAGCCATTTTGCTGGCCAACCAGAAGGAAGAAGTGGAATTTAAAAACCAGGAAGTTGAGGTTGCCCGAAAAGCATTGGAAGAGAAAGCAGATCAGCTAACTTTAACCTCAAAATACAAATCGGAATTCCTTGCTAATATGTCGCACGAATTAAGAACTCCTCTAAACAGTTTACAGATTCTTGCGAATGAATTAATTGCCAACAGGGACGGAAATCTATCTGAAAAACAAATTCAGTTTGCCAAAACAATTAACTCATGCGGTGATGACCTTATTCAATTAATTAACGATATTCTGGATCTTTCTAAAATTGAGTCCGGTTATATTTCTGTCGACTATAACCCGATTAGTTTTAATGAAATAAGCCGATTTGTAGAATCGACCTTCAACCCTATTTCTCAGGCAAAACATCTTAATTTTGAAATCAGCATGGATCAAAACCTGCCTGAAGTTATGGAAACCGATTCACAGCGACTGAACCAAATTCTTAAAAATTTATTATCAAATTCATTTAAATTTACAGAAAAAGGAGAAGTAAAACTTAATATTTACAAAGCAAATAAAAACTGGAAAACCAAAAATGCCAGTCTGGATAATGCCGAAGCAGTAGTTGCATTTGAAATTTCAGATACCGGAATTGGTATTTCTAAAGAAAAGCAAAACATCATTTTTGAAGCTTTCCAACAAGCTGAAGGATCTACGAGCCGTAAATACGGAGGAACAGGTCTTGGACTTTCTATCAGCCGTGGTCTTTCTGATTTATTGGGCGGTAGTATCGAACTGGAAAGTGACTCAAATATCGGAAGTAAATTCACCCTATTCCTTCCATTGAAATTCGTTCATATTCCTGAAATCGAAGATATTACAGTTAATGATGAAACCAATGTGCTCCACGCAGGAAAAAGCCGACTAAAATCACTTCCTTCTGCAAGTTTCAATAAATCGGATATCGATTTGTATTTTGCAGATGAAATTGGTGATGACCGCACCGATATAAAACCTGAGGACACTATTGTTTTAATTGTTGAAGATAATATTACATTTGCCAAAATTCTGCTGGAAAGAGCGCATCAGCACAATATTAAAGCTATTGTTACAACAAAAGGAAATGACGTAATTGATTATATTAATCATTTTCAGCCCCATGCGATAACTATGGATCTGAATATGCCTGACACCAGCGGCTGGAAAATTCTGGACAGGTTAAAAACAGATTTTACACTGCGTCATATTCCTGTCTATATTATTTCGGGCGAGGACGAGCGAAACAAAGGTCTGAAACGAGGCGCCAGAAATTTCCTTATCAAACCGGTAAAAAACGATATTTTAAATTCGCTTTTTAATGACATACATGATCTTAAAAACAAAAAAGATAAAAATGTGCTCGTTGTAGATGATAATCCGGACGAACTGGAACGAATTAAAAATGCCATCCACGGAGAAGACATTACGATCGTAACAGCAGCAACAGCCAAAGAAGCCATTCAGTTTATAAAAGAGAAATCTTTTAACTGCATTATTTTAGATTTAGTTCTTCCGGATGCAGACGGACTGGATTTAATTACCGATCTTGAAAACAATATCAGCGGTCAGGAAACAGCGGTAATCATTCATTCGGCAGGAGATGTTAATAAAAAGCAGCGCAGTAAACTCAACCGTTTTGCGCACAGTATTATTACGAAAAGTGCAACATCAATGGAAGAGCTTACAGACCAGACTGCCCTTTTCATGCATCGTATTCATACAGAACTTCCGCAGGAAATGAAGCAAAGAATAGAAACCTATTATTTGAAAGAAGATGTGCTTACAAATAAAAAAGTGCTTCTTGTAGATGATGATGTGCGTAATCTATTTGCCCTTACTACTGCCCTCGAACGTTTTGGATTAGATGTTATAAGTGCAGAAAGCGGTCATGAAGCAATAGAAATTTTAAATGACGATAATTCGATTGATATTGTTCTGATGGATATCATGATGCCCGAACTTGACGGATACGAAACGATGAAAATTATTCGTAAAAATAACAAACATAAAGACCTTACCATCATTGCAGTTACAGCAAAAGCAATGAAGGGTGACAGACAGCGATGCATTGAGTCGGGAGCATCTGATTATATTACGAAGCCGGTTAATGTGGAACAATTATCTTCTTTAATGAGAGTATGGCTAAAATAATTACTGATATGAAAGACTCCGTTGAAAAATATCCGGTAAAAATTTTAATAGTAGACGACAAAAAGGAAAACCTGCTGTCGCTGCAGGTTGTACTTGCCGATAAAGGCTACGAACTCGTTGAAGCATCATCGGGTAAGGACGCTTTGCGAATACTTTTAAAAAGCCAGGATTTTGCCATTATACTGATGGATGTGCAGATGCCGGTCATGGACGGATTTGAAACAGCAGAACTCATCCGCGAAAGCGATAAACTTAAAGATGTACCGATTATTTTTTTAACAGCAAACATGAATACATCCGATTATATCTTTAAAGGATATCAGTCTGGTGCTGTTGATTATATGATAAAACCGCTTTCGTCTGAAATACTTCAGGCGAAAGTCATGGTTTTTGCTGATCTCTACAGAAAAAACAGAGAACTGCGACAAAAAGAGCAGGAAACCAATTTATTGAATGCCAAAATAATTAAATCCAATCAGGAATTGTCTGCTCAATATGCGGCAATTGAAAAATTTGCGGCCGAATTGCAGAGGAAAAATGCAGAACTGGACGCCTTTGCCCACATTTCGAGTCATGATCTTCAGGAACCTTTGCGTAAGATTGAAACTTTTACCAATATGATTCTGACCCGTGAATATGACAATCTGAGTGCAGACGGTAAGGCAAAATTTGACAGAATTCTGCATGCCGCAAAAAGAATGCGTGATTTAATTAACGATCTGTTGGCCTTTTCTAATACAAATGAGACAGATCGGGTTTTTGAAAATACAGACCTCAATCATATAATTGAAAATGTCAAAACGGCATTAGAAGAAAATTTAAAAGAAAAAAATGCGGTCGTCGTTACTGATTTTCATGGAACGGTAAGTATTATCCCTTTTCTATTTATTCAGCTTGCAGAAAATCTTTTAAACAATGCTTTAAAATTTTCGCAAAAAGATATTCCGCTTCAGGTGGAAATAAAAAGCCGCACCGGATTCGGAGTAGAATTTCAGAATGATAAATTGCAGCCTCATCAAAACTATTGTCATATCAGTTTTAAAGATAACGGAATTGGTTTTGAGCCTGAACACGGTGAAAAGATATTCGGTGTTTTTCAAAGGTTACACAGTAAAGACACATATGAAGGAACAGGAATTGGTCTTGCTATTGTAAAGCGAATAGTCGAATGCCATAACGGAATGATTGCTGCACATGGACAGCCCATGCAGGGAGCAACGATTAATATCTATATTCCACAATAAATTTTACAATTAAACTCTGATGCAAAGACCTTAAAATCTTCTGAATCAGAGTTTAATTTTTTCTTTCGAAATTATAGAAGCTAGTTTTAAGACTTTATAAATAACCACGCCCATCAGAATCACTGAGTCGGCGAAATGTGACGCTTGAAAGGATTGTAATGGCTGCCAGTACAATGAAAGTATAATGAAATGATTCTACAATACTAAATCCTACAGTTTCAGATCCAAAGAAAGACAAAACCAAACTCGCCGCCGACACCCCGAAACTTATCGATAACTGCTGCATAATTACCAGCATAGTGTTTCCACCGCTTTTTGTATTATCATCGAGATCGACAAGTGTAATGGTATTCATGGCCGACATTTGTATCGAAGTAAAAAAGCCATAAAAAACCATCAGAATAATATAATAAACTAAAGGAGTATCGCGCTCTACAAATCCTAGTATAATTAAAACGACTCCGAGTAATATGGTATTGCTAATAAGAACGGTGCGATAACCTAAAGCTTTGATAATACGAACCATAAACGGCTTTATCGCCACATTGGCAAGTGCAGACGGCAATAAAAGCAATCCCGACACCGAGGCAGAATAGCCAAAACCGGTTTGAAGCATAAGCGGCAAAAGTAATGGAAGTCCTCCAATTCCCAGTCTGGTTATAAGACTGCCCGTTAATCCCACTCTTAAAGTTTTAATATTTAATAATCTTAGGTCAATTATTGGCTTTTCAGTATGTTTATAATGATAATAATATAAAGCTGCCAGTGCATTAAAAAGCAATAATCCTCCCAATATAATAAACCAGTTTGTCAAACCTCCGCTTACAAGTTCAAGCATCATAGTAATCACAATTAATGCTAAACTAAAATAGATAAGGCCACGGAAATCAAACTTTCCTACTGCCTTTTTAAAATTGGGCATAATTCTTTTTGCCATTGAAATACCTATGATTCCAATAGGAACATTGACCAGAAAAATCCAGTGCCAGGAGAGATTATCAGAAAGAAATCCTCCCAGGCTGGGTCCCACTACCATTCCTAAAAGACCAAAAATGGTAATAAAGTTCATGGTTTTCAGCAGTTTGCTTTTCGGATATTGATATAAGATAGCCAATCGGGCAATAGGTACCATCATAGAAGCGCCAATAGCCTGCAATACACGGGATAAGTTAAAAGTGAGAAGATTTACAGAAAGTGCGCAGCACAGTGATCCCGCTACGAAAAGTGCAACCGCTGTCATAAACATTGTTCTTGTACCAAACTTATCTGCCAGCCAACCCGAGAGCGGAATAAACAAGGCAAGAGTAAGGGCGTAAATCACAATAACCGAATGCATTTGAGAAGGAGAATATTGCATGTCTTTCGCAATGGATGGAAGCGACGTATTTAGAATTGTCCCGTCTAAAGACTGAATAAACATGGCTACAGCCGTTACCCAAGGCAGTAAATGAGCCGCTGTCCTGTTTTTCTTCTTTTTGATTTGTTTCTTCTCTTCCTTCGTAACTGATTCCATATTTTTAATTTGTGCGCCCAAATAATTTTGAGGTTAAATTTCGAGAATTAAGAACTGCTAATTATTACAGCACTTAAATTGATTTTTATATAATTATAGAAACAGAACTAAGCAGATTCTCTGCTAATTATATAAGGCAGATTATTAATTATATAACAAAAATGGCTGTAATTCTTCTAGTTTAGTATACTGTAATATTAACTGAAAAATTCTTATGGAAAATTTAATAAATGAGGAAAACCTCGATGAAATTAGAGAACTTATTGAAAGTAAAATCGCCAATATCCCCGGACATTATATTTTATGCGGAGCGCTAGGTTCCTTACTATTATCTGCTTACCTTGATAAAACAGGTAAAAAACAAGCGGCCTCTTTTATTGGAAAACTTTCAATTCCAATTATCGGAATCGGTCTTGCAAAATACAAAGATGTGATAAAGTCTGGTCTGGAAGACAATTTTGAATCTGTTGCAAACGGAGCAGAGAATCTTGTCAACTCAATTAAAACTGAAAACAGCTCTGTTCATAATTAAGCAATAGCTGTAGTGAAAAAATAAAAAGCATGTTTCCTTTTTCATTAATGAGAAGGGAAACGTGTTTTTATTTTATAAATGGATTTTTCTTCTTTTGCACCGCAGACTTTTTACTTTTCTTAAGCATGCTGCATTGCAATCTATGATTTGATAATTTCTCTGATTTTACAGGTTTCAAAAAAATCATACGCTCTTTTTTCAGCGTACGAATAAGCCGAGTTGCGCATAGGAAAGGCACAATGTCCTCCGTATTTTGGGGTTTCTAAATAAACATAAGCGCTGTTTTGGGCAATAACTCTCGGATAACATCTTTCGCCCAGAAAAGGATCATCAAGTGAATTGATAATTAAAACCGGAGTCGTGATGTTTTCAAGAGAAAATTCGGGAGAAACCTGCTGGTAATAATCATCCCGACTTGCAAATCCATGCAATGGCGCCGTAAAATACTGGTCTACTTCATCAAAAGAAGAAATTTTATCAATCTGATCGCGGTTTATAAAATCCGGAAACTGTTCTGCTTTGTGTTTCAGTTTCCTTTTAATATCAATAGTAAAATTTTTGAGGTATACCCGGTTAAAACCTTTCTTAAGTTGGGCCGCACTTGTTGCGATATGCGTTGGAACCGAGATAGAAACTGCTGCCTTAATACGCTCGTCTACTTTTGTCCAACCTAAATAATTGAGAAGCTGCACTCCTCCCATAGAATAGCCAATTAAGTAAACGTCTTCAAAACCTTTTTTTAAAACAAAATGAACCACTTCGTCAAGATCATCTACTGCACCGTGGTGATATAGCCTTGGCAAACGATTCATTTCTCCACCGCAGGTTCTGTTATTCCATGCGAAAACCGAAAAATTTTTCTGCTGAAAATACGCAGCACAGCTATTATTGTAAGTTCTGCGCGAATCGCCTTCTAAACCGTGACATAAAATAACGGCTTTTTTCGAATCATTCAGGATAAAATCTATGTTGATAAAATCTCCATCTTTTAACTCCTGTTTTTCTCTGGTATACTGAGGAACTTCAAATTTTTTGAACAAAGCGGCATAAATGGTAGAAACATGCCTGTTGCGATGAAGTATAGAAGGAAAATTATATTCTGACTGTTCTACTAAAGGCATAAGACAAAAAATTTGTTGTTATACAAATCTAAGAAATCAATCAATAAATAAGACGATACTGACTTTTTATTTTATGTAAAAACAGTTTCTCTGAGTATATAAGTTTATTAGCACCAAATAATTTCAATATAAAAAGTAAAATGGCGCCAACTGAAATCGTTGACGCCATTTTTATAATATCGAGGATTAACTGTCTATTTTACATCAAACCATAGTTTCGTTGTCAATAGATCTTTACCCTGAGCAGCTACTGCCGCCTGATAACTGGTTCCGTTTAACGATTGCTCTGTTCCCGGATAAAAGAAACGAGACGGAATCTGTCCGTCCAAAACAGTATTTGGACCGGCTGTCAGAACAGGATAATCCAATCTTCTCCATTCGGTAAAAGCATCCAGACCCTGACCGTAGAAAGCAATCCATTTTTGCGTCCCTATCGATTTGGCAAAATTTGTTGCATCGTACTTTACAGAAGCCTGATTTAAATAGTTGGTAATCGTTGCTGCATCTGTAATTCCAAATTGATTGAAAGAAGCCGTAATAGCATTTTTATAAAGCTGCTCCGGATCTCCGGATATGTATCCACGCGCTGCTGCTTCTGCAAGATTAAAAAGCGTTTCAGAATAGGAAACAATAACAGCAGGAGATGTCGAAGTCAGAAAATAAGTCCCGGGTTTTGATGTTTTGGCAAATCCCTGACTATTAGCATCACTGTTCGATAATCCGTTTGCTCCTCCAACATAAGTTCCTACACTTGCATCTGACGGTAATTGTGCATAAACCGGTAAGCGAGGATCTGAAAATTCTTTTAATTTGTCTACCATGGTTTTCGAAATACGAAAATCATCACGAGTTTCAAACCAGGCAGAAGCCGGATTTTGCTGCGGCGAACTGATATACGTAAACTTAAAGGTATCGTTATTGCTAGTAAAAACACCTGCTGCATCAGCTGTTGCATCAATCGCAGCTTGTTTTGCCAAAGCAGGTTCACGATCCGAAATTCGTAACGCAATTCTTAAACGCAGCGAATTTACCAGTTTTTTCCATTTTATGATATCGCCTTTGTAAACCAAATCTCCATTTACAGTTCCGCTTGCTGTATTAAGTAACGTCTGAGCTTGTTTCAGATCTTCCAGTAATCCAGTATAAACGTCTTTTTGAGTGTCGTACGCCGGAGTTACTTTTAAGCCCGCTTCTTTATACGGAATGCTTCCGTAAGCATCTGTTAACAATAAAAATGTCCAGGAACGCAATGTTAAAGCGATTCCTTTGTAATTGGAATTGGCCTGAGCATCCGGAAAGTTAATAATCGTGTTAAGATCTGTAATCAAAGTTGCATATCCTTTATCCCACAAAGTAGTAAATGAAGCATTAGAAACATCATAACGATCTGGTTCTGTGTACTGGATTTTAGCCCAGTGCTGTACAAACAGCAAAGAAGAATTAAAATTGTTAACATCTCCCCAGTATAAATCTGCACCTTGTTTTAGTGATCCTGTCAATAAATACGGAGCCAGAGGTGTCTCGGTTGCATTTGGATTTTTGTTGATATCATCCAGACTGTCGCTGCAGGAAGTGAAAGCCAGAGCAAACACCACTATATATGAAAGTTTTTTAAACATGATTCGTTTTTTTAAAATTTGACATTAAGATTAAGACTGAAATTTCTGGTAGTTGGTAAAGCTAAACTTTCCAATCCCTGAGCATTTCCTGTATTGAAAGCCGTTTCAGGATCTATGTTTGGTGCATCTTTGTATATAAAGAATAAGTTACGGCCTGTAGCAGTAAGACTTGCGCTCGTTAAGCCTAATTTTCTAATTAAATCCTTATTGAAATTATAAATAAGTCTTATTTCTCTCATTTTTACAAAAGTAGAGCTGTAAATGTATGCTTCACTAATGTTGTATGATGCTTTGTAATATTCCTGCGCACTGATAACTTTATTATTTGCAGTTCCGTCGGCATATACTCCGTTAAAAATCATTCCGTCATCGTAAACGGTAACACCTGCGGGAGCGGATCCTCCTGTTACCAAAGTTTTCGGATTTGCTGTATTATCAGAAGGATAATAGTAACTCAATCCTCCATTAGCGGCATCACGTCCCGGCATAGTCTGCGCTAAAACTCCGGTGTAATTTCCTGTTCTGTTTGTTCCCGAAAAAAGCTCTCCTCCTACACTGGCATCAACCAAAAATGACAATTCCAGATTTTTATACGTCAGCGTATTAGTAAGTCCTGCTAAATAATCAGGCGTATAATGTCCTAAAACTCTTTTTGTCGGATCTGCTTTTGGCAAACCATTGGCGCCTACAACAATGTTTCCGCTGGCATCACGCTCGTAAGCAGTTCCGTAAAGCGCTCCGTAAGCCTGTCCCACAGATGCTAAAACATCGACACCTCCGGATGTACCTATAGTATAGTTTTGAATTTGTTTCTCGTAATCCAATATTTCCACTTTACTTTTGTTTTTCGAATAATTTAAAGCCACGTTCCATTTGAAATTTTCGGTCTGAACAGGATTTCCATCCAATTGAACCTCAATACCCTGATTGTTAATTTTACCTGCATTAATTAATTGTGAAGTATAACCGCTGGAAGCTGTAGTTTTTATTTCTAAAATCTGATCAAAACTGTTAGTGCTGTAATACGCCGCATCAAAATGAAGACGGTTTTTCCAGAAAGAAGCTTCTAAGCCAACTTCAGATGAACGCGTTGTTTCCGGTTTTAAATTCTCATTTAGTTTTCTTTGAGATGAAGTCTGAATTGGATTTCCGTCAAAAGCAGTCTGAAAATTATAAACTGTGGCCAATTGGTACGGATCTGCATCATTACCAACTTCAGACCAGCCCCCTCTTACTTTTAAGAAATCTAGCGTACTGCTTTTCAAATTCAAAGCTTCAGAAAGAATTAAACTTCCGTTGACAGATGGATAAAAATAAGATCTGTTACTGCTTGGCAATGTAGAAGACCAGTCATTACGTGCTGTAAGGTTTAAGTACGCATAATTTTTATATCCAAATTGTGCCGAAGCATACGCACTATACACTTTCAACCTTGATAATGTATTTGATGACGTTAAAGGATCACGTGAATTTGTTAAGGTATACAAATCCGGCACAGCTAAGCGAGGTGCCTTTTGATAGTTGTTGGCATCGCTGTGGCTACGGACATTAAATCCCGCAAGAGCATCCACAGTAAAATCTTCAGCAATCTTTTTCGTATAGGTAAAAATTCCTTCCGTATTTTGTTCTTTTACTGTGTAAGCATCTTCTGCATAAGATCCGAAAGGTGTTCCGTTTGTACCATACTTAATCGTGTATTTTCTACGGTCGTTATAATAATCTACTCCTGTGCGGAATTTAAAATTTAGCCCTTCTGCCAGTTTTGCATCTAAGTGAATATCTCCAATTAAACGGTTACGCTGTTGGCTGGTTGTATTATAATACGCATTCCAGTACGGATTGCTGTAATAACTGTTATTCCAGTTCACCTCTCTGTTATTTTTTAGTTCGTTGATGTCAACCTGACGTCCAAACCATAAAAACTGTAACATTACTCCGGCAGCACGACCTCCGGAAGGACCACCAGGAAGAGCCGGTGACTCTGTAACAATATAATTACCGGTTACGCCTACTTTTACACCTTTTGCAATTTGATAATTTGCATTAAAAGAAACGTTTGTTTTATTAATTTCACTATTAGGAACAGTTCCTAATTGTTTCTGATTGTTTACTCCCAAACGGAAATCTGATTTTTCGTCTGCTTTCGCAACCGATATACTATTATCATACGTAACACCGGTATTAAAAAAATCTTTCACATTATTAGGATGAGCTACAAACGGAACTGCAACACCATTAGAAGAAAATTGAGGAATCAGACGACCGTCTAATTTTGGTCCCCAGCTTTCATCAACTCCGTCGTTAATTCCGCCCCCTTTACCATCTACATAACTAAACCTTCCGTTTGATCCTTGTCCAAATGAATTTTGAAAACTCGGTAAAGTTGCCACTTGCGACACGGTTATTCCTGTGCTAAAGTTTACTCCAATTCCTTTTTGACCTTTTCCGGACTTTGTGGTAATCAAAACTACACCATGTGCTGCGCGCGATCCATAAAGCGCTGCCGCATTTGGTCCTTTTAAAACGGTCAGTGTCTCAATATCCTGCGGATTTAAATCGGAAATCGCATTTTTAAAATCACGCGTTGCTCCTCCTGCATTCAATTGCGAATTATCTACCGGAACTCCATCCACTACAAAAAGCGGCTGGTTATTTCCTGCAATAGAGGTTTCTCCACGAATAATAATACGGGAAGATCCCATATCTCCCTGAGAATTAGTGATACGCACACCCGCTACTTTCCCGGAAAGACTGTTTAAGAAATTGGTCTCTTTTGAATTTACTAACTCGTTACCTTTTACAGCCTGTGTTGTATACCCTAAAGATTTCTTTTCTTTTGAAATTCCAAGTGCGGTAACCACCACTTCCGATAATTTATTTTCTTCTTCGGTCAGACTAATGATTACAGGATTATCATTTACAACCACTTCTGCTTTTTTATACCCCATAAAACTCACCAATAAAGTGTAAGGTAATTTTTGTCCGGTCTGGAAGAAAAACTTCCCGTCAAAATCTGTAATAACGCCGTGAGTAGTGCCTTTGATATTTATAGAAGCACCAATTATAGGTTCTTTTGTAACGGCATCGATAACCGTTCCTTCCAGTTTAGATTGAATTAATGGTTTTGTTTCCTGAGCTTTAACCCCAATGGAAATCAACAAAATGCACAACCCTATATAGCAATTTAATGTTTTTTTCATTACTTAATTATTTTTTAAACAAGGACAGCAGGTTTCGTTTTTTGCAGCTTCCTTAAAGATGACAATTTATTCAAGCTTCGTCATTTCTGTAAAAACAGAAATTTTTTCTCTTATCTGCACATTCGTTTTTTCATTTTATTAATTTTTAATTATTTATTTAACTGGCTTATACATTCTTAAATTCTCATTCGGACTTTATTTCTAAGTTTTATATCTGATTAAAGGTGAAAAATTAAATTTTCCATACTCCTCTTAGTAAATCTCTAATTTAGTTTTCGTCTTTGAAAATATACTGGAAGAAGATCGCAAATCACAGGATTTCCATCTTTTTAAACTCTACCAATTTGATAGAACAAAAGTATGTTAAAAATGATATTTAGCAAATTTTAACTGAATTTTTTGTCAAAGAATTGTTAACTACGTTCAAGAGCTGAATGTAAATGACTAAAAATAAAATACTTAACCATTGGCTAAAATTTTATATTTTATAAGAATTATACTAAAAATTTAATGTATTGAAAATGAATTTTGCGCCTATAAAAGATCAAATAAATCAATATTTAAACATTTAGCGAAAGAAATTATTGAATTAAATTGCAGAAAATGAAAAGTATAAATACAAAAAAACCTCCAAAATCAAATGACTTTGGAGGTTATAATTTACTTTGAAAAAACGTATTACATCTCGTTAAACTCGTGTAAAGATTTCAATGTGTTTTCGTAAAATAAAATAGCAGCAATCAGATTTCCTTTATCAGAATACGGCATCATTTTTCTTTGAAATTCTACGGTCGTATCCAGGAATGTTGTAGTTCCTTCTGCTTGTCCGTCTAATATTTTTTTATTTTCACTATCGTCCGGAATTCCCAAATCTGCCATTGTAACACCTGGTTTAGTAACCAAAGCAATATATGGAAGGGTTTTCACTAAAACTTTAATTCTTTCAATGTACAATTCTAAAAGTTCTCCTTTTTGCATACCACTCAATTCTTTCTGATCATGGTATTTACGGATTAAAGCTGTTGTACTGATGATACTTCTTGGTGCATTTTTTGCCTGTGCTGAAACAGCTGCCGTCGTCAAGAAGAAAAGGACACATAATAAAGTAATTTTTCTCTTCATATTCTAATAGATTTGGTTCTTCAATGAAAGCAAAAATATATAAATTAACTTAAAAAGCAATTTTATTAATGTCTTTTTCCCAATATTGTAACAATATAATAATACAGATAAGGAAATTAGTACAATATTTACTAAATAAGCGAAGTACTTTAGCTTATTTTATACGTATTATCAGGATTTGATAATTCTAAAACGCCCTGGATATTTAATGTAAATACTCTTTTTATTTCCGTAATAATCCATAAAATCCTCACAGACAAAAACCGCGTGTGCTTTGGACCACGCTACAACACCACAGAATTCGCTTCCCGTTTCGCGTTTTAACTTTTGAATTTGTTTTCCTAATTTGAATCCCAGATATTTATAAATGGTCGGTGTATAAACTGCACCGTCTTCTAAGTCTTCCAAAGCTTCTTCAAAAGTTGCTTCATTGTCAATAATCTGCTTGTACTTTGCCATTACGGCATAAGTCAGTACAGCATAATCTATTATTTTTTCGCTATCGCAATTGTCTTTTATAAATACAAAATCCGCCGAGACTTTTGCACGATTTAATTCACGACTATTCAAATTAAATGTCGCGTTGTTTTTTAGGGTTATTTTATAAGAATCATCACCTGTCTTTTCGCTGATAAAAAGATTATCCAGGCCATAAATATTTAAAGAAGCTTTGATAAACGCGATTGACGAACAGTTGGTACGTTCTCCCTGTTTAAAACTCTCAAATATTTTATCTGAACTCAACTGTGAATAAGAACTGGAATAGACAAACATTAAAAGTAAAAAAAATGAGGTAACCGATTTCATGCCTGGTATTTTATAATTACCCAACTAAGTGTGGGATTGTATTAGATTTTTACAAATCTATAAAAAATCAACTCATAATGTTTTTTGTTCGCGACTTTTATCATTTAAAAATTACTTCAGCAGAAGATTTGTGTCTCCTGTTTACAGTTATACCAGTAAAACCTTACCAAAATAAAAACGTCTCAAGCAATTTGAGACGTTTAGGATTATTTTTTTTCTTCATTATTCAATTTATCATCGAATTCAGGTTCTTCACCTTTAAATTTTTTTGTTTCCGGATCATAATTTTCGTCGTTTGTCAAAACTTCATCATGATCTTTATACTGATGCTTTCTGGTATCACTTCGATTATCTGCCCTGTTATTGTCAGGATTTTTCTGAGTCTGATTATTTGAGTCCATAATTTCTTAGTTTTAAATGTTTTATAAAATTACTTTATCTGTGTTTAAGATGGCTTATATAATCATTCTAAAAAATTATAAAATAACAGGGTCGTTAATTATAGAGATACCTTAAAAGTTTGAACTTTAATAGCTAACATTTCTTTAATTTTGCGTTCATAGAGCTATAGTTGTTCTAAATTATAATACAAGTATTTTGATGCAAAAAAAGATGTGGACCATTTGTACGGAATGTCATGGACAAGGCAAGATTAATCGGGGACTAACTAAAAAGGCTCAGCGTCGTTATAAAATGGAACTGGCCGAATATGAAAATTCAGCAAGTACCGATAACCAGCCCGTTGCTCCAAAAGCTCATCTACATGTATGTTCCAATTGTTCGAGTTCCGGTTTAATTCAATCCCAAGCTCTTCCCAAACCAGATTACAATTATCCCCATGTTGCTATAATTGGTGCCGGCATTGGCGGCGTAGCGTTGGCCGTTGCTTGTTTACATCGCGGAATTCCATTTACGATCTACGAACGCGATGATCATTTTGATGCCCGATCCCAGGGTTATGGATTAACTCTTCAACAGGCCAGTAAAGCTATGAAAGGCCTGGGAATTACGTCATTAGATGGAGTGATTTCTACAAGGCATGTGGTTCATAATACAGAAGGGAAAATTCTAGGCGAATGGGGAATCAGAAAATGGATGGATTCTCAGCATGAAATGCCGGCAAAACAAACTAACATTCATATTGCAAGACAATCTTTACGTATGGCTTTGCTGGAACAACTTGACGCAAACACTGTAAACTGGGGATATCAGTTGATTGATCTTTCAGAGTCTGAAGATCAGATAGAACTGAATTTTCAATTTAATGGAAAAATAAAAAAATCAAAAGCAGATTTGGTTGTGGGTGCAGATGGTATACGCAGCACGGTTCGCAAATTGGTCATAGACGATACACGGACACCGCTTCGTTATTTAGATTGTATAGTAATCTTAGGAATCTGTCCGTTAAGTGCAATTGAAGAAATTGAAAGTCCACTATTAGACTCTGCAACCGTCTTTCAGACTGCAAATGGAAACGAACGAATTTATGTGATGCCTTATGATAAAGAATCTGTAATGTGGCAGCTTAGTTTCCCCATGTCTCAAGATGACGCTAAAAAACTAAGTGCACAGGGACCTACAGCACTTAAGGAAGAAGCTTTACGCAGAACTCAATGGCATTCGCCCATTCCGCAGATTTTACAGGCAACACATGAAAAACTGATTTCGGGATATCCGGTGTATGACAGAGAACTTACAGATCGGGTAACTTTACAAAAAAATGAAAAGGTGACCTTAATAGGAGACGCAGCACATCCTATGAGTCCGTTTAAAGGCCAGGGTGCTAATCAGGCTTTATTAGATGCTTTAAAACTGGCCAGAAAAATTTTAAAAGGCTGTAATGCCCGGGCCAAATGGAAAGACTTTGGAATAAGAGACAGGGTTTTAAATGATTTTGAAGCCGAAATGCTGGAGCGAAGTGCCGTCAAAGTAAAGGATTCTGCAGACGCAGCACAATTTTTACATTCTGAAATCGTACTCTATGAAGGCGATGAACCGCGTGGCAGAAACAAAAAAAAATAAGAATTAAAAACATCCTTTTATATATTAGTTTTCTGAAAACATGTGAATTAGATAACAAATTGAAATTATCATGTAACAAAATTCATGCAGCCGTTTTATAATTTTGGACTTACAAATCAACCATACTGCGCCATGAAAAATTTACAGATCAACTTCAGCGAAAACAACGAAACTCGTACCAACCGTACTTTGGTTTTTAACGGAGATAATAATGAGCTTATATTTCGTAAAACTTATGTAGGAGACTGGGGAGATTGGGATGAAAAACCAGATAACGCTTTTCAGGATCAGCAGATATATCTGGATCAAAATAATATTTTTACAGCTTCTCTATAAAAATAATATCATAATTATTAATTAGTGTTCTGGCGTAAATTGCTTTATGCCAGAACACTAATTGTATTACTTAAGTTTTCTTTACTTATAAAATCAAGAATAAATTCTTTTACTTCATTACGTGCTTCAATCTTCGTAGCAAACGAATTGATGTAAAACTCTTCATCTTTATCGCTGATGTGAATAATATCAGTGTAACCTTTGGTAATTAAACTGCCTTTGAGTTTAATTACATTTACTTCCTGCTTTCCGTCTAGTTCCTTGCGAACCTGTAATTGTATAGCTCTTTCCATTTGCAAATAGTTTTGATTATTTAACTTTCATATAATGATAAATTTAAAACAATTAATCATTCAAATGAAGAATTTAACACTATCTGCAATCATTTATTTATCAACACTTTATAAACATACTTTTTCACTTTTAAAGAAATAAAAAAGAATAAGAAATAAGCTGATTTTTTACATTAATTCCCTGTAAATTCTTTATCGCTTAATGTTTTCATAAAAGCGATAAGATTTTCTTTTTCAACATCTGTCAGCGGAATTCTGTTTCCATTATTCTTAAAAACCGGGTCAAGATTATCAGCAGCCAAAACACCATTATCAAAATAATCCAGTACAGATCTTAAAGTGGCAAACTGACCAAAACTTCCGTAAGGTGCTGTATATTCTATATTGCGCAGCGTTGGGACACGAAAACTCATAAAATCAGCCGAAATTCCGGTTACTCTTCCGCGGCCTGCTTCGTTTGTATTTAGATTTAATGGAAATCCTATATTTCTAAAACTCTGATCTGTAAACAACTCTGTACTATGACAGCTGGCACATTTTTGTTGAAAAGTTTCGTAACCTTTTGCTTGATTTTCTGTAAAAGTCTGCCCTTCGTTTCTTTTGACCTTGTCGTATTTACTGTTAGCAGAAATTAAAGTATATTCAAATTGGGCAATGCTTGTATAAATTCGGTCGGGCGTAATATTTTCATCTCCGAATGCTTTTTGAAATAAAGTTTTATAAGACGCATCGTCTTTGATTTTCTCTATCACATCTAAAATAGACGAATCCATTTCTTCATGCGTAATAATAGGAACCAAAGGCTGTGCTTCTAATTGCAACTTACTGCCATCCCAGTTAAAAAATTTTAAAAACATTAAATTCTGTAGTGGCGGTGCGTTTCTTAAACCAATTCTTCCTTCAACTCCAATCGCCTGCGGATTATGATCTGCAAAAGCATTTGCTTGAATGTGGCAGCTAGAACATGAAATGGTATTGTCTGCACTGAATCTTTTTTCAGAAAAAAGTTTTTCTCCTAATTCGACACCATATTTCGTTGGTTTATTTAAACTTACGTAACTATTCACCTCAGGAAAACCGGCTGGAATATGGATAGAAAGTTCCGGATTTTCATACGAAATCATATCAGCATCATCGGTATTGCACGAAGTCAATATCAATGTCAATAACAGGAGAACAATTATATCTTTCATATAATAAAATTTAAAACAGAGCCGTCTTTAATTCCGGACGGCCCTGAAATATGATTTTAGTTTTCTACACTTGTAACAGAAAACATTCCTGTGATATCGCTTGATCCGTTTCCTCCCAGATTGTCCACAAACTTTACCATTTGCGCAGCCGTATGCACATTTGGTGTTGCATTATCATTATCCCCTGTTCCGGTCGATAATGTAATGGTATTAATTTTTCCGCTCAATAATTTATCAAAATCAGCCTTGATTTTAATCTTTGGAGCTTTACTTCCTACAACCGCATTGGTAGTAAGATTCAATGTAATATCCCTGTAAGCATTTACACCCTGAGTGTAACTGGACGGATTTTCCCTTGTTCCTTCAACGGTACTTCCGGTGTGTATGGACATGGCTTTATTATCAGTGTCATAAAAACCTTCTACTTTTGTAAAACGGTAACCACTTCCCCATTCCCACATCATTGCCGTGTCATTTGCACCAGCTGCAGCGTAGAATTTTGGAAATCGCACCTGATCTAAAGTGTTTTGTTCCGGTTTAATACCCAGACCAAATTTAATCTGCTTGTAATTCGCAGCCGGCACATTGCTTAAAATATAATTCAAAGTTGCGGTTTTGGCCTGGTCAATTACCGTAGCGCCTTTATCCAAATCATTTACATTGTAAGGAACTTCGCTTCCATTATCTTTGATAAGACGAATATTGCTGATTACATATTTTAATTCAGAAAAATGGTGCACTTGCCCCGCTGCAGAAGTGTTTGTGGTCGCTGAAGCGGATGCCCCATCACCTAAAACAATCGTTTGATCTTTAAAAGTATTATTAAATTCTAAGGTTACATTATTTGCAGCGGGATTATTATCGTCATTTGAGCATGATACTAATGCCAGCGCGGCAACTGAAGCGAAAAGGTATTTTTTAAGGTTTTGCATTTTAATTGTTTTTAAATTTTTGTATTCTATTTATTAATTGAGAAAATAAATTATAAAATAGGCGGCGGTACAAAAATCTCGAGACAAGGATCTGACAATGCAGTTTTTTTATAAAAGAAAATCTCTTTAGAATGAATGTTTTTTGGAATATAAACTGTAAACTCCATATTTTCATTCACAGCAATATCAATCTTTTTATTTAAACCAGCTGATTCCGAATCCGGTTTTTTTTCAAATTCTTGCAATTCTTTTTTCAGATGGCATTTTCCATGACATTGCAATTCTGGCTTGGCCTTATTGACACAAAATTCTTTTTCTATTGCTTTTTGGTTCAGTCTAAAGTGCACCACAATAAGCGCCTGCTGGAAAGAAACCAACAAGAACAAAATTGTCATAGTGATACTAAAAACTTTTTTCATTTTCTTAGAAATTCAATTTTAATGAAGTAAAAATATTGCGCCCCATTCTCGGGATATTACCCCAGTCGGCATATGTGCTGTAATATTCATTTAATAAATTTTCTGCTCCCACCTGAACGGTGCTTTTTACTTTATTTATATGAAAGGAATAATCTGCAGAAATATTCCAAATGGTGTAAGCCCCCGTGAGATCTTCTCCATATTCCGGACTGTAATTAATCTGTTCAAAATCTCCGTTAACAGAAGTCTGGATTCCGAAATTTTTATGCATGTAATGAAGTGAAGTCAAATAACTTAGCGGACGGATAAATGGTAGATTTCCACCTTTATCATCCATTCCGCGTGCGTAGGTCAAAGTCCCCTTCCAATGTAAGTGCTCCAAAATATCGTAACTCACATTTGCTGACATATTTAAAAGTGTTGCATAATCTAAAGAAGTATAGCCTTTTACACCAACAGACTGATAGTTCATCGGACTTCCCATACTCAATATTCTTCCAATAATGTAATTCTCAATATAGAAGTAATTTATTTTTCCCTGAATGCTCAATTTTTCGTTTTTGAAACCTGCGCTCGCATTTCCTTCGTACGAAACCTCATTCTTAAGATCCGGATTTCCAATGTAATCGTAGCGGTCAAAACTATTATAAATATAATAACCATAACCTTCAGAAACAGAAGGCGCTCTGTGACCATAACCCGTTCCGACAGAAAAATTAAACTGATCGATGTTTAAATGATAACCGGCATTGATACTGGGTAAAAATCTGGTTTTTTCCTGAGGCGCTCCCGGATGAAAAATCCAGTTGAATTCGACATATTTTGAATAATTGTAATTGACTCCCAAAGAACCGCCTAAATTTACCTGACTTTTCTCTGAAATATCCCAGGAATTATTCATGGAAAGTCCGGCAAAACGAGTCGTTACCCAAGGCCAGCTGTAAGCAAACATCGTTCTCTCGCTTCGATCCTGAGGATACATACGCATTTCTGCAATAGAGAGGTTATCATAAGCATTCAACTGGATTTCAGAAGAATAAGCATTCTTTTTTAAATTAGCTTTAGAAACCAGGCCATACGTTGTGCTCCAGCCGGGCATATCCATGTGAACGAGATTTTCAGGACGCGTCGTATCATCCATATAATGCTCGATTGCATTAAAATATATCTTAGTATCAACAGCTCTTATGAGGCCTTCTTCAAACAATTGTTTATAAGATGCAGAGGTAATTAAAGCTCTGGAAAGCCACAAATCCATTGGCAAAGCAGGATACCCCACATCTTTTGCGACATCAAAAATGGCATCAAAACGAATTGCTGATAAATCACTGGTTTTATAGGCTAAACCTAATGAAGTATTGAATTTATTGTATTGAGAATGTTTTACTTCATCATTATTTCCATCCGAATAATTATCTGCCGTACGGTACGATATACTTCCATCGGCCACAAATCTACTGCCGGAGTAAGAGACATTTCCCAAATTGAAAAACTGTTTGTTATTAAACTCAAATCCAGTTTGATAGGTCCCGTTCCATTTCTTTTCCAGACCAAAAGGGGTACTTTTTCGTTTTAAGTCGATGCTACCGGCAACTGTTGCGCCATGAAGACTTCCCTCCTGCCCGGATTTAATATCAATTGACGCCAGATTATTGCTTTCTACATAAGACGTTATCGGGTCCATTTTATCGGTACAGGCTCCAAAAACATGCATTCCGTCGATTGTAACCGTCGAGCGTTCTGTACTCATATTGTTTAGCAGTGGTTCCCAGGCATAAGCACCGCGCTTGATAAAACTGATATTTTGATTAGATGATAAAAATTCATCAACTGAAACAGCCATTTTCATCTCAGTTTCTATTTTCTTTTTTGCAGCATTTTTCACCGTTACTTCTTCCAGGTTTTTTATGCTGTCGTGTTGTGCGTGCGGATTTTGAGCTGTTACAGACATTCCCAAAAAAAGCAGCATTATAATATATTTCATGTGATTAAAATAAAGTATCAATATATAGTTCACTTTTTACACCCTCAGTACCTGGCGTAAAGTCGGTTGGAACTACCGTTCCTTTTATGATCAGACCATTTTGGTTCATCATAATTAAATTCAAGGTCCAGTTTCCGGTCATCGTATAATTGACAACGCCGTGGTACAAACCGTCATTTTGCTGAATTAAATCCTTATTATTTGGCGACGAATGATTTCCCATAGAGGATTCGGGCATTCTCGGATCTAATTTTAAAGTATAACCCGTAACTTCTGAATAAGAAAACTGGGTTGGATCTGGAAAAGTTCCTGCAGCCGTTGTCGGTTTATTGTATTTGTAAATCCCGGCCACCAAAGCATTTTCTGAAACGGTTGGCTTTAGCGGAGCAACAAGCGCGATAATATATTGTTCATTATCTTTTCCTGTAAAGGCGGTCATGTTCAGGTTTTTATTGCTTTGTTTCTCTACAGAAATATCTTTAGAAATTTCATATTTCTGATTATCAGCCGTAAAACTGATATATAATTTCCAACTCGCAGTTGTAGAAGTTTCCCCTGTAAAAACCGAATAACCCGAATAATATTTGTTTGCTGCATCATAAGACACATCATAATCATGCGGACAAGAACTTTTGCTTCCGTCTGCATTATTTAATATAGGCAAAAAGGTTACCAAAGAATTTGTAATTTCCTGGCTGTTCTGCTTGTTTGTAATCTTCAGATGAACTTCATTATAGCCTTTATATAATGTTCCGTTTAAGGCGTCTATCGTTATTTTGTAGTTTCCGGCTGTAACCGATGTAACTTCTTTAAATTCATAATTATCAGGAACTTCGGTTCCAATTTCGGCTGCGTAATCGGTTTTGTCGATTGTGCAGGAAGTAATCGCCAAAAAGAGTGCGATCATTAAAAAAGTGAAAGATTTCATTGCAATGAATGTTTTTAAGACTGTTTAAAATCAGCAAGCGGTTTCGCGTGAAAGAAGTTAACCGATGCCATAATGAAATAAATATTTTATAGATGAAGTAGAATACCGTATTCTTCACGTATAAAAAAAGGATTAAAATATCAGTTTTAAAAAATACCTGTGCGCATTTCTTATTTACGATTTGTTTAGAATATTCCCTACAAAAAATTATACCAATAGATTGGATCAAATTTCAAAGTGAAATTTTTCTAAAATTAAAACTGAAATAATCTACACTACACTGAGCGGCGGATGAAAAGTAAGACTAGAAGCCTTTACAGGTTTCTTTGCAAATAAAATGGAAGAATTTTGTTTGGATTCGATAACAGGAATAATGCTAAAATCAATTTCGGCAGTATTTTGAACATATACCAGCTCAGATTTTTCTTTTAAGCTGTCCTGCATTTTTCTTTCGTTATCAGAATATTTTTTGATGCTTTTTTGAAGTTCACATCGACCGTTACAGCTATTGAAAGCCTGTTTACGCTGCACACAAATGGTCTGGGCAATTTCTTTCTGGTTTATTTTAAATGAAGCATATACAAACAGACTGCCAAAAGAGGGCGACAGAATTAATATAGAAAGTGCTATGATTATTAATCTTTTCAACTGCTTGTAAAATATTTCAGTCACAAAAGTACGTACAATTTTGTATTTATTTTAACTAAATATGATTTTTATTTAATAAAAGATAAAATTATCTCATTTGCTGTTTTCTCATTGTGAGAACTATATTTTGCATACTTATAATTCAATTAGTATGAGGATTTTAAATGGGAAACTTAAGCGCCATTCGATACACTTAAATGAAATGGAAAGTTTAATTCATTTAAACATGACTAAATTAAAAAGGCTAAACGGATATGTTTAGCCTTTCTGTTTTTTAATGAATTAAATCGGCTTTTACGAAGATGATTTTTTCGTTCTTAAATTTAAAATCGAATATCCCTCCTATTGTGCCTTCTGCAAAGGTTCCGGTAAAATTTACTTCCAAATGTGCACTTTCTATTCCTTTAACATTCAGGTTCACCAATTGAGTATCGGTATTATAGCCAATAAAATAATTGTCAAAATACTCTTTTATTCCCTCATGTCCTTTAAATTGTTTTCCTACAGAAGGATCATCCAAGATAACGTCATCATTATAAAATTCAAGATATTTTTGCGTATCAAAAGCATTACTGGCGGCAAGCCATTCGTTTATAAAGTTAGGTATGTTCATTGTAATTAGTCTGGTTATTCTTCTAATTTAGAAGACTTTTTTTATAGTCGGAAGGCGACTGATTAGTTTTTCTTTTAAATAGCTTATTGAAAGACTGCGAATGCTCAAAGCCTAAATAATACGCAATTTGTGCTATTGTCATTTGATCTTTTGCCAGAAATTCTTTTGCTTTTTCGATCACCTTTTCATGAATAAATTGTTGGGTATTCAATCCAATCAGATTTCGGAGTAAATCACTCAGATAGCGCGGTGTCACATTTAAACTTTCTGCAATAGTATTTACAGAAGGAAGTCCGTTAATCAAAGATCTTTCTTCTATAAAATAAATTTCAAGATGTTCCTCAAGTTTAGAAAGCAAATCATTATTTACTGCCTTTCGGGTAATAAACTGGCGATCATAAAATCGATTAGCGTAGTTCAGCAGCAATTCAATTTGTGAGATTATTACATCCTGACTGAATTTATCGATTCTTTCGTTCAATTCATCCTCAATAAACTGGTAAATACTGAGTACTGTTTTTTTTTCCTTTTCGGAAAGGTAGAGTCCTTCTGCAGCAGAATAACTGAAAAACCCATACTGTCTGATCTGTGAATCTAAGGCATAATTTCGCAATAAATCGGGATGAATATGGAGCGACATTCCATCATAATCTGCCTCTTCTTCCTGCATGCGCAATAATTGTCCCGGCGCAACGAATGACATTCCTCCTTCTTCAAAATCATAAAATCCCTGACCGTATTTTAATTTTCCTGAAAATTTTGTCTTAAAAGAGATTTTATAAAAATTAAGGATAATGCCTGCTTCCAGATCTGCAGCATCAAACTCAGCCTGACCATAATTGATAATACTGATTAGAGGATGAAGCGGCGCCGGCTGTCCCATCGCTTTATGCAATTGGGATAGCGAATTGAATATAACGGGTTGTTTTTTCATTTGATAACAAATCTAATCATTCAAAAAATTAATTTCCATTTTAAAACTACATCACAAACTGAGCACGATATTTCTGAAATTGATTCTCAGGTTTAAGAGACAAACGTTCTTCATATAATTGATTTGCATCGTTTCCTGCGATATATCGCAATTGATTTTTTCCATCACTGGCCGCTTCATAAATAATTGCTGCCACATTCTCTGCTTTGGTGTAATTTGCAATTTGTTCCTCGCTGTAACCCTCGGCAACTTTGGCAATCAAATCGCTGTAAGCTTCGTGTAGTCCGCCCTGCAAAGATCTCCCTGCAAAATCGGTCTGCATTCCTCCCGGCGCAACTACTTTTACTTTAATGCCAAATTGCGCTAATTCGTAGGCCAGACCTTCTGAAAAGCCGTCAACTGCAAATTTAGAAGCATTGTAAACCGAACAGCTTGGATAACCTAATAAACCAAAAGTAGAAGTAATATTTATAAATATGCCTGCTTTTTTTTGTCTAAAATTAGAAACAAAGGCTTTAGTAACATTTATAACGCCAAAAAGATTGGTTTGAATCTGATCGTTTATCTGTACTTCGCTAAAAGATTCCAACGGGCCAATTAGACCGTAACCGGCATTATTTAAAACAACATCAACAGGGTCTGTTTCCAGAATTTTACTGATCGTTTCTTTGATCTGAATTGAATCGGTAACATCCAGCTGCACAACTTTCACGTTTTCCAAATTTGTTAATTCTGCCTCATTCTCCGGCTTACGCATTGTTGCAATTACTTTCCATCCATTGGCCTGAAATAATAGCGCTGCAGCTTTTCCTAAACCCGATGACGCTCCTGTAATAAAAATAGTCTTTTTCATTTTGTAGTGTTTTAAATTATACACTGCAAAATTGCTCCCAATTCATATTTAGAATGTAGCCAAAAAGGTAAATTGATAAGTCTAAATGGCATCTGGTAATAAAAATAGTCTTCTAAAATATTTTCTTCGATCTAATTATTTAAAAAACAACTGGCATTTCATAAAATAACGAAATATCGTAAAGAAAAAAAACTGCATAATTCACCAATCCCTTTAAAATAAAGCAATTAAATATAGAGGCATATTAATTGGCTAGTATCTGGCATCAACAGTTAAAATGAAAAACAATAGAAACAGATAAAAATTTTCACTTCTTAATCTAGATTAATTGATTAAGCTTTCACTCTGTAATAAATTTGCAGTATAATCATCAAGAATAAAACCCAAAACAACACATTAGTTTAAAATTTAAACTTAAGAACGAATTTCAATTACAAAATATAAATAAATAATCAATAAATCGAAAAACCATGAGCACATTTACAGTAAAAGACGGAACACAAATTTATTACAAAGATTGGGGAACTGGACAACCAATCGTATTTCATCACGGATGGCCTTTATCAAGTGATGACTGGGACGCACAAATGATGTTTTTCCTTCAAAAAGGGTACAGAGTTATCGCACATGACCGCCGCGGACACGGGCGCTCTGGTCAAAGTTCTGAAGGAAACAACATGGAAACGTATGCTTCTGATATTGCTGAATTAACTGCAGCTTTAGATTTGAAAGATGCCATTCACGTTGGGCATTCAACCGGAGGTGGTGAAGTGATTCGTTACGCGGCAAAATACGGAAAAGGCCGTATTGCCAAAGCGGTTATTATTAGTGCTGTAACACCAATTATGATTCAGAACGAATCCAATCCCGAGGGAGTTCCATTATCTGTTTTTGACGAAATCAGACAAGGAACAGGATTTAGCAGAGCACAATATTTTTACGATTTTCCAATTGCTTTTTACGGATGGAACCGCGAAGGTCAGGAAGTTCAGGAAGGTATCAAACACAACTGGTGGCGTCAGGGAATGATGGGTTCTGTTTTGGCACATTATGAAGGAATAAAAGCATTTTCTGAATCAGATTTTACAGAAGACCTGAAGAGTTTAGATATCCCGGTTTTGGTTTTACACGGCGAAGATGATCAAATTGTTCCTTACGGTCAGGCACCAAGAGCGGCAAAACTGCTGAAAAACGGAAAACTGATTTCTTACCCTGGATTTCCTCACGGAATGCCAACTACAGAAGCAGAAACAATCAACAACGATATTTTAGCTTTCATTAAATAAATAAACTAATCAAAAAACTGTCTTTTAAAGGATCTTTTTAAGGCAGTTTTTAAACCAACATTCTAATGAGTTTATTTCAACAACCCTCTTTTGATACCGTTACAGAAGCTTTGCAATGGCTGACGACACAAGGTTTTACCGAGAATTTTAATCTTGACGAAAACTGTATCCGCTACAACAACAATACACAAACCATGTCACCGGACGAATTTAAAATTGAATACTTATTCCGTTTTGAAGGCGATACCGATCCCGGAGACGAAGATATCGTGTACGGAATTACCTCTGAAATATATGATATAAAAGGCGTATTAACGAGCGCATTCGGAATTTATGCCGATGCCGTTTCTGCCGAAATGATCAGAAAACTTTCAACACATTAAAAACAAAGGCATAATCGTGTAATAGCGATATTATCGCTACTCTGTTTCAAATCAAAATTCAAATAATATTCAACAAACAGCAGGCTTTCTAAAAAGTCTAAAATTATAAATCTTAAAAATAAAACTATGAAACCATCAGCAAACTTATTATCACCAGACAATCATGCTTTAGTATTAATCGATTTTGAAGGACAAATGGCTTTTGCAACAAGCAATATCGCTTTGAGTGAACTTCGTAATAATGTCGCTATTATTTGTGGAGCTTCTAAAATATTTAATGTAGACACCGTTGTAACAACTGTTGCAGAAGAAAGTTTCGCAGGACCTGTTTTTCCGGAAATTGAAGAATTTTATCCCATTGCCACTTCCGGTTATGTCGATCGTACTACAATGAATACATGGGAAGATGAAAATGCGTATAAAGCGATTACTGGAAAAAATAAAAAGAAATTAGTTCTTGCCGGATTGTGGACAGGTGTTTGTATCGTCGGACCGGCTTTATCTGCAATTGAGGAAGGTTACGAAGTGTATGTAATTACAGATGCCTGCGGAGATGTAAGTGCAGAAGCACACGAGCGTGCGGTACAAAGAATGATTCAGGTTGGTGCACAGCCTATTACATCTATTCAATATTTATTAGAACTGCAAAGAGACTGGGCACGCGAAGAAACGTATGTACCTGTAACTAATCTGATGAAAAAATACGGTGGTTCTTACGGTTTGGGAATTCACTATGCACACAATATGTTGAAACACTAATTCAACTTTCAAAATTTTTACCAATTTCTTACGCTTCATTCTATTGGAATCAACAAAAAACATATCAAACAACGCCAAGTTACTTTTTCTTTTTCTCGTAATTGGAAATCTGGCAACAGCTCAAAGTTTTAAGCTTTTGCGTTACGACGAAAATTATGAATTCCTGAAAGATTCTAACCGGAATTTTTACGAACGATTAAAATTCATTCCGTTAAATGAAGAGAAAAATTTTTACCTGTCTTTTGGAGGCGAAGCGCGATATGAATATGTTGATTTCAATAATGAAGATTGGGGAAGATTAGGCATTGGCCGAAACAATTTTCTGCTGCAGCGCTATGATCTGCATGCCGATATTCATTTGGGGAGAACCTTTAGAGTATTCGCACAGTTAAGAAGTGCCCTGCAGGACGGACGAATTAACGGTCCGCGTGGTATTGATGAAGATCAGTTTAATGTCCAGAATTTATTTCTGGATGTGAATCTCTGGCAGAAAGAAGACAAAAAAATAACGATTCGTGCCGGAAGACAGGAATTGGATTACGGTTCCGGAAGATTGATCTCTGTTCGCGAAGGTCCAAATGCGAGACTTTATTTTACAGGAGGAAAAATAATGTACAATTCATCGCGATTATCTGTAGATGCTTTTGCAATGATGGCCGATACGATTAACACTGGAGTTTTTGACAATAAAATGTCGAAACAACTCAACCTTTGGGGCGCTTATTCTAAAATAATTTTGCCAAAATCAGGAAATCTTGATCTTTACTATCTGGGAATCAGAAGAGATGAATCGCTTTTTGAGGAAGGAGCAGCATCGGAAAGACGTCATACCATTGGTACACGATTCTGGAAATACGGTGGGGGTTTTATTTACAATCTTGAAGCGGCCTATCAGTTTGGATCTTTTGGTTCCGGAAATATAAACGCCTGGACGGGATCTGTTGATATTGGGTACATGTTTGAAAACATCAAATTTAAACCTACCGTAAATCTTCGAAACGATTATATTTCCGGAGATAAAAACCAGGGAAATGGAAACCTTCAGACTTTTAATCCGCTATATCCAAAAGGTGGTTATTTCGGTTTTAGTCCGCAGGTTGGTCCGGTAAACCTTATCGATATTCATCCATATGCCACTATGGATTTACTGTCGAATCTAAAGATGCAGGTCGATGTTGTTTTAAACTGGCGTTATTCCACACAGGACGGTGTCTACAGACCCAGCGGCATGCTCAACCTCCGGGGAAGCGCTTCTGACGAGAAATATATCGGAACCGCTTATCTGGCCAATTTCACCTATAGTGTGAACCAATATATTTCGGTTGTGAGCGGTATTCAATACTTTAAAACAGGCGCTTTTATCAACGATATTATTCCCAATTCTAAAAACGGTGTTTTCTTTAATGCCCGACTTGGATTTAAATTTTAAAAAACAAAATACATTCTGAATAAATTAGGACACGGATAAAAGGGCTTCGCTATCGCGAAGATGCGTATTTACACAGATTCTTTTTTCTTTAAGGATTTTATTAAAAAAATCCGTTTTTATCAGCGTCTTAGCGATAGCGAATCTGTATCATCCGCGTCAAAATTTATGTCTGTATGTGTTAAAAAAAATCAACAACAACTAAATTTAAAAATATGAAAAACTTAGCTATTTTCAAAAAATACAGCATTAGAACAACGGTTCTTATGCTTTTAATATCAGCAGGCTTAACTAACAGCGCTTTTGCGCAAAATGCTGCACTCGGATCAACTACGACCTGGGGAAAAGTAGATGGAGTTGCGATTAACGGATTGGTTCAGGGACCATCTGCAGCAAAAGCAGACTTACAGGTAGCCTGCGTTTTTGAATATACCGAAGGGGATATTTTTAACCCTCCTGCCCTTCCCGCTAACTTAAACGGAATGGTTCATTTGGATGATGCGTTAAAAGGCATTATTACCGAATTACGAAAAACCGGCAAATTTACAGGTCATTCCCTTGAAACCTTACTTATTACACCACCAAAGGGTACTCTCGCTTCCAAACAATTATTATTGATCGGATTGGGAGACCGCAATAAATTTACTCCCGATTTAATGATTTCTGTCGGAAGCACTGCAATGCGCGAAGCGTTGCGCCTGGGAGTTTCTGATTATTCGTTTGCAAGCGATATTAAAGATGCAGGAATTGATTCGCCAACGGCCTTAATTGCTAAAAATGTTGTTTTGGGTTCATTTGAAACTTACCGGACACAAGCGTATTTAAAAGACAAAAAACTAGCTAATTACAAACCTTTAACGAAAGTTATTCTGCTTGCCGGACCAGCATTTTACACAGTTGCCGGAGAAGGTATTAAAGAGGCAATTACTCAATTAAACTCTAAATAAGAAACTATGAAAGCAGATTTAATTTTATTCAACGGAAAAATTCATAGTTTCAATACCGAAACTCCAAATACCACAGCAGTTGCGATTAAAGACGGAAAATTTATTGCTGTTGGAAATGACAGCGAAGTCATGTCTTTTGCTTCTGAAGAAACCAAAATAATTGATCTTCAGCAAAAAAGGGTTGTTCCGGGCATTAATGATTCGCACATTCACCTTATTCGCGGAGGATTAAACTACAATTTAGAATTACGCTGGGACGGTGTGCCTTCATTGGCAGATGCACTTCGAATGCTGAAAGAACAAGTAGACCGCACGCCAAATCCGCAATGGGTTCGCGTTGTGGGCGGCTGGTCGGAGTTTCAGTTTGCTGAACGCAGAATGCCGACTTTAGAAGAGATCAATGGCATTGCGCCGGAAACTCCTGTTTTTATCCTGCATTTGTACGACAGGGCAATTATGAACAGAGCGGCTTTAAAAGCAGTCGGTTACAACAAAAATACCCCCGCACCTCCCGGAGGGCATATCGAACGCGACGCCAATGGCGAACCAACCGGACTTATTATTGCCACGCCAAATGCGATGATCTTATATTCGACTTTAGCAAAAGGTCCAACGCTTTCTTATGAACACCAGATCAATTCTACGCGTCATTTTATGAAAGAACTAAACAGATTCGGAATTACCAGCGTGATCGATGCCGGTGGCGGGTTTCAAAACTTTCCCGACGATTATAAAGTGGTAAACGAGCTGAACGATAAAAAGCAATTGACGGTAAGAATTGCCTATAATCTTTTCACACAAAAACCAAAACATGAATTTGAAGATTTTTCAGATTGGATTGATACGGTAAAATTATATCAGGGCGATGATATGTACCGCCATAACGGAGCCGGAGAAATGCTGGTTTTTTCTGCCGCCGATTTTGAAGATTTCCTTCAGCCAAGACCCGATCTCCCGGAAAACATGGAAGCTGAATTGGAAAAAGTGGTTCGTCTTTTGGTAGAAAACCGCTGGCCTTTCCGCCTTCATGCTACTTATAATGAAAGCATTACGCGATTTCTGAATGTTTTCGAAAAAATAAATCAGGATGTTCCTTTTAACGGACTTCCATGGATCTTTGACCACGCTGAAACAATTGACGAACGAAACATCGAACGTGTCAAAGCGCTTGGCGGCGGAATCGCAGTACAAAGCAGAATGGCCTATCAGGGTGAATATTTTACAGACCGATACGGAGCAAAAGCGGCCGAAAATACACCGCCAATAAAGAAAATGCTGGAAATGGATGTTCCGGTTGGCGCCGGTTCAGATGCGACACGTGTCAGCAGTTATAATCCCTGGGTTTCCATGTACTGGATGACAGTTGGAAAAACCGTTGGAGGTTTGCAATTGTACAACGAAACGAGATTAAACCGACAAACTGCTCTGGAATTGTACACCAGAGGAAGTGCATGGTTTTCTCAGGAACAAAACAAAAAAGGTGATATTAAAGTCGGAATGTTTGCAGATTTAGTGGTTTTAGACCGTGATTATTTTTCAATTGACGATGAAGAAATCAAAAAAATAGAAGCCGATTTAACGATTGTTGACGGGAAAATTGTTTATGCAAATGGTGATTTCTCTTCATTTTCGCCACCACATATTCCAATTTTGCCAGATTGGTCGCCAACGAATATCTACAACGGTTATCCTTCGAAAAACAGCTTTGAGAGTACTGTAGAAAAAAATGCAAATCTACACGCAAAACCAGGTCTGACATCGCAGATTCACAGTTGCAGTGGCAGTTGCGATGTTCATGCGCACAGTCATGATATAGCCAGAATGAGCAACGTTCCGGTCAATAATTACAATGCATTCTGGGGCGCTCTTGGCTGTTCTTGTTTTGCTTTTTAAAACAAAAAAAATGATAGACATTATAAAACAAATCCTGTATTCTGATTTAGGAAGTTCACTTAACAACGGCGCTATTTTAATTTTTAGGGTTTTACTGGCAGTGGAATTATTCAGAGTACACGGAATGAAAAAATTCAGAGTTGAAAATGGACAAAAAGAACACGTTCCGAATCCGCTACATTTGCCCGAAAAACTAAACGGACTGGTAGCAACGTTTTCAGACACTATTGTTCCGTTTTTAATAATTCTAGGCATCGGCACCCGACTTGCCGTATTACCAACAATTGGTGTAACCGCTATTGGGTACTTTGTAGTTCACAAAAACGATTCGCCAGAAGTGCGCGACGTGCCGTACATGTACACCTTATCCCTGTTATTGCTTCTGGCTCTTGGCGCCGGAACTTATTCACTTGATTATTATTTATTAAACCTAATTTAAAAATGAAAACAAACATCGGAATCAAACAAGAAAACATCTCAAAAGTTGTAGACGTTTTAACTAAAGTACTTGCAGACGAATTTATACTTTATACAAAAACAAAAAGAGCACACTGGAATGTTGAAGGCCCGGATTTCTATAATAAACATCTTTTCTTTGAACAGCAATACGATGCCATTGATGAAATTGTTGATACCGTGGCAGAAAGAATCAGAGCGTTGGGACATTATGCACCGGCAACACTAAAAAGCTTTCTGGCACTGACACATCTTTCAGAAGAATTACAGGAGAAAAACGACAGTACCGGCTTTATCAAAGAATTACTGATCGATCACGAAAGTATCATTATTTATTTGCGTGAAAATATCAATTATATCGCAAACGATTTACAAGATTCCGGAACAAGTGATTTTATAACAGGTTTGGTTGAAAATCACGAAAAAATGGCGTGGATGCTTCGTGCCCATTTAAAATAAGAAATTATGGAAATACAACAAACTAACAACATTTGGTACGTAACCCTGCTGCTAACTATAATAGCAGGGTATTGCGATACGGTAACTTTTGTCGCAGCCGACTCGATATTTTCGGCACACGTAACGGGTAACTTTATTGTTTTTGCGTATCAGATCGTAAAAGGCTCAGATTTTCACGCGTGGATTAAGCTTCTCACTTTTCCCATCTTTATTGTTGCCGTAATAACCGGCGGAAGAATCGCCTTAAAAAGTACCAATCGTTACACTCTCTTGTTTTGGGAAGGGATATTGCTGGTATTGAGCGGAATCGCCTCTTACGTTTTTGGTTATTTGGAAAACTTCGCAGAATGGACAATGTATGTCGTTGCCATGACAACTGTTTTTGCGATGGGACTTCAGAATGCTTTTGGAAAATTATATGCTAAAGAAACTCACGGTCCTACAACAATGATGACGGGAAATGTTACACAAGCTTCTTTGGATTTAGGTAACTTATTAAAAAACGGACTTAAAGACGTTGATGTTCTTTTAAGTTTTAAAAAACAATTAGTTACCATAATCGGATTTTTGGTTGGATGTTTTCTGGGAGCCGTTGCAGGAAAGTTTTTCGGATTGGGTACTTTAATTCTGCCTGGGACAGCAATGATAATTTGTTACTCGTACCATCGCAAAAGCTAGACAAACACAGTGTTCAGATTGCAGATTTATGATAATATAGTATCTTTAAAAAATGAATTTCCTCTCTTATTTTTCTGTTAAAAACCACTTATCTGTCTATCTTACAGTGACTTTTCTTTTAGTGCTAAGTACCGGTATGAGTGCGCAATCTGGCGAAGATCCCAATGTATTGAAAAATAAAATTGCTAAAGCTGAAAGTAATCCGCAGAAAGTGGAATTACTTTTGGCTTTAAGTCATTATTATCTCACCAAGACGGGAGAAGATAAAAGAGACCTTGATAACGCGGACCGCATTAATACACAGGCAAAACTTTTAAGTGAACGTTTAAAATATAAGACCGGCACAGGAAAATCTATTCTTTTAGGAGCTCAGATATATAGGGAAAAAGGAGATTCTGAAAATGCTTTAGAAAAAACAAAAAATGCAATTGCCTATTCTAAAAACAACAATTTAACAAAAATACAGGCAGAAAGTTACAGTGAACTTTCCCTTTACGATGCAGAAATCGAACAAAAGGCAAAACACAAACAGCTTGCTATTCAATTATTTAAAAAAGCCAGCGCCAAAGAACAACAGGCAACAACGCTAAAAGAACTTGGCGAATTGTATAGCACAAATGAAAATCCGGACCAGGCAGAATCTTTTCTTAAAGCATCTCTGGAAGTTTACAAATCCATTAAATACAAGAAATTACAAGGAGTTTACAATCTGCTTTCTGAAGTTTATACACAAAAAGGAAATTATCCGGAGTCGCTGAAATATGCACTTTTAGCAGAAAAAACCGCTATTTCTGTGAATGATAATTCTCTGCAGCTGAGTTCTATTTACAATCACGTTGGACTGGTTTATTATTATTTACGCCAAAATAATGATGCAGAGGAATACTGGTACAAAGCATTTGAAATTGCTAAAAATTATAACGATACAGAATACGTCAGAACGATTGGAGAAAATCTGTGTTCGCTGCTGATCAGGCAAAAGAAAGAAAAAGCAGCTTTGGAACTTATTAAGGAAATGCAGCAAAAATTTCCGAGCTCAAATGTTGAACGAATAATGAAAGAAAATTATTTGCTGTTCAACATCTACAGAATATTGGGAAACAACAAAACAGCGGCAGTTTACTATAAGAAACTGGTTGATTTTTATGGCGCAAATGCCGATAAAAACGGAAACAGTATTGCGATATTGCGAAGTTTTGCTTCCTATCATTTTCAAATAAAAAATTACAAGGAATTTTATAAAAATATACAGCGGCTGGATTCTCTGTCGGCGGCTGCAGGAAATAATTTAATCCGGTCCGAAAGTTACCTAATTTGGTTTAAAGCCGACTCTTCCCGACGGGATTACATCAATGCGATCAAACATTATCAATTGTATAAAAGCCTTTCAGATTCGGTTTTTAAAGGAGAAAAAAGCAAGCAGATTAGCAGTCTGCAAATTGAATTTGAAAGTGACAAAAAAGACAAAAATATCGATTTGCTGCAACAGCAGGCCAAAACACAGCAAATTCAGATTCAGAAAGATACAGTTGTAAAATATGTTTTTATCGGAAGTGTTTTGGTTTTAATACTTTTTCTGGGGCTTCTCTACAACAGTTTCAGAATAAAAAAGAAAAAAAACGAAGAACTGGAAATCAAGCGTAAGCAACTGAATGAGCAGAACGAACTCAACAAAAAAATGCTGCTGGAAAAAGAATGGCTTCTAAAAGAGATTCATCATCGTGTTAAGAATAACCTCCAGATTGTCATTAGTTTACTAAACACACAGTCGGCTTATCTGGATAATGAAGATGCTCTTATGGCGATTCAGAACAGTCAGCACAGGATGCACGCAATGTCTTTGATTCATCAAAAATTATATCAGTCTGATAACCTGGCCAATATCGATATGTCGTGGTACATTTATGAACTGATTAATTATATGAAAGAATGTTTTGATACCGATCGTAATATCAATTTTGTGTTAGACGTAGAAAAAACGTATCTTGATGTTGCACAAGCGGTTCCGATGGGACTTATTATTAATGAGGCCATCAATAATGCGATTAAATATGCTTTTCCGGAACACCGAAAAGGTGAAATAATGATCACACTAAAAAATACAGGAAACAACAATTACAGACTCGAAATCGCAGACAATGGCGTTGGTCTTCCTGTTAATTTTGAAGAAACGGAAAGAGATTCGCTGGGAATGAATCTGATGATGGGACTGAGCGATCAGATTGACGGAACTTTTGAAATGAAAAATGATAACGGACTGAAAATTACAATTACATTCACAAGAAATACAGAGTTTGAAGCGTCTGCCGAAAGTTCTGAAATCATATAAACAGTAAAATGAAGGAGAAAATTCTAATTGTTGAAGATGAATTTATAGTAGCAAATGATTTAAAAATCATGCTGCACAAAGCAGGTTATCAGGTTGTTGGCATTGCTTCATCTGTCATTCAGGCCAGAAAACTTATTGCCGATAAAAATCCGGACTGGGTTTTACTCGACATTATGTTAAAAGGCGATTTGACAGGAATCGATCTCGCATGGGAACTTCGGGAAATGAATGTACCTTTTCTATATATTTCTGCCAATACCAATCAAAGTACACTGGAAGCTGTAAAAGCCACACAACCGTACGGATTTATGGTCAAACCTTTCCGCGAAAGGGATCTTATCGTCATGCTGGATATTGCCAAATACCGTTTTAATGAGGAAAATGGCGTTCTGGGAGAAAATCAAAGCAAACCTGAAATCGAGGAAATCGAAGGAATTGTTGGTAAAAGTCCGCTTTTAAAAGAAGTAATCGAAAAAATAAAAATCGTTGCTCCTGCTCCAACTTCTGTTTTAATTTTGGGCGAGAGTGGTACAGGAAAAGAACGAGTAGCCCATGCCCTGCACGATCTTTCTGAAAACAAATCGAATCCGATTGTTGTAGTCAACTGTGCCGCATTGCCACAGTCCTTAATCGAATCGGAACTTTTTGGCCACGAAAAAGGCGCTTTTACAGGAGCAAACGCTTTGCGAATAGGAAAGTTTGAACAAGCTAATAACAGTACTATTTTTCTGGATGAAATTGGTGAATTGCCACTCGATTCTCAGGTGAAATTACTGCGTGTCCTGCAGGAAAAAGAAATCCAGCGCCTTGGCGGAAATAAAACAATCAAGATTAATGTGAGAATTGTGGCGGCGACCAATAGATCTCTTGAAAAAGAAGTTGCAGAAGGACGTTTCAGACTGGATTTGTATTACCGGCTAAATGTGTTTCCGATTCAGTTACCAACCTTAAAAGAGCGTGCAGAAGATATTGAAGCTCTCGCTTATCATTTTATGAAAAAATATGCCGCAAGTTCCCGTAAAAATGTAAACTCCATCAGCCAATTTGCTTTAGAACAATTGAAAAACTACAACTGGCCGGGAAATATACGCGAACTGGAACATTTAATGGAAAGAAATGTCCTATTAGCCAAAACCACTGAAATTGAAAAGTTTGATCTTCCGTCAACTGTTAGTAATGCGGTACCGTTTGAGGTTCATATGGGTAAACTAAAGTCGATGGAAGACATGGAAAAAGAACACATAATGAATGCCTTACATCTTTGTGACGGAAAAGTTTCCGGTAGCGGAGGCGCAGCAGAATTATTAAAAATGCAGCCTCAGACTTTGTATTCAAAAATGAAAAAATTAGGAATTAAACAGGGATATAATTAATCTACATTAAGCTGACTTTGTCACAAGCTTCCCGAACTTTGCCATTATATAAAAACTTAAAACCAAAAATTATGGAAACAATACAATTGGAATTAGATGAGAAAAAACATGGCGCTTTTAATCTCTACGCAGAGGGTAAAAAGTTAGGAGAAATGGTGGTAAGCTTAAAAGACGACTTATTAACCGTTTACCATACAGGCGTTGAACCGGAAGCAGAAGGAAAAGGCTATGCCAAAAAACTTCTGGAAGAAATGGTGTCGTATGTACGCGAACATAAAATGATGGTTAAAGCACTTTGTCCGTATGTTCATGCGCAATTCACCAGACATCCGGATGAATATCAGGATATCTGGAAAAAATAATTGTATTAAAAATCTTCTATCATTAAAATATCATATTATGAATACAGAAATTATAACAGACGGCATTCCTTTACACGAAGCCAAAAAAGCTTTAATCATGATCCACGGGCGCGGTGCAGGCGCTCATGATATTCTCTCGCTGGCCAAACATCTTAACGTTAAAGATTTTGCTTTAGTGGCACCGCAAGCAGAAAACAGAACCTGGTATCCGTATTCGTTTTTAGCTCCAATTACCGAAAACGAACCTTCTTTTTCAAATTCTATTGAAGCCATTCATCAGGTTGTGGTCGCAATTCAGCAAAACGGAATTGAAAAAGAAAACATCTATTTTCTCGGATTTTCTCAGGGAGCATGTCTGGCGTTGGAATTTACTACCAGAAATGCCTCGAAATATGGCGGAATCGTTGCTTTTACCGGAGGCTTAATTGGCGATAAAGTCTACCAAGAACATTATCACGGAAACTTTGAAAACACACCTGTTTTTATCGGGACAAGTGATCCTGATTTTCATGTTCCGGTAGAAAGGGTTAATGATACTGAAACACTTATGAATAAAATGGGCGCCTCGGTGACCAAAAAAATCTATCCAAATATGGGGCACACGATTAGTCAGGATGAAATTAATCTGGCAAACGAATTGATCTTCAATAAATAATGATAACCATTACAAGAGTTTACAGCGACAGCAACGGAGAAAGTCATTTTGAAGACTTTGAAGTCCCGTTGCAAAACAAGGGTGAAATCGGATTTTTATCTGAAGATGAAACTGCTAAATCTATCGTTTTTAGAGAAGTAAGTCCTTCTTACGATTACGATTTTCACAATGCTCCCGATCGTCAGTATATTATTTTGCTGGATGGCGGAGTTGAAATAGAGACCTCATTAGGAGAAAAAAGAACATTTAATACCGGTTCGGTTTTACTAGTAGAAGATACAACCGGTAAAGGACACAAAACAAAAAATATTGAAGCAAAAATTAGAAAATCAATATTTATAAAATTATAAAAATGGAAAAGGAAACGGGAAGAATTGAAGGATTCAGCGATGGTGTATTTGCAATTGCGATTACACTTTTGGTACTCGATCTTCATGCGCCGGACGCAGATGTAGTAAAAACGGGTTCACAATTATTAACTTATCTAAAAACAGAATGGACTGCTTATCTGGCTTTTACCCTTTCTTTTTTCAGCATTTTTATCATGTGGGTCAATCACCATAAAATTTTTAAACAAATATACAGCCGCAATACAGCCATCATGTTTTCTAACGGACTGATTCTTTTTCTGGTTACCGCCGTTTCTTATCCAACAGCTTTACTGGCGCGTTTCTTTGGCGGTGAAGCTTCGAATATTGCGGTTGCGATTTATACCGGAATTTTTGTTCTTATTAGTATTTCGTACAATTTACTGTGGTTCGTTGCCAGTCAGAACAAAAAGCTTTTGCGTCCGGGCATTACCAATTCTGCTATAAAAAAGATCAGGAATAATTATTTATACGGTTTCCCAACTTATCTGATTGCCTTTGGAATTTCATTTGAATTTCCTTCAATCGCTTTAGTAATCTGTATGCTTTTACTAGTTTACTGGGCCATTTCTTCCGGCAAAATTAATATGGTTAAAGAATAACTCAATCTAAAAAATGTTCTTTTTTAATTCCGAGTTTCTGTATTCGTGATGCTAAAGTAGTTGACGGCAAACCTAATAAAACAGCGGCGCCCTGCGGACCGGAAATTCGTCCGTTGCACTTTTTTATAACTTTCAGAATATGCTCCTTCTCTACTTCTCGCAGGGTTTTAATCTGAAAATCTTTTTCAGAAATAGCAGGTTCAGCTGTAAAAAACTCAGGAAAAGCCATTTCTTTGATCGTATCTTCTTTTGCAAAGAGAATACTTCGTTCGATCATATTTTCTAACTCGCGAACATTGCCAGGCCACGAATATGCCATCATGCTGTTAAGTACTTTTTTAGAAAATCCTTTTATTTTCTTTCCGGTTCTTTCGGTGTGTTTTTTCAGAAAAAAATGACCAAGGACTTCAATATCTTCAGAACGGTTGCGTAAGGCAGGCAATGGAATAGGATAAACATTCAGTTGGTAATACAGATCACTTCTGAATCGTTCTTCAGCCACTTCTTTTTCAAGTGATTTGTTAGTAGCTGCAATTACCCTGACATTTATTTTTATGGTTTTATTTCCACCTACTCTTTCAATTTCTCTCTCCTGTAAGACACGAAGCAATTTACCTTGTAATTCTAAAGGCAGCTCTCCTATTTCGTCCAGGAAAATGGTACTGTTTTGCGCTTGTTCAAACTTCCCCATTCTTTGTTCTGAAGCTCCGGTAAAAGCCCCTTTCTCATGTCCGAATAATTCACTTTCAATCAAATTTTCGGGAATGGAAGCACAATTTACTTTAATCATCCTGTTTTTAGAAACCGAAGATAAATTATGAATGGCACTGGCAACCAGTTCTTTTCCGGTTCCTGTTTCACCAAAAATTAGAACCGTTGACTGCGAAGCGGCTACGTTCGAAATCAAATCGTAAACCTCCTGCATCAAATCGCTGTTTCCGATAATTCCGTTAAAACCCTGAAGACTGAAAGCTTTCTGTTCAGTTGTGTTTTCGGGAATTTTCAATGCTTTTAGTCCTTCTTTATTCTTTTCATTTTCCTCCGTTAAAAGAATATTCCGGATTGTGATCGAAAGCTGCATCGCAATTCCTTTCAATATCCGATTCGATTCCCTGCTAAAGGTCACGTGATTTTTATAAAATAGAAAAAGTACGTTTCTGCTGTCTTTTATGTAAGGAAGGCAAATCCCGATTCCGTTTTTTAAACCTTTTTTATGAATTGCCTGAATAAAGTCAGGATTCTTTTTGTCGGAAGTTGTGAGGTCAAAAATAACGCTTTCAGCAGAATTCATACAATGATCAAAAAAACCGTCGTTTAGGATATAATTTTTTTGTTGTGAAGCTTTAGCGGAAAACTCATAAAAAAGAAGATATTCTGTTTCTGTTTCATTGGATGAAGCCAGAACAAAATCATCAAATTGAAAATTTTCCTGTAATATCCCATGTACCACATCATTAAAATCCTTTTTATTTAAAACCTGAGAAAGCGCTGTGCAAATAGCTAAAATAAGCGTTTGTTCTCTTTCTCTTTCCTGCAGCCTGTTAATCAGAATTGCAGTTTTGTCCGTTGGCTTTTCCATAAGTGGTAATCTGGTGGTATTTCTTGAAGTAAAAGGTAAATTTAAGAAACAGGCTTAATTAAATTACTATCATTTTATTTAAATAAGGGAAATTCAAATCATAAAATTACGATATATCGTATAATCGAAAAACTGATTTCGTGTCAAGAACCTTGTCCTTCAATGCTTTGAAAGAATAGGAATATTATTTGGTTACTCCATTGCATTCCGGAAAAATTTTGGTTTTTCATTTCTTAATCTAGGTTAATCGATGCACAGCCATAACGGACGTAAATTTGTAAAAGAAAATCAATAACAATTTAATATAAAATACCATGGAAAATAAAATTTTAGGTTTACACCATATTACTGCAATTGCAGGAGACGCGAAACGCAATTTCGACTTTTATTCAAAAATTTTAGGATTACGTTTTATCAAAAAAACGGTCAATTTCGATGATCCGGGAACCTACCATTTTTACTTTGGTGACGAAGTAGGAAGTGCGGGAACAATCTTAACTTTTTTCCCTTGGGGAGAAGGCATTCAGCAAGGCAGAAAAGGTTCGGGAATGGCAACTGAAATTGGTTATTCTGTTCCAAAAGGAAGTCTGGATTTCTGGCAAAAACGTTTTGAGCAATATAATGTTATTTACAACAAACCTGCTGAAAAATTCGGAGAAAAATATCTTACTTTCTTAGATCCGGACGGCTTAAAATTAGAGTTGATAGAGTCTAAAACAGACGATACCAGAAAAGGCTGGGAAACAGAAGAAGTAAAAGCAGATGTTGCTACAAAAGGTTTCCATCACATTACTTTGACTCTAAACGATATTAAGCCAACTGCAGCAATTTTAACCGAAATTTTTGGTTATAAATTAATTGATCAGGACGTAAACCGTTACCGTTATGCGACCACTGCGGTAGATAACGCAGCGATTGTAGATTTGGTAGAACTCACAGACGAAAAAAGAGGCCATGTTGCCAACGGATCTGTGCATCATGTTGCGTTCAGAGTTCAGAATGATGAAATTTTAATGCACTTCCGTGAAAAAATCGAAACTTACGGATTGTCCATTACACCACAAATCGACAGACAGTATTTCCATTCTCTTTATTTCAGAGAACCAGGCGGAGTTTTGTTTGAAATCGCAACAGACAATCCCGGATTTACAGTAGATGAAAGTTTGGAAGAATTGGGTCAAAACTTAAAACTTCCTGCTCAATATGAATCTCAAAGAGCTGCAATTGAGGCACATTTGGTTAAATTAAATTAATTCAGATTAAATCGGGTTTATCTCAACACAACTAATTTTATGAAAGCTGTCCTGAAAAGGGCAGCTTTTTTTGTTCTCACCTATCCATCCACTGTTTAAAGAAAGGTGTTTTTTCCCTGCTTATAATTACTTCACGGTCGGGATCTGCTTTAAGGTGGACTTTTAGTTTTGCATTAAAATAGTTTGCAATAGATTTGATACTTTCTGCGCGGATAAAAAACTGTCTGTTAGCCCGAAAAAAGATATCCGGATCTAATTCGCTTTCCAGTTCTTCCATTGTTTGTGGAATTGCAATTACAGTTCCTGATTTTAAAACCAAATTACTTGTTTTAAATTCAGAATATACAAAATCGATGTCAGTAACATCAATACTTTTATAACCATCCCGAAAAGTGACCAAAAAACGAAGCCTATAAGCCGGTTTGTGAATAAGTTCTTTAAGAATTCCTGCAATATCGGTAACGGTATTTTCTGTTTTAGAAAGAGTTTTAAACTTCGTCAGGGCGTATTTGAGCTCATTTTTCTCGATTGGCTTCATGAGATAATCGATGCTGTTTACCTTAAAAGCACGTATTGCATATTCATCATAAGCGGTGGTAAAAATAACAGGACAAGTGATCTTGATTTCATCAAAAATGGCAAAACTCAATCCATCTGCTAAACGGATATCCATTGTAATCAAATCGGGAGCGGGATTAGACTTTAACCATGCAACAGTTTCTACAACAGTATCAATAATGTCTAAAATCTCGCAATCAGGTTCCAGTTCTTCCAGCAGTCTTTTTAAGCGGCTGGCATTTATGCTTTCATCTTCTACAATTAAAATTTTCATAACTTTTACATTAATGGCAGACGTACGTAATAAAACCCATTAAACTCGCAAAAAACCGGCATGCGGTCTGATAATATTTTATATCGGAATTCGATATTTCTAATCCCGATTCCGGTAGAAGTCAGACTTTTTCCTGCTGTTCGCTGCAAATTATTTCGAACCACTATATTTCCCAAATCAGAATAGACAGAAATGGTAAGCGGACTAGCCAATGTTGCCATATTGTGTTTTACAGCATTTTCTACCAGTAATTGTAACGTTAAAGGTGGCATGTGCATTGCAAGACACAACTGATCAATCTGGATTTTAAGATCAATTTTATCTCCTAATCTTTTCTTCAATAAATAAAAATAAGCGTTTAAGAATTCTATTTCCTCTTTGACTGTAATAGTATCTTTGTTTGAATTGGAAATCATATATCGGTAAACCCTTGAAATGTTTTCTAAAAAAGAACCCGCTTCGTTTTGATCTTCATAAATCAGCTCGGTTAGCGTACTAAAATTATTAAAAACAAAATGCGGATCCAGCTGCATTTTAAGGGATTCAAGTTTGGATCTTGTTACTGCTTCCTGAAGTTCAGACGCTCTGATTCGTAATTCGGCTGTTTCTTCAGAATTGAGGCGCCATCTGTTCAAAAGAAATATTCCTGTATGAATGGCACTGATAAACAACGAAATAACAGCAGCCATAATTTTAGACTGCCAGATAATTACCAATTCGTTTTCCTGCAAAGCAGTCCGAGGATAGAAATAATCCCATAAACAGGAAAAAAAATAATTAAGTATAATATTCCCGGCAATAAGACATACAAATTGTAAAATTGCCCTAAATGCCGGATTTTGTTCCCATCTTATGTAGTAATTTAACCTTCTACCAACAAAAAGTGTCAGTTCTGTTAATATGGCGCAGTACAATAGAATAATAAAGATATCAAAGGTCTGATCTAAATCGAGCAGGCCATCTTCTTCAAAATTCCGATAAGGATTTAAAAAATAATATGAAGCCAGATAAACCAAAAAAACAGCCGGAATTACTATTACCCTGTAATATTTATAGAAAAAATTCTTGCCTGATTTTTTATTTCCTTTTTTACCTTTCATTTATCCTTCAAACTGCAAAAGCTGATATTATTTAATGCTCAACTAAAACATTTTCTATTTTATTTTCTGATGTGTTCACTTTTACTGCTTTTTTTTCGCGCATAACGCCCCATTTCAAACACGTCGCTCCCCAGGAAAAACCGGCACCAAAAGTAGTGATCAGTATATTTTGTCCTTCTTTAAAATCGGCTGCAAAATCCCATAAACACAACGGAACTGTTGCCGAAGTTGTATTTCCGTAACGGTCAATATTTACTTTAACCTTTTCAAAATCAATATTAAGGCTTTCGCTAACCGCTGTAATTATTCTTAAATTTGCCTGATGCGGCACTACCCAGTCAATTTGTTCTGCTTCTAATTCGTTTTTAAGCAATGCATCCTGAGAAACCTGACTCATTGCAGAAACAGCTTTTTTAAATACAAAAGCGCCGTCTTGTTTCAGGTAATGAGTTCTGTGCAAAAGACTCTGCATCGAAGTAGGATTTCTGGAACCACCTGCCGGAACTGCCAGAGAAGAAGTTCCGCTTCCATCTGTTTTCAAAATGGTTTTCATCAATCCGTTATCCGATTCTGTTTTTTCAAGTAAAACTGCTCCTGCTCCATCTCCGAAAAGAATACAGGTATTACGGTCTTCATAATCAACAATTGAACTCATCTTGTCTGCGCCAACAATTATTAGTTTGTTGTAGCGTCCGCTTTCGATCATGTTAGCACCCATTTCCAGTGCGTATAAAAAGCCACTGCAAGCTGCATTCATATCGATTCCAAAAGCATTTGTAAGTCCGCTTTTATCACATACAATGCTGGCTGTTGGTGCCAGAATATGGTCGGGAGTTGCTGTTGCTACCAGCAAAGCTTCAATTTCTTCGCGGTCAACATTATAGTTTTCTAAAAGATTTTCAATTGCAGCAGCGGCAAGATCAGACGTGGCGGTATCATCGTCTGCAATTCTGCGCTCTCTGATTCCGGTTCTTTTGATAATCCATTCTTCGGATGTATCAACAGTTTCTGAAATCTTTTTATTGGTAAGGATGGATGATGGTACAAAACCACCTATAGCTGTTATAACTGCATTCATTGTCTTGGAATTTAAACGCTGCAAAAATACTATTAATAATTCGGAAACGATAATAAAGGAATGTCTAATCCTGCAGCCATAATTCTGGTTTTGCTTTTATGAACCAAAGAGTCCCAGAATCCGTACTTCTGCGGAATCATTATCAGGATATCTGCTTCATAATTTTTGATTTCTTTTTTGATTTCATTAATTACAGCATTCGATTTAACCGTTTTATATAAATATTTTACATCTTCGAACTCTTTTTCAAGGTTAGAATTCATTAAAATTCTGTGTTGTTCTTCCTTTAAGTCGTCTAATTTATCATCTACACTAAAAAATTCTATTTCAGATCCTAAATCTCCGAGTGTGTTTTTGATCCAGCTGAATTTCTTAATAGCCGAAAAGCTCAGATTATCACAGGCAAACAATACCTTTTTAATATCCTGAAAACGTGCATTTCCGGGAACAGCCAGTACCGGAATATTAAGGTTTTTAATGGCTGAAGTAGTAGAATTGCCTAACAATTCCTGTTCGAAAGAGCGTTCTGCCATTCCCATTACCACGACATCTGCCTTCGTCTGATCGATTATTTTTGGCAATTCATCTTCCAAAAAAGAAAAATTACAGATATAATCAACTTCGATTTTAAAAGAATCGGCTATTTCTTTGGCTAAATTTCCAAGTTTGGAAGTTGCTTTATTAATTTGTTGCTGCATCGCATCTGCTGTTATATGCGAATTAGCACTGTGCACGCTTAGGGAAAACGAATTGAACAAAACTAATTTTGATCCTGTAGATTTTGCAAGTCCTGCTGCATAAGAGACTGCATTGTTAGCGATAGCAGAAAAGTTAGTCGCGGCGATTATAGTAAGAGGTGAAATCATAAAATTGTATTTGGTATTATATAGTGCAAAAATGCCGATTTAATCCCTACTCTTCTATTTTTAGTAGCCGAACAGACACTATTCGCTGCTCAATCGTAAATTTTCGTTACCGAAAAAACAAGCTTTCCCATTTTGTTTTTCGTACTTAAAAAACAAGAAAAAATAAACGCATTTGACCATTCTAATATTTAGTACTTTTACCTGAATCATACATTTTTCTGATGGACGCCAAAATTCTTTTAAAAGAACATATTCGCACTTTAAGACGGAAACTTTTAAAAAATGGGCCGAATGATTTCAAACAAAATTTCTGATGCTGTCCCTTTTGATACAGAAGTACTCCCGTTTCCGCTTTAGATGAAATTAATCGCACCTCTAAAAGTCGCTGCACTCGCACAGGGAAGAACCGATATGATTAGTTTTTGGTCAGGACAAAACACAAGCAATTTAAAACACCATAAAGCGGATGAACTAATGCAGGCTTTGATTGCCGGGCTTTAGTTTTTGCTGCATTTTTTTTAACGCAAAGCATACTATATTTTTTTAACGCAAAGCACGCTAAGATATTTTTTTATAAACTTTGAACCTATTTTAAGTTCGCAAAGCTTTGTGAATAAAACTGACGAGAAAATGGTTGCAAAGTAGCGAAGTCGTAAAGAATATAAAAACTTTGCGACTTCGCGACTTTGCGAGATTAAAAACTTACCAAGAGTAAACACAAAACTTTGCGAACTTAAGAAGTACTCCCGTTTCCGCCTCAGACAAAATTAATCGCACCGCTAAAAGTCGCTGTACTCGCACAAGGAAGAACCGATATGATTAGTTTTTGGTCAGGACTAAACACAAGCAATTTAAAACACCATAAAGCGGATGAACTAATGCAGGCTGTGATTGCCGGGCTTTAGTTTTTACTGCATTTTTTTTAACGCAAAGCATACTATATTTTTTTAACGCAAAGCACGCTAAGATATTTTTTTATAAACTTTGAACCTATTTTAAGTTCGCAAAGCTTTGTGAACAAAACTTAAGAGAAAATGCTCGCAAAGTCGCGAAGTCGCAAAGTTTGTTTCACGCAGATTCTATTGATTTGAGCAGATATAAAAGATTTTTATAAATAATCAATTGCATTTGCCTGAATCTTTTTATCCCGATAGCTATCGGGAGCGTGAAATAATCTTAAAAAACTTTGCGACTTCGCGACTTTGCGAGATTAAAAACTTACCAATAGTAAACACAAAGCTTTGCGAATTTAAAAACATTAGCTAAATAAAAAAATCCTTAGCGTACTTTGCGTTAAAAAACACCACGTTCCAGCCCGTCCACTTCACCCTAAAGTTTGTCCGTTTCAACATATTTTCGATTCCGTTTTTAAGGCTTTCAACGCACATTTGTACCGTTAAATAACTTTAAATATCAAAATCATGAACTCAAAAACAACAAAAATTATCTATTGGACCGGTGCTGTACTAACTTCTTTATGGTTCGGTGCAAGCGGTTTTTTCGAACTAACAAAAAATCCATTGGTTTGGGGAATAACACAACAATTGGGATATCCGGCACATTTTATTTATATCCTCGGTGTTTTCAAATTATCTGGTGTTATCACGCTTTTGATTCCGAATAAATTATTGCGACTGAAAGAGTGGGTTTTCGCAGGTGTCTTTTTCGATATCATTTTTGCCTTCTTTTCTAAATTGGCCGTTCTAGGTTTCAGTGCGACAATCGATGCGATTATTGCGTTTGTAATGGTGAGTGTCACATATGCTATGTTTAGAAAATTATATACAGCAACTTATACAGCTTCTTCTGTAAACTTTTAAGTAAGTTTAAATCAACTAAAAAAATAGCTCCGGAGGAGCGAAATATCTGTAGAATCAGAATAGCACAAATGAATAAAAGCTCCAGCGGAGCGACATATATTACAGATTGTAAAAAAATTATGTCACTCCTCTGGAGTTTAATATTGCAAACATTATTCTTGTCTATAAATATTTCGCTTCTCCGAAGCTTGCAAATTTTATTTCAATTTAATTCTTTCCAATGAAAAAAATCATCCTTATTATCTGTTTTATATTATCAGCTCTTTTCTTTTTGAGCTGTTTTATGTTTCCCGGAGTCGATTTGTGGCTGTAAAAATAAAAACCTTACTTTGTTCAAAATACTAAGGCAGCAACAGTAACCATACTCATTTGAAAATTTCAAACTAAATTAACTCCACCCCTTATGACAAGAGAAGAATTAGTATTGTTAGGAAAAAAGATTGTAAACTGCGAAGGCTCTGAAAGCCAAATATCCGAATGGGTTGATTTATTTAACCAAAATGTACCACACCCTGATGGTGCAATGTTATTTTATTATCCCGAAAACTACAAATCACGAAGAGATAACATAGCAGAATACAATCCAACCGTAGAAGAAATTGTTGATAAAGTTTTAGCTTATAAGCCGTTTATGCTATAAATAACTTTATCTGTTTTCCAGCCAACTTAAAAATGCAGTTGCTTTTTCTTTTCCCACCAATAATTTTTCATCTGTCGGAACACTTAATTTCACGATTATCTTACGCGAAAAATAATGTTCTGCTTCTCTGATTGCCGAAAAATTGACCAAATATTGCCGGTTGATTCTGAAGAACTGAAGGGGTGATAAAAGTTTATGAATTTCGTCTAACGATTGCGTTAACGGATATTCATTTTTATCTAAAGTCATTATCGTCGGCGTTTCATTTTTGATATAGAAAAATGCAATATTTTCTGTTAAAACTGTTTGGTATTTATTGTTTTTAAAAACCAAAAAACTGCTTTTCCCCTTGTTTTCACCATTTCTGGTTAACAGGTATTCAAAATCGGGCATGGCCTTTTTATTTCGTTGGAAGAAGTTTTTCAATTCTCCCGCCTTCTTTAAAGCCTGGGAAATACTTTCTCTTGAAAAAGGTTTCAACACATAATCAATTCCGTTTGACTTGAAAGCTTCGATCGCATAATCATCAAAAGCGGTACAGAAAATAACCGGCGATAAAACCTCAACGTTTTTAAAAATTTCAAAACACTGACCGTCAGCAAGCTGGATGTCCATAAAAATCAAATCCGGCTGATCGTTTTCCGAAAGATACTCTACAGCGCCGTCAATACTTTGTATGTAAGACAAAATCTGAACATCCGGTCTGATGCTCAGAATAAGCTGGCCAAGGGCTTTGGCCGTTTTTACTTCATCTTCAATTATTATGATAGTCATAAAGGAGTGGTATTTTTACTTTAAAAGTGCTTTCATCTTTCTCGATTTCAATTTCTTTGTGAATCAGGTGCATAAAACGCTGGTTGATGTTATCCAGACCAACTCCGGTGGAAACTGCACCTCTTTTCAGCTGAATTTTATTTTCGATCACTACAAATTCATTTTCTGTATACAGTCTTATTTTTAAAGGTTTATCTAAAGAAACTACGTTGTGTTTGATGCAATTTTCTACTAACAATTGCAAAGAAAAAGGCGGAATAGCCGAATCGTATTGTTTCGGGTCGATTTCATTTTCTAAAATAAATCCGTCCTCAAAACGGGCTTTAAGCAAATAAACATACGAGTCCAGAATCTGCAGTTCTTCTCGAAGCGGAATCAGATCCATCTTACGGCTTTCTAATGTAAAACGATAAAAATCAGACAATTTTAAGATAAAATCAGAACTCTGCGGATCCTGCATATCCACCATTGATTTTAAGGTGTTCAGACTATTAAATAAAAAATGCGGATTTACCTGCTGTTTCAATAATTCGTACTGAGCACCAAGATTTACAGCTTTTGTCCGCTCCAGTTCAACTCCCATTTGCTGTGTCTGATAATTTTGAAAAAGCAGATGCAGAAACATATAAACGATCAGGTTGATCAAAATTCCGCGAAGCTCAAACATAATCGGAGCATCCATTTGGGCCACCTGAAACAATTCCTGATGCGCAATTACCAGTACCACCATTATTGCGATTCCCAGGAGAACACTCAGTAAAAGTTTTCCGTTAAATAGTTTTTGGCCTGTACGCTGCGAGGAAAATTTTGGAAGACTGTAAATATTGTAATACCATATAAAAAGGGAAAACATCAGGGTGATCGAAGAATTGATCACGATATCACGAGGCGTTGAAACGGTATCGAATAATTTTGGAATAGAGGCAAGAATGGCCAGCGAAACAGAACTTCCCCAAATGACTTTACGGGAAACCTGAAAACGTTTTGTTTTTTCCATAATTGGTGTTTTTTCTTGCTAGTCAAAGATAGTTTTATTTTGGAAAAAATATTTCACGCAGATTTAAAAAGATTTATACAGAGTCAGCAGATTTTTATTATTTAAATATCTACAATTTATAAGTCTAGTTTGTCATTCCGAGGAACGAGGAATCACACTGGAAACTCCGCAAAGTTAATCTCCAATCTGTCGAATCCCGCGTGTGATTCCTCGTTCCTCGGAATGACAAACCGTACGCGAGGAGCTAGATCTAAACTCGATTTACTCCCAAAACAGCACCAGTTTTGCTATCCTGCACAAAGCCAATAATTTCAAAATCCGCTAAATTGTAATTTTTAGGCAAAGCAATTATCGTGGTGCCTTTTGCTGCTTTCAAATCTATAGCCTGCAAACGATGTACAATTTGATAATGTGATAAAACACGATGCGCGTTCTCCCCTCTTTTGACGTTGGTTTTTGCCGATTTCTGAACCACAGCGACCACTAAACGACTGTTTTTAAAAGCACCACTGATAGTATAATGGAGCGTTAATTTATCATTTAACTGTTTTGTTTCTAAAGCCAATTCTAAAACGGCAGGTCTGGAAAGTGCTGATTTAATTCCGTTTCTCAGACTCATTTCCTGAGAGCCGATATAATCTGCTTTTCCGTTAATAATTACCTGAGGCGTATAAATGGGTTCTTTTCCCAAAAACTGGGCGTAATGGTATTGCCTTTTAGTGAAACTGGCATTGCTGAAAACATCTTTCCAGCCTTGTTTATCCCAATAATCGACGTGATAAGCCAGTACAAAAACATTTTTATCCTGATATTCGTTTTGAATTCTCCCCAGCAATTCATCTGCCGGCGGACAACTCGAACAGCCCTCAGAAGTATACAATTCCAAAAGCGCAAAACCTTTTTTATCTGAGTTTTGACTGAAAATACTACCTCCTGTTAAAAGGAACAGCATTGTAAAAACCATTAGTATCTTTTTCATAATCTGATTTGTAAGATGTTAGATGTCAAATGTGAGTTGTGAAATGTTAGATGCTATTAAACTTTTCACATCTAACATTTTACTTTTCACACTTAAAGAATATTAATTTCAACGAAAATATTTCCTCTTGTTGCTTTAGAATATGGACAAGTCTGATGTGCCTGCGTGGCCAAAGCTTCGGCAGTTTCAAAATCTATTTCGGGAAGGCTGATGTTTAAGCGAGCCTGTAAAGAATATTCGCCTTCCGTTAGGCATAAATCTACTTCGGCGTCTACGGCAGTTTCAGCCGGAAGTCGCAAGCCCATTTTAGATGCTGCAATTCCCAAAGCGCCAATAAAACAAGCCGACCATCCCGCGGCAAACAATTGCTCCGGATTGGTTCCGGGGCGCGAAGATCCCGGCGCGCTTAATTTGATATTCAATTGTTCGTCTGAACTTTGAGAAGCTCCTTCTCTCCCACCTGTTGTGTGTGTTTTTCCTGTGTATAAAACTTTTGTTTCCATGTTTTTTGTGTAAAATGTTATTTGTGTAAAATGTTATTTGTAAAAAAGTGAAATGTTTATTAAATCGATTTTTGTTTTAACACATAGCTATGTGTATTTATATAAGATGAAATGCCTTGTATGCTAAAAGCTATGTCTCTATATATTTATTAATATTGATTTGCTATGAATTTTCCAATTGACTAATTATCTAATTATCTCATTCGCTAATTATTTCATTTGAGCAACATCAATTATCGCTTGTGCAAATGCTTTTGGATCTTCTTGTGGTACATTATGTCCAATTCCTTTTAAGATTCTGTGTTCGTATTTTCCTGTGAATTTATGGGTATAGGCTTTTCCATCCGCGAAAGCGCCGTCAAAATCACTCCCTATTGTTATGGTTGGGACTTTAATTTCCGGTTTTGCTGACAGACGTTTCTCCAGATTATCGTATTTCGATTCTCCCGCTTCCAAAGATTGTCTCCATCTGTAATTGTGAATTACAATCGCCACATGATCGGGATTGTCAAAAGACTGTGCCGTTTGATCGTAAGTCGCTTTGTCGAAATTCCACAACGGAGAAGCGATTTTCCAGATCAGTTTATTAAAATCGTAGATATTTTGTGTGTAACCTTGTTTTCCTCTTTCGGTTGCGAAATAATATTGATACCACCAACCTAATTCAGCTGTTGGAGGAAGCGGTTTTAGATTTGCTTCTAAATTCACCACCAGATAACCACTTACCGAAACCAAACCTTTTACGCGTTCCGGCCAAAGCGCCGCTACCACAACTGCCGTTCTCGCACCCCAGTCGAAACCGCCAATAACGGCTTTGTCAATTTTTAAAGCATCCATAAAGGCGATAAGATCACTTGCCAAAGCCGCCTGCTGACCGTTTCTGAACGTATTTTTGGAAAGAAAAGTCGTCGTTCCGAATCCGCGTAAATAAGGTGTATAAACATGATAACCTTTTGCAACCAAAATCGGAACCACTTCTTTGTAACTGTGAATGTCGTAAGGCCAGCCGTGAAGCAGAATCACCGGCGTTCCGTTTGACGGACCAGCTTCGGTGTAACCCACATTTAATAATCCGGCGTTGATTTGTTTTAAAGTTCCTAGTGAACTGCTAACTTCAATAGTTTTTTGTGTTGAAGTTTGTGCCTGAGCTCCATTTACATTCATAAAAAGAACAGCGATTAAGAATGTTTTTGCTAAAATGTTGTTGGCGATTTTTACTATCGTTTTCATAATTATTAGTTTTTTATTACTTGATTATCAGTTAATTTCTTCGTCAAAGGTATCTTGACAATGTTCGTTTTAAAAGCATAAAAAAGGTGAAGTGGACAAAGTAGCGGTTGAAACGGACAGGCTTTACATTGTGATAATTTAACCGCAAAGCACGCTAAGGTTTACGCAAGGTTCGCAAGTTTTTTTTAATCTCGCAAAGTCGCAAGGACGCAAAGTTTTATTTCGTCTGGCTTTGCGCTCTTTGCGTTTTTTACAAAGTCCAATAGGTAAAAAACCTTGCGCACTTTGTGGTTAAAACTCACACGCATTTCAACATACAACCTGAAACATTAAACTTGAAACTACTTTTTCAGCGTCAGGATGGGTTTTCCTTTTTCTACAATATAAGTTGCCAATTCTGCAGCTTTAGCATTTGTATTATTTTTGGCAGAATGTACCACTCCTGCGGGAATAAAAAGTACTTCTCCTGCTTTTAGCGTAACTGGTTTTTCACCTTCAATTTGATATTCTAAAGAACCTTCCAGAACATAAATCACTTCTTCTCCTGGGTGAAAATGTTTTCCAAATGCGGAATGCGCATCAAAATCGATTCGGGCCTGAATCGTTTCGCGTCCCGGAACGCTTAGATCGTGCTTTTGCAAATCGATGCGTTTTATTCCTGTTTGTGCCGCGATCTGATTTGGAACCAGGAAAGCAATAATTCCTAAAATAATAATCGCGATAATAACTCCTGTTTTTTGTTTTCTCGTTTCCATAACTTCTGATTTAAATTATTTGTTTTTCGTTAATTTCTTCGTCAAAAGTATCTCGACAAGGGTTCTTACGAAATCAGAAAATAGGTGAAACGGACAGATTTTGGGTTGAAGTGGACAGGGTTTAAAGTGTGGATTTCGTATGAGCAGTTTCATTCCGAAACTTCAGGATACGCTGTATCTTTTTCTTGCTAAAGGAACAAGAAAAAGGATACCGCTTCTGTACTTGTCGTTTCAAAAGGACGAATTTTGAAATTTGATTAATAAACAACGCTCTTTCTAAAGAAATTGAAATTAAGGGTTTTCTTTTCATCCATAATATAATAAAAATCAATAATTATAAATAAATTTAATAACGTCAAAAAATTATTAATTTGATTAATAACCACCTTCCCGATACCTTTGCTTCATCAAAATCAAAGAAATGATTTGAACATCTTAAAAAAATAACTTAAAAATAAAAAATCATGAAATTTACAAGAAGAGCAAACGCAAACTGGAAAGGTACAGGAATGGAAGGAAAAGGAACCATTAGTACACAAAGTACCACTTTAGATAATGCACAATTGTCTTTTAAAACCCGTTTTGAGCAAGGTGTCGGAACCAATCCTGAGGAATTAATCGCAGCGGCGCATTCTGGCTGTTTTACCATGCAATTGAGCTTTTTATTGTCTGAAGCTGGTTTTGTACCGGAAGATTTAGACACAACGGCGAAAGTAACTTTTGAGGATGGAACGATTACTTTAATTCAGTTAGAACTTACCGGAAAAGTGCCTGGAATTTCCGAAGAAGATTTTGAGATAGCAGCACAAAAAGCAAAAGAGATTTGTCCGATTTCAAAATTGCTGAATACTGAAATTACTTTATCAGTTACACTTAATTAAATTTCAATACAAAAATTCCAAATTCGCACAAGGCTTTGTCTTCCTGAGCGAAGTCGAAGGACACGCCGGAAACTCCACAAAGAATATAGCCAATCTTTGTAGAGTTAATTGCGAAGATTTCTTCTCCGTCGAAATGACAAAATCATGAGAAAATTTGAATTTACTCAATCTAAAATCAACAATCTAAAAGAAAAGAAAATGAAAACAACATATAAAAGCTTTTTAGCAATCACAGCCATAATTTTTACTTTTTTACTTTCAACAGTAAATGCAAACGCTCAAAAAACAGTTCCTCAGATTAAAAATGTCGTATTGGTTCACGGTGCATTTGCAGATGGTTCCGGATGGCAGGGTTTATATCAGATTTTGACTAAAAAAGGCTATAATGTAACGATTGTTCAGAATCCGTTAAGTTCTTTGGAAGACGATGTAAGAGCGACAAATCTGGCTTTGGACAAACAAGACGGACCAACGGTTTTAGTCGGACATTCCTGGGGCGGAACTGTAATTACCGAGGCCGGAAATCACCCAAAAGTAGCCGCTTTGGTTTACGTGGCGGCTTTACAGCCTGATAATGGCGAAAACTCTGTTCAATGGTTGCAAACTGCGCCTCCTGCTCCCGAAAATGGTGTATTGTCTCCGGATGACAAAGGAATTGCTTATTATGATAAAGCGAAATTCCATGCTGGTTTTGCAGGAGATTTAAGTAAAGAACAGGCTGATTTTATGTTCGCTTCGCAAGGTGCTTTTTATGCACAAGGTTTTTTAACAACTATAACTAAAGCGGCCTGGAGAACTAAGCCTGCTTACGGAATTGTAGCGACTGAAGATAAAAGTATCGTTCCAAGTATTCAACATGCCATGTACAAACGCTCTAACACAAAAATTACCGAAATAAAAGGAAGTCACGTAGTGTTTATCTCTCAACCCCAAAAAGTGGCAAATGTGATTATTGAAGCTTCTAAAAATTAATTCCAAATTCTAAGTTTCAGGCAAACATAATTGAATAGTTTGTCTTCCTGAGCGAAGTCGAAGGATGCGCAAATTATGGTGCGGATATAGCATGAGATCCTTCGACTCCGCTCAGGAGAACATAAGTTAAGAGTAAAAAAATTCCAAATTCCGATCGCTGCTAAGATTGGAATTTGGATTTTTTGTTTTTAAATTTCTATGAAACCTTACTAACTGCTTTAATAAAATAAGGCGAATCGTTCCAGCGTATTTTTTTATAATTGAAATCTTTTTTGAGCGATTCAGGAAGACAGTTCCAAATCGCCTCGTTCATTTTTTCTAACAATAACTTTTTCGAAAAGGAATCTGAAACTACTAAGCTAATTTCTCTGACCGGAACTGGTTCTTTAAAAGGTTTAAAAAGTCCGCCTGATTCGTTTATAGTAGAAAGTTTCGGAATAATCGCAAATCCGAGATGCGCCCGAACCAGATTTTTTAATGTTTCGATCGAATTGATGTCGTAGGTAAATTGTTCTTTTATTTTGTCAGATGTTTTTAATCCGCAAATGTCTAAAAGCTGTGCATTGTAACAGTATTCATGATGCAGCAGTAACAATTCGGTTTTGTCTCCGGGCTGCATTTCATAAAATGCCTCGTTCGCCATGGGATGCGTCTGATTTAAATAAGCCACAAAAGGTTCTTTAAAAACCACATGTTCTATTAGATTCGGGTTTCCGGTTGGTGTCGCCATAATCGCTACATCAATGGCGCCGGTTTCTAAATCGCGCATTAAATGCCCGGTATATCCTTCTTTAATAATAAAATGTACATTTGGCGCCACTTCCTTCATGGCCTGAATAAAAAGGGGAATCAAATAAGGCGATAAAGTGGAAATGATTCCAAGTTTTAACTCTCCTTCTAAGAGATTTTTTTCGTTAATGACAAAATCACGAATTTCATCCACTTCACGAAGAATTTTTTTGGCTTTATTTATAATTTCAATTCCAAGAACTGTAGGTGTCAATGGTACTTTATTGCGATCAAAAATCTTGATCCCGATTTCTTCTTCAAGATTCTTTAACTGAATCGTAAGTCCGGGTTGTGTTACCATACAAACTTCGGCAGCTCTCGCAAAATGGCGCTCTTCATCTAACGCTACAATATATTTTAATTGCTGAATGGTCATTTTTTATAGTTTCTAAGGTACCAAGATGCTAAGGTACTGAGTTTTTTTTTTTAGTTCTAATGAAAACTTTGTCAAAGTTCAAAACTTTGACAAAGTTGATATGCGCTATTAATGTAAGAGGAACAATTAGCATCATTTTAACGTAAAAAATAAATCTACAATATTCAACTTATCGTACATAAACAAAACGGACTAAAGGAATGCTGTAAATCCAAATGGAGTAGTTTTTGGAGCATGTTGGGTTTATCATTTTCTAAAGGATGTTTTTTCAAAATAAACTAATTTGAAATACAAAAGCGATCTCCACGGATCGCTTTTGTTTATTTAGAAAACTCCTTAAAAACTCCTTAAAAATATACTCTCAATGCAATTTTACAATAATCTTTAGCAATAAATCCTTATATTACAATTGCTTTAAATTTAAAAATTATAAAATGAAACAATTACTTCAGTGGACTGTTATTATTCCCGTTGTATCGTGGGTTCTTTTCTTCAGCGGATTGGTAGAAAACAGCAGTATCTTTCAAATTGTTGCCAGTATTTTACTTATTTTGAGCGTCATGTCGGCAGTGCATCATTCTGAGATTATTGCAGAACGCGTTGGAGAACCGTACGGAACTATTATTCTGGCCATCTCGATCACCGTAATTGAAGTTTCGATTATTGTCTCACTTATGCTTTCTGAAGGCGCCGATGCGGTTTCGTTGGCCAGAGACACAGTTTATGCCGCAACTATGCTGATCTTAAATGGTATTATCGGTCTCTGTCTGTTAATTGGAAGCATCAAACACTACGAACAGAATTTTTCTACTTCGTCTGTTACTATTGGTTTGGTTTCGCTAATTTCCATTATTGTATTTACTTTGGTTTTTCCCACTTTTACCGAGAGTGTACACGGTTCTTTTTATTCTACTCCGCAGCTTATTTTTGCTTCGATTGCCTGTATTGTCATTTACGGATCTTTTCTGTTTGCACAAACCAAAGGATATCGACAGTACTTTCTGGCGAATGGAGATGATGAAACTGAAAAATCGCATCCCATCGAAATTAGCAACAAGACATTTTATACCAGTTTACTTTTTCTATTAGTGAGTCTCGGAATTGTGGTTTTACTTGCCAAAACCCTCTCGCCTACTATAGAAACTATTATTGTGGGTTATAATCTTCCTAAATCTTTGGTCGGTGTAATTATTGCTATTATTATCCTGCTTCCGGAAGCAATTGCAGCTATAATTGCAGCCCGAAAAAACAGGTTACAAACGAGTCTGAATCTGGCTTTGGGTTCGGCTCTGGCCAGTATCGGACTTACGATTCCGAGTGTTGCCGCGGTTTGTATTGCTCTGGATATGCCAATTGTTTTGGGTCTGGACATTAAATCGATTGTTTTACTGGCACTGTCTGTTTTTACGGTTATGCTTTCTCTCAGTAAAGGAAAATCTAATATTGTGTATGGTGTTGTGCTTCTCGTAAATCTGTTTGCATTTATGTTTCTGATGATTTATCCTTAATTTTTTTTCACTTAAAGTGAATAGTTTTATAAATGAAGAATTAGAACCGGTTTCAGCTTGTAAAATTGGCTCTGATGTTTTAAATATGAGTGAACTAATTCTCAGAGAGCAATCAGAACAAATCAATATGTTCTCAACCTCATAAAGATGAACCAGTAAATATGGAAAACTTATATTTTTAGGCCATAAAATGTACTTTCAATATCACATAAAAAACTATTTCGTTATAGTATAAAAAAGTAAAGATTTGTAAATCTGAGTTCAAAATAAGCGTGATTTTTACACGAATAAAGTATCACAATAAAGGCTTAAAGACAACTATTTATTGCATCATTTTTCATCATTTTTCTCTAACTTTACGCACTACATTTTGAAATGTAAGATTAAAATAACCATTGTTTTTCTGCAAAACACTGAATAAAAAAGCGTTACTGTTTTTTCTCTTACTTTTTTGCAAAAAAACATCTTTCTAATAATTTAGTTAATTAAAAACTATGAGCAAATTTGATTTTGGAATTGTAGGACTTGGGGTAATGGGCCGTAACCTGCTTTTAAATATTGCCAGCCATAACTTTGCGGCTGCAGGTTTAGACTTAGATACCGAAAAAGTCAACTCTCTTCAACAAGAAGCCGATTCTGAACATACTATTGAAGCCACTACAGATGTTAAACATTTTGTAGAACTTATTCAGCAACCAAGAGCAATTATGTTATTGGTTCCTGCCGGAAAACCGGTTGACAGCGCTATTGCCAGTTTATTACCTCATTTGGATCAAGGCGATATTATTATCGACGGCGGAAACACTTATTTTACAGACACAAACAGAAGATTTATAGAATTATCCGAAAAAGGAATTCACTTTTTTGGAATGGGAATTTCAGGCGGAGAAAAAGGTGCCCGTTTTGGTCCTGCAATGATGCCGGGAGGCGATCAGAAAGCGTATGAAAGACTGCGTCCTATTTTTGAAGCTATTGCGGCAAAAGTAGACGGAGAACCTTGTGTAGAATATCTTGGAAACGGTTCTGCCGGAAATTACGTAAAAATGGTTCATAACGGAATCGAATACGGAATCATGCAGTTGATTTCTGAAATTTATGACCTGATGAAAAGAGGCTATAAAATGGATGATGATACGATTCAGAAAACTTTTGAAGAATGGAACCAAAGTCATGAACTAAAGTCTTATCTGATTGAAATTACCGGTAAAATCCTAAAACAAAAAGACGAAGACGGAACGCAGTTAATTAATAAAATTTCAGACTGGGCAAGATCTAAAGGAACGGGAAAATGGACTTCGCAAAACGCGATGGATTTACAGGTTCCGGTTCCGACTATTGATGCGGCGGTTTTCATGCGTGACATGTCTAAAACCAAACCTGAAAGAATGGAGGCTGCTAAAAAATTAGTCTGGACGCCAAATGAATCTGCAGTTGAACAAAGCGAGGCAATAGCAGCTTTAAAATCTGCTTTATATTCTGCTATTGTTGTAACGTATGCCCAGGGTCTGGCTCAGCTTCACACGGCTTCAAAAGAATACAACTACGGATTAAATCTGGAAACTGTTGCCAAAATCTGGCGCGGAGGTTGTATTATTCGTGCTGCAATTTTAGAGGATTTCAGAAAAGCATATAATTCAAAAGCAGATTTACCAAACCTGCTTCTGGATGGCGGAATTGCTGCTGACCTTTCTAACAATCAGGCCGGAATGAGAAATGTAGTTCAGTTTGCGGTTCAGCAGGGAATTCCGGTTGCCGGACTTATGAACTCTCTGGCTTATTTTGATTCTTACAGATCTGCAAATCTACCCACAAATTTAATTCAGGCGCAACGTGATTTTTTTGGCGCACATACTTACGAACGTATCGACAAAGAAGGTGTTTTCCATACACAATGGTCTGAATAAGAATTTAAGCAACACAACTACATACAATGACTAAAAATAAACTAAAGAATCCAACAATCATTGTTATTTTTGGAGGAACCGGAGACTTAGCCAAGAGAAAGCTCTTTCCCGCTTTTCAAAATCTGTACCTTGACGGACGCATGTCTGAAAAGTTTCAGATTATTGCACTGGGAAGAGCAGAAAAAACCAATGAGGATTTTCGCAGCTATGTCTTAGAAAACCTAAATACATTTTCAAGAAAAAAAGGACTTTCTGATCCTCAGACAGAAAAATTTCTTTCTCATATCACCTATCACAGCCTGGACATCGATAAAGAAAATTCATATATCGGACTGAACGAAAAAATCAACAATTTTGACCTGGCTTTTGGCGAACGTGCCAATCGTCTTTTTTATCTTTCGATCACACCTTCTTTTATTTCTACGATTTCCAGCAATATCAAGAAAATCGGTCTTGCGGCAAATCCGAAACAGGATCGCATTATTATAGAAAAACCATTTGGTTATGATAAAAGTTCTGCTATTGAACTGAATGAAATGCTTTCGCAGACTTTTAAAGAAGAACAGATTTACAGAATCGATCATTATTTAGGAAAAGAAACGGTTCAGAATATTTTGGCTTTCCGTTTTGGAAATTCGATGTTTGAGCCTTTATGGAGCCGTAATTTTATTGATTTTGTGCAGATTACCGTCGCAGAAGAAGTCGGCGTTGAAGAACGTGGCGGTTTTTATGAAGGTGTCGGAGCACTGAAAGATATGATTCAGAACCATTTACTTCAGATTTTGTGCATGACCGCTATGGAAGCGCCTGCGTCTTTAAATGCAGATGATATCCGAAATCGTAAAGCCGATGTTTTAAAATCCATTCGCCGCATCAAACCCGACGAAGTGGATCATTATATCGTAAGAGGACAATATGCTGCCGGTGAAATCAAAGGTGTTCCGGTTCCGGGATATCGTCAGGATAAAGGGATTGCACCGGATTCTAATACCGAAACTTACGTGGCAATGAAAATCTATCTGGACAACTGGAGATGGCAGGGAATTCCGTTTTATCTTCGTTCAGGAAAAAGAATGGAAGAAAAACAATCTTCTATTATCATTCAGTTTAAGCCAGTTCCGCATTCTTCATTTTCATATGGAAAAGAAGGCATGACGCCAAATCGTCTTATTATCAATATTCAGCCTGCAATGGATATTAAATTGCAGTTTATGACCAAAAAGCCGGGACTTTCGCTTGCGCTGAGACCTGCTGAAATGGTTTTTGATTATTTTGCCTGCTCCACAATGTCTCCTGAAGCTTATGAAACTCTAATCGCTGATGCGTTGGCAGGAGATCCTACCCTATTTATGCGTTGGGATCAGGTTGAGGAAGCCTGGGATGCCATAGATACGATTCAGCAGGTTTGGAAAACAACGGCACCAACTAATTTCCCAAATTACAAAGCAGGAAGCTGGGGCCCGGCAGAAGCCGATGAATTACTGGCACGCCAGGGACACAAATGGATCCCGAATACACAAACAAAAGAAGAAGTTTTAAATGATACAGATTTACAATAATACAGACGAAATAAATACTACGGCTGCCGGACTTTTTGTAGAATTAGCCCAAAAAGCTATTGCTGCAAGAGGCAAATTTACAGTAGTTCTTACGGGAGGCTCTTCTCCTGCAGGAATTTATAAACTTTTAGCTTCAGATGTTTATAAAAACAAAATAGACTGGAGCAACGTTTATATTTTCTGGGGAGACGAAAGATGGGTTCCGCTTGACGATGATTTGAGTAATGCAAAAATGTCTTATGCTACTTTGTTAAGCCACGTTCCTGTTCCGCAGGAAAATATTTTTGAAATGTATAAAGACGGCGTAACACCCGAAGAATATGCTGTAACCTACGAGCAGACGATCCGAAAAATTTTAGGCGAAGAAGGAAAATTTGACCTTATTCTTTTAGGCATGGGAGACGACGGACACACGGCTTCTCTTTTTCCTGGCGAAGCTGTCTTAGAAGAGCAAACCAGATGGGTTGACGCTTATTATTTAGCGCCACAGAAAATGTATCGCATTACCCTGACTGCTCCATTAATCAACAAGGCAGAAAAAATTGTAGTGGTGGCTTTTGGAGAGAAAAAAATAAATGCTTTAAAAGAAGTAACAAGCGGAGCATACAATCCTGCTTTATATCCAATGCAACTGATCAAACCGGTTTCAGGAGATTTATTGTTTTTGGTTGATAAAGTGGCGGCAGGAACAAATTAAAAGGTTATTATTTTACAATAAAAAAGAAGGTTATACTCCAAAATAAGAGTATAACCTTTTTGCTTTTTATAGAAAGATAAAATCAGTTGATAAATCTAATTTTCGATCAACTCAATATCCATCGTCTTAATTAATCCGCTTTCAAAAGTGTAAACGTGTTTTACAAATCCGTCAAACATTAAATTGCCTTGCAGATCTTTTACATTTTGATGGACTTTAACTTCTAGACTGCCATTTTCTCTTTCATCAAAACCAACCGGTTCTACTTTCGGATTAATTTCAGACCATTGTCTTGTCCAGTATTGGCGAATTTCGTCATGACCACTTATGTAACCGCCTTCCCAGGCTTTTGACCATTGGACATCTTCCTGCATAGTCGACAGGCAGTTGTCTATATTTCTTTCGTTAAAAGCATTATAGGCTTTTACAATTACTCCTTCGTTTTGATTTGACATCTTTCTGTTTTTTTGATTAATGAATTTAAAATTAGTGATTTTATTTTACACCAACCGTATTGAAGAATTTGAAACGGCGAAGGTAAATAGTAGCCATTTTATTTTTTTTTGTAATCTGAAATTATTTCATTTATCAAAACACTAAAAACCCACATCAATTATTATCAAATTTTTAAATCTCATCCTTTTTAGAAAAATTTTAAGACTCCTTACTTTTCAAATTGCTATATTTGGCGCACTATAACAACTAAAAGCCCACTTTTTAGAAACAAAATTAAATCTGCTTAACTGTAAATGAATCCCAAAAAGTTCATATATATCGTTTTACTCTCGCTGCTTTCTTTTTTCAGAGGCACCGAAACGTATCAGCAGCCTTTACATTCTAATCATTGTATTACTTTAGATAGTGTTGCCGCAGACGACGCCTTTACTCCGTCTTCAGATTATTCTTCTTCTAAAAATCTTGAAGTTCATTACAAGCTTAAAAAGAAAATAAAAAACAGAGCCACCACTTTAGAACAAAGTACTATCAGGGCTCCATATTTTAGCAATCTAATTAATTTCAGGCTTTATAAAAAGAGCTTGTTTTATGGTATAGCTTCAACATACCAGATACAAAGGCATACGCACCTTCATTTGTATCAACTTTTCTAGACTGCAGCATTTCGTTATTTTATTTAATTCAATTTTTTCAGAAGTTTCTTTTGGAACAGACTTTCATGTACACCTAATTCGTGAAATCTTTTCTGATTCTTCCTTTGATACTCATATAAAATAACTTCTAAACAGTTCTTCTTCAAGGAGAACATTCTAAACGCACCAAATTCAAAATCAAAATTCAACTCCCTTGTCTGACAAATGGGAGAGCATTTATTTATTCAAAAATTAAAAGCCTAATTATGAACACATATAAAAATCATTTTCTTTTATGCACACTTGCCTTATTTGTTTTAGTCTCGTGCGGCGATAAGTCCAAGAAGAATTCAAACAATATAAAAACAGTTCCCGTTTATAAAGTAACCTTAAAAGATACTATCGTTTCAAGTAAATTTGTTGCCGACGTTCATGCCAAAAACAATGTCGAAATTCACGTAAGAATTCCCGGTTTACTGGACAAAGTCTATGTAAGCGAAGGACAAAAAGTAAAAAAAGGCCAAATCCTTTTCAAGATCAGCGATGTCGAACTTCAGATTCAGCTCTTAAAAGCAGAAGCCGTTTTTAAAAGCGCCAAAGCCGATTTACGAATCGCAAGTGTCGAACTGGAGCAGGCTCAGACACTTTTCAATAAAAAAGTAATTGCAGATAAAGAATTAGAATTATCTAAAGCAAAATATGAAGCCGCTTCCGCTAAAGTGGCCCACGCTGTCGCAGAAAAAAAAGCAATCAACCAGCAAATTAGTTTTACCACAATCCGCGCACCGTTTGACGGAACTGTTGACCGAATTCCCTTTAAGGAAGGAAGTTTGATAGAAAACGGTTCGCTGCTTACCACAGTTTCCCAACTGGATGACGTGTATGCGTATTTCTCCATTCCCGAAAATACTTATTTCCAGATGATGGAAGACAAAAGCCTTAACAACCAAGGCGATATAAAACTAGTTCTGCCAAACGGATTGGTTTATGATAAAAAAGGGGAACTGCGAACTGCCGATGGAGAAATTGACAGGGAAACAGGTTCTATTCAATACAAAGCTAAATTCCATAATCCGCAGGGATTTATCAAACACGGAACTTCGGGAAAACTGATTATTTCCCAGCCGAGAACAGCTGCAATTCTAATTCCGCAAAAAGCTGTTTTTTCCATTCAGGACAAACAATATGTATTTCTGGTACAAAAAGATGGAGTTGTTAAAATGACCAATGTTACCATTGGCAGCACTCTCGATGATGTTTACATTCTAAACGACGGTCTGAAAAGCAATGACCTTATTGTTCAGGAAGGAACACAATCATTGAGAGACGGCGATAAAATCAACATTAAACAAATGTAGGTTTAAGCCGTAAACAAAAATCCAATTATTTACCTAAAATATACAAAATGATAGAGTTATTTATCAAAAGAAAAATATTGTCATTAATCATCTCGGTTATGATAGTACTTTTGGGATTACTGGCTTTGTTCCAGCTTCCTATTACCCAGTTTCCAGATATTGTACCGCCTTCTGTAACGGTTACAGCAAAATATACGGGAGCCAATGCAGAGGTTTCTGCCAATGCCGTCGCCCTTCCGCTGGAAAGAGCCATTAATGGAGTTCCCGGAATGACGTATATGTCTACAGTGACTTCAAATGACGGTTTAACCTTGATTCAGGTTTTCTTTGAAGTTGGTACAGATCCCGATCTGGCAGCCGTAAACGTACAAAACAGGGTGACCACCATTCTGGATGAACTTCCCGAAGAAGTAATTCGTGCCGGAGTTACGACTGAAAAAGAGGTCAACAGTATGCTGATGTATCTTAATATTACCAGTACAGACAAAACTCAGGATGAGCAGTTTATCTTTAACTTTACCGACATTAATATCCTTCAGGAATTAAAACGTATTGATGGTGTCGGTCGAGCCGAAATCATGGGTCAGAAAGAATACTCGATGCGTGTCTGGCTGGATCCGCAAAAGATGCTTTCTTATACCATTTCGGCCAATGAAGTGATTGCTTCCCTGCAAAAACAAAACATTTCTGCAGCACCTGGAAAAGTCGGTGAAGGTTCCGGACAGCTTGACAATCAGCTTCAATATGTAATTAAATACGGAGGAAAATTCTTCGAACCCAAACAATATGAAGAGATTCCGTTACGTGCAAACGCCGACGGAACAATCCTGCGATTAAAAGACATTGCCAATATCGAATTTGGCGCCATGAGTTACGGTATGGTTTCTAAAACCGACGGAAAACCTTCGGCATCCATAATGCTGAAACAACGTCCGGGCTCTAACGCTTCTGAAGTAATTGCAAGCGTAAAAGAAAAAATGGCTGAATTGAAAGGTTCTTCTTTTCCGCCGGGAATGGATTTTAATATTGCTTATGACGTGTCCCGTTTCCTTGATGCTTCTATCCATGAAGTTATCAGGACCTTAATTGAGGCCTTTTTATTAGTCGCATTCGTTGTTTTCATTTTCCTGCAGGACTGGAGATCAACGTTGATTCCCGTACTGGCCGTTCCCGTAGCACTTATTGGTTCGTTTACTTTTATGTCGATGATGGGATTCTCAATCAATTTATTAACGCTTTTTGCTTTAGTACTTTCTATCGGAATTGTCGTCGATAATGCAATTGTCGTCGTCGAAGCCGTTCACGTAAAAATCTCCGAAGAACACATGGCGCCTTTAGAAGCTACTATAAGCGCTATGAAAGAAATAACCGGTGCTGTTATTGCAATTACGATTGTTATGGCGGCGGTATTTATTCCGGTTGCTTTTTTAAGTGGTCCCGTCGGCGTTTTTTATCGACAGTTTTCGCTGACAATGGCAATTAGTATTGTCATTTCCGGAATTAATGCCCTTACTCTTACTCCTGCCCTTTGTGCCATTATGCTGAAACCACACGATCCTGACAAGGAGAAAAAATCAGTACTGGATCGCTTTTTTGCGAGATTCAATAATTGGTTTGATAATGTGACTTCAAAATACATCAGAGTATTAATAAAATTTGCAGACAGAACTTCCATTACGGTTGGTTTGCTGGTTCTTTTCTGCATTTTAACCTGGGGAACAAGCAAGTTCCTGCCTTCCGGATTTATTCCCTCAGAAGATCAGGGAATGGTTTATGTGAGTATCACTACGCCACAGGGTGCCACTGTAGAACGTACCGAAAAAGCCCTGGACGAAGTAACCCGAATTGCAAAAGGAATTAAAGGTGTAGACAATGTAACAACTCTTGCAGGTTACAGTATTGTTACCGAAATCGCCGGAGCGTCTTACGGAATGGGGATGATCAACCTTAAAGACTGGAGTGAGCGTGATATTTCGGTAAACGAATTTATCGCACAGCTAACCGAAAAAACAAAAGGAATTAGTGACGCACAAATCGAGATTTTCGCTCCGCCAACGGTTCCCGGTTTTGGTAATACCAGTGGTTTTGAACTTCGATTACTGGATAAATCCGGAGGAAGTATTACCAATACAGATGAAGTGACAAAAAACTTCATTAAAGAATTGAATGCCTCGTCTGAAATTCAGAACTCTTTTACCAGTTTTGATGCCACTTTTCCGCAATATTTAATACATATCGATTATGATCTCGCTGCGAAAAAAGGAATTTCTGTAGACAATGCAATGGCAACTTTACAGACCATGTTGGGTTCGTTTTATGCAACCAATTTTATTCGGTTTTCCCAGATGTACAAAGTGATGGTTCAGGCGAGTCCACAGTTTCGTAAAAATCCGGAAAGCATTTTGGACATGTACCTGAAAAATGATGCCGGTGAAATGGTTCCTTTTTCCACATTTATAAAATTAGAAAGAGTTTACGGTCCCGAAGTTCTTACGCGTTACAATATGTACATGTCGGCAATGATTAACGGTGAACCTGCAGAAGGTTTTAGTTCCGGAGAAGCAATTGCGGCAGTAGAAAAAATTGCCGCAGAAAAACTGCCAAGCCGTTTTGAACTGGAATGGTCCGGTATGACACGCGAAGAGATTTTGTCCGGAAACCAGACTATCTACATTTTTGCATTATGTATACTATTTGTATACTTATTACTGGCGGCACAGTACGAAAGTTTACTGCTTCCGTTTCCGGTATTATTGAGTCTTCCTGTCGGAGTTTTTGGCTCGTATCTGGCACTTTTAGCCGTCGGACTCGACAATAATATTTATGCGCAGGTGGCACTCGTCATGCTGATTGGTCTGCTCGCCAAAAATGCAATTTTAATTGTGGAGTTTGCAATGGCGCAGAATAAAATCGGGCGGGATATTACAGAGGCCGCTATAGAAGGGGCAAGACTTCGTTTCAGGCCAATTTTGATGACTTCTTTTGCTTTTATTTCAGGATTAATTCCGCTTTGTATTGCTAGTGGTGCCGGTGCTGTAGGGAACCGTTCCATTGGTACGGCAGCCGCAGGAGGTATGTTAATTGGAACTGTGTTTGGTCTTGTGATTATTCCGGGACTTTACATCTTATTTGCCAAACTGGAAAAAAGAATGAATAAATCTTAGTGTAGTTTTCAAACACATAGAATATAGAATTTTGAAAGTGTTACGGCGTTTCATTTGTTTAAATAAACCGAATTATAAGTTAGAAACTTTGTCAAAGTTTTAAATTTTGAAAAAGTAAAAATCGAGTTTAGACAAAGTATGCTTTAGGACTTTTTCTTCTGACACTTATTAAAGTAAAAATCTATGTTGTATGTGTTTAATAAAAACTTAAAAGCGCAAGATTGAATAAAAAAATCTAATAATGAAAAATATACTTAATCAATATAAAACAACTGCATTAGTGATAACCTGCGTTCTCACTTTTGCCGCTTGTTCTGCACCTAAAATCAGCGATAAGTTAAGCGCTGCCAAATTACCGGAGAATTTTGATGTCAAAACAAAAAAATCTGCGGATAGTCTGACCGCCTTTATTCCGCTGAAGACGGAAACCTTTTTTAAAGATCCAAAATTAGAACAAATATTAAAAAAGGCGATTACCCAAAATCCTGATTATTTAATGATGCAGGAACGAATCTTAATTGCCAATTCACATTTAAAAGTGGCAAAACTGGCGCTTCTTCCCTCTTTAGATCTTGTAGCAGATGCTTCCGGAACTCATTATGGGAAATACACCATGGACGGAGTTGGTAATTATGATACCAATTTTTCGCAAAATATCAGCGAAAGACAACGAATAAACGAAGACGTAACCCCTAACCTGTTTCTGGGTGGAAAAGTTTCCTGGGAAGCCGACATCTGGGGAAAATTAAGCAATCGAAAAAAGGCGGCACAACAACGTTTTTTTGCTTCTCAGCAAGGAATGCGATTGTTGCAGACCAGACTTCTAGGAGACGTCGCCGATTTGTATTTTAAACTGATTGCCCTGGACAAACAAGCAGCGATTTACGACGACAACCTCAAAACACAGGAACGCGCACTAGACATCGTTTCGGCACAAAGATCTGTGGGAAAAGCTACAGAATTGGCTGTGCAGCAGTTTAATGCACAGAATAATAACATTCATGCCGAAACTTCAGAATTAAAATTAAGCATAGATCAGACAGAAAAAGCTTTATTGACATTGTTAGGAGAATACGGCGGAAAAATCGACAGAAGTAACGACTTCTTAACCGGACATTTAGAAGTTTTAAATCAAAAAATAAGCGTTGATTCTATTATACATAAAAGACCTGATGTTTCTGAGGCTTATTTTGAATTAATGGCGAGCAACGCCGACGCAAAAGCAGCGCGTGCAGCATTTTTTCCGACTTTAAGTCTAGGAGGATATGCTGGTTTCAACTCCTTTTCTTTCAATACTTTTTTTGACGCAGGTTCTTTTGCGTGGCAGATTCTCGGCGGACTAACAGCGCCGGTTTTGAACAAAGGTCAGATTAAGCAGGAGATGTACGTTTCAAACCGAAGACAGGAAATTTCTTTTCTTCAGTATCAAAATTCTGTTACCACAGCATTTAACGAATTAAGTGCTCTGCTGCATAGAAATGAAGCTTTTCAGGATGTTCTAAAATACAAACTGAAGGAAATAGACCATCTCGAAATTGCCGTTAATGTTTCTAATGATTTGTATTTAAGTGGTTACGCCAATTATTTAGAAATCATTAATGCACAGAAAAATAAATTACAGGCAGAACTTGACTTTGTGGAAATTCAGTTGCGAAATGCCAATTCGCAGGTGCTGCTGTACAAAGCTTTAGGCGGAGGAGTTAATTAGTTTATATATTGGTCAAAAATGGTTTCTGTTTATAATAGCTCATCGCAGAGGCCGTTTTATATCCCATTTCTGTTTAGAAATGGGATTTTTTTTTGAATTCGAGTATCTTTATTCAAAATTTCAAATATAGCAGCATGAATATTTCAGATATTCTTCATCATATACACCCCCTTCCCAAGCAGTCGCAATTTGCTTTAGAGGAAAATATTACCGAAATAGCATTTACTAAAGGTCATATTTTACTAAAAGCCAATAGAGTAGAACCGAATATCTATTTTATAAAAAACGGATTGGTTCGCGCTTATGTGCAACGCGACAACGAAGTTACCTTCTGGTTTGGAAAAGAAGGCGAAACTATTATTTCGATGAAAAGTTATGTGGAGGAAAAGCCGGGATATGAAACAATAGAACTTTTGGAAGACTGTGAGTTGTACGAATTAAAAACAGAAAATTTGAAAAAACTTTTTAATGAAGATGTTCACATTGCAAATTGGGGAAGAAAGTTTGCCGAAAAAGAACTGATTAAAACGGAGGAAAGACTGATTTCAAAACAGTTTCAAAATGCATCAGAACGATATAAGGATTTAATGAAGGATCATCCCGAATTGCTGCGCAGAGTTCAATTGGGACACATTGCATCTTATCTTGGAATTACTCAGGTAAGCCTGAGCAGAATTAGGGCGGAGTTCAAATAATTTCATTTTTTATCATTTGTTAAATTTTAAATGAAAGCGATATAAGAAATTTGCACCACTAAAAATATAGTATATGAACTGGATTATTTTAATCATTGGAGGGCTTTTTGAAGTAGCCTTCGCCTCTTGTCTCGGAAAAGCAAAAGAAACTACAGGAACCGAAATGTATTATTGGTATATAGGATTTGTTGTTTCATTAACCATAAGTATGCTTTTATTAATGAAAGCTACAGAAACACTGCCACTTGGAACCGCTTATGCCGTATGGACAGGAATTGGAGCGGTTGGCACCGTTTTAGTAGGTATTTTTATATTTAAAGAACCGGCAGCTTTTTGGAGATTATTTTTCCTCGCAACTTTAGTTGGATCAATAGTAGGTTTAAAAGCAGTATCACATTAAATTAAAAAAAATTCTTGAAAAGGCGGATCATTTTTGACAATGATCCGCCTTTTTTTTTTAACAATTTCCTACATCAGTTTTAAAAACAAACAATATAACATGTTAAAAAACTTAAATTTTAACATTTGCAACACGCTGTAAACATGGTAATTATGTAAATTTTAACAGAAAATTTAGTAAGATGCAAAAGTAATTAAGTTCTATTTTTGAAACTGTCTGATTCTTACAAACCACAAAGACCTACATTTTAGGATCAGATATTTCTACAATCATAGCTCCAACGATTAATAGGAAACAGATGAAAAAAATCTTATCCGGCACATTATTTTTAATTGCCATCTCAGCCTACTGCCAGGGCGGCGGTCCGCCACCACCCGGATTACCGGATCCGGCCGAATTTTCAATAGATCATTCAGTGACTTTCTTACTTATAGCTGCTGTTCTTTTTGGATTATTTGTTATTAAAAAAAGGACTTACTAGAACCGTATTTTATCTTCCAAAAAATGACAACATGAAAAAAACTACCATTACAATTTTCCTTCTTCTCCTTTCTATTAAGGGTTTTTGTCAAATGTATGTGGGCGCTGCTACCCCGGTTTACGTAAAGAATCAGGTTTTGTATGTAGGGCAGAATATAAATCTGTCAGCCAATTCCAATGTTTACCTTCGTAATCTTTCGCAGCTTGTACAGGGAACAAATGCAACTACAACAAATTCGGGAACCGGTACGATATCCGTATATCAGGAAGGCACATCAGATAATTTTGAATATAATTACTGGTGTTCGCCTGTCGGACTTAATACGGCTTCTTCTGTCAATAATAATTTTGGCATCACACTTTTAAACCGTCCTGTTACAGCAACGACTTCTACTCCGGCAACAATTCTCGGAATGTCTAGTTATGACGGAACCTCAAATCCTTTAGCCATTGCACCTTACTGGATTTACAAATTAACAAATGCCAATAACTACTCCCAATGGACACAGGTTGGGTCTGCGAGTACGATAGCACCAGGAGAAGGTTTTACAATGAAAGGTACAAGCGGTTCTGATTCAACAGATCCCGAAGCGAGCGGAGTGGCCAACAATCCCGGCGGTACGGGAGCGCAGCGTTACGATTTTAGAGGTAAACCAAACGATGGAAATATCACAGTCTCAGTTGGAGCATCATTAGCTGCAACCCTTACCGGAAATCCGTATCCTTCTGCTTTGCATTTAAATGCATTTTTACTGGATGCCAGTAATACGGCCTGCAATGGAAATGCTTATTTCTGGGAACAGGATAAAACAACAAATTCACATTTGCTTAGTGCCTACAGAGGCGGGTACGGAACATATTCTCCAGTAAATTTAGCTTCAAACGGTGTATATGTACCTCCTACTTTTGCCAGTTATAAACAAGACGGTACAGTAAATACAACAGGTTCTGTTTCGGGAACTCCTATGGAACGTAAATATGTTCCTATCGGTCAGGGTTTCTTAATTAATGGAACAGCAAATGGCACGGTCACATTTAAAAATTCACATCGTGTATATTATAAGGAAGGCAGTGGCTTATCTCAATTTGGAAAACCTGCCAAAACTACAACTCAGAAAAGTGAATCAGCAGAGGTGGAAGAAATTCCTGAAATTCCACATATTAAAATCAATACCATTATAAACAATCAGTTTACCAGACAATTGGCGCTTGCTTTTCTACCGGAAGCAACTGACGGCGTTGACAGAGGAATCGATGCGGCAAATATGGATAATTTGCCAAACGATATCGCATTTTGGCTGGAACAATCCAATTATGTTATACAAGGAGTTAATTTTGACAATACTAAAAAAATTCCGCTAATTGCTAAAGCTACTGAAACTACTACTCTAAAAATATCAGTTCCTATAATTGTCAATTTTGATCCGACTCAGAACATATATATCTTCGATCAGCTGGACTCTTCCTATCATGATATAAAAAATGGTAGTTATGAGGTAACTCTTAGTCCGGGGGTTTACATCGATCGTTTTAAAATTACTTTTACCAGTCAGACTCTTGGCGTGGAAGACGAAATCAAAAGCAGCTTTTATGTGCTTCAGGACAATAAAAATCAATTTTTAAAAGCTTTTAATCCTGACTTAAAAAACCTCAAATCTTTTACATTATATGATATTCTGGGCAGAGTAGTTTTGTCTAAAGACAATTTAGCAACAGAGCAAAATTATAATTTCTCTACTTCCGGTTTAAGTGATGGTGTTTATATCGCCACATTTGTGACTTTTGATAATGAAAAAATCGCTCAGAAAATCATTATATCTCGGTAAGGAGAATAAAATAAAATCTACCAATTAACTAACATCAAAAATTATGATCAATATGTTTACTCTCAAAAAATATAATTCTTATTTCGCTCTGTTGTTTTTCTTTATATCATTTTTAGCAAATGCACAGATTGGAATCGGCACAACGACTCCAAACGCGAGTTCTGTATTAGATGTGACGTCTACAACCCAAGGTATGCTGACGCCGAGAATGACCACGATCCAGAGAAATGCAATCGCAACTCCGGCTGATGGCTTAATTGTTTATGACACTGATTTAAAAGGTTTTTACTACTATTCTACAGGTACAGCTACATGGATTGCACTTGTCAACAGCGGTACAGGCCGGTTAAATTTTAAGAGAATAAGAAGCACCGATAACCTGGCTGTTGTTCTGGCAGCAGAATTAGCTGCGGGTGGCGGCACAAAATATCTATTAAACAGTAATACTTTGTATGAAATCAATGGGACAATAAATTTAACGCTGCCAATAGATTTAAACAATGCTTACATTCAGGGACTGGATCCAAATGAAGATATGATTTCAAGAGCTAATGGAAATATTTTTGAGGGCGCAAATGGTGGAGGTATTAGAAGTGTTACGCTTAGGGCAAGTGGAGGAAGTGTCTTCAATTTAAACGGTGCCGCAACACAAAACCTAATTTTCAGGGATTCTATCGTAATAGGCTCAAACAGTGTAGGTACCATTTCTGGTTTTGGTCTGGTGTTTCTCAGTATTATTCAGTATGCAGGTAACGCAAATGGTATAACGTATAATAATATAACCCAATTACTTTTAAGTAATTGTGGATGGTTTGGCACAAACTCAGGTACGTACGAAAAATTTACCGGAATTTTTAATTTAATAGAAAAACAGGGTGGATTTAGTCAGGTTGACGGCTCTGCGATTGGTTTTGATGTTTCTACAATTGGTACCATCAACGGAGATGCAGTATTGGAATCTGTTGTATTTACCGGAACAAATACTGCAGGTTACGTAAGAGGATATACATCAGGATCCTACACAGGTTATAACTTCAATAACAGCTGGAACGTCAGATCCGCAGGTATTCCGACAGAAAGTGATGCCAGTGCTGTAGGAGATTTTGCTATGGATTATGGTGTAGGATTGGGTTTGGGAGTAACCTTTAATACTAATACAAATCCCAGTGAGGTTGTAAAAATAGGTAGTCAAACTCCCCCACCCGTTACAACTTATTCCAATTTATTCCGTTTTTACACAGACTCTCCAAACAGATTAAGATACGCCGGTAAAAAGAAAAGAATCTTTCAGATTACCGGATCTATTTCTTTTCAGGTTACTGGTACAGGAACTTTTATAATTTACTTATATAAAAATGGATTGCCATTAAGCCAATATAAAATATATGGAAGAGGTCAGGTAAATGGTGATATTGTAGTTCTACCTATAAATGCTACCACAGAAATGGTTACAAATGATTTTATAGAAGTATATGTTCAAAGATTTTCAGGAACCACAACAAGTATTACAGTCCCAAATATGGTAGTTACAATTAAATAATTTTTATTACTTACAAATGAAAAAGCTCAATTCTATTTTTGAATTGAGCTTTTTTTATGATGTATATTATTTTATAAATCTGACGACCTAATTCATTTCTGAATTAGTTACATTGGCAACAGCGTATCATCGATGTCACATGGAAAGTAAATAGTTATATCAGTTCCTGAACCAGGGTTTCCCTCTGCTTCAATATCTCCTCCCACAGCCTGCATGATTTTTTTGCACAGTGCCAATCCAATTCCTGAACCTGTATATTGTTCCTGAGTATGAAGCCTTGTGAAAACTTTAAAAATAGATTCTGCAAATTGCTGTTCGAAACCAATTCCGTTGTCAGAAAATCGAATCCAGTAACAATACACTTTGTATTTATGCTTTATTAAAACAGGTTCCTGAGATGCCGTTATTTTTATCTTGGGCGTTCTTTCAGGAGAGGCATACTTTAATGAATTTTGCAGGATATTAATAAAAAGCTGTCTCATTAAAAAACCAATTGCATGCACTTCCGGAAGATCTTCATATTGAATTATGGCACTTCTTTCTTCAATAAGTTCCTTCATCTCCTTTATTGTAGCCCCTAAGATTTTATTAAGATCTACTTTTTGAAGTTTGTCACGCGTGTTTTTTATTCTGGTATATTTTAGAATATCTTCCAGTAATCCGCTCATTCTGTTGGCAGACTTAGACACACGATGCAAAGACTGCGAAATAGATTCTATAGAAAGTCCGTCAATTTCAGATAGCATTTTTGATGTGATCAGCTGAATTTTACGCAGTGGTTCCTGCAAATCATGCGTACTGATCCAGTTGATGTTTTCTAACTCCGAATTGGTTTCTCTTAAAACCTCACTCTGGTTGCGATATTTTTCTTCCTCCTCACTTAACATAATCAAAATTAACTGATTATGTAGGGTATGTGCATATTGTACAGCCGCATTCGTTTCATATTTTCTCCACAGACTGCTTTTATGTTTTACGATTTGTTTCCAAATATTAAAAGAATTTCTTGGATGCAATCCGTTTTCATCTTTTACAATGGCTTTTGCAGGATCTCCGCCCCAATGAATTTCTGAAACCGTCTCTGGTCTATACCAGATTATATGAGCATTATTGCCTAACGAATGGTAGATTAATCCTGCAAAATCAGGACTTTGTTCCAATTCGGGAAATTCGACACTAATGTTGTTTGTACTATAAATTTCCTCTGTAGTTTTGCTATTTATAAGCTCCAAAAGAAGTTCAATTTGGACATCAGATGGCGTTAGTCCGCTCTTATAGAATTTGCCTCTTGCTACAATTGCAACACCTGAAGCATTACAAAGTTCCAGCAATTGTGGCGAATTAGCTATAGATTCCAATGATTTTTCGCCAATAGGCAAATCCAAAGCCAGTAATTGATCCAGTGCTAAATTTGTTTTTTGCGCTGTCAGATTTTCATCATAAGCCTGTCTTACATCGATTTGCGACGTAATAAACTGTCCCTGAAGCTTAGCAGCAAGCCTTATTTGCGGCGAAATATTCTTCTCAGAATAATGATGACAAGCAATTAAACCCCACAATTTATCATGATGAATCAATGAAATGGTCAGTGTTGCGCCAACTCCAATATTTTTTAAATATTCAACGTGAATAGGCGATGTACTTCTCAGAATCGAAAGACTTAAATCCAGGTTTTTACCTGGTTGATCGTCCACGGTATAAATGGGAACCGGTTTATAATTTATATCTACAATCAGTCTCAGCTGATTTCTGATATATAATTCTCTGGCCTGCGCCGGGATATCAGTATGCGGATAATGCAGTCCCAAAAAAGGTTCTATTCTTTCATCACGATCTTCAGCGAAAACTTCCCCGTTATATTGCTCATCAAAACGATAAATCATAACACGATCGTAACCGGTGATTTCACGTGTCCCCTTTGCTACAAGTGCGCATAAATCCTTAAGCGACTTTGTTTTATTCATTTGGTTTACAAACTGAATAGTCTGTTTGTAAGCATCTGCGAGTTTTTCCCGGTCAGGAAAAAGCAGTTCGCCTTCCAGAATATAATTTTGAGCGCTTTTATGGATATTGATTTGAAATAATTTATCCAGAAGCTTAATTTCCAATGGAAAAGCATCCTTAACTTCGTCTCCCTGAATATATTGCGTAATACTACTTTCGGCCTCAGCACCAAAAACGGCACTAAAATCTTTTCCTAAAACCTGAGCATGAGTCAGATTAAAAAAGTTAGAAATATTCTCTGTACAATAATCAATTTTCCAGTCTGGCCTTATACCCAGTAAAAAGCCGTGCGGCTGAATTTCACCTGGTATGTGTATGGCTTCATTTTCACAATTCTCTAATGTAACACGATCACGGTTAACTATATCCTTAAACTTCATTCTACTACTGACCTCCAAAATGATTATATATGCTGTCAAATGCAAATACAGCTCCCGCTATAATTTCGTCACCACAGCCTTCTTCTTGTTCATATTCTGACACAAAGTTTAGGAAAGATTTCCAGAAACTTCCTGTTTTATCACCGTAACCATTAAAATAAGAAACACCCTGATCGCCGACAAGCTCAGGAGATTTAGAAACATTCTTCAATATAAATCTTCCGCCCAATGTTGATCCTTCAACAACATATATAATTCCTAAAGCAAAGGGAACAGAAATGGGTGACTTTTTAAAAACTTTTACCGTATTATTTTTACTATAATTTAGAAAAGAAAGGTCATTCTCTATAAGATGTTTCTTTCTTCTTTGTTGTATATCGTCAATCAGATCTGTAAATAACGGATAGATATTTTCTTCAACATCTTTGTGAACGTCGTGCATTAAACTAAGATAATGGGTATAATCTTCTATTTTCATGTCCGGAGACATAATCGACATTGATAGTGGAAGCTGTTCTAATTTCGTGTGAGAATCAGACGTTTGTGTTTTTAAATCGGTAAGAAAACTAGTAACTATAGTAGAAGTGGCATTTAAACTCATTGTTGTATTCAGGCTTTTTAATGAGAGTTAATTTTTAACTTCTCATACACAAATTTATAAAAAAAATTCTATCATAAAATTAATATATTTTCTTTAACAAATGCCAGACAGCAATTAAATTTTCAGTAATTAAAATGATCCCACTTTTACGCTATTTTTTCATGACTTTAGAAAAGTTTTATCTGCGTTAATTTTCAATTAAACAGATTTCAAAAACGGTTTGTTTATTTTCATTTTTACAGGAAATATATCCGCCATGGGCTTCTATAATATTTTTAGATAAAGTAAGTCCAATTCCTGCACCTTCTGTTCGTGTAGTAAAAAACGGCAGGAAAATTTTATCCTCTATCTCCTTCTCTACTCCTTTGCCATTGTCTGCAATTTTAATAAAAATACGGTTATCGCCGGCTTCCGCCGAAATTCTAATTTGCTTATTAAACGTATTTTCAAGTGCGTATATTGAATTTGTCAATATATTAATCAGCACTTGCTCTGTTTGTTGCGTGTCAACATTTATTTCATATCGATGAGCAATGGTATTAGTAACCGTGATATTTTCTTTTCGAAAAATCGGATTCATAATCCGAAGGCAATTCTCAACCAGAAAAAGCAAATCTGTCTTTTCTTTCTTTGGCGAAGGCAGCATGGCGAGTTTTCTATACCCTTCAACAAACTTCTGCAAATGATCGCTTCTTCTTAGCATCGTTTGAACGCTATTTTTTATGTCTTCCAGATCTTCCGGAGAAAGTGAATCCTGTTCTGTCAAGTCTTCCATATTTTGACAAATAGATCTGATGGGGGTAATCGAATTAAGGAGCTCGTGCGAAATCACTTTCATTAGGTTGATCCAGGCATCTTTTTCCTTTTTTTCTACCACATTCTGAATCGAATCCAGTAAAACAATAAAATAATCCTGACCGAAAATTTCGGTTCTGGAAGCCTGTAAAACAAAGGTTTGCTTGCTTTGCTCGTTTATACTAATCTCAATAGCAGTTTTTACTTCCTGAAAATTATCTTCCTCAATAATATTGCATAATAAAGGCAGCTGATTTTTAAGGTATTTCCATTTTGAAACTTTCGGCACATTAAAGTGATTCGAAAAATAATCACTCATTAAGAATATGTGCCAATCTGATTCGTGCTTTTGCAGAATAATAACACCTGACTCAATATTATTCAGAATAGAACGATAGACAATATCTTTGGTAACCTGTTCATTTTGTTTGTTTTTTAATGTCTCATACAAAATAAAAAGTTCGTTGTACATGGTATTAAAGTTATGATTCGAAAAATCCGAACTAAAGTCATTTTGCAGAATAGAAGAAATCGTTTTATTATAAATCAGAACCAGATTACGGACATAGAAATACATTTCTCTTCCCAACAGAAATACCATGCAAAAACCAAATATACCTGTAAAAAACAACCCAATTCTAAAAAAGTAAATTGAAAATTCTATGGCTAAAACAATCAAAACCAATCTTAGAAATAACAATTTATAGGTTTGTAAAGTCCTGAACATATTAATTAATATTGATGTTAAACTTTTCTAAACGTCGGTACAATGCGCCTCTTGACAAACCCAGTTCTTCTGCCGTTTTACTAATATTATTGTTATTTTTAAGAAGTGCTTTCTCTACAGCAGCTTTTTCTACAGAATAAAGCTGAACATCGTCACTATTTTCCTCGTACGGTGTCACCCTTTCCAAATCCAGATCTGCAACTGTGATGATGCTGTTCTCACACAAAATAACGGCACGTTCGATTTTATTTTCCATTTCGCGAATGTTTCCGTTCCAGGCGTGTTTTTCAATTTGTTCTATGACCTTTTGATCTAAAGTAATTTCGTTCCTTCCGTATTTTTCAGTCATTTTTTCCAAAAGATAACGAGCAAGCGGAATCTTGTCTTCTTTTCTTTCCCTTAACGGAGGCAAAATAATTTCCATCGTATTTATGCGATAATACAAGTCTTCACGGAAGCTTTTATCGGCCACTTCTAATTTTAGATTTAAATTAGTCGCCGTAATAATTCGAACATTTACAGGTCTTGGTTTTGTTTCACCTAATCTGGTGACGGTTTTAGTCTGAATAACCTGAAGCAATTTAGATTGCAGATGAAGCGGTACATTCCCTATTTCGTCCAAAAAAATCGTCCCGTTTTGTGCCATTTCGAATCTTCCGGGCGTGTCTGATTTTGCATCTGTAAATGCACCTTTTGCGTACCCAAATAATTCGCTCTCAAAAATATTCGAATTTAAGGATCCCAAATCAACCGCTATAAATGGTCCGTTTTTGCGTTCTGACTGGGAATAAATATAATGCGCCAGAACATATTTACCGGTTCCGTTTTCGCCCAAAATCAACACATTTGCATCGGTTTTAGCCACTTTATCTGCAAGTGCATAAGCTTTTTTTATACTTTCAGAACTTCCGGTGAAAAAATCATTTTCAACTTTAATCTCTTTATTTTTCTTTTGCTCTTTTCGTGCTTTATCAACCGCTTGTTTAACGGATTCCAGCAGTTTTTTATTCTCCCATGGTTTTAATATATAATCAAAAGCACCTAATTTTAAACCTTCAACAGCAGTTTCTACCTTGCCAAAGGCCGTCATAAGGATCACAACCGTTTTTGGCGAAAGCGTTTTAATTTCTTTCAACACATACAAACCTTCCCTTCCATCTTCAAAACCAATTCGGTAATTCATATCTAATAAAACCACGTCAATGGTATTTTTTGAAATCAGTTCGATAATATTTTTCGGATTATTGAGCGTATAAATGTTCTCAAAATACTTTTTAAGGTACACTTTAGAAGCAAAAAGTATGTCTTCCTGATCGTCGATGATTAAAATTGAAGCACTCGTCTTTTTCATTATTGTTCGGTTTTGGACAAAAGGTGTCCACTAATGGACAGTTGGTATTTTTATTTATAAATAAAACATTCAGAATAAACCAGTTACAACATTTAATTTATTGGCACGAAAATCACATGTAAGCTTATAAATCAGTAGTAATTAGAGCCTTTCAGAAGTACAAATAACAAAATAAATAGCGATAAATTGCAAGTAATTTATCTTAATTTTCAGACTTGTTTTTTTTGCTTCCGAAAGATTAAAAATTTAAAAGAAATCAATCCAATCAAAAAACGTTAATTATGATTATCATTAAAAAACTTTCAAAAGTATTTAGAACAGAGGAATTAGAAACCAGGGCTTTAAGTGAAATTTCGCTGACCATTAATCAGGGCGATTTCGTTTCGATCATGGGACCTTCAGGAAGCGGAAAATCGACTTTACTAAACATTGTGGGACTTCTGTACAGCGCTTCAGACGGAAGTTACCGGCTCCTCAATCAGGAAATGGTCGGTTTAAAAGAGAAACAAAAATCAAAAGCCAGAAAAGAAAACATCGGTTTTATTTTTCAAAATTTCAATTTAATTGATGAATTATCAGTTTTTGATAATATCGAATTACCGCTCATTTACAATAAAATTGCTTCTTCTGAAAGAAAGAAAAAAGTAGAAGAAATTGCTTCTATACTCAATATTTCGCATCGATTAAGGCATTTTCCGCAGCAGCTTTCAGGCGGACAACAACAACGTGTGGCAGTCGCAAGAGCTTTAATCAATAGTCCTAAAATTATTCTTGCCGACGAACCAACAGGAAATCTGGACAGTAAAAACGGCAACGAAGTCATGGAACTTTTAACAGATCTTCATGCAGGAGGAGCCACAATTTTAATGGTAACGCATTCGGATTATGATGCTTCCTTTTCGCAGAAAACTATTTTAATGAAAGACGGAATGATTCTTTCGGAGAAAATGAATCATAGAAATGTAGATGTTTTAGTAACTTCAAATAATTAAATCATGCTGAGAAACTGGACCAACATTTTTGTGTATCATATCAAAAACAATAAATTATTTACTGCGCTCAATATTTTGGGTTTGAGTATTGGGATCGCAACATTGATTTTTGCGATACTTTTCTGGAATGACGAACATTCATACGATAAGTGGAATCCTGAAAAAGGTAAAATATTTTCTGTTTTAAATGATATTGGCGGAAATAATATCTGGACTTCAAATCCTGCAACTAGCGGACCTCTTCTAAAATCGGTTTCATCCGATCTGGAAAGCTATTGCTACTTTTATGCGGATTACGCAAAAGATGTGATTTCGTATAACGGCAAAAAAGAAATGATCGATAAAATTTTTACTGCACAAAGTAATTTCTTTTCATTTTTTCCTTTTCCATTTGTGTATGGAGATGCAAAAACCGCACTTCTGGATAGAAATAGTATTGCTTTATCTGAGGAAACTGCCAAACGATTATTTGGAGATGAAAATCCCTTAGATAAAATGGTAAAATATGATGGGCAAATTTTTACGGTCAGAGGTGTGTACAGTCTTGCTGAAAAATCTTCGGTTATGCCAAATGCCATTACTACAATTATTGAAGATGATTTGAAGAAAACAAGAAACGAATGGACTTTTCATTACGGACTAATTCTGAAACTTAAAAATCCAAATGCAGCTTCAGGAATAGTAAAAACCCTTGATCAGCTTTTTTTTGATAATTGTACTAAACTATATGCAAAACAAGAAGGAATAAGCGTTGCTGAGTTTATAAAAAAATATGGAGAACCTATCAAATCAAGTTTACTTCCATTGCCTGAGGCACGATTATACCATGGAAATTTTCCTTTTCCCGAAGAAGGCGGCAAATTGCAATATATTATCATTCTCATGGGTTTGTCTATTTTAATTCTGCTACTATCCATTGTTAACTATGTCAATATGGCTACTGCAAATGCCATAAAAAGGGCGAAGGAAATTGGAGTGAGAAAAATTACCGGAGCCAGAAAAGATCAAATTATAGCACAATTTATCTTTGAAACTGCGTTGATGACAATTTTTTCAGTATTGGTAGCATTGGTGCTAGTGGAAATATCACTTCCTTATTACAACTCATTTCTGGACAAGGATTTGATTTTGATGGGTTCTCAATTTTACATACAGCTTATATTAATTACGCTATTTATAATTATTGTTTCAGGCGCTTTACCAGCGGTTTATGTTTCTAATTTCGAAGCATTAAAAGTTTTAAAAGGGAATTTTTCGAGAAGTAAAAAAGGAATATGGCTCCGCAACGGACTGTTGGTTTTACAATTTGCAATCGCCGCGTTTTTCATTATCGGATCTTTTATTGTCTACAAACAAGTCAATTATATGGCAGAAAAAGATTTAGGTTTTAAAGGTGCTCAGATTCTGGATATAACTTTTAAAGCAAAAAAAGATAAAAGTCAATACGAACGTTATAAATTAATTAAACAGGAAGCGGGCAAAATAACAGGCGTAGAAGCGGTTTCTACAGCATTATTTGCAATGGGATCTCAGGAAAATTCCTGGTCGAGCGCGAGTTACAAAAATAATACTCCATTTCTGGTACAGGAAATGGGAATGGATTTTGAAATGCTCGACATGCTGGGTGTCAAAATTTTAAAAGGGCGTAAATTAAGTTCTGCTCTTTCTTCCGATACCATTTCATCCGTTTTATTGAATGAAAGTGCTGCAAAATTACTTCCCGAAAAGGATCCGTTAAATAAAACACTTTATTGGAGAGATCAGAAAGTGAAAGTTGTTGGTGTAGTAAACGATTTTAATTATTTCGGACTGGAAAGCAGAATTTCGCCTATGATGTTTTTCTATGTCACAAAAATCAACGGCGTCAAAGATGATATTCGGCACATCTTTATCAAAATTAAACCAGATAATATGCAGGAAACTATTGCTGCAATTGACAAATTCTGGACAGCAAAAGTTGATTCTGAATATCCTTTTGAATATAATTTTGTAGATAAAAATTACGCCAGAACTTATAAAAAATATGAAAACCAAAGAGATTTATTTGCTTTACTAAACATCATTGTGATCTTAATTGCCGTTTTCGGATTGTTTTCTCTCGCTTCTTTTTCTATGGAAAGACGACTTCGGGAAATAGCAATCAGAAAAACACTTGGCGCAGAAACCAATACTTTATTGAAAGAATTATCTAAACAATACGTAATTTTCTGTGTAGTGGGATTTTTTATTGGAATTATTCCAGCGTATTTATTGTTGCAGAAATGGCTTGAAAACTTTGCATTTCGCATTGAAATTCCAGCCTTACCTTTTCTTTTGGCTTTTGTTTGCTTATTGTTTTTAACGCTCACGATTGTTTTAGCAAAAGCTTATAGCGCAACAAAAGTTGACGTTTTAAAATATTTAAAATACGAGTAAATAGTATTATATTTTTAAAGCTGTGCAAGATTAAATGCTGCACAGCTTTTTTTCTGTTAAAAGGAATGCTTCTTTAAAATTTTGTGCGCACTGTCGGATGCAATAATTAATCCGCCGCTCATCATGATGATATCTTTTAAAACCAAACGTCCTGCGACAGAAAGATAGGGAAATCCAAATTCTGGTGTTGGAAAATCCCCTCCCAGATCAGGCACGTAGACTTCGGGAGTTGTAATTAAAAAAGATAAAGTAACCAATGCCATTCCGAAAGTTAAAAGTCCGCCCCAGAGACCAATTTTAGGAAACCAAATTCCTAAAAGAACCAGTAAACCAATAGAAACAATAACAGTTCCTAAACCATATGCAAAAATATAGGTTCCGTTTGCTTCGTGCCATTCAATGTTTTTTTCTACTGTCTTGCCTTCCAGATTTTTGTGTAACGTATAAGCCGCTACTTCTTTACCCTCCTCATTGATGACTTTTTTATTGGCGTCTTTATAAACGAAACTCATAAACGGACTATTGGCAACCAACGGAACAATTCCGTCTGCTTCATATTTAAAGGCTTTTAATCCGCCGATCCAGACCATTACGATGAATATGGCAATTCTTAAAAGGTGAATGAAATAATTTTGTCCATTCGCTATAAATCTTATCATTTTTTCCATTTTGATTGTGTTTTAAAGTACACATCAAAATTACTTTACCACTATCGATATAAAAATGGATTTAAAGGAGTTTTCATGGACTATTTTGCCACGATAGAAATGCCGACTTCTTTTCTATATTCTTTTGGTGACACTCCGACGCTTTTCTTAAAATAACGGCTGAAATAAAATTCATCCTCAAAATTAAGATTGTCTGCAATTTCCCTTATTGGCTTAAAGGTGAGATGCAGAAGTTTTTTTGCTTCTAAAACAATACGTTCCTGAATAAGCTGCGATGGGGATTTCCCGAAATGTTTTTTGATTCTTTTACTGAATGTATTAACGCTCAGATTGTATTTTGAGGCGTAAAATGCTACTTCTTTTGCTTCCAGAAAATGGGTATCCAGTAACTGCTGAAATCTCAAAATATCTGCATTTCCTATTGATTCAAGAACTTGCGGAGACATTTTTACTTGTTTCTCTTTACTGCTTAAAGCGAGAATAACCTGCAAATAAGATTTTAAAATCGAATTGTCGTAATCCAGTTCAGAATCTTCCACTTTTTTCATCCTTTGCATAATGCTGGTTATTTCTTCGTAAATAAAATCAGAAACAGTTACAAAAGGCTCATTGTAAATATCGTTGAATAATATACCGTTACAGGCGACTTCTTTTTTATGGTATTCAATACAGTAAAAATCGCCGTGAAAATTCAGAACATTAATAAAAGAAGCTGTAGAATCATGCCATTTCAATAATTGATACGGCGTTAAGAAAACCAGACTTTTTCCTTTGCAATCGTAATGAGTAAGATCTATTGAAAAGGAAGCTTCTCCGTCGAACATCAAAATGTAATAATAAGGTTCGTTTATTTCCTTTGACAGAAAAGAAGATTGTTCTAGTTCGATTTTCATTTCACTAAAGTAAAAAATTGTTTTTATAAAGAGCGTTTCAGGGAATAAACTAGTCCAATAACCATGACCTGTTTAAAGCAAAAGCTACGTTACCAATCCATTACAAAAAAATATTTTCCATTGATTGCGATTTTTAACTGCATTTTTTTGTATCTTAGGAAATTCAATCCCCTAACTATCAACCTTAACTAATTACAAAAATGGAAAAAATCTCAAACAGATCTTTACTTCTGCTTTCGCTTGGACTCTTTGTTATAGCTAGTTCTATAATTGTTCCTCATTTAGTAATTATATCCGATTTATCACGAGGTTTTATAGTCGGAACCGGAATTGGTCTGTTGCTACTGGCTCACAACTCCAAATAAATTAAATTTTTATTTCAAGCTATTTTTTCGTGAATCCTTTTCTGGTCATCTCGCCCCAGCCTTTTGTGCCCATAATTTTCTCCTTATAACCTATTAACGCAGAATATACCGTAAGCGGATGAAAATAAAACGGCTCAATAAAAGCGGCAATCAAAAGTTTGAAGAAATCGGCTTGTTTAGGATATTTGTGATAAGTTCTCTCTTCGCTGTATAGGGCAATAACCGAAAAGAAAACGGCAAAAGAATAGACAAATAAAAGCAGCAAAAAGAAAAAGTGCCAGTTTAGCAATCCAAAAGCGATAAAAATAATGGTGATTAAAAGACCTACAAATTCTATTCCAGGCGCCAGAAATTCGAACAATGCCCAGTACGGGACGCTTAGAAGTCCTAATAATTTGTATTTCGGATTGAAAAACATTTTTTTATGAAAACTTAATGTTTCTATTGTTCCCCTCATCCATCTTGAACGCTGTTTTTTAAATATACTAAAATCTTCGGGCGCCTCTGTCCAGCAAAGAGGATCCGGAATGTAGCTTACTGAATACGGTAATTTATTTTCGAGCATATAACGGCGCATTCTCACGATCAACTCCATATCTTCACCGACAGTTTTAGTGCTGTAACCGCCGCAAAGTATGGCAATTTCTTTATCAAATGCACCAAATGCTCCGCTTATAAGCAATAATCCGTCTAATTTTCCCCAGGCCATTCTGCCTAATAAAAATGCCCTCAGATATTCTAAAACCTGAATTCTCGGCAACATTACATCCGGAATATTAACTTCTATCAAACGTCCGTTTTTTATAACACACTGATTGGCAATTCTAACAACACCGCCCGTTGCAATAATGCGTTTTCCATACGATTCCAGAAAAGGTTTCGCCAATTTTAAAAGCGAATCTTTATCGAGTATACAGTCAACATCAATACAAACCACATAAGGATTTTGCGCAATATTGAGTCCAACGTTTAAGGCATCTGCTTTACCGCCATTTTCTTTATCGACAACAATTAACTTTTTAAAAGCAGCATTTTTTGAAGTGTAGATTCCCCTTATTTTTTTGGTTTCTATTTGGGAATGAATATCCATTTCCGTCAGGACAAGGTCGTAAGTTGTGGTGAGAATTTCCATAGAATCATCCTTACTTCCATCGTTGACCACAATAACCTGATAGTTATTGTAATTGAGAGAAAGCAGTGATTTTACATTTTCCTGGATAGTAAGACCTTCATTATACGCAGGGGCGATGAGCGAAAGTTTGGGTGCAAATCCGCTTGTAAGCAATACATCATAATCTACAAAACTGTTTCTTTTAAGATAATGTCTCAGTTCTTTTGTAGAGAGATAAGCCAGCATTAGGTAAGACGACATAATAAGTATGGCGTAACCCAATATAACAAGTATATATACGTCTAAAAACCATGTTATTTCAGTATTAAAAGAAGTCATGAATTTCTAAATTATAGGGTTAATGTCTGCAAAATACTCTGCGCCTTATACTTTAGTACCGCATTTGAAGTTTGCTCTGCCAATTGCGCCACATAGTGCATTTTTTGTGTGAGTTTGAGCTCTACGATTAGTTTTAATCCAAGATTAACTACTGTGGTGTTTTGCGATTCGAGCAAAAGTTCTACACCTTCCGTATCTCCTATGTCATGCTTTTTAAAAGCATTAATAATATTAAGCTGCATCCAGTCATCTATAGGATCCCTATGTTCGACAAGATATACTATACTTTGAGTGCCTTCCAGTTTAATACAGGCATTTATTGCAACAATTTTGAGTGTTTTTTTTCGGGCTCTGGAATAGGCAATGATCTGATCAAACGCTTCGTTGATGTTAAATTCGGCTAACTCGGTAATCCCTTTGCATTTGACTTCCCATTTAAGGCTTTTCAATTTTCGGTACGAATCTTTTACCAATCCCGAATCTTTGTAAAACTGTTCCAGTTTATGAGCATAAATACCTTCATAATTTTTATGAAGATTGATAAGTGATTCTGTTATCACCGATCTGAATATCCCGGTATTAAAAAGCACTAGAAAGTTTTTATCTTCTTTGATGGATGAAAAAAGAGTGTCTTCAAAAATAACAGAAGACATTATTTTATCAATCACAACACTATATTCTTTGCTTAGTTTTTCTTTTTTGATTTTCCGGTTCCGGCTGGCGACAATAATCAGGTACAATACAAATGAAGCCGTGACAAACAGGTAGATTGAAAAAGTCAGAAAAGGTATTTCCCACTTGCCGTCTTTATATAAGTCCCAGAAATTCGTCATTTTAAAAACGTTTGGTTACAATAAACTGAACATTGAATCTGTTTCTGTACTCTCCGGGAATATATTCTTCCCTTTCGTAAAGAAAAACAGGACGTACAAAAAACGAATCGCCAAAACGGTGTTGGTATTGAATTCCGGCTCTGTAAGCTTTTAAAGGCTGTGTAAAATTATTATATAAATACAAATAAGGAACATTTCCATATTGCAACTCCAATCGTATAATACGTTCTTTTTCTTCATTAGTACGCTGAACGCTTAAAACATGTGAGAATAATTCGTTTGAAGTATCGTAATAAGGTCTGTATGCAAAACTGTAAATTCCTGCATTATAAGCAATTTGTCCGGTCAATAAAGTAATATCATCGCTTTCAAAATGCATAAAGCGGGCTCCAAGAGAAAAATTAAACTTTTTCTGTGGAGCAAAATAATATTCGAGACCAGCCTTTGCTACAGGGAAAATCGTTTCTCCTGTTGAAAAACCTGCATTGGCATACAAATAACTTTTGTTTGAAAAGGTCTGATAGAAATCGGTTTCAAACAACATTTGTGTTTCGGTGCTTACATTTCCAATATTGGCTCTACCCACAATCGCTGATTTGCTAAACTTATGAGAATATTCAACATAACCATAATGAAATGGAGATTGTCCCGGTTCTGATGTCGAAACATTCAGATAAGAAGCCGAAACTGCATTTTTTGCCTTACGCCCGATAAGTGTCCGGATTCCCCTGAAAACTTGTGTGCTATTATCAACAGACGATTTTTCTATTAACTCCAGGGCTTCCTGATCGCGGTTTAGTTTTTCCAGACAGGCCGCTTTAATTTGAATTATATCGGCAGATTTTGAATCAATAGCCAGATATTTATCGCAGTAAGCAATACATTTTTCGTAATCTTGTGTCCAAAAATAAACATTGATGATGGCCTGTAAAGCTTCAGGATTGGGATTATTTCGGTCTGCCAGAGGAGCCAAAATTTTTAGGGCAGTTTTATATTCTTTTTTCCAGCTGTAAACTCTTCCCGAAAAAATTTGTATATCTTCATCAGCCGGAAATTTAGCACGTAATGGTTCAATCAGCGATAAAGCTTTATCGTAATTTTCTTTCTCCGCTTCACGCTTTGCATTGGCTAAAATCTCTTCTGCATTGCTTTCCTGAGCCATTGCAAAAGAAGAAATAAACAACATCAGGACTGAATAATAGATATACTTCATTAGAAACGTGATTTTAATAATTTATTAATTCTCACTAAAAGCACAGCCGGACTAACGGGTTTGGCAATAAATTCGTTTGCACCAATGTCAAACGAATCCAGTTCGGTCTGTTCTACTCCCGAAGAAGTCAATATTATTATAGGGATTTCCGATTTTAAGCTTTGCCTGACATGCTGCGTAATTTCCATTCCGCTAACGCCCGGCATATTAATATCGGTCAGTATCAAATCGTAACTTTCTTTTACGATGGCTTCCAATGCTTCTTTACCATCAGAAAACTGGTCGACACTAAATCCTTTAGATTCTAAGAAAAAAGATAATGATTTGCGTAGGATATCATTATCTTCTGCTAAAATAATTCTCATTTTTTTATTTTTTACCTTGGGGACAACATTCAATTATATCATCATATATGTAAAGCTAGGGCATATTTCCCGTTTATCATAACTCTTTTAAAATTTTAACGACCTCGGCAATGCCACAGTGAAAAATAGTGACCTTATCTAAAGTTTCTGATGTAAAACTTCCAGCGGAAGCTTCAATTTCTATAATCGACAAACAATTACTAAGATCCTGCAGCATAAAAATGTCCATACTGGACTTCATGTTGTGTGCCAGTCTTTTAACGCTGTCATGATCATTGTTCTGAAACGCCAGTTCCATCTGCTCGGACTGCTGTGGAATTTTTTCTGTAAAAAGCTGGATCATATCCCTAATAAATTCAGGATCACCGCCCGCCATTTCATTCAGGAAAGTCAGATCAACCGTTCTCCTTCTTGTCGTCTCATCTGGTCTCATTACTGCTTTTATAGCATCCAGAAGAATGTTTTGTTTAAAAGGTTTTGGCACATACGCATTCATTCCGGATTTGTAACAACGCTCCTGCTCGCCGACAAGAGAATGTGCAGTCATGGCTATAATGGGAATAGCAGAATTCATTTCGCTTCGAATATATTCTGTTGTCTGGTAACCATCTTTAACAGGCATCTGCAAGTCCATTAAAACCAAATCATAATTATTTTGCGACAAAAGTTCTATGCCTTCTTCTCCATTGGCTGCAATATCGATATCAAAACCAAAATTATTAATGACGCTTTTTGCGAGCTTTTGGTTTAGAACATTGTCTTCGCAAAGCAAAATTTTAAGATTTCCTAAATCATTTTTAGAAACTGCAGTTCCCGAAATTTCTTCTACATCTGCTTTTTTATACGAAAGAATAACATAAAATTCTGAGCCCCGGTTTGGAGTACTTTTTACATGAATTTCTCCATTTTGCAATTCCACTAATTGTTTGACAATGTTAAGTCCGAGTCCGGTACCTCCAAATGTTCTGGTTGTACTTTCCTCTCCCTGTGTAAAGCGTTCAAAAATAGCTTCAATTTTGTCGTTTGGAATTCCGATTCCGGTATCTTTTACAGCAATTTTAAATGTGTGATTATCTTCTGTTTCATCGATTTTTTTAACAGAAACCACTACTTCACCTTCATTGGTAAACTTAAGCGAATTCCCGATAAGGTTCACTAAAATCTGATTCAGCCTGCCCTGATCGCCAACAACCATATCGGGTATTTCGGCATCCAGAAAAAGATTAAATTCTACCTCTTTCTGCACCTTTACCTTCAATAAATTATACACATGTTTCAGTGTTTTTTTGAGATTAAAAGGTTCAGATTCAATAGCTAAATTACCTGACTCGATTTTAGAAAGATCCAAAATATCGTTTACGATCAAAAGCAGATTTTCTCCTGCAATCTGAACACTTCCAATATAATCCTGCTGTGTTTCATCGAGTTCTGTCTGGGCCAGAAGATCTGTAAAACCTACAATAGCATTTAAAGGCGTTCTGATTTCGTGACTCATATTAGCCAAAAAACTATCACGCGCCAGCACTGCTTTTTCAGCAATTTTCTTCTGTGCTGCCAGTTGTATATTTTTGGTTCCCAACTCCAACTGTGCCATCACGTGTTTTGCCACAATGGAAAGCGCATTACGCTGGTTATCATTCAACTCTTTACTAACGTGGTCGATCGCACATAATGTCCCAATATTATAACCGTCGGGTGTCGTAATGGGCACTCCGGCATAAAATCTCACATTAAAACCTCCTGTAACATTCGGATCGTCTTTAAAACGCTCATTTACATGTGTATCCGGTATTTCAACCATTTTATTATCCAATATAGTATACTGGCAGAAACTAATTTCTCTTGGTACTTCGCTTACGCCAACTCCAATTTCAGATTTAAACCATTGTCTGCTTTCATCAATAAAAGAAATATGGGCAATAGGAACGCCACAGATGTACGAAACTAATTTTGTGGCATCATCAAAAGCGTTATCCGGAAGCGTATCCAGAATATTATAACGTTTTAAGGCAGCTAAACGTTGTAATTCGTTATCAGGAAGGGGAAAGTCGTGATTCATTTTTAGCGTGGTAAAGTCTGCAAAGATAAGCTAATTTTTACAAAGAAGACCCTGATCTGTTTTACGTTTATCAAAAAAACCTATACAAAATGATTCCTATTTAATTGGGTTTTTTAACTGAAATAAGAACGAATCAAGTGCTGAAATTATTATCTAATGCAGTAATTAATCATTTCAATCAAATCTTTTTTTTGCGAAGGAAAAAATTTGCGTTTTTATCACCAGCTGGTATTTTGTGATCTTATAGACCAGCAATTTCTGTTATCTCAGATATTTAAAAAGTAGTAAATGCATAGCACTTAAGTTAATTTTTAGATAATTATTGATTAAAAAGGCAATAAATAGTTTTGTAAAATGTTTATATAAAAGATGACATCCAGAATTTAATTAAACAAATACCCTTACAGATTAAAATTTTAAAGTATGAAAAAAATATTTTTAATAATCGCCTTTGCTTCCTTTTCTATGCACAGTTTCGCACAGGAGCTTAATAACAAAATGAAAACTATTCCGGCAAAAGATCCTGCTGTAAAAGAAATTATTCCACCCAAAGAAACTTCTTCAAAAGTTAACCCGCCTGCTGCAGTTGAGAAACCGGAGCCTTTAAATGTAGATCCCGAACAATTATTTAAAGATACCAACTTATACAAACAGGAATCTAATGTTCCCGGTGTTTTTTACCGAAGAAACCAGTTTCTGGGTAATTTCAATACAAACGCTGTTACTTCAACAGTAATGTACCGTGATGCCGCTTTTGTAGACGGAGATAAAGTAAAAGTATATTTAAATGATAAAATAGTTGAGCCTGAAGTTTCTCTGGATGGTGAATTTAAAAGTTTAAAAATTAACCTCGAAAAAGGCATTAATAAAATTGACATTGAAGCCTTAAACGAAGGATTTGCATCGCCAAATACAGCCGAATTTAAAGTGATTGATGACAAAGGCACTGTAATTTCTGCCAGTGAATGGAATGTGGGAACGGGTTATAAAGCCGTAATTGTCCTTGTAAAAGAATAATTCAATATCATAAAAGAAATTAAAAACTGCTGAACTCGGCAGTTTTTTTATTTGGATATATGTAGCTAACTACGTAGTTTTGTACCTATAATTTAATTTACACCTACAATGCGAATCCAATCCATTCAGAATGAATATGAAAATGAGATTATTGATTTAATCTTAAACATTCAGCAGAAAGAATTTAACGTTCCGGTCACTTTAGAAGATCAGCCAGATTTACTGGATATTCATAATTTTTATTTTAAACCCGGCGGGACTTTTCTTGGAGCTTTTATTGACGGGAAATTAGTGGGAACAATCGCTTTGGTGCGTTTTAATCCGGAAGCCGCTGCTATTAGAAAAATGTTTGTCAAAAAAGAATTCAGAGGAAAAGAATTTGGAATTTCACAGCAATTATTGAATCAGCTCATTGAGTTCAGCAAAGAAAACGGAATCAAAAACTTATATTTGGGAACCGTTACCATATTACAAGCCGCTTTACGATTTTACGAAAAAAATAATTTTGTTACGATTGAAAAAGAAGCGCTTCCAACAGATTTTCCGCTCATGCGTCCTGATAATGTTTTTTGTCATTTAAAATTATAGAAAAATGAACATCATAGACGAAATTGGAATATTGGCGATCTCAACAAGATTGCAGCGTCTGAGCGAGCAGCTGCGCAAAGACGGTGCATTGATATATAAATCTTTTGATATTGATTTTGAGCCCAAATGGTTTCCCGTAATTTACACACTCCATGTAAAAGAAATTTTAAGTGTAGTAGAAATTGCCAGCGAAATTGGCTACAGCCATCCTTCAACGATAAGTTTATTGAAAGAACTGGAAAAACAAAAAATAATCAGCTCTAAAAAAGACAAACAGGACGAGCGCAAACGACTGATTATCTTAACTAATAAAGGAAAAGAACTGGTTGTAAAAATGCAGCCGGTCTGGAACATTATGAAGAAAACGCTTAACGAAATCACCAGTAATCAAAATAATCTTTTGAAAGCAATTGAAGAAACAGAGCAAAATCTGGCGAGACAGGGATTTTTCCAGCGTGCCTCAGAATTAAAACAATCAGATGTAAAATAACTAGCGTCTAGTCCTTAGTTTTTTTAGTCTTTAGTGTAATTAACTAAGGACTAAAACTAAAGCCTTATTCTCTTCCCGTAATTTTTTTACGATGATTTTGTCCCCATTTTGCAAGAGAATCGATTACCTCTTTTAGCGTGTGTCCGTATTCGGTAAGTTTATATTCTACCATAATAGGTTGTGTATTAAGTACAGTTCTGGTGACCAACTGGTTTTCTTCCAGATTTTTTAATTCCCTGCTGAGCATTTTCCCGGAAATTCCTTCCACCTCACGAAGCAGGTCGGTAAAACGCAGCGTATTGAAACACAACGAAGCAATAATAGCGATTTTCCATCTTCCGTTTAAAATATCCATGGCATCATGCACCGCCATTATTCTTTGGTTGCAATTGATTTTGTTATGTTCAGGCTCTTTTATCATAGCAATGTAAGTTAGTTACCTCGATGTTACAGTTACTTTTGGTAATCAGATGACAAAAATACACTTAAAGTTTTTACATTTGAAAACAATTTTAATCAATAGAAAAAAAATGGCTTTAATAGATGCATTAAACTGGCGTTATGCTACCAAAAAAATGAACGGACAGGTTGTTCCGCAGGAAAAAGTAGATTATATTCTTGAGGCAGCAAAATTAGCTCCGTCTTCGTCAGGATTACAACCTTATAAGATTTTTGTGATTTCTAATCCTGAAATGAAAGAAAAAATAAGAGCAGTTGGTTTTGACCAGAGCCAGATTACAGATGCTTCTCATGTCTTGGTCTGGGCTGCCTGGGAAAGTTATAGTTTGGAGAAAATCTCTGCGGTTTTTGACCGAACAATTGCAGAAAGAGGAATTCCTGCCGATGCAATGGACGAATACAAAGCCAGACTTTGGGGAATGTATGAACCGCTTGGAGAAGAATGGCACGCGAATCACGCTGCAAAACAAGCTTACATTTCGCTTGGTGTTGCGATTGCTGCCGCAGCAGAACAAAAAGTAGATGCTACACCAATGGAAGGTTTTATTCCTGCAGAAGTGGATAAACTTTTAGGTTTAAACGAACTTGGACTTAAAAGTGTTTTAGTTTTACCACTTGGTTACAGAGATGAAGCAAATGACTGGCTGGTGAATCTTAAAAAAGTACGTACACCAAAAGAAGAATTTATTACAGAAATCAGGTAATATTTCACTTTTTTGTTTTACTGACAAAATGCTTCTGAAACGGTTAAGATACTGTTGCAGAAGCATTTTTTATTTTTATTCATTTTCACTGAATTACAAAAGGTTAAACAAAAGATTGCCTCTTTTACAAAACAGAATTAATTTTATTATTTGCATAAAAAAGGTACTCAAAGCGGATAATTATATGATAATGTATTAAGTAATTTTGCTGCTCCAAAACAATTCAATCCTTTTAAAAATTTTAAATTTTAGAACTATGTCTGATTTTTTAACCCAATTCGGAGAAGACTTAAAGAAAAATGTACCGGGTTTTATCGCCGTTTCTGTGGCAGAAATCGCAACTGGTATGTCATACTATTCAGTATCAGTATTACCAGATTTTGATCCGGAATTAGCATCGGCTTTCAATCTCGAAGTGGTAAAAGCAAAAATGAATGCTATTAAAGCCTTAAACCTTCAGGGTCAGGTTATTGATAACGTTATGATTACCCTGACTTCTCAAATTCATATTATTGACGTTTCTGACAATCAGGATTATTTTATTTACCTGGCAGTAGATTCTACAAAAGCAAATTTAGGAATGACAAAATCAATCCTGAACAAGTACAAAAAAGAAATCGCAGCAAAATTGTAATTATTTTTTATTTGCCTTATTTTAAAAGGAATATTCAGACCGAATATTCCTTTTACTTTTTTTAGATAAGTTGCATTTCTTTTCCTTAAAATACTTTATATTTCCCAGGGTAAACAGGAAATTGTATAAATGGAATTACGCGCGTATTTCGAAAAATATCCGGACGAAGAAACCTGCATAGAAGAACTTAAGAACAAGCGTTTGGAAAACGGACTGATCTGCCGAAAATGCGGACACAATGAACATTCCTTCAGAAGAAATGACTTGAAGTTTCAATGCAAAAAATGCCGAAGCCGAATTGGCCTCAGATCGGGAACAGTGATGGAAAATTCGAATCTGCCTATTCGATACTGGATGATCTGCATTGAATTAATGACTTTATCCCATCGCCGGATTTCTATTTTAAAAATTCAGTACTTTCTGGGACACAAACGCTACGAACCCATTTGGTTGATGGTGCAGAAAATTCGCCTGGTAATGAAAATTAGGGATGACAAATACCGATTAAGAGCGTATACCGAATTTGATCCTGAATTTCTAAAAAAAATCGAAAAGAATACGCTGGAAAAAGACAGCCAGACTTTCTAGCACATTTAAATCCCTAAACTGATATGAAAGCCGACTTAAGAAAGCATTTCGAGCAAAGTATTTCTCTTACAGATGATGAATATGCATTTGTTATTTCTCATTTCACTGCTAAAAAATACAAAAAACATCAATTTCTGATTCAAAGAGATGAAGAGGTAAAGTACTCTTACTTTGTAATTTCAGGACTTTTAAAATTGGTTTTTACTGCTGACTCAGGAAAAGAACATGTTGTTTCTTTTGCAATGGAAGACTGGTGGGAAAGCGACTATTATGGTTTTTACACCCAGACAAAAGCAACCATGTCGCTTGAATGTCTCGAAGACACCGAAGTATTGTGTTGCACACTGGAAGATTATAAAAAATTATGCGCAGGTCTGCCCAAAATAGAAAGTTTTTTTCTTGAAAAAGCTACTTTTGGATTCCTGGGATCGCAGCGTCGTATTATTTCCTGGCAAACATCAAATTCTAAAGAGCGATATGAACAGCTTCTAAAACAATATCCTACTCTTTTTCAACGCGTTCCTAAAAGCCTCATTGCATCTTATCTTGGGGTTTCTCGCGAAACACTCAGCAGACTTTCTACATAATGTGATGTTTGTCACTAATAAATCGTGACGAATATCACCAATCTTTACGAGATCTTATACTGAATTTTGTCTTATAATTTTAAAACAAAAATAAGATGACTAAAAGAGTAATAAATCCGTGGGAATGGCAAAACGAACGTAGCTACGCACAAGCAGTTGAAGTAAAAAACCCGGAAGGAACTTTATATGTTTCCGGACAAACCGCAATTAGCGCAGATGGAATTTCAAGCAACGAGAGTATGGAATCTCAAATTAATCTGGCGCTCCAAAATTTAGAACTTGTAATAACCCAGGCAGATTACGAATGCAGCGGAATTGTGCGACTGAATATTTACACAACAGATACCGCAGAATTATGGCCGCACTTTAATATTATCCAGAATTGGATTGCGAAACATAAAATTACTCAGGCAACAACGCTTTTTGAGGTAAAAAGTCTTTTTGAAACCTTAAAAGTTGAATTTGAAGCAACCGTTGTAAAATAATAAATAAAAAAAATGCTGTACATAGAACCATGTACAGCATTTTTATCATAATAAAGAACATTTACAATTGATAATTACCGTTATCAATTAACCTTCTTATTTCTTTTTACTATTCTTTTTTGCTTTAGATCTTTTTGCTTTTTTCTTAGCGATCTTTTTTGCTTTTGCTTTGTCTTTTGCTTTTTTTGCTTTGTCTTTCTTTTTTGCTTTTGCTTTAAGTTTTGCCTTTTTAGCTTTTTCTTTCTTTTTATCTTTGGCTTTTTCCTTTCTCTTTGCTACAGCTTTTTTCTTTTTCAGCTTTTCTTTTTTCTCCGCTACCTGCTTTTTTTCTTTTTCTTTCATTTTTTTCTTCTTTTTAGATTTCAATTTGTCTTTATTATCTTCTGATGAAATTTCCTCATCTTCAGATACCGGCTCCCCTTCTGCTTCAGTTTGTATTTGCTCGTTTGAATCCGGATTTTTTTCTACACCAGGAATGGCTCTTTTTGGAATTCTTTTAGGCTTAGGTTTTAATTCCGGTGTCTCAGCAACAACTTCTTCCTGAGAATTTTGAGATTCTTGTTGATTGTTTTCGTCAGTCGTGATAGCTGCATTTGTATCTATCTCCTGATTCATTTCATTAGTAAGCACTTCTTTTGCCATTATTATCTTAATTTTAAGAAATTAATTAAATTAAATTTGAGTTATACAAATTTTCAATGTTATTAAATTATTAATTTAACATTAAAAAATAATAAACAAAGATAATTCGAAAAAGACATATGCCAATGTTAAGTTTTTCAGCGTGAAAGAATCAGAAAGATAATCTACTAATAAACAGCACATTACCCAATGTTAAGTTTTTATCTGTCCGTTTTCATTTATTTAAAACGTATCCACAGCAATTATACGGTATATAAATTCATAAAAAACCGATACCTTTTTGGATAATTTTGCTATAAATTTGCTCAGATGCACAACGATTTAGAATATCAATTTGTTCAACCAGAAAAAAACCTTTCACACTATGTGGATTGTTTTTGGTGCCTGCGCAACAAATCTGATCATACTATGCAAACCATCGGACTTCCGGATGGACGAATCGATTTAGCATTGATTCAAACCAGCGAAAATCCTTTTGAAATCAGGCTTTTAGGTTTAGGAACACGGCATTATGAAAAAGGAGAAATCCCGGCCAACAGCCTAACTTTTGTAATTAGCCTTAAACTGCCTGCTGTCGAATATATTTTACAGGAAAGCATTGCTACCCTTGTAAATTCCGGAAAAATAATGGAACCTGATTTTTGGAATTTCGATGAAAGCGATTTACAAAACTTTGCACTTTTCTGTAAAAAGGCCAGCGCCAAAATGCAATCGCTAATCCCGGAAGAATCTGACTATCGAAAACAAAAATTATTCAGCCTCATTTATGAAACCAAAGGTGCCCTTACGGTAAAAGAATTGTCTGAAAAATCAAACTGGAGCAGCAGACAAATTAACCGTTACTTTCAGCATTGGTTTGGAATTTCCTTAAAAGCATATTGCACTATTTTGCGTTTTCGCGCTTCACTGGATCATATTGCCAAGGGAAAATTATTTCCGGAAGAGAATTTTTCTGATCAGACTCATTTTATAAAAGAAATAAAAAAAATCTCGGGGACGATTCCTAAAGAATTATTTCAAAATAAAAATGACCGATTTATACTATTATCGGCGCTTTCCTCACGATAATTTTGCAGCATAGATTTTAAATAAACACCTATGCTGATACAAAATAAACAAATAGCCATTATTGGTGGTGGAATGGGCGGCCTGCTTCTGGCGCGTCTTTTACAAATGGAGAATATACAGGTAAAAGTGTACGAAAGAGACGCTAACCAACAGGTTCGCGTACAAGGTTCGCCATTAGATTTACACGAAGATTCTGGTTTAAAAGCCATGAAAAAAGCTAATTTATTGGATGAATTCTATAAAAACATTCGCCCCAATGCCAGTAAAACCCGTATTGTAAATCACAAAATGGAATTGAAATTTGATGAACATGCGGTTCAAAAAGCAGTTCCGACAGCATTATCTAAAACCAATCCCGATTCTTTACAAAATATTTCAAAACCACGTCCTGAAATAGATCGTGCTGATTTACGTAAAGTATTAATTGATTCTCTAAAACCGGAAACGATTATCTGGGGAAGTCATTTTATTTCGATGGAAGACGAGAACCAGGGATGGAAGATTCATTTTGAAAACGGTTCCAGTGTATATGCCGATTTAGTCATTGCGGCAGATGGAGCAAATTCTAAAGTCCGCTCTTATTTAAGCGACCTCAAGCCTGTTTATTCGGGAATTACGATGCTTGAAGGAACCATTTATAATGCAAAAGAAAACGTACCGGCACTTTTTGAATTCTCTAAAGGAGGAAAAGTCCTTGCTTTTGGCAACGGACAAACCATAATGTACGGCACAAAAGGCGATGGTTCGCTGATGTTCTTAAGCAGTTCCAAAACCACCGAAAAAGAGCTTCAGGACAATGAACATGATTTTAAAGACAATAAACAAATTTTTAACTGGTTTAAAAACACTTTTAAAGACTGGAGCGAAGAATGGAATGCTCTTTTTACAAGTTCGGAATTGTATTTTATTCCGCGTCCGCAATATTATTTTCCGTTAAATCAAAGTTGGAAAACAAAAGAAAATCTTACGATGATTGGAGATGCCGCTCACCGAATGCCTCCTTTTGCCGGAAAAGGCGCCAATTTAGCTTTACTCGACGCTGTAGAACTGGCCCGAAATCTGACCTCAGATCATTATTCAGATACAAAAACAGCCATTTCTGATTTTGAAAATGATATGCTGCAGCGCGCTGCAAAAGCCACAAAAGAAACATTAGAAAATGCGACACAGCTATTTGCCGAAAACGCTTTGGATAATCTGGTTGCTATTTTTAAGAATGCGCATTGACAGGATCATAGCTATTTTAAATAAAAAAAGCTCTAATTCTTCCGAGTTAGAGCTTTCATTTATACAATTAAGAAATTAATCCCATTTATGAGTGTGAGAAACAGCATATCTCCCTGCTCCGGTAAAAATCAAAGCAACCGATCCCAACAGATAAAGCATTAATAACTCAAGCGCATAGCCTCCGTGATCACTTATTGAGAAAATCTCACCAGAATGAGCAACTGCAACAGCCACAATACAGTTAATTGCAAAAATTACCGAGGCAATTTTAGTACGCCAGCCCAACAATATAGCCAATGGCGCCAAAACTTCTCCAATGTACACTGCGTAGCCTATCACTCCCATATTATCAGTTAAAAATGAGATTCCGTGCAGAATTTTAGACACTCCATGAAAGAGCATCAGTCCGCCAATGCTTATGCGTAATATTAATAATCCTAAATCTGTGTTTTTTGAATTCATAAAAGATATGTTTTGGGTTTATAGCAAACTAAAATACAAAATTTAGTTATTCTGGAGGTATAACCTTTTAATTTAAAAACCAGGTATAAAAAAAGAGATGTCACAAAACATCTCTTTTCCGGTTATCAACTCTAAAATCAACAAATTTATTCTTCTAAAAGGATAAAAGTTTTAGCATTTGCCCTGATCTTAGTTCCTTCAAAATCAATATCGATAATTCCTGCCTTTCTTGGCGAAACCCCGCTATTGCTAAAGTGCGTATGAAGCACATATTTCATCTTTCCAATTTTATCATAAAAAACATCGCCATGTCCTGAACCATTTATTCCAATATTTTTTTTACTGATTATCGGACTATCAGCTGACTTTTCCCATGGTCCGAACGGACTTTTTGAAGTAGCATATCCCACTGCATAATCGGGATTTCTAAAATCGTTTGCCGAATAAATCATATAATACAAATCATTGTGTTTTAAAACAGTCGGACCTTCGGTAACCGGCCAGCTTACATTCTGCGTATTTTCCCAGGGCAGCACACTGGAAATGCATTCCTTAAGGGTTTCTTCTTTAATCCCCGAAAAATCATCTCTTAATTCAGCTGTAAAGATTCGGTTTCCATTGGTTAAACGAACGTGGTACAAATATTTCTTTCCGTCCTGATCAAAAAAGACAAAAGGGTCAATTTGTTTTTCAGATGAGAACATTGGCGCTTTGGATTCGTTTTTAAAAGGCCCAAGCGGACTGTCAGAACTTGCGATTGCAATATTTTCATCGGCTGTGTAAATCATAAAAAATTTATCATTGTACTTAAAAACCTGCGGCGCCCAGAAACCCTTAGTTCCAAAAGCATCGCCTTTTTTCAACACTAGACCTTTTTGTGTTCCGGCAGGACCTTTCCAGTTTTTCAAATCGCCGGAAGTATAAACCAGAAAACCTTCTCCGTTTAAAGGAGTTTCTCCCGACGTTGTTCCGTACAAATAATAAGTTCCGTTATCGTAAAAAATAGTAGGATCTGCCAGCAAAATAGGTAACGTTTTTGGCTTGGTTATTTTAGTATTTTCTTTCTCCTGAGAGCAACAAATAAAGAAACAAAGCAAACTAAAGAGGCTTAAATATTTTTTCATTATATCTCATTTTATTATTTAAGTTAAACAATATAAACATATCACAATTAAAAAGTTAAACATTCAATATAGATAAAAACTATAGCGATTTTTTAATGAAAAAATTCTGTTTTTTACTGTTTATAAACTCCTGTTAGGCAAAAATGGAATCAGCAATTAGAACATTATTTCATTACCTAAAATCAGTCGGAAATTTGTTATACAAATTCATTCAAAATGTAAAAAATTCATTTTACAGAATCTATTTCAATATTACCCACTCACCTGTCATAATTTAAACTGCTTTTTTTAAACAATTACTTTTTTATTGAGAATTTATACAGCGAAATGGTATGGTATTTTTGACCTTTTTTCAAAATTATCGGAGCAAATTTAGGCTGGTTTGGAGCATCTGGAAAGTGCTGGGTTTCTAAAGCAAAAGCAGTTCTGAAATCATCTTTAACACCCGATTTAAAGACATTTTTACCCTGCATAAAATTACCACTATAAAATTGTATTCCAGGTTCTTCAGTATAAATATCTAAAGTTATACCTGAAACATCCCCCGCAACGGTGGCAGCATGAATAAGTCCTTTATTTTTTGCTCCGGAAAGTACATAATTGTGATCATAGCCTTTACCGAATTTTAATTGTTCGTCATTCGTTTCAATCCGTTCTCCTATCGTGTGTGTCGACGTAAAATCAAAAGGCGTGTTTTTTACCGATCTTAATTCTCCTGACGGAATCAAACCTTCATCGACTGGTGTAAATTGATTAGCATAGATCTGGAGTTCGTGATTAAGTATCGTACCGCTTCCTTCTCCATTCAAATTAAAAAAAGCATGATTGGTAAGATTTACTACCGTTGTTTTATCTGTTGTCGCTTCATATTCCATTTTTATACTTTGATCTGCTTCGAGTGTATACGTTACTTTTACCGTTAAATTACCAGGAAAACCCTGTTCGCCATCTGGCGAAACGTAACTAAAAACTAAGGTGTTATTATTCTTCTTTGCCACATCCCAGACAACATCCTGAAAGCCTTTTACGCCGCCATGCAATGCATTTTTTCCATTATTCAGGGGCACCTGATATTGTTTTCCTTCTAATGTAAACTGCCCTTTTGCAATACGGTTGCCCACCCTTCCAATTGTCGCTCCAAAATAAGGCTCTGTAGAATTTTTAAATCCTTTTACAGAATTCATACCTGTTACAACATCGGTTTGTTTACCGTTTTTATCTGCAAGCCACAATCCTATTAATCTCCCGCCATAATTGGTAAAAGCCGCTTTTATTCCTTTGTTTTCAATCCAGTACAAAGCCACTTTTTTACCATCGATAATGGTATCAAAATTTTTGGCTTCTAAAACAGAATCTGTTTTAACCTTTTGGACTTCCTTAGCAACCTCAGCCTCAGTCTTTTTAGTGTCTTTACAATTAAATTGCAAAAGGGCAAGCAGCAGAACCGCTGCAATCTGTATGTTTTTCATTGGATAAATTTTTAAATTTATTATTTAGACGGAATTGCCAAAATTGTTTCTTCACTTACCGGAACACCCAAAACCGGAAAACCGTTCGCATCCCAGCTTATTTTCTGCATTCTCGGCGATCTTTTGGTACCGCATCCTTCTCCCGGATTGGAATTGGCATGATATAAAATCCAGTCTTCTTTTCCGTCAGGAGATTTAAAAAATGAATTGTGTCCCGGTGCGTACACTTTATTTTCGGCAGATTGCCTAAAAATGGGCTCCGGAGATTTCTTCCAGGCCGAAGCATCCAGTAAATTAATATCGCCATTAAACGATAACAGCCCTAAAGCGTAGAAATCGGTCCAGCATCCGCTTGCTGAGAATACAATAAAAACTTTATCGCCATTCGATAGAAATTGCGGGCCTTCATTCACATTTACCTGCGCCGGATTTATATCATCGTGCAAAGCGCCGTGAGTTTCCCAGTCATGACCCGGAGATGAAATCAAAACTCTTTCGCCCTCTATTTCTAATGGATTTTTCATTTTGGCGATATAGATATTTTGCTGTCCGTTGGTATCGCCTTCCCATCCGGCCCAGATCATATAAAGCTGTTTTTTATACTCAAAAACATTTCCGTCAATTGCCCACTTATCGGTTTTGGCTGCTATTTTTCCCTTAAAGTTCCACTTCCCTTTAAAGGGGTCAGCTGATTTGTTTTCAAGAACATACATTCTATGGTTATTATTATCACCATTGTCTGCAGCAAAGTAACAATACCATTTTCCATTGATTACATGAAACTCAGGCGCCCAGATTTCTTTTGAATAAGCGGTACCTTTTGGCGGCTCCCAAATTACTTTGCTTTCGGCTTTTTTTATGTCTGATAAATCTTTTGTTTTCCATAACACCAATTTATTTCCAAGCGTATTAGTGTAGTAATAATAGCCTTTATAATAAGTGGAATAAGGATCTGCACCGGAAGGCAAAATCGGATTTTGGAATGTTTTCTGCTGCGCAAAACTTAGCGTGGTGAACAGCAAAAGAATTAAATATTTTTTCATTGTTGTTGTGTTTAATTTTTTCTGCAGACTTTAGTGATTATTTGATACAGAGATCAGTTGAAAATAAATCTGCCGAAACAAGAAATTATTCCTTATTCAAAACCTCTATAACCTCTTTATTCATTGTATTTACCTTTTGAAAGTCCATTTTATCAACCTTACGATCATAAGTCATAAAACCGTTTACCTCGCCTTCGACATCTGTTGTCTGCGTGTATACAGCTGCTGAGAATCCCGATTTTACCAGACCTTTTAACTTTTGGGCATATTTAATGTATTCCGCTGTCACTTCACTGGCATTTTTAAATTTAACGTAACCCCAATTATTATCTGTTCTCCATAAATGTCCTTCGAGCGGCAGGCCAATTCCGCCATATTCCCCTAAAACCGTCACTCTTCTGGCATCATACAAATACAATTCCGGATCCGGATAATGGTGTAGATCTAAAATGTCACCGGTCTGAAAATGATTTCCACCACTTGATGAGTTCACCAGACGGCTTGGATCGTGATTTTTTGTCCATTCTGTAATTTCAACAGTTTTAAATTGTCCCCAGGCCTCATTAAATGGCACCCACACGACAATACTTGGATAAGAAACCAATTGATCCATAATTTCTTTCCATTCTTTTTTATAGATTTCCTGAGATTTTGCGGTTCTCTGAAGTTCTGTTCCTTCAAAATAGTTTTGTTGTTGCCACACCGGCTGTTCATCGCCGCTCGGCATATCCTGCCAGACCAAAATCCCTAACTGATCACAATGTGTATACCAGCGCTCCGGCTCTACTTTTACGTGTTTACGAATCATATTAAAACCTAATTCCTTAGTTTTAATGATATCATATTTCAAAGCTTCATCTGTTGGGGCTGTGTACAGTCCGTCTGGCCACCATCCCTGGTCTAAAGGTCCGTATTGAAAGTAATCTTTGTTGTTTAATTGCATACGCACAATGCCGTGTTCATCTCTTTTAGAAGCGATTTTTCGCATGGCAAAGTAACTTTTTACTTCATCCACTGTTTTATTCTTGCTAAGCAGACTAATTTTTGTCTGATACAGAAAAGGGTTTTCCGGCGACCATAATTTCGGATTTTTTAAGATAATGTCTACACTTTCCCCAACAACAGCTTTTTCTTTAGCGATTTCTTTACCGTCATCCAAAACAGTAATTTCTATAATATCTCCTGCATTTGCGCCTGCAACTTCTGCTTTTATACCAATGCTGTTCTGATCTAAATTGGGCAGGATTTTTAAAGTTGAAATATTTTTAGCATTTACAGGCTCGATCCAGACTGTTTGCCAGATTCCGGTTACCGGCGTGTACCAAATTCCTTCAGGATTTTTAACCTGCTTTCCTCTTGGCTGAGGCCCGTCATGTGAAGGATCCCATACTTTTACAACTAACTTTTGCGATCCGCTTTTAATGAAAGGTGTAATATCAAAAGAAAATGAAGTGTATCCGCCGGTATGCGAACCTACTTTGATATCATTTACATACACTTCTGTTTTCCAGTCGACAGCGCCGAAATGTAGCAGGATGTTTTTGCCTTTCCAATTGGAGTCGATGCTGAAATTAGTTTCATACCAAAGTTCGTTTGCAGAACCAACAGTTTTCATAACACCCGACAAACTGGATTCTGCAGCAAACGGAACCAGAATTTCACCATCGTATTTAGAAGGCGCTGCTTTTCCTGCCTCCTGAATGGCATATTTCCATAATCCGTTTAGGTTTTTCCAATCATTTCGTTCTATAATCGGACGCGGATATTCCGGCAAAACCTTCGACGGATTTACTTCTGAGGCCCATTTGGTCTTTATTTTATCTCCATGTGGTTTCCATTGTGCATTTGCAATAAATGCCGAAAACAGGGCTAAAAATAGAATGCTGCTTTTTTTCATTTCATATCTATTTATGCTTTGTTTTATAAAAACATTGCAATATTATTTTTCAACTTAAAAGAATTACCAGACTGTTTTTCCACAGAACAGTCTGGCAATCACAAACTAAACTTAAACTAACCAATTTTTTAAATTATGAATTATGAGTGATAAATTATAAGTTTAAAATCTATTCTTATTTCAGAGCTTAAACACTAACTCATAATTCATAACTTATAATCTATAACTATTTAACGACGCCAAATTTCTTAACCAAACTGTCGTATTCTTTTTTAGAGATGGTAATCATGCAGCCGTGGCGCACTTTTTCCGGAAGACTGTATTTGTCCCAATCTGAGAAAAAAGTATAACCTGATGCCTGAAACCAGGGACCGTTTAAATTATCTGCAATGGATAAGCCATAGGAAACTCCCGGATATTGTTCGTAATACATGTACCAGATTTTATCGTCCGGCGAGGGAATCAACATTGGAGCTTCTCTAAAATTTGGACTTATTGATTGTTGTGGCAAAGAATAAGGACCTAAAAGCGATTTAGATTTAGCAATTCGAATTGTTTTTCCGGTCGTCCAGTACAATGTCGGATAAGTTTCATCCTTAATTACGGCGTAATAAGAATCCCCTACTTTGCGAATAAAAACGTCGATCGTGCCCATATCCCAGTCAAAAAGGCGTTTTGGCGTTCCTTCAAAAGTCTTTAAATCTTTAGACAAAACATACAAAGTACGCTGACTTGCCCAATAACGCTCGCCGTCTTCTTTAGTTCCTTCCAGATGCGGCGTGTGCCAGGTCATGATAAACTTTCCAGATGGTTCATCATAATATAGTTTTGGAGCACCTATGCGCTGTAAAGCGTTAGAATAATCCGGAGTGCTTTTTAAATCAGGCGTATAATCCGCATGTTTTTTCCAGGTTATTAAATCATCAGAAACCCAGATATTAATTGCTTTTGCATCGTCTCCGGTATTTCCGGCAATATAATATTTGCCATCCGGACCTTTGCAGATATCGGGATGTCCTTTATAATCTTCAAAAACGCGCTTTCCATTATTCAGATTTTTCCAGTGCAGTCCGTCCAAACTTACCGAATAATACAATCTGCCGTAATCATTATGCGTCATGTGCGCAAAAAGATAAGCTTCGTTCTTAGGTTTCTCATTTCCTTTAACTTGTCCTGGCGGATTGGGTTGCTGCGCTTTCGCGGAAAAGCTGCTCACAATTACCACTAGAAAAAATAAGTTCTTTAATGTTTTCATAAGCTCTTTTTTTTAATGAGTCAATGAGTTAATGAGTCAATTTGATAATTAGATAATTAAATAATGTATTAACTGACTAATTATCAAATTGACAAATTATCTAATTCTTCTTATTCGCCTCAGCCGTCATCTTTATAATAAAATCTGTTTCAGCTTTGATATAAGGAGTACCGTCTGTATGGAAGATATCGTGAAACCACACTTTAGGTTCAGCAGTATACGTTTTTGTCCAGCTGTCCCAGGCGTATTTCGTTTGTGATTTTCCATCTACAAATCCCCAGTTGATCATACCCACATTGTATTTTCTGGCAACGGGAAGAAAGCCCTGAAACGTACTTCCGTTTGGTCTGGCCATATATTCCGTGCAGATCAGCGGTTTACCGTAACGCTGTAATTGTTTGATTACTTTCTCAAAATCCTGCGGCGTATTATAATTGTGAAATGAAATAACATCAGACTGTTCCAACTGCAATTTGTGCATCGGCAGCATTTTAGTTTCGTCGCTCCAGTCTCCTGTCCAGACTCCCGAAGTAAGCGGCTGTGAAGGATTTACCGACCTTGCCCAGGCAAAAACTTGCTTCAGTAATGGTAAAACTAATTCGGCCTTATTTTTGATTTCGACTTTTTCATAGGAAGGTCCCGTCATATTATCTGGTTCGTTCCAGACATCCCAGCCTAAAACTCTTTTATCGTCTTTAAAATGCGAAACCGTTTCTTTTACATATTTCTCTAAACGAGGATATTGCGATTTATCCTGAAGTGCTTTTTGTCCCGGACTCTGCACCCAGCCCGAATTGTGTGTATGTGGTTTTGGTGCTCTTTGTTTTCCTAAAACCGGAAACGGATCCCAGCAGGAATCAAATAATACAAAAAGGGTTTTGATATGATGCTTATCAGCAATAGCTAAAAATTCGTCCATGCGCTTGTAAAACCCTTCCGCATCCTGCTGATGGAGTAAATCCTGCAGGTAAACGCGCATTACATTCATCCCGATACCTTCTGCCCAGCCCAATTCCTGATCTATTCGCTTCGGATCAAAAGTATCGGCCTGCCACATTTCCAACTGGTTTATGGCAGAACTTGGATAATAGTTGGCTCCAACCAGCCATGGCTGTTTTCCATACCAGTCATTTGCCTGATCTTTCGTCCAGATTTCTCTTTTTTCAACTAATGCTGTTTCGTTTTTAGTTTCTTCTGTATTGCTTTTTGTTTTGTTACAGCTTTGCAATACAAGTCCTGCTAACACAATGGTCAGATACAATTTTACTTTTTTCATTATAGGTTTTCTTAATTTAGAACAACTGTTCTTTGGTGATTAAAGGAATCGGAATAGCTTTCCGATTCCTTTAAAAAATAAGTTTTAATATCCTGAGTTTTGTTCCAGATTTGGATTATTATCTACATCAACTTGTGGAATTGGCATTCTTTGATTTTTGCCCACTTTGAAGTTTTTAAAATCCGGATCACGAAGCGAAATTTTATCAACAGAAGCCTGAGAATCTAAATCTCCCCAGCGTTTTAAATCTTCCCAACGAACACTTTCTCCGGCTAATTCCAACACTCTTTCCATTTTTAAACGTTCCAAGAATTTGTCATGATCAGTTCCTATTTCAGGATGCGCGACAGCCAGTGTATTCATATTAACACGGGCTCTAACCAGGTCAACATATTGATACGCTTCTGCAGTACTTCCCAACTCGTTTAAAACTTCGGCATAACGTAATAAAATATCACCGTAACGCACCAGTCTGTAATTTACCTGACTGTAATAATCTTCATTATTTCTGTAATAATCGCGGCTTCCTTTTCTAAACCAGGCTTCATCATTGTTCCATTCCCAGTTTCTGTCGTATGTTTTGTCTCCAAAATCTGCCAGCAATTGCGGATAATATAAAGTCCATCGTAAACGAATATCAAGATTCCCGTCTTTGTTTTTTTCTTCTTTAAATGCATTTACCAACCAAAAACGTGCTTGTCCGTCTGACCATCCAATTCCTCTTGGTGCAAAAAACTGACCACGGTTGCTGGAAACTGCAGCATTTTGGCCTTCGCCGGTATCGCCTTTTCTTTGATCTCCAAACTGGATTTCAAAAACAGATTCGCTGTTGTTTTCATGTACATCTGTAAAATTATCTCTGTAATTGGACTGCAGGCTGTATTTTGCTCCGGCACCCGTAATTAAATATTCCAACGCTCCTTTTGCTTCTGCCCATTTATGCTGCTGCATATACGTTTTAGCCAAAAATGCCTTTGCTGCGCCTTTATCCGGTCTTCCCAGTTCTGAAGCCGACCAGTCTCTTGGTAAATCTTCGTACGCTTCATTGAGATCTTTTTCAATTTGCGTCCATATTTCAGCTACTTTTTTCTGCTGTGGTAAATCTGAAGGTGTAGAAGGATCTAAAACCAACGGAACATCTTCCCAAATCACTGCTAAATAGTAGTAATGCAAGGCTCTGAAAAATTTGGCCTGAGCAATAATTTGTTTTTTAGTATCTTCATTTTGAAAAGTGATATTCGGAACATTGGCCAAAACCTGATTACATCTGAAGATTGCTTTGTACGTATCTCTCCAGGTTACGGAGTTTCCTTCCCAAAAATTATAATTGATATAATTGAATCTCGTCCAGTCTGCCAATTCTGTCCACGGACTGTTACTATATCCTTCATCTGAAGTTAAATCCAGACGGAAATACATCCATCTCGCCCACAAACCATCTTTGTAAAACATGGCATATATGGAGTTAACTCCTGCCTGTGCATCACTTTCTGTTTTCCAGTACTGGTCAACTGTTATATCATTTGGGCTATTCAGGTCCAGTTCTTTTTCACATGCTGTAAAAACAAGGCCCAGAAAAGCTGCGGTTATTATGATTATTTTTTTCATTATGCTATTTTTTAAAATTAAAAGCCAAATTCAACACCAAAAGAATACGTTTTCAGATTCGGGAATGCTCCATTATCAAAGCCTCTTTCAAAAATATTACCGTTTGTAAATTCAGGATCCAGACCTTTGTACTTGGTAATAGTGATTACATTCTGTGCAGAAAGCGTTAGTCTTGCTCTGGTAATGCCTGCTTTTTCTAAAACACTTTTCGGCAGGTTATAACCAAATCCGATATATTTTAACCGGATAAAATCACCATTCTCCAAAAATCGGTCACTGTCTCCTCTTGAGTTTAGAGTAGAACCTTTTGTTACTCTCGGGAAATCTGTATTTGGATTTTCAGGCGTCCACGGCTGAATCCCGCTTCTGTAATTACTGTTGTCATCAAAACGATCTACAACACTTCTAAATCCGTTATAAACTGTTGCACCATGAGAACCGATCCAGTTCATAGAAAAATTAAAACTTTTGTATTCTGCTCCTGCATTTAAACCCATCTCAAATTCCGGCCACGGACTTCCCACAATATCTTTGTCATCACTTGTAATTTGCCCGTCTCCGTTAACATCTTTAAAACGAATATCTCCCGGAACCGCACCTGGCATAATTACTTGTCCGCCCGGCGTTTTGTAGTTGTCAATTTCCTGTTGGTTTTGAAACAATCCGTCTGTTTGCAAAACATACCACATTCCTACTGGCAAACCGGCTCTCGTAATCGTGTTTCCTGAAATGTTTTCGTTTTGTCCGTTTCCTAGAGAAACCAGTTTGTTATTTACTTTCGTGAAATTTACAGAAGCATTAAAAGAGAAATCGTTTATTTTTTTGCTGTAAGCCAATTCTAATTCAAAACCTTTATTTTCAACAGTTGCGGCGTTAGAAATAGGATTTCCGCCGTCATTTCCGGTTGTCAGTAAAATTGGGAAACCAAATAATACATCTTCTGTACGTGCAATAAAATAATCTGCTGTAAGACGAAGGTCATTATTTAAAACTCCTAAATCCAAACCGAAATTGGTTTGTTTTAGTTTTTCCCAGCGTAATTGTGCATTTGATAATTTTACCTGAGCTGCAGAAGGATATAATTTCTGCTCATTGCCCAATACGATTTGTCCGAAGTTATTAATGAAACTTTTATATTCATAATTACCAATATTTCCCGAACCTAATTCACCGTAACTTGCTCTTAATTTTAAATCTTTGATAAATTCTGATTTAAAGAATGCTTCATTGCTTACTCTCCATCCTGCAGAAACAGAAGGGAAATTTCCCCATTTATTTTCATCACTAAATCTCGAAGACCCGTCGCGTCTTATTACGGCATTCAGTAAATAGCGATTATCATAATTGTATTCTATCCTTCCTAAGTAAGATGCCAGCGCAGCTTCGTTTATAAAACCTCCAACAACAGGAGAATCTCCCTGGTTTAAGACTTCGTAATATTGTCCGGTTCCCGAGTTTATGGGCACATTTCTCTTTGTGCCATAAATTTGGTTGTATTTGTCTTTTTGGAAAGTCTGCCCCACTAAAACGGTTAAATCATGTTTTCCAAATTCTTTTTTGAAAGTCAGTGTGTTTTCATAAAGCAAAGTTTCAGATCTTCCTTTGTTTTGATCCACAATGGAATTATCCAGTGGCTGGTTTAATGTCCAGTTTCCAATTTTTCTTAAATATTTGTAGTCGTCAAAACTGGTTTCATAACCAAAATTGAAACGGTATTTCAACCATGGTGCAAATTTTAGTTCCGACCAGATATTCCCTCGGATTCTGAAATTTTCGTTGATAGCGTTTGATAAATCTGCAATCGCAATTGGGTTAGTACCAAAAGTATCCGCCACACCCTGTTTACCATAACCATAACCTCCGGGATTTGCAGGATCATAAACCGGAATTGTTGGTGTTAACCTATAGACATCGATAATGGGATTACCCGACATTTCATCTGTTTTAGAATTACTGATGGCCAGGTTTTCACCGATGCTAAAAATTCCTTTTGAACCGCTTGAATTAACACGGAAGGAGATTCTGTCAAAATCTGTTCCCACAACAGTTCCCTGATTTCCGAAATAATTTCCGGACATAAAAAACGTAGAATTTTCTCCACCGCCGGAAACGCTCGCGTTGTAATCCTGAATCATTCCTGTCTCAAAAACTTCGTCCTGCCAGTCTGTATTTACTGCCATATTGAGATTTTGTCTTGGAAATCCGGCATTGTCATAAGCCATATTATTGTATTTGGCAAATTCTTCTGTTCCCATCAAATCATATCTTGGCATAGTTGTAAAACTGGTTTTTGCAGAAACATCAACCTGTAGCGGACCTTTTTTACCCTTTTTTGTGGTAATAATGATTACTCCATTGGCAGCTCTTGATCCGTAAATCGCTGCTGCGGAAGCATCTTTTAAAACCTGAATTGACTCAATATCGTTTGGATTAAAGTCTCTGTTGGCAGAAGTAACTAATCCGTCAATAACGTAAAGCGGATTTGTGTTTTGAAGATTTTTCAATCCGCGAATTTCAACATTTGCTTCTTGTCCGGGACGTCCGCCGCCACGTACTTTAACTCCCGTAACCAGGCCCTGAAGTCCGTCGGCAACCGTAGTAACCTGACGTTTCTGGATTTCATCTGCCTTTACCAGAGAAACAGCGCCCGTAAGGTCTTTTTTCTGTTGTGATCCGTAACCTACTACGACTATTTCATCGAGTTTCATGGCATCTTCCTGTAAAGTAACGTTTACAGAAGTCTGATTGTTAATGGCAATCTCCATTGTTTTGTAGCCCTGAGAGCTAAAAACAAGTGTCTGATTTCCGGCAGCCGATATTTTATAGCTTCCATCAAAATCTGTAACAGCACCATTTGAAGTCCCTTTTATGGTAACATTGGCAAAAGGAACCGATTCTCCGCTTACAGCTGTCACTTTTCCCGTGACATTGATCTGCTGGGCAAATGCAGACTGCAGTAATAAACTAAAGAAAACCAAGAGGTAATATCTCTTTGTTAAAAAATGAGTGAACGTTGTTTTCATTGATTGTTGCATTTTAGATAGTTATTTCTTTTTGTGGTTTGGTTTAAATAATAGTTAATTTTTAATCATCCGCCTGACGGACAACTAAGCAATTACTATTTTCTTGTGCTAATACATTGTTCATTTTGTTTCAAAATTAATAATGGTTCAATTTTTCAAACTTAATTTTACAGATAGTCCATTTTTAAACTTAAAATATTATCAATATGATTTATTTGAAAATTCAAAGTAGCTACTTTTTATTCAAAATAAAATGCTTCATTTGTGTCATTATCTCTTTCAAATGATTCAAATTGTACTAATAACGACCCATTTTTAGTCAGTTGCAACATTTTGTAGAATATTGACACGATTTGCAGGAAAACATATTTAAGTCCAAAAAACATGACTATGCGTAAATTCTTTCTTTTTTTATTTATAGCTTTTTTTACAAGTAATTTTTTGAGTGCCCAAGAATATTACTTTAAACACTTTCAGGTAGAAGAAGGACTTTCTAATAATACCGTTTTGACCTCAATACAGGACAATGATGGTTTTATGTGGTTTGGTACCAAAGACGGACTAAACAGATTTGACGGTTACCGTTTTAAAACCTATAGAAGTAACGGCAATCCTCTGCATAGTTTAGGCAGCAATTATATTCAGTCCTTGCACGAACATAATGGAACAATCTGGGTGGGCACAGATAAAGGTTTATACCATTATAATAAAAAGCAGGATCAGTTTACGATTTTAAATGAAGCTATAAATGATCGTATTAACGACATTAATCACGACCAAAAAGGCAACATTTGGTTCATTTCCGGCAACATTTTGTATAAATATGCCACACAAAAAAAGGAAACAACGACATTTAATCCGAATAAATATTTTGCTACAACTTCTATCACAAGAGATCCTAAAGGAGAAATCTGGGTTTCTTCATTAAATAAAATCTATCATTATTCTGAAGAAAATCTCTCGTTCGAAAATGTTGTTTTAAATCCGCCATCTGATAAAATAAACTTTAGAATTACCTGTATTTATGCGGTCGACGCCGAAAATATCGTGATTGGAACACAGGATCACGGTGTTTTGATCTATAACAGAAGAAATAAAAGTACAGGCGAATTAAAATTTGATACAAAAGAACCTGTTTTTGTGCGCCAGTTTAAAAAAAGAGGAAATGACGAGCTCTGGATTGCAAGTGAATCCGGAGTTTACGTCTACAATCTAAAAACGAGAACAGCGGTAAATCTTAAAAAAAATTACAACGATCCCTATGCAATTTCAGACAATGCCTCCTACTCAATTACCATTGATAAAGAAGACGGAATCTGGATTGGAACTTATTTTGGCGGAATCAATTACCACCAAAAACAATATACGCAGTTTAAAAAATATTTTCCACAGAAAGGGCACAATTCCATTAGCGGAAGCGCGGTTAGGGAAATTCATAAAGACGACTACGGAGATATCTGGATTGGGACTGAAGATGCAGGTTTAAACCGTTTTAATCCGAAAACGCAGCAATTTACTTCTTATCCGATTTCTTATTATAATATTCATGCTCTGCTTCCGCGAAAGGACAAAATCTGGGTTGGAACTTTTGAACACGGTTTAGATGTTTTAGATCGAAATTCCGGGGCCGTAATCAGACATTATAGTGCCAATGATCCAAAAAGCGGACTTCACAGCAACTTTATTTTTTCTTTTTATGAAATGAAAAATAAAGAGTTGATCGTGATAACAACATTGGGTTTGTATCGATATAACGAACAGGCAGATACTTTTGAAATTCTCAAATTTTTCCCGGAAACTTATCATTATACCAATTTCAAAGAAGACAGTGACGGAAATCTCTGGGCAGGAAGTTATCGCGACGGATTGCTTTTTTATAATCCGAAAACAAAGAAAAAAGAGGTTTTTACGTATGACTATAAAAATCCGGATGGTATTAGCAACAATACCATCAATACGATTTTTGAAGACAGTTCGAACAATCTATGGATTGCTACAGAAAACGGATTGAATCTGGGGAATCGTCGAAATCATACTTTCAAAAAATTTACCACTAAGAACGGAATGCCAAGCAACGTTTTCTATTCGATTTTAGAGGATGATGAAAAAAATCTCTGGCTGACCACTTCTAAAGGTTTGGTAAAATTTGGTCCGGATCATAAGACAATCAAGATTTTTACTACTGCAAACGGACTTCTGAGTGATCAGTTTAATTACAACTCGGCTTTTAAAAACGAAAATGGCGATATGTATTTTGGAAACCTCAACGGAATGATTAGTTTCAATCCGAAACATTTCACAAAAAACAAATACACACCTTTCATTTACATTACCAATTTACAGATCAGCAATAAGGATATCGAAGCTAATGCACCTGACTCGCCTATTAATCAGTCTATTTCGTTTATAGATGAATTGGAATTAAACAATAATCAGTCGTCTTTCAATCTGGAATTTGCTTCTTTAAACTTTACGGCGCCGGAATTAACCGAATATTGGTACAAACTCGAAGATGTTAATAAGGACTGGGTTTATCTGGAACGGAATAATAAAGTTTTCTTTACCGAATTGGCGCCAGGAGATTATGTTTTTAAAGTGAAATCGCTTAATAGTTTTGGAGTTTGGAGTAAAGAGGTCAAACTCAAAATCAGAATTCTGCCGCCATTTTATGCCAGTAATTATGCTTATTTACTTTATTTTCTATTATTGTGTGCTGGATTTTATTATATCATTCGTTATTCGCAAAATCTTACACAGATTAAGAATAACCGAAAAATTAAGCATTTGAATGACGAGAAAGAGAAAGAAATTTATCAGGCGAAAATTGATTTCTTTACCAATGTCGCGCACGAAATCAGAACACCGCTGACGCTCATAAAAGGTCCGCTGGAAAAACTTCTTGGTTTGGAATACCAGCAAACCGAGGTACCGCAGCATCTTTCGATAATGAAGAAAAATACGTCCCGTTTACTGAAACTGGTAAATGAATTACTGGATTTTAGAAAATCGGAGATCGGTGGATTAAAACTGACTTTCGTCGAAGCGAATATTTCGTCTCAGGTTCGAAATTTACATTTAAGATTCAGCCAGTTAATTGAAGAACGCGGCTTGCAGTTTGATCTGGAACTGGGGGAAAAAGATATTCATGCTTTTGTGGATAAGGAAGCTTTTAAGAAAATTTTGAGCAATTTGATTAGTAACGCTATTAAATATTCCAAAGATAAAGTGTCGATTTCTTTGTTTCGTGATGAAAAGAAACTGACTTTAATCGTAAAAAATGATGGCAATATTATTCCGATTCATTTAAAAGATAAAATTTTTGAGCCTTTTTTCCGGGTTGATGATTCCAGTACGGCTTCAGGAACCGGAATCGGACTTTCGCTTGCGCATTCACTGGCACAGCTTCATAACGGAAATCTGCAGCTTGTTGCAGATTCCAATTTTAATGTTTTTGAATTGACCGTGCCCTTACATCAGAAAGAAGAATTTATGTTTTATGCGGAATCGGAAACCGAACCAAATGAAAAAGAAATACCAAAAGAGGCAATTGAAGTTAAAAACGAGAAAGCACAGCTTCTGGTTGTGGAAGACAATGAAGATCTTTTAAGCTTTATAACAACAGAAATGGCTTCTCACTACACTATTCTGAAAGCTTTTAATGGCGAAGAAGCGTTGAAGATTATTCATAACGAAAATATTCAGCTGGTTATTTCAGACGTTTCCATGCCGGTTATGGATGGAATTGAGATGTGTAAAAAAATCAAAACCAATCTCGAAACCAGTCACATTCCGGTAATTCTGCTGACAGCAAAGAATTCGCTGAAATCACAAATTGACGGACTTGAAGTTGGAGCAGACGCCTACATTGCCAAACCCTTTTCTATGGATTATTTGAAAGTACAGGCCCACAATCTGATCGAAAACCGAAGACAGATTATGAATTATTATGCTAGTTCGCCACTTTCGCACATTAAAAGCATCGCACACAACAAAACCGATGAAAAATTCCTGAAAAAACTGGATGATGAAATCCTGAAAAACATCAATGATCCTGAATTAAGCGTAGAATCTCTGGCAGAAATCATGAACATGAGCCGTTCGACTTTATACAGAAAAATTAAAGATATAACCAATCTGAGTCCGAACGAATTAATCAATATTGTCCGACTTAAACGCGCCGCCGAATTATTATTAAACGAAAATTATAAAATGTACGAAATCGCCGAAATGATTGGTTACAAGTCGCAAACCAGTTTTGGACGCAATTTCCAGAAACATTTTAATATGTCACCGTCAGATTATGTGCAAGCCAATCGATGAGAGAGGTAATTAGATAATTAGACTATTAGATCATTAGACAATTAGATTATTAGACAGTTAGAAAATTTGCTGATACAATAAATAGCTAATGTCTAAATTTGAATCTGACTTATAATTATCGACTAATAGTTAAGGAGTAATTAAATAAGGATTATTTAATAAGAACTAATTATCTAATTAACTCATCATCTAATTACTATTAACTCATTATCCAATTTCCAATTATCCAATTTTCCAATTTTCCAATTTTCCAATTTTCCAATTTTCCAATTATCTAATTATCTAATTGTCTAATGATCTAATTATCTATTGTCTAATAATCTAATTAAAAAATCTCGTTTCAAATTATAAAATGAAACACAATAGAAATCATTTGGCACTTTTATTATTCTAAATTTGCGATGTCTATTTTATAAATTCTTACCTATAAAAAATCCCAATAATTTTTTATTGGGATTTTAACCAACAGCTTTAAAACCTGATGGCGATTTTTCCGATTGTTCTTCCGGATTCCAGCAGTTCGTGTGCCTTTTTCAGATTTTCAGCTGTAAATCCGTTTAAGGTTGTGTTTAAAGTTGTTTTCAGAATTCCGTCGTCGAGCAAATCAGCTACTATATTAAGTATATTATGCTGCTCGATCATATCTTCGGTTTGGTACATAGATCGCGTATACATGAGCTCCCAGGAGAAAGAGACACTTTTACTTTTCAGTTTATTCAGAACAACAGGTTCGCTGCTGCCTGTAATAGACGCAATATGTCCTTGTGGTTTAATCAGTTCGACCATCGTATCCCAATAGGCGTTGGTATCTACAAAATCTAAGATAAAATCAACATGCTCAAATCCAGCTTCTCGGACAGAGGTAATTAAATCTCTATGATCTGCAACAAAATCAGCTCCCTGTTGTTTACACCACTCAACAGTTTCAGGTCGTGATGCTGTGGCTATAACAGTCAGACCTGCAATCTTCTTAGCCAGCTGAATGGCAATGGATCCGACACCGCCCGCGCCGCCGATAATCAAAATTGATTTTCCTTTGTCTCTTTCGGCCGTAATTCTAATTCTGTCAAACAAAATTTCCCAGGCAGTCAAAGCTGTTAACGGAATCGCCGCTGCTTCTTCCACGCTTAATGTTTTTGGCTTTTTACCCACAATTTTTTCATCAATAATCTGGTATTCAGCATTACTTCCTTGTTTGGTAAGATCTCCGGCATAATAAACCGAATCACCAACTTCAAACAAAGTAACATCCTGCCCCACTGCCTGTACAATTCCTGCCGCATCCCAGCCAATAATTTTTGGAGTTTCCAGAACAGTATTTTGCGCGCCGCTCTGACGAATTTTAAAATCAACCGGATTTACAGAAATCGCATCAATTTTTACCAGTAAATCGTTTGGTCCGGGTACAGGTTTTACAGCTTCAAATGCTATAAAACTTTCCTCGTTTTCTATGGGTAATGAGGTCTTAAATCCTATCGCTTTCATATATTATTATGTTTTATTGGTGTTTTATAATAACAAAGATACGTGCAGTTCAAAATATATGAATGGTATAATTCTGTGCTAAATTTGTATAAATCGTGCAGGCCGATTTTCTGTAAAAGATTTTTATATAAAGCATTTGCTTCCGGTTTAAAAATCTTCAATCTGCCAGAGAACTATATTTAAAGTAAATTTGTAATAAAAACGGCAGCATGATTATCAGAAAAGCAGAAAAATCAGATTCAGAATACATTGCACCTATATTATTACTGGCAATGGAAGACATTATATATAAGTTTATTAAAAAGAATGATCACGCTTCCGCGAAAGAATTCCTGCAGTACTTTACAGGAAGTGAAAACAATCAGTATTCCTATCAGAATTGTCTGGTGGCCGAGGAAGCCGATATAATCATTGGCGCGGTCAATATATATAAAGGTGCAGATATTGAAAGACTGAGAAAACCGGTAATTGATTATGTCCGGAAATATTTCAATCCTGAATTTGATCCTGAATTGGAAACCCGGGAAGGCGAATTTTATATTGATGCACTGGGCGTAAACCCGGCTTATCAGGGAAAAGGAATTGGATCCCAAATACTGCAATATTTAATTCAGGAATATGTTTTAAAAAACCATGAAACACTGGGTTTATTGGTTGAAGAAGACAATCCGTCAGCAAAAAAACTTTATTTAAAACTCGGATTCCGGGTTGTCGGCGAGAAAACTTTAGTTGGAAAAAGACTGGAACATCTGCAGATCAATCATACTTCTTAAAAAGACCTTTTCTGCTATTTTATGCATTTTATCGGTTATTTTAAACAATTTGACGAGCATTATGTCGTTATTAAAAGAAAAAAGATGATTTTTTTCTGTTGCAAAAACAAAGAAATCGTCTGAATAATATTGAATAAAATTCCCCCTTTAGAATGAAAAACATAACCCTATTAGAAGCAGGATTAATTTTAAGAATTGTTTTAGCCATCACCATGCTTTCGGCAGTTGCCGATCGTTTCGGAATTTGGGGAGCGCCCGGCTCAAATGGTGTCGCGTGGGAAACTTGGGAGAACTTTGTCCTTTATACCCAAACACTAAATCCGTACGCCAATAAAGCCACCGCAGAGGTTTTGGGCGGCATAGCCACTTTCTTAGAAGTGGTTTTAAGCTTGCTTTTGCTCTTTGGTTTCAAAACCAGAATTGCAGCCTTAGGAACTGCACTTTTATTATTTTTCTTCGGTTTTGCGATGGCAGTTTCTGTTTCTGTAAAAGCACCTTTCGATTATTCGGTGTGGACCAGTGCCGCAGCAGCATTGCTTCTGGCTAATATTGGCAAATCCTCTTATGCCGTTGATAATAGAATTTAAGTTTTTAAGTTCTTGCTTAGATTATTTACATAGCTTTAAAGTCCATTGTGATAAAACTTGCGACTTTAATTTTTAGCATTTATGATCAATAGATCAACACTATACTATAAAGCTCAAAAATCAAACTATAAGCTAGGGACTAAAAAATATAGACAGGACTAAAGTCTAAGAACTTAAGACCAAGTACTAAAAAACTAATTTTTAAGCTATATTTAAGTTCCTAAACAGATATGTATTCGTAAATTAGCAAATACAAAAACATATCTTAATGACAATACTTACATTTACCCTGATTATGATTCTTGGCGCTTTTTTGGCGGGATTTATTGGTTCATTATCAGGTCTTGGCGGGGGAATTATTATTATTCCGCTTTTGACTATTATCCTTGGTGTTGATATTCATTATGCAATTGGAGCCGCTTTGGTTTCTGTAATTGCAACTTCCTCAGGCTCTGCAGCCGCTTATGTAAAGGAGGGAATCACTAATATGAGAATGGGAATTTTTCTCGAAATCGCAACTACAATCGGAGCTGTTTGCGGAGCATTGCTCTCTACTATTGCCCCAACTTCCTTTATTGCCGTTTTATTTGGTATGACACTGATTTTTTCGGCTATTAATTCACTTCGTAAAAAAGAAGAACATATTGTTTTAGAATCAAGTCCGTTAGCTAAAAAACTAAAACTGGAAGGAACTTATCCCACTCACGATGGCCAGACTGTACACTACGGAACCAAGAATGTAATAGGCGGTTTCAGTATGATGGGCGTTGCGGGTATGATGTCCGGACTGCTCGGAATTGGTTCAGGAGCATTTAAAGTGATTGCAATGGACAATATTATGAGGGTTCCGTTTAAGGTTTCTACGACTACCAGCAATTTTATGATGGGAGTTACCGCAATGGCCAGTTCTGTTATCTACATCCAAAAAGGTTATATCGAACCGGGTATTTGTATGCCGGTTGTAATTGGTGTTTTATTTGGAGCAATGGCCGGAGCCAAAATTTTAGTAAAAACAAATCCGAAGAAATTAAGAATCTTTTTTGCCTGCCTGATTTTTGTTCTGGCGGTAAATATGATTTATAACGGACTAAATGGAAAAATCTAATATGGTACAGGAAGAAAAATTTGGAGAAAAAGATTTTCAGACCATCATAGGAAACTTATTACGCTATGGCGTGTGGATTTCGCTATCAGTAGCTTTTATTGGTGGAATCGTTTATTTACTGCACAACGGAAATCAGATTGAAAATTATGCTGTTTTTAAAGAAAACGATCGAAATATATTCGAAGTAATTGCTGCTATATACAACGGCGCAATTCAGGGAAATGGCGAATCGATAATTTTCACAGGAATTATTTTCTTGTTTTTAACCCCGGTTTTAAGGGTTATTCTGTCGCTTTTTTCATTTTTACTGGAAAAAGATTATCTCTATGTTGGAATTACATTAATTGTTATTTCGATTATTATAATTAGTATTTCATTTGGATTCTCACATTAATAATTGCTGTACTCTATAAGATGTAAGCGTTAGATTTTCTAAGTGCTAACCGCTTATAGCCTAAAGCTTAAAGTATAAAAAAATGGAAATAGGAATAGACAGCTTTGCTTCGGCAATGTACGGCGATAACAACACTCTAGGCAGTGTTGATGCCATGGAGCAGCTTTTGCAAAGAATTGAATTTGCAGATCAGGTTGGTCTTGATGTTTTCGGAATTGGAGAACATCATAAAAAAGAATTTCTGGACTCTGCAACTGCTGTCATTTTGAGTGCAGCGGCGGCAAGAACAAAAAACATACGACTGGCAAGTGCCGTTTCGGTGTTGAGTGCGGCAGATCCGGTTCGTGTCTATCAGAGTTTTGCAACTTTAGATCTGATTTCTAAAGGCAGGGCCGAAATTGTTGCAGGACGCGGTTCTGCTATCGAAGCTTATCCCCTCTTTGGCTATGATCTAAGAGATTACGATGCGCTTTTCAGCGAAAAGCTGGATTTGCTTCTGCAGATTCGCGATAATGAATTTATTACCTGGCAGGGCAAATTTCGACCGGCTTTAGACAATCAGCCTGTTTATCCGAGAGCAGTTCAGGAAAAATTACCTATCTGGCTCGGTGTTGGCGGAACTCCGGAATCCTTTATCAGAGCCGGAAAGCTGGGATTACCATTAATGGTTGCCATTATTGGCGGACAAACGCATCGTTTTAAACCTTTAATTGATTTATACAGAAAAGCAGGTGAAGCATCGGGATTTTCGCCTGACAAATTAAAAGTCGGAATTCACTCTCCGGGTTACATCGGAACTTCAACAGAAAGCGCCATTGCCGATTACTATCCCGGTTATGCAGAATTATGGACAAAATTAGGCCTCGAACGAGGATGGCCACCTGTAACAAAAGACAAATTTGATGGTTTAATTGATGATTTGGGAGTTCTGATCGTTGGAAGTCCGGAACGTACTGCCGAAAAGATTTTGCTTCACAGCGAAGCGCTTGGCGGAATCGATCGTTTTACATTTCAAATGGACAATGCCGGATTGACACATTCTCAGTTAATGAATGCCATTGAATTGATCGGAACAAAATTGATTCCGTTGATTAGGAAAGAATAGTAAATAAGGTTCTAAGAGACTAAGATGCTAAGATACTAAGATGCTAAGATGCTATCCCGAAACTTAGAAACTTAGAAGCTTAGAACCTCAGAAGCTAAAAAAAAAGCATCTGAATTAACAGATGCTTTTTTGAGATTTGTAATTTTTCAACGAAAACAAATCCTAGAATTTATAGGTTACGCCCACTCTGAAGTTTGTTCCCGGTTCTGCCTGCCAGTAGTAAGCATTTAAGAAGGAATAATAAGAGCCGCTGTACAAGTATTTGTTTAAAATATTAAACACGTTTGCCGTAACTTTTACTTTTCCCGTTTCATAAGATAAACCTCCGTCCAATTTAAAATAAGAAGGTAATTTTTGAAGACCTTCGCTCCACGTATCAGTCTGGCGGCCGTCAAGGAATGTTCCTCCTATCGAAGCTCCAAGTCCTTTTACTTTACCGGATTGAACCGTGTAATTCAGCCATGCATTTGCTGTATGTTTTGCATATCCCGGAACAATATCTCCTACTTTAATAGAAGAGGTTAAATTAGATTCTGTTACTATAGATTCCGTAAAAGCATAATTTGCAATCAAGTTAAGACCGTCCAATATTTTTCCTCTCAAATCAAATTCTACTCCCTGCGCTCTTTTTTCTCCCAATACAATTTTTGTTGGGTTTTGAGGAGTACTTAATGGATCTGCTGTTAATTCGTTCTTCTTTATAATATTATAAGCTGATAAAGTAGTATTCCACGAACCATCAAACCAGTCTTTTTTAATACCAAACTCAACGTTATTACCCGTTAATGGCTTTAATTCACCATCACGTACAACTCCCGACTGAGGAGTAAAAGCCTGATCATACAATCCGTAAACCGCTAAATCTTCAGTAATAGAATAACTCAATCCTGCACGAGGTGTTATATGACTATCTTCAACCGGATCAACCTCATAACTGCTGGTCTGGCTAATCCATGTATATCTTGCCGCAAGTGTTACTCTTAGTTTGTTCTGAAAAAAACCAAGTTCATCCTGAATGTAACCAGCTGCATACTCCGTTCCGTAAAGTCCGCCGGCTCTCTGGCTCAATGGTGTTGTATGATCAAATTGAGGGAAACCATTTGAAGGAGTTCCATAATTTGGATTAAAAACATTAAAAGGATTGTCAGCAGTATCCAAATCATGAGCTTGTCCCCAATCTGCAGCATAATCTTTACTTCCTAAATCTATTCCACCCAGCACTTTATGACTTACTGATCCCGTATTAAATTTTCCGTTTACAAAGATCTGCCCTAAAAACATATTACTGTCTGCATCCCAGATACCAACGTTTCTAATAATATTTCCTGCACCAAGAGTATTATCCGCTGATCCAACTAAACTTGGCCAGGAACTATAACCTTGTTGAATATATTTAAAATAAGAAGTTTGCGCTGTCAGTTTCCAGTTGTCATCAAACTTATGCTCAAATTGCAAATAACCGCTATGATCCTGAATATTAGTATCTGGCAATCCCGGAGCCGTCATTGTAAAATCACGTGGCAAAGTAGCGTAGCCGCCGGCTTCAGGTCCAAAAACATAATAAGAACCCACTTCTGTCATATTTGCATATTGAAAATTATATTCAAACGTTAATTTCGTTTTATCATCAAATTGATAGGAGATTACAGGCGCGATTACATAACGGTCATTATGCTCAAACGGACGGAGCGAACCTTTCTTTTGCGCTGCTCCGTTAAAACGATATAATAATTTTCCTTTTTTATCTAATTTTCCGTCAAGATCCACACTCACTCTGTAAAAATCATAACTTCCGCCCAAAACACTCACCTCGCCTTTTGTAACTCCGGTTGGTTTTTTCGTCACCACATTATATAGTCCGCTTGGATCGCCGCTTGAAAGCATAAATCCGGCTGGTCCTTTCACAAATTCGATGTGGTCCACAAAACTCATATCCTCTGTTAAAGGTCCCCAGAAAGACGAAACTACATTAAATCCGTTTCTAAAAGCCTGAATTTGAGATCCTCTCATGGTGATATTAGTATACAAATCTCCCCAGTGTTCCAGACGTACAGCACCACTCACATTACGAATTACACCGTCGCTCATACTGGTAATCTGCTGGTCTTTTAAAGTCTGGGCACTTACGATCTGAATATTTTGTGGAATTTCTAAAACCGGCGTCTGCAGTCGCAATGACATGGAAGGCTTATCTTGTTTGTACTTATTTTTAGTGATGACAACTTCCTGAAGATCTTCCTGACTTTCATTAAGCGAAAAGTTCTTCGTTGTAGTCTGTTTTGCATTTACAACAATATTATCTTCAATCGGAGCAATACCAACAGCGCGAACTATAATTGTATAATTTCCGGGTTTAACTCTGGTAATTTCATATTGTCCGGAAACTGTGGTCACATCAGCATATTTTGTTCCTTTAAGTGTTACAGAAATATTTTCTGCTGCAGTGTTTCCGCTTAGCGAAATCTTTCCGGCTACTTTTCCAAAATCCTGTGCCATTAGATGTAAAGAACACATCAGAAAAACAAAAAAGTAAATTCTTTGGTTAAAAATTATTTTCATTAGGGTTTGATTTTAAATTGTTGCGCAAAAGTAAATTCAAATATTCGCTTTTCCAAATTATTTTTATTCATTCTAAATAAATCTAACAATTTATACTGTTTTAAAAAGAAAATAATTAAGGACTACTGAATTTAGGAGATTTATTTATAATTGTTAATCTGGATTAAGCCGATTACCGAATTCTATTTTTATCTTTATACTTCCAAATTCCTAAACTAATTACTAAATAATTCCCTGATATGAAATCAAATACTATTAGAAAAGTAGCAATTGTAGGTTATAATAGAATTCCGTTTGCGCGTGCCAATACAGCTTATGCGAATGTGGGAAATCAGGAAATGATGACCGCAGCACTAAACGGTCTAATTGATAAATATAATCTGGAGGGAAAATTATTAGGTGAAGTTGCCGGAGGTGCGGTTATCAAACACACCTACGACAACAATTTAATGCGTGAATGTGTCATGAAAACCAGTCTCGATCCTGCCACTCCTGCCTGCGACCTGCAGCAGGCCTGCGATACCGGTATTGAGAGTGCCATTTATATTGCCAACAAAATTGCCCTTGGACAAATAGAATCTGGAATTGCCGGCGGTGTAGATTCGATCAGCGATATGCCGATTGCAGTGAGTGAGAAATTGCGAAAAATTTTATTAGAAGCCAGACAAGCTAAAACTCTGGGCAGCAAAATCAAGACGTTTCTAAAACTGAGACCGAAGGATCTTAGTCCGTTGGTGCCGAAGAATGAGGAATCTCAAACCGGACTTTCCATGGGCGGCCACACTGAGATTACAGCCAAATATTATAAAATTTCAAGAGAAGAACAAGATCAGTTTGCATTGAGAAGTCATTTGAATATGGCAAAAGCTTATGATGAAGGTTTTTTTAATGATATGATTACGCCTTTTAATGGCTTGGAAAAAGACAATAATCTAAGACGCGACAGTACAATTGAAAAATTAGCAAGTCTTAAACCTGCGTTTGATAAAGTAAACGGAACTTTAACTGCCGGAAATTCTACACCACTTACTGATGGTGCTTCGTGTATTCTTCTGGCCAGCGAAGAATGGGCCAAAGAACAGGGTCTTCCTGTATTGGCTTATATTGCTTTTGCCGAAATTGCCGCGATTGAGTATGTTAAAAACCAGCAAAATCTTTTATTAGCACCCTTATTTGCTGCTTCGCGTATGCTCGAAAAAGCAGAACTGACCCTGCAGGATTTTGATTATTATGAAATTCATGAAGCTTTTGCCGCGCAGACTTTAGCAACATTAAAAATTTGGGAAAGTCCGGAACTAAGTGCCGAAATTGGTTTAAAGAAAACATTGGGTGGCATCGACCCCGAAAAATTAAATGTGAAAGGAAGCAGTCTGGCCGCAGCACATCCGTTTGCTGCAACCGGAGGAAGAATTATTGGGGTTATGGCAAAATTATTAAATGAAAAAGGTTCAGGAAGAGGTTTTATTTCCATTTGTGCCGCCGGCGGACAAGGTGTAACTATGATTATAGAGAAATAGCTTTTCTTAAAAGGTACAAAGGTGCAGAGGTTTTACAGGTTTACAGGTTTACAGGTTCACCGCTTTATACCTTATTATCGCTGTACGCTAAAATGTTATAATAATCAGACAACATAAATATTTATTCTGCTGAAATATTTAGTTGCTTAACAGATGTTGAAATTAAGCTGAATTATTAAAAAACACTCAAATCCTCAATCTTTTAAACAAAATATAAATTCTTGTTCCTGCATTCTAAATAAGATTTCTATATTTGCAACATTGTTGCGTTTTTTTACCACTAGAAAACCAACATGTTTAAGAATGAAAAAGAAAATTATTATTGTCAATTTCCTAATGTCTCTTATAGTATTGTCTGCAATGCTGTTTCAGACTATTCATTCTTACGAGCATGTTTTTAAGCAGTTAACCGAGAAACCCTGCAAACATCATACTAGTGCAAATCAACACGAGATAACCCACAGTCATTCTGTTGATACAAAATGCCCAATTTGTCATTTTACTTTCAGCACTTATATTCCGAACGTTTATCAATCTGTAACTCTTCAAAAAATACAGACTGAAATAAAAACTTATTTTGTTTATACAAAATCTGTTTCTACATTCTTCAAAGGCAGTTTGTTTGCTTTAAGAGCACCTCCTGCCCTGCTTTAATTCTTAGTATTCCGCGCTATTTCTAAAAAAGAAATCTTATAGTAAGATTGCGCTTTCGCGGATACTTCTCGTAGATCAATTCATTTATAATAGTAGAATTCGTGAGCTTAACAGTGCGGACTCTATCATTTTTTTTTACCTCAATCAAAACAATACAATTATGCTTACAGCTGAAAACCTCACCAAAAAATATGGTGATTACACTGCTTTGAACGCTCTAAATTTAACGATTAAAGAAGGCGAAATTTTTGCGCTTTTAGGGCAAAACGGAGCTGGAAAAACAACAACAATCAACTTATTCCTTGGTTTTATTGCCCCTACAGAAGGTGGTTTAACTATAAATAATATTCCTGTTTCTTTAAATGCTGTGACCACCAAAGAATTTGTGGCTTATATTCCGGAAACTGTAATGCTGTACCCAAATCTCACCGGTTTAGAAAATCTTAAGTTCTTTTCGTCACTTGCAGGTTTTCAATATTCAAAAGGAGAATTAACCTATTTTCTGAATAAGGCCGGACTTCAGGTTAAAGCTCACGATCAAAATCTGGGAGGTTATTCTAAAGGAATGCGTCAGAAGGTTGGAATCGCTATTGCTATTGCAAAAAAAGCAAAAGTGCTTTTACTAGACGAACCTACAAGTGGCTTGGATCCTAAGGCATCCAACGAATTTTCGCAGATTTTAAAAGAACTTTCGGCCGACGGGACGGCAATATTAATGGCAACACATGATATTTTCCGAGCCCGGGAAGTGGCATCACACATCGGAATTATGAAGCAGGGAAATCTGGTTACCGTTATCGAAGCTTCAAAAATTTCGGCAAATGAGCTCGAAGATCTCTATTTACAAACCGTTTAAAAGGAAACTGAGCTTTCCAATTTCATACAAATGAAACATTTTTTTGCCTTACTATTTTTAGTAAGCAGTATATTCCTGCACGCACAAAATGCCGGAAAAGTGCGGGACAGTATCGCTACAGATTCTTTGAACGAGAAGCGTAACGAACTCCAGACGGTTGAAATTGTAGGTCGCGCTACCAAAAAATACAACAGCGATTATTCGTTTTCGGCTACTAAAATTGCAGCTTTAAACAAAGATATTCCGCAGTCTATTTCATCGATTACCAAAGAATTAATTGCAGATAAAGGCGCCATTTACCTTGCCGATGCCGTGAAAATGGCCAGCGGAGTAATTCCGGCCAGTTATTACAATCAATATACTATTCGGGGAATCTCACAAAACGAAGAGGGTCAGATAATTAACGGAATGCGAACACGTCAGTATTATTTTTTACAGCCTTTAACGAGCAATATTGAGCGTGTCGAAGTCATAAAAGGACCATCGAGCGCCACTTTTTCGTCTGTAGATCCGGGCGGAAGCATCAATATGGTTACCAAAAAACCTTTGGCCACAGATCGAAAAGAAGTCAGTTTCACGGTTGGAAGTTTCAGTACTTTACGCGGAACTTTAGATTTTACAGGTCCATTAAACGAGTCTAAAACCCTTTTGTACCGTGTAAACGGCGCGTATCAGGAAGCAAAATCGTTTCGTGATTTAGTTCATAATAAATCGTTTTTGTTCTCGCCTTCTTTCAGTTATATACCGAATGAAAAAACGGCTTTTAATACTGAATTAATAATTAGCGACATGACGGGAGTGCTCGATCGCGGACAGCCAATTTTTGGAGCAACAGCAGGTGTTACGAATTTAAATAAAACACCGATCAGCTTAAATTTAGGAGCTTCGGGAGATTATTTTAAATCGAAAGAAATGATTTTAACGACTAATTTTTCGCATAAATTCAGTTCAAAAATCGGTTTTAATGCTTCTTATATGAAACAAACCTGGACAGAAGATCTTCAGGAACACCGCACTACCAATGCATTTGCTGTTGATATGAACAATGTGCCGGTTACCAGTCTGGCAATGATGCAATATGTTCAGCGTCAGCAATATTGGGATATTGATAATGCAACGGCATATTTTAATTTTGATTTTAAAACCGGACCTTTAAAACATAAACTTCTTACAGGTTACGATTTGAGCAGCTGGAATAAAAACAAAGGCGGCGGACAAAATGCAGCGCGAGGTTATCTCTTGAACGACGGAACAGTCGCTGGTTCGTTTGTACCTGCCAATGCTTCTAATTATCAGACCGTTACCATAAATGGAACTGTTTTACCAAAACCAAATGTCAATTTTTTCGATTTGAATAATCCTTCTTATGCGTTAAGAAATACCGAAGATTACGTTTTAAACCTACGCACAGTGCTGCCATCGGCACTTACGACAACAAATGCGATTTACATTCAGGATCAGATTCAGATTCAAAAATTTACCTTTTTACTGGGTTTAAGAAACGAATGGTTTGAAGATATTACAAATTATGAAACCAATAACGAATTGAAAGTAAAACAATCAGCTCTTTTACCTCGTATTGGCATCACTTACGCTGTAAATTCTTCGATAAATGTCTACACTACCTATCTTGAAGGTTACCAGCCTCAGTCGAACACTACGAGTTTAATGCCGCAGACGGGAAGTTTACCTGCGGGAAGTTTGTTTAAGCCTCTGGAAAGTGATTTGAAAGAAGCAGGTGTTAAAGCTACATTTTTAAATAATTCAATGAGTTTTAATGCAGCAATTTACGAAATCAATCAGCGCAATATTTTGATGAATGCCAATGATCCTGTAAATCCTGATTTACTGGTTACAAGAGGTTCCGAAAGAAGCCGTGGTTTTGAATGTGATCTGGCTGGCTACATCACACCGGACTGGCAGATTAACGCATCTTACAGTTATATCGACGCTGAAATCACAAACGACGCAAACGCATCGCTGATTGGTGCCCGAAAACAAAACACGCCAAAAAACAGTGCCAATCTCTGGACACGCTACAATTTTGCCACAGATTCTGAACTTACAGGCTTCGGTATTGGTTTGGGGATGCAGTATCAAAGCAGTAAAGTGCCGTGGTTTACAAGAGATTTTACATTGCCCCACTTTACAATTTTTGATGCAGCACTTTATTACAAACCAAACCACAACATGCAGATTGCTGTAAACGCAGGCAATTTATTAAATAAAACCTATTGGTTGGGCGCTCAGAATTATTTGAGGTTATTTCCCGGAAGTCCTAGAAATGCGAGCCTTACCGTAACTTATAAATTTTAATTTTATGAAATCATTACACGCAGAAATTTTAATCGCCAAACAGCTGCGGGATTCTGTTTTTAAAAATAAAGCCGTTTTTATTATTACACTTTTTATTGGTGTTTTACTTTTATATGCTGCCTTTTCAGGTTGGGAAAATTATACAGCACAAAACGAAACCAGCGAAAAACACCAGCATGAATCGCGCGAAGACTGGTTGAAAAACCCGGATAAGAATCCGCATAGAATGGCGCATTACGGGAATTTTGCATTTAGAAAAAGTACTTCGTTAAGTGTTTTCGAATTCGGAATGGAACCCTTTTTTGGAAACGCAATTTTCCTGGAAGCACACAAACAAAATACTGCCAACTTTTCTGAAGCCGGCTTTTCGAACAGTATGCTCCGTTTTGGTGAAATCAGTATTGCTATGGTTTTGCAGGTTTTGTTACCGCTTTTAATTTTCTTTTTAGGATTTAATGCGATTGCGTATGAACGTGAAAATGGTACTTTAAAAATACTTTTAACCCAGGGAATTAATTGGAAACAACTTCTCTTTGGTAAAATTCTAGGAATTGCCAGCGTTATTATGCTTTTGTTTATTCCCACTATTATTGTTTTGGTATTGCTTTGGCTTTTTCTGCAAAACTTTTCGGTGTCGGCAGACGAAGGACTAAAATTGCTTTTATTTATTTTCTTTCACTTTGTTTATCTGATTTTCTTCTGCACCATTGCGGTCTTAATTTCGGCAATAAGCAAAACTTCCAAAAACGCTTTGGTATCCCTTATCGGAATATGGCTTTTGTTCACCATTATTCTTCCAAGAACAACTCAGGCTTTGGGAGCATATATTTATGAAGCACCTTCTAAAATTAAATTTAACAGCGACATAGAAAAAGATATTCTCAAACAAGGCGACAGCCATAATCCTAATGATCCACATTATAAAGCAATAAAAGATTCTCTTTTAAGAGCTTATAAAGTCGATTCTGTACAAAAACTGCCGTTTAATTATTCCGGCTTTATTATGACTGAAGGAGAAAAAATCAGTTCCCGGATTTATAATGAACATTTAGCAGAACTTTTGAAAGTCTATAAAAAGCAAAACAGTTTTTCTAAAACGGTTTCTTTCTTTAATCCCTATATAGCGATGAAGAACCTGTCTATGGGACTTTCTAACACCGATTATGATTCGTATGTCGATTTTCAAAAGCAGGCGGAAGACTATCGTTATAAAATGGCGCAGAAGATGAATGCGCTTCAGATCAAATACATTAGTAATACAAAATCGGATAAACCCAAAATTATTGGTAAAGAACACTGGGCCGATGTCGAAGAATTTCATTACGAACCAAAAGGAATACTGACCGTGCTTAAAAACGAATTTATCTCGATTATCTCCATTGTTCTCTGGATTACGCTGCTTTTTATTCTCATCAAAATCGCAGCCAAAAAACTTAAAGCCATTTAATATGTTAGCATTATTATATAAAAATTTTATACGATCTAAAGGAACTAAGATAGGATTGATTTTCCTGCTCTGTATTGGTTTTATAAGCCTTTTGATCGGAAAACAGTTTCAGGAAAAACAACAGAATAACATCCAGGAAGCAGCAGTTTATCAAAAAGAGCATATTGCGAGAAATGCCGCCTTTCATAAAGACGAAATCGGACTTTTGCTGTATTACATCAAGTTTTCATTAGTCAATAAAACTTTGGCTATAAACAGCCTGGCAATTGGCCAGCGTGATGTAAACCCGTCGATTCAAAGTGTTACGATTCGCGGACTGGAAGCTCAGAAATACGATGCAGAACTCAACAATCCGAATAATCTGTTGTCCGGAAATATCGATTTTAGTTTTGTACTGATCTATCTTTTTCCGCTTTTAATCATCGCATTTTCATACAATATTATTTCAGAAGAAAAAGAAAGCGGAACCTGGAAAATCGTTGCCACACAAAGTCGGAACACCTTTATTTATATTCTAAAGCTGTTTTATATCCGAATTTTAAGCTTGCTTGTCCTGTTGTCTGTTCTATTGTTTGCCAGCGTTTTATTTTTAAACATTCCTCTGGATCAGTCGTTTTTTATCTTCTTTGGATTAGCGATTTTATATATCCTATTTTGGTTTGCCGTCTGCTTCTTTATTGTTTCTCTTCAAAAGCATTCGAATTTTAATGCTGTAATACTACTAACGATCTGGCTTTTCCTCATTATTATTTTGCCGGCTGCAATTAATACGTACATCGTGAACAAATATAAAGTTCCTGAAGCACTTGAAGTAACGTTAAAACAGCGAAACGCATATCACGAAAAGTGGGATATGGATAAGAAAGAAACAATGGAGAAATTCTACCAGCATTATCCGCAGTTTAGAAAATACAAATTGGATGAAAAAGCCGAATTTACCTGGCTTTGGTATTATGCCATGCAGCAAATGGGAGACGACGAATCGGCGGTGCAGTCGCGCGAACTGGAATCGAAACTGGAACAGCGAAACCAGGCCAGCCAAACCATTGCGATGTTTATCCCGACGCTTCACACGCAGATTCAGCTGAATGAAACGGCAAAGTCAGATCTTGGAAATCAGCTTTTATTTTTGAAAGAAACCAAGCTTTTCCACGAAAAAATGAGATTGTACTTCTATCCAAAAATCTTTGAAGAAGCACCTGTAACTCAGGAAAACTGGGGGAAATTTAAAGTAGAGACTTTTACAGATTCAACTGAAACCGGCTTTTTAAAGGCTTTTTTACCGTTGTTGCTTTTCAATTTATTGTTGATTGGTTTTGGATGGAGGAATTTTAGCCGAAAAGCTATTTAACCGCAAAAAACATAAGGTTTTTTCGGGAAGTCCGCAAAGCTATATCAATAAGCATTGCGGACTTTCCGTTTTAAACCAGTTTAAAAAAAAATTGCGTGCTTTGCGGTTAAGTCAAAAAGCATTAGTATTTTTAACTAAGTTTTAAAAACATGAAAAAAATTCTGATTGCCGGTTTACTTCTTATTATTGCCTTTTACCTTGTTAAACAATTCGTTTATAATCCATACAAATGGAAAAAAGACATCAAGACTCCCGAACATAAATTGCAGTTGGGAAGTTTTATTTTTAGCAAACAAAGAGGTTCAAACGGAAGTCAGAGTATGCAGAATTATTATTTTGTCTTTAAAGTAACAGCAATCAGCAACGACTATGTTCGTCTTTCTGTAGTTCGCAGATTATCCAAAAAAAACAAACTGACCTCTTCTGATTTTTCTACCTCCAAAGAAGATTATAAAACCTTAAAGCAAACCGTTAAGGAAATTACCATTACTCCTATTACTACTGAAGATCTGTATAAAGAAGGAGCCACTTTTACTATTAATGACTATTTACTGCAAAAATATCCCGCCCTACAAGATTCACGTTATTATTATGAAATAACCAATATCCCTTTAGATTCGCAACAATATTTCGATATGATTTATTCTAAAAAAGAAATCTTAAACAACGGAAAGCTGGTTCGCTATGTTCTGAATAACAGCACAACACCTGAATTGGCAAAAAGATTATCTGAAGATATTGATTTGATTATTAATTAATTGCAAAAAAAAATAACGAAGAGTTCCGCAAGTTTTCACGGGTTTAAACTTTAGGAACAGTTTTTTTTTATATCCACTTGTCTAGTGAAGTTCCGACTTGCGAAATGCCAAGAAAGAAAATACCTTTATTAAAATTGTATATTTTTTTAGTACTCAATATCATTTACCTATACTTTCATTGAAGTAAAAGATAAAAATAAGCCACTATCACAATGGTATTTCTTAAATTTGATTAGAACGAAATTATCCTTCAATAATTAAAGAAAACAGAGCACCATGAAAATAGACCAAATTCAAATCAGTACGAGAGATATACAGCGAACGAAATCATTTTACCAGGAAGTTTTAGGCTTGTTTATTTTAGAAAATGACAAAAATTCGGTTACGATTCAGGCAGGGACTTCCATATTAAAATTTGTTGAGGATCCGCAATTCAATTCTATTTATCATTTTGCTTTTAATATTCCGGAAAATCAGCTTGGTGAAGCGATGGAATGGTGCAAAAACAAGATTGATTTAATTTTAATTGAGGACAAATATATTATTACGCATTTTGAAAACTGGAATGCACACGCCGTTTATTTTTATGATAATAATGGGAATTTATTAGAGTTCATTGCCCGACATGACCTTAATATTGATTATGTTGGAGAATTTTCTCCGGCTTCTATCTTAAATATCAGCGAAATCGGAATTGTAACGGAGAATCCATTAGAACTGGGAGATCAATTAATTGCTGACCATGGTTTGCATTATTTTTCTAAAAATGATAATAATGAAAATTTTTCTGCCATTGGAGATGATCACGGTTTATTAATTATGGTAAAAGCGGGCAGAAACTGGTATCCCACTCAGACTCCTTGTGAAAGCAACCGGACTGAAGTTTCTTTGGAAAATGATGAAAGGATAATTGAGTTAAAGTTTTAAATTCATAAAAAAAAGCCGAATGAATTTCCTCCAGCATTCGAGGCGGAAAAAAAATCGCATAGAAAGGCTTTAGCCAAACTTAATTATTAGGCTAAAGCCATTTAGAATTCATAAAAAACCTTTAGCTAAAGCTGGAGATAATTGATTTTTTCTGCTGGAGCGTGCGCCGCGATACAAGATTTTTTATCATGAAAATTCGTGATTAAAACCGCATCTTCTGAATGCGAACGGCATTCAAAATTGCTAATAAAGCCACTCCGACATCTGCAAAAACCGCTTCCCACATGGTTGCCAGTCCGCCTGCGCCGAGAATAAGAACAAAAGCTTTAACAAAAAAAGCCAATGTGATATTCTGCCAGACAATCTTTTTGGTTTGCTTCCCGATGTTTATTGCCATTGCAATTTTGACTGGCTTATCATCCTGAATCACGACGTCGGCGGTTTCTATTGCTGCATCGCTTCCTAAACCTCCCATTGCGATTCCCACTGTGCTTAACGCGATTACAGGCGCATCATTAACTCCGTCACCCACAAATGCCACCGTTTGATTACCGGCTTTTATTTCGTTTATTTTATTGACTTTATCTTCCGGTAGCAAATCACCAAAAGCATTCGTAATTCCTATTTTTTGTGCCACAAACTGAACCACATTATTTTTATCGCCGCTTAACATTGTGAGCTTTACACCAAGAGTTTTTAGCCTCGAAACCGTTTCCGCCGCATCTTCTTTAATTTCATCGGAAATAGTCAGATAGCCTGCGAATTTACCGTCAAAAGCAATTGCAATTGTAGTGTAAACTATTGAAGAGAGATTAGCATCGTACTGAATTCCAAACTTATCCAGAAGCTTAAAATTCCCTACCAGAAGTTCTTTTCCGTTATAGGTCGCTTTTAAGCCATGTCCGGCAATTTCTTCTGTATTTTTCAATTCTACAGCCGAATCGACTAGTCCGACATAATTATGAATTGCTGTGGAGACTGGATGTGTACTTCTGCTTTCTAAAGAATTTACCAGTTTAAGGATTTCTTCTTTATTAAAGTCTGGCTTTATAACGACTTCCTGTACTTTAAATACACCTTCTGTCATAGTTCCGGTTTTATCCACCACCACATTCTGAATTGTAGCTATGCTGTCCAGAAAATTACTTCCTTTAAAGAGAATTCCGTTTTTGCTTGCCGCACCGATTCCGCCAAAGTAACCCAGTGGAATACTGATAACTAAGGCACAAGGACACGAAATTACCAGAAAAACCAACGCTCTGTACAACCAGACGTTAAAAACATAGGGGTTGACAAAAAGCATCGGAACCAAACAAATTCCAATGGCCAGAAAAACTACAATGGGCGTATATATTTTCGCAAACTTTCTAATAAACAATTCTGCAGGCGCTTTTTTAGTTGTCGCATTCTGCACCATTTCCAGAATTTTAGACAACTTGCTGTCGTTGTAGCCAGTAGTAACCTTTACTTCTGCAACAGTATTTCCGTTAATCATTCCGGCAAGTACGGTCTCCCCTTTCTTTTTGGTATCAGGTTTACTTTCTCCTGTCAGCGCTGCTGTATTAAAAGAAGCAGAATCAGATAGTAATTGCCCGTCCAAACCTAGTTTTTCACCTGCTTTAAGCTGAATTATTTGTCCGACAAGAACATCTTTGGCTTTTACTTTTACACCAGTATTATTTTCCAGAACAGTAACTTCATCCGGACGCTGATCCAGTAAACTTTTGATACTTGATTTTGCCCTGCTGACCGCCATTCCCTGAAAAGTTTCTCCTATTGTATAAAACAGCATTACCGCCACACCTTCGGGATATTCGCCAATCGCAAATGCACCAATTGTTGCAATACACATTAGTAAAAATTCCGAAAAAACATCTCCTTTCATCATGCTTTCATAAGCTTCTTTCAAAACCGGAATTCCAACCGGCAGATACGCAATCGCATACCATCCCATTCTCACAAATCCGGTGAACCATTCTTGCGGAAAATAATGGTCAATTGCTATTCCAATTATCAGTAAAACAAATGAAATAATCGAAGGCAGAAATAGTTGGAATAAACTTCCCTCGACATTATGTTCATGATCGTGACCTTCGTGATCATGTCCGTCATGATCTGAATGTTCAGGTTCATCATGCGAACAGCAGGAGGGTTTAGCTTTATTTTTTGTGTTTTTTATATCCTTATCTTGATGTATCATTGTTGAAGTTTCATGTTTTATGTTTCCAGGTTTCCAGTTCAAACTTGGGTTTTAATAGTGTTATAAATTTAATCAATTTGAGCTAATTTTGCTTGAGCAAAAGCTTTTTTAATCTCGCAAAGTCGCAAAGACACAAAGTTTCTGCCCCAGATTACCAAGATCAAAGAATTAAAAAATTTGCTTAAATCTGCAAAATCTGCCTCAATCAAAACTTAGTACCTTAGCAACTTAAAACCGCAGAAACTTTAAAAAAATCAATGCTCGTGTTCTCCCCCGCCCTTCATTGCAGAAAGCAAATAAAAAGCACCTTTTGTCACAATTTTAGCATTTGACGGAGGTTCACTCACAAACTTTATTTCTGTAAAACCTAAATCTGTCGTTCCCGGAATCACTTCTGTCGCCCGAAAGTAGATTTCCTTTTCATGCGACTTTGTTTTTTCTTCTGTTCTATGTTCGTGTTTTTCTTCTACTTCTTCAGATTGTACGAATACAAAATATTTATCGGCATTGCGAACAACAGCATCTTTGGGCAATGCGGGAACTGTCGCATTGGTAATATTGATATTGGCCGAAACATACATTCCCGGAATCAAACCTTTCGCGTCGGCTGGTTCGATTTTAGCATGAACCGCAACTGTTTTACTTTCGTTAGAAAAAGATTTATTGATTCCGAAAATTTTTCCTTTAATGGATTTATTGGACTGATTGGTCAATACAAAATCAATGACCTGACCAATTGAAATAGAACCCAGATCTTTTTCATACACATTGAGATCCAGATGCATTTGTGAATTGTCTACGACTTCAAAAAGTGAAATTCCGGTATTTGCAAAAGCACCTTTGGCAATATTAATTTTCCCCACGTAACCATTTATTGGAGAAACTATAGGCACCAAAGTTGAGCTTCCGTTTGTGCTCACATGTAAGGCTTCTAATTTATTTTTAGCCGCCTTGGCACGTACTTTTTCAGTGGCTAATTTAGATTTGACTTCCTGAAATATTTTCCTCGGATTTACATTTTCTTCACTTAATGTTTTCTGGCGATTGTATTCTAATTGAAGATATTCGATATTCGCTACAGCGGAATGATATCCTTCCTGCATCTCAATGACTTCCAGATTTTGAATGGTTGCTAAAACTTTGCCTTTATTGACATAAGTTCCTTCCAGCACATAAATATCTTTTATGGTTCCGCCAATCAGTGTAGAAACTTCTGCAGAATTCTGTGGAGGAACTGTGGTGTAACCATTTGCCTTGATGATTTTATTGAGATTTCGGTCCTCAATAAATCCCGTTTCAATGCCCACTGTTTTGTATTGAGAAGCGGTTAAGGTAACTTCTGTTGTTGATTTTTCTTCTTCGTGAGCTTCTTCCGTTTTCTTTTCATTACAACCTGTCAGGATAACCGCAAGGATCACATATACATAGCGAAAGGCATTCAAAAAAAATAAACTTTGCGTTTTTTGCGTAAACAACTTAGCTTTCTTTGCTGTTAAATAACTCAATATATTTTTCATTTCTTAATTGTTTTTGATGTTTGGAAATTGCAGTTCGATAGCACTTTGATTGTAACTGTGCGTAGCCTCTGCAAATTGCTTTTTAATATCAATAGCCTGATTTAAAAAACTAATGTAGGTCCAATAGCTCATATCGCCATTCTCATAACTTTTTTGGGCAGTTGCAATAATCTGATCCGCATACTGCAATCCTTCATTTTGATAATAGGCTAAATTACTTTGCTGTTTTTTGAAGTTGTTCTGCAGTTCTTCTCTTTGCAGTTTTAAAATCAATTTATTTTTGTCCAAAGCCAGTTGTGACTGCGAAATACCTATTTCTGCTGCTTTTGCTTTGGCTGTATTAACGCTGCCAAACAAAGGAATTTGTAATCCTGCTGTGAAACCCTGAAATAAGGATGCTGTATTTATCGTCTGCGCGAAATATCCCAACCCAACTTTTGGAGTTCTTGAAGCCTTAAAAGTTCCGGCTTCTTTTTCATAAACCGATATTTGCTGTTGGTAAAAAGCGGTCATTAAATTTTCTGCTTTAGAACTTTCCTGAGTGTCAATAAATGCAAACCGCAGGGCTGTATTTGTATCGGGAATAATATCTTCATTAGTCTGAATGAAAAACTGTAACTGTTTCTGGTAAATCGCCAGATCGTATTCCAATTGTACTCTCTGCGTTTCGATTTCTTTAACTTTAGCTTTGGCACTTATTACTTCTATATTCCCGCTTTCTCCGGTTTTAAAACGGAGCTCGGCATTTTTCAAAAATTTATTGTAAATCCCATTTAGTTCTGCATTAAGTTTCTGAATAGAAACGCCGTACAGATATTGATAATACGCCAATGTTACGGCCTTTTCTATTTCATATTCAGATAGCGCTTTTCGCTTTTCTGCCAGTTTTGCCAGTTCTTCCTGCCATTGTCGGTTTGCCTTGGTACTATTTCCTAACGGAAAAAACTGCTGTACCGAAACGTTATGGTCAAAATCGACACTGTTAAATTGCCCGCCCTGATATTGTACCTGCATGGCATCTGGCTGAAAAGCGGCTTTCTTAAGAACATTTTGTTTCTCTATCTCCTGATTGGCGATTTTTAAATCAATATTGTTGGATTTGGCAAGTTCTATTGCTTTTACAAGACTTACAGATTGTTGTGCAAATAGTACTGTTCCTGTTAACAAGAACGTGCTTAACCGGAGAGTTCGCAAGACTTTTTTCGCAAAGTTCGTTAAGGTGATTTTCTTCTGGATATATATTGAATTTCTCATTTTTTTCTTAAATTTTATTTCATGCAGATTGTACAGATTTAAGATGATTTTTACAGATTATTTTTTACTCTGCTTATGTTTTAATCTCTCGCAGATTTGGCAAATTGAGCAGATTTTTTTTCTTATAAATTATTTGCCGAATCTGTAGAATCTGAGAGAAAAAGTTTTCTGCATAAAACAATAATAATCTAATTATCAAATTTTCTCATTTACTAATTTTCCCCTTTACTAACTTTCTCGCGGTTAATTTTTTCCAGCATCAGATACAAAATCGGCAAAACAATCAAAGTCAATAATGTAGCAGAGATCAATCCGCCGATAACTACTGTAGCGAGAGGTTTCTGTACTTCTGCTCCACCGCTTGTGGATAAAGCCATCGGAAGAAAACCTAGAGATGCAACCGCCGCCGTCATTAAAACCGGACGTAATCTCGTTTTGGTTCCAATCATAATTCTTTGAAAGGCATCTGAAATTCCCTCCGATTTTAACTGATTGAAATACGAAATCAATACGATACCGTTAAGGACTGCAATTCCGAATAGTGCGATGAAACCGATTCCGGCAGAAATACTAAATGGCATTCCGCGTAAAGCGAGAGCAAAAATACCTCCGATTGCCGATAACGGAATCGCTGTGAAGATCAGGAAAGCCTGCTTTACACTTTTAAAAGTGAAATACAATAAAATCAGGATTAATCCCAAAGCGATTGGAAGTGCCACAGAAAGTCTTTTTGAAGCTTCGATCAGATTTTCAAATTGGCCTCCATACGTCACATAATAGCCCGCAGGAAGTTTAAAGTTTTTATCTAATTTCTTTTGAATTTCTTCAACAACACTTTTAATATCTCTTCCGCGTACATTTAAACCGACTGTAATTCTTCGTTTTCCGTCTTCGCGGATGACCTGCACCGGACCTTGCTCGTAATCTACTGAAGCAACCTGAGATAACGGCACTTGCTGACCGTTCGGAAGCGGTATAAATAAATTGCTGACATCGGTAATATCAGCCCGATTCTTTTCGTCCATTCTTACCACAACATCAAATCTTTTGCTTTCGTCGTAAATTTTTCCGGCACTTTCTCCGGCAAAAGACGAACGAATAATTTGGTTGATATCTGAAATATTCAATCCGTAAAGTGCAATTTTATCGTACTCGTATTTAACGGTTATTTGTGGTAAACCTGTTACTTTATCCGCTTTTAAATCTCCAATCCCTTCAATTCCTTTTATTTTCGAAATCAGTTCCAGAGCTTTTGCATCGAGAATTTCCAGGTCATCACCAAAAATTTTGATCGCAATATCAGATCGGCTTCCTGTCATTAATTCGTTAAAACGCATTTGGATGGGTTGTGAAATCTCGATATTGGCGCCGGGAATTATTTCCATTTCTTCCTTCATCGCGTTTGCCAGTTCTTCCCAGTTTCGGTACATACTTCTCCATTCTTTTTTGTCTTTTAGAACAATAATTAAATCACCGCTCTCAATTGGCATGGGATCAGTTGGAATTTCGCCACTTCCAATTTTCGTCACAATAGTTTTGATTTCGGGGAATTTTGCTTTGAGGATTTGTTCGAATTTGGTTGTAGTTTCGACCATCTGCGTAAGCGAACTTCCTGTCATAATGGTCGCATTGATGGCTAAATCTCCCTCTTCTATTGTGGGGATAAATTCGCCTCCCATATTCTGAAAAATAATAAACGCCAAAGCGAATAAAGCAATGGCAAAAGAAAGAATTGCCTTTTTAAATTCGAGCGCTTTTTTAAGCAAAGGCATATAATGATTTTCCAGCCACAACATCATTCGATCGCTGAAATTGGTTGGATGTTCTGTTTTTTTGGCTAACAACAACGCGCTCATCATGGGAATATAGGTCAATGAAAGAATAAAAGCACCAATTATGGCAAAACCAACAGTCATCGCCATTGGCTTAAACATTTTACCTTCGGTTCCGATCAATGCAAGAATTGGGAGATATACAATTAATATAATTATTTCGCCAAAAGCGGCACTATTCCTAATTTTTGATGCAGAATTGTATACTTCATCATCCATCTCATTCTGCGTCAATTCTCTTTTATTTTTTATTTTTTGAAGGTGATGCATAGTGGCTTCTACAATAATAACAGCGCCATCGACGATGATTCCAAAATCAACTGCCCCCAGACTCATGAGATTACCGCTCACGCCAAAAGCATTCATTAAAATCACAGCAAAGAGCATCGCCAGCGGAATGACAGAAGCGACAATTAGTCCTGCGCGCAAATTCCCCAGAAATAAAATCAATACAAAAATGACAATTAAAGCACCTTCCAGAAGATTTTTTGTTACTGTTGCAATCGAATTATCAACCAATTTGCTTCTATCAATAAAAGCCTCTGCCACAACTCCTTCGGGCAGGCTTTTATTAATCTGTTCCATTTTTTCGTGCACCCTTTTTACAACGGCACTGGAATTTTCGCCTTTAAGCATTAAAACCATTCCGGAAACAATTTCTCCTTTTCCGTCTTTTGTAGAAGCTCCGTAACGTAACGCTACGCCTTCGCGGACTTCTGCTACATTACGCACCAAAACCGGCGAACCGTTACGGTTTTTTACTACTACATTTTCTAAATCCCTGATGCCTTTTGCCATTCCGACACCGCGAATAAAATATGTATACTGATCTTTTTCAATATATGCGCCACCGGTATTTTGATTGTTTTTTGCTAAGGCATCAAAAATTTCTGTAATTGTGACACCTAAACTGTTCAGCATATTAGGATTTACTGCAATTTCATATTGTTTTAATTTTCCGCCCCAGGTACTTACATCGGCAATTCCCTTAATTCCCTGTAGCTGCGGAATGATAATCCAATCCTGAATGGTTCGCAATTCTACAGCACTGTACTTGTTTTCATAGCCTTTTTTGGCATACACATCATATTGGTAAATTTCGCCCAGACCCGTTGTAATTGGTGCTAATTCCGAGGAATCAACATAATCAGGAATGTTTTCTTCGGCTTGTTTTAAACGCTGAAAAATCTGCTCGCGTGCCCAGTATACATCAACATCATCGTCAAAAACAACGGTTACAACCGATAATCCGAAACGCGAAATACTTCGAAGCTCCAAAATATTTGGGACTGTTTTTACGGCCCTTTCCAGTGGATAGGTAATTAATTGTTCGACTTCCTGGCTCGCCAAAGTTGGTGCCGTGGTAATAATCTGAACCTGGTTATTGGTTACATCCGGCAAGGCATCGAGCGGCAAATTTTTAAGCGAATAGCTTCCCCACGCAATTAAAACGAGGGTAAATAATAGTATAACGAACTTATTCCTTATACTAAACTGAATGATTTTATCTAGCATTTGAATGATATAATGATATGAGAAATCAGGCAGATTGCTGCCTTATATAATGTTGCTATAAAACGCAACTCTCTAGACCGGAATTACCCGGCTATCATTATACGATTTGAGGCGGCTGCCAAATACTTCCGTAGAAATTGGAAATAAATATTGAACTATAATTCGGTTCTGCAATCGTAATTTGAGTATAAGCCATTGGAAATTCAAAAATTACAGCAGACTGATGACTTAAAACTTGTGCACCGCAACAATTGCAGGCACAAAATGGCGAACAAAGATCATTTTCCTTATCATGAGAATGATTGTTTTCTGAAGCAAACTGAGCCGTTTTATGCATAGCACTGTTTATCTCCATATCAGCACATGGCATGTTAGAAAGTGCCATTAGGTAAACTGATAATATGATTGCTATCCATTTCACTTTCGTAAAAATAATACTTTTTAGACGGATAAGTATTTAATACTATCAAAAAATCCAACTTCCTTTACGAAACTCTCTGATACTCTTGATCTTATTAAATTTATTTTTTCAATAATTTTAAAATGTTAAAGAAATTTAGTTAACTTTAACAAAAATAAACACATAATTAAAATTTAAAATCCTTTCTATATACCTGTAAAACACATAATAAGCCAAAATTCCGATAATACGTTAGTCATCTATTTTCTAAGCAGTTAAATTAATTTTAAAACTCTATAAAAAATGAAATGTAACAAACTAATATCAGCCTTTTTATTATTATGCAGTTTCTCCATATTTGGGCAAGTTTATACAGATAAAATTGTTGGGGAAAAAAATCAGGTCCTGAAGGACAGTTTAAAAGCAGAAGAATATCCATACGCTTTGCCCATTTGGGGTGAAAAAGTTGCTCAAAAGGGATATAAATTACCTTACTCTGCGGGGATTTCAGTAAATTATTTCTGGCAGGATTCTGAAATCATTATCAATAATCTACAGATTGGCTTTAATAATGGACCGCTTCACAACTTAGATGAAATCGTCAGATTTGACAAGAGTTCTGTCGAAGCAACTGCTATTAACATCCGGCCGGATGTATGGCTGCTGCCTTTTCTAAATGTATATGGAATACTCGGAAAAGTCAATTCTACTACTAAAATAAATGCAGGCATCTGGATTCCCGATGCCGATAACAACTGGTCTGAAGCAGCATCGTTTAAGACGCAGCAAAATTTTAACGGAACTACTTTTGGTCTGGGGATGACGCCCACTATCGGCATTGGCGGTGCGTGGCTTGCTCTGGATATGAATATGGCATGGACAGATATTGATGCTTTGGACAAACCGGCATTCTCTTTTATTTTTGGACCGCGATTGGGAAAAGCATTTAAATTTAAAAAACCGGATCAAAATATTGCCGTCTGGACCGGAGCTTTTCGTGTTCATATTTCCGGAGACACCAATGGTAATTTAGCATTGGGTGATGTACTTCCGCTGGAAGATGCACAGCAAAAGGTTGATGATGGTCTGGCTAAAGTGGCCGAAAATCAGATGAAAGTTGATGACTGGTGGAGCGGTCTTTCGCCTGTACAACAGCAAAACCCGGCGAATATTGCCAGACATAACACGGCAAACAGAGCTTTGGAAGGTGCAGGAACGTTCCTGACCAGCATGGATGGCGCCTTAAGTACCGCTGGATCATCTACAATACAATACTCGCTTCAAAAGGCACCAAAAGATATGTGGAATTTTATTATTGGATCGCAATTTCAATACAACAAACACATTATGTTTAGAGTTGAAGCCGGATTTCTGGGTAGCCGTACGCAGGTTTTAGGAGGTTTACAATATCGTTTTGGACTTTAATTCCCATTTTATGAAAAAGACATTTGTGGTAATTTTTGCTTGTCTAAGCATGTCATCGGTTCGGTCACAGGTTTTAATTTCCTTAATTTTTGGAGATAAGCTCAATTCAGAATTTTTGGAGTTTGGGTTAGAAGGCGGCGTAAATTTTTCCACGATTTCAAACATGGGATCTTCTGCCACCAATACCGGATTTAATCTGGGTTTTTATTTCGACTTTAAGTCTAAAAATAATCCCGCCTGGATGATCAATACCGGTGTAATTGTGAAGTCGCCTATGGGAGCGCAGGAAATTCCGCTGTACTCTCTCAATAATCCTGATCTGGACAATACTTTTTCCGGTGGCAGTGTCAATCGCGAAATACGTTATTTTAATGTACCGATTTTAATTAAATACCAATTTAAAAATAATATTTATCTCAAAGCCGGACCTCAATTTGGATTGCTGGCCAGAGCATTTGATGAATTTAAAAATGAAATTGATAAAGACGAAGTAGTTTTCAAAAAAAACATCAGGGATCAGATTCATGTTATTGATGCCGGCGTCGCCATCGGTGCGGGTTATCATTTAAATGTTGGAAACGGTTTAAATATTACCGTACAATACTATCATGGTCTGGTTACTGTAATGAAAGGTGACGGTCCGAATAATCAATTTAACAGATCCTTATATGTTACGGCCGGAATTCCGATTGGAAAAGGTAAAGCGGCTAAGAAGAAAGCAGAAAAAGAAGCTGAACTAAATAAAGTCATCTTACCGGAAGAACAGAATTAAGTCTTATTTATTGCATTGATAAATTCTAAAATTTCTTCTGTTTTAAAAATATAATCAGGTTTATTGTGTACAATGGCATTGTTGGGCATAAATGGCATCTCTGCAGAAAGCGGGTCCTGGACAATGGTTGTCCCTCCTGCTTCCTGAATAGCTTTTAAGCCAAATGTTCCGTCGGAGTTGGAGCCTGAAAGTAAAATTCCGACCAGATGACTGGCATAAATTTCGGCAGCAGACTCAAAAGAAACATCGATACTGGGTCTGCTGTAATTTACTTTTTCTGAGGTATCTAAAGAAATTGTTCCCTCTTTTTCAAATAATAAATGATAATTGGAAGGAGCAATATAGATAAATCCTGATTTCAGTTTTATTTTATCTTCTACCTCTTTTACTTTAATCTTGGCTTTTAAAGCAATCAGTGCCTCTAAAGTCTGCTCGTCTGAATGTTTTCTGTGCACGACAATGACCACAGCAAAAGATATAGTATCTTCTACAAACGGCAGAATTTGTAATAATGCCTGCAAACTTCCTGCAGAGCCTCCAATTATTACTACTTTACAATCTTTTATTCCTTTATTTTTCTCCATATTTTCTCTTTTTCAAATTGTTTATATTTGGTCGGAGATATAGAATACTTTATAGTTTCTTTTGTTCCCAGTGCTAAAAAACCCAATACAGCCAGGCTGTCATCAAATAAATTAATTACTCTTTTTTGCAGGTTATTATCAAAATAAATTAAAACATTACGACACATAATAAGGTCAAACTCATTAAACGATGTATCTGAAACCAGATTGTGTTGTGAGAAAACCATTTTTTCTGCAAGGCTCTCATCAAATTTTGCAAATCCGTAGTTTGCGATATAATAATCAGAAAAGTCATTTTGTCCTCCGGAATCTCGGTAATTATCTGCGTAATCTTTAATCATTCGTAATGGAAAAATACCGCTTTTAGCCGTTTCCAATACTTTTGCATTAATGTCTGTTGCATACAAAATGGACTTGTGCAGTAAACCGGCTTCTTTTAGCATAATAGCCATAGAATACACTTCTTCACCCGTAGAACATCCTGCGTGCCAGATTCTTATAAAAGGTTTTGTTCCTAATAATGGGAGAATATCCTTGCGGAGCGTATGATAAAAAGACGGATCGCGAAACATCTCGGTTACATTAACGGTTATTTCGTCGATCATGGTTTTGCAATATTCTTCGTCTGTACGAACTTTGGACAAGAAATCGTGAAAATCTTTAAAGCCGTCTAAATAAAAAACCCGGCTTACACGTCTTTTAAGTGACGCTCTGGAATAACTCCCAAAATCGAAACCATAATATTCGTAAACTTCATTTATGAGAGTTTCTAATTCAATATCTTCAATCATAATTATTTAAATTTCCTCCAAAACCTGAAGTAATTTATCCACATCTACTGGTTTTGAGATATATGCATCTGCCCCAGCCTCTAAACATTTTTCTCTGTCTCCTGTCATAGCTTGCGCCGTTAAGGCCACAACTAAGGTAGACTGGTGTGACGGAATTGCTTTTATAAGAGGAATTGCCTCATAACCATCCATTTCCGGCATCATCATATCTAATAAAATAGCATCAATAGATGCATCGTCTTTTAATATCCTTAAAGCTTCTTCTGCACTTAAACAAGACACACAGTCATACGACTTCGCTTTTAGTGTATTCACCAAAGCAAATATATTTCTGGAATCATCATCCACAATTAACACACGTTTTTTTCCCATTTAAAGTACTCTTATTTTATTTTATCATACAGCCAAACGCGTAATAAAGACAATAGCTGATCTACATCGACAGGTTTTGTAATATAATCGGATGCACCTGCTTTAATACATTTTTCCCTGTCGCCGGTCATTGCTTTTGCTGTTACCGCGATAACTGCCAAGTTAAGAAATTTAGGATTGCTCCTAATCTTCTCTGCTGTTTCATATCCGTCCATGTTTGGCATCATCATGTCTAATAATACCACATCTGTATCTGGATTTTCTTCTAATATTTTAATTGCTTCTTTTCCGTCAAAAGCAGTAATTACATTCATTTTAAAAGCTTCCAGGGCTTTTGAAAGTGAATAAATATTACGAACGTCATCGTCTACAATTAATACTTTTTTCTCAAATAAAATATTATTTAGCGAATTCAGTTTTTTAGTGCTTTCCTTATCTTTTCCTTCTTTTTTAACTTCTACCAGGTGAAGGAAAAGCGAAACTTCATCCAGCATTCTTTGGTAAGAATGTGCTGTTTTTACAATAATAGAATCAGCATATTTTCTAATTTTTAATTCTTCATTTATAGACAGACTTTTCCCAGTAAACACAATTACAGGAAGATTTTCTAATCCCGGGCTTTTCTTAACGCCATCCAGAATTTCATAAGCCTGTTTGTCGGGAATACCCATATCGAGAATTACACAATCTACATCTTCTTTATTTAAAGCAGACAAACCTTCGGAAACCTCACTTTTGATTTCGGAATTAATATTGTAAGTTCCTAAGAAATAACCCAATGCTTTAGCGTGTTTCGGATTGTCTTCAATAATTAAAACTTTTTGCGATTCTTTATTCACAATGTGTTCAATACGTTTGAAAACATCTGGAATTCTGTCAAAAGCAACAGGCTTGTCTAAAAAGTCAACAGCACCTTTTAACAAACTTTCCTGTTTCAATTTATGCGAAGACATAATATGTACCGAGATATGTTTGGTATGCAAATTATTTTTTAATTCTTCTAAAACCTGCCAGCCGCTTTTTATTGGAAGTTCGATGTCTAATAAAATTCCGACCGGTTTGTAAATCAGCGCAAAATTTAGGGCATAATCACCACGTACGGCAACTACTCCTTTATAGCCTTTTTTCTGAGTAAAAGCTAGTAACGATTTTGCGAAATTTATATCGTCCTCGACAATTAAAATTACTTTGTCGTCTTCTTCAATATTGTTTCGGTCGTCTTCAATTTCGTCCGGAATTACTTCACTTATGTATCTTGGCTTTTGCTCATTTGCTTCTGCTTCCGGTTCCTCCTCCGTAAATTCGGCATATGGAATTTTATCAACAGACATTTTATTCATTGCAAATCCTAAAACCGGCAGACACAAAGTAAATGTACTTCCCTCATTTACTTTACTGTGCAGGGTAATTTCTCCTTGTAGTAATTTGGCAAGTTCACGGCTGATAGATAAACCTAAACCGGTTCCTCCGTATTTACGCTTGGTTGAACCATCTGCTTGTTGGAAAGCTTCAAAAATTAACGGCTGCTTGTCTAACGGAATTCCGATTCCGGTATCTTTTACAATAAAACAGATGATTTTATCGTCATCTGAATCTACTCTGATTTCAAGACTTACTGTTCCTTTTTCTGTAAATTTGATTGCATTCGAAATTAAATTTTTCAGAATTTGCTCCAAACGCATTTTGTCTGTTTTGATAACAATCGGCGCATTGTTGGTAATAATCTCAAAATTGATTCCTTTTTCTTTTGCCACCAGATTAAACAGATTATGCAAATTATCTGTTATTTCTTTAGTCGAAACATCCAGAAACTCCAGGTCCATTTTTCCTGCTTCGATCTTAGATAAATCCAGAATTTCGTCAATTAAGCCTAACAAACTGTTTCCTGAACTCTGAATAACTTTTGCAAATTCAATTTCTTCGTTGTTCATGGTCTGGTTATTATTTTCAGACAATAAACGGCTCAATAGTAAAATCGAATTTAAAGGTGTTCTTAATTCGTGCGACATATTGGCCAAAAACTCAGATTTATAGCGTGTTGAAACTTCTAATGCTTCTGATTTCTTTTGAATTTCTGTATTTTTTTCTTCTAATAAAACACTTCTTTCAGACAGTTCTTCATTGGTTTGTTCCAGTTCTTCCTGTTGTACGCGAAGTTCTTCTTCCGAAGCCTGCAGTTTTTCTGTTTGTGCTTCAAGTTCAGCGTTGATAGCTTCTAACTCACTATGCTGGATTTGTAATTCTTCTGATTGTGATTTTGTTTCTTCCAGAAGTTCCATCACACGTTTACGGTTCTGGGTGGCCTTTATGGCAATACCAATATTATTGGCTACGATATTTAAAAATTCTAATTGCAGAACAGAAAAACCGTAAATACTTGCTAATTCGACAGCACCTTCAACTTTAAAATCTATCAATGGCAATGCCACAATATGAGTTGGTTTAATTTGTCCCAACGCATAATTAATCTGAATATCATCTGGCGATAAAGTTTTCAGTTCAAGCATTTTTCCGGATACGATTGCCTGACCTATAAGACCTTCGCCTTTCTTAATTCTTTCACGGTTTTTGCTCGGAATATAGCTATAACCTCCGGAAACGGTAATTTCCTCGCCGTCTACGATGTACAGAACTCCCGCACTACTGTTGGTATACTGACATAAAAACTCAATAACGTCTTTTGATAGTTTCTGAATTGTTTTCTCGCCCAGCATTTTATCATTTAAAGAAGCGACTCCTGTCTGCAGCCATTCTTTTTGCGACAATAATTCAAAAGAATTTTTAAGAGAATCTCTCATTTCATGAAGAGAACCTCCTAATGCTCCTAAAGTATCTGTTTTGGTGTCGTCGATTTTAACATCATAATTACCTTTAGAAATCTGTGATGCAATAACACTTATAACTTCCAGTCTTTCTGCTGTTTCTGCATCTTTACGCTGCAGTTCTTTTTGCAGAAGTGTGCGCGCATTATTATCTTTAAGAATTCTGGCAAAAAATACCACTGTAATGATCAGTGCTACTATAAAAGCTACAATAATCAGAATAAAGCTGTAATTACCAAAGCGTTCTGAATTTTGTATACGTTCTGAAAGTAAACGCTGTTCGCTGTTTTCGATACTTTTAAATTTAGTACGCAGCTCATCCATCATTTTTCTTCCTTCGGCCAAATCAAAAGTAGCATTATCTTTCTGAAGCTGTTTTTTTACCGACAGATTATGAAGATACATGAAAAAGTTGGTACGAAGCGGCTTTAATTCGTCCAGTCTCTTTTGTTGAGAGACATTATCCGCAGTTAGTTCTTCAAGCTTTTCAAAATATTGCGAAGAAACTTTTTCGGCGATACTGTAATCATCCAGAAAATCTGTATTTCCGGAAATTAAATATCCTCTCATGGTGGTCTGCGCATCTGTAATCGTCGCAGATGCTGCATTCAGATTATAAATAACCTCTTGTGTGTGATTGACCCATCCATTACTGTCAAGAAGACTTTTGATGCTTAAAAATGAGGCCGTTGAACTAATCATTAAAATTAGTAGGGAAACTGATGAGCTGACAAGTAAATTTCTTTTAAAATTGCTGTCCATTTTGTTATATCGTATTATTTATTGGTTAGCGGCAGGACGATAATAAAGCTTGCACCCTCGCCTGGTTTACTTTTGGCGGTAATTAATCCGTTATGTTTGTCTATGATTTTTTTTGCTATTGCGAGTCCGATACCTGTGCCTTCGTAGCTTTGGCGGTCGTTGAGACTTTGAAAAATAATAAAGATTCTGTCGAGATAGATTTCGTCAAAACCAATTCCGTTGTCTTTTACTGTAATTCGGCAAAATTTGCCATCGGGAGATGTCGGGCTGTCAATATCTTTATCCAGAATTATTTCAGAAGTAATTTCGATGAGTGGATTTTGATCATGACCTGAAAATTTAATAGCGTTTCCAATTAAATTTTGAAAAACCTGACGCATCTGACTCGGGATACTGTCCACTGTCGGAAGTTCGCTGCTTCTTATTGTAGCATTTTTACGTTCTATGAGATAATCAAAATCACCCAAAACCTCCTGCAAAACGACATTTAAATCGGTTTTTTCAGGTTTAACCTGAGCAGAAAGTCGGGAATAAGCCAAAAGATCTGTAATTAAAGTCTGCATTCTTTCTGCCGATCGTATAGTCCTGTCTACATAATCGATGGCTTTATCATCTGTCTTTAAATAAAGGTCTTTAATAATTTTAATAAAAATCTGAATCTTACGGATAGGTTCATTTAAATCGTGCGAAACTACCCATGAAAATTGCTGTAATTCGTGATTACGAAGTTCAAGTTCTTCATTTTTCTGAACGAGTTCTTTTGTTCGTTCTGCAATTTTAATTTCCAGATTGTCCTGCGCTTCTTTTCGGATTTTGATTTCTTTGGATAAGAGATCTTTTATAGCTTTGAGTTCGTTTTGCTGCTCGTATATTTTAATAAAGGTTTTTACTTTTAAAATCAGTAAATCTGAATCTACAGGTTTTGTAATATATTCTACAGCACCGGTTTCGTATCCTTTAAAAATATATTTTTTTTCGGTATTAAGTGCCGAAAGGAAAATTACAGGAATATCTTTTGTGCGTTTATTGCCCGAAAGAATTTTTACAACTTCAAATCCGTCAAGTCCCGGCATTTGAACATCCATTATAATGAGGCAATACTCTGTTTTTAGAATTTTTTTCAGCGCTTCTTCTCCGGATTCGGCACTGTCAACATCGATATTATGCAGCTCTAATGTTTTTTTCAAGGCAATAATATTTGCCCTTATATCGTCTACAATTAATACCATGCTTTAAAACTAAATCGGTTATAAATCAAAACTTGTGAATTTAAATGAATCTAAAAATTTTCTTATTTTTTTGAAGAAATGTATAATCAAATCTTAAAAACAACGTACAAATTCTCAAATGTATAAAAAAAATTAGGTGCGACTTTTTTATTTTAATCCAAAATCTTTACAAAATTCCCACTTTTTAAGCGTGTTGTATGACATCCTATATGATTTTGAAGATATTAGAAATTCACGCTTTAATTAGGATTTTTTATAATTGACTGTATTTTCATACAATATGGCATTATGAACTTATTGAGGCAAACAAAATTTCTTTCAAGATAAGCATTTTTAGGGTTTGAGTTTAATTTTAAATTGCTAAAAAGAAGTTATCATGAAAAAGAAACAAACATTTCCGGAACAAAAACAAAATCTTCCCGGAAACGAACATATGATGAATCCCGAACCCGAAATTATTCGCGATAATTATGTGGGCAGCGGAAAATTACTGGGCAAAACTGCTTTTATAACAGGTGGAGACAGCGGAATCGGCAGAAGTGTTGCGGTTCATTTTGCAAGAGAAGGTGCCAACATAGCGATTGTTTATTTAAAAGAAGACAAAGATGCACTGGAAACCAAAGCTTTGGTAGAAAAGGAAGGAAAAGAATGTCTTTTGATAAGCGGAGATTTAAAAGATGAAAAGTTTTGTAAAGCGGCAATTAAAAAATGCCATACTACATTTAAAGGACTTAACATCGTTGTGAATAATGCAGCAATTCAGTTCCCGAAAAACGAACTGGAAAAAATAACCAGCACGCAGCTTCATAAAACTTTTGAAACCAATATTTATCCGTATTTCTATATTACAAAAGCAGCACTTGCTTTTTTACAGGAAGGCGATGTCATTATCAACACGACATCTGTTACCGCCTTCCGCGGAAGCGAACATCTGGCAGATTATGCAAGTACAAAAGGTGCAATTGTTAGTTTTACCAGATCATTGTCAAGCATGCTGGCAAAGAAAAAAATACGTGTTAATGGTGTTGCTCCGGGTCCAATCTGGACACCTCTGATTGTAGCCAGTTTTGATAAATTATCCGATTTCGGAAAAGACAATCCGATGGAAAGAGCCGGACAGCCGTCTGAGGTTGCACCTGCCTATGTATTTCTTGCTTCTGAAGACAGCAGTTATATTACAGGCCAATTTATTCACATTAATGGTGGAGAATTGGTTGGCGGGTAGTTTTTAAAGCTGATAATTCTTAGTTCTAAGATATTATTTTAATATTATTTATGCCTCACAGATGTAGGGACTTTTGGTTTAAAAAATTCTACTACATCTGCGGAGCAAAACAAATCCATAAACATGAATTACATCGATATCATAGGACTTTTTGCAGGAGGCTGCGTAACAATTGCGACGATTCCTCAAATCCTGAAAGTTTGGAAAACCAAAAAAGTAAAAGAGATCTCACTTAAAATGTTCAGCATTCTGACTTTCGGAATTGCAGTATGGGTAGTGTACGGAATTTTGAAAAGTGACATAATACTTATAATTACAAACAGTATTTCGTTACTTTTAAATTTAACCATGGTTTATTTTATTCTCTATTACGAAAAAGAATAAAAGGATAAAAAAAACAGCCCGATAGAAGCTGTTTTTTTTGTAGATGAGGATATGATAATGCTTACTAGCTAGCTAATTTTTGGTTAAAAGGCTCCAGTTCTAAATGGTATTTTTGTTTTAGAACTCTGGTTTGTAAATTTCTTTTTATGAATAATACAGGTGTCATAATTGCACCTAAATTCATATCTGAAATTTTTCTAATTTCTGTTAGTTGTTTAACTGCAAATTTTAAAATAGGCTTAAACGGAGTTAGATAATTATAACTATGTTGCGCTATCTCAATCTCTAACACCTCTCTTAAAATACTTTTCATTAGTAGATAACGAACAGTTCCCTGCTGTGGAATACTCTTAAGCTCATGAAGTTTTTCACCAATTTTAGGATTCTCCGCACCTATATAAAGATAATTGCCGGATTCGCTTGTAAATTTGTTTTTTAACTGAGAAGTAATAGCGGTTGTAGCAGTTTCACTGTTTGTCGGCATTCCGATTAACGAAAATTGTATGTGCTTATGACTTTCAAAATACAATACACTATTAATAGAAGAAGAATTACTCATTATACCAGATTGCTGCTTCTTTAGATATTTAATAGTACCATTTGCTCCAAAACTATGATATACAGTCCCTTTTTCGCAATAGGCAAAAAACACCGGCGCAAAAGGATTAGATTCTATACTTAAATTCACATCCTGATTAAAAGTTAAATCAAAATTGAGGTATGACATTTCTTTCTCAAAACGTACACCGGTAATGTTTCCATTTGCCCATTTTGATTTTATATTCAATCTATACTCATTTGAAGAAATAATTAATTCTCCTCCAAAATTTTCTTTAAGATTATCAAAAATAGAGTCAAATCCTCCTGTATTTATGTAAAGTTTCTTCATGGTTTGGTTTGGTTTTATAACCTGCAAATAATTTATTAGATCGTCTAATACTCGCTTTGGTTTCTGTCTTAATTCTAAACCAAATTTCGTTCATATTGTACCTCAAACATTTATACAATTTCGGTGAGATATTTCATAATTTTATTATTACACATTTAGAAGGGAAAAAGGTTCAAAGGTTCAGAGAAACAAAGGTTCAAAGGAACAAAGGTTCAGAGGGACAAAGGGAACAAAAAATGAGGTTTTGCTTGCTTTGCTTTGTATAACTTTTGTTTTTTTTAAAATTTTTATAAAAAAATAATTGAATTAGGAAATCTTAAAAAGATTGAAGTAAGAGCACGAAGCTTCTAGATCCTAAAGCTTTGTCCTTCATCATTTGTTGTAAATTGTCACTTTGAACTTTTGCTCCTCTGAACCTTTGTCCCTTTGTTCCTCCGAACCTTTGCCCCTCTAAATCAATAAACCTCAAAAAAAAAGCAGCTGCTCCAAATAAATTTGAAACAACTGCTCATCAGCAAAATAAAAATACCAATCTATTTTTATTTTTTAAGTCAATTCGTTTATGTCAGAATTTTTAGAATAGTTGGCTTTAGGAATATCTTTAAAGAATTCTGCTTCTTCCAAATCTGCCATTGGTCCGTATCCTAATAAATGGGTTCCTTTTTGATTGTCTTTTTTAGTTTCGATTACGTATAATATAGACATATCATCCGGATCACTCATCCCTTCATAACGGTGGTGTGCTACGATAAATATATCTTCTGGATTATATATCTCTTTGGTCTCTGCATTTACTAAATGATCGTTCTGGAAAAGATAATTAGCGGTATATCCTTCCTCCTGATAGATCTTGATATTATCGGTTTCGTGTTTTGAATCTTCTCGTTTCATATCTTTTGTTTTTATCTGTATATCAAATTTCCGTTTTGATACCAAATAAAATTAACTCAATTGATTTTAATCTTGCCTCATTCAAAATTCATATTTAAAGGGCTATTTATTTTTATTAATTTTAATAAACGTTAAATTTAATTGATAATTTAGTAAACAAAAAAAGTCATTAAGACAATAGATATAACCATGAATAGTAACTATGATTTTCTGGCAAATGGCGGAGAGATGGGACAGCTTACCCGTTCCAAAGACTGGAGCAAGACGGAAGTTGGAGCTGTAGAATCATGGCCACAAAGCCTTCGCACTACTTTGGGGATTCTTTTGAATTCTAAATTTCCTATGTTTTTATTTTGGGGACCGGAGCATATTTGTTTTTATAATGATGCTTATCGTCCGAGTTTGGGCAAAGATGGTAAACATCCTGATATTCTTGGGGCAAAAGGTGCCGATTTCTGGCCAGAGATCTGGGATTTTATCAAGCCCTTAATAGATCAGGTTATGGCTGAAGGTAAACCAACCTGGCACGAAGACCAGCTATTGCCAATTTATCGAAATGGCCAAATAGAAAATGCGCACTGGACTTTTAGCTACAGCCCGGTTATAGATGAAAATGGTAAACCGGCCGGCGTTCTTGTAATTTGCAATGAAACTACAGACAAGGTACTAACACGCCGAAAACTGGAAGACAGCGAAAAGCGTTTTAAAAATATTGTAAAGCAGATTCCTCTGGGAGTGGTTATTTTAAAAGGTTCGGAGCTTATCGCAGATATGGCTAATGAAACCTATCTTCATATTATTGACAGGGAAGAAAGCGAAATTTTGCATAAGCCAATTTTTGAGACAATTCCTGAGGCAAAAGAAACTGTTTATCCGTTACTGAAGAATGTTTACGAAACCGGAATCCCTTATTACACCGACGAGCTTCCCGTAACTTTAAACCGCTACGGCAAAGAAGAACAGGGCTATTTTAATCTTGTATTTTATCCGTTGAAGGAAGAAAACGAAATTACCGGCGTAATCGCGGTAGTGTATGAAGTAACTTCTGAAGCAAGAGAAAGACATCTTTTGACAGAAAGCGCCAACGCTTTTAAAAATATAGTCACAGAATCTCCTATTGCAATGGCAATTTTCAGAGGTAAAGATCATATTATCGAAATGGCCAACAAAACGATGATGCGTGATGTCTGGCAAAAAGAAGAAAAGGAGTTTTTAGGAAAACCTGTTTTGGAGGTTTTTCCGGAATTGCTCAATCAGAAATATGCCGAGCTATTAAGAGAAGTTTTCTATAACGGAAAAACAATCCGCGAAAATGAATCTCTTGCCTACTATGATATAAAAGGAAGATTAAAAAAATTCTATCTCGATTACGAATATACCCCGCTTTATGAAAAAAATGGCGAAACATCGGGTATCATGTGTACTGTTAACGATGTTTCTTCCAGAGTCAAAGCACGAAAAAAAGTAGAAACTGCAGAAGAAAGAGTTCGCCTGGCGGCAGAAATTGGCGAGATTGCGATGTGGGACTTAAACCTCATCAAGAAAAAAATAATTTACAGCAACAGTTTACTGCACATTTTTGGGTTCGAAAAAGACACAAAAATTACGCACAAGGATATTCGCGACCGAATTCTGCCCGAAGATGACCATATTGTCAAAAATGCTTTCTCAGAAGCTTTAAAAAATGGCATATATAAATATGAAGCCCGAATAATTAAAGTAGACAATTCTGTCAGCTGGATTAAGGTACATGGAAAAATATTCTTTGATGAATATCATAATCCATTAAAAATGATCGGAACGCTGATGGATGTTACAGAAGATAAAAACATTCAGGACGTATTAATTAAAAACGAGCAAAAATTCAAGCTTCTCGCCGATTCGATGCCACAACTGATCTGGACAAGTGATGCCCTTGGAAATTTAAATTATTTTAATGAAACCTTGTACAATTTCTCTGGTCTGTCCAGAGAAAATATAGAAAAAGACGGATGGCTTCAAATTGTTCATCCCGATGACCGCGAAGAGAATGTAAAACTCTGGATGGAGTCTGTCAAGACAGGGCGTGATTTCTTGTTTATTCATCGTTTTAAACGTTACGACGGCACCTATAGATGGCAATTGAGCCGCGCTATTGCGCAATTGGATGAAGCAGGCAAAATACAAATGTGGGTAGGATCAAGCACCGATATCGAAGAACAGAAAAACTTTACGAATCAGCTTGAGGATCAAATTTTTGAGCGTACAACCCAATTGGAATTAAAAAACAGGGATTTGGTTAATATGAATATCGAATTACAGTCTTTTGCCTACATATCAAGTCATGACCTGCAGGAACCGTTACGAAAAATACAAACTTTTGCTAGCCGTCTTTCCGACTTAGACGATCAAAATATGTCGGCGAGTGCGAAGACATATCTCTCGAGAATTGAAATTTCGGCAAAAAAAATGCAGACTTTAATACAGGATTTATTAACGTATTCGAGGGCAAATTCTGCCGACAGAGTTTTTACCGTGGTCAAAGTAGACGAAATTGCAGAAGAAGTAATAAGCGATTTTTCTGATCGCATTGAAGAAAAAAAGGCTACTATTGAGTATAAAAATTTAGGAGAAGCTACTTTGATTCAGTTTCAGTTTAGACAATTGCTGCATAATTTAATTGAAAACGCATTAAAATTTACAAGAAAAGATGTTGCTCCCAAAATTAAAATCTCGTTTACAGAAGTCAACGGTAGTTCACTTCCAGATGCACCATATAAAGATAAAATATATCATCATCTAAAAGTGTCAGATAACGGTATTGGTTTTGATCTTGTTTATAAAGAAAAAATATTTGAAGTATTCCAGCGGTTAAATACAGAAAGCGAATTTAAAGGAACCGGAATTGGTCTGGCAATCGTTAAAAAAATTGTAGAGAACCACAAAGGCTTTATCACTGTAACGAGTGAAAAGGACAAAGGTTCTGTTTTTAATATTTATATTCCGGATTTAACTTAGAATCAGTATTTTAAAACAAAATTAGAAGGAGTTGGAATAAATTGGTTCCAGTCGATTTGTATGGCATATTCAATTGCTTTTCTAATATCGCTCATTAAAACAGGCTTTGTTATAAAGCAATTGGCGCCAAGTTTTCTGCATTTTTCTATAATACCCGGCTCACTGGATGTAGAATATATGACAACGGGAATGTTTTTTTTGTATGAATTTCGAAGTTCTTCCAAAACATCAAATCCATTTTTACCCGGCATATTTAAATCTAAAAATACAACATAAGGCGTCGCTGGGGTTTCTGCAATGGCGTTTAGGAAATTTTGCCCTTCCGAATAAGTCTGAAGTGTTATTTGTTGTGGAATCGACTCTACCGCATCGGCAAAAATACTCAAATCATCTTCATCATCATCAGTATAGAAAATAGTAAAATTTGTCATGTTATTCGGCATAGAGTTATACAATTCAAATATAATATAAATCTGAATACCAAATGAGTAATAAACAAAAATTCGTACAAAACTCAAAATTGGAATCTCATAATTTATAACTTTAATTATATAAGCCGTAAAACAGCAAAATTATGCAACTTTATATATAGCAAAAGACAGATGATTTATTTGTCTGACAGTAAAAATATAAACATAAAATATAAAGTTATGGGCGATCATAAAGACCTTACAGATGAATTTGCAGTAGATAAGATAAAAGATCTTGCTGAAAATATTAAAACATGTATGTTTTGTACGTACAACGAATACAGATTACAATCACGACCAATGTCTGTTCAAAAAATAGACGATAAAGGTCAGCTTTGGTTTTTATCTGACAGAAACAGTACGCATAATGCAGAAATTACTATGAATCCGATGGTAGAAATTTTCTTTTCAGAACCTCACGATAAGTTTTTAACACTACACGGAACAGCTTCTATCTCTTATGACAGAGAAACTATTGAGGAATTATGGAGTCCGGTTGTAAAAGTCTGGATGCCGGGCGGAGTTGATGATCCCAACTTGAGCGTTATTAAAGTAGTTCCTGAGGATGGATATTACTGGAATAATAAAAACGGAAAAATGGTAGCTATTGCTAAAATGACCGCGGCATTTGTAACCGGAAAAACAATGGATGACGGAATTGAAGGAAGTCTTAAATTATAGACTTTTATTTATATAAAAAACAAGGAGCGCAAAAGTAAAACTTTTGCGCTCCTTGTTTTTTATATTATTGCTTTAAATAATTAATCAATCATTCTTTTTAGCTCCAGGGCATTTAGAATTCCTGCTTCGCTGGCAGTATTATTAAAATAAACAAATCCCGATTTAGAATGGATTTTTTTGTCAATATGCTGTAATTCATCAGTGGAATAACTGGAATGGAATAATCTCGGAATTCCGTGAAAACGCAAATAAATCATTGGAAAATCAGTAAAAATTGTTTGCGGAAGACTGGGATGACTTACACTGCAAAATGTAATATTATTTTCTTTAAATAAATTCCAGACCTCATCGTTCCACCAACTTTCATGTCGAAATTCGATTACATTTTTAAAATCATAATTGAGTATTCCAATTATTGCATCTAATTTTTCTCTGCTATACGCATAACTTGGCGGAAATTGAAACAAAACCGCGGCAAGTTTATCCTTCATTCCGGTTTTGCAGACTTCGTAAAATTCATTTAACAGACTTTCGCAGTCTTTAAGTTTTTTAAGATGGGTAATTTCTTTTGGCACTTTAACAGAAAACAGAAAATTTTCCGGTGATTTATTATACCAATTTTCAAAAACGCGGACTGTTGGAAATTTATAGAAACTGGCATTAAATTCATAAGTATCAAAATGCTGGCAGTAAAACTCGAACCATTTTTTGGAAGGCAGGTTTTGTGGATAAAAAACATTTTTCCAAAAACTATTGTAATAGCTGGAACATCCTATTATTAATTTATTTTTCATTTATATAACTGTTGACAATTCGTGCAGAAAAAACTTCTGCGTTTTTTTACTCCGGTATGTTTTTTCTGAAACGGCAGATTGCACCTCAGACAAGTCTTTTTTGTATGGGCTTTCCAGTGCTTTTTAAGTTCAAACTTCTTTTTCCAATATAAAAATTCAAAGCTGTAAGTGGAACATTCTGCGATGAGTTCACTGATAATATGTGGCGGAATTTTCTCTGCAATAGATTCAGGATGCACATAACAGCGGTATAAAACTTCATTTTTTATGATATTCCCTACTCCCGAAAAAATATCCTGATCTAAAATGAGGTCACAAATCATTTTATCCGGCATTTTTTCAATGCTGGTCTGTGCTTTTTTCGGATCCCAAATTTCATTCATTACATCGACACTCCAGTCGTAATGAGAATTGATGTCTCCTTCTAAAATTTTGACCGAACAGGTATAAAAATTGAGTTCACCGGTTTCAAAAACAAGGCTTAATCTTGGTACAGACTCTTTTCGTTCGTTGATCCGGTAGGTACCAAACATCAACAAGTGAATTTTAACGGTGAAAGAATCAAAGCAAATGAGAAAATGTTTTCCCCAGGTTTTAAAAGCAATTACAGTTTTATCCTTTAAACCAGAAATATCAATACTAGTATTGCCGGAAACAGAGATTACTTTCTGTCCTGTAAATTGCTGTACTTCTTCTTTTAAGATTACTATGGAAGGACCTTCTGGCATACAATTTATTTTAGTTGAATTAAAAAAAGTGCAGTCCTAAAACTGCACTTTCCTTGCATTCTGATTTTTTATTCTAATTCAGCAGCTTCAAGATTTACTGCATTTACAGCAACATCTGTTAATAGTTTATCTGCATCTTTTTCTTCATCAAGTGTCTGCTCCAATAAAGTTGCAGCTTCCGGCAATCCTAGTGTTTCTGCAAACTGTCTTAGAGTTCCGTATGTAGCAATTTCGTAATGTTCAATTTTCTGGCTGGCTGCAATAATTGCTGCATCACGCACCACGCCTAACTCTGTTTCTTCCAACATTCCTTTTGCTTCTTCAATTAAGCCCTCCATTGCATCACATTTTTTAGCTGTAGCTTTTTGACCGATAATTTTAAAAACTTCTTCCAAACGAACGATTTGTTCTTCGGTTTCTGTCAGATGGTTGTCAATTGCATCTTTCAACTCAGGTGATGTAGCATTTTTGGACATAACAGGCAACGCTTTGGTCAGTGCTTTTTCTGCCCAGTAAATATCTTTTAATGCATCTTCAAATAATTCTGTAAGACCAGATGCTGCATTAGCTTTTGGCTTTGTAACTCCTCTTGGTGTGGTTTCTTTTGCTGGTGCTTTCTTTGTAGTGCTTTCCGTTTTCTTTGTACTATTTGCAGTTTTCATAATAATAATTTTAAGAATTAATTAGATTATAAAATTACTTAGACAAATGTGGGACTGGTTATAAAATTATCAATTTAAATTCTATTCTAAACATCTGTTAATTATACAATTAGACTTTATAATTCTATAATAAATTCCCCTTCATCGGTGCTAGATTTGTATTATACTAATTATTAATAAAGACATCATGAGCACTATAGATAATAACGACAGCAAAAACAGAGATTTTGATAACCACATCTCTAATGACAGAAATTTAGGTAAAGATCTGTACGATATTGAAGACACAAAGGATTCTGACACCGATGCCAGTGAAATTGCAGAACGTGGCTATACCGTGAGAAATGGCAGCAATCCTGACGGACCAAATCCTGATGAGGAAATTTTTACCAGAGATTCTGATCTGGATGATCTGGATGATGATTTTCATACAGACAGAGATTTAGAAGACAATAGCGATGCTATTTACGAAGTGGAACTGGAAGATGAAAATGACGAATTCGACAATCCGTCAGATCTGAGAGAGGAAGAATATGATTTCAATGAAACAGAAGCTGCGCTTGAAGATATTGACGACGAAGACGACGATTTTATTGAAGAAGATATAGACGAAGAGGATGACAACGAATACATTGAAGATGATGTTCAGGAAGACAATGACGACGAAGAGTATCCTGAAAATGATCCGAGAAAATTCTAAGCCTTCTCAGCGAGAATAAAAAAAACCGTTAATTAAGATATTAACGGTTTTTTTTTGCTTAAATCTAGTAACTCAATCTCCAATAATTTTCAATACCGGAATATCGTCCATTTTTTCAAGGCGTTCTTTTAGTCCTGCTCTGGCTTCTTTTAGTTCTTCTTCGGCGTCGTTAAGTTCAGCCTGCCATTTCTCTTTATCGATTGTAGAATGTTGCATCTTTCTGATAATCTCGTAGATCTCTCCCTCCGCTTCCATCACTTTCAGCCTCTTATAATAAGTTAATGTTTCTGTCATGTGAGCAAGTGCAATCATGGCTGTCAAAAAAGGATGATTATTAGTCACATTTACATCTTTGATCCTTCCGTGTTCTAATTCTACTTTTAATGCAAAAGCAAATTCTTCCATATTAAAAGCTTCATGTTTACTGTCGGGATCTAAATACGCTTTTATGGCGTGGACATTATTCATTGTAGAAAGATCCACGTCTGTGTCTTCTTTATGATTTAAATCTTTAAGAATAACATTTGCAATGGCTCTTGCTTCTTCAACTGTTGGGTCGTTTTCGGGATTTTCAAAATCACGAACCGACCAGTCCCAATTCTCCGGATGTACAGGTTTTATATACTTTTCGCAAAAATCTGTCACATCGTTTTTTAAGCTTACCATCTTATCTTCCCTCTTAACGTAAACATCCTGATAAGCTCCACTTTTTGTTCCCATGATTTTATTTTATTTTGTTATAAATCACAAACGACACACTCTGAATGAATGTGTCGTTTTAATTGTTATTGAATGCTATTCTTTTTTAAACTCTTGTTCTTCCGCTGATTAACGAAATAATGAATAAGACTAAAAATATAAAGAATAAAATTTTAGCTATACTTGCGGCTCCAGCGGCGATTCCTCCGAAACCAAATATTCCCGCCACTATGGCTAGAATAATAAAGGTGACTGTCCAACGTAACATAATAATAGTTTTTTAGTTAATAATGATTCTGTATGAAGCTTTTAGAGAGAGCATTAACTCTTTTATTTATTTGCAGTCTATCAAATTGATTTCATAATTCTGAATCAATTCAGAGAATGCAGTTTCTGATCTTGTGAAATATTTTTTATTGCTTCTGCTTTTTTTAACGTCATCAAAATACTTTTGAATTGATCCGTCTTCATAAGTTGAAATCAATAAAGGATGAACGTAATAATCTTTGCATACTTTTCTGGTATTCCCCAGTGCTTCAGCAGTCATATCAAAAGCGGCAACCACATTTTTTTTGGCTTCTTTTTCATCAGCCGTTACTCCCATTTCCATGAGGCTTTCAAAAAATATGATCGATGCTGCCCAGGTTCTGAAATCTTTCGCACTAAAATATTGCCCCGAAATGGCATGCAAATATTCGTTTACCATATGACTGTCGAGTACTTTTCTTTCGCCGTTTTTATCGTAATATTTAAAAACTTCCCAACCCGGAATTTCTTCACAACGGCTAACCAGTTTAATCAGCTGTTTGTTTCGCGTGGTTATGGTGTGCTGTTTTCCTTTTTTTCCAATAAATTCAAATCGCAACGAATTTTTATTAATGTTGATGTGGCGTTTTCGTAAAGTCGAAAGTCCGTACGATTTATTGTCTTTCGCATATTTTTCGTTTCCTATTCGAATGTGCGTCTCTTCCATTAAGCGTATTACCAAAGCCACAACTTTTTCCCTGCACCATTCTTTCCTTTCCAGATCCAGATCCACTTGCTTTCTAATAGCAGGCAGCTTGGCTCCAAATTCGGCAATCTTATAAAATTTGGTCTGGTTTCGAATTAAATTCCACTTCGGATGATAGCGATATTGTTTTCTGTTCTTATCATCAATTCCGACCGCTTGTAAATGAGCGTTTGTACAATCTGCAATTCTTACATCTTGCCACGCCGGCGGTAAAACCAAACTGTTAATTCGTTTTAATTCTGACTTCGACTTTACATCTCTGCCATTTTTTTTATAAACAAAATTCTCACCTTCACGACAGCGTACAATTGTCAATCGATTATCACTAACGTACTCCAAATCCAGCTTATCAATCACAAGATGAGGCGTCTTAATCAATTGGTTCATTAAATTTTCTTTTCTGGCTGCGGCGTTCATTTTGGTGAATTGTTAAATGTTTAATTATTTCTCAAAGAATGAATAAGGGCTTTTTTGTTCATATAAGAACGACCTTTAATATCTGCTTTACCAGCTTGTTTCAGGAGTTCTTCCTTTGTCCATTCTTCGTATGGTTTTGCTTTTCCTCCTTTTTCCCCAGAATCGGGTGTATTAGCAATTCGTGCAGATTTTTCTTTACTGTAACCCTTTTTTATAAGTGCTTCGTACTGCTCTTCGTTTTTTATTCCATCTGGCATGACTTGTAAATTTTGGATTAAAGATTTCAAAAATCTGTTAAGTCAAAGTTCCATCAATAACACAAGAAAAGTGTTACATAATTTTTCAGAGAAATTCTATAATTAAATCGTTATGAATTATTTCGATTTGAGACAAAAAAAATCCCGCCTCGGATGAGTTGGGATTTTTACGAAATAATTTATTTATAGTGATCAATCGCAAATGATCTTTTTATAATCCTGCGTTTTATCGTCATATTCCAGACAGGTCTTTTTTACCAAAACCATTTTATTATTGACTACTTTATATTCTGCCCGTTCGATACTTCTGCCGGCACAACATTGGTTATGCTCATAAATTCTTTTGGTTTTACTGTCAAATTCCAAAGAAGTTCCGGTATAACTGCTTTCAAAATATTTTCGCGTTTTCGGATTATAAAGAAAATAAATCCTGGAAGTATTAGGACCCGCATAACTCGATTCAAAAACCGAGAAATCTTCAAATCCGTCAAAATTATAATCGCCGGTATCTATATTATTTAATCCCCACAGCTGGCATTGTACCGCTATTTTCTGAATTAATTTATCGGTCTTTTTTTCAATAATCCTGACTCCGCTTACATTTGAATCTTTAGAGATAATTAGTTTAAAATAGCTGTTTTTTAAAGAAGAAGGCTGCAGGATTTCTTTTTCAGCCTGCTCGGGATTAGAATTAATATCAAATTCTTTTTTCAGGCTAATCTGAAGTTCTTTACCAGAATTTAAATCTTTCCAGATTCCTTTTAACTGCCCGCTTTGGGAATAATAATTTTTAAAAGTAAGTTTTGCATTTTGTTTATCCTGGTTCTTTTCTGTAAAAACCAGTACGTTTCCTTTCAATTCTCCGTTAAGAACAATTGGCGTATCAACATTAGAATAAGCATAAATTGCAGAACCCTGACCATCAGAATAAATATCGGTCACCAGTTCAATCGGATATGTATCAATAAATCCAGTGTATGTGATTTGGGAGAAAAGAAAATTACTCAGTACAAGAAATAAAAATATAAAGGTTCTTTTCATAATCCGATATCATCAATCGATTCAACATATGTGTTGTCAGGCTTAATTAATCGAAACCCTGACTTAAACATAAAGCGTATTAAAAGAATAAAGAGAAACCCCATTATTAATGTTCCTATTAAATATCCAATTCCGTGAGGTGTAGATTTTTTAATTTCCTCTATACTATTAATAAATATTGCTTGTGAAAGTCCTGCAAAAGTGGTCAGCGATAATATCGATGCCAGTACAATTAGAATACATCCACAAATTTTCTTTACTATTTTCATCAGAACGCTTTTTATAAGGCTAATATACTTAATACATTTTATAATGTAAAAATACTAATCATACAAATCCTATAACATTTCTGTAAAATCCTGTAAAATATTCTTACACATTGAAGGTAATTTTACATCATAACATTAAAACCATACAAATTATGAAAAAGTTATTATTAGCCGGAAAAGCCATTTTAGGAGCAGGACTTATTATTTTATTCCTTCAATCTTGTAAAAATGAAACCAAACAAGAAGATCCAAAAGAAGTTGCAGAAGACGCTAACGAAACTAAATTTGACTCTGTTGACAATAAAGAAGATGATTCTGAATTTTTAGTAGATCAGGCTGAAATTAATTTAGCTGAAATTGAACTTGGCAAATTGGCTCAGACAAAAAGTACAAACCCAGAGGTTAAAAAATTTGGTAAAATGATGGTTGACGAACATACCAAAGCTGCTTCTGAAGTTAGTGCTTTAGCAAAAGCAAAAAACTTTACACTACCAACTTCTTTAACAGAAGATGGTCAGGAAGAATATAACAAGTTAAACGAAAAATCCGGAGTTGACTTCGATAAAAAATACGTTTCAATGATGGTTGACGGTCACGAAAAAGCCATTAAAAAACTAGAAGATGCTTCTGAAAAAGCAACTGATGCTGAAGTAAAAACTTGGGCTTCTAATAGTATCCCTGTAATTACAACGCATTTACAACACGCAAAGTCCTTAAAAGAAAGTCTGGACAAAAAATAAAATAAATTAATTGGTTATTATTTATTTTTAAAAACCCTTCAAGAGTTGAATTGCTTGAGGGGTTTTGTTTTTTTAAGCAGCTAAGATTTTAATTTTTCAAAATTAACTTTAAAGCATAAAATCTTAGCAACTTAAATCTTATAAACTATTTTAAAGAAGCCATATCAATTACGAAACGATACTTAATATCACCTTTTAGTAAACGTTCGTAAGCATCGTTTACTTCATCGATTCCAATTAATTCGATATCTGCCGTAATATTGTGTTCTGCACAGAAATCAAGCATTTCCTGAGTTTCGGCAATTCCTCCGATAAGAGACCCGGCAAAACTTCTTCTTCCTAAAATTAAGCTGAAAGAGGTTACAGGAAGCGGATCCATAGGTGCTCCCACCAATGTAAGTGTTCCGTCTACTTTTAGTAAATTTAAATAGGCATCGATATTATGTTCTGCAGAAACACAGTCCAGAATAAAATTTAAACTTCTGGCATGCTGCGCCATTTGATTTTCGTCTGTAGACAAAACAACCTCATCTGCACCCAAACGTTGTGCATCTTCTGTTTTAGAAAGAGAAGTGGTAAAAACCACCACGTGTGCGCCCATTGCTTTGGCTATTTTGATTCCCATATGACCAAGACCGCCAATTCCTACAATACCCACCTTTTGTCCGGGACCGACTTTCCAGTGTTTTAAAGGAGAGTAGGTTGTAATTCCGGCACATAGTAAAGGGGCAACTCCGGCTAAATCTAACTTATCTGAGATATGCAAAACATAACTCTCATCTACTGTAATACTTTGCGAATAACCGCCATAAGTTTGTCCTCCTAAGTGTTTGTCTGGCGAATTGAAAGTCTGGATATTTCCCTCATCGCAAAATTGCTCTAAATCGTTTTTACAATGCTCGCATTCTCTGCAAGAATCTACCATACAACCCACTCCGGCTAAATCTCCCACTTTAAAACCCTTTACATGATCGCCAACTTTTGTAATACGCCCAACGATTTCATGTCCCGGAACAATGGGGTAAGTGGTGCCATGCCATTCATTTCTGGCCGAATGCAGATCAGAGTGGCAAATTCCGCAATATAAGATCTCAATTTCAACATCGTGTGCCAAAACTTCTCTTCTTTTAATGTCTAATGTGTGTAAAGGTGCTTCGGCAGCTTCTGTACCAAAGGCTTTGATGTTTTTAGTTTCCATATATTTTTTTGTTTTTTGTTTCAGGTTTCAGGTTTCTCCCGAGGCTTCGGGATCAGGTTCAGGTTTTGTTATCTTAAATACCAGAATAGTTTTTTATCTGAATGAAGATTTCGCGAAGATTAATTCAAGACACATAATAAATAAAAACGCAATTAATTATATATCAAAAAGATACAGATATAAAGTTAATAAAATTTTAGCTTTTTATCGCTTTTAAAAACTGTATATACTGGCAACTTATAAAACTTAGCTGCTTAATAAGAATAATATTCTTCATCTGTAACGCTTTCCATCCAGATTCCGGAACCTTTATCAATCTCTGTAACAATGGTAATGTGAGAATAAGAACGCTCTGGCGTTGCGCCGTACCAATGTTCTACACCTGGTAAAATGGTTAGAACCTGCCCTTTCTGAATTAGATTAATCTTACCTCCTCTTTCCTGATAGTAACCCTCGCCCTGGGTCACAATAATCAATTGAAGACCTGCATTGCTATGCCAGTTGGATCTTGCTCCCGGCGCAAAAGAAACGTCTTTGATTATCGTGTTTTCAGGATGGATATCACTAGTTTGCTTTTTATAAGAAACATTTCCGGTCATAAAGGTATTCGGGACTGTTCCTTCTTCTATTTTTGCTGAATACTGTATTGCCATAAAAATGTTATTTAAGTTAATTATTTTTGAAACTATTGTATTGCTCGTCTGTCACAGGTTCAAGCCAATCTACGATTCCTTTGTCTGTATTTGTACTAATTGCAATATGTGTAAACTCACTGTCCGGAGCGGCGCCATGCCAGTGTTTTATCTCAGGGTGAATGTTGACTACATCTCCTGCTTGTAATAGCTGAATTTGCTTTCCTTCTTCCTGATAATATCCTGTTCCTTGGGTTACAATTAGTATTTGTCCGCCAGGATGTGTGTGCCAGTTGTTGCGTGCACCTGCCTCAAAAACCACATTACCTACAGCGGTATTCAAAACGGGATCGTTGGGTACCAACATTTTAACCCATGCATTTCCGGTAAAATAATCCGCAGAAGCTAAATCTCCTTTGGGAAAAATGGTTGATTTAATTTGATCTGTTGCTTTCATAATTAATTTGTTTTTTGAAATCGGTTTTTAAACTAAATTAAAAGCAAGAATGTGCTTTGTGAAGTTTATTTAGTTATCTAAAAACTGATAAAGGATTAATACTAATTATTTGATGCAAAATTACAGCAGCAATTCGCATCGAAATTAATAATAATCAAACAATAAATTATGAAATTCAAACAATTTACATGCGAAGCGATTTAGGAACCGTTCCTGTAAGTCTTTTGAAGTAATTATTAAAGTAACTCGGATATTCAAATCCGAGAGAATAACCAATGTCCGAAATACTCCAGTCGGTGTGCTGCAATAAAGCTTTTGCTTCTGTAATAATTCTTTCTGTGATATGCGCCGTTGTTGGTTTCCCAGTTACTTCCTTGACCGAACGGTTGAGATGATTTACATGGACTGCCAGATTTTGAGCATAATCCTGAGGTGTTTTTAATGCTAAAGGCTCATCTTTGGTCTCGATAGGAAATTGTCTTTCCAGCAATTCCAAAAACAAAGAGGTAATTCTAGACGAAGCATTTTTATGTTTAAAGAAGTTATCTGATGGCTGCATCTTCATAGATTCATGAATAATCAGATTGATGTAGCTGCGCATTAAATCATCTTTAAAAACATAATCAGTTTCATACTCCGTAATCATTTTTTGAAATAATGAATCTATAAACACATTTTGGTCAGGATTTAAAGTAAATATCGGCGTCCCTCCTATTTTAAACAAAGGAGATTCATGGAGTGTTTCTGAACGATCTTTTGTTTTCAAAAACTCTTCGGTAAATACACAGGCATATCCTTCAAATTCCTCGGATATTGTTTCCCATGAATAAGGTATAATCGGGTTTCCGAAAAACAGAATAGTTCCATCAGTTTCTATTCCGCGGTCCGCATATTGAATGATACTTTTACTTGTATTAATACAGATTTTGTAAAAATCTCTTCTGCTATAAACCGGAATTTTACTCAGATCCCCATTTATCTGATATACTCTGAAACCTTTCAGCTTTAAATCTGATGTAAAATCACAATTCTGTATTTCTGTCTGCTTATCCATTTTGCAAAGTTATGAAAATCAAACAATATTTCGTTTTGTTTTTTTTGTTTCAGGTTTCAGGTTTTTCGCTAAGAGCGTTAAAATTTACGCATGCTCTCAAAAGTTTTTATCTTATTAAAGCTAAATATGAGCTCAAAATCAGAGAGTTTGAAAATTTTTTTTACAATGATCTGTCTTCCTGACCGATCCCGAAGGCTCGGGATCGCTCAGGAAGACAGATCATTGTAGAGTTTCTTACGGAGATTCTTCGACTTCGCTCTGAATGACAAAACTATGCGGTTAATCACTTTAACCTCCAGCTAAAGCTTGAGGCAATTGAATCAAACTTTGCTTCTTCGCGATTTTGCGCGATTAATTATCTATTATTTGCGAACCTAGCGTATATCTTAGTGTGCTTTGCGTTTAAATAAATTTACTTCACAACAATTGTGGCATTCTTTAACCCTTTCGCGGAAGCGGTTAAAACAACTTCTTTGGTACTATTTTCTTTCTCAATAATAATCTGGGCATAACCATTAAAAAGTTTTCTCTTCCAGTTTTCTGCCGGAATAATAACCTGAATAATTCCGGGATCTGTATTCATTACATCCCAGTCTTTTATTTTTTGCAAAGGAGTTGCAATAATGTAAACAGAATTTTTACCTTGTTTTAAAAGTTTTGTATCCAAAATATATTTTTGCGGATCTTCCTTACTTGGATTTATCATATTTCCGTTAATGTAAACTTCAGCCGCGGTTCCGATTTTTTTATAAAAGAAATTTACCTGATTTTTCTCTGAAACCGATGTCAACTCAAAATTTCCACGGTAAATATACGATGGTGCCTGATTTTTATAATCACGATCTTTAAATGCTGAAATCCATTCATTTTCAGGATAACCGGACTGCAAAGAAAGATCGGCAGTTTTTCCCTTTTGTTCCTCAAAATCCGTAATGGGAACTAATTTTAAATCAGCAATAAACTGATCGTTTTCAAGAGAAGTCGGATTTCCGTTTCCTACTCCTAAAATCTTTCCTCCTTTTATATCAAAAGTAATTTCATTGTCTGCGGTTGGCACATGAAGACCTTTTTTATCGGTAACTTCTACAGTTATAATACTAACTTTTGAGTTGGCTTTGTTTTCTTTATCCAGAGTCAGTTTTACATTTTCAGGATTTCCGGTTGTTTTTTGAATTTCCGTTAAAACTTTTTTACCATTTTTATAACCAATTGCTTCCAATGTACCTGATTCGTATTTAACTTTCCATTCTAAATGTCCGTTTTGCTGCATTTTCTTTTTGCCGAGACTTTTTTTGTTCAGGAAAAGTTCGACTTCCTCACAGTTCGAATACGCCCAAACATCAATTTCTTTGCCTTTCATTCCGTTCCAGTTCCAATGCGGCAGCAAATGCAAAACAGGTTCAGTCCCCCACCAGGATTTAAGGTAAAAAACATTGTCTTTAGGGAAACCGCAAACGTCCATCATTCCAAAATAAGATGTTACAGACGGCCAGCCATACGGAGTCGGTTCACCGCGGTAATCAAAGCCTGTCCAGATAAAAATTCCGGCTAAATAGGGTCTTTCTGCATAGAATTTCCAGCCTTCTTCGATGCTGTAAAACGTCGGACGCGGTTTTTTATCGTAAGCGCTTTGGTAATGCTTTGCGTCGTCGGTAAAATAAATTCCTCGAGTTGCAAAAGTAGAACCTTCCTCGGTTCCCATTCCGGGCTGGTTTTTAAACTGATTTCTGTGTGCGTCGATATCTCCGTTACCCAAATAATTGTATCCCATAATTTCAACCACAGACGAAATTCCGCTTTTAAACCCGCTGCTAATTCCAACTGTTACAGGCCTTGTCGGATCAATACTTTTTGCAAAATGCTGCATTACGTTTGTAATTCTTTCACCGGTAATGCCGCCTTCTATCTGCCATTCTTCATTACCCACAGACCAACAGAAAATACTCGGATGATTACGGTCGCGCTCGATCATTTTTTGTAAATCATTCAGATGATAATCGTTTATTCCCATCAAACGGGTTTCGTCTATAACCAGCATTCCTAGTTGATCACAAGCTTCCAGTAATTCTGGTGTTGGCGGATGATGCGAACAGCGATAAGCATTGGAACCCATTTCTTTTAGTTTTTTTATTCGGTAATACTGCATTTCATCCGGCAAGGCTGTACCTATTCCCGCATGATCCTGATGATTGTTTGTGCCTTTTAACTTCACAGGCTTTCCGTTTAAGAAAAATCCTTTTTCTGCATTAAATTCAATTGTTCTGATACCGAAATTTGTTTCATAACTATCGATAACTTCTCCACCCTGTCGGATTTCAGTATGTAAACGATACAGATTCGGTGATTCAATATCCCATAAAAGCGGATTTTTGACATATAATTTCGAGCTGTAATTTCTTTTTTGATAAAATTCGGGAGCCAGTTCTTTTTCAGAACTATAGGCAACTTGTTTGTTTTCGGCATCAAAAATTGTGTTTATAATTTCTATCGAACCTTTAAAATTTCCTTTATTTTCTATCTTCACATCAGCAGTAACATCCGCATCATTGTTTTTAAGTACTGAAGTCACATAAGTTCCATTTGTAACTACATGAACGGGATTTGTTTTCTGAAGATAAACATGTCTGTAAATTCCGGCACCTTCATAAAACCATCCTTCTTCCATCGAAGCGTCGACGCGGACTACAATGGTATTTTCTCCTCCATAATTCACATACGCCGTCACATCATATTCAAAACCATTGTAACCGCTTTGTTGGGTTCCTAAATAAAATCCGTTAAAAAATACTTTTGAATTCCTGAAAACGCCATCAAATTTTAAAGAAATAATACGTCCAAGATCTTCATTAGAAATGCTGATTTTTTTTCTGTACCAGCCAATACTTTTTTCCGGATAATTTTTACCGGCCGCTTTAAATCCGTGACTAAAACTGGCGCTTTCGCTGAAAGGCTGCTCTACTGCCCAATCGTGCGGAAGATCCAATTGTCTCCACGCCCGATCATCAAAATCTTTAGCTGCCGGTCCGTCTCCGAATCCGGTTTTGGTTAAGTATGAAAAATAGCCTTCGGCATGACCGAAATCTTTTTTAGTATCATATAAATGTCCGAACGAAAACTTCCAGTCTTTATCAATTAACAGCAGTTCTCTTTTCGATTTTGTCTGCGCAGAGATGGCAAAACACATTATAAAGAAGTAGTAAGTAAATCCTTTTTTCAGAGTAGTTTTCATAAGGTTTGGTAGTTAGCAGAAATCATAGAGCGATAAAATTATAGCATTTGCATTTAATACACCGATAGTATTTTATCAAAATATGATAACACTTTTGTAATAATGTGGATAACAGGGCGAACAAAATTTAGAATGAATCTAATGGCATAACTTTCAGAAATTATTTTCTTTTGATGTAATTTTATATTTAAATCTTAAAAAGCAATTACCACTATGAGTACTATTATTAACGAAAATAGACTCCAGAGTACTTTTAAAACCCTCGATCTTAAGATACACAAACTTAATGATCAGAAGATTTATGCTTTTTTCGAATCTTTAGGATTGCTTGAAAGAAAGGACGTTCCGCAGGACTTTTTGAGTTGGGAAAACATATTGATTGTGGTTCCAAACCGACATGTATCTCACGAACTGAAATACTATAAATACACGATTTCGAGAATTTCATTTCTTACAAATCCGTATGCAGAACAAATTCATATTTATGATCTTAAAGACTGGAAAAGCGCATCGGGAAACAAAACCCAGTTTCAGATAAGAGAAATGCTGAAAACGAGTTTTGGAGGTGTTAAAAAAACTACGAAAGAATCTTAGAAGCAAAATTTCACATTAAAAAATTCCAATTGAAGCAATGGTTTCACTTGGAATTTTTTGCTTTTTTGGAGTTTGGCTTACCGCAAAGGATGCCAAAAATACACCAGGCGCGCGAAGTAATTTATCTCGCAAAGCCGCAGAGTCGCCGAGTTTTTTTTTAACATATAAGTTATATAAGCTCACTACAGCATGCTTATATAACTTATATGGTTTATTGCCTTTGCGACCTGCGGCTTTGCTTTATTCCTGCCGTTACAAAACTATTGCAACAAGCTGTTTATCTTGTCTTCCAAAGCTTTTCCATGAATATTTTTCGCTATGATAATTCCGTTTTTATCTACTAAAAAGTTCAACGGAACGGATTGCAGCATATAATCTCCTACAACCGGAGAAGTCCAGTATTTTAAATCGCTTACGTTGATCCATGGTAATTTAGCTTTTGCTATTGCTGCTGTCCATAAAGGCTTTTTGGTATCCATGGAAACGCCGTAAATTGATAATTTCTCAGGGTAAGCATTGTGCAACTTTAATAACAAAGGTTGCTCTTTAATACAAGGTCCGCACCAGGATGCCCAGAAGTCCACTAAAACTAAAGAACCTCGTAAAGAAGAAAGTGCGATGTTTTCTCCTTTTGTATTGGGAAGATCAATTTCCGGAGCAATATCTCCGATCTCAGTTCCAACCACCTGTGCGTTTGCTATTACTGAATTGAAAAATGTAAAAATTAAAAGTAGGTAGATTTTTTTCATAGATTAAGTTTATTGGTTTGGGCATATTAATATCGCAAAACCGCCATAGCGCAAAGTTTTTTCCAATACATGTAAGGTATTTAAGTTCATGCAAGACTTAAATTATATTACATAAATTATGGTTTAATTTCTTTTTGAGTTTGCAATTAAATTAAAAACAAATATAATTTTTCTTTGACAAAATTCTCTTTCAGAAAAAAACTTTCTCTCCCTCAATCATAAAATTTTCACAAATGCAATATCGGGAAATTGGTATATCGGGAAAAGTCGATATATTTGCAGCATGGAAACGATCGAAATATTTAAAGCATTATCGAACAAATCCAGACTGCAGATGCTGGAATGGCTTAAAGAACCCGAAATAAACTTTCCGGACCAGTTACAGCATGCCGGATTTGAGCACGGAGTTTGTGTGGGACAAATTCAGGCAAAAGCGGGTTTAACGCAGTCTACAGTATCCGAATACCTGTCCATTTTGCAGCGCGCGGGATTTATAGAATCGAAACGCGTTGGTCAGTGGACTTACTATAAACGCAACGAAGGTGCCTTTGAAGCACTCAGTAACTTAATTCAATCTAATTTGTAAAATTACTATGAGTACAAACAACCTGTTTTCTCCATTTAACTTAAAAACGTTAAATTTAAAAAACCGAATCGTAATGGCGCCAATGACGCGCTCATTTTCTCCAAACGGAGTTCCAACAGACGAAGTAGCCGCTTACTACCAAAAAAGAGCGGAGGGCGAAGTTGGATTAATATTATCTGAAGGAACTGTTATTGACAGACCTTCCTCATCTAACGATGCTAACGTACCACATTTTTATGGTGATTTAGCTTTAGAAGGATGGAAAAAAGTGATCAACGAAGTTCATGCTGCAGGCGGAAAAATGGGACCGCAGATCTGGCACATGGGAATTATGGACAACCATCATTCGGGATGGGTACCACCAGTTCCTTTTGAAGGTCCGTCGGGATTAAACCGACCTGATTTTAGAAATGGTGTTGCCATGACCGAAAAAGATATCGAAGAAACTATTCTTGCTTTTGGTAAAGCTGCCGCTGATGCGAAAAGATTAGGTTTTGATACAATTGAAATTCACGGTGCACACGGGTACTTAATCGACCAGTTCTTTAATCCTGAAACGAATCTTCGTGAAGATATTTACGGCGGAAAAACATTACCGGAACGCAACCGTTTTGCTATTGAAGTGATAAAAGAAATCAGAAAACAAGTGGGGAATGATTTTGCTGTTATCATGCGTTTCTCTCAGTTTAAACCTTCTGATTACAATTATAAACTGGCTAAAAACCCAACTGAATTAGAAGCATGGCTTACACCGCTTGTGGATGCCGGCGTAGATATTATACACGCTTCTCAAAGACGTTTCTGGGAACCGGAATTTGAAGATTCTGATTTAAACTTTGCCGGATGGGCTAAAAAAGTTACAGGCGTTCCAACAATTACGGTTGGTTCTGTTGGACTTTCGGGAGATTTCTTTGGTGCTTTTGCAGGAGAAAGTTCACAACCAACTTCATTAGAAGAATTAAACAGACGTTTCGACAGAGGTGACTTTGATTTGGTTGCAGTTGGAAGACCGCTTTTATCAGATCCTAACTGGGTCGCTAAAATTAAAGCCGGAAAAACCGATGAGCTTAAAGGTTTCAGCAAAGAAGCTTTAGGACAGCTGGTTTTAGAATAAATATTTAAAAAGGTTCAAAGTGACAAAGCCTCAAGGGAAATAAGTTTTTCCTTTGAGGCTTTTTTGATTTTATTTAGAAAGGTTAAGATTCAGGACTTCGTGACCTTTCTTCCTTTGTCCCTATCCCTGTTTGTTCCTCTCTTTAAGAAACTCTTTTCTGAAATTTACTTTGCAGCCAGTTTCTAACCGGTTCGTCATACAATTTCAGGCAGACAAAAGCCATTACAATACTGGCAATCAAAACTCCGATTCCTTCCATATAGCCGTTTTCCATTGTTACTTTATTGTCGACAACCCATGCTGTAAACCAATAAATTAACGGATAATGGGTAATATAAATTGGATAAGAAATATCCCCCAGAAATTTGCATATTTTTAATGAAAACTCATTTTTAAGCTCTCCTCCTGCTCCAATTGCAACAATAATGGGAAAGATTAAAATAATACAGAAAGATTCATACAAACCGTTGATCCAAAGACTGTTTTCATTTCCGAATCTTGGTAAAGCCAAAACAATTGTTATCAGGATACTGCAGATCCAGAATGCATTTTTTACATGGATTAATTTGCCTAAACGGCATAATAAAACGCCGGCAAAGAATGGATATAACAAGCGCGTAAAGCCAACATTCATTTGCTCCAAATTGAGCGACCACCCGCCGATTACGTCTCCTTTTGGTCCGAAAACAGTATAATTAATTAACAGTCCGGCGAATATCAGTACAAAAACTGACAGTACTTTATTCGAAAATTTACGGAAAATAAGGGCGTACAGGATGTTTGCAATATATTCGAAAAACAGTGACCACGCCGGACCATTTAAAGGATGCATTTCTCCCCAGCCTCTGATTTCCAGAGAGGGCGGAATCGGCAATAACGTAAAACCAATTACCATTGTTAAGATAACTTTCCAGACTTCCATTCCTCCAATCATGGGAAAGAGAATGTCGGATGCTTGAAAATAGTAAAATATGGCACCAATGATCATTCCTAAAATAACCATGGGCTGTAAACGGATTAAACGGCGTTTGTAAAATTCCCATTGGCTCATTTTTACCCAACGATCGTCATACGCGTAAGCGACAACAAATCCGGATAAGAGGAAAAAGAAATCAACTGCAAGATATCCGTGATTTATAATCTGAACAAAACGGTTTCCACCGGCAAAGGCTTCAAAAATATGAAAAGCAACTACCAGAATTGCCGCAACACCACGCAATCCATCTAAGATTTCGTAATGTTTTTTAGGTTTAATATCTGTAGAAATGGAACTCATAAAATGGTTAATTATAATGGTTATTTAATTAATAATTGACAATTATCATTGGTGATTCTTTAGCCATTCTGCCCTTCTCTGATCTGGTAAATGTTTTACAGAGAAATTTTCGAATTTAGCTTCAAACCCTTTTCCGTCGGGAGAGGCAGCCATCAAACCAACCTGTACCGGCGTATTGTCCTGTAAAGGCGCATTTCTTGTCATGATATAATTTTTATCATCGAAAGAATAAAAAACTTCAATGGCATCTAATCTTCTAACGGCTTTAATCCATACAAATGGAGGTGCTTTTTCCAATGTTGTTACACTCCAGTCACTTTTATCATGTGTTACGACTGTACTGATATTAAATTTTCCGTCTACAAATTCAACTCCGGTTTTGATGTAATTTTTCTCATCGACGCGAATCATTAATCCCATCTGGTCAAAACGTGCAATATAATTTCCTGTGATTTTAACTTTTGCTTCAAATTCGCCGCCGTAATTGGCGTAATAAAAAGGAGCATCGTCGACTGTAAATCCGTAATGAGAAATCCTCCAGTAATCACTGTTTGCGGTAACATTCATAATTAAGGCATTGTTTTTAATTTCCCACTTTTCAGGTTCATTAAACCACTGCATTTTATTCAAACTTTGTGCAGAAAGATTCTGTATCGAAAACAAAATTCCTGCAAAAAATAATATACTTTTCATATACTTTTTACATTTTACTATTAATAGCTTATTTAAATTTTAAAAATAAAGCTGCAACATTTTAATATTGCAGCTCTACCAACCAACCAAAGTTTAGAAATAATAAAAACTATTTAAGTGTGAAATTCACTTTAGATTTTATATCTGTAGAAGAAGCTCCAATAATAGCTTCAAAATCACCAGGTTCTGCAACCCAGTCATGTTTTTTATCATCAAAGAAACTTAATGCCGTTTTATCGATCGTAATACTTACCGTTTTTTCTTCTCCCGCTTTCAGCGAAATTTTTTCAAAACCTTTTAGTTCTTTTATCGGACGAACCAATGAAGATTTAACATCTGTAATATACAATTGTACTACTTCTGATCCTTCTCTGCTTCCGGTATTTTTTACAGTAACCGAAAATGTAATTTTGTCTCCCGCATTCATTTGTTTTTTGTCTGCAGTTACTTTTCCGTATGCAAAAGTAGTGTAGCTTAATCCGTGACCGAAAGCAAATAAAGGTTTTACTTTTTGCTTGTCTGCCCAACGGTATCCAACAAAAATACCTTCGTTGTACTTCACTTCGTCTCCCCCAGGAAATTCTCCTAAAGCGTGAGCTCCGTTATCAGCCAGTTTTACCGGGAAGGTAAAAGATAATTTTCCTGACGGATTTACGTCTCCAACCAAAACATTGGCAAGTGCGTTACCCGCTTCTGTTCCCAGAAACCAACCCTGAACGATACCCGGAACTTCCTTATTCCATGGCATAGCCACAGCATTTCCTGAAATATTTACAAAAACAATGTTTTTATTTACTTTCGCCAGTTCGCTGATCAATTTATCCTGACCATAAGGCAATCCTAATTCTTTACGATCGTGTCCTTCATCATCCTGATTTGGACTTTTATTTAATCCTCCGATAAAAAGAACAATATCTGCATCTTTGGCAACTTTTAAAGCTTCTGCAGTTAATTCTGTCTGAGGGCGTTTTTCTTCTAAACTTACTTTAGCAATTACACCATTATAATTACTTGTAGGATCTCCTACGTAACCTCTTGCGTAGGCGATTTCTGCCTTATTTCCAATTTTTTTCTTTAAACCTTCTAACGGCGTAATTTCATATCTTGCTTTAAGCGAAGAACTTCCGCCCCCAACAGTCATCATTTTAATAGCATTTTCACCAATTACTGCAATCTTTTTGGTTTTAGAAAGATTGATTGGCAGGATGTTATTATTGTTCTGCAACAATACGATCCCCTCTTCTGCAATTTTACGGCCTGCAATGGCATGTTCCTCTGTTCCAAAAGATCCAAAAGGACGATTCTTATCCATAGTAGTCAGGAACGATAAACGCAGGATACGACGTACTTTTTCGTCCAGTTCTTTGGTTCCTATTTCACCTTTTCTGATCATTTCAGAATATGGTTTTGCTAAATAATAATTATCATAAGCGTTGCTGGTTCCCCATGAAAGTCCGTTTGTCCAGGAACCAAATTCCATATCCAGACCATTATGTATTGCCTGTTTAGTGTCATTTACCCCACCCCAGTCAGAAACTACAACCCCTTTGAAACCCCATTCTCCGCGAAGAATATCGTTTAACAAATATTCGTTGTGGCAACATTGCTGCCCTTTATATTTATTATATGAACCCATAATTGCCCAAACTTCACCTTCCTGTACCGCCGCTTTAAAAGCCGGAAGATAAATTTCGTATAATGCACGGTCATCTACTACAACATTTACCGAATTACGATTGGTTTCCTGATTGTTTAAAGCAAAGTGTTTTACACAGGCTGCAACTCCGTTTGACTGAACACCTTTAATATAAGGAACCACCATTTTTGAAGCCAAAAAAGGATCCTCGCCCATATATTCAAAGTTACGGCCGTTTAGCGGACTTCTGTAAATATTAACTCCGGGTCCTAATAATACATTTTTGTTACGATAACGCGCTTCTTCCCCAATAGATTTACCATATAAAGAAGCCAATTCTTTGTTCCAGGTTGCAGAAAGTGCCGTTAACGCAGGAAAAGCAATACAGGAGTCGTTTGTCCATCCCGCCTGGTCCCATTCGTCCCATTTTACCTCAGTACGAATACCATGTGGTCCGTCTGTCATCCAGTTTTCAGGTATTCCAAGACGCTGCACACCTGGCGAACTAAATTTAGACTGTGCGTGAATCATCGCGATTTTCTCTGAAGTTGTCATCCGCGAAAGCGCATCTTCTACTCTCTCGCTAATCGGTTTTTTGTCGTCCAGATAGACCGGAACTTTGCTTTGAGCATTTATTCCCAAAGAACTTAGTAAAAGTAAAACAACAATTGTTTTTACGTTTTTTAACATAACAGTATTTATTAAAGCATTAGGTTATTATAAAGTGATTCTTTTGTAAAAGAACTTTTATGGTATTGTAAAACTAAAACGTTATCGCACAAGTTAGATTTTTAGACTAAAAAAAGTAGTAAATTAAAAAATTAATTAGCTGATAAACAAATTATTAAATAAAATAAAACAGCAAAAAAAGTAGTGATTTTAAAATAAATATTTACAGTTTCAAAGACAATATACCTATTTTTGAGACCATTTCTTCGAAATCATTTCGGGAAACTGCAGCCTTATTTCGGGCACGGGTTCTATAGTTGTAAATCGTACTTAAAGAATAACGAAGAAATGCTGCTATTTTAACACTGTCTGTAATTCCCAGTCTGATTAGTGCAAAAATGCGCAGTTCTGTATTTAATAATTCGTTTTGTTTAAGTACAATTTGTTCCTCGGGAATTAATAAAGCATTAAAATCCTTAACGAATGTGGGATATAAATTGAGAAAAATGATATCAAAATTTTTATACAACTCTTCCAATTCATTGTCGACTAAAGTGGTGGACTTTAATATTTTATAAATTTCGTCGAACTGCTTTGCTGTGGCTTTCTTATTTAAAATAATGCGGTAGTTTTCCAGCTTATTAATATAGGTAGAACAAAGATTAAAAAAATGCGCTATGTATTCTTCTTTAACTAAATTAGACTCAGACAATTGCAGATTGCTCTCCTGTAACTGACCATTGGTTTCTGTAATATCTTTGTTTAATTCAGCCAATTTCTGACTGGTTTCATATAATTCTGTTCGAATTCTGGAAACCTTTTTCATTTGTTTATACACGTAAATAATGGCAATCAATAAAAACAGCGAGAGTAAACTTATACAAAGAAGATAAATTTGTAAGTCGCTTTTTCTCTGTGCTTCACGCTCCAGATAAACCGTATTTATAATCGAATAAACCTCTGACATTAATAATGTTCTAAACTGTACATTGCAGTACAGAGCATCTTCAATTGCGGACTGCGTTAATTTATAGGCCATGTCTACATCGCCAATCTCATAAAAAACCAAAGCCAGTTCCTGCAATGATGCATTGTCCTTATTCGCATTTTTAAGATCTGATGTAGCGGAAAGTGCATAATATTTTTTACGCAATTCTAACTGATGTGTTGCCTCTGCAATTTTGCCCAGTAAATAGGTGATCATTGCATATTGCGGACTTTCTTCTTTTGTTTTATTCAGCAAATCAAGTAATTGCTTTCTTGGTTTATCGAATTTTCTGTTGAAAATATCCTGCTGAATTCTGTTTATCTGAAATTCCAGCGTATTGGGATTCAAAACGCCTAATAACGAATCCCTGTATTTTCCGATTTGTTTTCTGTATTCCGGACTGTAACTATTTGCAGCATAATGTTCAAAAAATTCGCGATTCGCAATGTAGTAAGCGGGAATTAAGGAAACTGCTAAATTTTTTTTATTGATGCTTTTCAGAATAGCTTCAGACTCCCGATATTTTCCAGATGAAGAATAAAGTGTCACCAATTGCAATTGTGCCAGGTTATAAAGCTCTTTATTGTGAAGTTCATCCGCAATCTTGAGATTCTTTTTTACGTATTGTATGGCCGAATCTGAGTTTAGTTTCTGATATTCAATATAAAGTGTTTTGTTATAATTATACTCCTGCTCTTTGGTCAGGTTTTCAGATTTTATTTTCTTGAAATTTAAAATACGCTCTTCCTTAATTTTTACATAATGCTGTTTATTTTTTAAAGCATCATTTAATTCTTTTATAATAACATCAGTACTTTCGACAGCAAAAACCGGAAAGCTAATAATAAAAAGGAACAGAAATAAGCGATAATTTTTCAATGGATTTAATATAAGGATTTACAAATATAACAAAGTGAAAATATAAAAAACGAAATATTTACAAAGGGTCAGGATGTGCTAATTTTGGGGCGATTTTAGTTTTTATATATAATAAATAAAATCACATCAAGACTTTGTTATACATAAAAATGATTTCAGGATGTTGCTTTTATTCAGAGAAACATCTTGAAATCATTTAAAATTGAGTGTAAATTTAAAGATTAGCGGCGATTGGCGCAGCTAAACAGCTTTCGGGAATATCAAAGGCATTTACCAGAGCAACGGCATCAGGACGAATATCCCAACAAAGCTGATTTACAATTTTACGGACTGCTTTTGTTTTAACTGCTTCCATATAACCGTCTTCCAGATACCAGCCTTTATTTTTTTCTATTTGCGAAAGTGCATAGAGCTGATTTAATTTGGTTAGAATTGCTTTAGAATTCTCGTCTTCTATCTTGTTGACGGCAATTTGAAATTGTTCCAGCACAATTCTTTCCAAGTAAGCCTGTGCCACATCAATCATCTGATGCTGAACAACATTAAAAGCATCATAAGGTTCCAATCCTCCGTCAATTAATTTCTTGATACGTCTTGCTGCCGAAGCCAGAATTGTTTTTTCTCTATGAACAAATGCCTGTAAATGAAATTCGGGATCTAATAAATGCTCGTCATCGGTTCGGCGCGTTGCAATCGGATTTTTCTCTGCAATTACTGTTTTAGCATTTTCATAAACATAATTTATAATGCCCAGCGAACCCATTTCTCCAAATGATTTTCTAAATTCTGCCAGACGATTTTTGGCAACCAACTGCATTAAAACGGTATTATCGCCCTCAAAAGTGGTATAGATTTCTGTATCATTTTTTAAGGCATCTATTCGGTTTTCAGATAAATATCCTTTTCCACCGCACGCTTCCCTGCATTCCTGCAAAATATCTCTGGTACTCCAGGTCGAATACGATTTCATTCCCGCAGCCAAAGCTTCAATTTCCTGCATTTCTGTTTCTGTTCTGTTTAGAAAACGGTTCGTCAGATATTGAAGTGCAAAATGAACAGCGTACGTTTTGGCCAAATGAGGTAAAAGTCTGCGCTGATGCATTCTGTAATTTAAAATTGGTACTTCAGATCCGCATTCCGGACCAAATTGTTTTCTTTGATCGCTATAGCGAATGGCAATTGTTAAACCTGATTTCGCAGCAGCCAGAGCCGAGCGCGGAATTCCGATCCTGCCGCCAACCAAAGTTCCCAGCATTGTAAAAAAACGTCTGTTATCACTCGGAATCGGACTTTCGAATTCGCCTTTTTCATTTACAGAAGCAAAACGATCCAGCATATTGTCTTTCGGAATTACCACATTGTCGAAACTAATTGTACCATTATCTACTCCGTTTAATCCCATTTTATGTCCGCAATCTCCAATAGTTACACCATCTGCCACATTACCTTCAGGATCACGCAAGGGAACAATAAAGGCATTTACACCATAATCGTGACCGTCTATAATCAATTTGGCAAAAACCGTAGCCGCCTGTCCGTGAACCGCTGCGTTTCCTATATATTCTTTCTGAGCGTTTTTGTTGGGTGTGTGAATCGTAAACGTTTTCTCTGTGTGATTGTAAGTCGCGGTAGTTTCCAAACCTTTTTCATTAGATCCGTGATGTGTTTCGGTCATGGCAAAACAACCCGGAAGCTGCAGCGAACCTATATCTTTTAAATATTTTGCATAATGTTTTTCTGTACCCAGAGACTGAACGCTCATTCCCCAAAGTCCAAACTGAACCCCAAATTTTATTACCAGACTTAAATCATGATAACTTAGTGTTTCCATGATCGCGAAATAATCGGCTATATTTTCACCTCCGCCATAACGTTTTGGATAGGCCATATTTCCCAGATTTTCATCTGCCAGAATTTTGCACCATTTGTAAACAGTCTCTCTGAAAACATGGATGTCGGTAGAAGTTTCATAAGCAAATTCAGGTCTTGAGATAACCGATTTTACTTTCCCAATTATTGCAGCTTCTTTTCCGTCCAGAATTTTAGTTATATTCTGAATATCAAAACTGGCATTGGTTTGCGAATCTGCTGTATAGGTACCTGCTTTTGTTTTAAAATTCTGAAGAGCTTCTTCGCCTAAAATCCCTAAATCATTTTCTAGTTTTATAAAATCAGATTCAATTGGCGTTAAATCCAAATCTCCCTTTGAAAGTGCTTTTGCAATATCAAAAATCGATTTGATGGACGATGTATCCTGAATACTTTTCTCTATATCTGATTTCCATTGTGCAAGCTCATTTCGCGAAGGCGGATTGGTAATATCAGCTTTAGAAATCAAATATTCCTTGTCTTCAGGAGATAAAACCGTTAGGGAATTTATAAACTCCTTTAAAGTTGCAAATTCTTTTGGGGTTAATAAATCATCTGACCAGACTAAATAAAATAATGGAGTAAAAGCTTGAAGTTTGTTATTTTTCATAAGAATAAATTCGATTCGTACTAGTTATTTTGCCATAGCTTAAAAAGAAAAGTTTTTTTCGATACAAATTCATGAATTTTAAAAAAATAAATTCGTCACGATATATTTCACTTTAGTGCATAAAAAAGCAGGAATGAAAAATAATCATTCCTGCTTACATATCCTGTTAAGGTTCTTATAATTTTCGATTTTAAACCAATAAAAAATATGAAAACTACGAGTTAAGAATCTTTGGATATGGAAGTCATTTTTTGCTTTATTGCAAAAATATAATGTGAATTAAAAACTAACACCGCTATAAAAATAATGGCGTATGCCGTAATTTGTAAAGGGCTGATATGTTCTTTAAAAACAAAGGCCGCCAATCCAAAAGCAATCATCGGATTTATATTCAGCAACATCCCCACGGTTGACGAATTGATTCCCGAAAGTGCGTACAGGTTTAAGAAAAGCGGCACTATTGTAAATAAGACCGCAATGGTTTCGATACAAAAATAAAACTTCAATTCTGTGGGAACCGGACCTGCATAAACCGGAAAAAAAGGAAGCAAAACCAAAGCGGCTAATGTGATATGAAAAGTAAGCACAACAAATTTATCAAAACCTTTATTGGCGCGCTGACTTACTAAATAAGAAGCGTATGTCAGACCAATAACAATACTAAATACCATGTCCATTATAGCGCTGTAAGACAGGAGTAAACATCCGGAAATACTTAATCCGACAGCAATCCACTGGATTTTGGAAAGCTTTTCGTGAAGTATAAAATAAGCCAGCAAAGTGGTTAAAATCGGGCAAACCAAATACGCCAGTGAAGTCGCTTTTACGCTAATATGATTCATTACATAAATAAAAGTAAACCAGTTGGCCATCAGGAAAGCGCTTCCGCCGATATTCAGCAAAATTGATTTTCTCTGTTCTGATTTTGGTAAAGCTTTAAAAATCGCGATCGTTTCTTTTATTTTTTGTCTTTTGAACAAAAGAGCAATTAAAACCATTAAAACAGCGCAGCTAAAAACACGATAAAACAGAATATCTAATGACGGGTAATCGTGTATTGGTCTCAAAACCAAACTAAAAAGTCCCCAAATACTAAAGGCGGAAATGGCTGCTATGTAATATTTTGTTGTTTTCACAAAATCGATTTTTGAATTTATTTCTTTGATGTAGCAAATTTCTAAAAAATAAAACAGCAATACAGATACAGTTTTTGTAAATTGCAGCATAACAGTTTCATTTTATGAAAAATTCCAGCTATTTATATTTACAGTTTGCCGATCGAATCGAAAAACAAATTAAATCGGGCGTTTTGAATGTGGGTGACAAATTGCCTTCAATACGTGAAGTCTGTGCCGAAACGGGTTACAGTATGAGTACGGTTAGTAAAGCGTATTACGAAATTGAAAGCCGTTCGCTAATCGAGGCGCGGCCACAGTCAGGTTATTATGTTAGTAATATTTCGGCAAGGATAATTGCAGAACCTTCTTCCAGTAAACCTGTTTTGAGTCTGGAAAATATTGAACGTGAGGATTTAATCGATCTTGTGTATGGCGATATGCGGGCCAAAGATGTTACTATGCTTTCACTTGGTTTTCCTTCAAATGAATTGCTTCCGATTGCAAAACTAAACAAAGGAATGGTTCAGGCAATGCGCCAGCTGCCCAACAGCGGCACGAGTTATGAAGAAATTCAGGGTAATAGTAATTTACGAAAAGAAATTGCGCGATGGTCTTTTTCATGGGGCGGTTCACTTACTGAAGAAGATATTATTACAACTCCCGGTTGCATATCTGCTATTTCTGATTGTTTACTGACTTTAACAAAACCCGGGGATACCATAATTACCGAAAGTCCTGTGTATTTTGGTATTTTGCAATTGGCCAGATCTTTAGGTTTATATGTGATGGAACTTCCTACCAATATGACAACGGGAATAGAACTGGAAGCCGTTAAAAAAACGCTTTCATCCAATAAAATAAAAGCCTGTGTTTTGATGAGTAATTTTAGTAATCCGTCGGGAAGCAGCATGCCAGTGGAACATAAAAAAGAAATTGTTCGTTTAATGGACTTTTATAATGTTCCCTTAATTGAAGACGATATTCACGGTGATTTGTATTTTGGCTCCAGCCGGCCTACCAATTGCAAAACGTATGACGAAAGCGGAATTGTACTTTGCTGTAGCTCTGTTTCTAAAACACTGGCGCCTGGTTACCGTGTGGGTTGGGTGTCGCCCGGGAAATTTAAAAAGGAAATTCTGAGAACAAAATTATACCATACAATATCCTCCCCTACTATTACTCATGAAGTGGTTGGCGATTTTCTCAAAAACGGACGTTATGAAAATCATCTTAGAAAAATTCGTCAGATTTTGAATCGAAACTGCATCAACTACATCAATACCGTTTTAGAATCTTTTCCCGCGGGAACAAAGGTGAGTCAGCCTCAGGGCGGATTTTTCCTTTGGGTCGAATTGGATAAGAAAATCGATACAGCTGCTTTGTATCATTTAGCAATGCAGCATACTATTAGTATTGCGCCCGGAAGGATTTTTTCATTCCAGAATCAATTTTCAAATTGTATGCGACTGAGTTTTGGATTACCATGGTCTAATGAGCTGCGTGCTGCGATTCAGACTTTGGGTAAATTGGCACATAAACAGCTGACAAGCTAATATTGCCATTTATTTAAATGGACAACATAGTTTGGCTTAGTTTAAAAAGCTTCCTTTTAGAACAAAAAAACCGGACAGCGCAACTACTCACTGTCCGGTCAACAATTAACATAACCTAATTAATTTTTTATAAGACATAATAAACCCCTTTTTCGACTTTTTTAGGCTCGTCTTTTAAGTGGAATTCATTTAGAATATCAAATTCACTTTGATATTCATTTAGCATTTGTTTGATATTTTTCTCAATTGTATTGGCAATCGTTGTTACCGGAGTATCTGTTGCCCTGTTTTCAAACGGATCCTGTAAATGAATGGCCATTCTTTCAATCAAAAAGAAAACCCCTCCAATTGCAGTAATCAACGGAATTGCAAACCAGCTCAAAACGCTGGTTAATCCGAAAGGAAGCAGCAAAATAAAAAGACAAAGCGTTAATCGAATATACATACTGTATGTAGTGGGAAAAATGGTATTTTTAATTCGCTCACATTTTCCCATTTCATCACAAAGTCTTGATAAAGTATTGTCAATCTCGACCTGCTGGTACATATTGATTTTTTTCTCGTTTTTTGCGTTTTTTAAATCTCGTGCATGCAGCATTAAAATAGCATTAGGAACATTTTGGTGATTCCTGATATAATTGATTTCTTCTTCGCTCATTAAACCTCTAAGCGGTTTTATAGCATCTTTATTTCTCAGCGATTCCCCTAAACTATAACACCAGGCAATTTGTCTTTTAGCAAAATTCTCTTTGAATTCGCTGGCTTCGACAGAAAAATCAGGATCTTTATAAAATGTAAGTACCTGGCGGATTAAGGTTCTGGAATCATTTACAACTGCACCCCAGACAATTCTGGCCTCCCACCATCTGTCATATGCCTGATTGGACTTAAAAGCTAATAAAAGTGAAATAATAGTTCCGATCATGGTCGGAATTGCAATAGGAATATCTACGGGAAGCGTTACAAAATAGTGATGAAAAATTTCAAATATAATAGTGTAAGCCAATACAAGAGCAATTTCTACTTTAATTTTCCCGAGAACGTACTTCATTGGTATTCTTTTCTTTAATAACATATTTTCGGTTTTAAATTATTTTTTTTAAAGGAGCTAAGGGACTAAGATGCTAAGGTTCTAAGAACTAAAAATTAAAGAAACTTAGAGCCCGAGAATCTTAGTACATTTGAACCTCAGATCTCACACCATCTCTTCATACAATGAAAGAACAGGAAGTCCCAGTTTTTCATTGACATTTTCTTTTTTTGTTTTATTGAATTTGATTTTTTCGCCTTTTCTGGTTTCTACCAACATATCGATATTATGTTTTGAAATGGCTTCTGATAAAAGTGGTGCTACATTTTCGTAGTTATCTTCAAAACTGGCCGTCTGACTTACAATTTCGAAGGAAAAATTGGCACTCAGAAACTCCTGAACATCTTTTACATGGATATTCCGACTTGAATTTTCTATATAAAGTGCTTTATTAAAGACCTCTTTATTAATTTCTGTACTTAAATGCAGGATCGGACATTTTTGATTTCCAGCTAATTGTATCAGATACTGATAGATTTTCTTTGTTTCCTGTTTATAAGAATGTGTAAGAATGACTAACTTAACCGAAAAAGCTTCAATCAGTCGTTTGAAAATGGGTGCTGAAAGTCCGTATTGGTTGTGGACTTTTAATTTTACGTTTGGAGTATGATCAATAATATAACGACAGGTTTCCAGCACATCTTCCTGACTTCTGGAAAGTCCGGATCGCATTTCCCTCAAATAACTGGAAGACGAAAAGGTATCCGGAACTTCTGAAACTAATACTAAAATAATTTCTGATTCAGTATCTTTCGACTGATTCACCGCCGATTTAACAGCCGAGATTGTATCATCTTTTAAAGTCGTAGGTATAAGAAAATTTTTCATAAGTATAATCGTTTAGTTTTATACTTACAAAATAACCAATGACAGATTAGACTGTTATTAATCTAAAATTAGAATTTCCTAAAATTAAACATTAGATTTTTTAATGTTCAGTTTTTTAAAGATAATGGTCACTATGGTTCCCTTGTTTTGCTCAGATTGCACCTGAAGTTCGCCATCGTGCATTCGGATTATTTTAGAAGCTAAAGGAAGACCTAAACCATACCCTATATATTTCGCAGCGATTTTACCTCTGAAGAAAGGTTCATACAAGTGTGGGATATCTTCCGGCGGAATCCCGATTCCGATATCGTTGATCGTGATTTTAATCATTTCCCGATTAGCCGAAAGATTTACAAATACTTCATTGTTATCAGAATATTTAACTCCGTTGGTAATAATATTGTTTATTGCCAGTTCCAACAGCGGTTTGTTGCACGGAAGCAATAATAAATTAGAATCTTCGGGCGCAAAATTAAGTTTAATACTGACGCGGTTATCCGGATAAATTTTATTCAGGTCAGATTTGACATCCATTAATAATTCGTCAATTCGTGCCACATCAGATACCTGCTTTTGACCGTCATAACCTGTTTGTGTTAGTTTAAGCAGACTTTCAGTTAAGTTTCCTAATCTGGAAGCCTGACTGTAAATATTTTCTAAAGATTCTACATATTCATGAACTTGTCTTTCTTTGAGCAGCATAATTTCTGCTTCGGCAATAATGGTAGTGATTGGCGTTTTTAGTTCGTGAGAAGCATTATTAATAAAATTGGCCTGAATCTCAAAAGACGTTTCCAGTCGATCCAGCATATTATTGAATGTATTGGTCAGATCTGATATTTCATCAGAATTTTTAACTTCCGGAAGACGATTATGAAGGTTTGATGCGCTAATTCTTTTAACTTCTTTGGTAATTCGCGCCACGGGATTGATCACACGTTTAGCCAAAAATCTTCCGAGAAGGAAAGCCAGAATCACAAAACCGATTCCGCCAAAAAGCATAATTTTTACAATATAAATCGTGGTATCTTTTCCTTTACGGTCTCTTGCGCCTACAATAACAATGTATTTTTGATTGTTTTCCTGAAAAATTTGTCCCAGATAATATTTATTGTCCCTTTCATAAGAGTCTCTTCCTGTACTTAAAATATTGCTGTAAAAAGTATTGGGAAGATTAAGATTGATATTGTAATCAAAACTATTTTTACTATTAATTTTTAAAACATATTCTTCTTCCTCAATCAATTCTTCGAGACCATTTTTTTTAAGGTTTTGATAGTACTTTATCTTTTCCGGATCTTTTTGAAAATGAATAGAAGAAACAATTTTGGCACGGTCATCCAGACGCTTTAAAAAGTGGTATCGATTGTTTTCTCTAAATAAGAAAAAGACAATAATACACAAAAGCGACGTACTAAACGTAGAAAGGGCAACGTAATTAAAGGTAATTTTTTTTCTAATATCCATATTATGTTTTTATCACATAGCCCAAACCTTTCATTGTATGAATGAGTTTGGTTGAAAAAGGCTTATCGATTTTTCTTCTTAAGTAAGTAATATAGACATCTACAACATTGGTATTCATATCAAAATTAATATCCCAGACATTATCCAGAATTTGATCACGGGAAACAATTCGGCCTGTATTTTTTGCCAGATAATATAAAAGTTTAAATTCTTTGGCTGTTAAAATGATATTTTCGGTACCTCTTTTGACTGTTTTAGCACGTCCGTTTATTTCCAAATCGCCAATAGTAATGGTATCAATTTTTTCAGTTTCCTGATGTGATCTTCTGTACAAAGCATTGACTCTAGCATCTAACTCGCCAAATTTAAAAGGTTTAACCAGATAATCATCAGCGCCGGCGTTTAGTCCTGTTACAATATTTTCTGAAGTTCCCAAAGCCGTGAGAAGTAAAATGGGTACAAAATTCTTGCTGGCCCGAAGTCTTCGGCAGATTTCAATCCCGTTGATATCCGGCAGCATCACATCTAAAATTACAACATCAAAAGTGTAATTATGAATCATCTCTAAGGCAGTTGTACCATCCATAGCAACGCTTACCTCATTATTATTTTCTGCAAATCCTTTGCGCAGAATCGATAAGAGATTTGGTTCATCTTCAACTATCAGTAATTTCATCTTAAGAAGTTTGTATATACAACAAAAATAAGAATAGAAATTAATATAATTCAGTACATTTTTACAAATTATGATTTTATTGTGAAGAAACAAAAAAGCATCCCGGATTACCCGCTTTTTGTTATTTATGACCTTATAAAGACTGCCATCTTTAGCATATAATTAGGATAACTGTCATATAAATCAAAAAGTTTCACCGGCATTCAAATAAAAAGCTTTTGAACTATTGCCCCAGGCGTAATCTAAAATTAAATTGGTTTTGGTTGCTTTATCAATGAGGATCCTTAGGCCAATACCTGCAGCCGGCTGAACAGAATGAAACAGTCTGAGATTATTATCTGAATTACTGGCTGTGACAAAATTGGTAAATACCGTGCCGCTCAACAACTGATTGCAGGTAATGGGAAACCTGAATTCGGCTGACATGTAAATCAATCCGTTGCCCCGAAAAAGTCCCTGAGTATAACCTTCTCCACTCCTGCTTCGCTGATCCCAGCCAATTGCCGGCAAATTTAAATATGGAACTTTTCCCCGGGTTACGAATTGCCCGTAAGTCCAAAATCCTAAAACGTAATGCGGATTTTTTGAAGAAACCGGAATAAAATGTTTGTATTCGGCAAACAAAACATTACTATATTCCTGATTGTTAAATAAGACCGGATTAAATCTGTAATTGATATTGGCAAACCATCCGTGCGAAGCATTCACCTGATTATCACGGGAATCGTGAACTAAATTAAGACTTACTCCATTCAGGAAATATTCGAAATCATCGAAACCATATTTTTGACTATAATTGTAATGATGGGTGAAATTGCCCTTTTCAACATCCAGTTCTTTATCCTGAATACTCGAATACCAATCGATATTAATACCTCCACCCACATAATAATTTTTTTTAACTTCAAAAGACACGGTCTGATGAAATTTTAAGTAATTATAATCCATGGGCTGTGCAAGGGAATCTATACTAAAACCCGGATCGCGATCGCGCCTGTGCGGAATTATATCTGTTCCCAATCCGTAATTAGGTTGCGAAAACAGATATAATCTATAGTCGCCACTCAGAAAGATTTTATTGTTCTTCAATAAAATATTGTTTTTGATATTAACTAGCCACTGATTTTTTAAAGTATAGGTAATTCCGACGTTGGCAATAGAATATTTTGCTTTCTCTTCTTTGCCCTTAAAAGTGTATTGTGCTACAGCACCAAAGAAAAACCCAGTGGCGGGTTGCGATCCAATCGCGGGAATAATAAGAAAGAAATTATTTTTTGTAGGCTTAACAACCAAAAGGTCTTCCTTCTTCTTGAAAATTTCCAGTATGGTTTTAGGCGGGCAAATTTCAGGATTCGAAATTTCTTCCTGTGCAATTATTGGAGATGCAATAAAAAATAATAATCCTAAGATCTGATACTTGCGGATAACGACATTATTTTTTAAAAATTTTATCATTTACGAAGTTTATATTGCTGTAAAATTTCCAATACTCATGTAAATATAGTCCTTATTTTCAATATTTTACGATTTTTTTCTCTAATAAAAAAGCTGCCCTTTTAGTGACAGCTTTTTCAATTTTATTTTGTGATAAACTTCGGATGGATTAAATTCTCCAGCGAATAAATCTCGTCCCATTTCTCCTGTGTAATCAGCTTTCGTTCTATAACGGCAATCTGATGCACACTCTTATTGGTTTTTAATGCCTCTCCCGCAATACTTGCGCTTTCTTCATAACCAATAATTGGGTTTAGTTGCGTGACGATGCCTATACTGTTCATAACCAGATTATAACAGTGATCCACATTTGCTGTAATGCCGTTAATACATTTGTCAATTAAAGTCTGAATCGCGTTTGATAGATAATCCAGCGACGTAAACATAGCAAAAGCAATAACCGGTTCCATTACATTCAATTGTAACTGACCTGCTTCTGCTGCCATAGTAACCGTTAAATCCTGACCAATAACATAAAAACATGTCTGATTGACTACTTCTGGGATTACCGGATTTACTTTTCCCGGCATGATCGAAGATCCGGGCTGACGCGCAGGCAGATTAATTTCATTTAATCCTGTTCTTGGTCCCGAACTTAATAAACGTAAGTCGTTGCAAATTTTAGAAATCTTAACCGCAGAACGTTTTAAAGTTCCCATAATTTGTACATAAGCTCCTGTATCTACCGTTGCTTCAATCAAATCTGGCGAAAGTGTTAATGGAATTCCAACCTCATCTGCAAGATATTTTACACACAATTCAGGATAACCTTCAGGCGCATTGACTTTTGTGCCAATTGCCGTTGCTCCCATATTGATTTCTAATAACAATTCCTGCGCATTTTTCAAACGCTGAATATCTTCGCCTATCGTTGTCGCATACGCTTTAAACTCCTGTCCTAAAGTCATCGGAACGGCATCCTGCAACTGCGTTCTCCCCATCTTCAGCACTTCTTTAAACTCCTCCCCTTTTTTAGCAAAAGCGGTTTCAAGACCAGCCAGTGTCTTAATAAAAGTTTCCATCTTTAAATAAAGTGCAATTCTAAAAGCCGACGGATAAGCATCGTTTGTAGACTGCGAACAATTTACATGATTGTTTGGATGCAGGAAATTATATTCTCCTTTTTTATAACCTAAATATTCCAGCCCAATATTGGCAATTACTTCATTGGCATTCATATTTACAGAGGTTCCGGCACCTCCCTGAATCAGGTCACTAACGAATTCATTATTAAATCTACCCGCGATTACCTGATCGCTTCCGTAACAAATTGCCTCAGTTAATTTTGGATCTAAGGCGCCACAGTCTTTATTAGCCAAAGCTGCAGCTTTCTTTACATAACCCAACGCTTTTATAAACAAAGGTTCTTTTGAGATTGGAATACCTGTAATATTAAAATTTTCTACGGCTCTAAAAGTCTGAATTCCGTAATATAAATGATCGGGAATTTCTAATTCTCCCAGAAAATCATGTTCTTTTCTTGTTGATCCCATAATTATTAGCTTAAAATCAGTGTAAATCTACATTAAATAAACAGGATGAAAAAAGAAATTAAATCAAAAATATGGATACAAAATTAAATACTGTAAAAGGCTTTTTTTTGACTTATTATGATATTTTTGTGGCTTTAAAAAGTCATATTAAAAATCAAATAAACGTAATTTCGCGAAAAAATAAAAAATCTTTCCATCTCATTATGAGACTGTAAAAACAATCAAATGAAAACAAATTTTAAATTTACACTTCCTGAATATTCAAATAACAGTTTTGAATTTGAAAGTAATATCTTTTCCGGTAAATCAACCTTAAAACAAAACGGCGCTTTTGTTGAACAAAGCAAGGAGAAGGGAAAACCCTTTTTGATTAAAACAGAAAATGATGAAATTGTCAAGGCGTTTCCAAAAGCAAGTTTCCCTGATTTTTCTGCTCCGGTCCTGAAAATAAACGACAAAAAGTATAAAATGACAGAGTCTCTTAAATGGTACGAATATGTATTTGGAGGATTACCGATTGTACTTATTTTCGGAGGAGGATTAATTGGCGGAGCTGCAGGCGGCGTAGCAACTGTAATTAATTATACCATATTTAGAGAAGAAGCTCCGGTGGCGAATAAATACTTAAAAGTATTGGGTGTAAATATTTTATGTTGCCTTTTATATTTTTTTGCTATTGGTTTTATTTATAATTTAATTCACTAATTAATTACCTCTCAGAAAATTCCTGAGAGGTAATTTTATTTTCTGTTGTTTTTAAAATAAATTACATTTGCTGATACAACCTATACAGCAATTTAAAGCTAAATTTTTTAAACACCAATTGAAAAAACAATCAGAATATTTTCTTGATAAAGAATATAATGCGATTATTTACGCCAAAGATGATCTTAATTTTAAAGACTTCGAATGCTGCGTTTTTACTAATTGTAACTTTTCTGCCTGCACTTTTTTAGCCGTAACTTTTATCGATTGTACTTTTAACGATTGTATTTTTAGCGAAGCCAAAATTAATTATGTCGCTTTTAGAGGTGTCACTTTTTATCACTGTGAAATAAAAGAAGTTAATTTTGCGATGTGTGATAAATTAATTTTTGAAGTCCACTTTTACGATTGTGTTCTTGACTTTTCTAAATTCTATACTTTAAAACTAAAAGGAACAACTTTTAACAGCTGCAGTCTTATAGCTGTAGATTTTATGGCAGCAGATCTAACAAACGTGCTTTTCAATAGTTGTGATCTGTATCGTTCTGAATTTAATAAAGCAATCGCCAATAAAGCCGATTTTAAAACGAGTTATAATTATACAATCGATCCATCGAAAACGAAACTTAAGAAAGCTGTTTTTTCTTTGAATGAAGTAAAAGGGTTATTGTTTAAACATGATGTAATTGTAACGTAGTCTCTTGAAAATACCATAGATAATTTTAGGGTTTTAATAACGCCAAAAGGTAAAAAACTGGCAAAAAATCTTATTACGTGGAATCAGATTTACGAGCGTTACAATAATTTGATTAAATCTGGAGAAGTTATTATTAAACATATTGATGAAGAATATGATTTGAAATAATATAGTTTAATTGAATAAAAAAAATGCCAGTTAAAAACTGGCATTTTTTTTTATTTTAATCACCAATAAAATGGTTCAACACACAGTTTGTCATTTCAATGAAGGAAAATTCTCAACAAGTAACTCCGCATAGAAAAGCTGTCCAATCTTTGTAGAGTTTCTTACGAAGATTTCTCCTCCGTCGAAATGACAAGACTACTTATAAATTTAATCTTGTATTTTCTTCTCCATCACATAATCCTCCATTAAATACCCATTGCCAATTTCTATATCAACTGTTTCCTTAATTTCGAAACCAAGCTTTTTATAGAAATTTAATGCCGTATTAAAACGGTTCACATTTAATAAAAGAGCTTTCGAATTGTTTTCTAAAGCTAATTTTTCAATCGATTTAAAAACTATTTTTCCGTAACCCTTTCCTTGTGTTTCCGGCAGAAGATAGATTTTATGGATTTTGGTTATAGCTTCATTTTTATAATTATGTTCGATTCCGATAAAGCCAATTGTAGATTCTGAATCTGAAATTAGATAAAATAATTGTTCTTTATTCTCAATTTGCTTTGCTAAAGCTTCTTCAGAATAAAATAAATCTAACATATATTCTAACTGTTCTTTAGTCAAAATTTCGCCATAAGTAATTGGCCAGGTAATATTAGTGATTTTTTGAATTGTTTTAATATCACTTAAACCTGCTTCTGAAATTGTAATCATATTCTATTTAAAAAAGTATTTTTTATTTTGTAAAAACCTGATTTTCCTGCTCGCTTACGCGGATGAAAGTCGTACGTTTAGTTAATTCTTTTAATCTGGAAGCTCCTACATAAGTGCAAGTGCTTCGAATTCCGCCCAAAATATCTAAAACAGTTTCTAGTACATTTCCTTTAAAAGGAACCTGAACCGTTTTTCCTTCGCTTGCTCGATATTCAGCCACTCCTCCTGCATGTTTATCCATGGCTGTTTTCGAACTCATTCCATAAAATTGCCTGAATTTTTCACCGTTAATTTCGATCAATTCGCCGCCGCTTTCGGTATGTCCGGCAAGCATACCGCCTAACATAACAAAATCGGCTCCGGCTCCAAAAGCTTTAGCAACGTCGCCGGGTGTACTGCAGCCGCCATCGCTTATTATATGTCCGCCTAATCCGTGAGCTGCATCCGCACATTCGATAATGGCAGATAATTGCGGGTAGCCAACACCCGTTTTTACACGAGTTGTGCAAACTGAACCAGGACCTATTCCGACTTTTACGATATCTGCTCCTGCCAGAAGAAGTTCTTCGGTCATTTCTCCAGTCACTACATTTCCGGCAATTATTATTTTATCGGGATATTGTTGTCTTGTTTGTTGTAAAAACTGAACAAAATGTTCTGAGTATCCGTTTGCCACATCAATGCAAATGAATTTTAATAACGGATTTGCCGTTATTATTTGTCCGATTTTCTCAAAATCTTCCTTACCAGTTCCGGTACTCACCGCGATATGATCGTAGAAAACCGCCGTTACCTTTTTTAGGAAATTATTCCATTCTTCTAAAGTGTAATGTTTATGAATAGCTGTGAAAAGTTTTTCTTTTGCCAAAACCTCAGCCATTTCAAACGTTCCTACCGTATCCATATTTGCCGCCATGATGGGAATTCCCGTCCAATTTGCTGTGCTGTGCAAAAACTTAAAATTTTGTTCCAGATTAACCTCAGACCTGCTTTTAAGCGTTGATCTTTTGGGTCTGAACATTACATCTTTAAACCCTAATTTTAAGTCCATTTCTATTCTCATTGTGCTGAATATTGTTTACTCTCAAATATAGGGATTTTAGATTTTAGAGTTTAGATTTTTTTTCCACAGAGATGCGCAAAGATTTCAAAGAAATTCGAGAAGTTTAGCGGCTTAAAATTAGGAATTTAAAACCAGGATTTTCGAGCTAGAGCGCGTTTCGACTTCCCTCAACATGACATGTCAGGCGAGCGAAGTCGAAGCCAGCCTGAAACTTTAAACCTGAAACAAAAAAGAACCTGAAACACAAAGAACCTGAAACTAAATAACTATCCGTGAATGGTTTCTCCTTTTCCGTAATTTGTAATAATCGATTCTTCAAAAGCGAGCCATTCTCTCCAGCGTTTTTCCACGTCGATTCCCGTTCCGTATTTTCTCGCGTATGTAATAAATGTAGTGTAATGACCAGCTTCGCTTTCCATTAATTCTCTGTAAAAAACAGCCAGTTCTTCATCCTGAATATTTTCAGAAAGCACTTTAAAGCGTTCACAGCTTCTTGCTTCGATCATGGCAGAGAAAAGTAATCTTTCTACAAGACCTGACACACGGCTCCCGTCCCCACTTTTTTTCATGTATTGATAAAGTTCGTTTACATAATCGTCTTTACGTTCGCGACCTAATTTTAGTCCGCGTTTGATAATAATATTGTGAACCTGCTCAAAATGGTCTATTTCTTCCTTAGCTAAAGCTAATAAATCCTTAACTAAATCCTGATGTTCGGAATTATTTGTAATAATTGTAATCGCATTTGTTGCTGCTTTTTGCTCGCACCAGGCGTGATCTGTGAGGATTTCTTCTATGTTTTTCTCCACAATGTTGACCCATCTTGGATCGGTTGGCAATTGTAATCTTAATACGCCCATTTTTTTTTAGTATTATTTGTTTCAGGTTTTCTTTGTTTCAAGTTTCAGGTTCGATCCGAAACTAAAAAAGTTTAAAGTTTTGTTCTACGTTTTTTACGCGTCACAAAACTTTAAACTTGAAACTTTAAACCTGAAACTTAATTAGTATTTGAAAATCGGTCTTTCGCTCATCATTTCATTTACTTCGTTTGCTACTTCTTCGATAACATCTTCGTTTGTATGATCCGAAAGCACTTTATCAATTAAGGCTACGATAGTTTCCATATCGGCTTCAACTAATCCACGAGTTGTGATTGCAGCTGTTCCTACACGTATACCAGAAGTGATAAATGGTGATTTATCATCAAAAGGAACCATATTTTTATTTACTGTAATTTCTGCTTTTACTAATGCATTTTCTGCTTCTTTACCAGAAATATTTTTATTTCTTAAGTCAATAAGCATCATGTGATTATCTGTTCCGCCAGAAATAATTTTGTAATCTCTTTTTACAAAAGCATCTGCCATTGCGTTTGCATTTTTCTGTAATTGCATTGCATATGCAAAAAATTCATCTTTAAGAGCTTCTCCAAATGCTACTGCCTTAGCAGCGATAATGTGCATTAAAGGTCCACCTTGATTTCCTGGAAAAACAGCTAAATCTAATAAAGAAGACATCATTCTGATTTCTCCTTTTGGCGTTTTTAAACCTTGTGGGTTTTCAAAATCCTTACCCATAAGAATCAAACCTCCACGCGGTCCTCTTAATGTTTTGTGGGTTGTTGTAGAAACAATATGGCAATGTGGAATTGGATCATTCATTAACCCTTTTGCAATTAAACCTGCAGGGTGCGAAATATCAGCAAATAAGATTGCTCCTACACTATCTGCAATTTGTCTGAAACGTGCAAAATCCATATCACGGGAATAAGCAGATGCACCTGCGATAATTAATTTTGGCTGTTCTTTTGTTGCAATTTCCTGAATTTTATCATAATCGAGACGACCTGTTTCTGCATCTACACCATAAAAAACCGGACGGTATAAACGACCTGAGAAATTTACAGGAGAACCGTGAGTCAGGTGGCCACCGTGAGATAAATCGAAGCCTAAAATAGTATCACCAGGATTTAAACAAGCATGATAAACTGCTGTATTGGCCTGAGAACCAGAGTGAGGCTGTACGTTTGCATATTCAGCACCAAATAATTCTTTAGCTCTGTCAATTGCAATCTGCTCGATAACGTCAACTACTTCGCAACCGCCGTAGTATCTTTTGCCCGGATAACCCTCGGCATATTTATTAGTCAAAACAGACCCAGCTGCCTGCATTACTTCATCACTTACAAAATTCTCAGAAGCTATAAGTTCTAGTCCGTGAATTTGTCTTTCTTTCTCCTCTTGGATAAGATTAAAAATTTGTTCGTCGCGTTGCATTTTTTTGTTTTTCGTTAATTTCACGCAAAAATACAAAAAAACGTTTGTCAAACTGCGAGATTATGATATATTTGACATGTAATTTTTCAACAAACAATTAACATTCAACATGCCTATAACCGCCAACGATACAAGTAGAAAATCATGGTTAGAAGTGCCTCATAATAGTGACTTCCCCATTCAGAATATCCCTTTCGGCGTGTTTCTTACTAAAGAAAATGTCGTTACGGTAGGAACCCGAATTGGCGATTATGCTATAGATTTAGGGGCTTTACAACAATTAAACTATTTTGAAGGAATAGAATTAACAGACGATATGTTTATGCAGGATACGCTAAATGATTTTATTTCTGACGGAAAAAAAACATGGCGCCTTGTTCGTAATCGTATTGCCGATATTTTTGACGAAAACAATCCGCAGCTTAGGGATTCAACAAAAGACAGAGATATTGTTATATTTAATATCGAAGATATAGAAATGCAATTGCCGGTTTTAATTGGCGATTACACCGACTTTTATTCCAGTAAAGAACATGCTACTAATGTAGGTAAAATGTTCCGTGACCCCGAAAATGCGCTGTTACCAAACTGGCTTCATGTACCGGTTGGCTATCATGGCAGAAGCTCTACCATTGTACCTTCCGGGATTCCGGTACACAGACCAATGGGACAAACATTGCCTGCTGGTCACGAAACGCCTGTTTTTGGAGCCTCAAGATTAGTAGACTTTGAATTGGAAACTGCTTTTATTACTACAGATGTAAACGTTATGGGAGAAAATATCCCAACTTACGAAGCAGAAGAATATATTTTTGGTATGGTTTTACTGAATGACTGGAGCGCACGTGATATCCAGAAATGGGAATATGTGCCACTGGGACCATTCTTAGCCAAAAACTTTGCTACTTCTATTTCTCCATGGATTGTTACTATGGATGCGTTAGAGCCGTTTAGAACAAAAGGTCCAAAACAAGATCCTACTCCGCTTCCGTATTTACAAACAAAAGGAAAGAAGGCTTTTGATATTCATTTAGAAGTTTCAATAAAACCGGAAGATCAGCAGGAAACTGTAATTTCTAAATCTAATTTTAAATATTTATACTGGTCAATGAGTCAGCAATTGGCACACCATACATCTAACGGGTGTCGTGTAAATTCTGGTGATATGATGGGTTCAGGAACCATTTCTGGTCCAACTCCCGATAGTTTTGGTTCGATGTTAGAATTAACATGGGGCGGGAAAAATCCGTTAAAATTAAATGACGGAAGCGAACGTAAATTTATTGAAGATAATGACACGGTAATTATTCGCGGTTTCTGCGAAAATGCCGAAGTAAGAATTGGATTTGGAGAAGTATGCAGTCAATTGTTACCTCCTTATATCAGACCGTGAAGAACGAATAAAATTGATTAATTGTTATTTATAACCATAAAAAAAGCTTGTTAGTAATGTTCTAACAAGCTTTTTTTTCATCATATTTGAATTATTTCCCTCAAATCGGCGTGAAACAATAAACAAAATTTTATGACTTTGTGTCTTCGTTGCAATAATTACGCAGGAATCTGCTGGCTTAAACAATGCAATGTTCCGAATCCCCAAATAAAATCGATACAGCTTATACCAATCACTTCACGATCAGGGAAACATTCTGATAAGATATTCAAAGCCACCCGGTCGTTACTGTCATTGAATGTTGGTACTAAAACGCAATTATTTAATATTAAAAAGTTAGCATAACTTGCCGGTAAGCGTAAATCCTCAAAATCGACACGTTTTGGCATTGGCAAGGCTACAATTACGGGAGATTTTCCATTTTCTAACTTTGCATTTTGAAGACGTTTCAAATTATCCTGTAAAGGTTTGTAGTTCGAGTCGTTTTTATCGGTCTCTACAATTGTTACAATCGTATCTTCATTTACAAATCGGCACAAATCATCAATATGTCCATGAGTGTCATCGCCTTCAATTCCGTCTCCGAGCCAGATTACATTCGTTACTCCGAGATATTCTTTAAAAACAGCTTCATAATCTTCTTTCGTAAAACCGGGATTTCTAACCTGCGTGGTAGGATGCATCAAACATTCTTCAGAAGTTAGCAAAGTCCCTTTTCCATTGACATCAATTGCTCCTCCTTCTACAATTACAGGTTTTCCCTTATACATAACCTGCGTCAGGGGAACATCTATAAAATCGGCTACTTTTCCCGGAACAAATTTGTCTAACTGATAGTTTTTGTATTTCGCCCAGCCATTAAAATTAAAATTTAAAGCTTCTCTTTTTGAACCATTTTTTACGATAATGGGTCCCGAATCGCGCATCCAGCTTCTATTTGTTTTATGAATAATAAAAGAAATATTTGGCATATTAACCCGCGCCATTTCCAGCATCGTGGCAACTTTGTCTTTAAGTTTATCGTCTGCTACAACCAAAAAAACAGTTTCAAAAGTGGCTACTTTTTTTATAAATTCTACAAAAGCCCATTTCACGGCTTCGTATTTTCCCGGCCAATCATTTCCGTTATGCGGAAAACACAATACAATTCCCTGTTGTTTTTCCCATTCTGCCGGAAACCTTCTATTATTTGTTGACATAAATATGTTCTTATTTAGAGAATGCAAAGATAAACATTCGCAAGGACTATGAAAATTTATAAAGCAATTCAAAACTTCAGCAGATGGATCTTTTAGAAATTAAGTTAAAGATTAAATAATGAATCCTTAATGTTCAACATAAAACCTCCCACTATTTTTGGCACAACTAAAAACTAACACATGAAAAAAATATCAATCTCATTATTGGCACTGCTTTCTATTTTGGCTGGCTGTAATAATGAAGACAACTCAAACACGCAACCTGAAGTAGTTGCAAACAAGAATCCTGCTACATTTAAAGAAATTGGCTCTATCACAATTGGCGGAGAAGCTGCTGCAGAAATTTCTGCGTACTGCGAAAAAACAAAGCGACTCTTTACTGTAAACAATAGTGGGGTAAACCAAATTGATGTTATTGATATTACCGATCCGACAAAACCGGTTAAAATTGGAAAAATTGATTTAGCTGCCTACGAAGGAGCTGCAAACAGCGTATCTGTTTTTGATGGTAAACTCGCTGTGGCTTTAGAATCAACTGCAAACAAAAAAGGAAATGGGAAAGTAGTCGTTTTTAATACTTCTGATTACACTCTAATTAAACAGGTTACAGTTGGAGCTTTACCTGATATGGTAACCTTTTCTCCGGATGGCAAATATATTATGACCGCTAACGAAGGAGAACCAAGTACCGACTATTTACAAGATCCAAACGGTACTATTTCGATTATTGATACTGCTACTTTCTCTGTAACGACTTTAGATTTCGCTTCCTTCAGCGGACAGGCAGCTGCATTGGCAAAAGACGGATTCAGAATTTCGAAATTTGCCAAGAGTTTTGCTCAGGATATTGAACCGGAATACATTACAATTTCTGACGATTCTAAAACCGCCTGGGTTACTTTACAGGAAAACAATGGAGTGGCAAAAGTTGATATTGCTTCTAAAACCATAACTGCTATATATCCTTTAGGCTTAAAAGATTACAATAATGCCGAAAACGCTATTGATGTAAGTGACAGTGATAATAAAATTGCTTTTAATCCATGTAAAGTAAAAGGAATGTATATGCCAGATGCAATAAGTCATTTTTCTGCGAATAATGTTCCTTATTTTGTAACTGCAAATGAAGGAGATGCAAGAGAATACAATGCCTACTCTGACGTTAAACGTATGAAAAGCATGCAATTGGACGCTGTTGCTTTTCCAGATGCTGCTACTTTAAAATTGGATGCTAATTTGGGAAGGCTTAATCTGGTTACCGATATGGGAGATACTGACGGAGACGGAGATCTTGACGAACTGGTAAGTTTTGGGGCACGATCATTTTCTATATGGAACGGCAATACCGGAAAAATTGTTTATGACAGTAAGAATGACATAGATAAAAAAACAAATGAATTAGGTACTTATGACGATAAAAGAAGTGATGACAAAGGATCTGAACCTGAAGCTGTATATGTTACAAAAATGGGAAATCAGAACATTTTATTTGTCGGACTTGAAAGATCTGATGCCTTTATGACGTATGATGTGACAAATCCGTCATCGCCGCAATATCTCCAAACGGTAAAAACAGGCGACGCACCCGAAGGATTGTTATTTATTCCAGCCTCAAAAAGTCCGACTAAGAGAAGCTTGCTAGTTGTAAGCAGTGAGGGTGACGGAACTGTTAAAATCTTTCAGCCAGACCTGAAATAACAAACTTTAAAAACTGTAAAATGGGACAAAATGTGAATTTTGTCCTTTTTTTTTGCTTTCTATTGTGCTTATTTTAACGTATTTACACAATTAAAAGCCAAAAGATGGAAATTATGTAACGGCATATACAACACATTCTGGAATTCGACGTCTAATTTTGTTCTCAGTTAAAATAAAAAACAATTTAATTTTTGATAACATGAAAAAGAAATTAGTATCAGTATCCTTATTATTACTATCATTTGCCGCAGGCGCACAAAATATGGCTACCACGTCTACAGTGTCTACTACACCGAGTACAAGCCAGGAATTCAACAAATGGTCTATTGAACTTAATGGTGGTGTTAACAAACCAACAAGAACACTGACTCCTGGTTACACTACAGAAACTGCAAACTTCTTTCACGGAGATTTAGGTGTAAGATATATGTTTAGTCCAAAATTTGGTTTAAAATTAGACGTTGGTTACGATCAGTTTAAAGAGAAAAAAAATACTCCTGATTTTGAAAGCAGATATGTTAGAGCAAGTTTGCAAGGGGTAATAAACGTAGGTCGTGCTTTAAATTTTGAAACCTGGACAAACACAATTGGAATTTTAGCTCATGGTGGTTTTGGGGTTGGTCAGATTAGTACTGAAACTGGTTTTGGAGGACAAGATTATGTTGCGCACGGAATTGCTGGTTTAACTGGACAAATCAAATTGAGTAACAGAGTTGCGTTAACTGGTGACCTTACAGGAATCGTTAACGGAAGACAAAACTGGAACTTTGACGGAATGGGTAATACCTCTACAGGAGCTTTTGACGGTGTATTATTAAACGCTTCTGTTGGTTTAACTTTCTACTTAGGTAAAAATGAAAAACATGCTGACTGGGTTGGTGAAGAAGACAGAATTACTGAATTGGAAAAAAGAGTGGACTTAGTTGAAACTGGTCTTTTAGATACAGATAAAGACGGAGTTGCTGATTTATACGATTTAGAACCAAATACAGTTTCTGGAGTTGCTGTTAATACAAAAGGACAATCTATTGATACAAATCAAAATGGTGTTCCTGATGAGTTAGAAAGCTACTTAGACAAAACTTATGTTAAACAAGGTAGTCAGGTTGCAAGTAACGGTACTGTTGAGCAATTAATTAACGGAGGATATGTAAATGTTTATTTCGATTTCAATTCGTCTAAACCTACAAATGCTTCATTATCCGGAGTTGATTTCTTAGTGAAATACCTAAAAAATAATCCTGGTAAATCTGCTGATATTATTGGTTATTCTGATGAAATTGGAAGTTCTGAATACAACACAACTTTATCCAGAAAAAGAGCTGAAGCTGTTAAAGCTGTAGCAGTTAATGCTGGAATTGATGCATCAAGACTGAATGTAATTGCTAATGGAGAAGATACTTCTGTTAACAAGAATTCTAAAGAAGCACGTCAAATCGTAAGAAGAGTTACTTTCCAGGTGAAATAATTCTAATACAAATATATAGAAGGGCGGATTCAGAAATTGAATCCGCCCTTTTTTTATGAAACTTCACAAAAAAGAAAAGGACAAAATTTGCATTTTGTCCTTTTCTATATTTATTATTCGTAAATTATTTATCGATCGCTCTTTTGGTAATATCTTCAAAAGCATCAATTCTTCGGTCTCTGAAAAATGGCCAGTTCTGACGAACATTTTCCTGTAAATCCAAATCAACTTCTGCAATTAATATTTCTTCTTTATCGTGAGAAGCCTGAGCTAAAATTTCTCCTTGCGGTCCTGCTATAAAAGAAGCTCCCCAGAACTGAATTCCTTCTGTTCCTTCAATGTATTTTTCTAAACCAATTCTGTTTGCGGCAGCCACAAAAACTCCGTTTGCAACAGCGTGACCTTTCATTACATTCATCCAGGCACCATATTGATTTTCGCCGTATTGCTCTTTTTCTTTCGGATGCCAACCAATTGCTGTTGGATAAAATAAAACTTCTGCACCTTTAAGCGCTGTAATACGAGCTGCTTCAGGATACCATTGATCCCAACAGATTAAAGTTCCTATAGTTCCTTTTTTAGTTTCAATAGCCTTAAAACCTAAATCACCCGGCGTAAAATAGAATTTCTCATAAAAATGAGGATCATCCGGAATATGCATTTTTCTGTACAAACCAGCTTCTGTTCCGTCTGCATCAATGATATAGGCACTGTTGTGATAAATTCCAGCCATTCTTTTTTCAAAGAAAGGAACAATAATTACAACACCCAATTCTTTTGCCAGTTCACTAAATGCAATAAATGAAGTACTGTACAATGGCTCCGCTAATGCAAAGTTATCTACATCTTCACTCTGACAGAAATAATGACTGCTATATAATTCCGGAAGCAGGATTACCTCTGCGCCCTGATTTGCAGCGTCTTTTACCCAGCTGATACATTTTTTAAGATTATTTTCGGCATTGTCATTCAGATTTAACTGAATTACGGATATTTTATATTTTCTTTTCGGCATGACATAAAATTTAGAGTGCAAAAATAGTAAATTTTGAAGGAATGTCAAAAGCCTGTTAATGTTCTATTAAGATAAAAATCAGTTAAAAGAAAAAATTAAAATTGATGATTTTTATAATTGTCTTAATGGATTCATTTTTGTCGAAAAAATTCTAGCTATATAAATAAAGTTATTTTGTTCAAGATATAATATTTTGTAATCTCTTACAATAATTTTTCTAAATTCAGGTTCAATATCGTCTGCTTGATATTGCTCTGGAAAATGAATTGATTTTACTTTTTCGAAAATATCTTTTTTTACAGATTCAGCAGCCTGAGGAGATTTATCTTTGTAGTAAGAGAGAATACTTTTAAGTTGATTCTTAGCTGTAGTGGTCCAAATTATTTGAAATTTGCTCATTCTATTACCAATTCTCAGATTCTTTTTCTAAATCTTTTTGTGAAATGAAGTCACCATTCTCAATTTCTAATTTAGCTTTACTAAGACTTTCCAAATAATTTGCTTTTGTAATTGGTTTGCCCTCTACAGAAAATGCAACAATTTCCTCTTCCTGATAACTTTCAATTACAGCTTTTACAACTTTTAGAAGACGTTCATCAGCTGTATTTATGTATTCCAAAATCGTGTCTCTTAATTCTAATGCTGCCATATCTTTTTAATTTACACTTCAAAGATAGTTATTTTTCAAAAGTCTTATTGTTAACACAGTCAAAACAAGGTTAAGAAAAAAAACACAAGTTTCAGCTTGTGTTTTTTTTTTAATAAATTTATTCTATTACAACTTTCTGAGTTATAAATTCTGTTTCTGATTTTTTGAATTTGATTTCAAAAGTTCCTTTTGCGGCAGATTTAAATTTATAAATTGTCTTTTTTGGTTCCGGAACTTGTTGTGTGCAAACGCCGGTTGGATATTTTGCAATTACCTGCAATCCTTTTACAGCACCAATAGTTACCTCAGAGATTTTCTCAAATTCTCCGCAGGCATTATCCAGGACAAATGTAACTTCGTAGCTTAATTCGTCATTTACTTTCCCCGTCGCAGGTCCTTTAACTTCTGTTACTAATGCTGGCTTTTCAGTTTGTGGAGCAGTTTTTTCGTCATCATCATTACTGCATGAAACAAATGCAATTGATAAAAATAATACTACCAAAACCGATTTTAATCTAAAACTTTTCATATAAAATAATAATTAATTGTTAATTACTATGAAGATGCAGTTTCGTTGCAATGGTTGCTTACCTAAAATGTTAAAAAATTACATTTAATATTTAAGAAATTATAAATCAACAACTTATTTATTTAAAAAAAATATCTATTACCATTATATCTTTTAAAATTAAGTTTCTGGTTTATCTCAGGCAACATCTAAACAAAAAAAAACATCAGTTGTAAACTGATGTTTTTTTTGAAAGTATATTTCGATTTAATTTTAAACTGTTTTCTTTTTGAAGATTTTCTTGAAAAGATTTACAAAACCCAAAACGATGCAACCTAATACGAGACCAATTACAAATTCTTTGAGAATGGAAGGCAGCTTTATACTTGGAACATAATGGTGGAAAAACGGAATATAATGTACAAAAATCCCTCCCGCAACAAGCAACAGAGCAATTGTACCCACAACTGTTAGACCTTTTATAACCAACGGAAGCGCTTTTACTAAAATATTTCCAATAAATTTGGAAATACTTTTTTCGTTTTTACTGAATTTAATCAGTTTATAGCCAGCTTCATCCATTCGAACAATTAGAGCAACTATACCATAAACCCCAATTGTAGCAATTAAGGCAATTATAGAAGTAACGATAATCTGCTGTGTAAGCGGTTCTTCAATTACGGTTCCAAGTGCAATGATGACAATCTCAACAGACAAAATAAAATCAGTTATAATGGCCGATTTTATCTTTCCTTTCTCCATTTCAAGAATTTGTTCCTCAGTAAAATTTTCCTGAGTTATTCCTTCTGATTCATCATGTTTATGGGGGAAAATAAATTCGTAAATTTTCTCAGCTCCTTCGTAAGCCAGAAAAAGTCCGCCTAAAACAAGAATAACAATAATTGCAACCGGCAGAAAAGCACTAAGCAAAAAAGCAATTGGCAAAATAATGATTTTATTAAGCAAAGAACCTTTGCTGATTGCCCACAAAACGGGAAGTTCCCTGGATGATGCAAAACCCGAAGCTTTTTCGGCATTTACTGCAAGATCATCGCCAAGAATCCCGGCTGTTTTTTTTGCAGCAATTTTACTCATTACTGCAACGTCATCCATAATTGCTGCGATATCATCTAATAGAACGAAAAAACCTGAAGCCATTTTTAATTTATTTTAATGATGCGAATCTATACAATTTGGCTTAATCTTCCCAATAATATCACATCAAAATTACCTTTTATACTTTTAATTCCGCAATTTGCATTTTAGTTACACTGTCCTAATAAAACCCATAATATAATAAATACGATAATGGTTCCGAAGCATCCTCCGCCTAATTTTTTAGCACCGTATCCTGCAAGTAATCCTCTAAATAAATTGTTCATGATTTTTAATTTTAATTAATAATTTGCTGATTTTTATAAATTTAAAGTTGCCAATTTTTTAAAAATAGAGCGTTATATGAATCGGCGCAAAAGTTTCAGAATTTACGGCAAAAAAAAAAGCATCAGTTTACAACTGATGCTTTTCAGGATTAACATAAAAATAATTAGTGTGCAGTCTGGTTTCTAAAAACCAGTTTGCCATCAAAAGCATCTAATAAAATGATACTTTCTGTCGTAATATTTCCTGCCAGAATCTCTTTTGACAATTGATTTAATACTTCTCTCTGCACAACTCGTTTTACAGGTCTTGCTCCAAATTGAGGATCATAACCTTTGTCGGACAAGTAAGCAATAGCTTCTGGAGTTGCATCCATCGTAATGCCTTGCAGTGCCAGCATTTTCGTAACGCTTTTGAGTTGTAAGCTTACAATTCTTGAAATATTATCTACCGTAAGAGGTGTAAACATTACAATTTCATCGATACGATTAATAAATTCCGGACGAACAGTTTGCTTCAACAATCCTAAAACTTCATTTTTAGCTGCTTCTGTCGCTGCTTCTACTCCGCCTTTCAGGTTTTCAAATTTTTCCTGTATGATCTGACTTCCCATATTAGAAGTCATAATAATAATCGTATTTTTAAAATCGGCAAGACGTCCTTTGTTATCTGTCAATCGTCCCTCATCCAAAACCTGCAATAAAATATTAAAAGTATCAGGATGTGCTTTTTCTATCTCATCCAGTAAAATCACAGAATAAGGTTTTCTTCGAACTGCTTCCGTCAATTGTCCACCTTCATCATAACCAACATATCCCGGAGGCGCACCAACCAGACGGCTTACGCTGTGACGTTCCTGATATTCACTCATATCAATACGCGTCATCGCATTTTCATCATCAAAAAGGTATTCGGCCAATGCTTTTGCTAATTCAGTTTTACCAACACCAGTTGTTCCTAAAAATAAAAATGTTCCAACAGGTTTTTTCATATCCTGTAAACCGGCTCGACTTCTTCTTACGGCATCACTTACCGCTTCGATAGCTTCTTCCTGACCTACAACACGTTTATGCAATTCATCTTCTAAATGAAGCAGTTTTTCTCTTTCTGTCTGAAGCATTTTTGTTACCGGAATTCCGGTCCATTTGGCTACAACTTCTGCAATATCCTCACGGGTAACTTCTTCTTTAATTAAGGAATTACCTTGTTGAAATTCCTGCAATTGTTTTTGTAACCCTTCCTGACGTTCCTGCGCTTCCTTTATTTTTCCGTAACGAATTTCAGCTACTTTTCCGTAATCGCCATCGCGTTCCGCACGCTCTGCTTCATATTTAAAATCTTCAATTTCGTGTTTTACCGCCTGGATTCCGTCCACAATATCTTTTTCAGATTTCCATTTAGCATAGATTTCATTGCGTTCTTCTTTAAGATTTGCGAGATCCATGTGAAGAATTTTCAATTTACTTTCTTCTTTTTCACGTTTTATGGCTTCAATCTCAATTTCCAACTGCATAATCTTACGATCCAGAACATCCAGTTCCTCTGGTTTAGAATTGATTTCCATTCGTAATTTAGAAGCCGCTTCATCCATTAAGTCAATCGCCTTGTCCGGTAAAAAACGATTGGTAATATACCTTTGAGAAAGTTCAACTGCGGCAATAATGGCCTCATCTTTAATCTGAACTTTGTGATGTGTTTCGTATTTCTCTTTAATTCCGCGCAAAATCGACACAGCACTTTCAGTATCCGGTTCGTCAATCAGAACTTTTTGAAAACGTCTTTCCAGCGCTTTGTCTTTTTCAAAATATTTTTGATATTCATCTAAAGTCGTTGCCCCAATAGCGCGTAATTCTCCACGTGCCAGAGCTGGTTTTAAGATGTTAGCCGCATCCATGGCTCCTTCTCCTCCACCCGCTCCGACAAGCGTATGAATTTCATCAATAAAAAGAACAATATCACCTTCTGCAGCGGTAACTTCTTTTACAACCGATTTTAGACGCTCTTCAAATTCTCCTTTAAACTTTGCTCCGGCAATCAAAGCTCCCATATCCAGAGAAAAAACGATTTTATCTTTTAAGTTTTCAGGAACGTCGCCGTCTACAATTCTATGCGCCAAACCTTCTGCGATTGCTGTTTTACCAACACCAGGCTCACCAATTAACATTGGGTTGTTTTTGGTTCTTCGGGTTAAAATCTGTAAAACACGACGAATTTCCTCGTCACGGCCAATAACCGGATCTAATTTTCCTGTTCTGGCTAATTCGTTTAAGTTTTTAGCATATTTATTTAGCGAATTATACGTTTCTTCTGCTGAAGCCGAAGTTACTCTTTCACCTTTTCTTAATTCTTCAATGGCAGCTTTCAGCCCTTTTCCTGTAACTCCCTGATCTTTTAAGATTTGAGAAACTTTACTTTTTGAGTCAAAAATTGCCAGGATCAAATGTTCGATAGAAACGTATTCGTCGTTCATTTTTTGCGCAATAATCTCTGCTTCATTCAATGCTTTATTTGCATCTCTTGAAAGTAAAATATCACCGCCCGAAACTTTTGGAAAGCTCTGAATTGTTGCATCGAGAAGTTGCAAAAACAACGGCACATTCACATTTAATTTTTTTAATATAAATGGTGCAACGTTTTCATCAACTTCAAAAATTGCCTTGAAAATATGTTCATTTTCAATTTGCTGCTGACCATTACGCTGTGCTAATTGCTGCGACAACTGTATGGCTTCCTGCGATTTAATGGTAAACTTATTTATATTCATATCTTTTTGATTTATGATTGATTATCTTTAATTACTTATTAGATTAAAGTTACAATTTATTGAGCTACATTTTTTCGTCAATTATTCTAACTTTGTACCAATAGACAAAAGATATTCCATAGTAATAAAACAGACAAAACGGCATTTAAAGTGGTCTTTAAACACCTTAAAAATGTCAAAAAGTCATAAATCACGACAATATGAGTTTTTTTAATTCAATATTTGGAAGTTCTGAAAATTCAGAAACCCCAAAAAGCAACGTAAACTGGACAGAATTAACGGATGTACTTCAACTAGCAGAAATACAGGCCATTTCCGCTGAAAAACCTGTTGTTATATTTAAGCATAGTACAAGATGCAGCATCAGCCGAATGGCTTTGAAACAATTTGAAAGAGAATATGATCTTACAGATGTTGTAGATGCTTATTTTCTGGATTTAATTGCACATCGCGATGTTTCTAATGAAATTGCAAGCAGATTTGGTGTATATCACGAATCGCCACAATTGATTTTAATCAAAAATGGAAAAGCAGTTTACAATGCATCGCACAGTGAAATTGATGCACAGGCATTGAAAAGTAAAGTTTAAAGTTATGGAATTATGGGTTATGAACTATAAGCAATTTCGACAGCGTTCATAACTCATAATGCTTAAAAATTTCCTTCGGATCCTCCCCCACTAAAACCACCTCCTCCAAATTCCATTGGCGAAGTTTCGGGTTTTACTTCTGGTTTCATTCCAAAGGCTGAAGCTACAATTAGGGCTTCGGCATTTAAAAGAGCATCTGAGTGATTGATTCTGTCTGGTCTGAATGTCAAACCACTTTCTTTTTCTTTTAAATTTTTTATTGAAAAATAAGCTATTCCAAATAAAATTATACCTCCAAAAGTTAAAGCAACTTCAATTGGTAATACAGAATAATAAAACCGTATGGTATAAATTGAAAGTGTTATTGCTAAAAAACTGATCCAAAGCATGATTCTGTCTTTGGTTTTTAAAGCCTGAGTCAGATAAATTAAAGGAACGATTAATGTAAATGCATAAAAGAAATATGCAAAAGGTATATCGCTTCCGGGTTTAACATCTGTTCCCAAAAGTTCTACAGAAAGTTCCCGTACAATTAAATAATTACACGAAAAATAAAACAGAATTAAACAAAAACTATTGGCTAACAGCAGCCCGTTGTAATAATAGATTACTTTTAAACGCTTTATTTTTTCTTTTGTGAAAAAGTAAAAAACCGCTGCAAAAATCATTGTGACGAATGGTAAAATTGCTTTCCCAATCTGACCAAATTCGAACATTCCAAAAAACAGCAAAGCCGAAACTGCCAGACAAAAAACCAACATGGCCCATAAATAGAGATATCTTAAAAACATAAACATTGATCCGGCTGCAAGAAACAAGGCGATCACAATTTCATAGCCGTCAGTAGTAATGCCGACAGCAATACCAAGATTTAAAAGTGCTCCCAAGATAAAAGCATCATCTAACCCGTGGTTGTGATAATTCTGCTTAGCAAGTAATTCAGCTCCGACAAAACCCACTACTGCAAAAAGATAGCAACAGATCTCAAAAAATACATTTTCGCCACTTAATCCCAGCAAAGAAATAGTACCACAAATTGACGAATACAGAAAGGATCCTAAGAGAAAGAACCCTAGTCTAACTAAAATATTATGTTGACTTTTTAAAACCGGCAATTCTTTTTCAATTATTTTTTTTTGCTTCTTGCCAATAAATCCGCCTTTATATAGTTTATCTGCTTCGTCATTTAAAGCTTCATTATCTAGTAATTGTTTATTGAATAAAATCATATTGCAATTTCCTTATGGAAGTTTTTAATCAGTTTAATAAATAATATAATGGATCCGACGAAGTAAATCGGAAGTCCTAGTATAATCAGTGTAAATAACTCTGAAAAATCAATATTTTCAAAAATTCTAAACACCAATATATTTCCCCCAACGTAAGCATATATAATCACGAATACATACAATGACATTGCCTTATAATCGTAACTTGCTTTATAAAAATAATAGGTCGAAGCTCCTAAAACAACTGCAAAAATCATCGCGATAAAAATATCATAATTGAGAAGGTTGCTTATGGCGGCAATACTAATAATATGCAGTGCAAAAGTGAGGAAAATTAATCCAAAGTGTGTCTTAAGCGAAATTTTACGAGAATAAATAGTCCACAAAATTAACAGAACGCCCAGGATTACAGCTGAATAACTCAGGCTCTGACTGGCATAAAAATCATTATTTCCTAATAAGGTTTGTGGCGTAACAGAGAGTCCGACGTAAGCTGCCAGTCCTGTAATAGCAATAGTCAACACACTCTTATTGTCAAAATAATACGCACAAAAGAAACTGACGATTGTGGGAACCAGTGTTGCCAAACCATAATGTTCTCCAAAAGGCTTGTATTGAAACTGAAGATAACCAATAAAAATACAGGTTAATATATTACCGGCCAAAACCAGATATTCTATAACAGGATGTTCGAATTTTGTTTCTTCTTTCTCGAAACCTTTAGAATGTTTAAAGCAATAAAAAAAGCAAACCGTAATGACAATTAATAACAAAGAAAGAATGGCTATATGCCCAATTGTATCGATATTATCATAGATTAAAATTCCAATTCCCGATGTAAAAAGAATGACAGAAAGGTACAAAAAGAGCTTTAATTCGGCATTTAACGAAAATATCTGAAGACTTTTGTAAGTCTGAATTTCGTTAAACTGATTTTCTGTGATCAAACCTTTTTGAAAAAGATCTTGACTAGCCTGCTCGCTAAATTTTTTCATTGGCACATAAATTGGTGTATTCAAATATAAGTGTTTTATGATCAAAATACATTCTTAGTGTTTTCTAATTTCTATTTTATTCTTTTAAAAAGAGGAATTGAAAAATAAAATTAAAGTGGTTCAGAAGAAATACTAAAACTACTTGTTTTTCAAAACTTTAGATCATAAATTAAAATATTAATTTGAAATTATTTATATTATTATACATTTGTGCAATCGATTACATTAACTATCAAACCCAAAAAATGTTTAAATGAAAATTAAATTATTAGTAATTACATGGCTCGTTCCCTTGTCCTGTCTTTTTTCTCAAAATTATAATATTAATAAACCAGAAGGATTTGGCGCTGCTGCGACCGGAGGTGGGGACACTCCTTCTGTAACAGTATCTTCCTGGGAAGAATTGACAGCACAATTAAAATCTGCCTCTCCAAAGGTAATCCTAGTTTCCGGAATTATACAATGCTCTTATACTAGTGCACTTGTAAAAAACAAAACACTCATCGGACTTTCCGGTGCTCGTTTGGTCAATATAGATCAAACCGCTGCGGGTTCCGGAATTTTGAATTTAAAAGCAGGATCAGATAATATTATTATCCGAAATTTAGTTTTTGAAGGGCCAGGCGCTTTCGATGTTGACGGACATGATAATCTTACCTCTGAAGCGACTAATTTATGGGTCGATCACTGCGTATTCCAGGACGGAATGGATGGAAATTTTGATAATAAAGGTGCCGCAGATAATGTGACGGTTTCCTGGACAAAATTTACATATCTAAAAACTCCAAAAGCTAATGGAACTGGTGGAGCAGATGATCATCGATTTAGTAATTTAATTGGTTCCGGCAAAAATGATTTCCCGGCTGACGGACATTACAGCATTACCTTTAAAAATTGCTATTGGGCACACGGCTGCACACAGAGAATGCCACGCGCAAGAAATGCAGAAATTCACGTTTTAAATTGTCTTTATAAAACATCTGAATCCGGTTCGGTTGCCATTGGTCTTGGAGGCGGGCAGAAAAATGCCACTTGTTATGTGGAGGCAACTGATTTTGAAGAAGTAGAAAAAGTATTTAAAGAATACATAAGCACAGATGGCGGTAAAGTGGGAATCGCTTTTGATAATTGTTACAATGGTGCTTCAAATTTTGGTGAAGAAGTTATAAAACCTAATTATAATTACAGCAAAATTTCGCTGGATAAAGTTAGAAATTCTGTATCTAATAAAACATCTGGCGCAGGCGCGACTCTTCAGGTTAGTTCTACGGGTGTAATAAGTTCCGGTCATAAAGGCTAAAAAAAAGAAAACAATAAAGCCGATTTACATGGAAATGCAAATCGGCTTTTATTTGAGTAAAAACGGCTAATAAGCGGCTTTCATTTTTTCTTTTATATTCTCTAGACACAAATTATTTATACTTCCTTCGTGTGTATGTCTTGTTTCTTTTGGAGATTGGTATGTACCGGCTTCCAATTGTTCTGCAACAGCTTTATAAGCATCTCTAAACGGCATACCGGCTACAACCATTTCGTTTAAGGTATCAACAGTAAACAAATAATCGTATTTTTTATCTTCCAGAATATGATCTTTTACCGTAATATCTTTTATAGAAAATATCGCAATATCCAGACAAGCTTTTAAGTTTTGAATTGCAGGAAATAAACCTTCTTTTAAAAGCTGTAAATCCCGGTGATAACCGCTTGGAAGATTATTGGTTATCAAAGTGATTTCGTATGGAAGAGCCTGAATCTTATTGCATTTCCCTCTGATTAATTCGAAAACATCCGGATTTTTCTTGTGGGGCATGATACTTGAACCTGTCGTAAGATGTGCCGGAAGACCAATAAAATCAAAATTCTGGCTCATATACAAACAAACGTCCATGGCAAATTTGGATAAGGTTGCAGCAACACTGCTCATCGCAAAAGCAACCGTTTTCTCTGCTTTTCCACGGCTCATCTGTGCCGCAACAGCATTAAATTTTAAGGTTTCAAAACCTAATTCCTGAGTCGTAAATGTTCTGTTGATTGGGAATGAGCTTCCGTAACCTGCTGCAGAACCTAACGGATTCTGGTCTACAACTTTTCCGGCAGCATTTAGCATGGTAATATCATCAATCAGACTTTCGGCGTAAGCAGAAAACCACATCCCGAATGAAGACGGCATTGCAATTTGCAAATGCGTATAACCCGGCAATAATACATTTTGATGTTTTTCTGCCGATTCCATCAGCAAATCAAAAAGTGTTTTTACCTGTTCTTTTAAAGCTTTTACTTCGTCTTTTAGATATAAATGAACATCGACTAAAACCTGATCATTACGAGAACGCGCGGTGTGGATTTTCTTTCCGGCATCGCCTAATTTTACAGTAAGTAAATATTCTATTTTCGAATGTACATCTTCAAAACTGTCTTCGATTTCGAAATTTCCAACTACAATGTCTGCAATAATATCGTTTAAAGCATCAACTAAAGAAGTTGTTTCTTCTGCAGTTAATAACCCAATTTGTCCCAACATTTTGGCGTGCGCGATTGAACCTAATGCATCGTATTTTGCTAAAACTAAATCTAATTCGCGGTCGTTTCCAACGGTGAATTGTTCGATTTGTTTATCGGTTGGTATTCCTTTTTCCCAAAGTTTCATAGGTTGTGTTTTTTTTCGCCACGAATTCACAAATTGTTTTTTCAAATCTTTGCGATTATTCTTTTCGAATTAATTCGAATTAATATTTCGTTTAGATAGTAAAAAAAAACAATTCGTGAATTCGTGGCGGTTTTCTTTTTTATAATTTAAAGAAACCAGTCAATATTTTAATATAAAGATCGACTCCTTCTTCTATTTCATTTACAAAAATAAATTCGTCTGCAGAATGCGATCTCAAAGTTTCTCCTGGTCCTAATTTCAAAGACTGACAGCTTAAAACCGATTGATCGGAAAGTGTTGGCGATCCATAAGTTGCTCTTCCTAAAGCGATTCCGGCCTGAACTAAACCGTGTGAAATTGGAATAGACGAAGCGTTTAAATGCATTGATCTTGGTGTAACTTCGACGTTTACATTTGCTTTTACAACTTCTAAAATTTCAGCATTCGAGTAACAATCTGTTACGCGGATATCAACAACCAAATCACATTCTGATGGCACAACATTGTGCTGTTTTCCGGCACTGATCTGTGTTACTGTCATTTTTACTGGACCTAAAACCTCAGAGATTTTATCGAATTTATAATTTTTAAACCATTCCATTACTGGAATTGATTTGTATAATGCGTTATCGTCGTTTTGATGCGCCGCGTGGCTAGCCGTTCCTTTTACCTTTACGTCAAGAACTAACAAACCTTTTTCTGCAACTGCTAATTGCATTAAAGTCGGCTCGCCTACAATCGCGCAATCTAATTCTGGTAAATGTTTTAAAACGCTGTTTAAACCATTTTTTCCACTGCTTTCTTCTTCGGCGGAAGCCACAATAACAATGTTATGCGACAGATTTTGGTTTTCGTAGAAATGAACAAATGTTGCCAGTAAAGAAACTAAACATCCTCCGGCATCGTTACTTCCTAATCCGAATAATTTACCTTCTCTTTCTATAGCTTTAAACGGATCGTTTGTATATGCTTGATTAGGCCTTACTGTATCGTGATGAGAATTTAATAAAAGTGTTGGTTTATTTTCATCGAAATATTTGTTGAAAGCCCAGACATTATTGTTTTCTCTTTTAAATAGAATCTCATTTTGATGGAACCAATTTTCTATTAATAGTGCTGTTTGATCTTCTTCACTTGAAAATGAAGGAGTCTCAATTAGGTTTCTTAATAAATCAATTGCTTCTTTGGTAAGCGTTGCAATGTTTTTCATAGTATGGTTTCTTTGCCGCGAAGGCTCGAAGTCACAAAAGTTTTAATTAAATCTGTAACATTTTTAATTGGCGCAAATTTATTTAAAATACCTTGTGCGCTCTATTTTTTTGCCACGAATTACACGGATTTCCACAAATTGTTTTTTTGTCACAGATTTAAAATCAAAATATTTTTTTAATATGCAACTAAAATTATTTTCTCTTTTAACGGATAAAATTAGTGTCAATTTGTGTAATTAACGACAACATCTTTTATAATGTAATCGTCGTATGCAGAACATCAGGATTTTGAAGCATTTTGTGATGCCCTATTTTGATTTTCTGAACTCCGCGTGACAAACTATTAAAGCAGTTATCCAGTTTTGGAATCATTCCGGAGTGGATTACCTTTTCTGCTTTTAGTTTGTTATATAATTCTTCGTTTATTTCTGTAATTACCGATGAATCGTCTTCTGAATCCTGCAAAACTCCTTGTTTTTCAAAACAATAAGTTAGTGTTACATCAAAAACTTCTGATAATGCAATTGCTAATTCGCTTGCAATTGTATCGGCATTAGTGTTTAACAATTGACCGTTTTTGTCGTGTGTGATCGCACAGAAAACAGGAACAACTCCAGTTTGTAATAATGTAGCCAGTAATTTGGTATTGACTTGTTTTACATCGCCTACAAATCCGTAATCGATTGTTGGATGATTTCTTTTGGTTGACTGAATTAAATTTCCGTCAGCACCAGAAAAACCAATTGCGTTATTGTTTTTTGCCTGCAATTGCGCCACAATATGTTTGTTGATTTGTCCGGCATAAATCATTACCACAACATCAAGCATGGGAGCATCTGTAATTCTGCGTCCGTCAATCATTTGTGGGACTAAACCAATACTTTCAGCCATTTTTGTAGCCGATTTTCCACCTCCGTGAACTAATACTTTATGCCCTTCAATTTTAGAAAAATCAGTTAAAAACTGCTCTAATTCTGTTGGATTATCGATGATGTTTCCACCAATTTTTATTACGGTAACTTTTTGCATAGCTTCTAAGTTGCTAAGATTCTAAGCTGCTAAGTTTTTTTTAGATTCCGAAATACTTAGCAGCTTAGTAACTCAGAATCTTAGAAACTTTAAAAAGCTACAGCTTTTTAAGAATCTTCTGCAACACCAATTGCGCAGAATACGTTCTATTATTTGCTTGCTGAATTACGATTGAATTCTCGCTGTCCAAAACCTCATCACTTACAATTACGTTACGACGAACCGGAAGACAGTGCATGAATTTTCCGTTGTTGGTTAAAGCCATTTTTTCAGCTGTAACCGTCCAGTTTGGATCACTATTGGTTACTTTTCCGTAATCGTTGAAATTACTCCAGTTTTTTACGTACACAAAATCAGCATTTTCAAAAGCTTTATTTTGATCGTATTCGATTTTACAGTCTTTTGTAATTTCCGGACTTAACTCATAACCTTCCGGATGTGTGATTACAAAATCCATATCTTTTTGCAATTGCATCATTTCTACGAATGAATTGGCAACCGCCTGTGGCAAAGCTTTTGGATGCGGTGCCCACGAAAGTACCACTTTTGGTTTGTGTTTCGTTTTGTATTCTTCCATCGTAATAGCATCTGCCAAAGATTGAAGTGGATGACGCACAGCACTTTCCATATTTACGATTGGTACTGTTGCATGTTTTAAAAATCCTGAAATCACAGTTTCTGAATAGTCTTTTTCTTTATCGTCTAAACCCGCAAAAGCACGAATGGCAATAATATCACAATATTGCGAAACTACTTCTGCTGCCTCTTTAATATGTTCTGAAGCACCAGAATTCATTACAGCTCCGTCTTCAAATTCAAGAGTCCAGCCTTCATTAGTAAAGTTCATTACCATAACGTTCATTCCTAAATTTAGCGCCGCCTTTTGAGTACTCAAACGCGTTCTTAAACTTGGATTGAAGAATAACATTCCTAAGGTTTTATTCTTCCCTAAACTTTGATTTTTAAGCGGATTTTTTTTGATTTTAATCGCTTGGTTTACCCATTTTGATAATGAGTTTATGTCATTTATTGAGATATAGTTCATTTGTTTTAATTAATTAGATAATGTGGTAATTCATAATTAGATAATTGTGACACTATCTAATTTTCTAATTGACTCATTATATTATTTTTGTAAATGGAATTTCGTTCTTTAATGCTTTTAAAATAAAATTATCATTTAATCCGTTGACAATCCAGGTTTCGATGTTTGCCGCTTTTGCGATTCCAGCTGCTTCTATTTTTGACTGCATTCCTCCTGTTCCGTGTGAGGATTTTGATTCTCCGATTTCTTTTTCTAATAATTTTAAATCTTCAACTAATTTTATTGTCTCCGGATTTTCATCATAAATTGATTCTTTAGTGTAAATCCCGTTTGTATTGGTCGCAATTATCAGAATATCAACATTTAAAAGAACTGCTGTTAATGCTGCTAATTTATCATTATCTCCAAACCGGATTTCATCTGTTGCAACGGTATCATTTTCATTGATAATCGGAATGTAATTGTTTTTAACCAAGACATTAATTGTATTTACAATGTTCTTTTTGGTCTGCTCTTTTTCAAAATCAGAATAAGAAAGTAAACACTGCGAAGTATTTAATCCTAGATCCTTAAAGTTCTCATTGTAAATCCGCATTAAATGAGGCTGTCCGATAGATGCCAAAGCCTGCTTTACAAAAACATCTTTATCCTGATTATCCAGCTTCACAAATTGCTTTGCCGCCGCAATTGCTCCAGAACTTACGATGATAAATTCATATTCGTCGTTTAAAGCCGCAATCTGTATTCCAAGGTCTTCAATCTTTCCCCGCGAAATATGATTGGTTTCTTTGGTTAAAGTGTTGCTTCCTATTTTTAATAAAATCCTTTTTTTTGCCATTTTTTTTTAAGCTGCTAAGGTTCTGAGATACTAAGATTCTAAGTTCCTCTAGAATTATCTAATTGACCTATTATCTAATTATCGTATTTGCCCTTCTCCGTAAACGTACCATTTGTTTGTAACCAAATGCTGTAAACCAATAGGTCCGCGTTGATGAAGTTTATCAGTGCTTATCGCTAATTCTCCACCCAAACCAAATTGTCCTCCGTCTGTAAAACGTGTTGATGCATTTTGATACACAGCTGCTGCATCTATATTTTCCATAAATTCCTGTGCAACATTATTATTTCTTGTAATAATTGAAGCCGAGTGTCCGCCACAATATTTGTTTATTTTTTCGATAGCATGTTCTTCAGAATCTATTGCTCCGATTACAATTTTATAATCCAAGAACTCTTCATACCAGATATTTTCATCTTTTAGAACACTTGTATTTTTAAAAGATGCTAAAGTTTCATCCGCAATAATTTCGACATTCGATTCTGTTAAAGCTTCATTTAATAAGGCCACAAAACCTTCAAAATTAGGAAGTCTTGAATCTATCAAAACTTTATCTAATGCATTGCAGGCCGAAATTTTAGAAGTTTTTGCGTTGATAATTACTTTTAAAGCAATATCAGTATCGGCTTCTTTATGAACGTAAACGAAGTTATTTCCGCGTCCGCTTACAATTACGGGACAAGTTGCATGTGCTTTTACGAACTCAATTAGTTTTTCACCACCACGAGGCACAATTAAATCTACTTTTTGTGTTGGTTTTTCTAAAAAAGCCTGCGTTTCTTGTCTGTTATAATTTAGATATTCGACCCATTCTTTAGAAACTTTATTTTGTTCTAAAGACTGATGCCATAAATCAACAATTTTTAGATTTGATTTTAAAGACTCTTTTCCGCCTTTCAACAAAATCTTATTTCCGGATTTAAAAGCGATTCCTCCAGCCTCGATTGTAACGTCTGGACGTGATTCGTAAATAATCAGAATTGTTCCGAAAGCGGCAGTTTTATTAATGACTTTGATTCCGTTATCATGCGTAAAATGAAATCTTTGTACTCCAACCGGATCTTCCTGCGAAGCCAATTGATTCAACGATAAAATCATTTCATCAACTTTTTTATCATCTACTTTCAGGCGCTCCTCCATTGCAAGATCAGAGCCATCGTAAACAGCAAGGTCTTCCTGATTGGTTAAGATAATTTGGTTCCGCTCCTGCTCGACCAGCTTTGCCATAGTCCGCAAAACCGCATTGCGCGTTTCAATTGATAATGGTTTCATTTTTTTGGTTTAATTGGTTAATCGTTAATTCGTTTAATCGATTAACCAGTTAAACGATTAAACGAATTAACAGTTATAAGCAAACTTAGTTTTTAAGTTCTTCTAAACTTTCTTTCAATGATTTCACAAACGAATCAATATCAGCTTTTTTCACCGTTAATGGTGGCAAAATTCTCAACAGATTTTTGTTGTTTGCGCTTCCTGTAAAAATGTGTTTTTCGATGATTAATTTCTTTCTTAAAGCTGCAACATCAAAATCAAACTCTACTCCAAGCATTAATCCTTTTCCTTTTACTTGTTTGATTCCTTCAACTTCTTTAATTTTTTCTAAGAAATATTCGTAAACTTCATTTACATTTTTCTGTAAATCCAATTTCTCCATTACATCAAGAACTGCGATTGAAGCTGCACAAGACAAATGGCTTCCGCCAAAAGTCGTTCCTAATAATCCAAAACTAGCTTCAAATTTTGGCGAAATTAAAATCGCTCCAACCGGGAAACCGTTCCCCATTCCTTTCGCTATTGAAATAATATCAGCGTTGATTCCGTGATGTTGGAACGCGAAGAATTTTCCGCTTCTTCCGTATCCGGATTGCACTTCGTCTAAAATCAAAACTACATCGTGTTTTTTACATGCTTTTTCTAAAGCCTGAAAAAATTCTGTTGTTCCTTGATCTAAACCACCAACTCCCTGAATTCCTTCGATAATTACTGCTGTAACATCGCCTTTTACTAACTCAGCTTCAACTAATTCGATTTGATTTAGAGGAAGAAAAGTAACTTCTTGTTGTGCATTTATCGGCGCAACAATTTTCTTGTTATCTGTAACAGCAACGGCTGCAGAAGTTCTTCCGTGGAAAGAATTATGAAAAGCCACTACTCTTGATTTTCCGTTATGAAAAGAAGCTAATTTCAGAGCATTTTCATTCGCTTCTGCTCCTGAACTGCATAAAAACAATTCATAATCTTCTAAACCAGAAAGCTTTCCTAATTTCTGTGCCAACTCAACCTGCAAAGGATTCTGAATCGCATTCGAATAAAATCCTAAATTGTCGATTTGATTTTTCAATTTAGCCACATAATCCGGCTGTGTGTGTCCGATGGAAATCACGCCGTGTCCGCTGTATAAATCTAAATATTCTACTCCTTTGTCGTCAATGATTGTACAATCTGTCGCTTTTATCGGAGTGATGTCGTATAATGGGTAAACGTTAAATAAGTTCATTTTCTTAAAGTTAAATGTTATTTGTAAAATGTTAGAAGTAAAGCAAGACGTTTCACATCTTACTTTTAACTTTTCCCTTTTACTAAAATCCGCTTGGTTTCAAATGTAAACCTGTGGTTTCTTCTAATCCGAACATTAAATTCATGTTCTGAATCGCTTGTCCTGAAGCACCTTTGGTTAAGTTATCTATAATTGATGTTATTAAAACCCGGTTTCCTTTTTTCAATAAACTTATGATACATTTGTTCGTTTGTACGACTTGTTTCATATTAATGTTTGTCGTTGTAACGGTTACGAAAGGTTCGTTTTTGTAAAACTCTTCATATTTTGCAACTAATTGCTCCAAACTATCATCGCATAATGTATACAGAGTAGCGAAAATTCCTCTTGGAAAATCTCCTCTGTTCGGAATAAAAAGCAATTCGCTGTCAAAATCATCCTGAAGCTGTACCAAACTTTCTCCAATTTCACCTAAATGCTGGTGTTCAAAAGCTTTGTAATGGGAAAAATTATTATTTCTCCAGCTGAAGTGAGAAGTTTCAGAAAGTCCTACTCCTGCGCCTGTACTTCCTGTTGTCGCATTAATATGAACATCATTATTCAACAGATTATTTTTCGCTAAAGGCAATAATGCCAATTGAATAGCTGTTGCAAAACAACCCGGATTTGCGATATAATCTGCTTTTTTAATTTCGGCTTTGTTGATTTCTGGTAAGCCGTAAACAAAATCTTTTCCTTCAAAATGAGCATCTTTGTTCAATCTGAAATCATTTCCTAAATCGATGATTTTGGTGTGGCTTGCAAACTGATTTTCTTTCAAAAATGAAATCGATTTTCCGTGTCCTAAACATAAAAATACTACGTTTACTTCTGGATTTATGACATCGGTAAAGTTCATTTCGATATCCCCCATTAAATCGTGATGCGCTACAGAAAGCGGTTTCCCGGCGTTTGTAGTACTGTAAACAAAATCGATATTTGTTTTGGGATGATACATTAAGATTCTGATGAGTTCTCCGGCCGTGTAGCCCGAACCACCAATTATTCCGACATTAATCATATTTTAAATTTTATTTAAAACTTATTGTTTATAAAGTCTTCTTTTTATCATTTGTCAGAAATAATCTGATTATAAAAAAAAGAATAATTGTCTCTACTAATAATCCTAGAAAAAGCATAAATCCACCACCAAAAAATGCCAGCATAAATGGAATTGTACTGAAAATAGAAAATATTTGATTTACTATTCCTATTGGAGTTGGAAAAATTAAAACAACATAACTTATTCCTATAATTCCAATTGCTATAATTGAGGCGACAAAATTTCTATATGTAAAAAATACTGAACCCAAATTATCTTTAAATAATAATGACATTCCAAGCATCAATATTATTACAATGAATAATATGACAATAACTGAAATAGTCATTTATATATTTTTTAAATTAATCATGATCTAAATGATTTACAGATGAAAATATGTTTTGCGCATTTCCTAAAATCTTGATAAATCCTTTTGCATCGTCAGACGTCCAGGCATTGTTCATTTCGCCGTATTGTCCAAAACCTGTATTCATTAAATCATTATCAGATTCAATTCCGTCAAGCGAAAAATGATATGGTTTTAACGATACCGTTACAACTCCGTTTACCGTTTTTTGTGTGTCCTGCAGGAAAGTTTCGATGTTTCTCATTACCGGATCCAAAAACTGACCTTCATGAAATAACATTCCGTACCAGTTTCCTAATTGTTCTTTCCAGTATTGCTGCCATTTACCCAGAGTGTGTTTCTCTAGTAAATGGTGTGCTTTGATGATAATTAATGGCGCAGCGGCTTCAAAACCAACTCTTCCTTTAATTCCGATAATGGTATCACCTACGTGAATATCTCTACCAATTGCGTAAGCATTTGCTAATTTTTCTAACGCTACAATGTTATTTGAAGGCTTGTCTAACTGGCCGTTTATTCCAACTAATTCTCCCTGTTCAAAATGTAATCTTACTTTTTCTTCTCCTTCTTTTTGCAATTGCGAAGGATAAGCATCGCTTGGCAAAGGCTGACTTGAAGTCAAAGTTTCTTTTCCTCCAACACTTGTCCCCCAAAGTCCTTTATTGATAGAATATTGTGCTTTTTCCCAAGAATAATGCACTCCATTTTTAGACAGATAATCTACTTCTTCTTGTCTTGAAAGTTTTAAATCTCTAATTGGAGTAATAATTTCGATTTCCGGAGCAATGGTTTGGAAAATCAAATCAAAACGAATTTGATCATTTCCTGCACCTGTACTTCCGTGTGCGATCGCGCTTGCTCCTACTTTTTTAGCATATTTTATAGCTTCAATTGCCTGAAAAACACGCTCTGCACTTACTGATAATGGATATGTATTGTTTTTTAATACATTTCCGAAAATCAAATATTTTATGGCTTTATCGTAGTATTTGTCTACGATTGTTAAATTCGCATGCTGCGCGCTTCCTAATTCGTAAGCTCTTGATTCAATAGCTGTTAATTCTTCAGCAGAAAATCCTCCTGTATCTACAAGAACAGTGTGAACTTCATATCCTTTTTCATTTTTTAAATATTTCAAACAATACGAGGTATCCAATCCTCCGCTATAAGCTAATACTACTTTTTTCATTTTTTATAATTTAGGCTAATACTTTCGTATATAGCAGTTTGAGATTTTTTATATTTAATGCATTAAACAAATAATGCCAGTATTTTATTTAAAAATAAAGCTTGTTTGATTTTTTTCAGCCTTTTTAAAACAGCCTCATTAAAAGGATGCCTTGGCGGAACTTTTTGCTTTTCTTTGGGGTCGTATAACATTCCGGTACAAAGACACATTTTGTTTTCTTTACTCTGCAGGATCTGAAAATTGGTACAGGTTTTACAACCCGCCCAAAAACTTGGATCTGTCGTTAATTCAGAGAAAGGAACAGGTTTATATCCAAGTTCTGAGTTAATTTTCATAACCGCTAATCCCGTTGTAATACCAAATATTTTAGCATCCGGAAATCTTTCGAGCGAATAATCAAAAACTTTTGATTTTATCTTTTTGGCCAAACCTAAACTTCTGTAATCTGGGTGAACAATTAATCCGGAATGGGCTACAAATTTTCCGTGCTGCCAGCTTTCTATATAACAAAAACCTGCAAACTTTCCATCAGCCAGTGCAATCATTGCATCACCGTTTGCCATTTTTTTCTGAATGTATTCAGGAGTTCTTTTAGCAATCCCCGTACCTCTTAACAAGGCAGATGATTCTATCGTATCGCAAATTTCCTGTGCGAATTTGAAGTGTTCTTCCTGAGTTACAACAATAGAGATCTTCATTTCAATAATTGAAGTTAGAGTTAAAAATAAAAACTTGTTGTTTAGCCTGAAATTCTGAAATCAATCCGATAAAAAGAGCCATAATAGAAGTAACATTCTCAAAATCAAAAACTTGATTAAGAAAATCTACAAAAAAATAACTATTTTCAGGATATGATTGTCCAATGGACAAATGGGTTGATTTCAAAATGAAAAATGGATATGAATAAATATACGGTTGAAAAACTCAGTGGATACTATAGAGATAGTGTCCGTACTTCGGGAGAAGTAATCGGTGAGTTTGTCCGTGACAAAGAAGTTATATGTAAACTTGTTTTATTCATCGGTGCAAAAGTACACTATTTTTTTATTTACAAAACAAAAAAATCAAATTCTAACATTTTTTTAATCAAATGTTGTTTTTTTTTTAGCTTTAAGATTTTAAGGCTTTAAGTCTCTACGTTTTTTGTGTCTGCTTTTAGCAACATCACTAAAAAGAAAGCCCGATAATTATTTCTAATTATCGGGCTTTCTAGTGTTTTATATTTAAATGTTACTTTTTAGTAAACGGAATTACCTGTCCATTTCCTAAAACAGTCATATCTACAGTAGTTTTAGATTCATTAAATTTAAACTTTAAACCAGCCGCATCAGATTGAAATACATCTTTTTCGTTAGCCACAGGCTTAAGAGAAAATTTAGGATAATTTGTAATTTCAACGTATAAAGTACTTGCTTTTTCTGTAAAATCTAATGTTAATGGCGCCATTTTGGTAGCAAAAACCCCTAAATAACTATCTAAAATTACATCTTTTTCTATTTTGCTTTTTCCTGCGCTCCAAACGTTATTTCCTGCGTTGTTATCAGGGAATACATGATCCGGATCTAAGGTAATGCTCTCAATTTCTTCCGTAGAATTATGTTTGAAAGACCATGAATTATTCTTTTGCCAAATTTCTACCGGCAAATTAACTCTTGTTACCTTTCCGCTTTTCGTTTTCACATCTAATACGATAGGCATTGGCATTTTATCAAAATTTTCAACTGTAATAATAGCTCCTTTTGCCGGATCATTTTTTACATATTTAATTGAATTTACACCCTGATCAAATCTCCAGTTATTAACATACCAGCTTCTCCAGAACCAGCTTAAGTCTTCACCCGCCACATTTTCCATAGATCTGAAAAAGTCATCCGGCTGCGGATGTTTGTATGCCCAACGCTCAATATAAGTTCTAAAAGCAGTATCGAAACGTTCTTTTCCAAGAATTTGTTCTCTCAGAATCACAAGACCTGCGCTAGGTTTAAAATAACATAACATCCCAATATTGGCTTCTTTCATATTATCAGGAGAGCTCATTATTGTTTCCAGATCTGGACGGGTAAACGGCTCTGCCTGTCTGTGTAAATCTGTAGGCTCTTCTTTATATTCTCCGTTATTAAATGCTGCAGTACTTAAGGAATTAATAAAAGTATTAAATCCTTCATCCATCCATGCAAACAATCTTTCGTTTGAACCCACAATCATTGGAAACCAGATATGACCAAATTCATGATCGGTTACTCCCCATAAATCCTGTCCTTTCGATTTCCATCCGCAGAAAACAATTCCAGGATATTCCATTCCTCCTTCATTTCCTGCTACGTTTGTAGCCGCTGGATAAGGATATTCAAACCATTGTTTAGAATAATGTTCGATGGATGCTTTTACGTACTCTGTAGAACGTCCGTAACCATCTTTGCCATCACTTTCAACTGGATAAGCAGATAAAGCTAAAGATTTTTTACCGCTTGGAAGGTTAATTTTTGCACCATCTAAAATGAAAGCCGGTGAAGAAGCCCATGAAAAATCGCGGGCATTTTTAATCTTATAATGCCATGTTTTTTCTGTTGCAGCATTTGTATTTGCTGTTGCAGCAACATCTGAAGCACTTCGAATTATAACTGTCTTATCGCTTTGCTCTGCTTCTTTGTATTTTTTTAACTGATCTGCAGAGAACACTTCCTGACCGTTCAATAATTCTCCGGAAGCTACTACATAATGATTTCCTGGAACGGTAAGTTTTACATCAAAATCCCCGTATTCTAAATAAAACTCAGAAGCTCCCAGATATGGTGCCGTATTCCAGCCTCTTACATCATCATACACACACATACGCGGATACCACTGCGCGATTGTAAATATTTTACCGTTTTTAGTTTCTAAAACTCCCATTCTGTCAGATCCTTCGAATGGAGCAATAAAAGAGAATTCTATTCTGATTTTTACAGATGCTCCTTTTGCCGCCAATTCTTCAGGAAGAAAAACTTGCATTCTGGTATCTGTTACAATATATTTTGCATCGGCTTCTACTTTCTTTTTTCCAACAGCAATTACTTTTACCGATTTAATTTTATTTCCCCCATCAAAAACCTGACCCTGAGCACCGTTACGACTTCCTGACAAAGGCACAACAGCATTTCCTCTTGAATCTTCCTTAAATAAATTCTGATCTAAATTCAGCCATAAAAAAGAAAGTTTATCCGGGCTATTATTGGTATAGGTAATTTCATCTGTTCCTACAATTTCATTTGTAGTACTGTTCAGTTTAGCCGTGATTTGATAATCGGCTCTGTTTTGCCAGTATTCTGTACCCGGTTGTCCACTTGCAGTGCGGGTTGCCGTTCCGTTTTTGGTGTAAAAATGAGGACCAAAGGCATCATGATAATTGTAGTTGTTTACCGGATTATTTGCTGTTGCTGACGGAGTTTGCTGCGCCCAGACAGAAGAAATCCCAAAAAATAAAGCCGCAGTTAAAATGGCTTTTGCAGATTGCTTTTTCATATTTTTTAGCTGTTTATGTAGCAAATTAATGAAAAAAAAAGCTATTTGCAGAGAAATTTCAAAACATAAATTTAATTTTTGTAAAATTATATCAATAAAATAATTTAAGCTATTTTCTTAGAAAACTAAATTTTATAAAATATATTTACATCTATATAAACAATATCCACTTTAGACATATTATTTTGACTACAACGATCTCAAATTCAACGATAAAAGCTTCTATAAATCACGCAGGAGCAGAATTATTTTCAATTAAAGACAATCAAAACCAGGAATATATCTGGGAAGGCAATCCAGATTTTTGGGGGAAGCACTCTCCTGTTCTTTTTCCGATTGTTGGTACTTTAAAAAACAATACTTATAAAATTGACGGAAAAGAATACCAATTACCGCGTCACGGTTTCGCCCGGGATATGGAATTTAATTTGATCGAAAAAACAGATAACAAAGCTGTTTTTTCTTTAAAATCTTCCGAAGAAACACTGCAAAAATATCCATTTGAATTTGAATTACAGCTTATTTATACCCTTAACGAAAGTTCACTAAATCTGGAATACAAAATAATCAATCATGGAAAATCCAAAATGCCTTTCTCTGTAGGAGCACATCCTGCAATTGCTCTTCCGGGTAATTTCGAAGATTATGCATTTCAGTTTGAAAAGCAGGAAAACTTAAAATATTATCTTCTTGAAAATGATTTGATTTCTTCTAAAACAAAAATTTTAGAAACAAAAAACAACACTGTTCCTTTAAAATATGAATTGTTCAAAAACGATGCGCTGATTTTTAAAACATTGGAATCAAAAGAACTCACAATTTTGAAAGATTCAACACCATACGTAAAAGTCTCTTTTAATGATTTTCCAAGTTTAGGAATCTGGACCAAAGAAAATGCTCCATTTGTATGCATAGAGCCTTGGCTGGGATATTCGGATACAGATGAAAATTCGGGCGATTTATACGAAAAGGAAGGGATTCTCACTCTGCCGGAAAATGAATCGTTTACTGCAAAATTTACCATAACTATTTTATAACAAATCAATATGCTGAATTTTAATTTTACTCCATTTCCAAATGTAGAGACAGAGCGATTAATTTTAGACCGGATTACAGAGAACGATTTAAAGGAAATTTTTGAACTGCGTTCTAATCCTGAAACGATGAAATATATCCCGAGACCTCTGGTAAAAAACCACGAAGAGGCTTTGGAGCACTTCAAGATGATCGACGCAAAAATTGAAGACAATACCGGAATTAACTGGGGCATCAGATTAAAAAACAATCCGAAACTTCTTGGAATTATTGGTTATTACAGATTGCAGCCTGAAAATTACCGCGCAGAAATTGGTTATATGATTTTACCTGAATATCACGGGCAGGGAATTGTTCCGGAAGCTGTTAAAAGACTTATACAGTTTGGATTCGAAGACTTAAAACTGCACTCTATAGAAGCGGTTATTGATCCTGACAATTATGCATCAGAAAAAGTACTGCAAAAATGTGGTTTTGTTAAGGAAGCACATTTAAAAGAAGCAGATTTTTGGGAAGGAAAATTCTTAGACAAGGTAATTTATTCATTACTAGAGAAATAGATTTTATTGTTATTAAATTAAAATATAATACAATACTTATCTGTCATTATCCGTTATATTTGCGCTCAAAATCGGCAAAAATAGCTGTTTGAGATCAAAAACATTTTTATGAAAAAAATACCAGCCCTAATTGTTCTTTTATTTTGTGTTCAATTACAAAGTCAGACTTTTGTAAAATTTAATGGAGCAACTGCACTAGTTTTAGTTCCCAACATTGGAATCGAAACAAGTATTGGAGAAAAAACAACTTTCAGTTTTGATGTAATGGCTTCTTTTTGGGAATCATTTGACAATAAGCATCCAATGAAATTTATCACGGCGACACCTGAAATCCGCTATCATTTCAAAGAAAAATTTGACGGTTTTTACGTAGGAGGACATATTGGTGTCGATAAATACGAATTACAAAAATGGAATTACTGGAACAGCACTCACTATGAAGATGGTTTCGGTTACAGACTTGGTGCTACAGTAGGATATAATCTAAAATTAAGTGACAAATTTTTACTTGATTTTTTTGTTGGCGCCGGCTGGCATCAGGGATTTTATCACGGTTATTACAATGATGGAACGCCGGGAAGATATGAGAAAGCAAAAAACTGGAATAAAAGCGGTGAATGGCTTCCGTATCGTGGTGGTGTAATGATTTCTTATAAATTATAAGGCTAGTTTAATTTAGGGCGTGTTTTAATATATAGTTCCTCTGTTTTTTTGCGGGCCCAATCTGTCTTTCTCAAAAAAGTAAGACTTGATTTCACACTCGGATTAGATTGAAAACATTTAATTGGGATTAGCTCTCCTAAAGTGTCAAAACCATAATGAGCGACTAAAGTTTCAATAATTTTTTGAAGTGTGATACCGTGTAAAGGATCTTTTGAATGGTTTTGCATTTTATTTCTTTTTATCATATCAAAAGACCGTACTTTTTTGTACGGTCTTTCTTTTTTGTAAAATTACTAAAATAGAATTTTACGATAATCAAAATAAAGAATAAATTAGAACAAAGAATTTAAATCCCACCAAAATGAAGAAGTCTGGCCTGAACTGCGGGGTCGAAAACTCTATTTATGTGCTGGCCCAATATTGCGAGTTTGAGCCAAAGCAAAATTTTTAAAATTCTTCTTTAAAATTATGAAGCAAACTTAACACTAAGCTTTTCTAATCAGGATGACGAAAATCATAGATTAAAAAAAATCTTTAATTATCTTTGGTAATACAGAAAATTTTCAATTTTGTCTTACATTTGCATCTATGTTAAAATCAGTCAATATATTAAATAAGAGAGCCCGTTTTGATTACGAGGTAATCGATACATATACTGCCGGAGTAGTTCTGACAGGCACCGAAATAAAATCTATACGTTTAGGAAAAGCCAATATTACAGAAAGCTTTTGCGAGTTTAGCGGTATGGAACTTTTTGCAATTAATACCTATATAGAAGAATATTCTTTTGGAAATCAGTTCAATCATAAATCCAGAAGTGAACGAAAATTGCTTTTGAATAAAAAAGAATTAAAAACGCTTCATAAAAATGTACAGGCCAAAGGATTAACTATTGTTCCCCTAAAGTTATTTACCAACGAAAAAGGATTGGCAAAGTTGCAGATTGGTCTTTGCAAAGGAAAGAAGAATTACGATAAACGTGAATCTCTTAAAGAGCAGGATACCAAACGAGATTTGGACCGTATAAAAAAAGCTTACAATTAATTACAATTTTAATTAACTAAATCCCTGTTAATTAATATTTTATACTTATTTTTACTGGTAACCAATTAACAGTAAAAATATGAAAAAGTACTTACTTTTGTTGATTTCTGCATTTTGCTTATTGAGTTGTGGCAGCAACACTTCTATTGTAAACAGCTGGAGAGATCCTGATATTACCGTTGCACAGGAGCAATTCAAAAAGGTTTTAGTGGTCGCTTTGGTAAAAGACGAAGCTTCCAGAAGAATTACCGAGAACAGAATTGCTTCGGGCAGTCCTATTTTTAAAACTTCTTATCAATATTTGAATGCCACCACTCAGTTGTCTCAGGAGCAAAAATTAAAAGTACTGCAGGATGAAAACTTCGATGGCGTGATTACCATGCGATTGGTTAGCAAGGAAAAGGAAGTAAATTATGTACCTGGAACTTATACCGGAATGTACTACGGCGGCTTTGACGGAATGTATACTGGCATGTACGGCTATGGTTTTGGCAATTGGTACGGAATGTATTCGCCTGCCTTCTACGATCCCGGTTATTATCAGGAAACTACATCATACATGGTTGAAACCAATATTTTTTCATTAAAACAAAACAAATTAATCTGGACCGGAACCACAGAATCACAATATGTTACAGATCTGGGACAAACCGTAGACGCCATAATGCAGGCGGTGGTTAAAGAAATGAAAAAAGACGGTTCACTTTCTCCAAAATAAATAAAGCCTTTTTTTAATTAAGGTTATTTCATAAAAAAAAAGACTAAATTTGTCAAGACAATATAAGTCATAACTTATGAAATCACTTTTAAAAGCAGCAAGAGAACAAAAAGGCTTAAAAACACGAGAGGTTTCTAAGGAACTTGGTATCGATCAGGCACTTATTAGTAAATTTGAGTCGGGTGCGCGTAAACCTACCAAAGAGCAAATTATAAAGTTAGCTCAGTTTTTAGAAATTGATTATGAAACCTTAATGATTGCCTGGCTTAAGGAGAAAATTTTATATGAAATTGGCGACGATGAATTTGCCTTAAAAGCTATTTCTCTGGCCGAACAGGAAATCAAGTACAATAAAACAGTTTCAAAACTAAAAATCTCAACGACTTTAGAAAAAATTCTTAAAGAGATTGATGTTTTAAAAGCCAAATTAGATAATTATCGTCAATATGACAGTTATAGAATCACGCAGGCATTAGAACTCGAATATACTTTTGAAAGTAACCGTATTGAAGGCAATACCATGACACTTCGCGAAACCTATATGGTTGTTAATGAAGGCTTGACAATTTCCGGAAAAAGCATGCGTGAACATCTTGAAGCTATCAATCATCAGGAAGCTATTGGCTTTATTAAAGATTTAATACAACGAAATGTTTCTTTAAACGAGCGGGATTTTTTATCCATACATAATCTAATTCTCAGAGGAATTATTCCGGAAGATGCAGGACGCTACAGAAAAGTTCAGGTGATGATAAAAGGAAGTACGCATATGCCGCCACAACCTTATATGGTCGCCAAAGAAATGGAAGATTATTTTCTTTGGTATGAAATTAACAAAAACAGACTTCATGCCGTTGTTTTAGCTGCAGAAATGCACGAAAGACTGCTTACAATTTATCCTTTTATTGATGGAAACGGCCGGACTTCCCGCTTAATCATGAACTTGATTTTATTACAGAAAGGATATTTAATTGCCAATATTAAAGGAGATTATGAAAACCGAATGCAGTATTATCAAACTTTAGAAACGGCTCAGACCAAAAATAACAAAGAAGATTTTTTACTTTTCATAGCGCAGATCGAAAAACAAAGCCTCGAACGTTACATTGAAATTTTAACACAATAAAAAAGCCCGATTAATCGGGCTTTATCATTAATTTTTATCTTCTAATAAAGGAACAAATCTAAATTCCCCAAACTCATGTTTTTCAAATTGAGTTTCGTTTTTACGAATCAGTAATGTCATAATCTGAACATCTTCTCCTAACGGAATCACAAGTCTTCCTCCTATTTTTAATTGGGCCATGAGCGGCTGCGGTATAAACGGCGCACCGGCAGTAACTATTATGCTGTCGAAAGGAGCAAAATTGGGTAACCCCTTGTAACCATCACCAAACGAAAGATGCTTTGGCCTGATATTTAATTTCGGAAATAAAATCGATGTTGTTTTAAACAATTCCTTTTGTCTTTCTACGCTATACACTTTCGCGCCAAGCATACATAAAACAGCTGTCTGGTAACCGGATCCTGTACCAATTTCCAGAATTTTGTGTTCTTTCTGAACTTCAAGTAACTGCGATTGAAATGCAACTGTATAAGGCTGCGAAATAGTCTGACCGGCACCAATAGGAAATGCTTTGTCCTGATAAGCAAAATCTTCAAAACTTGAATTCAGGAAAAGGTGTCTTGGAATTTTTTTAATCGCTTCCAGAACCGCTCTGTCTGTAATTCCTTTTTGTTCTAAAGTTGTTACTAATTGATTACGAAGTCCTTGATGTTTGGCAGTGTCTTTCAAAATGGGTAGAATTTATTTTCGCAAAAATAAGAAACAAAACAGGATTTCAAATATTGATTTTTAATTATTAAATTAATAAAGCCGAAAGTCACAGGTCTAAAGCTGTAAACGGCAATTCGAAACCCAGAACTCACAATTACCTAAATTCTTTTTCACGTTAAACAAATAAATTATATTTTTGTTTAAAATACATTCTCATGTTAAAAGTAGGAGTTTTAGGTGCTGGTCATCTTGGTAAAATACATTTACGCTTATTACAACAATCTGACCAATACGAATTAGTTGGATTTTACGACGAAAATCAGGAAAATGCCGAAAGAATCTCAAAAGAGTTTGGCTATAAAAACTTTAGTACAATTGCAAAACTTATTCACGCTGTCGACGTGATTGATATTGTAACTCCTACCCTTTCGCATTACAAATGTGCTAAAGTGGCCATTAAATCCGGAAAACACATCTTTATAGAAAAACCAATTGCCAACACTGTAGAAGAAGCTGAAGAGATCATCGCTTTAGCTAAAGAATACAATGTAAAAGGCCAGGTGGGTCACGTTGAGCGTTTTAATCCTGCTTTTATCGCAACCAAAAACATGATCGAAAATCCGATGTTTATTGAAACACATCGTTTGGCCGAGTTTAATCCGCGTGGTACAGACGTTCCTGTGGTTTTAGATTTGATGATTCATGATATTGATGCTATTTTGAGTGTTGTCAAATCAAAGGTTAAAAATATAAATGCAAGTGGTGTTTCGGTTATCAGCGATACGCCAGATATTGCAAACGCCAGAATCGAATTCGAAAACGGCTGTGTTGCCAATTTAACGGCAAGCAGAATTTCGTTAAAAAATATGCGTAAATCACGTTTCTTTCAAAAAGATGCTTACATTTCGGTTGACTTTCTGGAGAAAAAATGTGAAGTTGTCCGTATGAAAGATGCACCGGAAGTTCCCGGAGATTTTGATATGATTCTTCAAAATGCTGAAGGCGTAAAAAAACAAATCTACTTTACCAATCCCGACGTAGAAGCAAACAATGCAATTCTTGACGAACTGGAATCGTTTGCCAATGCAATCAAAACAGACACTACTCCTGTTGTAACTCTTGAACAAGCTACAGATGCATTACGGGTAGCTTATCAAATTATTGATTGTTTCAATAAGTAATTTATAGAATTTTAAAATAAAAGTTAGCCACGAAATTCACTTTAAAATGGTGAATTCGTGGCTAAATCGTAAAATATAATACACCAAAATAAATGAAAACAATAGCTGTAATTGGAGCAGGAACGATGGGTAACGGAATTGCACATACTTTTGCGCAAAGCGGATTTACTGTAAAATTAATTGATGTTTCTGAGAAATCACTGGATAAAGGAATGTCAACTATTGCTGCCAATCTGGACCGAATGCTGTCTAAAGGAACTATTACGCAAGAAGAAGTAGCCAAAACCATTACCAATATTATTACTTATACCGATATAAAAGATGGTGTTGTTGGTGTCGATTTAGTTGTGGAAGCTGCTACAGAAAATGTAGAGTTAAAACTAAATATTTTCAAACAATTAAACGAAGCCTGTTCGCACAATACAATTTTAGCAACCAATACTTCGTCTATTTCGATTACCCAAATCGGAGCCGTTGTTGCACATCCTGAACGTGTTATCGGAATGCATTTTATGAATCCGGTGCCCATTATGAAACTAGTTGAGATCATTCGTGGTTATAACACAAGCGATGAAGTGACCAAAATCGTAATGGAATTATCTGAAAAACTAGGTAAAGTTCCGGTTGAAGTAAATGATTATCCTGGTTTTGTGGCAAACAGAATCCTGATGCCAATGCTAAATGAGGCAATAGAAACGTTATATAATAAAGTAGCCGGTGTTTACGAAATTGATACCGTAATGAAACTGGGAATGGGACACCCAATGGGACCGCTTCAACTAGCTGATTTTATTGGTCTTGATGTTTGTCTCGCGATTTTAAACGTAATGTACGACGGCTTCAAAAACCCGAAATATGCTCCTTGCCCATTATTGGTGAATATGGTTCGGGCAGGAAAATTGGGAGTGAAATCGGGAGAAGGTTTTTATGATTACAGCGAAAGTAAAAAAGCCGAGAAAATCTCGAAACAGTTTTTATAGCATTTGGTTATTTCGATGAAAAAAGTACTCTTTTTAATCATTTTAATAATTTGTAGTTTAGCTGCTCTTTATTATTACAAACCTGTAACTATTAATTACTTTTTTGGAATAACACGAATTTTAAAACCAGAAAACGCTTATCAATTATATATCAATAATAAAAGATACGAAAATTGTGTTTTTAAAAGCACCGAGAGTTTCGATAAAAAACGAAAACACAATCTTTTAATTTTATATTTAAGAGATTTAGAAATTAAACCGCCTTTTGAAATAATTGCTGTTGATATTGATGAAAAAGCAACAGGTTACTTCTGTGGCTCTGTTAATTGCTATGATAAGGTATTTGGCAGCCTTTTTCAAAGTGATATGGGCTCGTTCTACACTTATTTAGAAGATGATGCAAAAGGACCCGGATTTGACAGTAAATTAAAAATAGAAAATAAAAAGATCGATTTTTACATTCCATCAGAAAGAAACAGAAGATTGCATATTCAGCTTTTAAAAAAATAAAAAAAAATGTCAATAGCATCGAACATAGATACAATTAAAAAAAGTTTGCCCGAACATGTAACTCTTGTGGCGGTTTCCAAAACAAAACCTGTTTCAGATTTAATGGAAGCATATAATGCAGGGCAACGTATTTTTGGAGAAAACAAAATCCAGGAAATGACCGATAAATGGGAAGAAATGCCCAAAGACATTCAATGGCATATGATTGGTCATGTTCAGTCAAATAAAGTAAAATTTATGGCGCCTTATGTAACATTGATTCATGGTGTAGATAGTTTAAAATTGTTACAGGAAATAGACAAACAAGCCCTGAAAAACAATAGAATTATAGATTGTCTGCTGCAAATATATATTGCAGAAGAAGAATCTAAATTTGGTTTGGATGAAAGTGAATTAAACGAACTTTTAACTTCTTTGGAGTTCAAACAGTTGAAAAATATTCGTATCTTAGGATTGATGGGAATGGCAACTTTTACAGACGATCAAAACCAGATAAAAAAAGAATTTACAAATCTAAAATCTACTTTTGATTCCATTCAAAAATTAGAAACTGCAAACTGCCAGTTTAATACAATATCAATGGGAATGTCCGGCGATTATAAATTAGCGATTGAATGCGGCAGCACCATGGTTAGAATTGGAAGCAGTATTTTTGGAGGGCGATAATTTTCAAAAAAGTAAAGAAGGTGATAATGAAAAAAGAAATAAACTTCTAACCGAAGTTGAACAGCTTATCGCAATTTCATCAAAAATGATAATTAATAAAAAATAATTTTTTCAGTAACAATTATATAATTGCAATTACAATTTAAATTTCAGCAAACAATTTCAATTTTAAACCATTGATATTGATGTTGAAATTGAATTTTGAGATTGAATTGATTTTTGATATTGATTTTTGATATTAACACTGAATTTGTACGCAATACTTGACATAGAAACCACTGGAGGACAATTTAATGAGGAGGGAATTACCGAAATCGCCATTTACAAATTTGATGGTCATGAAGTAGTAGACCAATTCATTAGTCTTGTTAATCCTGAAATTCCGATTCAGCCATTCGTTGTAAAACTGACCGGGATAAATAATGCTATGTTGCGTTCTGCACCAAAGTTTTATGAAGTCGCAAAACGCATTATAGAAATCACATCCGACAGCGTAATTGTGGCTCACAATGCTTCTTTTGACTATCGAATATTACGAACCGAATTCAGACGTTTAGGTTATGATTTTGAAGCCAGAACACTTTGCACTGTCGAATTGGCTAAAAAGTTAATTCCCGAACAACCTTCTTACAGTTTGGGTAAATTGGTGCGCGCACTGGGTATTCCTATGGCAGACAGACATCGCGCCAGCGGAGACGCCATGGCAACAACAAAGCTTTTTAAAATGCTTTTAGAAAAAGATGTCGAAAAAACAATCGTAAAAGATTTTATAAAACTTGAAGTTGAAAAAGGAATTGCACCAAAATTTTTGGATCTGCTAAATCAGATGCCAACAAAAACAGGTGTATATTATATTTACAACGAAGCCGGAACTTTAATTTACATCGGCAAAAGCCAGAATATAAAAAAGAGGGTCAATCAGCATTTTACAGGAATTACAACCAAAAGCAAAAGAATTCAGGCTGAAGTTTTTACCATTACGTATGACGAAACAGGAAGCGAATTAATCGCACTTTTAAAAGAAAGTCAGGAAGTAAAGGTTAACAAACCAAAACATAATCGTTCGCAGAAAAAAGCGTATTTCCCATTTGCCTTATATCCAGAAAAAGATTCGAATGGCTATATTAATCTAAAATTGGAAAAAGCAGACGGCAGAAAAAAAGAAATTACTTCGTTCGTTTCCCTGCAGGAAGGAAAAAATGCCCTTTTTAAATTTACGGCAAAATACCAGCTGTGCCAAAAATTAACCGGTTTGTATCATTCCAAAAAAGAATGTTTTCAATATGCAATACAAGAATGTGATGGTGCCTGCATAGGAGAAATAACAACCGAAATTTATAATTTAAGAGTTCAGCAATTCATTTCAGAAAACAGTTTCGAAAACAAAAATATGGTTCTCATTGACAGAGGCCGAACTATAAATGAGAGAAGTGCAATTCTGATAGAAAACGGTATCTACAAAGGGTATGCGTATTATGATCTGAATTACCAGATTACTAATATTGAAATCCTCAAAAATATTCTTATACCAATGGAACATAATCGTGATGTAAAAAATATTATTCAAAGTTATGTCCGTAAAACCAAATCGATAAAAATACTTCATTTTTAACGCAAAACGTATCCAATTGGTATGAAAAGACACAAATCGCAATACGAAATCTTCAGAGAAAAAATAAAAATTGTTCTCTACGGGACCAATACTTTAGCCGGCCGCATGTTCGATTTAGTTCTCCTCGGACTAATTTTACTAAGTGTGCTCTTAATTATGCTGGATACTGTGCAAGGCATCAGTTCCAGATATCATAACTATTTATGGATTTGCGAATGGATTATTACCATTTTCTTTACAATAGAATATATTCTAAGAATAATTTCAATTCAAAAACCTGTTAAATATATTTTCAGTTTTTATGGAATCATCGATCTTCTGGCCGTTTTACCCATGTATTTATCGATATTTTTTCCGGGCGCTAGCATCTTATCAATCGTTAGGGCGTTGCGTTTCCTTAGATTATTCAAAATTTTACATATTCCGCAGATCTCACATCAATCGTATCAATTAAAAGAAGCCATTGATGCCAGTAAAGAAAAAATCCTGGTTTTTATTTATTTTGTTTTAATCAGTACCATTATCATTGGTTCGGTAATGTATCTGGTAGAAGGCAGATCTTCCGGATTTACCAGCATCCCGATATCCATTTACTGGACTATTGTAACCCTTACAACAGTTGGCTATGGAGACATTTCTCCGCAATCGCCTTTGGGACAATTTATTGCTTCTCTGGTTATGATTTTAGGATACGGAATTATTGCTGTTCCAACAGGAATCGTAACGGCAGAATTTGCAAAAAAGACTTTAAACAATAACGCTGTAAATACCGGCAAAACATGTAAGAAATGTAATTCGCAAGTCCATTTTGACAATGCCGAGTATTGTTATAAATGCGGAACCGAATTACTAAAATAATTAATTTTAGAAGCTAATCCGTCTGTACATTGCAACTCCTCCTTATATTTGTGTTTTTTTAAGTCATAAAAAGAGCTTCTTTCAGTCGCTTTTTTATTCCAAAAAAAACGGACAAATATAAGTCCGGGGTTTTCATTTCCATCCGGGCTAAAAACATGAAATATCTAATAACCATCGTCGGACCAACAGCAATAGGCAAAACAGCCCTGAGCATTGCTTTGGCACAACATTTTAAATGCGAGATTATCTCTTGCGACAGCCGTCAGTTTTTTAAAGAAATGACCATCGGAACAGCAGTTCCAAATCAGGACGAATTAAATTCTGCCAAACATCATTTCATTCAGAATAAATCCATTTTTGAAAATTATACTGTTGGTGATTACGAAAAAGAAGCACTTTTAAAATTAAAAGAACTTTATCAAAACAATGATTTTGCCATTCTTATTGGTGGTTCAGGCTTATATGTCGATGCCGTCTTAAAAGGTTTTGACGAATTTCCGGAAATTGATTCACAAGTTCGCTCCGAGGTAAATTCAAATTATGAAAAACTCGGAATCGAATATCTTCAGGAACAATTAAAACATATGGATCCTGATTATTATCAAAAAATAACAGTCGAAAACCCGCAGACTTTACAAAATCCACAGCGAATGATGCGTTTTGTAGAAGTTTGTATCGGAACTCAAAAACCGTATTCCTCTTTTTTAAATCAAAAGAAAAACAACAGAAACTTCACTCCTGTGCTAATTGGTTTAGAAGCCGATCGCGAAATCATTTACAAGCGTATCAATCAGCGTGTTGATATTATGATGAGCGAAGGACTACTGGAGGAAGCAGAAGCATTGTATCCTAACAAAGCGTTAAATGCGCTTCAAACTGTTGGTTACAGGGAATTATTTAGTTATTTTGACGGGGAATTCAAACTTGATTTTGCCATCGGGGAAATTAAAAAAAACACGAGACGCTTTTCTAAACGTCAATTAACATGGTTCAAAAGAAACGAAAATACCAAATGGTTTGATTTTGCGCTAGACAGAAGCGAGATTATATCCTATATTAACAACTTAATAAAATGAGCAGATTAAAATTTTTCGTAAATATTTCTTTGTTTTTTGTACAATCGTTTTAACAATTGCATTTTTCTATAGCTCTAAAAGAAAAATTGGAAACCCTCATTTTAAAAATTTAAACACAACCGAATTTATAATTTTGGAATAATTTTGATCGGTTTTATTTTTATTAACTTTAAAATAATAATTAAATATTTCAAAAATCTAAAATCAACAATCTAAAATATAGTAATGCCAATATCTCCTAATTTCACATCAGTATTAAGCAAAGACTGGGAAATCAATTTCACCCAATGCACACCAACGGGATATTTAAAATATACCGATTTGTGTAACTTACTGCAATTAACGGCAGCAGCACATTCAGAAGTTGGAGGCATCAGTTTTACAGACATGCAGGAATTTAATCAGGCTTGGGTTTTGAGCCGTATGCGTGTAGAGATAACCGCTTTACCAAAATGGCAGGATGTTGTCACAGTAAAAACATGGATAAATAGTCTTGAAAACTCCCGTTCTGTCCGTGCTCTTGAAATGCATGTAAACGGAGAAAAAATAGTAGGAAGTGAAACTTTTTGGGCTGTTTTTAATACAAAAGCACGTCGCCCCGAAGCTCTTGCATTACCTTACGAACACTTTGAACTTTTTCCCGAAAAGAGAGCAACAACAGAAGGCTTTTCTAAAATTAATATCAATTCTGAAAAAGAATCCGTTTTTGAAAAAACAGTATATCTGTCAGATTTGGATATCGTTAATCACGCCAATAATGTAAAATATCTGGAATGGTGCCTGGATCATGTTGATCCTAAGAGAATTTTAAAACAGGAAATAAAAAGTTTTGAAATGAATTTCCTCAAAGAGCTTTCTCTAAATGATCAGGTTATCATTCACGAAAGTGATAATGAAGCCCTTACTGAAACGACATTCAGCATTACAAAAGGTGACAAAACCTGTTTTGCTCTGGAACTGCACTGGAAATAAAAAAAGTTTCAGGTCTTAAATTTCAGTTCGCAAAAAACTGAAACGTAAAACCTGAAACTTACAATTTATTTATTTTTATTTGATTTTTTTTCAGTTTTCTTTGCTTTTTGTGGTTTCTTTTTGTCTTGTAGTACCTCTATTTTACCTTTTATTCTTTTCTCTAAATCAGAAATTCCAGAGTCATAATTATGCTGAACAGAATAAAGTTTAGCATATTTAATTTCTTTTAAAGCATCTTGAAATTTTTGCTGAGCTTCAAGCAATAATGCCTTCTTTACATAAATTTCAGATTTATTAATTCCCTTTATGGTCAGGGCAAATTCAATTAATTTGTGAGCTTCCTCATAATCTTCGTTCAAAATCAAAGTCTGTAGATAGTACGGATATACTTCCAAAGCATAAATATTGATTGCCAAAGCTTCCTGAAAATAAGTTTTAGCTTCTTCGTAATTCATCAGCTGCTCCGCCTGAATTCTTCCGTACAAACATAAAACCATTGTGTTTTTAGAATCATAAGAAAAAGCATAATCCAAAGATTCTATAGTTTCTTCAAGCGAATACGGATAATTATCCAAAGCCTGAAAAAGGTATTTATCAATTGTTTTCATTTCGTAAATCGTTTTTTAACTTCTGACGAGTCCCTTTGTAACCTTTCTCCGTTTTATCTCTCTTGAAATCACTTCCTGTAAAAACACGTATTGGGTTTCCGCGCTCAATATTAAGCTGATTTTCCCATTGTTTTCCAACGTGATCTTTAAGCTGACTGAGTTTCTCGTCTTCTAATTTTTTAATTAATCTTTCTGTTGCCAGTTTTTTGTTTTGATGCTGTGAACGACTATCCATGGAAACTACCGCAATTCCGGTTGGAACGTGAGTTGCCCGAATAGCAGAACTTACTTTGTTGACGTGCTGTCCGCCTGCACCCGAACTCCGCATAGCCTGATACTGAATATCATTTTCTGATACTGAAATATTTTTCTGTGCTTCAATTTCAAAAATACCAATAAACCAGTTTTTACGTTTGTGCATTTTCCTAAACTGACTCTCGCCAATCCATTGAATTGTTCCAATCCAGGAATTCGCAAACTGATTGGCGTTCTTTCCCTTTATGGAAATAGAAGCTGTGGCTACAGTTCCGTTTTCTTCACCGGCTTCTCTTTGAAGTAAAACGGTTTCCAGTTGCTGTTCCCGCGCTTCATCCAAAACTTTTTTTAGCACCTGGGCAACCACCCAGGTACATTCTGCAGGTCCGCGACCCGCTGTTATTTGAATTATTCTTTCCATTTCTTTAAAATTTTGAGGAGTTTCTCCCTGTTTTTTGCTGCTTTTACAAATTGCGGAAGTCTTGCAACTAATGTCGAACTGTAACTTCCTTTAGCATTTCGTTCTCTCAAATCTGCAGCGATATATCTTTCCAGATAATTAATATGATCCTGATTGTAAGCCCAGAAGATATCTCCGCTCACTTCTTTTTGAAACCATAATGGTAAGTCGTACCACATTTCCTTTACTAATCCGTTATCTAATTTTGATTCCTCTTTAATCCTGTAACTTTTTGTTTTCCATTCTTCCTGAAAATCACAATGAGGACATTTAGTCTTATACGTTAACGGCTTTTCTTTTAGTGGTTGAGACTGATATTCAAATTTTTCAAAGCAATTATTACAATACTCTTTTCCGTAAGCTATATATAGATAGACGGGTTCTATAATTTTATAAAAACAATTTTTGCATTCAAAAACCATATTGTGACATCTCCCACACTTACAGTCTTCTTTTAACTCTTCCTTAATGGCAGCTTTAGAGTCACATTTTGGGCATCTTACCCAAATCTCATTATAAAAGCTTGCCAGCCATTTATTTTCATCCTGAAATCTTTCCATAATTTTTCCTTTTTAACGGTCCATTCGAACAATCTTTGGTGTAAAAGTTCCTAAAACTTCGACCAGATCGGTTTGATTTGCCATTACTTTCTTAATGTCTTTGTACGCCATTGGCGCCTCGTCGATATTACCCCCAATCAGGCTTACATCGTTAGCTTTCAAAACCTTTTTGATTTCACTTTGCGTAAAAGTACTTTTGCATTTCGCTCTCGAAAACAAACGGCCGGCACCATGCGAAGCTGAGTTTAAGCTTTCGGCATTGCCTTTTCCTTTTACGATGTAACCCGGCGCCGTCATGGATCCCGGAATAATTCCCAACTGACCTTCTGCGGCAGGTGTGGTACCTTTTCTGTGCACAATACATTCCTGTCCATTTACTATTTCTTTCCATGCAAAATTGTGATGATTTTCTATAGTTACCACTACTCTTTTTCCAATCGCTTTTGCAATTCGCCTGTGAATATCATCATGACAGGCTTTGGCATACTCTCCTGCTAAATTCATAGCCAGCCAATATTCCTGACCGTCGTGAGTATTCAAATCGAGCCAGGCCAAATGCTGTACGTTTTTTGGTAACGGACATTGTTTTGCTGCCAGATATGTATAATGTTTTGCAATATTGGCACCTAATCCGCGTGAACCACTGTGAGAAAGTACCGCAAAATAATCACCTGCTCCTAATTTCCAATCGTTTTCCGGATTGTCAATTGTCGCGATTCCGAATTCTACAAAATGATTTCCTCCACCCGAACTTCCCAACTGTTTGTACGCTTTTGGCAAAAGGTTCTTTAACAATGGTATATCCTGAAACTCGCTTTTATAAAAAACATCAAGATCTGCTCTGTTGGCATGCGTTTCATTCATCCCGAATTTGGTATTGTCTTTCAATATAGCTTGCAGCTGGTGTTCTTTACCTTTAAAATAGGACGCTGGAATATCGAAAATCGACAAACTCATTCTGCAGCCAATATCCACTCCGACACCATACGGAATCACTGCATTATCCGTCGCTAAAACCCCGCCAATTGGCAAGCCATATCCTGAATGTGCGTCTGGCATAAGAGCCCCAGCAACAGAAATTGGCAGTTTTAATGAATCGTACAATTGAAACTTCGCCTGATCATCAATTTCATTTTCACCAAAAATACTAAAAGGCACTCTTGTTGTTTTAAGCTGATGCATTCTCACCTGTACAGGTTTAATTAAACCTTCTGCCACTTTTCCCCAGGTTCCGTTTCCTTCATATTTTTCAGGATGCAGCAAAACGTCTTTAGCTTCTGTTAAAATGGATTCCTTTTTTTCTCTTTTTCTATATCGGTTTATTTGCCCTAAGGCAATGTTTATCGAATTATTTTTTGGAAAGCCTAACTTAATCAGGTCTTTTCCGGATAATTTATTTCCCATGATTTTCTATCATTTCGTCTGCATATTGATGATACAACAGGTGCAGACTTTTATTTTTAATCGGGTTTATCTCTTTTGGATTTTCTTTTTCATAATAATTCCAACGACGAGAAAAACCATCTACTAATCTGTTTATTTTATTTCTTAAATTATGATTAACAATATAATTGTCAATAAGCTTAATTTGGCTTTCTAAATCAGAATCAACCATTTTTGTATGTGTAATCATATACGGACTCACACGCAACACATATCTCCATGGTTCATCAAACACATAATGAATTTTGTAGCGTTTAAAATTGCTGCACCAGCGTTCCCTTTTATAAAAATGTGTTTTTTCTTTTTCAGTCAATTCTAGTTTGGGACTTCTCCATTCCCATTCTGAAAATTCTTTTACAGTCTGGATTTTTTCAATATATACACGCCTTCTCTTTCGTTTCTTTTTTTCCTTAAAATATTTTTCCGGAGAAAACTGCCATGTATTAATTTTTTCCAATAATTCTCTGTAAAATGGAGCTTCACTTGATTTCGCAATATCATCCCTTAATTTAAAATTACGCTGCCAGCCTTTTTGATAAGGATTTTCTAAAGGGACTAAAGGCAAATCTCTGCGTTTCTTCCAAAGTAAAACTTCAAGCTTTCTTAACTCAATTAATTGTTTCTCAAAATCTTCTTTTACTAGTCGTTTCTTTCTTTTTTTACTTTTAAAACGAGTGCATAATACATACTCGTCTAACGTATAATTTTCCATAAAAAATTATCGTGCATTAAATTAAAGCCATATGGCTAACTAATCTATCCCTGTGGATAAAAACTAAAAAATCGATTTTCGGGAAAATTTTGAAGTGTCTAGAATAAAAAAAAGCCCGAAACTAAATGTCTTCGGGCTTTTTTTTATATCTGAAAATGTATTTCTAAGATTGAAATAAGCCACGAAGAATTGCTTCACCAAATACATTTGATGTAAAGCTCTGAGATGTCAATGTAAGTACAAACATTTTCTTCGTTTTAAAAGGTTATTAATTATTTCGTCTGCAAATATTGTAAATTGTTTTTTGATTTTCCAAATAATTTTAAAGAAAATTCATCAAAATTAAATGAACATTTAAAAATCAAAACTTCCAAAACTAATTTAAACACATCGAAAACAAGCCATTACAAAAAAATATTTCAATTTAAAAGGAAATAAAATATTTTAAAAAATGACATAAAAAAAGCCCTGATTTCTCAGGGCTTATATTGTAAAGGTGATTTTGTTATTCAGAAACTTTGCTTTTTACAACCAATCTGAATCCTTCTCCGTGAATGTTTAAGATTTCCACATCGTCATCAGATTTTAGATATTTTCTAAGCTTCGCGATGTAAACGTCCATACTTCTTGAAGTAAAGTAGTTATCATCTCTCCAGATTTTTGTCAATGCTAGTTCTCTTGGCATTAAGTCATTTTCATGAAGAATAAGCATTTTAAGCAATTCATTCTCTTTTGGAGATAATTTAATTGGCTCTTCATCCTGGAAAGTCAAAAATCTTAATTTTGAATTTAGGTGGAACTTACCAATATTAAATTCAAATTGTACTTGTTCTGCTTTCGTATCCGCAGATTTTCTTTGAATGATAGCTTTAATTTTCATTAAAAGTACCTCAGAATCAAAAGGTTTATTTAGATAATCATCTGCACCAGCTTTATACCCTTTCAACACATCCTCTTTCATTGATTTTGCTGTCAAAAATATAATTGGCACTTCACTATTTTTCTCTCTAATCTCTTTTGCCAATGTATATCCATCTTTATAAGGCATCATGACGTCAAGTATACATAAATCATATACATCTTTCTTGAATTTTTCGAAACCTTCCATACCGTTTTTAGCTAAAGTAACTTCAAAGTCATTTAACATTAGATAATCTTTAAGAACTGCCCCAAAATTCAGGTCATCTTCTACTAAAAGTATTCTTTTGTTAGTATTTTCCATATTTTAATTTATTAATGGTATTTTTATTATAAAGGTGCTACCCTTTCCCTTTTCACTTTCTACATATACTTGACCATTATGGTCCTCAACAATTCTCTTTACGTAAGCAAGTCCTAACCCATGTCCTTTAACATTATGAAGATCACCTGTGTGTTCCCTATAGAACTTCTCAAATACTCGTTTCTGAGCTATCTTACTCATTCCCAAGCCATGATCTCGCACTTTTATCAAAATCATATCTTTAATGTTTTCTGTAAAGATTTCGATTTCTGGTATATCAGGCGAATATTTAATAGCATTTTCTAAAATATTGACCAATACATTTGTAAAGTGAACTTCGTTAATAAGACAAGTTGTTCTCGCGGCATTAAAATGCTTTACAACGGTACCTTTTCTGTCTTCTAAGATAAGATTTACATGCTCTATAGCATCTTCGATAATATCATGAACGACCGTTGGCTCTTTGGTTATATCGAGTTCTCTTTTTTCTAATTTAGAAATACGAAGAACATTCTCAACCTGTGCATGCATTCTTTTGTTTTCATCTCGAATCATCTGAAGATAGCGAAAAACTTTTTCTTTATCTTCGATAATCCTTGGATTTCTAATAGCATCTAGTGCTAAATTTATAGTTGCAATTGGCGTTTTAAACTCATGCGTCATATTATTAATAAAATCGGTCTTGATTTCAGAAATATGTTTTTGACGCAATAGTTGATTTAATGCACTGGTGTAGGCAACAATTATAATCAAGGTAAAAACTATTGATAAAATAGTAATACTCAGTAATTCAGATAATAAGAACTTCTTTTTGTGCGGAAATGTAACTGACAATTCATATTTACTATTTCCTTCATTATCGGTATAAATTGGAATATTGTACGTAGCTTCTTTATCATAATGAAATCCATCGGACTTAATTTTCGTTGGTACGCCACTGCTGTATATTCCGAATTCAAATTTGGTTTTAACACCGTATTCTTCAAGTTCTTTCTTCAGTAATTTATTTAGTTTTTCTTTAGAAACTCTTCCTTCAATTGGCGTTAACGACGCTATATCTTTATACTGAATCTGTTGCTGAACTTTATTTAAAATATCTAAACTTCCTGACTTTTCGATTTTCAGATCCGGAATAATGGTCTGTCCTAAATTAACACCATTGTTATCAATTCCTGTGCTGGTATTATAAACTTCTGTTGTTCTTTTGGCACTGAAATTTTTAAAACGCTCGTTGCTGAACTTTTTATTGAAAAGAGAACCGTTGATATCGTAATCTTCCGAAGTCAATGTACTCGAGTAAACAATTGTTTTGTTTGTTTTTGGATTTCTTTGTACATAAAGTACTTCGAGTAAATCTTCTTTTTTGGGAATTTTGCCGGTACTGTCCTTTATACGGTTGTATTTGTCGTAGAAACTGTACTCTTCTTGTTGTTCCAGTTTATCTGCAACATTTCCAATTACTTGAGTAACGTGGTATTTAAACTGCTCTTCATTATTTTTGAACGAAGAATTGAACCAAAATACTTGAACCAGAATTATCCCTATTAAGGACAAACTCATCAATAAAACAAGTATTCTAAAAAATAATTTATTCATCGAAACAAAATTAATATTTTAACAATATACTAAATAATACATTAACCAAATATTAACATTTAAGACTGATTTTGTTTAATCTTCAAAATTTTAAGAATTTTAACAACTTCTTCCTGAGCAATTTTAAGATTAACGTTATTAATCACGAAATTACTCATAGAAATTCGTTTTTCGTCATTCCATTGCATTTTCATTCGGCTTAAAACTTGCCCTCTTGTTGTTTTATCTCTCTTTATAACCCTTTCAATTCTTATTTCTTCCGGCGCCGTAACGGTTATGATCAAATCACAGTTTTTGTAGCTTCCGCTCTCAAATAAAATTGCCGCTTCGTAAATTACAAAATCATAATCCCTATGATTTACTTTCCAGGATTCAAAATCCTGTTTTACAGCCGGATGCACTATTCCATTTAATTGTTCTAAACGTTCTTTATTACCAAACACAATCTGTGCCAGTTTTGTACGATTTAAAATTTCATTTTCAAAAATATCAGAACCAAAAACAGATTTTACCTGTTCTATTATAATGGGTGACTGCATCACTCTTTTTGCACCATCGTCTGCAATGTAAACGGGAACTCCCATTTCTTCAAAGTACGCTGCCACTGTTGTTTTACCACTCCCAATTCCTCCTGTAAGGCCAATTACTTTTGTCATTCTTACAATTTAAAAAACATACGAGGAAAAGCTTCTTGTGGTTTTTTCCTTAATAAAATCACTTTTACATACGATTTTAAAAATCCCGTACCGTAACCATAAAACTGTTTCCAAACTGCTATTACAGATAAGTATCCAATTTTGATGCTTTTATTTTGAATACTTGCTGTAAGAAAAATTATAACGAAATATACGAAATATAATTGTAATAAAATATCAAAATTGAAAATTAACAATAAAAAAGCTAATAATAAACCTAGTATAAATAAGGTTGGAAAGAAAAAAGTAAGCTTATTATGTTCTGGATACCAACTATTTAAAATAGGTCTGGCAATGCCAAATTTATTTACCTGAACAGAGAATTTTTCCCAGTCAATTCTTCGTTTATGAAATACGTAAGCCTCTTTAAACAGTCTTGTTTCAAAGCCCAGGTTCCATAAACGTATGGATAAATCAGGATCTTCTCCCGGATGTATGTTTCCAAATCCTTTTGAAGCTTCAAAAGCTTTCTTAGAAATACCCATATTAAAACTACGCGGCTGAAATTTGTTGATCTTTTCTGAACCGCCACGAATTCCTCCAGTTGTTAAAAAGGAAGTCATTGCGAAATTGATTGCTTTCTGAATATCAGAAAAGCTGTCCAATGCCTTATCGGGTCCACCGAAACAGTCTACATAATTTATCTCTAATTCTTTTCGGACTTCGTCTAAATATTGCGACGGAATAATACAATCGGAATCAAAAATGATAAAATAATCCCCTCTGGCCCGCTGCATCCCGAAATTTCTTGAATCCCCCGGACCTGAATTTTCCTTAAAATAATAGGATATATTTAATTTACCCTGATAATTCAGCACCACATCACGACAAGGTACTGAAGATCCATCTTCAACAAGAACAATTTCAAAAGCTTCATTATAATCAGATTTAGAGAGACTTTCCAAAAGTTCATCTACTTCATCCGGACGATTATACACGGGTATAATTAAAGAGAAAATCATAGCAGAATGCGCGTTATTAAAGGTGTATTTTTAGTTTTAAAATTTCAGCAAAGATAGCGTATATAAACAAAAAAACCATCAAATTTCGATTGATGGTTTTTGTTTTATAATAAGTAAAGTAGTATTATTTTATACTCTCAATTTCAACGACTTCATTTGTATCTGCATTGTAGTCAACATTAGGAACTTCGAATCCGAATAAATTTAAGAAATCAGTTCTATAACCTGCTAAATCACCAATTTCTGGTAAAGTTTCTGTCGTAGCTTCCAGCCATAATTTCGCCACTTTTGCCTGAACGTCTTCACGCATTTCCCAGTCATCAATTCTAATTCTTCCTTTTTCGTCAACGGGAACTTCAGAGCCATTATACAATCTGTCCTGGAATAAACGCTGAATCTGCTCGATACATCCTTCATGAATACCTTCTTCTTTCATAATTTTGTACAAAAGAGAGATGTATAACGGAATTACCGGAATTGCAGAACTTGCCTGAGTTACCAAAGCTTTATTTACAGAAACATATGCTTTTCCTCCAATTGATTTTAAAGAATCCTCGATCGTAAATGCAGTAGCTTCTAAATGATCTTTTGCACGGCCGATTGTCCCTTTACGGTAAACTGCCTCTGTCAGAGATGGTCCAATATAGGAATACGCCACTGTTGTAAAGCCCTCAGCCAGTAAATTTTCGTTTTTCAAAGCATCAATCCACATTGCCCAGTCTTCACCTCCCATTACAGCAACTGTATTTTCAATATCTTCCTCATTAGCAGGAGCGATAGAAACTTCAGAAACTTTTCCTGTATGAAAATCAACTGTTTTATTTGTAAACGTTTGTCCGATTGGTTTTAAAACTGAACGATGCGTCACACCTGTATTTGGATTTGTACGTACAGGAGAAGCTAAACTATAGATTACAAGATCAATCTGTCCTAAATCAGCTTTGATTAAATCAAGAGTTTCTCTTTTTATTTCGTTTGAAAATGCATCACCGTTGATGCTTTTTGCATATAATCCTGCTTTATGAGCTTCCTTCTCAAATGCAGCAGAGTTATACCATCCCGGAGATGCCGTTTTTCCTTCAACAGGCGGTTTTTCAAAAAATACTCCAATTGTTGCTGCATCAGAACCAAAAGCACTAGTAATTCTTGAAGCTAATCCAAAACCAGTAGAAGCACCAATCACTAAAACTTTTTTAGGACCTGCGATTTCTCCTTTTGATTTTACATATTCGATTTGATTTTTTACATTTTGTCCGGCTCCCTCAGGGTGGGCAGTCAAACAAATAAATCCTCTCATTCTAGGCTCTATAATCATTTGTGTATATTTTTTTGTATTATTTCAGTTTTAGTTTTAATTTTTCAAAAATAGACATTTTATCTTTAACCCTTTTCATATTAGCATTCATATTGTCGATAAAATTTGGGTTTAATGCATTTTTTCGGGCCTCTTTATAATAAGTAAAAGCGGCAGCATATTGTCCTTCGTATTCGGCCATTCTGCCTAATTCACTATTATAAGAAGAATTATCAGCATTTTCTAAATTTGCCATTGTAGCCCTAATATGTTCTTTTGCTTCGGCATAGCGGCCAAGATCAATTAGTAAATAAGTATAATTCAGATAAGGTGCAGGATATTTAGGATCAAATTTCATGGCTAATTTGTAGTGGTAAACGCCTTTCTCGTAATCACTTAACTTATTATAATAAATCCACCCCAAATGATTGTGGGCTTTACCAAAGTCAGGATACTGAGACAATAATTCTTCCAGCAATTCTTTTGCATCGGCAGAATTTCCTTCAGAGATTAATGAATCTGCTTTTATAAATTGATTTTCGTAAAAACTCAAATTTTCCATTTCCATATTTTAATTCAATAATTCTTTTGCGTGATTTAAAGCCGAATCTGTAATATTTGCTCCCGATAACATCTGGGCAATTTCTAAAATTCTGTTTTCCTGTGATAAAAGTTTCAATTCAGATTGCGTATGATCTCCAACAGTCGATTTAGAAACCTTAAAGTGCGAATCTCCTTTTGCGGCAATCTGCGGTAAATGCGTAATTGCGAAGATCTGCATCGTATTACTCATTTCCTTCATAATTTCTCCCATTCTTATGGCGATTTCTCCTGAAACACCCGTATCAATTTCGTCAAAAATCAATGTTGGGAGTTTAGAATATCTTGCTAAAATGGCTTTTACCGCCAACATAATACGAGACATTTCTCCTCCTGAAGCTACTTTTTTTAATAAACCAAAATCGGTTCCTTTATTAGCAGAGAATAAAAATTGCAATTCATCTTTACCATTTTGAAAATACGTTTCTGATGGCTGTAATTCCATTTTAAAGCGAACATTAGGCATCCCTAATGTTTCTAAAATTGAAATTAACTGTTCTGATAATTTTGGTATAGCATTGATTCTGTTCTCGTGAATTTTTGCTGCAAAATCATCCAGTTCAATTGTTTTTTGTTCAATTATTTTGGTTAAAGCTGTTATTTCTTCTTCGATATTTTCGAGATCAAGAAGCGTATTTCCTAAATCTGCCTGGATTTGCAGCAAGTCATCAACAGAATCAACCTGATGTTTCTTCTGTAAGTTATAAATAACCTGCAATTTCTGACTCACAAATTCTAATTGCGTCGGATCGTTTAACAGCTTCTCTGTAGCATTTTCAAGTTCTTTTGAAACATCATCAAACTCGATTGCCAGACTTGTTATTCTTTCAAATAAATTTTGATATTCAACAGAAAACGGTGCGACTTTTTGTATGGATGCCTTAATTTCATTCAGGCTGTGAAAAACACCAAATTGCTCTTCGTTAGCGAGTGCCAACGATTTATCCAAAGCTTCTTTAATGATTTCAACGTTGTTCAGCTTTTCATAATCTTCTTCTAATTCCTGCTGTTCTCCTGATTTCAATTGTGCAGCCACTAATTCGTTAAGCAAAAAAGTATTATATTCCTGTTCTTTTCCGGAATCACTCTGCCTTTTCAGTAAAGCATTCAATTTGGATTTCTCAGCTTTATAAGCTTTAAGCAGTTTTTGATACGCTGAAATTACATCAGAATTATTAGCAATAGCGTCAATGATCTTAAACTGGACATTTTCATCTGATAATTCCTGAGTTTGCTGTTGCGAATGAATATCAATTAAATACAAGCTCAAATCCTGCAATTCCTGAAGGTTAACCGGGCTGTCGTTTATAAAGGCGCGCGATTTCCCCGAAGGAAGAATTTCTCTTCTGATAATTGTCTCATCCTCATAATCCAGATCATTGGCTTCAAAAAATTCTTTCAAATTGTATTTTCCAATTTCGAACTGCGCTTCAATGATACATTTTTCTTCTTTATTTTTTAAAGAAGAAAGATCGGCTCTTTTTCCTAAAACAAGACCAATAGCTCCTAAAATAATTGATTTTCCAGCACCTGTCTCACCTGTAATTATAGAAAAACCTTTAGAAAAATCTATTGCAAGCTTTTCAATAAGAGCATAATTTTTAATTGACAGTGACGTAATCATAGGGCAATTTTATAAAAATAAGAGTTAAAGAAGATAGTTTAGATATTAAAAGTAACAAATCAATATTTGATTTGCGACCATTTAGTAGAATTTAACGGCGATACTTTATTCAGTACGTCTGTTAAATCAGTAATAGTAATACTGGGTCCACCTGAAAAAACAGAGACAATTTCATCAGATTTTGCATCAAAAAAGACTCGGGTAATAAAAGCATTTGGTTTAACCGAATTTAGCTTCCCAATAAGCATCAACGCTGTTTTTATTTTTTCTTTAGATGCCTTTAAATCCACAGTCATTCCGTCTAATCCATTGTGGTACAAATAACTAGTCTGACGTAAATCACTGTATGTAGGAGCAATCATATCATTAATTAAATAATACCGATTCTGAAGTCCGTCTGATTGGTTCCAGCCTTTAAATCCGCCCTGCTGTGCAACATTGGCAATATTTTGCGCAGTTTGAAGATATTGATTACCTGCACCCATTTGAAAAGAATCAGCATCCATGCCTAATATTACATAAGCATAGAAAGATACTACCGAAACCAGATTCGACTCGTAGACACTTGGATTAAACAACAAAGGCTCGTACTCCGTGTATCTGAAATTAAAATCCTTATCGTTGTAATTTAAAATCGGAGAAGAGTAAGTAGAATTAAAAATCAATCTCGAAGACTGCACCTGAATGGTTCCGGTAAATTGATCTGAACTGTTTGACGACAAAGTAATATACATCGAACAGTTGATTCTTTCGTTTTGCTTTAAAGCTGAACCAGTCCAGTCTGTTTTATTGACAAACTCCGATAAGGAAGTCTGAAGCGTTTTAAAAACCTGATTATTTGGGTTTGTAAGACGATCGGTGTTAATAGTTACTGTACAATTTAGCTGTTGCGCATGTACAAAACCAAAGCTTAAAAATACTAACAGTGTAACTATCTTATTCATAATCATCTAACATTTAATTTTATAACACAGGTCATTTCAGACTTGTGTATTCCGGCTTATAGTGTAATATATTATTTCGAAAAATGAATAATAACTTTATTCAAAATATCAGCCGCTACAGATTCTTTTGATTTTAATTCCATAGGTTCGATCTTAAAATTTTTATCAATAAATGTTACTTTATTGGTTTCTTTTTTAAAACCTGCACCTTTATCCTGTAAAGAATTTAAAACAATCAAATCTAAGTTTTTTTTCTGAATTTTCAACTTAGCATTTTCAATTTCATTTTCAGTTTCTAAAGCAAAGCCAATTAAAAACTGATTTTTTTTGACAGCACCCAAAGAAGACAATATATCTTTTGTCTTTTCAAGTTCTATCGAAAATTCGTCTGTTGTTTTTTTAATTTTCTGTTCTGCAACAACTTTTGGTCTGTAATCTGCAACAGCGGCGGCCGCGATAGCTGCATCTACTTCATAAAAATACAAATGACAGGCATCATACATTTCCTGGGCCGATACAACATCTACCACTTTTACTAAATTATTTTTAGCTTTAAAATGTGTGGGTCCCGCAATCAGAAAAACTTCGGCGCCCAAATTTGCCGCCTCATTGGCAATATCGAACCCCATTTTGCCCGAAGAATGATTTCCTATAAAACGCACAGGATCTATCGCTTCATATGTTGGCCCGGCAGTTACCAGTATTTTTTTTCCTTTTAAAGGCAATTTACTTTCGAGATCCGCCTCTAAAAAAGCAATAATATTCTCAGGTTCAGCCATTCTGCCTTCGCCAGACAAGCCACTTGCCAATTCTCCGTTTTCAGCAGGAATCATTGTGTTTCCGTATTGCTTTAATGCTGAAAAACTTGACAGTGTAGAAGGATGCTTATACATATCCAGATCCATTGCAGGTGCAAAATACACCGGACATTTGGCAGATAAATAAGTGGCAATTAAAAGATTGTCACAATTGCCCGTAGCCATTTTAGATAATGTATTGGCAGTTGCAGGCGCAACCAGCATTAAATCGGCCCAAAGTGCCAATTCTACGTGATTGTTCCATACTTCATCTTCATCATCCTGATTAAAAAAACTGGAATGTACGGGATTTTTTGATAAGGTTGATAATGTAAGTGGGGTTACAAAATCCTTAGAAGCAGGTGTCATTATCACTTGGACATGTGCACCTGCTTTTATAAAAAGTCGTACTAAAGTGGCTGTTTTATACGCTGCGATCCCACCGGAAACACCCAGTAAAATCTTTTTCCCGTTTAAAACTGACATTGTACTATTATTTGTTTGAACCTCTGTGGTAAGTTTTACCATCTAACCATTCCTGAACTGCTAAAGCATGTGGTTTTGGTAATTTTTCGTAAAATTTAGAAACTTCAATTTGTTCTTTATTTTCAAAAACTTCTTCAAGACTATCATTGTAAGTAGCAAACTCTTCTAATTTCTCAGTTAATTCTTTTTTAATTTCAGAATTAATTTGATTTGCTCTTTTAGCCATAATGGTAATTGCTTCATACACATTTCCTGTTGGCTCTTCAATAACTGTTTTATTGTAAGTTATTGTGTTAACAGGAGCATTCGTCTTTTTTAAATCCATGACTTTATTTATTTAGTAAATTTTTGTAAATCTGTTTCAACTCTGGCATACATTTCGTCTGCCTGTTTCTTATATTTTGTGTCGCTTTTAAACTTTATCAGATTGTTATAAGCAACTTTCGCTATATTAAGACGTTCTTCCATCTTAGAAGGAACACTATTGATCGCAAGTTTATACGCTGAATCGTATTTATAAAACAACGCATCTTCCTTAAATGGAGTTCCGGGATAATCAGCAATAAAATTATCAAAAGCTATTAAAGCCGGTTTATATTCTGAAATTGTATTGTATTGTTTCGCATTTTCAAATGCTTTCTTCTCCAATTTGCCATTAAGAACCTGCACCGCTTCGTTTGCCTGTGCAACATATTCTGAATTTGGATAATTATCAATAAACGCCTGTAATTTTTCTAACGCTTTTATAGTATCTGCCTGATCTAAGCTGTAAGAAGGAGATAATTTGGAATAACTGTAAGCGCCTAAAAAAGCGGCTTCCTGAACTTTTTCACTTCTTGGATATCCAGAAACAAATGATTCAAACTGATATCCTGCCAGATAATATTGTTTCGTTTTATAATAGGATTGCGAAAACATATAAAATAGTTTTTCTGCCTGAGGTTTTCCCCGGTAAGAAGCAGATAACTGTTCAAAAAGACGAATTGCCTTATTGTATTTACCAGCATCATACATTTTTGTTGCCATGTCAAACTTTGCTGCAACATCTTCATTTTTTAAAGCTTTTTGATACTCACTACAAGAACAAAAAAGGACAACAACAATTAATAGCGATACTATTTTTTTCATTTTCTTACTTTTATTATGATCGCTCAGACAATTATGCCAAAGCAAAATCACACCGAAGTTTCGGTGGCAAATTTAGTTATTAATTTAGCTACTACAAAATATTTTTTAGTATCTATAAATTTCAGTGAAATTTGAGATTATTTAATACTATTTTTTACAAATTCATTCAGTCTCGAAGCCAAAGATTCGTCCACACTTACCAACGGTAAACGCACGGTATTGTCAGCAATTCCAAGCGCCTGAAAGACTTGTTTGATTCCTGCTGGATTTCCCTGCTCAAAAATCATATCAATACTATCTGATAGGAAATAATGTGTTTTAAACGCATCAGCTGCTTTTTTATTGAGTCCTAAACGTATCATTTCTGAAAATTCTTTAGGAAAACCTTGTCCAATCACAGAAATTACTCCTGCTCCGCCCGCTAAAACTATTGGCAGTGCCAGCATATCGTCTCCCGAAATTACCAGAAAATCTTTTGGAGCATTTTTAATAATCTGCATCGCCTGGGCCATATCTCCGGCTGCTTCTTTAATTGCGACAACATTTCCAAAATCATTTGCCAGACGTACCACAGTTGAAGGAAGCATATTGCTTGCAGTCCTACCCGGTACGTTGTATAAAATTACCGGTACTGGAGAAGCTTCTGCAATTGCTTTAAAGTGCTGGTAAATTCCTTCCTGAGTCGGTTTATTATAATAGGGAGAAACAGACAAAATGGCTTCAAAAGCAGAAAAATCCCTTGTCTTTAGTTCTTCTACAATCTGCATAGTATTATTTCCTCCAACTCCTAAAACCAGAGGCAATCTTCCTTTGTTTACATCGACGACAGTCTTTATAACCAATTCTTTCTCTTCTGTTGTAAGGGTTGCATTTTCTGCAGTTGTACCCATCACAACAAGATACTCTACTCCTCCATCTATAGAAAAGTTTACAATTCGTTGTAAAGCTTCAATGTCAACTGAAAAATCTTTTTTAAATGGCGTTACAAGTGCAACACCAGTTCCTATCAATGATTGCATATTTTAATTAAATTATTTTATATTTTTTAAATACCTAAACAGTTCTGAAACGAATAGTTTATAGTTTGCTAATTCTGTATGTATCATCAAACGGTTTAAATTTTGACCAGCTGCAGAAAATCCCACTTTAAATTTAGCTTTTGATTTACTTGTTACGAGCATTAAAAAGATATTTTCAACGTCATAATAACTCAGCAGAATATCAAATTCTTCATTCACAAATTCATTTATAAAATCCTCGGTAATTTCACCTTTCCAATTGATGTGTTTTTTAACAAAAGAAGGCCTTAAATAGGTTTCTTTTTCTTTGAATTTTCCGGTATAAGCAATGACTTTTATATTTTCCGGAGCAATTTTGTGAAGTGTTAATTCGTTAATCAGAGCTTCAGAATGCCCAAAATTACTTTCATCTATCAATAAACCAATTGTTTGAACGTCTCTGGAAAACACTTTGCTTTTGTCCTGCTGCAAGTTATTTTTTAATGATTTTTTTACAAAAAATTCCTTTATGTAATTTAAAAACATAGTACTTTTACCAGATTACAAAATTAATTATTTAAGTTGCATTTAAAATGGTAAAACTAAAAAAGTATAACGGATTTTTAAAACTTTTTGTTATATTCTTAACACTTTTTTTTATAGTTTCTTGCAGTCAAAAAAACTATAATTTAACCAAAATTGAGGGAAAACAACTTCCGGTCACCGAAAAGTCTGCTGAAACTCCTGAAATTGAAAAATTTATTAAGCCTTATCGCGATCACATTAATGCAGATCTGGACAATATTCTGGCATATGCTCCTGAAACTTTAGATAAGAGTACTGGAAAATGGCAAACCAGTATTGGAAGTTTATTAGCGGATGTTTGTTTGCAGAGAGGAAACCTTGTTTTTAATGCGCGTGAAAAAAAAGATATTGATATGTGTCTTTTAAATCATGGTGGTATTCGTGCTATCCTTCCCAAAGGAAATGTAACTACGAGAACGGCTTTTGAAATTATGCCTTTTGAGAATAATCTGGTTGTCCTGGCTTTAAAAGGAAATCAGATCTTAGAAATTGCTGCTTATATTATAAAGGAGAAAAAACCTCAGCCTTTGTCGGGAATGACTTTTATAATTGCAAAAGACAATACTGCAAAAAATATCATGATTCAGGGAAAACCTCTTGATTTAAACAAAACCTATTATGTTGCTACCAATGATTATCTGGCAAACGGAGGTGACAGCATGAGTTTCTTTGCAAAAAGCACTCAGAAATTTGATCTTAATTATAAACTGAGAAATGTTCTGATTGATTATTTTAAGGAAGTAGACACCGTTGCTGCTCCGAAAAATACCAGAATTACAGAAGAATAAAATTTACAAAGTATACTAGCATTACTGCAAAAAAAATATAAAATGAAAAGAAGAGAGTTTATCGAAAAAACAGCAGCAAGTACTGCCCTATTAAGTTTAGGATTGTCTTTAAGCAGTTTTGAAACAAACGATAATAAACATTTAACAATCCTACATACTAACGATGTGCACAGTCATATCGATCCTTTTCCTGCTGATGATCCCCGTAATCCTAATAAGGGGGGAGTTTCCCGTCGTGCTGCACTTATAGAAACTATCCGCAAAGAAAATCCCAATGTGCTGTTATTAGATGCCGGAGATATCTTCCAGGGAACTCCATACTTTAATTATTATGGTGGCGAATTGGAATTTAAATTGATGAGCATGATGAAATATGATGCCTCAACAATTGGAAATCACGATTTTGACAACGGTCTTGACGGATTATATGCACAACTTCCTCACGCAACTTTCGATTTTATCAACTCCAACTATGATTTTAAAAATACTATCATGGACGGGCACGTTAAACCGTACAAAATTTTTAATAAAAACGGAATTAAAGTTGGCGTTTTTGGTGTTGGAATTGAATTGCAGGGTTTAGTAGACAAACAATTGTACAAAGAAACTGTGTATAATAATCCTGTTGAAATTGCACAGGATATGACGCAGCTTTTGAAAAAACAAGAAAAATGTGATCTGGTAATTTGTCTTTCGCATTTAGGTTATAAATATAAAGATGATGCAACTAAGATAAGTGATTTGACATTTGCTGAACAAACTCAGGATATCGATTTGATTATTGGCGGTCATACTCATACTTTTTTAGACAAACCAACAGTTGTAAAAAATAAGGCCGGAATAGATGTTTTGGTTAATCAGGTGGGCTGTTATGGAATTAACCTGGGCCGAATTGATTTTTACTTTGATAAGGACAAAGCGCATACCAATCTGGGAAGAACTATTGTTGTGTAGCCTTTTTTTGAATTCTGGCTTTTTCTAAGAAGTATTGTACCATAAAGAAATAAGCCAGAATTTGAGTTGTATCCCGTATCAAAACCAGCACAACCGGATACGAAAAGTATTGATTAAAAATATAGAAAATATCAGAGAAAATGTAGCTAATGGTCATCAGCGACATTAATAAACTCACGTATGTTCCTTTTGTAATATAACTTACAAAGGCAAAATAGCTTAACACGCTCAAAACAATTCCGTAAAAAGTAAACAGAAAATTGAATTTCTTCATGTTTTCCAATTCAAGACTTAAAACAGAAATCAATAGATAAACCAAAGATATGATTACTATAGAGACTGGCAGAACATCTCGTCTTCTCAGTTTTATTCCATCATGCTCTTTTAGAAATATGGCTATTAATAAACCGTAAACTATTAAGAAACAAACAACTCCGGCAATTTCAGAGCTTTCTATATCCATCAAAATATAAACCTGACCAATAAAACAAAAGAGAAAGATCAAACCTTCTGTTATACTAATTCTGAATTCAGAGCTTATCAGAAAATAAATAAAAATAGCAGGCAAAACTACTGACTTTGAATAAGTTGCAAGTAAATCCTGTTGTGCCCAATCTAAAATAATAGTGCACAACAATGCCATAAAGAATAAAATTAATGACGGCTTATTCAGTTTCATTCAATTTTTTTATAAAATCTTCTTCCGATAATATAGGTATATTTAATTTGGTGGCTTTTTCTAATTTTGCTGGTCCCATATTGTCGCCTGCAACTACAAAATCGGTTTTTGCAGAGATCGAACTTCCATTCTTTCCTCCGTTATCTTCAATGACTTTCTTTAATTCGTCTCTTGAAAACTGACTGAAAACCCCCGAAACTACAAATGTTTTTCCGGCAAATTTATCTGTTGCATCCGGATTAATCTTTTCTTCAATTTCAAATTTAATTCCGTAGCTTTTTAAACGTTCGATAATTCTTCTGTTTTCTTCGTTTTCAAAAAATTCAATAACGCTTTTTGCTATTCTTTCTCCGATTTCATCCACTAAAATGAGATCCATTAAAGAAGCCTGGCTTAAAGCATCGATATTCTTATAATGCTTCGCTAATTTTTTGGCTACAGTTTCTCCGACAAAACGAATTCCGAGCGCGAATAGGACACTTTCAAATGGAATTTCTTTTGATTTCTCTACGCCGTTCACCAGATTTTCAGCAGATTTTTTCGCCATTCTTTCCAAATGCAGAATATCTTCTACTTTAAGTTCATATAAGTCTGCGTAATTATGAACTAATCCGTTTTTGAAAAGTAATGCAACCGTTTCTCCGCCAAGACCTTCAATATCCATTGCCTTTCTGGAAATATAATGTTGCACTCGTCCTATAATTTGAGGAGGACATCCGTAAAAATTAGGACAATAATGATTGGCTTCTCCCACATTTCTCACCAATTCGGTATGGCATTCCGGGCAATAAGATATATAATGTGTCTTTTCTGAGTTTTCGGGGCGTTTTTCTAAATCTACAGCAATAATTTTTGGAATGATCTCTCCACCTTTTTCAACAAAAACAGTATCATTTACACGAATATCCAGTTTTTCGATTTGATCTGCATTGTGTAACGAAGCTCTTTTTACAATTGTTCCCGCAAGCTGAACAGGCTCCAGATTAGCAACTGGCGTAATGGCTCCGGTTCTGCCGACCTGATAGGAAATTGATTTTAATTTTGTAGAAACCTGCTCTGACTTGAATTTATAAGCAATTGCCCAACGTGGAGATTTTGCCGTATAACCTAATTCTTCCTGATGCTGAATACTGTTTACTTTTATAACAACACCATCGGTTTCGTATGGCAAATTATGTCTATGCGTATCCCAATAATCTATAAAGTCAAAAACTTCATGCATGTTATTTACCAGCTTCGCTTCTTTTGGCACTTTAAAACCCCAGCTTCTTGCTGACTCTAAACCTTCAAATTGAGATTTAAAGGGCAAATTATTTCCTGCAACAAAATACAATAAACATTCTAACGGACGTTTGGCAACCAAAGCGCTGTCCTGTAATTTTAAACTTCCTGAAGCTGTATTTCTTGGATTTGAATAAGGAGTTTCGCCAATTTCAATTAATTCCTGATTCATTTTTTCGAATCCGGCGTATGGAAGAATTATTTCTCCGCGAATATCAAATTTATCCGGAAAATTTCCCTTCAAATGAAGCGGGATCGATTTAATCGTTTTAATATTATTGGTAACCTCATCGCCCTGAAAACCGTCGCCACGTGTAAGCGCCTGAACTAATTTTCCGTTTTCATACGTGATACTAATTGATGCGCCGTCGTATTTCAGTTCGCAGGTATATTGCAAATTAACGTTTCCGAGAACTCTCTGGATGCGGTTTTCCCAATCCAGAAGATCTTCTTTAGAATACGAATTGTCGAGAGAATACATTCTGTATTGGTGCGCAATAGTTTTAAAGTTTTTGGTCACCGAACCTCCTACTCGTTGTGTTGGAGAATTTTCATCGAAGAATTCAGGATGTTTCGTTTCCAGATCCTGAAGTTCTTTTAGTTTTATATCAAAATCATAATCTGAAATTGTAGCATTGTCTAACACATAATAATTGTAATTGTGCTGATTAAGTTCATCTCGTAAAGTTTGAATAGTCTCCTGAATGCTCATAAATTTCTAAATATTGCAGATTATAATTGTGAATAACGTAATACCAAAATTAGGATTTTTTTTGTTCAAAAGAATCAAAATTGAAAGTTTTATAAAATCAAAAATCAGACTGCACATTCATGCAGTCTGATTTCCTCCTTGTCCATTATTCTTAAAAAAAGAATTAATAAAACCAACTTCCAAATGGTTTCGCCGTTTTATATTTTCAACTGATAATCAAAAATTTACAGCGCAAATATAAAATTATTTTTGAATAATGATAAAGTCTGAACGTCTATTTAGTACATGCTCTTCGTCGGTACATTTTACACCGTTTTTGCATTTGTTAATTAGTCGTGTTTCTCCATAACCAATTGCACTCTCAATTCGTGAAGCATCGATACCCTGAGAAAGAACATAATCTCTTGTAGATTTTGCCCTGTTATCTGAAAGTTTCAGGTTGTACGCATCTTTTCCGCGCGAATCTGTATGAGCTTCGATTTTGATTCTGATGTTTGGAAATTTCTGCATAATGAAAACTACTTTTGACAATTCCTCAATCGCTTTTGGCGTAATATCGTATTTGTCGTAATCGAAATAAATTGGATTTACATCGACTTTTTCGACGCCTTTTTTCTTCACAACCAAATCGTCATAATTGCTTAATTCGAAGTTGACATCTCTAACTTCTCCTCCGTTTTCTTTGGTAGTGTCAACTGTTTTATCGTCGCTGCTGTAATTGATTTTTGCCGCAATCATTTTTACTACTTTATTACACGGCACTTCAATGGCATATTTTCCTTCAAAATTGGTTTTGGTTTCGCCCAAAACTTCACTAAAAGAATTGTACGCCATAATGGTTACCTCTGGTAATGGTTTTTTAGTTTTATGATCAATTGCCATTCCCGAAATACTTTGGTTACAAACCGGTTTTCCTTTCACAAAAGAGTAAATGTCATCGTCTCCCTTTCCTCCTGCTCTGTTAGAAGAAAAATATCCGTTTGTATTTGCTTTATCAATAATAAAAGAAAAATCGTCTTTATTACTGTTAATCGGAGCTCCAAGATTTTTTGGAGATGAAAAATTTCCATCTGAAAGAAATTTACTTTCGTAAACGTCTAAATCTCCCCAGCCATAATGTCCATCAGAAGAAAAGTATAAAATGCCATTCTGAAAAAACGGGAATACTTCATTGCCTATGGTATTAATATTTGGACCCAAATTCTGTGGAGAACTCATTGTTCCGTCAGCGGCAATTTTAACCACATACAAATCTGTTTCTCCATATCCGCCAGGCATATCTGATGCAAAGAATAGCCATTGTCCGTCATCGCTTAAAGCAGGATGTCCTACCGAATATTCATCACTGTCAAAGAATACCTTCTGCGGATTTTCTAATTTATTATCTACAATCGATCCCTTGATAATCTGAAAATTATTAACTTTTGCTTCATCCACAACCAACTTATTTTTCTTGACAATATTTGTTGAATAATAAATGGTTTTCCCCTGATTGTCAAAGCTCGCCGTTGCTTCGTGATATTTTGTCATTACATTTGGAAGAAACACCGTTTCGTTGAATAAACTTCCGTCTGCGGGGTTTCTTTCTGCAAAATACAAGTTAAGAAAAGGCTGATTGTTCCAGGTGTACAATTTATCACTGAAACTGGTCGTATCACGCGCAGAGGTAAAGACAATGTTATCTTTGAAAAATGTGGCTCCAAAATCTGACTTACTGGTATTTATATCCAGATTTTTAATGGTATAAAGTGGTTTTGCTTTTGCAACGCTGTCCATATATTTCTTTTGGGCAACATAGCGACTAACCTCTTTTTTATCTCCTTTTTTATCCAGATATTCTCTTGTGATTTTATCTGCTTCGTCGTAATCCATGACTGCTTTCATGGATTGAATATAACGCAGGTAATAAATATCTGTCAGATTGTTTCCCTGAACCTGGTACAATTTTTTATACCATTTAAGCGCATTTCGTGAATCAGAAATAAAATAGTACGAATCTGCAGCATTTTTCAGAGTTTGTGCTGAAGGATTTTTGATGTTTTGCAAAATTTCTTCGTAAGCTTTGGAAGCATCGAGATACGAATAGTTTTTAAACAGAGCATCTGCTTTCTTCAGATTTGTTTTTTGAGCGAAACTAAATGTAACGCTCAAAATTAAACATAGGATATATATCTTTCTCATAAGTTTTATTTTTAGAAGAATCGAGGAGATTTAATTTTGCTTTTGCCCTTTACAAACTGATAACGCAGGATGATTTCATGAGATCCATCATTGTATTTGTTCAACTCGCTTACTGTGTAATCAAACGCATATCCAAGATAAAAACTTGGTGAGATTTGAAAACCTGCCAGTATACTAACAGAATCATCTGTACGATACGCTCCTCCTATAACAAACTTTTCCATAATCATAAAATTCGCAGATACATCTGCTGTAATGGGTGCTCCACTTACAGCTTTTACTAAAAATGCAGGTTTGAATTTTAAATTTGGATTCAAATCAAAAACATAACCTCCCATTAAATAATAATGCATACGATCGTAATCTATAGATTCCTGAACGTCGTCATAGTAATTATTCTGAATAAAACTTGGAACAGAAAGTCCGACATACCATCTATCTGTATAGTAGTAAATTCCGGCTCCGACCGCTAATTTCATTTGATTGTTGATATTCTGATTCAGCAAAACATCATCATTATCATAATATCTCCCTTTAGACCAGTCGACGTTTAACATTTTCATACCGGCTTTTAAACCAAAAGCCAGCCTTTTTTCATACCCCAACGGCACCGAATACGCGAAGTTTCCATCAACATATAGCTCGTTTGAAGGGCCAATTTTGTCGTTTACAATACTTAGACCTAATCCTAAATTTTCATTTCTAAGTGGCGACTGAAGAGAGAAAGACTGTGTCTCGGGTGCTCCGTCTATTCCAATCCATTGGGAACGGTATAAAAGAGCTGCTTCTAATGTACCGGCAGATCCGGCATACGCTGGATTTACCGACATAGTATTGTACATATACTGGGTATATTGTGGTTCCTGTTGTGCTGTGGCACACACTGTGATAAAAGAACATATTGCAATGAAATACGTTTTTAATGATTTTATATATAGTTTCATAACGATACTTATTTAGTTTAATTAATTAGATGATAATAGAGTGGTTTATCTCATTATAGATAACCAGCCTTTTTTAACCGTTCCATCTATAATGGTTATCACATAAAAATAAGTACCTGTTGGCAACATATCTCCTCTATTAACTACTCCGGAAACATTTGCTGTTCCGTTCCAATCATTTTCATAATTTGCTTTACTGTAAACTAAGGCACCGTATCTGTTAAATACTTTCAGCTCATTGTTCGGATAAGATTCGATGCAATCAATTCGGAACAAATCATTTTTACCATCATTATTTGGCGTAAACTCATTGTAGACAGTCAAACAAATTGGTTCTAAAGTAACTGATGCTGAATTGTTTGTTGTATCAACATCTAAAGGCGTTGAAATTTCTACAGAAGCTACAGTTGTATAATTACCGCTTGAAAGTACTTCTGCAACAATAGTAAGTGTTACACTCTGACCTGCATTTAAGACAGGTATTGTCCAAAGTTGTGTGGCAGGATCGTATATTCCTAAAGATGCAGATGAACTAATTAATTCTAATCCGCTAGGAAGTAAATCGCTGACAATTGTATTTATGAAATCGCCTTCACCCACATTATTTACAGTGATGGTAAATGTTACCTGATCACCAAAATTTGGTGTCGGATTATCTACAGTATGTGTAATTGTTAAGTCTGAACAGCTTGCTACACTAACATTTAATGTTTTAACTGTTCTCTCATTACAATTATTTAAATAAGAAACAGTTACTGTTCCGGGACCTACATCTGACCAGGAGACTGTTACAGACCCATCAGCTGTTGAACCTCCAGAGATAATTGTTCCGCCAGTGATCGTCCACACATAATTGGATTTTCCGTTTGCGATCGAATACGTTACTCCTTTGAAAACACATGGAGTATCATCTGTAGTTGCTATTTGAACTGCAGCATCATCTTCAAATGAAATTGTAATTCCTAATCTTGGACCATTATCACAACCATTCGTTGTGTTGTTTAAAGCAGCTGCGTAATAAGTAGTAGCAGTTAATGGTGTATTTGCTGCTAACGCTGTTCCGCCAGTTGGCGTAGTGTAGAAAACAACATTGGTCTCATTTACTAAAATATTAGCTAATGTTGGCAATGCACTTAAACAGAACGTTTGTGATGTTCTTGGCGTTGTTACCACACCCGGCGTATTTACATTTACTGTAACGGCTAATCTTACCGGATTTTCACAACCAACTGCACTGGCAATTGCTCCGTAATAAGTTCCTGTTACAAGGGCTGTTGTTGAAGGAATTGCAGTTCCTCCTGTCGCTGTATTATACCACACAACATTTGCTTCATTTACCTGAATATTGGCAATCGTTGGATTATTTAATGTACAGAAATTTTGTGTTGTATTAGCAGTTGTCGGAGTCGCCTCAGGTGCAACTACTGTAACTGAAACTGCTAAACGTATTGCGCTTTCACAACCCGATACAGGATCTACAACATTGCCGTAATATACTCCTGAAGTTAGTGCTGTTCCTGCCGGAATTGCTGTTCCTCCTGTCGCTGTTGCAAACCATGTTACATTGGTTTGATTAACCTGAATATTTGCCACTGTTGGCGAATTTGTTGAACAGAAAGTTTGAGAAGCATTATTTGTTGTCGGATTTACTGTGTTACCAACTGTAATTGCTACCTGCATTCTCACGCTGCTTTCGCATCCTGTTGCCAGATCTTTTATGGCACCAAAATAGGTTCCTGTTGTCAGTACTGCCGTAGAAGCTAATGCTGTTCCGCCAGTTGCTGCTGTGTACCATACTACATTAGGTTCATTCACCTGGATATTGGCTACCGTTGGATTTGTACCAGTACAGAAAGTTTGAGAAGCAGCTGTAGTTGTTGGTGTAGCAGGATTGCTTACACTTACATTGATACTTAATCTTACAGCACTTTCACAACCTGTTACCGGATCTGAAATCGCTGCAAAATAAGTTCCGCTTGTTAAAGCTGTTGTAGATGGAATAACAGTTCCGCCTGTTGCTGCTGTATACCAAACGATATTAGATTGAGTAAACTGAACGCTCGCAAAAGTTGGTGCATTTACTGTACAGAAGTTTTGTGTTCCTGCTGTAACCAATGTCGGTGTTCCAGGATCAGTTACAATAACAGTAACTGCTAATCTTGAAGCACTTTCGCAACCTGTTCCTGCATCTGCTAAAGCTGCATAATAGGTTCCGCTTGTTAAGGCTGTAGCCGAAGCAATTACGTTTCCTGCTGTTGGAGCATCATACCAAACAATATTGGTCTGATTAAACTGAACGCTCGCAAAGGTTGGTGCATTTACCGTACAGAAGTTTTGTGTTCCTGCTGTAACCAAAGTCGGCGTACCCGGATCGTTTACAAGTACATCAACTGCTAATCTTAAAGCGCTTTCACAATTTGTTGTTGGATCTGAAATCGCTGCGAAATATTGTCCTGTAGTTAAAGCTGTCGTAGCAGGAATTAAAGTTCCGCCTGTTAAAGCCGTATACCAAACTATATTTGGCTGATTGATCTGAATACTTGCAAAAGTGGGTGCATTTACTGTACAGAAGTTTTGTGTTCCCGCTGTTACCAATGTTGGTGTTCCCGGATCGTTGACAATTACATCAACACTTAATCTTGAAGCACTTTCGCAACCTGTTGCCGGATCTGAAATCGCTGCAAAATAAGTTCCGCTGGTTAAAGCTGTTGTAGATGGAATAATAGTTCCGCCTGTTGCTGTCGTATACCAAATAATATTAGATTGAGTAAACTGAACGCTCGCAAAGGTTGGTGCATTTACCGTACAGAAGTTTTGCGTTCCTGCTGTTACTAATGTCGGTGTTCCAGGATCAGTTACAATAACAGTAACTGCCAGTCTTGAAGCACTTTCACAACCTGTTCCAGCATCTGTTAAAGCTGCATAATAGGTTCCGCTTGTTAAGGCTGTAGTCGGAGCAATTACGTTTCCTGCTGTTGGCGCATCATACCAAACAATATTGGTCTGATTAAACTGAACGCTCGCAAAGGTTGGTGCATTTACCGTACAGAAGTTTTGTGTTCCTGCTGTAACCAAAGTCGGCGTACCCGGATCGTTTACAAGTACATCAACTGCTAATCTTAAAGCGCTTTCACAATTTGTTGTTGCATCTGAAATCGCTGCGAAATAAGTTCCGCTTGTTAAGGCTGTGGTCGATGGAATCAAAGTTCCTCCACTTAAAGCCGTATACCAAACTATATTTGGCTGATTGGTCTGAATACTTGCAAAAGTTGGTGCATTTACTGTACAGAAGTTTTGTGTTCCCGCTGTTACCAATGTTGGTGTTCCCGGATCGCTGACGATTACATCAACACTTAATCTTGACGCACTTTCGCAACCTGTTGCCGGATCTGAAATCGCTGCAAAATAAGTTCCGCTTGTTAAAGCTGTTGTAGATGGAATAACAGTTCCGCCTGTTGCTGCTGTGTACCAAACGATATTAGATTGAGTAAACTGAACACTTGCAAAGGTCGGTGCATTTACTGTACAGAAGTTTTGCGTTCCTGCTTTTACCAATGTTGGGGTTCCAGGGTCAGTTACTGTGACAGTAACCGCCAGTCTTACTGAACTTTCGCATCCTGTTATAGGATCTGTTGCCGCCGCATAATATATTCTGCTGGTTAGTGGAGTTGTTGAAGCAATTAAATTTCCACCTGTTACTGCATCATACCATATTATATTACTTTCATTTACCTGAATATTGGCTACTGTCGCAACTGTAGATAAACAGAAATCCTGAGTATCATCTGTAGTCGTTGGGGTATTTGGATCACTAACCATAATAACAGCCTCTTGTAACGTACCTGCAAGATTTTCGCAAGTAGTGGTACTTGACACCGCTACATAATAGGTAATCGGACTCATGGCTTTGGTTAATCCCACTGCGGTTAATTCCCCATTAGCATCAATTGTATACGTTACTCCATTACGTATTGAACCATTTGAAATTATCTCAGTCTTATTGGCATCCAAATACCACGTAAATACTGGCGTAGTCAATGTCGGTGCAGTTGGAGTTAGCGAAGCTGGTGCACTATGACAAACCGTTACATCATTAACCAAAATATCATTTATAGTTGAAGGAGGCAGAATAGTAAACGTAATTTGTTTTCTGTCTGCTGCTGCAGTTTCACAAAACTCATCTGAACTCACTCCAACATAATACGTATAGGTTCCCGTAGTTAATCCCTCAACTTCTAATTCTGCTGTTGATGCTCCAGGAACCGCCACAAATGTACTTCCATCGAAAGTATACCATGTATAAATCGGATTAGCCAGGGCAGTCGCTCCACTTAAGCTTATGGCTAAAGTTACTGTTCCTGAAGGTGCACAAACTGAAGTTGTAGTACCACCATTTAATGTAATATCTGTTATAGCATTTACAGGAGCAGTAGCTTTTACCTCGACAGTTACCTCTCCCCTTGCAAATGTTTCGCAACCGTAACGTACCGGCTGTACATAATATTTATAAATTCCTGCAGTAAGATTTGCGGGCAATGTAAATGTCAGACCACTTGCTACCACATTTCCTCCTGTTTCCGCATCATACCAAATATAAGTAGAACACGCCTCCTCCGGAATCTGAAGTGTCAGAGCTGCATCCGGACAAACCGCTATTTTATTTGTAGGATCCGCTCCTATTATGGTTGTGTTTGCTGTTCTTTCTACAGTGTGAACTCTTAAGAATTCAAGCACTCCTGCAACCCCACCAAAACGAATTCTAACTCTATCGTAAATTTCTGTTGGTGAAGATACTAAAACTACTGCCAAAGAATTTCCTGGTAATAATCTTAAACTTAATAAATTGCTTGTATTTTGAATTGGTGCTCCTACGGCAACATTCCCAAGATATCTTTGAATAGTAAAACCGGTAAGAAGATTAACATCTAAAAGCGCTCCCGGTTTTGAGATTATAATTCGTAAACTATCACTAATCACAGATGGTGTTTTAAACTGAACAGTTAAATCAGACGCAGCCAAAACACCTGCGCCGCTGTACATTGTCGCAAATGTACTGACATCACTATCTGCAACATTGAAAGCGTCACTAACTCCAACCAAAGCAGTTGCTGCACCAACAGGAAGTCCCAAATCTGTTGCTCCATAAAAAACATCCTGTATATCGCCAGGCGTACAAGCTACACTTGTAACCAATCTGTTATAATGAGCATCGAATACTTTTGTGTTTTGAGCAACACTAACTACTGAAGCTGACTGAATTCTAATTCCGTCATAATTTTGCGGACCAGAAGCATCTGAAGGGACAAAAGTAAATTCATATGTATTGTCTCCAGAAATTAAATTTAGTAATGACCCGGAAACAGGCTGCATGGTTCCTATATCAGTTCCACCAATAGTTCCAATTACTGACAAATTCTGTCCGACAGCCAATAAACTGTATTCTGAACCTAATTTTACCGTAACCGGAGTACCCTTAGCGATAGGAGCCGGCCACGTCAGATTTTGCCAGGTTGTTCCAACTCCTAAAAGTCCTAAACCTGTAGTTATAGTCGAATAAGTCTGTGGATTACCATCAATAGCATTTGCGCCATTAGTTACTGAACCTGTAATGATAGATCCTGATGATTGAACTGTAGCATATACTCTTTCGTTTAAAGACTGACAGCTGCTTAAATCAATTACATTTATCACTTTGGTTGCAGTTGAAGTACAAGTTCCGTTATTTGCAACAGCAGTATAAGTGTAAACACCAGGCGTGCTTAATGGCCCTGTAGTAAATGGCGGTCCGGCCAATGCATTTCCTTGTGGACCAAACCAGGTTACTGTTCCTGTTGAAGTTGCAGTTAAAGTAACATTTGTACCAATAGCAACTGACTCTGAAGGATTTGTAATTACTAAACTTGGTAAAGCATTTATTGTTACTGTTACAGATTGTCTCGCAGATGGACAAGTTTCAGTTGTTCCCTGAGCTTCGATATAATAGACTCCTCCCGTTGTTAAATTTGCTGCAGCATCTGCAGTAATTACATTGTTTGAAGCATCATAAAAAGTATAAGTTGTACTTCCTGTCGTGTCAAAATTAGCAATTGCATTTCTTAAATTGAAACTACCACAGCCTGGTGCCGGAGAAGAATTTACCGTCAAAGTCGTAGTTGTTGGGAAAGTTATACTAATTGGAAGCAGTGTTCCGTTAGCATTTTCACAAGTTGTCGGACTTGAAACGGATACAAAATAAGTATACGGAGAACCGCCAGAATTTAAACCAGATACTGTAAGAGCTCCGGTTGCAGCATCCTTAGCAAAAGAAACTGAACCTATTGTGGTTCCGTTAACAATTTCGGTACCTTTATTTTGATCTGTATAATATCTGAATTGGGCGCCTGGCAAAGCAGAGCTGGGTGAAATCACCTCAACTCCTGCACAAGATGCTTCTAAAGGACTTGTAGCAACAATATCAGATGCCAGAGCAAACGGATTTATATTTACAGTAACCAATTGACGGGCCACATTAACACAAGCTCCTCTTGAAGCTTCTAAATAATAAGTTGTCGTAGATGTTAAATTTCCTGTATCTAATGTCTGTACACCATTTACCAGAGTAGTTGGAAGTGCTGCGCCTCCTGTTGGAGTAGCGTACCATGCAAATGTTTCAGAACCTGTTGATGAAGCTGAAAGTAAAGCATTCTGTCCCGCACAAATTGGGGCAGCATTGCCTGTAATCACAGCGTCTGGAAATCTATAAGATGCACCGTATATATCTAAATTTGTTAAAGCGGTAAGCAAGCCTCCTGCAAGTCTCACTTCAACTCTGTCAAAAGTGGCTGCAGCTTTTATACTGGCTTTAAATCTGGTACCTGATAATAATTGAAGATTTATTAAACCTCCATTTATTAATGTTCTGTCTCCATTTTCCACTGTACCATTTAATGTTGCTAAACTCACGGAACCTAATAAATTAACATCAGCAATTCCTCCTGGTAAATTCAATTCAACATCAATAATATCACCTGCCTGTCCCGGAGTACCGAAAATTAATGTTTGCTGAATATAACCTCCAACTAATGAGACACCAAGTGTAAGTCTTGAGGCCGTATTTATATCTCCATCAACTGCAAATTGAGGATTATTATTACCGCATAAAACACAAGCAACAAGAGTTGACTGAGCAACAGATTGCGAACTTGGTTGCAAACACGTACTTACAGTATTTATCACCACCACATTTATAGCCGTTCTCGTACTGCTTAAGCAATCTCCCGCAGTATTTCTTGCCCGAACGTAATAGGTTTTATTAGCAGTTAAAGCTGGTGTTGGCGTAAAATTATCTGTAGCTACAGCAATTGCTGTTCCGCCTGTTGGCACATCATACCAATCATGATTGATACCTGCAACCGGACTTACCTGCAATGTTACATTTTGTCCTGACTGAATAATCACTGTCGAAGACAATGCAACTGGTGCAGTTGGTGTCGGAGTGATATTTAGTGTTATAGAATTTCTGGTTGATGCACAATCCCCAATTACAGCCTCGACATAATATGTTGTTGTAGCAGATAAAGGCGCAGTTGTAAATGAAGTTCCTGTAAATACCAAATTACCTGCAGTTGCAGCATCGTACCAATTATAAGTTGTTCCTGCAACAGGAGTTTGAACTGTAATTGTAGAAGTACCTCCTTCGCATAAATTAACAGGGGTAGCGCTTAAAGCTGGAGCAACTGGATTAACAATAGAAACCTGAACCGCAGCTCTCTCTCCATTAACGCAACCATTTCTGGTTATTTCGGTGTAATAAGTAGTATCGGCAGTTAAAGTTGGAGTTGTAAACGCTGCGGTATTAGCCAAAGATGCTCCGCCTGTCGCTGTACTATACCAATTAATAGTTTCTCCTACTGCAAGAGCAGCAGTTAAAGTTGTTGTTTGTCCACTACAAATACTTGTGTTTCCTGAAATAGCAGGAGCTTTGTATTTATAAGTTGCCTGGTAAATATCTAAACTAGTTAAAACCGATGCCAAACCTCCTAATCGAATTTCAACACGATCAAAATTAGCACCAGCAACAACACTAGCTCTAAAACGGTTTCCTGATAATAATTGCAAAGTGATTAGCGCATTATTAATCTGAATTCTGTCGTTATTATAAGTTGCTCCATTATAAGTTGCCAGACTAACAGCACCTAATAATGCGACATCTGCCAAACCTCCTGGTAATTCTAACTCAACATCTACTCTGTCACCCGCTTTTCCAGGATTCGTAAATTGTAAAGTCTGCTGAACATATCCATTAATCAACCCAACCGGCACGGTAAGTCTTGCAGCAGTAGCAGGATTTCCATCTACCGAATTATTCGCATTTGTAGAGCTACACAATAAACATATTCCATTTTGCAAAGTCTGCTGACTGCTGGCCTCCAGACAGCCGCCTAAAGCTGCCGGTATAACAGTAACAGTTACCGGTACTCGCGCTGCACTTACACAATTGCCATTTGCACTTTCTGCTTCGACATAATATGTTTTTGTTGCCGTAAGTATAGGCGTCGTAAACGATTGAGTGTTGGTCGCTACTGGTGTTCCGCCTGTTGCCACATCGAACCAATTAAGCTGAGCTCCGGTCTCTGAAGTTGTTGCATTCAAAGTTGCGTTTTGACCAGACTGGATCGTTACACTTTGTGTCAAAACAGTTGGCGTTGCCGGCACTGCTGTTGAAACTACCGTTACTGGGGTACGAGTCTGACTCACACAACTTCCAATCGATGCTTCGACCGCAAAATTAGTAGTCCCTAATGAAACTGTCGGAGAATAACTATTACCGGTCGCCACAGCTGTACCGCCAGCATTATACCAAGTATAAGTAGTCCCCGGAACAGCATTTATAATAGATAAAGTAGTTTGCTGAGTCGCGCCTGAAGAACATACAGATGTTCCCACATTACTAACTGCCGGTGCAACCGGATTTAAAACGTTTAAAACAACAGGAACACGAACATTCCCTTCGCAGCCAGCTGCTCTGGAAATTCCGATATAATAAGTCGTATTGTTAGTCAACACCGGAGTTGTGAAAATATTTCCTGTGGCCAATGCAGTAGTAGAAGAAGCAGAACTATACCAAGAAAGTGTAGTACCAGTAGCCGGAGCTGCCGTTAAAGTAGTTGCAGACCCTGCACAAACAGTTTGAGTTAAACCTCCTGTTACAGTAGGCTGTGCAAATTCTAATCGAACATCATAAATACGCAAACTTACCAGCAGGCTTACAAGACCTCCTACCTGAATCTGAATTTGGTTGGTATCACCAGTTACATTAAATTTTGCAACTGCAACCGTATTCCCATTGAGCAAATTTAAATTCAAAAGCGGACTATTTAAAGACACACTCGAACCCACGTTAGCACCTGAAAGTTTTGCCTGTAAAGAGGCGTTTGATAATAAGCCAACGTCCAGCAAACCGTTTCCGGTACCAAAATAAATCGCAATCTGATCTCCAGCTCTCGCTGTCTGATTCAGAGTCAACGTTTCTTCAACAAAACATCCTACTCCAACCGCATTGGTTAAAGTTGCAAAGGTTGTTAAGCCAGCGCTGTCGTAAGCGTTAGCAGGGCTATCTACATTTAGTCCTACACATAGTAATCCACCTTGGCTGTTAGTTTGAGATACTGGTCTGCAAACCGTCTGCGAAAATGCATTACTACCTAGTAAGAATAAAAATAAAAGCCCTAATAATCTCTTTTGAAATTGGAGACTACAAAAAGTAAATTTTTTTTTCATAATTTGGAAGATTAGAAAATGGACAATAAAACACCTCTCGCAATAAGTATAAGTACTTACGCAATTAAATAATAAATTAAAAATCAAATAGTTAAGGCAAAATTTAAAAACTTATAACTAAGTTCTCAAACTAGCTTTTTACAAAATATATATATGTTGAGTTTGATACATCTGCATGTACCAGAGAACAATTCTATCTTAATCAGATAAAAAAAGTTGCTCTTTTTGCGATCAAAAATGAATTAAATCATTTTCCAGAAAGGAGTGATTTGCAGTAGATCCAATTTTCATATTAGAAAATTTTAGTTGGAGTAGAATGGGGATTCTGTTTCTAATTACTCGATTTAATGTTCTAAAAAAGTTGATTAATCTTTTTTAAAACAAGGAGAAAAACCTTCTCGCGATTTAAATTATATCATCATAAAAAAGATACTTCTCATAATTCATCTTTTGAAAAGGAAAATTAAAAAGCATCCATTTAAAATGAAGACAGCTGAATTTATATCGTTTAAAACGATCAGATTTTTGTTTATAAGTAAGAATAAAGTTTGACAGAATTGAAACTATAACTAAAATAATAGAAACAGTTACAGTAAACTGGATTAAAAAAGTAATTGTCAATTCCATACGCAGACTATTAGGTTATTAGAATGTAAAATTTTATAAAAGCAAAACTTTGTTTAACCTTTGTATTATAAAATTAAAAAAAACTAAAACACAAAACAAACATAAAATTCTTATAATTTAGTCGTAAAAAATCAATATAAGATTTCTAAGGCACGAAAACATCAGAAAAAACGGTAGTTTTAACAAATTTATATCCTAAATAATTTCTTAAACAAAATAATGATTAAAATATGTTAAATAGTAAGTAAGTAAGTAAAAACTTATAATATCTTAAATAGTCTCGACAAAACTATCCGTTATTCAGACCAAATACAGACTAACATGGAAATTATATGACCGAAAGCCATCTATTTTAATTATTATTAGCAAAGCAAGTATATATACGTAGAATATTTTTGAAAATATTTAAACAAAAGTTAAAATAAATTAAAAAAGGGCAAACAATTAACATTTAATTGTTTGCCCTTTAATCTTTCAAAAATTCGAATTATGACTCGATAATTTGATTAATCTGATTAAATAACTGACCATCGCTTAAAAAAGCACCTTGTTTGATCAGTTCGAAGAGGGAAGAATTTCTTTCCTCAGTAAATACTTTTTTGCCAATTTTCATCTCAATATTGTCCGTAAACATATTATCACTTAACCATTGAAGCCCTTCTTTCGTTAAAAAATCAGTTTCAGGAGATAAAGATTTTAAAACAATTGACTTCACTTCTGTGTCAAGACAGTGAAATAAAAAAATATGATTTTTAGAAAAGTGTTCTAAATATTCTGCTCTGCTTAAAACTCCTTCCCAAATTAGATCTGAAAAGACATCAAGCTCCTGTTCTGCAACTTCTGGTTTATTAATTTTAAGTTCTTCCCATTCTTTTCTGTCAATGGTTTGTGTTGCCAAAAAATTTGCAAATTCAGCATGTAATTCATCAAACTGTTCCTTTGTTAATCTTGCGTATTTCATTTATTTAAGCTTTACTATTTACATTTTAAGTTATAAATCTGTTATGACAAATAACCTAAAATCTAAACTATTTATTATAAAAAAAAATCCCGATTTACATCGGGATTTTAATATTGTAATTTAAACTATTACTTTTCAGCAACAATTTCGTATGGTAAGTCAACAATAACATCTCTGTGTAAACGGATGCTTGCGTTGTATTTTCCTGTACGTTTTACGATTCCGCTTGTGATGAATTTTCTATCGATAGCGTTACCTGATTTCTCTAATGCTTCAGCAATATCGATATTAGTAACAGAACCAAAAAGTTTCTCTCCACCAGCTTTAGCAGTAATTTTAATCTCAAGAGCTTTTAAAGTTTCAGCAGTTGCTTTTGCATCAGCAACAACTTTAGCTTCTTTGTGAGCTCTTTGTTTTAAGTTTTCAGCTAAAACTTTTTTAGCAGAAGGAGTTGCTAAAGAAGCAAATCCCTGAGGAATCAAAAAGTTACGACCGTAACCAGGTTTTACAGATACTACATCATCTTTAAATCCCAGGTTTTGTACGTCTTGTTTTAAAATAAGTTCCATGTTGTTGTCCTTATATTTTAGAAGTTAGGTTCTAATTAAATAGAAACCAGCGACTAGAGTTTTTAATTATTTTAATAAATCGGCCACGTATGGCATTAAAGCTAAGTGACGAGCTCTTTTTACAGCTACAGAAACTTTTCTTTGGTATTTTAATGAAGTTCCTGTTAAACGACGAGGAAGAATTTTTCCTTGCTCATTTACGAATTTCAATAAGAAATCAGCATCTTTATAATCGATGTATTTGATTCCTGATTTTTTGAAACGACAATACTTTTTGGTTTTGTTAGTTTCAATGTTTAAAGGCGTTAAATATCTGATATCTCCGTCTTTTTTTCCTTTTGCAGATTGCTCGATTGTAGACATAATAATTACGCTTTAGTAGATTTTAATTTAGCTCTTCTTCTCTCCGCCCATGAAATAGCATGCTTATCTAAACTTACAGTTAAGAAACGCATAACTCTTTCGTCACGTCTAAATTCAGTTTCAAAAGCAATTAGAACTTCTCCAGGTACTTTGAATTCGAATAAGTGATAAAAACCACTTTTTTTGTTTTGGATTTCGTAAGCCATTTTTTTAAGACCCCAATCCTCTTTCGATACCATTTCAGCTCCTCTACTAGTAAGAAATTCTTCAAATTTCGTTACTGTTTCCTTCACCTGAACTTCAGACAAAACGGGATTTAAAATGAAAACAGTTTCATAATGATTCATAAATAATAAAATTTATTTGTTAAAATTGGGTGCAAAAGTAATGATTAAATTTATATCTGCAACATTTTTTTCCTCTTATTCGTCATAATGCAAAAATTATTGGTTCATTTTAGTTTATTTCTATAAAAAATAATACATTTACTACTGCTATCCTGAATTTATTCTAAATTTGAAAGTTATGAAACTAAACTGTGTTGTTGTTGATGATAGTTCTATACAAAGGACAATTATTGCCAAACTGGTAAATAATCACCCAGGCTTGCATTTAATTGGCGACTTTTCGAATGCAATTGAGGCAAAAAGCTGTATTTCATTAAATAATATTGATCTTATCTTTCTGGACATCGAAATGCCGGTTATTAATGGTTTTGATTTTCTGGACGGACTTAAATCTAAACCTCAGATTATTTTTATTACTTCTAAAGCTGAATACGCTTTAAAAGCATTTGATTACGATGCTACTGATTATCTGCAGAAACCAATTGCCGTAGACCGTTTTAATGCTTCCGTAAAAAGAGCGATTGATATGCATTTGTTAAAAAAGGATGTCAAAGAAGAAGAAGGCGAACATATATTCATCAAAAGTAATCTTAAAAAACTTAAAATTTTTACTTCTAAAATTAAATGGATTGAGGCTTTTGGAGATTATGTACGGGTAGTAACCGAAGATGACAGTAATCTGGTTCTTTCTACAATGAAATCTTTTGAAAATGATTTATCTAAAGATAAATTTATTCGTGTCCATAAATCATACATTATAAATATAGATAAGGTCGAGCGTTTTAACAGTAAATTTGCCGAAATCGGAATTACTAAAATCCCTTTGAGCAGAAACAAGAAAGAAGATCTCGTAAAAGCTCTTTCAACTTCTTCTTAATTTTCAATAAAAATCTACATTAACGACAACTTTTATAGCTCTGTACTGAGCAACAGCTTCAAAACTATTTAGCATTTTCTGAATAGTTTTTTTTGTATTACCCAAATGCAGATTTTGCGGAATCTTAATCAGGATAGTCCTTATATATTCATTTCTTATTCTGCTAATTGCCGGTTCTTCAGGTCCCAAAACAGGCATTCCGAGATTTTGACTCAGAACCTGATACAGCCACATAGATCCTTCTTTCAATTTATCAAAATCCTTATGTTTTAAAGTCAGCTTTATGATTCTGAAGTAAGGCGGATATTTATAAATCTGTCTATCATACAATTGTTCCTTATACATACCTATATAATTATGGTCTGTAACCTGCTGAATGGTATTGTGACTTGGATTATAAGTCTGAATAACGACTTTACCCTGTTTCTCTGCTCTCCCGGCTCTTCCTGCTACCTGGGTCATCATTTGAAAACTGCGCTCAAAAGCTCTAAAATCAGGATGATGCAGCATATTATCGGCATTCATAATTCCAACCAGACTTACATTATCAAAGTCCAACCCTTTGGCCAGCATCTGTGTTCCGACCAAAATATCGATTTCACGATTTTTAAAAGTGTCAATTATTTTTTCAAAACCAAATTTACCACGCGTAGTGTCCTGATCCATTCTTCCTGTTTTTGCCTTTGGAAAAAGCGATACCAACTCCTGCTCTATCTGTTCTGTACCAAAACCTTTTGTAGTCAGGTCGATACTCGAACAGCTATGGCAATTGGTCGGTTTGGCAATGGAATAGCCACAATAATGACACCGAAGCTGATTTTTATTCTTATGATAAGTCAGACTCACATCGCACTGTTGGCAATGTGGTACATGTCCACAAGTAAGACATTCTATTATAGGAGAATAGCCTCTTCTGTTTTGAAAAAGTATAATTTGTTCTCCAAGCGATAATGCTTCGGCAATTTCATCAATCAAAACATCACTAAAGTGTCCTGTCATTTTTTTTCTGAAATGCTTGTCTTTCAGATCAACCAAAACCACTTCCGGTAAACGAACATTTTTATAACGCTCTGCAAGAGTCACTAATCCGTATTTATTATTTTGGGTATTAAAATACGTTTCAATACTTGGTGTGGCAGATCCCAGCAAAACTTTCGCGTTATGAAAATTCGCCAACACAATCGCGGCATCCCTGGCATGATAACGTGGCGCAGGATCGGTTTGCTTAAAAGTCTGCTCATGTTCTTCATCTACAATTAACAATCCTAAATCATTAAAAGGTAAAAACAAAGCCGACCTCGCTCCTATTACAATTTGGGCTTTTTCAGAATTTTCGAGTGTTTGTCTCCATACCTCAACTCTTTCATTGTTACTGTATTTGGAGTGAAATACAGCCACTCTATCTCCAAAGTGAAGACGCAGACGAGAAACCAATTGTGTAGTCAGCGCTATTTCCGGAAGCAGATACAAAACCTGTTTCCCTGTTTGTAAATATTCTTCAATTAACTTGATGTATATTTCTGTTTTTCCACTCGAAGTAACTCCATGAAGGAGTGAAACTTCTTTTTCTGTAAAACTATCTTTAATCGCTAAAAAAGCTTTTTGCTGGGCTTCACTTAACTGAAGTTCTTTTTCTGTTTTCTCTCCTTCATAAGAAACACGATCCTGCTGCAGGAAGTACTCTTCAAAAATTTCTTTTTCAACCAAAGATTTAACCGCTGTTGCACTAGCATTTGCTACTTCTGTCAACTTTTTTACTGTAATTGGTTTTTTCTCAGAAGCACTAAGCTGAAAATACATTAAAACAATTTCCTTTTGTTTATTGGCATTTTTTAAAACATTCAGCAGTTCTGCCAAACCATTATCAGACTCATATTTCGAATGTAATTTTACATATCGAACTAATTTGGGTTTATACGTTTCTTTTATCTCTTCATCCAGAAAAATAATATCTTTCGCGATTAATTTTTGCAGAATTGGAAGAATATTTTTTTTATTCAATATGGAAGCAATTTCCTGAACCTTCAAAGAGCTTTGATGATGTAAAGCTTCATAAATTAAAAATTCATCATCAGAAAGTTCGCTGTCGTTTACAATAACATCTGCTTTATGCGAAATTATAGTTTCGCTTTCCAATAACAATCCGCTTGGAAATGCACCGCGATAAACATCTCCAATAGCACACATATAATAATTAGCAACCCAAAGCCAGTGTTTAATCTGGATTTCGGTTGCAATTGGCTGTTCGTCTAATATCTGATGAATTTCTTTTGCCTCATACAATGTGGGAGTATTTTCATGCACATCCAGCACAAGGGCAGTATATATTTTGCTTTTACCAAAAGGTACGGCAACACGCATTCCTTTTTTAATGAAATCGTATTCAGCTTCAGAAATTTTATATGTAAATGTCTTGGCTAAAGAAAGTGGTAAAATAACTTCAATGAAATACATGCAATGTTTTTATAAGCCAGTAAAATTATTACTTCTGACCGGATTTTTGAGAGGTTGTACTGGAAAGATTATAATCATGAACCATTTTCATAGTATGATCCAGAGATTTTATATCTGCCCAGCCGTCATGTCCGGGAATAATATATTTCGGGTTCTTGAATTTTGCCTGCACTTTTTTAATCGATTTCTCCCATTCTTCAACATTAGAATCTCCTAAATAACCCAGGTCTTTTGCCTCGGTACTTTTTACAAAACAGCCTCCGTAAAGAATCTTTTCATTCTCAAACCAGACCACAATATTATCCGGCGCATGACCTTTACCCGGATAATACGCTTCAAATTTATATTCCCCCACATTAAAGATTGTATCATTTGGAAGTATAAATTCGGCCCTTTTCTCGTTTTTCTTTTTTAGAATCTCATCTGTCAGTTTACCGGAATAGGTTTTTATTCCTTTTTTTCTATAGAAATCTAATCCGCCGGCGCGATCATCGTGCGAATGTGTCGCAAAAACCATAATAACATTTTTGTTGTGCTTTATTTTTATGCTGTCCAATAATGGCTGAAACTGACTTTTATCCCATGGAGCATCAAACAGCACAACACCTTTCTCTGTGACAAGATACATGGCATTGGCAGAAATTTTTGCACCTTTATAATCATTAAAAGTCCTGTAAACATAAAAGTCACCCGTAAGATGACTTATTTGTAATGGTGAATCTTTTGATTGTCCAAAGCTGTTTAAAGCCATAAAGAACAATAAAAATAAGAAAACTGTTTTTCGCATTTAAATCTATTTTACTCTTGACCAGTACTGTGTTCTTCCCATAATTGAAACGCCCACATAACCTCTAAGTTTTAATTTATCTGCAGATTCTAAAGTAATATAACATTTGTATTTTTTACCGCTTGTAGGATCCAGAATTGTCCCTCCATTATATTCTGAACCGTCTTTTTTAAGATTAGTTATAATAACCATTCCTAAAATAGGTTTATTTTTTTCGGCACCTTCGCATTTTACACAAAGATCTTTTTTATGATCTGCACGCAATATCTCTATTACTTTACCATATACTTTTCCTGATTTTTCGTAAATCTCTACAATAGATTTTGCCTCTCCTGTTTCATCATCAATTGTCTTCCATTTTCCAATAACACTTTGACTTTGCATGGTTAGTGCAATAAAGAAAACGCCGATAGTTAGCATCCAGTTTTTCATACTATTTATTTTTTTTTTGTTTTAATTTTCTGATAGAAGCATTCAGTTCGAACCCTAAAAGCAGAATCATACAGTTTATCCAAATATAAAACATTAGAATTAATAATGTTCCAATAGAACCATAAAGTTCGTTATATTTTGAAAATTTTATAACCCAAATCCCAAAAAAGAACGAAGATATAACAATTAAGATGGTGGTGAAAACAGAACCGATACTTATAAAAGGTACTTTATTGTACTGTTTTGTTCCATAACGCAATAATATCGAAGATGTTATCAGGATCATTAAAATAACAAACAAATATCGGCCCAAAATAATCAGCGGAATTCTGTCACTCAACACATCCTGAATAATTGTCTTCTGAATAAAAACCTCAAAAACAACAATTGTAGCAACAGTTACAAACAATATAATTGTCATAACCAACGAAATAGCCAGCGCCACCAGATACTGACTAAAAAAACCGCGCTTGTCAAATACATGTTTAGAAGATTCAAAACCGCTTAGAATACCGTTAATTCCGTTGGCCATTAAAAAAATAGAAAGTAAAAATCCCGACGATAATAACCCGGAATGACTATTATTTAAGATATCACTGATAATCTTACTAATTGCATCGTAGGTATTTGGCGGAACACCTTGCTGCACGAATTGCAAAAAATCTTCCTGAAAATTGTCTATCGGAATAAACGGAATCAGGTTTAATATAAATAAAGTAAAAGGAAATAATGCCATAAAAAAACTAAAAGAAACCGCGCTGGCATGATACGAGAATGCACCTTCAAGAATACCCAAAGTATACATTTCCATTAAATCATACAGCGAAAAACCCTCCAGCCACGGCAGTTTTATTCTTTTTAAAAATCGGGCTGCAGAACGAATCACAGGAATTTTCTCAATCCGGTCTTCTATCTCTTTAGACATATTTTTTTTTAGATTTTTAGACTTTTTAGATCGTTAGATTTTTAGATTTCAATCAAATTGATAATTTACAATTTAAAAAGCTTTCAGACTCAAATCCATATTATAGACCGAATGCGTTAACGCTCCGGACGAAATATAATTTACACCGCACAAAGCATATTCACGAATTGTTTTTTCATTAATATTTCCCGAAGATTCTGTCTGGCATTTCGTTCCAATTAACTCCACTGCCGTTCTGGTATCTTCGTAATTAAAATTATCAATCAGAATTCTGTGAACGCCTTCACTTTGCAGAATTTCACGAATTTCATCCAAATTGCGCGCTTCAACAATAATCTTTAAATCAAGATTATTTTCTTTTAAATATTCTTTAGTTTTTGAAATTGCTCGCGTAATTCCGCCTGCAAAGTCAATATGATTGTCTTTTAACATCACCATATCATAAAGCGCAAAACGGTGGTTTTCGCCTCCTCCAATTTTTACCGCCCATTTTTCAGCAGCCCTAAAATTGGGAGTCGTTTTTCTTGTATCTAATATTTTAGCGCCCGTTCCTTCTAACAATTGCACATACTGATTGGTTTTTGTAGCAATGGCAGACATTCGCTGCATCGTATTTAAAACCACTCTTTCGGCTTTCAAAATAGACTGTGAACTTCCCGAAACCTCAAAAACAACCTCACCGTATTCAACATGAGTTCCGTCTTCTATATAGGTTTTTACTTTTAATTGAGGATCTACATGTTCAAAAATCATCTTAGCAAGCGCAACACCGGCAATAATTCCCTGATCTTTTACCAATAATTTAGCTTGTCCGTGAGCTGAATCCGGAATACAAGCCAGCGAACTGTAATCGCCCGGGCCTACATCTTCGCGTATCGCATTGGTAATCATTAGTTGTAATTCGGCTTCAAATTGTGCGTCGCTAATCATATTTTCCATATTTTATGAAATGCTAAATTAGAACATATTTTATGGAATTAAAAGTTTAAACAACATGAAAAAACAGATCAAACATTTAAAATTTGATTTTTAACCATCCAGATATTCCGGCAAATTACTTTAAAATAATATGGGCGTGTCCCTACGGGCCGGGCTATCCGCTCCAAGTCCTCGCTCTTCCTTCGTCAGGCTGCGGGCTTTTCACTCCTATCCCTCACGCAAACGGCACACCAGAACCGTCGTGTCATAATTTGAATAGAGAATCTTAATAAACTTAATGCGTAATGCCTTAAAAATAGAAGAACATTAAATATCTTTGAGTTTTATACAAACCAAAACATGGGATTAATTAAAGATATTTACTCCGTTGCTTTCTACGAAAAATTTGGTCATGTAGTCGCGGAAGTCCATCCGACCTTCGATAAACAAAAATTTATTGAAGCCATTTACAACGGAGATTTTGAGCTAAAAGAATGGAAGGAAAGAATGAAACATACAACCGTTGTTTTTCATCAGTTTATGCCGCAAAATTTCGCTGAAGCCGTTTCTTTAATGGATAAAATCATTAAAAACCTCAGAAAAAATAATTTTAAAGAGAGCAATTTAGCTTTTATATTTTTTGCAGATTATATCGAACAATATGGTTTAGAAGAATTTCAAACCTCAGCAAAAGCTTTTGTTTCGATAACACAATTTATAAGCTGCGAGTTTGCCGTTCGTCCATTCATTTTAAAATATAAGGAAAAAATGATCGACGAAATGGTAAAATGGTCTCTGCACGAAAACCATCATGTACGGCGATTATCCAGCGAAGGTTCGCGACCAAGATTACCGTGGGCAATGGCAATTCCCTTCTTAAAAAAAGATCCTGGTTCTATTCTTCCTATTTTAGAAAATCTAAAAAATGATCCTTCAGAATATGTACGAAGAAGTGTGGCTAATAATTTAAATGATATTGCTAAAGATAATCCGCAGATTGTTTTGGAAATTGCTTCAAAATGGAAAGGACAAACCAAAGAAACAGATGCCATTATCAAACATGGCTGCCGAACTTTATTAAAACAAGGACATCCGGAAATCTTAAGTCATTATGGTTTAGAAAGCACCAATATAGATTTTTCTTTGTTTGAAATTAAAACGCCAAAAGTAAAAATTGGAGATTATCTTCAATTTCATTTTCACTTGAATAATAAAAACGAAGAACCTAAAACAATTCGTTTAGAATACGCCATTCATTACAAAAAAGCAAAAGGGCATCTGGCGAAAAAAGTCTTCAAAATCAGTGAGAAAATCTATCAGCCAAATCAGCTAATTAAAGTAGAACGAAATCAGTCTTTTAAATTGATTACGACGCGTGTTTTTCACACCGGAATGCATCAATTGTCGATTATTATTAATGGAACTGAAAGTCAAGTTTTGGAATTTGAACTTGTTGATTAAAAATACGAATTTCATTTTATCTATTTGAACAAAGTATTGTCAGGCTGAGCGTAGTCGAAGCCACGTAAGCTGAATCACTTTGCGGGCTTCGACTACGCTCAGCCTGACAAAAGATGCGCTTTTTTCAATAACAATAATGAATTGATTACTCATCTATTTTCCTTATTTTTATAATCTAAAAATCCAAAAATACTTTCTTAATCTAAATTAAGTTACAGACAAACCCGATAACTGTAATTTTGTTTTCAACTAAAAAATACCACATGTCAAACATCAGTTTAATCATTGAGGAACGCGCCGCCAACATTGGCAATTTTATGGTAGGCAGATTATTGCCTTTCCGCGAAAAAAGAGCCGTTGGACCATTTGTATTCATCGATCATATGGGACCTGCGCATTTAAGTGACCACGAAAATATGGATGTTCCGCCGCACCCGCATATCGGACTTTCAACACTTACTTTTTTGTTTGAAGGAAGCATTATGCACCGCGACAGTTTAGGAACAGAACTCGAAATTAAGCCAGGTGCTGTAAACTGGATGACAGCAGGAAAAGGAATTGTACATTCTGAAAGGACTCCGGAATACCTTCGACATTCAGACAAAATGCTTCACGGACTTCAGATTTGGGTTGCGCTGCCGAAAGAATTAGAAGAAATGGACCCGAATTTTACACATGTAGAAGCACAGGATATTCCGGCCTGGGAAGAAAACGGCGTTTCTTATAAATTAATTGCCGGCGAAGCTTTCGGCAAAAAATCTCCGGTTCCCGTTTACAGTCCGTTATACTTTATAGAAATTAAAAGTACAGAAGCTGCTAAAATTAATATTGGTAAAGACTTATTCGGCGAAAGCGGATTGTACATTCTTGAAGGAAGTATAAAAAGCGGCGAACACATCTACGATCCAAAACAGATTCTAATTACCAATGACAGCACGCTTTGCGAATTTGAAATTGCAGAAAATACGACAGTTTATATTTTTGGAGGACAACCTTTTCCTGAAGAACATTTTATCTTTTGGAATTTTGTATCTTCAGACAAGCAATTAATTGAAAAAGCCAAACAAGACTGGACAGCACAGACTTTTCCAAAAGTCCCGGGCGAAACTGATTTTGTACCACTTCCTGAACCAAGAATTAAATAATTTCTATGAATACAATTACAGCAAAAATCGACACCCGAAAATATCGCACAGAAATAACATCTGCAACCGGCAACATTCTGATTTCTGACGAGCCTCAGGAAATGGGAGGTAAAAACTTAGGTTTTAGCCCATTTGAACTTCTGGCTTCTTCCCTTGCGTCCTGCACTCTAATCACTTTACGAATGTACATAGACCGCAAAGCCTGGGACGTTTCAGAACTAACGATCTGGGTAGATTTTGAAAAGGATGAGGAACATACTGTTTCTTTATTCAAAACTAAAATTCAGATAACAGGAAATGTAGACGATGCACAGAAACAGCGAATTTTAAAAATCGCAAACAGCTGTCCGGTGCATAAAACATTAGTAAACACAATTAAGATAGAAACTCATTTAGTATAATCATGGAAATAAAACAAACAGACGATAAAAGAAAAGGCTCTTTTGAAGCAATACAAGATGGCAAACAAGCAGGTGAAATGACCTACACCTGGGCGGGAGATTCTAAATTTATTATAGACCATACAGAAGTGAGTGAAGATTTTGCAGGTCAGGGCGTTGGCAAAAAACTCCTTATGGCAACGGTAGAATTTGCGAGAGAAAATAATGTGCAAATTATTCCGCTTTGCCCTTTTGCAAAAAGTGTTTTTGATAAGGTTGAGGATATTAGAGATGTGCTTTCTTGAAAAAGGTACTGAGGTGCTGAGATGCTAAGTTTATTTAACCGCAAAGCGCGCAAAGGATTACGCATCCCGAAGTCTCGGGACGCAAAGTTTTTTTGATAAAGCTTTGCGTCCCGAGACTTCGGGATGCGTTTATATTAAGTTCAGTATAAAAAAACCTTGCGTTCTTTGCGGTTAAATTCATCGCAAAGAAATTCAATTTTCAAATTTTCGCAGAAATTCCTATATTTGCATGTAATTTAAACTTAGAGTATGACAAGGATAATTACACTTTTCTGTATTTTTATAACACAAATCGGCTTTTCTCAATCGGCTGAAAGTTATTTAGAAAAAAACAGAAATAATGAAGCGCTCTTAACTGCTTTTTTTCAACAAATGCCCAAAGGGGGCGATCTACACCATCACTTTTCAGGATCAGTTTATGCAGAACCACTTTTAGAAAGAGCGATCGCAGAAGATTTTTATTTGAACATCGAAACTATGGCAGTTTCCAAAACGAAACCTGCAACCGGAAATTGGCAAACTTTTTCTTCGCTAAAAAATATCGGAAAACTGGATTTTTATCAACAGCAAATCATGCAAACCTGGTCGGTTAAAGATTATAACGGCTCGGTTCCTTCTGATGATTTGTTTTTTGATTCTTTTATGAAATTCGAACCCACTATTCAGGGTCATTATGCCGAAGGAATGCTGGAATTAAAAAAACGTGCAATTGCTGAAAATGTAAGTTACATTGAAACGCAGCTAAGTACAATTCCGTGTGACATGGATGTTGCTGATTTAGCAGATTTTAATTCTAAACTTCGAAAAGCTGCTGCGCAGAAAGATGAAAAAGCTGTTTCAAAACTTTTAGACGAATTGTATAAATCTTTTCAGAAAAAAGACGCAAAGAAATATGCTGAGGATTTCAACATTAATTTCCTGGCCAGACTTCATAAAGATTTAAAAATTGATGACGAGCGTTTTACTATGCGTTATCAGAATTTTGTGCTTCGCTTTATGGAACCGGTAGATTTGTTTAAGAATCTGACCATTGCCTTTATTTCATCAGGCGAAAGTAAACTAACTGCAGGAGTCAATATTGTCTCTCCAGAACATGGCGAAAATTCGATGAAAGATTACTGGCTTCATATGGTAATGTTTAAATACTGCCATTCTAAATTTCCGGATGTAAAATATACGCTTCATGCGGGCGAACTGACTTTAGGTCTCGTTCAGCCTGAAGAACTGACATGGCATATTAACGACGCCATTTATATTGCAGGCGCTAACAGAATTGGTCATGGAGTTGATATTGCCTACGAATCAAATTCGTATGATTTGTTGAAATATATGTCTAAAAGCAATATTCCAATCGAAATTAATTTAGTGAGTAACGAATTTATTCTAAAAGTGAAAGAAAACCGACATCCGTTTACGCTTTACAAAGAGTTTAATGTGCCAATCGTAATCAGTACAGACGATGCCGGTATTTTGAGAAGCAATATGACCGAACAATATGTTTTGCTTGCAAAAAGATATCCTGATGTTACTTATGAGACAATTAAGAAATACGTTTACAACAGTATCGATTATAGTTTTATTCAGGATGAATCCGTCAAAAAACAATTACTGAAAGATTTAGATAATCGTTTTAAAATTTTTGAAGCGAAATTTTCTAAAAACTAAATTGTTTAATCAAACAGAAAATTGCACGCAGATTTGAAAAAAATTAAATTTAAATTCGTGAAATTCGTGGCAAAACTACAAAACAATGAACATCAAGCTTATCGCCATTGGCAAAACTGACAATAAATCACTGCAGACTTTAATCGACGATTATACCAAACGCCTGTCTTTTTATATAAAATTTGAACTGGAAATTATTCCCGATATCAAAAACGTAAAAAACTTATCCGAAAGTCAGCAAAAGGAAAAAGAAGGCGAATTAATCTTAGCTAAATTAACACCGACAGATCAGTTAATTTTATTAGATGAAAATGGAAAAAACTTTTCCAGCGTTGGTTTCTCTGAAGAATTACAAAAGAAAATGAACTCCGGAATTAAAACGCTTGTCTTTGTAATTGGTGGCCCTTACGGATTTTCGGATACGGTTTACAGCAAAGCGCAGGGAAAAATTTCGCTTTCGCTGATGACGTTTTCACATCAGATGGTGCGTCTATTTTTTATCGAACAATTGTATAGAGGTTTTACAATATTAAGGAATGAACCTTATCATCATCAGTAGCGATTTTGTTTCAGGTTGTTTAGTTTTAAAACGCTGATTTATCTAAACTTTAGAAAATAAATTCTTCATTTTTATTTATAAAAACATAGTCCTTTTTTGTCTGCATCACTTTTTCGACAAGAATTTTACATTGGATATAATCTCCGTACGTCATATTTTTATCATAAGAAAATTTAATTTCAGCCTTTGGATTTATATTTAAACTATCTATAAATGCTCTTAGATCATTTCTAGGAAAATCGTACGTATTTCTATAGCTGGTAAAGAGAATCTTTCCGTTTTTCTTAAAATACAATTGACTTCTGTTATTAGCTATTCCCGTTGTGTAAAACAATTTGGTGAATGGTAGAAAAGCTAAATTTTCCCCAACAGAATCTGCGTAGGAATAGTAGTTTTCAGCATTTTCATTTTTATGGGCACTGTCGGCTCTTTTCTTTTCCTGCAGCTTCATCACTTGGGGAATTACCAATTTTAAAGGCAAACGTTTGTCGATGTTAAAAATCCAATTCGTTGAAATAATACTGCTTTTACGGTTTACATCGGCGATTGTATCTTTTCCTTCTGTTTTGAAAAAGATGTAAATTGGCGAGTGATCCTCGACATTTTTAACTATCGTAATGTTTGATTTCGGCAGCAGAACATCTTCTTTTTTTCCGCAGGAGAAAAGAAACAAACAAATAAGTACAGCAAAATATTTCATATTTATTATTTTATTAATCTAATCTAATTCAACTTTATAATCTTCTTCTTTTAGCATCGGAAACCAATGTGTTAAATTGGCAAAACGCATAATATGATAGCTGTCATAACCTGCTAAGAGCACTTTTTCTTTTGTTAGAATTAATCGGGTCCTTTGTGGATATAAGCCAAATTTAGCTTCATATATCGATACTCCTTCAAAAAAATTATTCAAAATATAAGGTGAAGAACGAATTCCTTCTCCATATTTCATAACAGAATTAATTAATTTTACCATCATCTTAAAATGAGCATTCGACAACTCAGTATTGCCGAGATGTTTGTAAGCATAAGAACTTTCTTTGTGCCCAGTAATATTATTTGGACTTTGATAAAGAATTTGTTTGGTTATAATAAGGGCTTCATCATACTTTTTCTCTTCATTCAATTTATATGCTTTACGTGCCAAACTATCTAAATTACTTGGATTTATTGCATTTGCATGAATTTTATATTTGGTTAAACTTATTATTTGTTCATCAGAGATCAATGTTGTATCCAATTTAGATAATAGGTCTTCCACTTTTTTATAATAAAAATTGGAGTTTACATTATAAAACTCTTCTAATGAAACTTTAAAATCAGAAACCAAGATTTTTTTGTCAACGACAGGTTCATTATAGGTCGTAACTTCAACTATTTTGGTCTTTTGTTTGCTTTTATCCTTTTTATTATTATCTGAAGAATAATCACCGTAAATTTTATCTTTTGATGATTTTGTTTGTTTTGGCGGTGGTGGCGGTAAAGGCGGGATTTGTCCATAACCAATATACGCCAAAAAATAAATCAGACAGATTAAAAAATTTTTCCTTTTCATATTTCAAAACTCAGTTTATTAAACAAAGTAACACATTCTACCGCTTCTTTTACATCATGAACACGAAGAATTTTCGCTCCCTTTGTCAATGCAATTGTATTTAAGAAAGTAGTTCCATTTAAAGCTTCCTGCGGTGAAATATCAAGGGTTTTATAAATCATCGATTTTCTCGAAATCCCAGCTAAAACAGGCAATTCCAACCCATTGAAAAGTTCCATTTTCTGCATTACTTCATAATTCTGATCGGTTGTTTTGGCAAAACCAAAACCCGGATCCAGAATTAAATCATTAATTCCTAAACTCCTGGCTTTTGCTACTTTTTCAGAAAAATAAAAAAGCATTTCCTTTATAATATCATCATATTCCGTTAAACTCTGCATGTTTTGCGGGTTTCCACGCATGTGCATCATAATGTAAGGAACATTGTATTTAGCAATAATGTCAAACATTTTATCGTCTAATCCTCCCGCTGCAATATCGTTTATAATCGCTGCGCCGCTTTCTATACTGGCTTTGGCAACCTCAGCCCTGAAAGTATCTATTGATAGTAATGTCTCCGGAAAGCGCTTCAAAATTAACTCAATAGCCGGGACAATTCTGTCAATTTCTTCTTTTTCTGAAACAAATTCAGCACTTGGTTTACTGGAATATGCTCCAATATCAATAAAATCAGCGCCTTCGTAAAGCATTTTTTCTACTTGCGAAAGAATCTCTGTTTCGTTTTTATATTTTCCGCCGTCAAAGAAAGAATTTGGAGTAACATTGAGAATTCCCATCACTTTCGGAATTGTCAAATCTATAAGCCGGCCTTTACAGTTAATCAACATAGTTTCAAGTTTTTTAATTTCAGGTTTCAGGTTGGCAAACGTTTTCATCAGATTTTAACCTGAAACAAAGAAAACCTGAAACCTGAAACTTAAAATTTTTTCCTTATTTTTGAAGAAATTTTAGCAAATATACAGCATATAAATGAAGAATACTTCCTTAGAATTTGATAATGTAATCACGGTTTGCCGAACCTTGTTTATTAATAAAATGACCGACTATGGCAGTGCGTGGAGAATTTTAAGATTACCGTCACTTACTGATCAGATTTTTATAAAAGCACAAAGAATCAGAAGTTTACAGGAAAATGAAATCCGCAAAGTCGATGAAGATGAAAAAGGGGAATTTATAGGAATCATCAATTATTCGATTATGGCACTGATTCAGTTAGAATTAGGCGTTGTAGACCAGCCCGATTTAGACGTAGAAAAAGCAACCGAATTATACGATGAACAGGTTAAAATAACTAAAGAATTAATGGAAGCCAAAAACCACGATTACGGTGAGGCGTGGCGCGATATGCGCGTGAGTTCGCTTACAGATCTGATTCTGCAAAAACTGCTTCGTGTTAAACAAATTGAAGATAATAAAGGCAAAACACTTGTATCTGAAGGTATTGACGCCAATTATCAGGATATGATTAATTATTCTGTTTTTGCTCTAATTTTAAATCCAATCCAATAAATATTAGCTACGAATTCACGAATTCCCAACAAATGAATTCTTGCTTATTCGTGAATTCGTGGCAAAATACAAAATAATATGAAAAACATCATTACTCAATTCTCCCGATTATTTGTCGGTGTACTATTTATCATTTCCGGATTAATAAAACTAAATGATCCTGTTGGTTTCTCTTATAAACTGGCAGAATATTTTAGCGAACCGGTTTTTAATATGCCGTTTCTAGAGCCTTTGGCTTTAGGTTTAGCCATCTTTCTAGTAATTTTAGAAGTAGTTTTGGGTGTAATGCTGTTAGTTGGATATAAATCAAAATTAACCATTTGGACGCTGTTGCTTTTAATCGCTTTCTTTACTTTCCTTACCTTCTACTCTGCTTATTTTGATGTGGTAAAAGATTGCGGATGTTTCGGAGACGCTTTACACCTAACTCCTTGGCAATCCTTTACAAAAGATGTGGTTTTGCTTTTCTTTATTTTGATTTTATTCATTAATAAAAAATTAGTTAAACCTTTATTTTCAAAATTGGTTACCAACTTAATCACCTTACTAAGTATAGTTTTATGTGTATTTATGGCGGTTTGGGTTTTAAATCACAATCCGATAAAAGATTTCCGTCCGTTCAAAGTGGGATCCAGCATTGAGAAAGGAATGGAAATTCCGGAAGGCGCTCCAAAATCGGTTGTAGAAATGATTTTCATTTACAAAGTAAATGGTGTAGATAAAGAATTTACCGAAAAAGATCTAATGAACATACCAGAAGGCGCCGTCTTTGTAGACAGAAAGGACAAAGTGATTTCAGAAGGATACGTTCCTCCTATTCACGATTTCACTATGACAAAAGACGATTCTGATTATAAGGAAGAATTGCTTCAGGAACCAAAACTGGTTATTTTTGTTACTTATGATTTAGCCAAATCAAATCCGGAAGGAATGCAGAAATTAGCAAAAGTTAGTGCCGATGCAAAAGCAAAAGGATACAAAGTAATTGCAATGACCGCTTCTGGAGCAGATGAAATCGCAAAAGCAAAAAAACAATACAACTTAGATACAGATTTTTATTTCTGCGATGCAACAACCTTAAAAACAATTGAAAGAGCAAATCCTAGTATCGTTGTTCTCAGTAAAGGCGTAGTTGTCCAGAAAGTACATTATAATGATGTTGATGATTTGAGATTCTAATATTTACTATATAATAATTACCTTAAAAAGCTAGATGATTTAAGGTTGAAATCCAATAAGCAGAAGGAAGCGATTAAAGTTACTTTCAAATTAAATCTATTATAAAAAAAGAAGTCCTGAAAAGGACTTCTTTTTTTACTTAAAAATAACCAAAAGAAGTCTTTCATAATTTATTTTATGAACAGCTTTTTGGTTATAACCTGACGTTTTTTTGATTAAAATTTTAACCTGAATCTCAAAAAATTTTTCTTTTTTTTCTTCTGAAAAATAAGAGTTCAAAAAACATACTATTATTCTGCTCTACTATTACGATTTCATTCGGCTTTTTCTAACCTGAAACTTCAATTTTGTTACAAAATAAGTGACTCTTCAAATTTTGTTAATCTGTATTTGGCTTTCAAATTGTTTCTTTAACTTTGTGAATTCACGACTTTAAAAATTATTATATTTTAATATGAAACAAATTGCTTTAGCCTTAATCGCATTTATTACATTTTCATGTTCACAAGCTCAGAAAACAAGTTTTTCTAAAGAGGCATTATCCGAAAAATTATTAGCCGCCGACGGAAGTCAGGTTGCATTCAAAAACATTTTAAAAAAATACAAAGGAAAAACTTTAGTAATCGAAGTCTGGGCTTCCTGGTGTGGCGACTGTGTAAAAGCAATGCCAAAATTAAAAGAACTGCAAGCCAACAATCTTGATGTTTCTTATTTATTTATTTCTGCTGATAAAACGGCCGAGAAATGGAAAGCAGGAATAGAAAAACACGAATTAAATAAAGGCGATCATTATATGATGAATGATGGTATGAAGGGTCTTTTTGGTAAAGCCATTGACCTGGACTGGATTCCGAGATATATTGTGGTAGACAAAACAGGAAAAATTGTTTTATACCGTGCAATAGAAACCGATTTTGATAAAATCAATTCTACTTTACAAACACTGAAATAAATTTTTCAATGCCAATTGCAATGTTAAAATTCATCGCAATTTTAAATTGAACTTTGACTTACTTTCAAAAAACAAAAAACAAAAAACAAAAAATAATATAAAACTACCAAAATGAGAAAATCGATTGTTGCAGGAAACTGGAAAATGCATAAAAATGCAGCTCAAACAGAAGAATTATTGAATGAGTTAATTGCTAAAATTCCAGCAAAAACAAATGCACAAGTTATCGTAGCACCAACTTTTGTAAATTTACAAGCGGCAGCTGCAAAATTAAAAAATACAACTATCGGAGTTTCTGCTCAAAACGTTCACCAGGCTGAAGGCGGTGCTTTTACAGGAGAGATTTCTGCAGATATGTTAACAAGCATTGGAGTAAACACAGTTATTTTAGGTCATTCTGAAAGAAGAGCGATCTTTAACGAAACTGACGCTTTGATTGCTAATAAAGTGGACACAGCTTTAAAACATGATATGACTGTTATCTTCTGTTTTGGAGAAGAATTAAAAGACCGTCAGTCAGACAATCACTTCAACATTGTTGAAAACCAATTACGTGACGGTGTTTTCCATATCGCAAAAGAATCATGGTCTAAAGTAGTTCTGGCTTACGAACCAGTTTGGGCAATCGGAACGGGAGAAACAGCTTCGCCGGAACAGGCACAGGAAATGCACGAATTTATCAGAGAAACAATCCGCAAAGCTTTTGGAGCTGAAATTGCAGATGAAGTTTCTATCTTATACGGTGGTTCTGTAAAACCGGAAAACGCTAAAGAAATTTTCTCTAAGCCAGACGTAGACGGTGGTCTTATTGGAGGAGCTGCTTTAAAAGCAGATGATTTCCTAGCTATTGTTACGGCTATCTAATTTTAGATTTTAGTCCCGATTCCTCGGGATAGATTTTAGATTTTGAAATCAACTATATAAAAAAAGCGTTTGCTGGTGCAAACGCTTTTTTTATTTAATTTATAAACTCTTTCAACATTGGACAATTGTATTTTTTAAAAGTTTCTGTCGATTTGTAAATCGAATAGAAATTAATCAGTTCTTTAGTTTCTCTAAAATCAGTATTTTCATAATCATTTTTGTAGTTCTCAGCATATCGATAAAAGTATTCATAGAATAACGGATACCGATACTTCATTTCATTTTCTATTGGAAAATTGTAATATGGATTATAGGACTTAAATCTCGAAAACTCATATCTAGCATATTTGCATTTAAAAATCATTAAACTTGCCAACGCTTTTTCTTCATTGCTTTTTGACAATTTTAAAGCTTTTTCATAATATTTTTTTGCAATTGTTAAATCGTAATAATTTCCCATTTGATATTTTTCTTTCAGATTTTGATTATTCTCTCGATAATCGAATAAATAATTAAAAATATTGAATTTGTCATAAGCCACCATTGCCCAGGAATTACCAAAAAACGACACGTTAAAATAGGCATTTGCTAATTGCTTATAACTTTCAGATGTATTCTCTTTTTCCAACTGAATAAGTTTGGAAACAAAATCTGCTTTATTAAAAGCATAATTATAATTCCTGTCTTTTGGTTGTTGCAAAACTTTAGGTTCGAACGGATTTTCATTTAAAAAATTTTTATACATTACATTTTTAATCCAAAAATCTATTGGAATTGACTTAAATACCTGTTGAGCCAATTTTAGATTATTATTCCTGAAAGCAATTGTTCCTAATAAATCTTTATAAAAATTTACATCTTTTTTCATTGTTCCGGTAGTAATGAATTTTTCAAAAGGTGTTTTGTTTTTTTTAGAATATAATGAAATTAGTTTTTTTGCATTTTTAATATCGACATGACGTTCCAAATAACCTATATAATCATAATCAAACTTAATAGATTTGTCTTTCGCTAATTGCGCTTTAATGAAGAACAATCCGGCTAAAGCTTCATTGCCATGTCTTGAAAATTCTTCGCTTGCTATCGAATATAAACTGTAAATACATTTCGTAAATCCTTTATCTTTTATCACCTGATTTTCAACTGATTTAAAATATCTCGCAAGTTGGTTTTGAACTTCTTTATCATTTAAATTGCTTTGCTTTAGAGTTATCAGGGCTAATTGAATATTTTTTTGCATTTGAATAGATGGATTTGCACCATCAGTAATCAGATTAGTATATTGTTTTCCTTTATCAATTTCGTTATCAATAAAATATAGCTGTGCAATTGCTACTGTTACAAAATCTTTTTGGTCACATGAGGTTTGTCTTCGCATGGCAATTAAAAAACTTCTTAGTTTTCTTAAATATAAAATATCCTTTGCGTAATTCTCTTTCTTAGCTTTTTCAAAATCACTTTGATAATCATAAACAACACTTGAAATATGATTAGTATATTGCGGTGTAAAAATCCAATCTTCTACTTTATTTATTTCTCTTCCAATTAAAAATGCTAATAGAAAATTATTCGGGCTAACTTTAGCAATTTCTTGTATTTGCTCCAAACATCTGCCAGGATTATCAAAATTATCAATTGCTATATCAACACTTTTAACAAAATTGTTTTCAGCTAACTTAGCCTCGTGCAGAGTTGCATTTATGTCTTTATCATAAATAATCAATGATGGTTTATAGTTAGAGGATATAAAAAAATTGTGTAAAGAATAGTAACTTGACTTTGATTTATTTAATGATTGTGGTATATAGTCTAAAGCCCAGTATTCTAAAACCGTTTTTACATTCTTTCCAAAATAGGTATTATATATTTTTAAAACTTCTTTAGAATTTTGTTTATAATAATTATATTTTAAAATTAAAAAAGCATATCGTAGTTCTAAAAATTTATCTGAAGTCTTTAAGAGTTTTTGTTCATATTTTTTAATGTCTACAGAATAGGAATTAAAACTCCATCGATTACTATTATACTCTATTTTTTTCGCGAATAAAAGACAATCTAATAATTCTCTGTTTGTGGGTGATAATAACGTATTTATAAAAGTGTTTTTTTTGAATATTTTGGCCAATGACTTGTTTTCATAAGCATTTATAATCTCTTCTGCATTTGTTTTATAAAGTATGTTATAAATATCCTCCACTTTAATCTGATTCCCCAATTTTTTCTTCCATTCGAGACAATTTAAATTTCGGAGTTCACTAAAAGAATCCTGAGTAAAATAATCTGAGTCTGAAAACGAATCATTTGAAGTATTATAATAACGATTTGCAGAATAATAAAACGGTGTTAAACCAGAGAAACCTTTACGCTTTGCTTCAAAAAGTGCTATTCTAACATTTTCTGTTGTAGCATAGTTCTCTACACAAGCAAATGAAAACTGAAAAGTTAGTATGAAAATTAAAGTATTAAAAACGCGCATAATATTCTGATATATTTTCAGCTCCATAATCATTTACATATTTTTTATCAAAAGAGAAAAAAGTAACTTTTGTCGAATTATCTATAGCAATTTTATTTTTTACAATCGAAATCATTTTTTTGAGTTCATCGTTGGAAATCTTTTCGATACGAATAACATCACCGTTTCTCAGATACGTATTTCCAATCACTATATCTTGCTTTAAAATATATTTGTTTGGCAAAACCTCTTTTAATTTAACAGTATCATTTAGCAATTTTTCATAATCTGATACAAGTCCTTTATATTGATTTCCTCTAAAAAAAACTGCCCAGCTGTATATTGGAAGTGCAATATCAAGCTTGAGTTTATATTTGTTATGAGTTATATATTGTGACAGTTCCCTGCTCGTGCCTATGGAATTTTCGGTTTTAAAATCGTTCGGTTTTGTGATGTTATAACACATTAGTAAACCTCTGTCAACGGGCGGAGTTCCCGCTTCCGTAGCATATTTATATTGCCAGAGTCTTATAGTTGCTACTAATTGTATGTCGGCTAGATTTTTTTTGATTTGTCCCAATAAATAAAAATAACTGTCTTTTGATTTTGGAGACCAGTCACAATCAATCAAAACTTCTTTAAAATCAATTGGATAATTCTTTTTTTCTAATTTATTTCTCGAGTATTCTTTGGCTATTTCATTAATTCGGTTTATAATCAGAAGCGCAAGAGTATCAAGTTGCTTTTTATTTGTATTTAAAAAAACTTCATTCGTGATAAATACGCTTGGTGTAACTTCAATATTACTATTGTTAAAGTTAAGATTTTTAATATTTGCTATAGGGAAAGATTCATTTTTGTGCGGGTTCCAGTCGACATCAAAAAAACGGACATACATGTGTTTAACATTCATTTTTCTAATTAAAGAATCGTCTTCCTTATCCAGAATTAAATTCGTTTTCCAGAAACAAAAAGAGTGTTTTACAGCATGTTTTTTATTGCATGAAAGCAATAAAAGCGAGCATAAAATTAATGTAATACCTCCTTTTTTCATGGACCTAAAATATATGTATATTTCCTACAAAAATATAAATTTAATTAGATCCGACATTGTATTAATCTTATTTATTTTTAGCATAATTTTCTCTTTTCTATTCTTTACCTTTGCAAAAATTTTTTTTATGTCAAATATATATTTAGGATATCATTTTAAAATTGAACCAAAAGAACTGGGTTCTGAAATTTTAGTTGCAGAATTGGGAGAAAAAGCGTTCGAAAGTTTCACAGAATCTGAAAACGGGATTTCGGCTTTTGTGAAGAAAGATTTATGGGACGAGAATATTCTGGATGATATCTATATTTTGCAATCTGATGAGTTTAAAATCGAATATACAATTGAAGAAATCGATCAGGTAAACTGGAACGAAGAATGGGAAAAAAACTTCGAACCGATTGGTGTTGATGGAAAATGCCACGTTCGTGCTCCTTTTCACCCAAAAACCGATGCTGAGTTTGATATTTTAATTGAGCCAAAAATGAGTTTTGGAACCGGACATCATGAAACAACTCACATGATGATTCAGCATTTATTAGAAATGGATGTAAAAGGTTTGAAAACTTTGGACATGGGCTGCGGAACTGCAATTTTAGCCATTTTGGCCGAAATGAAAGGTGCAGAACCTATAGATGCTATTGATATTGATAATTGGTGTTATTTAAATTCTATTGAAAATGCCGAACGCAACAGTTGCAAACACATCAGCGTATATGAGGGCGATGCGGCTTTATTGGCAGGTAAAAAGTACGATTTGATTATTGCCAATATCAACAGAAATATCTTGTTGAATGACATGCAGTCGTACGTTGACGCTTTGAACCCAAAAGGTATTATACTTTTTAGCGGTTTTTACGAAGAAGACATTCCGTTTATCGATGCTTCATGCATTGAAAAAGGTCTGACGTGTGTTAAAAAACTTCAAAGAAACAACTGGGTATCACTAAAATACGTAAATTAGATACTGAAAATTCAGTACAAAAACTTTTAAGATATGAGTACTAAAGAAAAAGTAAGAGAAAAGGTTCGCGAGAAAGAAACAATTGCTTTTAATAACGAGATTATCGTTTACAATGATGATGTAAATACTTTTGATCACGTAATTGATACTCTTATGCGCGTTTGCAGCCACACGGCCGAACAAGCTGAGCAATGTTCTTTGATTGTTCATTACAACGGAAAATGCACTGTAAAAACAGGTCCGATTGAAAAACTTAAACCACAATGCACGCAACTTCTGGAAGCTGGTCTTAGCGCCGAAATTGTTTAGTTTAAAATAATTTAAAAAGCATTCTATTTTATTCTATATTTGAATGAAATAGAATGCTTTTTTTATGGAGGAATATGGAAAGATATTGATCATTGCAATGCCTGTTTTTTTGACCTTAATTATCATTGAAAAAATATACGGCATCTATAAAAAGAACGACACTTCGCCGCTTATCGACAGTGTTTCGAGCATAAGTTCCGGGATAACCAATTCTGTAAAAGATGTTTTGGGCCTCAGTATAACTTTTCTTTCTTACGAGTGGCTGGTTTCTAAAATTGCCTTGCAACATCTGGAAGTTACTGTTCTTTCCTACTTCATCGCCTTTTTTGCCATTGACTTTTACGGATACTGGAGTCACAGGCTGGCACATCAAATCAATTTTCTCTGGAATAAACATGCCATTCATCACAGTAGTGAAGAGTTTAATCTGGCTTGTGCACTGCGTCAGCCTATTGCAGGTTTGGTCAATTTATTTACTTTTTTATTAATTCCTGCAGCTTTGTTGGGCGTTCCCGCTTCGGTAATTGCAATAACCCTCCCGCTGCATTTGTTTTTGCAGTTTTGGTACCATACAAAACACATTAAAAAAATGGGTTTTGTGGAACATATCTTAGTAACGCCATCACATCATCGTGTACATCATGCTATTAATCCCGAATATTTGGATAAAAATCATGCTCAGATTTTTATTTTCTGGGACAAGCTTTTTGGAACTTTCCAGGAAGAACTCGATGATGTACCGGCGGTTTTCGGAATCACAAGACCTGCCAAAACATGGAATCCCATTAAAATTAATTTTCAGCATGTGACTTTATTAATTAAAGATGCATGGCGTGCTCCAAAATGGAAAGATAAACTAACTATTTGGTTCAAACCAACGGGCTGGAGACCCGAAAATTTCGAAGAAAAGTATCCGGTACACAAAATTGAAAATGTTTTTAATTTTGAAAAATATGGTATCAAAAATTCTCAAAGACTTATATTATGGTCTGTTATCCAGGTTTTAATCACCTTGTTATTTGTGAGCTATTTATTTGATAATATAGCCCGAATTGGTCTGCCGAATATCTTTGTCTATGGATTTTTTATTTTCCTGACGATTTACAGCTATACCGAACTGATGGACAAAAATAGATTTGCAGTTGTGTGGGAGGGTCTTAGAATGATTGTTGTTATCGGTATAATTACTTATTACGGAGATTGGTTCGGCTTAAATAATACAGTTGCTATAGGTAATTATATTATAATTATTTACCTGGCAGTATCTTTTGTAACAACCGTTTATTTTGTAAATTTTGAATTTAAGACCAGCCAACCCAATATACTAATTCACAATCCCTAATGATGAGAAACTCTTATTTTTTTAAAATCTACCTTGTATTAAGCGTCGTCTACCTCATCATTCTGTTTGCAGGTTATGAATATTTCGATCTTTTTCTAAAGCCTCTATTAATTCCAATAATTGGATTTGGAGCTTATTTTTACAGAAAATTTCCAACTCAGAATACTTTAATAACGGCTCTTATATTTTCCTGGTTTGGAGATGTGGTACTGCTTTTTACAGACCTTGGAGAACTTTATTTCATTATCGGACTTGTCTGTTTTCTGATATCACATATTATTTATTGCATTTTGTTTAACAGGCAGCATAATATCAGAAAAAAACAAAACAAATCACTGTTTGTAATTGGAAGTATTTTGATTGCATGTTACCTGATCGGGATGGTTAGCGTTTTAATGCCCTTTTTAGGAGATCTTGAAGTCCCTGTAATTCTCTATGCCTCGGTAATTTCGATTATGATTTTATTTGCCCTTAACGGCTTGCTTGTTTGGCGAAAACCAGGTAATTTTATTGTTTTTTCGGGAGCATTTTTATTTATTGTTTCTGACAGTATTTTAGCAGTTAACAAATTTTATGCTCCTGTTCCTAAAAGCTCATTTTTTATTATGTTAACTTATCTTCTGGCACAATATCTGATTGTAGTCGGTATTTTAAAACTAAACCCAAAAGAAATACAGGAATAATTTAATTACTGCAATAACCACAACTCATGAAAAAACTAGCTCTTTTTATTGTTTTATTAATAACGGCTTCTTCCTGCGTAAGTACAAAATCGACTTTGAAAAATGTGGATGACAATGCGCCCGATTTAATTTTAAAGAAGGATAATACTTTTGCAATTACTCAATTTGCAAAGGACAAAAAATACGGTTACGATCCTGACTACCCTGTTAATTTATTTTTTCAAAATACGAACAGCGAGACTTTAAATGAATCCCGTTTTCTAAACGCTCTGGCAGGGCCAAACGGCGAAAAAATCACGTATGAAAGACTGGAAACCTGTTGTCCGTTTCCAACTAAAAGAAGTAATATGGGAGCCGGATTTTTAAATGTTTATGAATTAAAGTGGGAAGGTCAAAAAAAGCCAGTTAAACTTTATTTAAACATTTATGAAAAAGGAATTTTAATGGTCCCGCTGGGATTGAGGCTGAAGCAATAACAGGATTAAAGAATCTTACCTAAGCCATTTAGGATATTGTCTTAGAATAAGATATGCTTATAAGTGAACAAAATTTCAGTAAAAAAAGCCCTTTTTTCATCATATAAATGGATGTTCTAATATCCAAATACGGATGCGGATAGGAACTAAAAATTAACTTAATTTTTCATAATTACACTACACTTTCAGGCCTGATAGTCCCGAAATTTCGGGAGAAATCCTTTTTTGAGAAAATCTATTTTTTCTGGTTGCTGCATAGCGACCAACGGAAGCTCCTGTAAGTAACCAAGAAAAAAAGATTTGCAGAAAAAGACTGCAGCTAATAGCAGCCCCGAAAGCTTTCGGGGTTCATAAAATATTCTTAAATCTTCATCTGGTATTCATAAATCATGACTACCTTTGCACTACCAAAAATTTATACAATGAACATACAAAATATTCCACAAATTAAGCATACTGACAGCGGGAATTTCTTTTTATTGGCTGGGCCTTGTGCAATCGAAGGAGAAGAAATGGCGATGAGAATTGCTGAAAAATTAGTTGGCATTACCGACACACTTCAGATTCCTTATGTATTTAAAGGATCTTTTAAAAAAGCAAACCGTTCCAGAATTGACAGTTTCTCTGGAATTGGAGACGAAAAAGCATTAAAAATCTTAAGAAAAGTTTCGGAAACTTTTCATGTTCCGACTGTTACAGATATTCATACCAATGAAGATGCCGATATGGCAGCACAATATGTTGACGTACTTCAAATTCCTGCTTTTCTGGTTCGACAGACAGATCTTGTGGTTGCGGCGGCAAATACAGGAAAAGTAGTGAACCTGAAAAAAGGACAATTTATGAGTCCGGAAAGCATGAAACACGCAGTTCAAAAAGTATTAGATTGTCATAATGAGAATGTTATGGTTACAGATCGTGGTACTATGTTTGGTTACCAGGACATGATTGTTGATTTTAGAGGTATCCCGACAATGCAACAATATGCTTCTACGGTCCTTGACGTTACACATTCTTTACAACAGCCTAATCAAACTGCCGGTGTTACGGGCGGAAGACCGGACATGATTGAGACGGTGGCAAAAGCTGGTATTGCTGTTGGTGTTGACGGTATTTTTATCGAAACACATTTTGATCCTGCTAATGCAAAAAGTGATGGCGCAAATATGCTTCATTTAGATTACTTTGAAGGTCTGATGAACAAATTAGTAGCTATCAGAAAAACGGTTAACTCATTTTAAATATAATACTTAAGTTCTTTGAAAACAAAATTTTTATTTTTCGTTTTACTGGGATTTTCACTAAGCACTTTTGCACAAGAAGAAATTCCGGTACAGAAATATACCGCTCACAATAAAGGTAAATTCTTTGTTATGTGGGGCGGAAACCGGGAAAGTTATTCTAAATCTGATGTAAATTTCAGAGGTAAGGATTATAACTTTACAGTAGATAATATGACTGCTCATGATAAACCAAAAGGCTGGCATATTGATTATATCAATCCGGCAAATATGACCATTCCTCAAACAAACCTGAGACTTGGTTATTTTTTTAGCGATCATTACAGCGTTGCAATTGGAGTTGATCACATGAAATATGTTATGACGCAAGATCAAACTGCAAATGTTACAGGTTATATCGACGGTCCTGTTCACAATGGTGTATACAATAATACTCCGGTTAATTTTACAGACGAAACCTTTTTGACTTACGAGCATACTGACGGTTTGAACTACATTAACACAGAAGTTTCAAGATTTGATGATATTTCTAAAATTTTCAACCTTCCAAACATTGACAAGGTTCAAATTAATCTGACTGAAGGTCTTGGTGCGGGAGTTTTATATCCAAAAACCAATACAATGCTTTTAGGAAAAGAACGTCACGACGATTTTCACGTTTCCGGATATGGTATTTCTGCAAAAGCGGGTATCAATGTTACTTTTTTCAAACATTTTTATATTCAGGGAGAATTAAAAGGTGGTTATATTGATATGAAAGACATTAGAACAACTACAAGCAATGAAGATAAAGCTTCACAGCACTTTTATTATTTTCAAAGAATTATCGCTGTGGGTGGAATTTTTAAAGTCTGATCATTTTCTCAAAATATTTAAAAATAGCTGTCATTTTATTTGGCAGCTATTTTTTTTATTATTTACTTTGTATCTCAAAGTACTTTAGTTACTGTTATGAAATCTAAAAAATATCTCTTTCCAATAATAACGTTTGTCCTAAGTTTTGGATGTGCTCTTTTTGTTGCCATAAAAGTTTTTCCCAATAACCCTTTCACCGGAGGCCAACAGGAAAAAGCAGTTACAAAAAAAGCGACTGAGACTCCATATAGAGATGGCGATATTATTTTCCAGACTTCAGAATCGAAACAATGCGAAGCAGTTAGAATAGCCACCAATTCTAAATTTTCACACTGTGGAATAATTTATGATTTAAATGGAAAATGGTTTGTTTTTGAAGCCGTTCAGCCTGTAAAGCTGACGCCTATTGAAGACTGGATCAAACATGGAAAAGGAAGCCAATATGTTATAAAGCGATTAAAAAACGACAGGGTATTAAAACCGGATGTTTTAGAAAAAATGAAAGCTTACAGTCAGCAGTTTGAAGGCAAGGAATATGATGCCTATTTTGAATGGACAGACAACAGAATTTACTGTTCTGAACTCGTTTGGAAAATTTACCAGCATATTGGAATAGAATTATCTCAACTTCGTGAATTGAAGGACTTTAATTTAAAAAACCCAATGGTTCAAAAAATATTAAAAGAGCGTTATGGAAATGATATTCCTTTGCACGAGAAAGTCGTTGCCCCTTCTGATCTTGCCGATTCTAATTTATTGAAAACTGTAACAGACACCTATTAATATTTCAAAAAAGCTAGTAATTTTATTTCCAGCTTTTTTATTTATCAATTTACTTTGAAATTCAAAGAACTTTTAAAAAATAGATTATGAGAGATTATCTGATTGAAAAACTATACGAATGTTCTAAAAAACCGTATCAGAAATATTTCAAGAAAAACAAACCCTGGGAAATTGATAAAACCGCGTTACTGGATTATCCAAAAGAAAGTTTAGGATTTGGTCTGGGGAATTTTCTTCGCACCAATCATTTTGATATGCAGGAAAAACTAGAAGATCACGACGTCGTACATGTGCTGACAAATACAGGAATTTCAGTTTTTGAAGAAATTGGAATGCAATATTATTTGTTTGGAAACGGAAAAAGAAGTCTGTATCTGTATATGGTTATAGTATCAGGAACGATTTTTTATCCCAAACGTATTTCTTATTTCATGCAGCAATATAGAGATGGAAAACAAGCGCTTCCGTTTCATTATCTGGATTTTTCTAAAATGCTTTTTTTACCTGTTAAAACTATTCAGCGAACTTTTAAAATTTAAAATATGGAAACAATTCATCATCCTTTTAAAGAGAAACAGTCTATAGAATTAACTGTCGGAACCTTTATTATTATTACAATTTTATTTATTTTTTATATTGTCTCAGATGAAAATTCTACTGTTTTGGTTATGGCCTGGCCTTTTGCCTTATTTGCAATAATGGTAAATGCAATTATGTTTTTTCATTTAACCGATAAATTTATTCACTTGCCTCAGCAACGAAAAGAAATTGGTTTTAAAATCCTGATCTTACTTTCTAATATTCCGGTCACTTTTATGTATTATTTAATCGCTATAAAACCGTGATTGTAATTGCACTTATAAAAAAAAGCTATAAGTCGGGGGACTTATAGCTTTTGTATAATTATTTTTTTTTAGTCTTTTAATTTGCTTTTTTAATCTCAATTCCATTTTGATCCAACAAATACATCAATGTAGTCATTGTCGCTGCACCCAGCTCTAATTCTCTTTTGTTGATAGCATCAAATGTATCGTTTGCTGCATGATGATAATCAAAATAACGTTGAGAGTCTGGTTTTAAACCTGCTTTTACAATTGCTTGTGATGTTAAATGACTGATGTCTGAACCTGCATGGCCAATAGTAAAACTGTGAACAAGATAAGGCTCAAAAAGATCTTTGTAAGTCTGTATTTTTTTTAGATTAGCATCATCGGCTTCAATTGAGAATCCGCGTGGCGAGAATCCGCCAGAATCGCTTTCTAAAGCAAAAATGTGATTTTCCTTCTTTTGTTTTGAAACTTCTTCATACTTAGCACCGCCTTTTCCGCCGTTTTCTTCATTCATAAATAAAACTACGCGAATGGTGTTTTTTGGTTTGTAGTTTAAGTTTTTAAGAATTCTTATTACCTCCATACTTTGTACTACTCCTGCTCCATCATCGTGAGAACCATCTGCAAGATCCCAGGAATCCAGATGTCCGCCAACAACCATGATGTTCTCCGGACTTACCGATCCTGTTAATTCTCCAATTACATTATAAGACAACGCATCTGGCAAAGTTTCGCAGGATTGCTTGAAATAAAATTTTAATGCAGGATTTACTTTTAATGATTTACTCAACAGTTCTGCCCCATTTGTACTAATTGCAGCAGTCGGAATATATTGTTCTTTTGGAAGATCTCCGTAGCTCTGAGCTCCTGTATGCGGAAAATCGTCTAATCGTAAATTCATAGAACGAACAATTGTTCCAACAGCACCCAGTTTTGCAGCTTCTTTTGCACCGGCAAATCTCTGGTCTACACAGGCCCCGTAAGAAATAAAAGTTTCAATATTCTCGGGATTCATGGGTCTGTTGTAAAAAACAATTTTCCCTTTTACTTTATCTGCTCCTAACTCTGCCAGTTCCGCAATTCCCTGCACTTCTATAATCTCTGCGGTAAGTCCGGTTTTTGGCGTGCCAACAGAACCTCCTAATGCACAGATTGGAACAACAGTTTTTACTTTTCCATCCAGAATATAAGCCGTTTCTTTTTCTCCGCGAACCCAGTGAGGGACCATCACTTCCTGCAAATAAACTTTATCCAGACCTAATGTTTCCAGTTGACGTTTGGTATACTGTACGGCTTGCTCTGCTCCTTTAGAACCTGATAGACGAGCTCCAATATCGTTAGATAAATATTCCAGCCATGTGTAACATTTTGCTTCTGTTAAAGCCTTTTTATAAAATAATTTAATATTTTTTTCATCATTTGACTGAGCAAAAGATGTTAATCCGTTTAAAACCAAAGCAGTTAAAAGAATCGTTTTTTTCATAGTTATTTTGTGGTTTTTGGGAGTTATTTCTGCTATTGGCAGTTTTAGCAAAGGAACAAAATTATTAACATTTCAGAAGCTTTTTTGTCTAACATTTGTCAAAAAAAGCTCCAATTACAAATTCTGCAATTTGTAATCGGAGCTTTTATATTATCAATAAATAAAGATTATTTTACTTCAATAATTTTATTTTTTGTTCCAATTCCGTTTTCATTAAACGGTTCAATAGTAAAATAATATTTTGTGCCTTTATCTAATCCTCTAAAATCGTATGAGCTTTCTCCATAAACCATTATGCTGTTGTACAATTTATCAGGAGCAATTCCGTAATAGATATGATAACCTATTGCATCATTTTGTTTTTTCCATGAAATCATTGCGTTTCTTGAATCTGCTTTATTTCGATCCACTTTAAAAGAGGAAACTGTTTTAGGTTTTGCCGCTAATCCGTTTCCAAATACGCGGAAATCTGAAATCGCAAATAATCCGGATGCATTGTGAATGTTTTCCATTTTAATATAACGCGCCTTAATCGATTTTGTAAGTTCTACATAGTCATGAGGTACATCTTTATCATTTTTAGATTTATCTACTACCAAAGTCCAGTTCACTGCATCATCAGACATGTAAATTTTATATTGATAATAAATATCCATTGCTTTATTGTACTGAGTCGCTTTATGATCTGCATAATTAATCTGCAAAGCGTTTATTTCCATTTTTCGTCCTAAATCCATTTGAAGCCATTCGCCCGGATTGCTTGTTTTAGCCGACCAATAGGTCTGAATGTTTTCATCAGTCAGATTTTCAGCATTATAACAGAATTTCTCGTATACTTTTTTACCTCCATGATCCATTCTGTGCGTTTCAACTTCCATACATTCCTCCGAAGATGAAACTGTTACAGGCTTTTTGTAAGAAAGCAGCATCCAGCCGGACGAAGCTCCTTTTGTCTGGTCACGATGCGCAGTCGGAAGCACAATTGGAAAGTCTCCGTACGAAGTAATAGAATACATTACGTCGTCTTTATCAAATCCGGCAGGAAACATATCAATTCTGCGCTCAAAACGATCTTTTATGGATATTTTACAGGTTCCGGTATTCCAGTAATTCCCATAATTATCGGCGAAAGTATTTCCGTGTCCGGCACCAATTACAAATCCTCCGGGTTTATAAGACATCGGATTATGCTTTTGATAAGTAAAAGGTCCCAGTGGATTATCTCCTACGTGTACACCGTTTGCATAACCTTTAAATTCTGTTGCCGGAGCTCCGTACTGCATATAGTATTTACCGTTGTGCTTTGTCATCCATGCTCCTTCAATAAAATTTCCCCATGGTGCAGGTTCCATATCATTATTAGGGCCAAAACGCTCCCATCCATGTGCAACAGGATCTAATCCTACCACTTCTTTAATTTCACCGTACGGACGCTGAATATCTTCTACTTCTGTCGCCTTGTACAATTTTGCATAATCTGCCTGATTTCCTTTCGGAAGCCACGTTTTATAGTCCACTTCAACTCCCACAAGAGGCAACTTTCCGCTTGAACCGTAGTACATATACACTTTTTTATCATCATCCTGAAATATGGCCGGATCCCAGGTCGGAAGCATTGCCTTATCGACGTGACGTGTCCATCTGCCAGATTTTGGATCAGCGGTTTTCCAAATAGGATGATCTCTCTTCCAGGTTGATCCTACGTAAAATAAAGTGTCATTAACTACCCAGGCCGAAGGTGCACATTGATCATCATCTCCTGGTTCTCTTTGAAAACTTCCGTAAACAAAATTCCAGTCTGACATATCTTTACTCCAAAAGAAACCAGCCTGATTGGTCGCAAATAAATAATATTCTCCTTTGTAAGTTATAATGACCGGATCGGCGCTCGAACGACGGGATTCCGGAATTCTGTTATGATTGAACGTTGTGTAATTGTAGCCAATATTGATCGGATTACAATACGTTGTAGCAGGTTTAGTTGGATCAAACCATTCTGTTTTGCCAATTGCATTTTGTGCCAAAATACTATTTGTGAAAAGCATCACAAACAATAAAATCGGAACATTCAGGATTTTTACTGTTTTTTTCATGATTTGGATTTTTGTATAAAGTCAGGATTACCTTTTAATCTTTAATCTTTCCTTTAAAAGTTCAGGTTCATTTGTTGTTATGTAATCGAATTTTTGAGCAATAATCCAATCCATATCGGCAGTTTCATTTACTGTCCAGGCATTCAGTATGATTTTGTTGTCTTTTGCTTCCTGTATCCATTCAGGATGCTTTTTAAAGACAGAGTAATGATAATCTACTCCGTTAATATTATCTGTTTTAATTTCTTTTGGAGATTTATTTCCTTCCAGATATTGCAAGGAAGTTTTAGCATCAATTGCCCTAATTTGTTTTAGGATTTCATAATCAAAGCTAATGTAGCAGGTATTTTTATCTGCCCGCAGTTTTTTAATAGTGGATACCGTTAATACAGCAGTTTTTTTTCCTCTTTCCTTACTAATTTCTGAAGGTTTTATTTCGCATACCAAAAGTGTATGCCGGTTATTTTTAATTCCTTCTGAAATATATTCATATAAAGTAGGGAGTTTTTCTCCGTTAGAAAGTTTAAACTTTAATAAGTCAGCATAATTCGTTTCTTCGATGAGAAGCTTGTTGTAATGTGCATCGTGATTAATTACCAAGGAGTCATCGGCGGTTCTCCAGACATCAAATTCCGAACCCGGCAGTTTTAAATCGATTGCATGTCTCAATGCGGCAATCGAGTTTTCGGGAAGATTATTTTTTTTCCATGCTCCGCGATGCGCCACTATTGCATTCTTTTGTGCAGTACAGGAAGAAAAAACAATAAGTGCAGCGAAAAGAGAGATGTGTTTTAAAATATTAGAATTATTCATAATAAACGTAGTTAAAAATTTACAAATAAAATTTCAGTTTAAAAAAAAGCCCTTCGCTAACCAAACGCGAAGGGCTAATTACTAATCAATAAACCAACTATTTAGTTAACTCAAAACTAACTTTCTTATCGGCATTTGAATTTCCTCCAACGAAAATATCAAACTGCCCCGGCTCTGCTACGAATTGTAAATCAGAGTTATAAAATTTTAAATCTTCAGCAGTAATATCAAAACTTACTGTTTGTTTTTCTCCTTTTTTAAGTGTTATTTTTTGAAAACCTTTTAATTCTCTAACCGGTCTTGTTACAGAACCAACTAAATCTCTAATGTATAACTGAACCGTTTCTTTTCCATCAAAATTTCCTGTATTGGCAACATCTACCGTTACTTTTAATTTTCCTGCTGCATTCATTTTATCAGATGAAATTTTCAAATTTGAATAATCAAAAGTGGTGTAACTTAAACCAAATCCGAATGGGAATAAAGGCTCGTTTCTTTCGTCAATATAATTCGATCTGAATTTTTCGAATTTTCCTTCTGTGTTAGAAAGAGGTCTTCCAGTATTTTTGTGTGCATAATAAATTGGCAATTGCCCAACACTTCTAGGGAAAGTTGATGTTAATTTTCCTGAAGGATTTACATCTCCAAATAAAACATCTGCAATAGCATAACCAGCTTCTGTTCCGGCAAACCAAACATTTAAAATTGCTGGTACATTTTTTTCTTCGTCTGTAATAACTAACGGACGACCATCAAACAATACTAAAACAACAGGTTTTCCTGTTTTTAATAAAGCGTTTAATAAATCTTTCTGTGCCTGAGGAATTTCTAAATTTGTACGGCTGCTAGATTCTCCGCTCATTTCTGCAGATTCCCCTAAAGCTGCAACAATTACATCAGATTGCTCAGCCACTTTTAAAGCTTCTGCCAATAAGTCTTCTTTCGAACGCGTATCACGGTGTAAGGTTTTCCCAAACATTGTTGCATTCGTTTCAAACGTTTCATCGTAATCTAAGTTACTTCCCTTTGCATAAAGAACTTTAGTGTTTTTTCCTGCTACCTCTTTAATTCCTGCCAAAAGTGAAACTGCATTTTCCATCTTGGTAGCAACACTCCAGGTTCCCGGCATGTTTTCTTTTGCATCTGCCAATGGTCCGATTAAACCAATTGTCCCGGATTTTTTAAGAGGCAAAAGCTGCTTTTGATTCTTCAACAATACTAAGGATTGGGCTGCAATCTGGCGCGCTTCTTTTCTGCTGTCTGTTGTAAAAATTTCAGTTTTAGCTCTTTTTTCATCGCAATATTTATAAGGATCTTCAAATAATCCTAAATCATATTTTGCTTCTAAAATAAGTTTAACTGCATTATCTATGGTTTCGATTTTTACTTTTCCCTCGTCCAGAGATTTTTTCAATGTTCCTAAGAAACCTTCTCCCACCATATCCATTTCAACACCTGCATTCATTGCTAAAGCAGACACTTGTTGTAAATCACCCATTCCGTGTTCGATCATTTCCGGAATACCTGTAAAATCTGTCACTACAAATCCTTTGAACCCCCATTGTTTTCTTAAGATATCTGTCATTAACCATTTATTTCCAGTCGCCGGAATTCCATCAATTTCATTAAAAGAAGCCATTACCGAACCAACACCTGCATCTATTGCGGCTTTGTAAGGAGGGAAATAGTCATTAAACATTCTGATATGGCTCATATCGACTGTGTTGTAATCACGTCCGCCCTCAGGAGCTCCATAAAGTGCAAAATGCTTTACACAGGCCAAAATGGAGTTATTTTTTGAAAGATCATGTTGCTGATAACCATTGACCATAGCTTTTGCAATTTGGCTTCCTAAATAAGGATCTTCTCCTGAACCCTCAGAAACTCTTCCCCAACGCGGATCACGGGAAACGTCAACCATTGGAGAGAACGTCCAGTTGATTCCGTCTGCACTTGCTTCTTTCGCAGCAATTTGCGCACTTCTTTCGATTAGATTCATATCCCAGGTACAAGACAATCCTAACGGAATTGGAAAAGTAGTTTCATAACCATGAATAACGTCCATACCAAAAAGCAACGGAATTTTTAAGCGGCTCTTTTCAACCGCGATTTTCTGCACTTCTTTAATTTTTTGAACTGATTTAATGTTGAACAAACCTCCTACTTTACCTTCAGCGATATTTTTTGCCACATTTGAGCTGTTTGCCTGTCCGGTGGTAATATCACCGGATGTCGGCAAGTTTAACTGACCCAATTTCTCGTCTAAAGTCATTTTTGACATTAACTCCGCCACAAATTCAGACTTTGGTTTAATTTTTACTGTATTTTTAAGACTCTTCTTTTGAGCATAGCCCAAAACCGCGCATCCTAAAAAAAGCAAGACTAATTTGTTTTTCATTCTATTCTATTTATTTGTTTGTATTCGTTTTCTTCTGCTGCAACATCCAGTCATAGATTTCTCTATTATCATAGACTCTTGTCCAGCTATCGTGATTTGCATCGTCGAAAATGGTTAATTTCACATCTTTGGCATTGCACTTTTTTAATTCTTTATAAATGGTGATGGCATAATCTACATTAACCACATCATCCAACAATCCATGGAAAATTCTGGTTGGAATGTTGGCTATTTCACAAGCATGTTCTAACTGAATTAAATCTACAAAACCAGCGACAGGTACGTTTGCTGCAAATAGATCCGGATGTGAAAAAGCCAAATTCCATGATGCCCAGCCTCCCGAGCTCAAACCAGTAACATATATTCTGTCAGAATCGATTTTATTTTCCTTCTGAATTTTTAAAATCAATTGATATATAGATTCTATATCCCAATTTTCATCTTCTTTACATTGGGGAGCCAATACGTAGGCATCTAACTCATGTGTTTTCAGATATTTAAAAGGCCCGTTAATTTTTATCTTTTCGATATCAGTTCCTTTTTCTCCGTCTCCTGATATAAAAACTATTAATGGCTTTTTCTCTTTGGTATTTTTCGGTTTATGCAAAGCGTAGCCTAACTCATACTTTGCCATTACAACCGTATTTATTTTTCCGGTTGTTTCGCTTTGGCTAAAGCCTAAAAATGAAAACAACAGAAATGAAAAAGCAACTAAATTCCTCATATAAATTTTTAGATTCCGTATTTACCTGATTTAAATCCTAATTTTGTTAAGCCTTGTTTTACTTCTGGCGCATTCATAAATAATTTCCATAATAGACCAGTTCTGTAATTTTCAATCATCACAACTTCAGGTCCCTGATCAATTGCCAGATAACGTTTTGCAACCCATTTGTTCCCTAAACTAAGAGCATCATAAAAGCCTGCATCTCCCCAGGTTTCTTCTTTGTGATTCTCATACAGATTACGAATAAATGTCATTGATTCTTTTGGTGTGTAAACAATTGAACTAATCGCAGCAGTTGGTGAAACCACTCCCTGATCATTACTTGGCATATGAGCATTATATCCAATAGAACCATCAGGATTTCTTGAATATGACGCCGTCAATCCCCAGTACTCTGGTCCGTAACCCGCAATTTTCTTCGGATTTTCTACACAATACTGATAATTGATCTTGGTCTGATTTAGGTTTAAATCCCAGTAATTAGCATATTTGTCGCTCAACTGATTAGGATCTAAACCAACGTAAGAATAATGTGCCCAGAATAAAGGACCCCCAAATTCATCTGCTCCATTATGCTTTAAGATTAAGGGTAAATTGTATTTTGTTTTCGAAGAAACAATTTCTCCACTTCTTGCCCACCCCTCGTGATAAGCTTTTGCATCAATTGCATGTGTTGGGGAAGATGCTGCTAAGATGTAAGTGATCAGACACTCGTTATAGCCTTGCAAAGGAAAATTCATTTCCCATGCATAAGATGGTGACCAATGCCAATACAATACATTTTTATTATTAGTATACCATTGCCAGTCAACACTTTTCCAAAGTGCATCGTATTTTGCTGCTACAGCTTTCTCTTTTTCATTACCTGTTTTTAAATACTCACGAACGGTAATAAATCCTGATACTAAAAATGATGTTTCGACTAAATCTCCTCCATTATCTTTAGTTCCAAAAGGTTTTACCTTTCCGGTATTTCCATCAATCCAGTGTGACCATGCTCCATGAAAGCGATCTGCTTTTGCAAGGAAATCTGCTATTTTTTCTAATCTTTTTACTCCTTCTTCTTTTGTAACATATCCTCGGTCTATTCCAGCAACCAAAGCCATTAATCCAAAACCAGAACCACCTGTAGTTACAATATTCGAATCGTTTTCAGGATAATTTCCGTCTGGATGGTAACGCTCTCTTGCTAATCCTGAATTAGGTTCAGCATAATCCCAGAAATATTTGAATGTTTGTTTTTGAACAGCGTCTAAAAGCTGTTCGTCTGATAATGGAGTAACGCCAGAAGTATTTTCTTCCTCATTTCCTTTCGACTTATCGGCATTTGATCCACAACTAAAAAAAGTAAAAGCTAAAAATAAAACTGAAATTCTAATCATTATAAAAATTTAAGATTTAATAATAATCACTTCCTTCAGTAATTCTGAAGGAAGTGATTTTAAAGTATTCAAATTAATAACCACCAGGGTTTTGCGTTGAATAACCAACAGACTCTCTAATGAAGAAAGTTGGTATTGGCCATAACTCATGTTTTCCTACAACAAATGTTTTGCCATCATCGGCCATTGCAGCCTGTGCCTGACCTGTTCTTACCAGATCAAACCATCTGTCATGTTCAAATGCTAATTCTACTCTTCTTTCTTTCCATATTGCAGTTCTTACATCTGCTTGGGATACTGCAGGAGAATCACCAAGATTCGCTCTGTGTCTTACCTGGTTTAATAATGGAAGTGCTGCTCCTGTTTGTCCTAACTCATTTAATGCTTCTGCTTTCATTAATAAAACTTCTGCATATCTTAAATATCTTAGATTCGTATCAGTAAACTCAACATTATAGAAATCTGATGAATAAGCCTTGTAGTTGTACATTGGATTTGTAACTGTAGAAGCTACAACTCTTCCATCATATAAAACTGAACCTCTAAAAATGATAGTTGCCGCTCTTCTTACATCCCCAGCTTCATACGCATTTGCTAAACCCTGAGAAGGAGTATTGAATCCCCAGCCCCATCCTCCGGCTCCACGCGGTGCCTGAGAAACAGTATAATTACCAATACCTAATTTCAAATCTGAAGTTGGTGATCCAACGCCGTTGATTTCAAAAATAGATTCAGAACCAAATTCGCCATTTAATTTAAATTGTAGTGAATAATCTGAAACCAATGCATAACCTGTAACTTTATCACAATTGTCAATTACATTCTGCCAGTTCTTTTGGTATAAATTTACTTTTGCCAATAAAGCGTAAGCAGAACCTTTTGAAACTCTTTGTTTATCATTTCCTGCGTAAGTTGATTTCTCTGGTAAAGCTTCTGCAGCTTCGGATAAATCTTTTAGTATGAAAGCATATACCTCAGCCGAAGTTCTGCGGGTTAACTGCATTACTTTATCATCTTCAGTTAATGGAGTGTTTGTTAAACGATCTACGATAGGAACTCCTCCATATCCTTTTACTAAAGTGAAATACATGAATGCTCTCATGAATTTTGCTTCACCTATCAATCTGTTTCTTAGTGCAGGAGTTACTTTATCCAACTGAGGAAGGTAAGTTAATGCTTGATTACATCTGTTAATTCCTGCATAATTTGCTTTCCAGACACTTTCAAATGACGGTGTCGACGCATTATAAGTTAAGGCGTCAATAACATCTTTATCTGTTCCCGTATCACCTGGATCTGAACCTTTATCAGCATCATCAGAAATAATACTTGTTACAGCATTCCATCCAAAAGATGACATATCCCATGATAAAAATTGGTTATAGATTGATGTAACTAATTCTGTAGCCTTACTATCTGTATTTAGATATTCTGTGTCTACCGGGATTTTGTCTGTTTGATCTACATCTAAAAAATCTTCTGAACATCCTGAAAAGAAAAGTCCAGTAAGTACAAACAATGATATATATATTCTTTTCATAATATTAAAATTTTAAATTAGCTCCGATAACAAATGATCTCAATGAAGGATATGCGTCAAGCTCAACACCTTGAGTTCCTGTTACTAATTCTCCGTCGCCTAATGCTTCTGGTGAAAATCCTGAGAATTTTTGAGTAATAAATGGATTTACAGCATTCACATAAATTCTGCAATAGTTAATAAAACCTTCTTCTTTAAGAGGAAGTTTATAACCCAATGTAATGTTGTTAACTCTAAAGAAATCAGCAGATTCTAAGTAATAAGTTGAGGCAACCGGAACCTGATTAAACGGTGCGGGATTAGAAGCTGTTGTATTTGTTGGAGTCCAAAAATTATTTGTCATAGAAGCTTCGATATTCTCTCCTCCAAAACGTTGTGCTTTTTTTCCATTATAAACTTTTGCTCCACCTGTTCCATAACCATCAACAGAGAAATCAATAGCTTTGTAAGTTAGACCTAAACTAACTCCGTAGTTAGAAGTTGGTAAAACAGAACCTACATACTTTTTATCATTCACTTCATTTAATGCACCTTGAGCAACTTTGTCTCCATTTGCATTAAAGTATAACATTTGTCCATTTGCAGGATCTACACCAGCATATTCATACATGTAAAAACTACCAATTGGCTGCCCTACAGAAGTTGCATCAAGTAACTTAGTATTTTGTCCATTTCCTAAATTTCCTGATACGATTGGTGCAATTCTTGGATTACTTAAACTTTCCAAATTGTTTTTATTATGAGAAAAATTACCTCCAATCCAATAACTCAAATTATCGTTGATTTTATCGTCCCAACGTAATGCAATCTCATATCCTTTATTAGACACTTCTCCAACGTGTGTCGCAGTTCTTTGTGTAAGCCCCGAAGTTGAATATGGTAAAACATACAAAATAGCATTCTTTGTATTTTTATCATAAACATCAAAAGATCCTTTTAGCCTATTGTTGAACATTTCAAGATCAAGACCTGCAGAAAGTTCTTCTACAATTTCCCATGATAAATTAGGGTCTACAGAAGAGTCAACTGTTATTCCTGAACCTGAATCCGGACCATAATTTAAACCAGAGGTAAATGTCTGATTATTTAACGGCACTTTTTGATTACCTAATCTACCCCATGAACCCCTTAATTTTAATAAACTAATTTCCTCAACATCTTTTAAGAAGCTTTCTTTAGAAACAATCCATCCAAGACCAAAAGATGGGAAAGTTCCCCAACGATTTCCTTCAGAAAATTGTGAAGACCCATCACGCCTAACTGTACCTGTAAACAGGTATTTATCCATTAATTTATATTGAAAACGGGCAAAATAAGAGGATAATTTCGACTGATTTAAAGCCACATCGTTATAGCCTACTACACTCGGCGCATATTGTACACCATCTAATGCCCAGTAATTAGAGTTAGCCTCAACATTTTTTCTGGTAACTGTCAATTTCTCTCTTGTGCCGATAACATTCGCTTCTATACCCGCAGTAACTTCAACATCATGAATTTCTGCAAATATTTTATTATAGGTAAAATAGTTTGACAAATTCCAATTGAAATATTGATCTCTATTTCTAGTCAATGTATTAGTATTCAAACTTTTTGTGTCATAAGCAGATGCAGTTCTGTTAGGATCTGCTGCTAACCAAAGCGCTAAATTATCTACATAATTATATTGCTTGTAAGTATAAAATTCTCCATTAAACTGTGATGTAAATTTTAAAGATTTAGAAATATCATAATCTAATTTTAAACCTCCCTGAAGAATTACAGTTTGTTGTTTTTCATTATTGTAATCTATAGCACTTACCGGATTTCCTACTGAATTATACTGCGAGCCAGTTTCGGCAGCTATACCATTATTAACAAACGGCACACCATATTTTCCGTCAGCATATCTTACCGGAATTATTGGAGATTGTCTGTATGCAGTTGTAAAAGCAGACAGTGGCATTGGAATGTTTTTTATAGAAGTAACACTAAAGTTTTGGCTTAATTTTAATTTATCAGAAATTTTATATTCATTATTATTTCTAATTGTTGTACGGTTGTAGTCTGTACCATTTAAAATACCTTGTTCTTCATAATTTGAAGCACTTAAAAAATATTTTACACTTTCAGAAGAGCCGGAAATTGCAATATTATTTTCTGAAAAAGTTCCCGTTCTTGTAATTTCATCATACCAATTTGTATTAATTGGCTGATTTAAAGAAAACTTGTTTGGATCGTTAAAGGCGGCATTACTGTAACGTGCAAATTGCTCGCTGTTAGCCATTTTTACCTTTTTTAATGCAGTTTTAAATCCTGCATAACTATCAACATCAACAGTCATTTTTCCTTTACCGGATTTGGTTGTAATCATAATTACTCCATTTGCTCCTCTTGTACCATAAATAGCCAGTGCAGAAGCATCTTTTAGAACCTCATATGAAGTAATATCATTAGTATTGATATTGTTAATGTTATCAGTAGGCATTCCATCTACAACATATAAAGGATTTCTTCCTCCTAATGCTGTACCAACTCCTCTAATAACTACAGAAGGTGTTCCCCCAGGTGTATTAGAAGAAGTAACCTGAACACCAGCGGCTTTACCCTGAATGGCCTGGGAAGCATTTGAAACCTTCATTTTTGTAATTTCTTCTGATTTCAATGAGCTAACAGCAGAAGTATTATCAATTTTCTTTCTGGTTCCGTAACCAATAACAACTACTTCTTTCAAAGCAGTATCTCCGGATTCCTTTAATGTAACTGACATTACTCCGGCAGTTGCAGGAATAGAAACAGAATCAAAGCCAAGCATCGAGATTTTAATGGTTTCTCCTACTTTAGCATTAATGGTAAAATTACCATCAAAGTCAGCATCAGCGGTAGCTCTGGATTCAGGAGCGCTAATAATAGCTCCCGGAATTCCCATACCACTACTGTCTACTACTTTTCCTTTAATTGCTTGCGCCTGCCCCATCATATATGCTGGCAGCAACAAGAGTGCTAAAAAGCTAAAAATAAAATTTTTCATACAGTACGTAATCGTTTAAGTTAGTTCAGCCAAATTAAACAATTACAACGTTGTAGTACATCATGGTTTACTACAACATAGCTACATCACTACATCATTAAACCAGACTAAAGTGTTATAAAATAGAAGTTTAGATAATTTTAATATTACATTAACATACTATTATGATGTAGTAATGATGTATTATAATTTGATAAAAAAAGTTATTAAAAAATAATTAATCGTCAAAAAACGTATGTCAGTCTTAAATACTTAGTAAAAATTTAGATAGATTTTCGTCCTGATTTAAATTTAGTTTTTTTCGAAGGCGATAACGATGGAGTTCCACTCCTCTAAAAGAGATATTCATGAGAGGCGCTATTTCTTTTGAAGAAAGATTCATTTTTAAATATATGCACAGTTTAATATCCTTCGGGGTTAAATTGGGATATTTTTTTGTAAGATTATTTATAAACTCATTATGAATTTGATTCAGATTTGTCTCGAATGTTTCCCATTCGTGTTTGTTCACTTCGTTTATTTTAATTGCCTTTTTTATTTCACTTCTAAGCTTACTAAAATCTTTTTCTGTATCTAAAATTCCCTGAATCTTCTCAATCATTTCACTTTGTTTTGCAATTGATAGCGATTTCCCGGCAACTTCTGAAGATTTGGTCTGCAATTCTAGTTCAAGAATATGTTTTTCGTATTCCTGAATGTTCATCTCATTCTCTTTCTTTAATTCCATTTCGAGAATTTCTCTCTGGTGCTTTAATTCCTCAGCCTGCAATCTTAGCTTCTGCATATATCTGAGCTTATTCCATTTATAATATAAAAACAACACACCTCCAATTATTAGAAAATACAATAAAATCATCCAAAATGAAAAATACCACGGCTGTGCTACTTTAAATTTATATTCAGAAACTTTATCATAAGTTGCGCCATCATGTTTGTAAATTTCAACCACATGATAGCCACTGCTTAGGTTGTTTAAAACAATTTGCCCGTCGGAAATTGGAATATATTCTTTGCTTTTATTTAATATATAAAACAGGTTTGGTTTGCTGGCTCCGTAGATTCCCGAAATAACATTAATTTTTAATTCCGTATTGAATTTTATTTTTGAATCATTTGCAATCAATTCTTCATTGCTGAAAGCTTCTATTTCAACTTTCGATTTTTGTTTATTTTCATATTCGAGTTTTAACGCAATGAACCCGTCATCGAGATTAAAAAGATAATCCTTATCTTTTTTAAATATTCTTAAATTTTCATTAATTAGCTTTCCTTTATAATATTTCTCCTGAATAATATTCCAGATAAATTTATTTCCTTCCGCGTAAATATGATATAAGATTCCATTCTGCAAAACCATAAAATGATCTTCATCTATGGAAACCACATCTGTTACATCTTTAAAGTTAGAAGTAAACAATTCATTTTCCTCTAATTTATTTGTAATTGAATTATAGGTATACCATGTATTGTTAATCAGAAAAAGAATTTCTTTTCTAAATTCAAAAATTTTAATCCCAAAGTCGTTTGCAATCTTACTTTGTTGGGTAACATTTTCAACTTTTAGAGTGTTGTAATTATCATCTAGTAAAACTCTGTACAATCCGCGATAATTATCTGCTGCCCAAATTTCATTCTTTTTATTCTGCGCTACATATTTGATTGGTTTTGCCAGATCCTTTATCTCTTTATATTGTGAAAGATTGGAAAGATTGTCGTAAACTAAAATTCCACTGTAAGTCGACTGGAAATAAGTATTAGTGATACTGCTTTTAGACATATTCCAGCCACCGCTAACCCCGTTTATTTTATTTAACGTATTGTTTTCATAGGAAAATGTGCCATCATTATGACCGATAATATATTTTCCGTTTATTAATGAAATATTCCAGCCTTGTCCCTGGGTATTGGGAATGATATTGAATTTTCCTGAAGTGTATTTAAATATGCCGTGATTGGAGGCAATTAAATATCCTTTATCGATTGCAGCCACAGAATAAACAGAACCTAAGAGCCCTGAATTATCATAAAAGAAAGTAATCGGAGAATTAACCTCAACATGAGCTAAACCGTTATCTAAGCCAAGCCATAAATCGTTCTCCTTATCAAAACCAAGACTCAGTACCGAATTATTCATTAAAACATTATCTCTTTCGATGTTTTTGTATTGATTTGTTTTTAGATCCAGAATAATAACTCCCCTGTTGCCTGTACCGATAACAAGCTTATCGCCTTTAATAAACCTGGCAACGTTGATAGTAGCAGATTTTAAAACTTCATTTATCGGATTATCCCAACTTTTTAAACCATTTTTTTCGACGACGAAAACTCCTTTTTTTTGTGAAAAAATATACGTTTTGTTTTGATATTTCTCAATCGCATGAACTACAGTGTTCTTAAGAACATCCCATCCGCGGGGAGTTGCAATATATTTATCGTTCATTTTAAAAATTCCGTCCTGAACCGAGGCAACGTACAAATTATTATCGACCGCAAAACAATATGAAATTAGAAACGGAAATTTAATTTTTCTAATCGATTTTCCATTGTAAATAAATACATCATTAAAAGACTGAAAGTATAATGAACCATTGAATCTAAATATTTTCCAGATTTCTTCATTATCCTTTTCATCAAATAATCTCAGATTTTTGGTAATTGAAACATAATGCATTTTTCCCTCTTTTCTGTACCAATAACCAAATTCCTTGTAAGAACCGGAATAAATTTTATCGCCTTCAATTAGTATAGAACGGATAATTGTTTTATTAGGAAGCGTATATTTTTCCCACTTCACACCATCATATCGAAGCAGATAATGATTATTTGCAAAATACATCGCATCATCATTTCCCTGCGCTACATTCCAGATTTGATTATCTCCCTGATAATCAGATTTGCTGTAATTTTCTACGAAAGGAAGTAATTCTTGGGCCTGAAGTTGTAAAGCGATGAAAAAGAAGAAAATAATTTTATAAAGTATCGATTTCAAAATATTCTGTTTTAATATTCAAAGGTAATGACAAATATTTAAATGCAAAAAGCTTCTCTGAGAGAAGCTTCTTTTTATAAAGTATTTAGATATTTAGTTTAATAATTGGAAAACCTGATTGGCAATTTCATATTCTTCGTCTGTAGGAACAACCAAAACTTTTACCATTGATTTTTCTGTATTGATTTCCCTCAATTCCTTTGAACGAATTTGGTTCTTTGCTGCATCAATTTCAATTCCAAAATAATTCATATCTGTACAAACTAAATTTCGCATATATGATGAGTTTTCTCCAATTCCTGCCGTAAAAATTATAGCGTCTAATCCGTTTAAAGCTGCGGCATATGCACCAATAGTTTTTTTAATTCTATATGCATTCATCAATAAAGCTAACTGGCATTCTCTGTTTCCTTCTTCTGCTTTAGATTCAATATCGCGCAAATCACTGTAACCTGTTAAGCCCAGCATTCCGCTTTGTTTTAATAAAACGGCATTTACTTCGTCTGCAGAATATCCCAGATTTTTGATCATATAAAAAATAACAGACTGATCGATATCTCCGGCTCTTGTTCCCATAATCAGACCATTAGAAGGAGAAAATCCCATTGTGGTATCGATACTTTTTCCGTTTTTAACAGCCGACATACTGCAGCCGTTTCCTAAGTGAATCGTAATGATATTGGAGTTTTTTTCTAAATAGTTAATTGCTTTTTCTGAAACATATTTATGACTTGTTCCGTGAAAACCGTAAACACGAACTTTATTTTCTGTTAGAAGATAATTTGGAATAGCATATTTGTACGCTACTTCCGGCATGCTCTGGTGAAAAGCAGTATCAAAAACTGCAATTTGCTCTGCAGAACTAAAAATTTCTTCTGCTACATTAATTCCTTCCAGATTTGCAGGATTATGCAATGGCGCCAATTCGAAAAGCTGCTTTATTTTTTCTTTTACCTTATCATCAATTTTAACAGTATCGCTAAAATCATTTCCGCCATGCACAACACGATGCCCGACAGCTGTTATTTCTGAAGTTGATTTAATAACACCTTTTTCTGCATCAAGCAGCATATTGGCTACCTTTTGCAAACCTACTTTATGGTTCGGAATAGGAAGCATTTCTTCACGTGAAGCTGTTGCCGTCTTAAATGTGATATTTGAAGTTTCTAAACCTATTCGGTCAATCATTCCGGAACAAATCACTTCGTTTTCGGGCATTATCATTAATTGATATTTAATTGAAGAACTTCCTGAGTTTATAATTAGTATTTTCATTTTTTTATTAAAGGTTCTAAGATGCTAAGTTTCTAAGGTGCTGAGTTTTCCCAAAAGAATACTTATTATTTAATTTTTAATTATAAATTTTTAATTGGATTTACATTCCTTGCGCCTGAATGGCCGTAATTACAACTGTATTGATAATATCATCAACCGTACAGCCACGGCTTAAATCGTTTACCGGTTTGTTTAATCCTTGCAACATCGGACCAATAGCCAATGCTCCGGTTTCTCTCTGAACGGCTTTATAAGTATTATTTCCGGTATTTAAATCTGGAAAAATTAAAACACTTGCCTGGCCTGCCACTTCCGAATCGGGCATTTTACTTTTACCGACAGTTAAATCTACTGCCGCGTCATATTGAATTGGACCTTCAATTTTTAAATCAGGACGTTTCTCTTTGACAATGGCCGTTGCTGTTCTTACTTTATCTACCTCATCTCCTTTTCCTGATGAACCGGAAGAATAAGAAAGCATGGCAATTTTAGGCTCAATTCCGAAAGCCAAACTTGATTCTGCAGAAGAAATCGCAATTTCTGCCAATTGCTCTGCCGTTGGATTTGGATTAATGGCACAGTCTCCAAAAACAGAAACCCTGTCTTCTAAACACATAAAAAACACGGATGAAACGACAGATGAATTTGGTTTTGTTTTAATGAATTGCAATGCCGGTAAAATTGTATGTTGTGTGGTATGCGCTGCTCCCGAAACCATTCCGTCGGCGTGGCCTTTATACACCATCATGGTTCCGAAATAAGAAACATCCTCCATTAAATCGCGTGCCATTGTGATGCTGACATTTTTGTTTTTACGAAGCTCGTAATAGGTATTTGCATAATCCTCATACAATTCAGACTCGATCGGATTGATGATATTTACTTTAGAAAAATCTAAAGTCAGTCCCAATTCCAGCACTTTACTTTCTATTTGTTTTTTATCTCCGATTATAGAGATATCGACCACGTCCATATCCAGTAATCTGGATGCTGCAGTAATAATACGGTCGTCATTTCCTTCCGGAAGTACAATATGTTTACGATGCTGTTTGGCTCTTTTAACCATATTGTACTGAAACATTTTCGGTGTCATTCCTTCTGCTACGAAGGTGATTAATCGTTCTGAAAGCGCATCATTATCAACATATTTTTCGAAAGTAGTAATAGAAGTTTCAATTTTATGCGTGTTATTGGCATAGATTTCAGATTTAATTGAGCCAATCTTATTGGTAATATGATAAGTTCCGCCATCAACCGCAATAATTGGAACAATGGCAGAAAGACCTTCAATAAGCTTTAAAATACTTTCTTCGGGTACTATATTTCCCGTTAGAATAATTCCTGAAATAGTTGGGTAATTAGCGGATTCATTGGCCTGTAAAGCTCCTAAAATAATATCTGAACGGTCTCCGGGAGTTATTACCAATGCATTTTCATTTAAATGAACCAAGTAATTATGCAATTGCATTGCTCCAACGCTAAAGTGACCGATTTCATTGTTGAGATAATTTTCACCAAACAATACTTTAGCATCTAGTTCGTTTACAATTTCCTGCATTGTAGGATTATTAAGACTCGAAATAAGCGGAATGGTATTGATTAAAACATTTGCCGGTAAACTTTTCTGTAAGCTATTTGTAACCAACTCAATGTTTTCCGGCTGAACTTTATTGGCAAATACAGATAAAACTTCCACCTCTTTGACTTTAAAAGAATCATAAACCAAATACAAACTGTCAAGTAATTCTTCTAAAGTTTTCCCGACTCCCGAACCTACAATTATAGTGGGAATTCCTAAGTTTTTTGCTATTAAAACATTCAGATCAAGTTCAATAGAAGTTCCTTCTCCGGTAAAGCTCGTCCCTTCAACCAAAACAAAATCGAAGCGCTCTTCCAGTTTTTTATACTTCTCGATAATTAAATCCAGAACTTCTCCTATTTTACCTTTATTTTTTTTCTTTATCAATCTGCTTTTTGTAATGGCATATGCATCTTCAAACTTAATATCGAGATTAAAATAAGACAAAACGGTTTCAATATGATTATCTACTTCGCCGTCGACAAAATCTTCGATTATCGGTCTGAAATATCCAACTTTTGCAGTTTTACCAATTAAAATACTCATTAATCCGAGTGTTATAATCGATTTACCACTGTTATGATCGCTTGTGGCTATATATATTGCTTTACTCATAATTACTATATTTCTTCTAAAAAACTATTTATATAAAAATTTGAATTTGAAATTTGCTGCCTAAAACCATCGCCTTTTTTTAAAATAAACTATTAAGGCAATTACAAGCAAAAACATTATACCCATAACTACAAAATAGCCGTTCCGGGTCTTTAATTCGGGCATATTTTCAAAATTCATTCCATATACTCCAACTATAAAAGTAAGCGGAATAAATATGGCGGAGATTATCGTAAGGGTCTTCATTATCTCATTCATTTTTCGGCTTTGTTCAGAAAAATAAAAATTTGAAGCGCTCTCGAGAGAACTCATATCTGATTCTATTTGTTCCAGCAGTTCTAAGCTTTTTTGATGCAGCCTAATGAAGTAATTGAATGTTTCTTTTTGAATTAAACCATTGTCTCCATCGTCATCTTTTTTGGTTTTCAAATAATAAAGCGAATCCCGAAGCGGTACGATGGAACGTTTTAAAAAATTTAAATTATCGCGGTGATTTTCTATTTTTTCTAAGATTACAGGCTTTGTGTCCTGTTTGGTTAGATTAATTAACTCTTCTACCTTATCTTCTTCGTCTTCAAGTGTAATGTAAAAATTCTCCATTACAGCGTCCAATAGCAAATACAATAGATAATCTACCTTTTTGGTTCTGACAACTCCTGCATGTGTACGTAATCTTTCTCGAATGTGTGTAAAGAAGTCGCTTCTTTTTTCCTGAAAGGATATTAAAATCCCATCTTTCAGGATAAAGCTAATTTGCTCTGAACTAAGATTATCAGAATACTCCGAAGGTAAAAGAGATTTAATATTAAAGAACAAAACATCCTGCTGCTCTTCTAATTTTGTCCTTTTAGTAGTATTTAAAATATCACCAAGGAGAAAGTCATCTAATTTAAAACCGGTACCAATTGTTTTAATAAGATTAATATCATTTAGACCATGAACATTCAGCCAGTTGTTTTTAGCGTAATCAAAGCAGGAATTTAAGGCCTGAACGCTAAATTTATCATATTCTATAACATCCTGATCATTATAAACAAAAAGCTGCATTTCACTTTCATGATGCTTATGAGAGCCTGTATACTCTAAAGTAACATGCTGTAGCTTCCTGCCTTTCTTGTATTTAATCTTTCTCATTCAAAAAAATTTACCAATAGTAATATTACGAAAAACAATCCGAACGGGAAATGATATTTATCAGTTTGTGAAAATGATTTTACATACAATCGTAATCTTTTTTATTACTTTAAAAAATTATATCCGACAGGTGTTAAAAGCTTTTGGGCTTGTAATTGAATAATTTTGCCAATAACAAAAGATGTAGAAAAATATCAGAATCTACGCTATAAATCTATGCTACAAGTTGACCAATTCTTAAATTCTAGATGTATAATAAACGTGATAAGTTTAAAAACCTGTTGATTTAACTTAAGATATAACAAAAAAAAACCGGGTCATTTCTGACCCGGTTTTTCTATTTTAATATTTTGTACTAATTACTTAGTACTAAAGAATTATTTAACTTCTTCGAATTCAACGTCTTCAACATTGTCTCCAGAAGACTGCTCTTGTTGTGGAGCAGCTTGTTGACCTTGGTCACCACCTTGAGCGTACATTGCTTCTGTAGCTGTTTTCCAAGCTGCATTTACATTGTCTAATCCTTTTTGGATTGCGTCAAGATCCTGAGATTGGTGAGCCATTCTCAATTCTGTTAAAGCATATTCGATAGCTGTTTTGTGATCGTCTGTCAATTTATCTCCTAACTCTTTCAATTGAGATTCAGTTTGGAAGATAGTACTGTCAGCTTCGTTCAGTTTCTCAGCTCTTTCTTTTGCGATTTTATCAGCATCAGCATTAGCTTCAGCATCTTTTTTCATTTTTTCGATTTCTTCAGCTGTTAAACCAGAAGAAGCTTCGATACGGATATCGTGAGATTTTCCAGTTCCTTTGTCAGTTGCAGAAACTTTGATGATACCATTAGCATCAATATCAAAAGTAACCTCGATTTGAGGAACTCCTCTTGGTGCTGGTGGAATACCATCTAAGTGGAAACGACCGATAGTTTTGTTATCAGCAGCCATTGCTCTTTCTCCTTGTAATACGTGGATTTCAACAGATGGTTGAGAATCTGCAGCAGTAGAGAATACTTGAGATTTTTTAGTTGGGATAGTCGTGTTAGACTCGATTAATTTAGTCAATACACCACCCATAGTTTCGATACCTAAAGAAAGAGGCGTTACGTCTAGTAACAATACATCTTTTACATCTCCAGATAAAACTCCACCTTGAATAGCAGCTCCAATAGCAACAACCTCATCAGGGTTAACACCTTTAGATGCTTTTTTACCGAAGAATTTTTCAACTTCGTCAGCGATTCTTGGCATACGAGTAGAACCTCCTACAAGGATTACTTCGTCAATATCAGATGTAGATAAACCTGCATCTTTTAATGCTTTAGCAACTGGCTCCATAGAACGTTTTACTAAAGAATCTGATAATTGCTCGAATTTAGCTCTTGATAATTTTTTTACTAAGTGTTTTGGTCCAGAAGCAGTAGCAGTTACGTAAGGTAAGTTGATTTCTGTTTCAGCAGAAGATGATAATTCAATCTTAGCTTTCTCAGCAGCTTCTTTCAAACGTTGTAATGACATTGGGTCTAAACGTAAATCAATTCCTTCTTCAGATTTGAATTCGTCAGCTAACCAGTCAATAATAACCTGGTCAAAATCATCACCACCTAAGTGAGTATCACCATTTGTAGATAATACTTCAAATACACCGTCTCCTAATTCAAGAACAGAGATATCAAAAGTACCTCCACCTAAATCGTAAACAGCAATTTTTTGATCTGTTCCTTTTTTATCTAATCCGTAAGCAAGTGCAGCAGCAGTTGGCTCGTTGATGATACGCATAACTTTAAGACCAGCAATTTCTCCAGCTTCTTTTGTAGCCTGACGTTGTGCATCGTTAAAGTAAGCAGGAACTGTAATAACTGCCTCAGTTACTGTTTGACCTAAATAGTCTTCAGCAGTTTTTTTCATTTTTTGAAGTGTCATTGCAGACAATTCCTGAGAAGTGTATAAACGACCGTCAATATCCACACGTGGCGTATTGTTGTCACCTTTTACCACACTGTAAGGAACTCTTTTTGCTTCTTCTGTAGTTTCAGCAAAAGTGTGTCCCATAAAACGTTTAATAGAAGCAATCGTTTTTGTAGGATTCGTTACTGCTTGTCTTTTTGCAGGATCTCCTACTTTAATTTCTCCACCTTCAACAAAAGCGATGATAGATGGTGTAGTTCTTTTTCCTTCTGCGTTAGGGATAACAACTGCTTCGTTACCTTCCATTACAGAAACACAAGAGTTCGTCGTACCTAAGTCAATTCCGATTATTTTACCCATTTTTTATATATTTAATTTTTGATTTAATTTCAAACTCATGTGGCATAAGTCAATCTTTGTGCCAAGATAAAAAACTAATATAATTTGTCAGTTTGATATTGGCACACTAAAAAAATCTGCCAACATGACATTTTTAATTACTGACAACCGTGGCATATCAGTCTTTTAGCTGTCATTTATAGGCTTTACTTAAATTGTTAATGGTTGATAATTTATCAGCAAAAAAAATATTGTTCGATTAAATATGAAGATTAATTACATTAGCGTTTTGTAAATTTAAATAATGGAAAACTATACTATCATTATCTTTATTCTCACTGTTATAATTGGTTTGGCTGCCTTTGCCGACAAATTAAAAGTGCCCTATCCTATTCTTTTGGTTATTGTGGGAGTTGAAATTGGCTTTATTCCGACAATGGCAGAAATAGAAATTAATCCCGATATTATATTTTTACTTTTTTTGCCTCCTTTATTATATGAGGCTTCTTTTAATATTTCGGCAAAAGATTTCAAAACCAATATTCATACTATAACCACACTAGCCATCTGGCTTGTCTTTCTTACTACTGTCGGAATTGCTGTTGCAGCTTATTATTTAATTCCCGAAATGACCTGGCCATTGGCATTTGTCCTCGGATCTATCCTTTCGGCTACAGATGCTGTCGCAGCTATAAATATTACAAAAGGACTCAAAATATCGCACAAAACAATTACTATACTGGAAGGAGAAAGTTTAATTAATGATGCTTCGGCATTGGTTGCCTATCGTTTTGCCGTTGCAGCAGTTATGGGTTCTGCCTTTATAATATGGAATGCCGCCTTTGAATTTTTAATTTTACTTGGAGGAGGATTTCTTGTTGGATTTGTAATTTCAAAAATCCTTGCTTTTATTTTATCCCGAGTAAAAAATAAGCCGGAGGTAACCATTAGCTTCATGCTTTTAATGCCTTTTGTAACTTATCTCCTTGCCGAACATCTTCATGTTTCGGGTGTAATTGCAGTTGTAATTTTAGGATTGGCAATTTCCCGTTTTAGTAAAAAAGTCTTTCCCGAAAGCCTAAAAACACAGTCAAAAGGATTGTGGGATGTAATCATTTTTCTTCTAAACGGATTAATCTTTATTTTAATCGGACTTAATTTTCGTTACATCCTTAAAGATATTGACAGTACTATGATTCTTCCTTACATTGGTTACGCTGTGATTATTACAATTATAGCACTACTGATTCGAATGGCCAGAATATTTCTGCAGAAAATCAACCTTCAAAAAGCATTTCAAAACAATAAAAGAAAACGAAAAGTCAGCGAACATGCTTTATTAGATTTTAATAATAGTATCATTTTAAGCTGGTCCGGAATGCGTGGCATTGTTTCTTTAGCAATTGCCATCGGACTTCCAAAATTTTTAGAAGACGGAACACCGTTTCCGCATCGCAATGCAATCATTTTTATTTCTGTGGCAGTCGTCCTTTTAACATTAATTGGACAAGGTTTAACGCTTCCCTGGATTGTAAAAAAACTGAATCAAAATACAATCCATGAATAAAAAAGATACTGAAAAAGAAGAAGTTAAAAAAATCACTATATTAGATTTATTTTTCCTAAATTAAAATTATGAAAAACATTATAACAATATTTGCCTTGACTCTAATAATCAGTTGTAACAACGTAAAATCTGAAAAAATGGCAACAGTATCTTCTTCTCAGAATGAAAAACTCGTAAAGCAATATTTTGAGTATTTCAATAAACATCAATGGAATGAAATGGCAGCAATGTATACCGAGAATGCAGATTTTAAAGATCCTTCTCTGGGAAAGGGAATTGTAAAACAATCTCATCAGGACATTATAAAAAAATATACTGAATTGAGTACCGTTTTCCCGGATGTTCAGGATAAAGTAATTCAAATATATCCTTCAGGCGAAAACCATATTGTAGTTGAATTTGTTTCAACTGGAACCGCTCCCGATAATTCAAAATTTGAATTACCAATTTGCACGATATTTACAATTGAAAACGGAAAAATATCTAAAGATTATACTTATTATGATAATTTTGAGGAATCTCAGGAATAATGACTTTTCATAATTATAAAATTCAATAATGACTTCACAAATACTTTCCGCAACACCAAATTCGGAAATTGTAACGACACGAATTTTGAATTCCCCACAAGAGCTCGTTTTTAAAGCCTGGAGTAATCCGCATCATTTAAAAAACTGGTGGGGACCAAAAGGTTTTACCAATACTTTTCATGAGTTTGACTTCCGCGAAGGCGGTAAATGGACTTTTAACATGCACGGTCCGGAGCAGGGAAACTATGAAAATGACGTCGAATTTATTAAAATTGATGAACCAAATCTTATTGCATGGAAACGTCATTCGAAGCCTTTATTTCAAATCTTAGCGACTTTTGAAGCCATTTCTGAGAACGAAACCAAAGTAGTTTTTAAAATGCTTTTTGAAACCGTAGAAGAATGTCAAAAATTGAAACCGTATGTGGTGGATAAAAACGAAGAGAATTTTGATAAGCTGGAAGTTGAACTATTAAAAATGAAGTTTTAAGATTGACTGCAAAATGAAATATAACATTTTCCTTAATAATGTAAATATTGGTTCTTCTGATTTAGAAAACGCCGATCCACCTATGGGAGTTGTATCTGGTCAAATTAATTTTCAAGATAAAAATTTTGATTATAATTTCTTTAGGAATTATTGCAAAATAAATACTATAAAGACCGAAGAATATCCTGAAGATCAATTTATTTCAACTCAAATTATTGCAAATCTAAAGGTTTATAATAAAAACGGAATAGAAATCTCAGGCAATGGATGTTATATAGCAGGTATGGATTCCGAAGGATTTGAAATAAATATAATAGGAATTCCCTATCCTTTATATCAGGAAGAATTTCCTCAACATGTTAGTCATTATCAGAATAAATTTAAATAGAAATCCTTATCTCTAAATTTAATATGAAGTAAGCTTTTTATTCGTAATTTCGACATATTAAAATTTACAATTAAAAAATGGCATCATTTATAAAAGAAATTTCTTTTCGCTGGTCAGATCTTGACCCAAATTTTCACGTTCGCCACAGTGCTTATTACGATTTTGGCGCACAGCATCGTATCGAAATCCTTGAAGAATTAGGCTTAACCTTAAAAGTTATGCAAACTCAGGGGTTTGGGCCCGTTTTATTTCGGGAAGAATGTGTTTTCAGAAAAGAATTAAAACTTTCAGATAAAATATTCCTTCATACCAAAACTTCAAAAATGAAAGCCGATGCGTCGCGCTGGTCGATCATTCACGAATTTAGAAGAGAAGACGATACACTTTGTGCAACTATTACCGTAGATGGTGCGTGGATGGATACCAAATTGAGAAAACTGGCATCTCCCACTCCAGAAATTGCAATTCAGGCATTGAGTATTTTTCCAAAAAGCGATGATTTTATCGGATTATAAAAACTTGATAAATGAAACATCTGATTTCTTTATTGTTTATTCTGATGCTTTTAGGAAGTTGTAAATCTTCTGAAGAAACAAAATCTCCAAAAGAAACTGTTGAAGCTTATTTAGCTGCAACAAATCGTTTTGATGATGAGTCTGCAAAAGATTTTTTGATTTTGAACAAAGACAATCTGATGCTTTTGGAGACGCTGAAAAAGATGGAAAAAAGCCTTCCTGATGAGCAAAAAGAAAGATTTCTCAATAAAGAAAAAGAAGCTGTTTATTTTGAAAAAGAAGTAACAGATTCGACGGCCAAAATTATTGTTTCGCCCAGAGAAATCACTATGCCGATTGAATTCAACCTCAAAAAACGAAACAACAAATGGTTAATTGAATCTGTTCTTTCTAAAAAATTAAAGCTTTATCAATAAAAATCTTCAATGAAATCTTCCAAAATAATTCCGATTCCTACTTTACACCTTTTCCCTGTTCTGGACGCTTTCCTAATCGAACTTCTAACATCATTAAGTGAAGAACAATGGAACTCTGGAACTGTGGCTAAAAAATGGAGCGTTAAAGATATCGCAGCACATTTATTAGATGGAAATTTAAGAGCCTTATCGATTTCCAGAGATCAATATTTTGGAGAAAAACCAGAAAATATCAATTCTTATCAGGATTTGGTTGATTTCCTTAATCATTTGAATATGACTTGGACCACTGCAACTAAAAGATTAAGTCCAAACGTGCTGATCAATTTATTGGAAACGACCGGAAAAGAATATTATGAACATCTTCAAACATTAGATCCTTTCGAAAATGCAGTGTTTTCGGTTGCCTGGGCGGGAGAAGAAACTTCTTTAAACTGGTTTCATATTGCGCGTGAATATACCGAAAAATTTCTTCATCAACAGCAAATTAGAGACGCTGTAGGCAAACCGGCTCTTTTTACCAAAGAATTATTCTATCCGTTTATCCATACTTTTATTCAGGCTTTACCTCATACATATAGGAATACGCAAGCTTCGAAAAACACAACTATAAGCCTCATTGTTACCACAGAAATTGGCGGACAATGGAATATCATTAAAAAAGAAAACAATTGGGAATTTACTAATGATTTAGAAAACGAACCTTCATCGATCGTAAAAATTGACCCTCAGGATGCCTGGCTTTTATTTTCAAAAGGAATGACACCAACTGAAGCTTTAGAAAAAGTAGAAATAACAGGAAATAAAGATCTTGGCAGAATAGCCTTAAATGTCATTGCCGTAATGGCATAAAAGTTTTATCATTTTTTCTGATAATTTTAAGATTTTACGCTTTGTTTTAAAAATGCTTCGGTTTAACTTTATAAGTCATAAATCAAATACAGGACAAAATGAAAATCTTAAAAATCATACTGCTTCTTTTGCCTCTTCTGGGTTTCTCGCAGGAACGAAGTATAAAAGCGCTCGATATAAATCTGACGAATTACGAATACCCGTTTCCGGTTAAATTTCTGGATATAAACAATCAGCGTCAGGCGCTTAAAATGGCGTACATGGATATCAAGCCAGAAAATTACAACAACAGGAATATTGTGCTGCTTCACGGAAAAAACTTCAATGGTGCGTATTGGGAAACCACTATAAAAGCCCTGACAAAAGAAGGTTTCAGAGTTATTGTACCCGACCAGATTGGTTTCGGAAAATCTACAAAACCCGATAATTTTCAATATACCTTTCAGCAATTAGCCGAAAACACAAAAACGCTTTTAGAGCATTTGGAAATTCAAAAAACCACCATTTTAGGTCATTCCATGGGCGGAATGCTGGCGACACGTTTTGCATTAATGTATCCTGAAACAACAGAAAAACTGGTTTTGGAAAATCCGATTGGTTTAGAAGACTGGAAACTGGTTGTTCCTTATAAAACGGTCGACTGGTGGTATGAATCAGAACTTAAACAAAATTACGAAGCCATTAAAAAATATCAAATGGCGAATTACTATGATGGAAAATGGAATGCAGATTACCAAAAATGGGCCGAACTTGGTGCCGGATGGACATCTGCCCCGGATTATAGTAAAGTCGCGTGGAATTCGGCACTTTTATATGAGATGATTTTTACACAGCCTGTTTTATACGAATTTAAAAACATCAAAAGTCCGTCACTTTTAATTATCGGAACAAGAGATAAAACTGCTTTAGGAAAGAATCTGGTGGCTGCAGAAGTCCAGAAAACAATGGGGAATTATGCCGAATTGGGCAAAAAAACACAAAAAGCAATTCCGAATGCCAAATTGGTCGAAGTTCCCAATACAGGACATTTGCCACATATAGAATCTTTTGATCAGTTTATAAAACCATTAATCGTATTTTTGAAATAATAATATTGTTGCCTGGTGCGGATGACAGCAAACAGCGAAGCAATTACACCAACTAGCACGAAATATTGAAGATATTCTAGATGAAAATTTCTAAAAATTCGTGTAATTCGTATCAAAAAAATTTAAAATCTAAAATCTAAATTACATGTTTACAATAGAGCAAATAAAAGAAGCACATTCAAAAGTAAAAACCGGAGCAGATTTTCCAAATTATATTCAGGATTTAATTATTCTGGGCGTTAAGGGATATGACACTTTCGTGAAAGACGGACACGTAGAATACTATGGCGTAAATAATTACAGCGTAACTGCAGATGAAAAATACAACGAAATCAAAGTTGCAGATTCTCCAAACAAAGAATTGTTTATCGAATTTCTGGTAAAACACCAACAAGGCGAAACCGATTATTTAACGTTCTGCAATCATTCTGTACAATGCGGAATTGCAAAATGGCGAGTTGATATTATGGAAATGACCTGCACTTATTTTGATAAACTGGAGAATGAAATTTTAATTGAAAAAATTCCAAATTAATTTTCATTTGATGCTGTTTTCAAATCAAAAAACAACCTCTATTTTAAGTATTCTATTGTTTGCATTGCTGCTATTGACTTCATTTTCGGGTTTCTCCCAAAACAGGAAAAAACCAAAATTTAAAGTCATTGCTTTTTATACGGCACAGAACGATCAGGCACACATCAGTTATGTTCATGAAGCCAATAAATGGTTTCCGAAAGTAGCTGCCGAAAATCATTTTGAATACGATTCGACGAGTAATTGGGATAATCTGAATGCAAAATACTTAGCCCAATATCAGGTTGTTTTGTTTCTGGACACGCGTCCGGAGAAAAAAGAACAGCGGGAAGCTTTTCAAAAATATATGGAAAACGGCGGTGGCTTTATCGGATTTCACTTTTCGGCTTTTGCTTTAAATAATTCAGGATATCCGCAAGATTGGAGTTGGTATCACCAAACATTTCTGGGGTCTGGAGAATATGGAAGTAATACCTGGAAACCTACTTCGGCAATTTTGCGCGTAGAAAATCAACATCCGGTAACCAGAAATCTGCCAAAGACTTTTACCTCGGCACCAAATGAATGGTACAGATGGTCGAATGATTTGACAAAAAATCCCGATATTGAAATTTTAGCAGCGATCGACGAATCCAGTTTCCCATTAGGAACAGGTCCAAAAGCGCACGAAATATGGCACAGCGGCTATTATCCGGTAGTGTGGACAAACAAAAAGTATAAAATGGTCTATATCAATATGGGACATAATGATATCGATTATGAACACGGGACTAATAAAACGCTTTCTTATACTTTTGAAACCAAAACACAGAACCATTTAATTTTGAATGCATTGCTTTGGCTCGGTAATTCAAAAAAATAATTCAAAAAAAATGTCAGATACAATTTCTCCTTTAATTTCTGCTGAAGAATTGAGCAATTTAAATGCTATTGTTTTAATTGATGCCAGAGCGGGTACGAATGCTCTGGAAAATTATCAAAAAGAACATTTACAAGGTGCAAGATATGTTGATTTAAATCGGGATTTGGCAGCCATTCCCGAAAATCCGGCAAATGGCGGAAGACATCCTTTACCAACTGAAGAAAACTTTTCAAAAACACTTTCTTCCCTCGGTATTTCGCCTCTGGATCATGTTGTAGTTTACGATGATAAAAACGGTTCTAACTTTGCCGCAAGGTTCTGGTGGATGATGCGGGCAGTGGGACATGAAAAAATTCAGGTTTTAAACGGCGGTTATCAGGCAGCAATTCAATACGGATTTCCGACAAGTTCCGGAGATGAAAATTTTGAAAAAACAGCGTATCCGGTTTCGAACTGGCAATTGTTGCTCGCCGTTATCGATGAAGTCGAAAATGCCCGTAAAAGTGACGAAAAAATCATAATAGATGTTAGAGATCAAAATAGATTTGACGGACTTACAGAACCATTAGATTTAATTGCCGGACATATTCCCGGTGCTGTCAATGCACCGCTGACCGCGAATCTCGATGAAAACGGTTTTTTTAAATCTCCCGAAGTTTTATACGAAAAATATCAAGCCTTAACTGGCGATAAATCTGCAGAAAATATTATTGTACATTGCGGTTCGGGCGTCACGGCATGCCACACTTTACTGGCAATGGATTATGCCGGAATTCCGATTCCTAAATTATATGTAGGTTCATGGAGCGAATGGTCCAGAAACAACCGCGAAATGGCGACTAAAAATCCGGAATAATTTTATAGCCATTTCACATAGCCATGAGATTTACAGATTAAAATGACGTTTTGTTAATCCTTAAATATTGGCATAAAACCATTCAGAATAACAAATTTTAAAAATACCAAAATGCAGCATTGGGATATCCTTTTATCAAATCAGGTAAATAAAAAGGCATTTATAGACAACATATTAAACGGAGAAGCAAAAGGTGATCTCGCCGTTTTTAATAATCAAAAAGGAATATTGTTTTCAGATATTGCAATTGAGAAATTTATCGAAAAAGAATTTCAGTACGACAGTGTTGAGGCCTCTACCGATACTCAAAGACAATTGCGGACTTTTTCATCCGGCGAACGTAAAAAAGAATTTTTAAAATACTGCATCAGTCAAAATCCGGATTTCATTATTTTTGATAATCCGTTTGACCATCTGGATCAGGCTTCCCGCGTGATTCTCGCAGCATCATTAAAAGATTTAGTCGAAGATATTTCCATTATTCAATTGGTAAATCGTGTAACTGACATACTGAGCTTTGTTCCAAATAAGGCACAAATCAAAGACAACTCTTACGAACTTCATCCGATTTCAAAAACCGAAAGTCATTTTAAAACTTTAAATACTGCTACAATTCCAAAGGGTGCAGAAACACACTCTTTTCACGAAAGTGTATTAATACAATTAGAAGATGTTTCTGTGAGCTATGAAGACAGAAAAATCCTGAACAATATATCATGGACGATCAGACAAGGCGAATTCTGGCAGTTAATCGGGCCTAACGGTTCCGGAAAAAGTACGATACTTTCCTTAATCACGGGAGATAATCCAAAAGGTTTCGGACAGAATTTATTTTTGTTCGGAAGAAAAAAAGGAACCGGGGAAAGCGTCTGGGATATCAAAAAACAAATCGGAATTTTTACCACTTCCATGACCGATTTATTTCAGAAAGGCCACACCTTGGAACAAATGATTTTATCAGGTTTCTTTGACTCGATCGGGCTATACACGGAGCCTACGACACATCAAAAACAAATTGTAACGCAGTGGCTCGAAGTTATTGAAATGACACATTTACGCAAAAAACGTTTTATAGATCTTTCCATCGGTCAGCAAAGAGTGGCTTTAATTGTTCGTGCGGTTTTAAAACATCCTCCATTATTAATTTTAGATGAGCCTGTTGAAGGGTTAGATGACGAAAATGTTGATCTGGTCATTCAGTTAATTAACACAATCAAACAGGAAACAAACGTGAGTATTATTTTCGTATCACACCGAATCGAACAAGGCCTCGCTCCTACTTCGGTTTTTGAACTTATACCGTCTGACACCGGATCAACAGGAAATATAAAACAGCAACCCGAATTCAATTAAAATGCAAAAATATAGTACGGCAATTTTTCTCTTTTTTACTTTAATTTCTTGTTCACCAACCATCTCTACTAAAGGAAAAGAATATCAAATTAGCGAAAAGACAAATTTTGAAAAAGAATGGAAATTTAAAGGCAAAGAATGGTCTCTTGAAAATAATATTTTAGAAGGAAACGGATCTCATGAACATTGGGCAGCCCTTATTTCTAAAAAGAATCTTCCCGAAAATTACGAGATTACTTTTGAGATGATGCTTCTCTCGGGAAACCTTACAGAAGTAATGCTTAATTTTGACAAAGCAGATTATATCCGCGCTTACGCCTACAATATTGACAAAAACATTATAATCGGAAGAGGAACTTATAATGAAAAAAGTGATGAATATGGAAAACGCGGTGGTCCTACCCTTTTGAAAAAACCATTTGATTTTCCATCAAACCTCTGGCATCGCGTAAAAATCAAAGTTCAGAACAGCCAGCTTCAATTTACAGTGAATGACAACATAACTTTAGAATGTTCTTTAGAAAAATACAATCTCAGTCAAAAAGGAAAACTGGGTTTTATCACAAACGGAAACACAGAAATTAAAAATCTGGTTATCAAAACCCTATAAAAAAAAGCTCCAAAGGAGCTTTAAATTTTTATATGTAAAGAAAATTATCTAATTAATTATTCTCTTCTTCATCAACGTTATGTGTTTTTACATAGCCGCGCCATTTCTCAATACAATCCTGAAAATCCTGAGGCAATTCGGTATCAAAACGCATTAGCTCTCCTGTATTGGGATGCACAAATCCAAGTGTTTTCGCATGCAGCGCCTGACGTGGTAAAGCTTTAAAGCAATTTTCGATAAATTGTTTGTATTTTGTAAAAGTTGTGCCTTTCAAAATCAAATGTCCGCCGTAACGCTCATCATTAAACAAAGGATGCCCGATGTGTTTCATATGCGCTCGGATTTGGTGTGTTCTTCCGGTTTCCAATTTACAGGAAATTAAAGTTACATAACCAAAACGTTCCAAAACTTTATAATGAGTAATAGCTGGCTTTCCAATTTCAGGATCAGCAAAAACTGCCATTTGCATGCGGTCTTTTAAATGTCTGGCAAGATTTCCTTCGATTGTTCCGCTTTCTTCAGCAACATTTCCCCATACAAGAGCAATGTATTCGCGTTCTGTCGTTTTCGCTTCAAATTGTTTCGCGAGGTGCGTCATCGCCGCTTCCGTTTTGGCTACAACCAAAAGCCCAGAAGTATCTTTATCAATTCTGTGCACCAACCCCGGGCGCTCGCTGCTGTTCATGGGCAGATTGTCAAAATGATGCGCCAATGCATTGACCAAAGTTCCGGTATAATTACCGTGACCCGGATGCACCACCATTCCAGGCTCTTTATTAATTAATAAGAGAGCTTCATCTTCATAAACAATATTAAGCGGAATATCCTCCGGAAGAATATGATTTTCAAACGGCGGATGCGATAACATAACCGTTACAACATCAAAAGGTTTTACTTTATAATTCGACTTAACCGGGATATCATTTACAAAAATGTTTCCTTCAGTTGCTGCGTTCTGAATTTTATTTCGCGTAGCATTCTGAATCAAATTCATCAAATATTTATCAATACGCAAAAGCGCCTGACCTTTAGGGACTTCAAATCTGAAATGCTCGAATAATTCGTCTTCCAGATCTAAATTTTCAATATTATTATTCATCACTTGGGGTTTCTACAGGAGCCGAAGTACTGTCTGCTGCCTGACTTTCATCTACATAACTTGCTTTTCCGTCTCCTAAAACCAAATCGATTTTAGATGCTTTAAGCACGCGGTCACCAACTTTTAAATTTCGCCCTTTCAGACGCATTTCCAAAACCATATCTTTTCCAAGATTAGGGATATAAGTAATTGTTCCCAATTCAAGCCCTAACGCTTTTAAAGTTGGCACAGCCTCACGGTATGTTTTTTCAATTAAATCCGGAATCTTCACAGAAGAAAAACCGGAAGCATTAATCTTAATATAAATTTTTCTTCCCTCCTTTACTTTAGTTCCAGGCAACGGATCCTGCTCCACCACACTATATTTAGGAAATTCGCTTCTATAATCTACACTATCCAAAAGTACGTAATCTAAATCCAGTTCATCCAATTTAGCTTCCACCTGTTCTTCGGTAAGTTTAGATAAATTCGGGACAGCGATTTCGTGTCCGTGATCAGTTGTAAAAGTCAACCAATGCATAAATAAATAACCAATAACCGCAATAATAGCTGCGGCGGCAAGCAATTGCAGAAAAAAAACGCGGCTTGTTAAATACTGACGTAAACTCATAAATTTATTTTTAATAGCGACAAAGATAAAGTATTTCGTTTCAAAAAAAATGATAATTTTGTTTTAAACTAGAAAGCGTCCCCGATTGCTTTCCTGAGTAAAGTCAGGGATATTTATCAGGAGCTGTTTCCTGCTGTCTGCTGTATCTTTTACTTTTTAAAGAAAAAAGTAAAAGATACTCCCGAAGCTTCGGGGCCATCAGGGCTAGGGCATTTGGTTTCATAAGAACGAATAATTTTAACATTTCGTACAGAAACCTGAAACATTAAACTTGAAACAATTAAAAAATAAAAACATAAAATGAAAAATATTGCCATTATCATGGGCGGTTATTCCAGTGAGTATAAAATATCACTAATCAGCGGAAATGTCGTTTATCAATATCTGGACAAAACAAAATTTAACGGATTCAGAATCCATATTTTTAAAGAAAAATGGGTTTATGTCGACCAAAACGACGCAGAGTTCCCAATTGACAGAAATGATTTTTCGGTTACCGTAAACGGCGAAAAAATTACATTTGATTGTGTTTTCAATGCCATTCACGGAACTCCGGGCGAAGATGGTTTAATGCAGGCGTATTTCGAATTAATCGGATTGCCGCAATCTTCTTGCGATTATTACCAATCGGCTTTAACTTTCAATAAAAGAGATTTATTATCTGTTTTAAAGCCATACGGAATCAAAACGGCAATTTCTTATTACTTAAATAAAGGCGATAAAATTGATACTGCAGAAATTGTCAAAAAAGTGGGGTTACCGTGTTTCGTAAAACCAAATAAGGCAGGATCAAGTTTCGGAATCTCAAAAGTAAAAACCGAAGCCGAACTGCCAATCGCAATTGAAGTCGCTTACAAAGAAGACAACGAAATTATTATCGAAAGTTTCCTTGACGGAACAGAAGTTTCTGTAGGAGTAATTAATTACCAAGGCGAAATAAAAGTTTTACCAATAACAGAAATTGTTTCAGACAATGATTTCTTTGATTACGAAGCCAAATACGAAGGAAAATCTCAGGAGATTACACCTGCGAGAATTTCTGACGAACTAACTCAAAAAGTAGGCGAAACCGCAAAACGTGCTTATGAAGTTTTAAAAATGAAAGGTTTCTCCAGAAGCGAATTCATTATCGTAGACAATGAACCGTACATGCTGGAAATGAATACGATTCCCGGGTTAACAACAGAAAGTCTGATTCCGCAACAGGCAAAAGCAGCCGGAATTTCGCTGGAAGATTTATTTACCAATGCTATTGAGCTGGCTCTAGCGTAAAGCTATTAAAATATAAGGGTGCTAAGATTTTAGCACCTTTTTTATTTGGAATAAATACCGAAACGAAACGTTTATCATAATTTACAGAAAAAATTAAGATTGGACATGGAAATTAATATACAGGTCTAACAGTAAAACTTAGTACCTTAGTCTGTCGATCCCGTCGCTTCGGGATAGCAATTTAAAAAACTCAGCAACTTAAAAAAATGAAACAAATCTTCGAATGGGAAAGGGTCCTTCTGAACAATCTGCCTCAAAATTTTCTTCTGGAAGTAATTTTTCGTTCCACCATTATGTTCATCATCTTACTTCTGACTTTAAAACTGGCAGGAAAAAGAGGTGTAAAACAATTATCTATTTTTGAAACCGTAATTATTATTGCACTTGGTTCTGCAGCCGGCGACCCTATGTTTTATGAAGATGTAGGCATTATTCCCGCCGCTGTTGTTTTTACAGTAATCATTATTTTGTACCGTGCGGTAACCTGGCTTACAGGAAAAAGTAAAAAATTCGAAGAATTTATTGAAGGTAAAACTGAATGCTTAATTAGTGACGGAAAATTTTCGGTCTCCAGTTTCAAAAAGGAAAGTCTGGCGCAGGATGAATTTTTTGCAGAATTAAGAATCAAATCCATCGAACATTTGGGTCAGATAAAACATGCTTTTATAGAAACAAGCGGTGAAATAAGTGTTTATTTTTACGAGGACGAAAAAGTAGGTTACGGCCTCCCTATTCTGCCTTCATTGTTTTATGCGAAAAATAAGTTTATCCCAACAGACGGAATTTACTCTTGTACATTTTGCGGTCATACGCAGGAACAAAAAAGCGGAACCGCAATCTGTAAAGTCTGCAAAAAAGAAGAATGGGTAGAATCTATCAATACGAAGAGAATTACTTAAATTATAAATTTTATCCTAAAGCAGGGACCAAATTCCCAAACTTTAGCCTTTTACTCATTGTATCTTTACAACTTTTAATCTTAAAAGAAAAAATCTTAGTAGCTTAGCGGCTCAGAACCTTAGAACCTTAAAAAGATGCGTAAAGCCATATTCCCGGGATCTTTTGATCCCATTACTTTAGGTCACGAAGATATTATCAAAAGAGGAATTCCTTTATTTGATGAAATTGTAATTGCTATTGGTGTAAACGCCGAAAAAAAATACATGTTTTCATTAGAAGAAAGAAAACGTTTTATCGAAGAAACTTTCAAAGACGAACCAAAAGTTTCGGTGATTACTTATGAAGGTTTAACGATAGACCTCGCCAAAAAACTCAAAGCCAATTTCATTTTAAGAGGTTTACGTAATCCTGCCGATTTCGAATTCGAAAAAGCGATTGCACATACCAATAGAAAACTTTCGAAAATAGAAACAGTATTTTTATTAACTGCTGCCAGTACTTCATTTATAAGTTCGAGCATTGTACGTGATGTCTTGCGTCATGGCGGCGAATATGAAATGCTTGTTCCGGATGCTGTTAGGGTTCAGAAATAAACTGCACATTATTCTCTTTACAAGAATTACAGAATAAAACACAATTCTTTTATCACAAAAGATATAAATAACAAACTTGCCAGCGAAGCAAAATATAAGTAATTTCGCATTTTTAAAACAACCCATTATAATGAGCATCGAAAGAGAATTAAGCAAACGAAGCGGATCGAAATGTGAACTTTGCGGAAATGAAGAAAATTTAAAAGTTTATCAGGTCCTGCCAACTAAAAAAGGCGGTATTGACGAAGCTATATTAGCCTGTAACACTTGTATCGACCAAATTGAAAATCCGGATAACGTAGATTTAAATCACTGGAGATGTCTAAACGACAGCATGTGGAATGAGAATGTTGCCGTACAGGTTGTCGCCTGGAGAATGTTAAGCCGCATGCGCGCAGCAGGATGGCCACAGGAATTGCTGGATATGATGTATTTAGATGAAGATACACTAGAATGGGCAAAAGCAACCGGAGAAGGCGAAGAAGACGAAAATAAATTAGTTCACCGCGACAGTAACGGTGTAGTACTACAACACGGCGATTCTGTAGTGTTAATTAAAGATCTTAAAGTAAAAGGATCAAGCATGGTTGCCAAACAAGGAACGGCTGTTAGAAATATCCGCCTCGATCACGAAAATGCAGAATATATAGAGGGAAAAGTAGACGGTCAGCAGATTGTGATTATTACACAGTATGTGAAGAAGATTTAAATTGCTGAGGTTCTAAGATACTAAGCGTCTAAGCTTTTTAGTGGAACGCTTATTATTTAACCGCAAAGCACGCAAAGATTTACGCTAAGTTCGCAAAGTTTTATCTCCAAAGCTTTGCGAACTTTTCTTTTTCAAGTGTGAGACAAAGAATAAAAAACTTAGCGTGCTTTGCGGTAAAAAACACAAAACAAAAAAAGCTGTTCGATTAGAACAGCTTTTTTAATTTATAGATAAAGGTTAAAAATCTAGAAACTTAGTAGCTTAGAAGCTTTAACCTAAAAGAATTATTTTTGGAATAATTTATTGATTTGATCTTTTACAAATGGTTCAGAAACGTTGTTTGTTGCTGCGTCTCTTTCTTTTCCGGAAACCATAAATTGTACAGTTGCTTTGTCCGGAACTACATTTCCTGTGTAGTGCAACCAAATGTAGTTGTTAGGTAACTCCAATTTGATATCGTACAACGGCGAAGCTGTAAATCCGCCCATGATAATGTTGTATAAAGAATTATAGGCATTATCAATGTTCTTAAATGAAAATTTTCTCAAAGTAGAATCATCATCACTTTGAATAATAGTGTAATACAAAGTGTATTCGTCACCAATTTTCTGAATGTAATTGTTGTTTACTTTTCCTAATTTCTCAACAGGAACTGTTTCAAGTACCTTAACTTGTGCAAACGAGATAAAACTAAAAAACAATGCGGCAAGAGTAATAATTTTTTTCATGTGGTATTTGGGGTTTACAATTTTACGATCACAAAAAAACATAGAATTTATGAAAAAACACCTATCAAACCATTATTTTTTTAACATAAAATTGTTAATCTTGTCAGATTACATATAAAACACTGATTTACAAAATCATAAATCAAAGTTTTAAACTTTTAACCCATCTGAAAAATCTTAAAATTTCTTGTTTTTATCCTCTTCCTCCTTCTTGATCACATTTCGGGCCACTTCAATTTTAAATTTCCTGCCTTTCATTTTTTCATCTTTAATATGATTCAAAAGTTCTTTTACCTTATTGAATTTTACTGCTGCAAAAGAAACAAAATCTTTAACTTCAATTAAGCCTAAATCGTCTTTTTCCAGTTTCCCTTTCTGAGAAAAGAAACCCACAATATCAAATTTATTGAGTTTCGTTTTCTTTCCACCGCTGATATAAATAGTCTGAAATTGAGGCGGTTTAGGAAGAGAAACTTTTCCTTCTACATCTAAAACGTCCATTTCATAATCGATATAATCGAGCTTTTTTTCACTTTCGTGAATAATAATATACGCAGTTCCTGTTGCCTGCATACGCGCTGTACGCCCGTTTCTGTGTGTAAACTCGTCCTCCTTTAAAGGCAAATGATAATGAATAACGTGCTTCATTTCCGGAATATCCAAACCACGCGCTGCCAGATCTGTGGTAACCAGATAGGTAACACTTCCGTTTCTGAATTGAATCAACGCCCTTTCACGCTCCTCCTGATCCATTCCGCCATGATAATAAACCGAATAAATTCCTTTTTCGTTCAACGTATCACTGATTCTTTCTGCTGCATCTCTGTGATTACAGAAAATAATAGCCGATTCTGAATTCAGCGAACAAATCAAACTGAATAAACTTTGCAATTTATCTTTTTCAGTCGAAATCACCATTTTCATGGAAAGGTTGGTCTTTTCCTCTTCTTCCGGAATAAAATCTAACGTAACCGGATTAACCACTCGCGTATATTTCGGAATCTCGATATCGGATGTTGCCGAAACCAAAACCCTTTTATTTACTTTGGATAATCTCCCGATAATGAAAGACATTTGTTCGTGAAAGCCCAATTGAAGCGATTTGTCAAACTCGTCCAGAATTAAAGTCTGAATTTTATCGGTTCTGAAAGTTTCCCTGTCAATATGATCTGCAATTCTTCCCGGAGTTCCTATTAACACCGCCGGCGGATTGCTTAAATTCTTAATTTCTGTATCAATGGAGTGTCCGCCATAACAAATATTTACTTTGTACTGCGTTCCCATTTTCTTCCAAACTTGTTCGATCTGCAATCCTAATTCGCGTGACGGAACTAAAATTAAACATTGTACAGAAAGAATTTCCGGCTGTAATAATTCTAATATCGGAAGCAAAAAAGCCAGTGTTTTTCCAGACCCCGTTGGAGAAAGTAATAAAACATTGTTTTCGTTTAAAATGGCATCGTGTGCCACTTCCTGCATTTCGTTCAGACTTTGGATCCCTAAATTCGAAAGAATATTGTTGGAATGGTGTTTTTTATTCATTTTGCAAAAGTAGTGAAAATTGTTTTGTTTGTTTCAGGTTTAAAGTTTCATGTTTGAATGCTGGTGATTTTAACGCAAAGAACGCAAGGTTATTTATTTTAGAATGAACTTAGTAAACGCAAAGTTCGCAAAGCTTTATGGATAAAATCTTTGCGTGCTTTGCATAAATCTTTGCGTGCTTTGCGGTTAAAATCATTAGTTTGATTTTCAATTTAATTATATTTGATTCCCAATAAAACCAAAACCATGAAACTTTTTACCTTTCTCATTTCACTTTTCACCATTACAACTTTCGCCCAAAACAATAAAAAATACGATACCTTTTTCGAGAAAGGAAACGGAAATCAGGCGGCAGATTATTATGAGACTATTCGTTATTTTAAACTTTTAGCAGCTGATTTTCCGACTGTTCAAATAAAAGAAATGGGATTGACAGATTCTGGAGAACCTTTACACATGGTAACTTTTAATCCGGATAAGGAATTTGATTTTGATAAAATCCAGAAAAACAAAGCGGTTCTTTTTGTCAATAACGGAATCCATGCCGGAGAACCGGACGGAATCGATGCAAGCATGCAGTTTTTCAGAGATTTGGCAATTGGTAAAATGAAAGCACCAAAAAACACGGTGTTGGTTTGTATTCCGGTTTATAATATTGGCGGCGCTTTAAATCGAAATTCTACAACACGCGCCAACCAGGACGGACCAGAAATTTATGGTTTTAGGGGAAATGCGAGAAACTACGATCTGAATCGTGATTTAATGAAATCGGATACCCGAAACACCAAAAGTTTTGTAGAAATTTTCCAAAAAATAAATGCTGATGTTTTTATTGATAATCACGTTAGCAATGGCTCTGATTATCAATACAAACTAACGTATATCATGACACAGCACAACAAACTCGGAACGGTTTTGGGTAATTATATGAATGAAGTGATGATGCCGGCTTTGGTAAAAGATCTTCAAAACAAAAAAATTGAAACTACACCTTACGTAGATTCGTTTAAAGATACACCAGACAAAGGTTTTGGACAATTTGTCGACAGTCCGCGTTATACGACGGGTTATACTTCGCTGTTTAATACGATTGGATTTGTAGTCGAAACACACATGCTGAAAAAATACGCCGAACGTGTAAAAGTGACATACGAATACATGAAATCGACTTTGGATTTTACGGATACCTATTACGCTACAATCAAAGAATTACGAGCAAAAAATCTGGAGCAATATCAGCCAAAGAAAAAATACACGTTGCAGTGGCAAATGGACAGCACCAAAGCAACCAAATTTACTTTTTTAGGATATGAAGCCGGTTACAAAAAAAGCGACGCTACAACAGGTGATCGTTTGTTCTACGACCGAAACAAACCGTACAAAAAAGACGTTCCGTATATTAAAGAATTTAAATCGCAGAAAGAAGTTGTTATTCCGTCTGCTTATATCATTCCGCGTGGATATTGGAATATTATTGAGCTTTTGAAAAACAATAATATTCAGTTTTCGCAACTTAAAAATGATACAATTATCGAAGTGGAAAGTTATAAAATTGCCGATTTTAAAACTGTTCCATCTGCTTATGAAGGGCATTATTTACACCGAAATACAACGGTAACTTCCAAGGTTGTTAAAACCTCTTTCGCGAAAGGCGACTATTATGTTCCAACCACTCAAAAAGGTGTAAAATATTTGTTAGAAGCTTTTGAACCGGAAGGCGTAGACTCATTTTTTAACTGGAATTTCTTTGATCCAATTTTACAGCAAAAAGAACATTATTCTGAATATGTTTTTGAAGATACCGCTGCAAAACTTTTAAAAGAAAACCCTGCTTTAAAAGCTGAATTGGAAGCTAAAAAACAAAATGATACCGCTTTTGCTAAAAATCCTGAAGCGCAATTGGATTGGATTTATAAACATTCCGTTTATTATGAAAAGGCGCATATGCAGTATCCTGTTTATCGGGTTTTGTAGATTTTTTGATTGTGTTGTTTTTCTTTAACGCAATCCCGATAGCTATCGGAGCAAGGTTTTTTAATTTTGATTGAGTTGAGAAAACGATAAGCTTTACGTGTAGCACTTTGTCAAAGTTTTAAACTTTGACAAAGTTAGAATACAGCTGCGGATGCAAAGTCGAGAGACTTCACACAGCCATTAAAATCTTAACGAGAAATTTTATCATCATATAAATCTTTATCAAGATACTTGTGAAGATTTCTCATTCCTCGAAATGACAAACCGGACTCAAAAAAGGCTAAATAAAAAATGTTTTTTCGGGACTTTTGATCAAAATGAATAGAAGAATTATTTATCCTTCAATTTCTTCTGTAAACAACTCAACTTTATGTTTTTCAGCTGTAACAAACAATCCATTAAATTTTAATTACTTTTTTCTGACTAATCGTAAAAGTCATATATTTGAAAAAATCAAATTTTAATTCTAAAAATCAGAACGAAATGGGACTATTTAATAATCTTTTCAAAAAGAAAGAAGAAAAAACAGAATCAGTTGTAAGTCAGCAAAATAACAGTATACAATTTACATCTGAAAATGATTTTCTGGAAAAATTCGGAGCAATTGCTTTAGAAAAACAAAGAAATTTATTTGAGATCACGGGCGGACTTTCTTGGAATGTGGATATGGATAAAGAGGAAATAACCTTTGGCGATGATCTTACTTTTCCGATGCAGGTTTTGGGTTCTTTTTCCCATTCTTCTGAAACGTGGCTTTGGATCTGGGACAATAAAGCGGGCGGTTATACGGAATCTATGATGAAACAAGCGCTGTTATTAAAACAATATGGAGAAGAAAATAATATTGATTTACTGACTGTTGGGAATTTTGACGCTGCCTCCAATGATTTACATTTAATAGGAATGATGGCTGTTGAAATGTTTAACTCCAGTGGGTATTATCTCGGAAACTACGGGCAGGGAACCATGGTTGTTACGATTAAATCTGATGTAATAGATCAGGTTGAAAGCGAAGAATTTTCACGAATTACGACTGTTTTTCCTGAATTGATTTCGACTTTTGAAATTCAAAATCATAAAAATGCTTTTACAAATTATCTTTCTCAAAAGGGCTACCAACTGATTTCTAATGGAAACGAAATTAAAGCTGAAAAGAATGGTAAAATAATTAATGCATTATTTAATGACGATGATCTTTTGATAAAAATAAACGGCAATTCGTAAATTCTATAGTAAATAAAATCACGAAACGAACTTTTGAAAACGAGTTTGCGTGAGGGATAGCAGCAAGCTACCGAAGTAGCGTGGATAGCCCGACAGCATTTAAAAAAAGACCCAATGAACGCAAAGTTGATTGGGTCTTTTTTTAAATGGTGGCACGCCCCCATTCTATAATTCTGAGGCTCTAAAATACTAAGATTCTAAATTTTCCTTTTTTACTTTTAATTCGGCTGTAGTGTAATTTTCTTCGTGAAATAACAACTTTATGTTTTCGTACGAATTGGTAAGTGCTTCTTTGATTTGTTCGGGATTGAGCCAGGCTACTTTTTCGATGCCTTCTTCTGCTTGTCCGTGTGGAATTCCTTCGAAATCGGAGGACATTTCGAACCAATGGGTGATTTTGAGTTTGTATTTTCCGTTACGCTTGAAAACGTGGTAGGTTTTTTCCAGTTTTTTTATAATTTTCAGTTTTCCGACACCGGTTTCTTCTTCTACTTCACGCATTGCGGTGTCTTCGATTTCTTCTCCTTTTTCGATTCCGCCCTTAGGTAAATCCCATTTGCCGTTTCTAAAGATGAATAAAACCTCGCCTTTCTTATTGTACACTAAGCCCCCACCCGCTTTGTTTACAGGGATTTTGGCCTTTAATGTCTTCATCATTTCACTTTCGTCGGGATGATAAAGAATGGCTTTTTGAATTTTATTTTGAAAGATTTTTATGATAAGATGCTCGATATCAATACTCTCCAACAAGAACATTTGGAAATCTGTTTCTTTCGAGATTTCATTTGTCAAAAAAAGTGGTTTGTCGTTTACAAAAACTTTATACATTTGTACTATGATTTTTAATAAAGATACTGCCGAAAAAACAGCCGAATTGCTTTTGCAAATAAATGCAATTAAATTGAATCCCGAAAATCCTTTTACATGGGCTTCTGGTTGGAAATCTCCTATTTATTGCGATAATAGGTTAATTCTTTCATTTCCGAGCATTAGAAACTATGTTCGTGATGAATTTGCCAAAAACATTGAAAAACAATTTGGAAAACCTGATGTTATCGCCGGTGTGGCCACTGGAGCGATTGGAGTAGGAATTTTGGTTGCCGAAAGTTTAGGCCTGCCTTTTGTATACGTGCGTCCGGAGCCTAAAAAGCACGGCAGACAAAACCAGGTTGAGGGTTTTCTACAAAGAGGACAAAATGTTGTGGTTGTTGAAGATTTAATTAGTACCGGAAACAGCAGTTTAATGGCTGTAGAAGCTTTGCGTAATGAAGGTGCCAATATAAAAGGTATGGCGGCCATTTTTACTTATGGTTTTGGTGTTGCTGAAGAAAACTTCAAAAAAGCAAATATTGACTTATTTACATTGAGCAACTATGAAAACTTATTGGATTTAGCGGTTCAAAAACAATATATTACAGAAGATCAGCAATCTACTCTTTTAGAATGGAACGAAAGTCCGTCTACCTGGGGACAGGAAGAATAGATTTTAGTCCCGATCCCTCGGGATAGATTTTAGATTTTTCAAAAATCGCTTTGCTCTTTTTGGAATTTGGGATTTTATTCAATTTTAGCTTTGCAAAATTTGTAATACTTGCATATTAAAAAAACTTTGCGCATTTTGCGGTAAAATAAAAAACAAAAAATATGAACTTAGAAAGTCCAAAAGTTACTGTTCAGAAATCAGCACAGGATTTATTTGATCAACTAACTGATGTAAAGAATTTTGAAAAATTAATGCCAGATAACATCGCTAAATTTGAAGTGACTGGCGAAGACGCTTTTATTTTTGGATTGAAAGGCATGCCGGAAATCAAATTAAAAATGAAAGACAAAGTGGCTCCAAACAAAATTGTTCTGGGTGCAGCGAGTGATAAACTTCCTTTTACTCTGACTTCTAATATTGATAGCATTTCGGATTCTGAAAGTGCTGTTCAATTGTTTTTTGAAGGCGAATTCAACGCGATGATGGCAATGATGGTTAAAGGTCCTATCAGTAAGTTTATTGAAACTTTAGCAAATAATATGAACAAACTTTAATAATGATAAATTATTAATTTGAAATTATAAATGCCTGGCTTGTGTCGGGCATTTTTTTGTTTAGCCACAAAGGCCCGATCTTTTTATTTGCCACAAAGACACTAAGCCACGAAGTTTTTTAATTGGAGCCGAAAATTTCTCGCAAAGGCGCAGAACCTCAAGTTTTTTAGTTTTAATAATAACTTAGCGCCTTAGCGTCTTTGTGGCAAACCTTTGCAACTATGAGCCTTTGTTCCCTTGAAACTCTCAATAAAGCATCTTAACTTCTTTGATTTCAAATTCGGCAACAGAATCATCTTCTAATAAAACCTGTAATTTTCCAACTTTAGAAACCCCTTGGATGATTCCCATAAAATCCTGACCATTTTTATTTCTAAAAGGCGACGGAATTCCTTTTTTAAAGAGAGAATCAAAGTAAGTACTCCAGAAAATCTCCGATGAAGTTTCCCACAATTGAATCTTTTGCTTTAATTTTTCGACAATTAAAACAGCAAGATCTTCCTTATCAAAAGACCTTCCTTTGATAACGGCCAGAGACGAAGCATGTGGTAATTTGTTGTAATCGGTTTGATTGACATTAATTCCGATTCCGACAACTGACACGATTCTGCCATCACTTTTGATAGTATTTTCGATTAATATGCCAGCGAGCTTCTTATTATATGACAGAATGTCGTTTGGCCATTTTATACATATATCGGGAATATTTACTGATTTTAAGGCTTCTGAAACTGCCAGTGAAACCGCAACGCTTAAATCAAAAACTTGTTGGTTGTTATAAATAAAATCTCTAACCAAAACACTCATTGTTAAGTTCTTACCAGCTTCAGACGTCCACACTCCACCTACTTGTCCTTTTCCTTTTGTCTGATATTCAGCTGTTACGACTGTAAAATTCTCCAGTTCTTCTGCACTTGACAATGCTTTCAGGAAGTCATTTGTAGAATCTATGGCATCGAGTTTGATTAGTTTCATTAAAGTATTTTAAATAACTTAATTTAATATTTTGTTAAGGTTCAAAAATAATCACAAATTTTGGTAACTTTACAAATTCATATAAAATAATTCATGGCGAAAAAGACTATTAATAATGATGTTCTACTGGCGAACATAATAAAAGGGATTGAGGAAGTAAAAGGAAATGACATCGATATTCTTGACTTAAGAGAAATAGATACTGCAGTTTGCGACTATTTTGTAATTTGCAACGGTAGCTCAAATACTCAGGTTAACGCCATTGTAAACTCAATTCAAAAGACAGTTTCAAAAGACTTAAAAGATAAACCATGGCATGTAGAAGGTACTGATAATGCGGAATGGGTTTTAATGGACTATGTACACATTGTGGTACATGTATTTCAAAAACATATACGCGAATATTACAATATCGAAAGCCTTTGGGGCGATGCCAAAATAACTACAATCGAGAACAAATACTAAAGAAATTTCACTAGATGGCTAAAGATAATAACCCAAATCCGAATAAATTTAAAATAAGTCCCTGGTTAATATACACCGCAATACTTTTAGTTTTTTTATTTATAAGTTTTGCTACCGGAGGATCCAGCTTAAACGAACCTGCGCAGATAACTTCTTCTAAATTTAATACTCTTTTAGAAAAAGGGCAGATTAAAAAAGTTATTGTTTACAATAAAGCAGATGCTGAAGTATATTTAAATGATGCTGCGTTAAAAGACCCGGCAAACAAGGCAGTTGCTGTAGATATGTTCAAACAGCCAAATAAAGGTCCGCACTATACTTTGGACATTGGTAATGACCAGATCTTTCAGACTAAACTGGAAAGAGCTGTTGCAGAACATAAACTGGGAGAATTCAATTTTGAAAAACAAAACAACTGGAGCGATATTTTAATCAGCTTACTTCCTATCATCATTATTGTTGGTGTGTGGATTTTCATCATGCGTAAAATGTCTGGCGGAGGCGCTGGCGGAGGCGGACAGATTTTCAATATCGGAAAATCTAAAGCCAAATTGTTTGATGAAAAAACAGATATAAAAACTACATTTAAAGATGTTGCCGGTTTAGAAGGTGCTAAAGAAGAGATTCAGGAAATTGTTGAATTCCTTAAAAACCCTGAAAAATATACTAATCTTGGGGGTAAAATTCCTAAAGGTGCTTTATTAGTTGGTCCTCCTGGAACGGGTAAAACCTTACTAGCTAAAGCTGTTGCCGGCGAAGCTCAGGTACCTTTCTTCTCTCTTTCAGGTTCAGATTTCGTAGAAATGTTTGTTGGAGTTGGTGCATCACGTGTACGTGACTTGTTCAAACAGGCAAAAGAGAAATCTCCTGCCATCATTTTCATTGATGAGATTGATGCTGTCGGCAGAGCAAGAGGAAAAAGCAATATGTCTGGCGGAAACGACGAAAGAGAAAATACATTAAACCAATTACTAACCGAAATGGACGGTTTTGGTACAAACTCTAACGTAATTGTATTGGCTGCAACCAACAGAGCAGATGTCTTAGACAAAGCTTTAATGCGTGCAGGACGTTTTGACAGACAAATTTTTGTTGACTTACCGGACATTCGTGAAAGAGCAGAAATTTTCCAGGTACACTTAAAGCCGATTAAAAAGGTTGAAGGTCTTGATTTGGATTTCTTAGCAAAACAAACTCCAGGTTTCTCTGGTGCCGATATTGCGAATGTATGTAACGAAGCGGCTCTTATTGCTGCAAGAAACAATAAACCTGCAGTAGACAGACAAGATTTTCTTGACGCTGTGGACAGAATTATCGGTGGTCTTGAAAAGAAAAATAAAATCATTACTCCTGAAGAAAAACGCGCTATTGCGATTCATGAAGCAGGTCACGCAACCGTAAGCTGGATGTTGGAGCATGCCGCACCGCTTATCAAAGTTACGATTGTACCTCGTGGACAAAGTTTAGGAGCTGCATGGTATTTACCGGAAGAAAGACAAATCGTCAGAACAGATCAGATGTTAGACGAAATGTGTGCTACAATGGGCGGAAGAGCTGCTGAAAAAGTAACATTTGACAGAATCTCAACCGGTGCTTTGAGCGATTTGGAAAAAGTAACACGTCAGGCTCGTGCTATGGTTACCATTTACGGACTGAACGATAAAATTGGAAATGTTACTTATTATGATTCAACAGGTCAGAGCGAGTACAATTTTTCTAAACCATACTCTGATGAGACTGCTAAAATTATTGATGCTGAAATTTCAGAGTTAATCGAAGGTCAGTACCAAAGAGCAATTCAAATTTTAGAAGAAAACAAAGATAAATTAAATCAACTGGCTGATATTCTGATTGAAAAAGAAGTTATCTTTAAAGATGATTTAGAAAACATTTTCGGAAAACGTACTTTTGATAAAAATTTAGAAGAAGTCGTTTCATAAATAATTACGGAAAACGTAATAATTTTTTAAAATCTTAATTCAAAACACCCTTTTGAATTAAGATTTTTTTATCTTTGAACGTTTTCAATTAACATGTAAAGCATTTCATATAAAAAATGAATTTTTTCAAAAAAATATTTGGCTCAAGTGAAGCCGCTTCTGACGAAGAACACGAAAGCGAATATGCAGGAAATTCTGCTCCAAATAGTCATTTATCTCTGGATGAGCAATTCATTTTTAATTTTAAAAAAAATGGAGGCAAATTCCTGTACTGCGAAAACAAAGCTGAGGTTACAGAACAATTTGAAAATATATTAGAAGAAAATGACTGGTTTGAAAGTGAAGTTTTATGTTATGAGCCTTCTCTTTTTAGTTTATTAGAGGAAAACAGATTGTTTTACATCGCTCCTACTAAACCAAAATTTTTACTGGCAACTTGTGAAAACCTTATTGCCGATGAAGGTTCAATTTTATTTTCGTCAAAACAAATTAGATCAAATAAACCAAACGAATTACCTGCCAATATTGTTATTATAGCAACGACAAGTCAGATCCTGCCAATGAAAAGTGACGGATTGACGGCTATAAAACGTAAATACGACAGAGACATTCCCACAAATATTACTACAATAAAATATTTCGAAAAAGCAAAAGAGGAAGATTTTACACAATACGGAAGTGTTGCAAAAAACCTTTATTTACTGCTTTTAGAAGATCTTTAAGATGAACGAAACACTGAAGAGAACCATTTCCGGTGCTGTTTATATCGCTTTGTTATTAACTTCGATATTGTTTTCTACCGAAAGCTTCATTACTCTTTTTGGTATCTTCTTAATTATCACGATATACGAATTCTCAAATATAGTTGCTTTAAACAAGGTGTTTTCTATTGCCTTTGGCGTTATAATTTATTCCTCTATTATTCTGGTAAGCCATTACAATAAGCAGACTGTTAAATTTTTAAACGACACATTTAATTCTGATATAAGCTTAGAAACAAACATCAACCAGCTGGATTTAATTCTTCTGGCGATTACAATTGTAGTTTCTATTAAATGCATCATATTCCTTTTTTATGATTCTGTCCAGAAAATAAGTATTTCTTCAAAATATTTATATCTGCTTGGATATATTACACTTCCTTTTATTTTTATCGTTAAAATCTCTTTTGGTACAAATGATTATAATCCGAAAATTATAATTGGTTTATTTGTATTGATCTGGACTAATGATACGTTTGCTTATTTAGTTGGAAAATCAATTGGAAAACATAAATTATTCGAGCGTGTTTCTCCAAAAAAAACAATTGAAGGTTTTATTGGCGGTGCTGTTTTTGCGGCATTGGCGGGTTTTTTGATTTCTAAATTCTATATTCAGCCAAAACCGGAATTTAGTAATATGTCTATTATAATCTGGACATCAATTGCTTTAATTGCGAGTGTTTTTGGTACAATTGGCGACTTAATTGAATCCAAATTTAAACGTATTGCCGGGATAAAGGACAGTGGTTCTATCATGCCGGGACATGGAGGTATTCTAGATCGATTAGATAGTGTTATATTTGTAGCACCAATTATATTTTTATTTTATCAAATTTTATATTATGTTTCATAAAGAAGGAGGTCCGTCCATTTTATTGGGTACAAGTTTTACTGTAGCATTACTTTTAATTGCTGATCGATTTATTGATACCTATTGGCTCAGAATACTGGTTCAGATAGCGGCAGTGGTAATTTTGATTATTATTTTACAATTTTTTAGAAATCCTAAAAGAATTGCAGTAAGACATACAGATCATATTCTTTCACCTGTTGACGGAAAGGTCGTTGTAATTGAAGAAGTTTACGAAGGCGAATATTTTAAGGATAAACGCTTACAGGTTTCGATCTTTATGTCACCTATCAATGTTCATGTTACGCGTTATGCAATGGACGGAATTATAAAGTTTAGTAAATATCATCCCGGGAAGTTTTTGGTTGCATGGCACCCGAAAGCAAGTGAGGAAAACGAAAGAACTACAGTTGTTATAGAAAATGACAGCTTTGGTGCTATTCTATATAGACAAATTGCAGGAGCACTTGCTCGCCGTATTGTAAATTATGCGAAAGAAGGAATGCAGGTTGTACAAGGTACAGATGCAGGCTTTATTAAATTTGGATCAAGAGTAGATTTATTTTTACCTTTAGGTACACCAATTAACGTTGAGTTAAATCAGAAGGCAATTGGTGGAAAAACAATTATTGCTACAAAAGCATAAATGGCTGAAAAAGATTTAGATATTCGCTTTGAAAAAGCTGTAGAAGCTGCAATGGAAATGACTCAAGCTTCGCTGCCACAAGACGTGCAGCTAAGACTTTATGCTTTCTACAAACAGGCAACTTTTGGAACAGCTGTCTACAATCAATCTGAAAATTTTGATCTTAGAGATGCTTTCAAAACCAATGCCTGGATGCAGATTAGTCATATCTCTGTGGAGGAAGCGAAAGAAAATTATATTGAGATTATCAATTCATTAACATCAAAATAAATAACATTATGAAGAAAAACGTTGTTCTTTTTAGCACTTTAGCTTCATTTTTACTATTGTTTTCCTGTAAAGAAGATAAGCTTATCGAAGTTGTTGAAGTGCCTCTTCCTACAAAAGAAGAAAAAATTACTATTGGTGCGCCAGACGATGTTAAAGCAGATCCGGGTTCTTTTGAGATGACTAAATTGTCATTTCCTTATGATGGTCTTGCGCCGGCAATTCGTTCCCTGACTTTAGAAACGCATTATTCAAAGCATTATTTATCTTATACAAACAACTTTAATAAAGAGATTGTTTCGACTGAATTTGAAAATATGCCGATTGAGGATATTTTAAAAAAGATGGATTTAAATAATGCCAAACTTCGTCAGAACGCTGGAGGATATTACAATCATACTCTCTATTTTAATATCTTAACACCAAAACAGCAAACTCCAAAAGATACACTTTCGGGTTCTATAGATAAAGAATTTGGCTCTTTTAATAATCTTACCAATCAATTTAAAGCACAATCTGAAAAACAGTTTGGTTCCGGATGGGTTTGGCTTGTCGTAGACCGATATGGCAAATTGCAAATTACTACGACTCAGGATCAGGATAACCCTTTAATGAAAAATGCCTTAATACCGGGAACCCCAATTATGGGAATTGATCTCTGGGAACATGCTTATTATCTCGATTATCAAAATCGAAAAGGAAGTTACGTTGATGCTTTTTATGAACATATAAATTGGGAGAAAGTAAACGAATACTATATCGAAGCGTTAAAAAAGGTTAAAAAAGTTTAGAAAGAAAGCTGGTACAAAAAAAGTATCAGCTTTTTTTTATACCTTAAATGTAGCTTAGAAACAACAGATATGAGAGATATTGCAAATCGTTTTACAGAGAATCCATTATTGTCCCCAAAAGATTTACCGCCAAGTCTGGATGGTTTAGAAATTACCTGTCTTCTAAATCCGGGTGTTTTCCAGTTTGAAAATAAAATCTGGCTGGCAGTCAGAGTGGCTGAAAGACCGAAACAAATTGAGAATATTATTTCTTTTCCCGTACTTACTAATACAGGTGCCATTCAAATTATTGAAATTTTAAAAGATCATCCTGAACTTTTTGCGACAGATGCACGTGTAATTAACTATCAGGGAATTGATTACCTTACTACATTATCGCATATTAGATTATTGTGCAGTGAAGATGGAAAGCATTTTTACGAGCCTGAAAATTTCCCGCATTTAGTTGGTGAGGGAATATTAGAAACTTTTGGAATAGAAGATTGCAGGGTTTCCTTAATTGAAGGAAAATATTACCTGACTTTTACTTCTGTTTCAGATAATGGTGTTGGCGTTGGATTAAGAACCACCACCGACTGGAAAAATTTTGAGAAGCACGGAATGATATTTCCTGCTCATAATAAAGACTGCGCTATTTTTGAAGAAAAAATAAACGGTATGTTTTACGCTTTACATCGTCCGAGTAGTGTGGATATTGGCGGTAATTACATTTGGATTGCTTCCTCGCCGGATGGAATTCATTGGGGAAATCACAAATGTATCATCAAAACCAGAAAAGGTCATTGGGACAGTAAAAGAGTCGGTGCCGGAGCTGCTCCGATTAAAACAGAATTTGGCTGGCTTGAGATATATCACGGTGCAAATGAGTTTCACCAATATTGTCTGGGCGCTTTCTTAATGGACCTTGAAGATCCTACAAAAGTCATTTCGCGAACAGAAGAAAGTATTATGTTTCCTAAAACCGATTATGAATTAAGCGGCTTTTTTGGAAATGTCGTTTTTACAAACGGTCATATTTTAGAACCGGACGGCGACACTTTGACTTTTTACTACGGTGCATCTGATGAATTTGTCTGTGGTGCAACATTTTCTGTAAAAGAAATACTTTCACTCCTAAAAGAGATTTAAAAAAACTGGTTTAGAAACAAATGCTTCTAAACCAGTTTATATGTTTATCAATAATTAAGATTAAATTAATTTACTTCATAAATCAAAGATTCAGAAGGCTTAATATGAACCTGTGCTGCTCCTTCCCCATTTTTTACATACAAATAGGTTTTGTTTTGCAAATACAATTGATCGGATAAGACATATGAACCATCTTTTAAATTCCACTTTGAAATAATTTCAGCAGGAATTTTTAGTTCAAACTGACTTTCTTTTTCCGAAGAAAAATTGGCGATTACAATTAATTTTTGATTGGATGACCAACGTGTATACGAATATAATAAGGGATCGTAACCCGGATTTTGGAGATTAACCGTTTGAATTTCTTCGAAGCTGCCCATTAAAGCGTTACTATTGATTGTAAAATTCAATAAACGTTTGTAAAAATCGCGAAGTCCTTTTTCAGACTCCGTTAATTTTCCACCGTCAAATTTACCATCGTTCATCCAACGCTGATGATTGGGAACTCCAATATAATCAAAAATAGATGTTCTGGATCTTTTACCAAATCCGGCATCTTCATTTCCGGCCTCTCCGACTTCCTGTCCGAAATAAATCATTGTTGGCGAAGTACTAATTGTTGCCGAAACCACCATTAAAGGTTTTCCTCTTTCGGGAGTACCTGCAAATTCAGCACTCGCTAAACGCTGCTCATCGTGATTGTCCAGAAAATGCAGCATGTGATGTTCAATATCCGACATTCCTTTTTGGATATTGGTAAGTTCGTCCGGAGAAGATTTACCGCGAATAATATCTTTCAGCTTATCGTACGTTTCTACTTTATCATATAAATAATCCATTTTTCCTAAACGAATATAATTTCTGTATTCATTTGGATTGTAAACTTCTGCTAATAAGAATGCATCCGGATTTTTCATTTTAATCGATGAATTCATATAACTCCAAAATTCATAAGGCACCATTTCTGCCATATCGTATCGAAAACCATTAACTCCTTTTGCCGTCCAGTATAATGCGATGTCCCTAAACTTTTTCCAGGAATCGGGAACGTCTTTATCCTGCCAGAAAGCAAAATGTTCCTGATATGATTTTTGATCGTAAACTGCGGGAAGTTCCGGAAAATCTTTGCTTCCGTCAGGACGAATCCCGTAATTTACTTTAACCGTTTCGTACCAGTCATTTTGATCTGGCTTTGCTTTTCTCGAACCATTTCCAGTCCATTTTGCAGGACTTTCATCAAATTTTCCGTCAATAAGAGGATTTTTTTCTCCGTTTAACGGAATTTCTCCATCTGGAATTTCAAAATGTGAATTTGGAATGTAGTAAAAATTATTATCTCTTTTATATTCGACCGTAACATCATCTTCTGCACCAAAATCCCTTACTCCTTCCGGATTTGTTTTTCCTTCATATTTTCGGGCAATGTGATTGGGAACAATATCAATAATTACTTTCAAACCTGCACTATGGGTACGTTTTATTAAGGCTTCAAATTCTTCAAGTCTTTGCGCAGGATTTTCAGCCAAATCAGGATTTACATTATAGTAATCTTTTACAGCGTATGGCGAACCCGCGCGTCCTTTTACCACTTCAGGATCATCGTTTGAGATTCCGTAAGCGGTATAATCGCGAACCAGGGCATGATGGGGAACTCCGGTATACCAAATGTAATTTACTCCTAAATCCTTTATTTCATGCAGTGCTTTGTCTGTAAAATCATTAAATTTTCCTACTCCATTCTCTTCGATGGTTCCCCACGGTTTGTTTGTTGTGTTTTTATTTCCAAATAGGCGTGTAAAAACCTGATAAACTACGACTTTCTTTTCTGTCGCAGTTTGCTCTTTTGCTGTACTCATTTTTAAATCTTTTGTTTTACAGGCTGAAAACAGTACCGATAATGTAATTCCGGCTGCAATTATTCTTTTACTTCTCATATTTATTGGTCTAATCTTAGTAAGTTTTAATTTTAGATACAAAAATGCATCACAACTATTTTCTAAAAGTAGCTCATTTTTTAAAATTCAGAACATCATAAAGTGCAAGTGTTCTTCTTTGGGTCTAATTTACGACAACTACAACGAGAGAGTTCATTATTTTGTTGAAAAAATAGAATTTGTATTTTCCTTCAATTTTAATGTATGAGTAATTATAAATTAATGCTAATATCAATCACAGGTTGTTTCCTTTTTTATAAATTTGACAAAAATTTAATCAATTGAAGAAATCACTCTTTTTCATATTTTTCTCCTCGTTTTTTTTATGTGTGCAATTTATTTCTGCGCAGGCAAAAAAAGCTACTCAAAGTCCAAAAACAATCGTTATTGAAAACGCTGACTTTTCTGATGTCGATCAGGTCAACGCGCCAGATGCACTTTTGCTTACAGGAAATGTAAAAGTAAATCATGACGGTGTGGTTTTAACTTGTAATAAAGCCTATTTTTTTCAGAAAGAAAATTATTTAAAAGCTTTTGGAAATGTACAATTAGTACAGGGAGATACTTTATTTTTAAACAGTAAATATGCTGAGTATAGCGGAAATGCTAAAAAAGCTTTTGCAACAGGCAATGCAGTTCTTACTTCTCCGGATGCCACTTTACAAACAGACACTATTAACTTTGACAGAAACATTCAGGAGGTATTTTACAATACAAAAGGAACTATTGTAAACAAGGACAATACTTTGGTCAGCAAATCCGGAAGATATTTTGTAACGCAAAAAAAATTCCAGTTCCTGACTCAGGTTACTATTACAAATCCGAAATATGTCATTAAATCCAATCATTTGGATTATTATAGTAATTCGGGACACACTTACCTTCTTGGGCCTTCGACCATTACAAGTAAAGCCAATTATATTTATACGGAAAAGGGGTTTTATGACACCAAGAAAAACCTGGCACATTTTTTACGAAAATCTTATATTAAATATGATGATCGGCGTATAGAAGGCGACAGCTTATTTTATAATCGGAATACCGAATTTGCCTCGGCAACCCGAAACGTAAAAATAACCGATTCAATTAACAGAGGAATTGTAAAAGGGCATTATGCAGAGCTTTATAAGCTTAAAGATTCTATGTTTGTGACCAAGAGAGCTGTCGCAGTTAATTTGGTAGAAAATGATTCAGTTTATATACACGGTCAGAAATTAATGGTGACCGGAAAAGAAGGCGAGCGAATTTTAAGAGCTTTTAAAAATGTTCGTTTCTATAAAACAGACATGAGCGGAAAATGCGATTCGATACATTCTAATTCTAAAACTGCTTTAACCAAACTAATTGGGAATCCGATTTTATGGAACGGTGAAAATCAAATCACGGGTGATATTATGCATTTAATCGGAGATAATAAAACAAGGAAAATTGATTCTTTAAAAGTGCTCAATAATACTTTTCTACTCTCTAAAGATACACTTGGAACCGGCTTTAATCAAGTAAAAGGGCTCAATTTATTTGGAAAATTCCGGGATGGAAAACTTCATGATGTAGATGTAGTTAAGAATACAGAAGTTGTGTATTACATGCGGAATGACGCCCATGAACTGATTGGTATCAATAAAAATGTGAGTAGTAAAATCACTATGGTTTTGGAAAATAATGAATTACAGGATATCACATTTTTTAATAAAGTTGACGGAGATATTTTTCCGGAAGACGAACTTCCTGAAAATGCACGAAAGCTGCGGGGAATGGTTTGGCGGGGCGATGAAAGAATAAAATCGAAAGATGATATTTTTACCAAGGAAGAAAACGATCTCAACGAAAAACTGATCAAAGAAGGAAAAGACGAAGAAGAAAAGGGTAAAAATGTTCCGTTGGAAGTAAGAAAGGAAACTTTAAATTACGACAAGAAGAAACCAGCTGCCAAGCCGGAAACGAAATCTAAAAAATAGTGATTCTTGTTCCGTTTTTAGTGTTCGGTATAAAAACCTTATATAAAAACTTTGAAGCTTAGTAACTTTGCAACTTAGCACCTTTAAAAAATGAATTCAGACTTTATAAAATACCAGGCGCAAACTTCTCCTTATCCTTTAGGGATGGAAGTTTCTCACGCTATTGGCTCTTACATATACGACACAAACGATAAAAAATACCTGGATTTTGTTGCCGGAGTTTCAGCCTGCACTTTAGGACATCAGCATCCGAGGGTTAATCAGGCTATAAAAGATCAGTTAGATAAATATTCTCATGTAATGGTATATGGCGAATATTCGCAAAGTCCGGCCGTTCAATATTGCAAATTACTGGCTTCACTCCTGCCCGAATCTTTAAATAAAACTTATCTAGTAAATTCTGGTACAGAAGCTATAGAAGGGGCTTTAAAATTAGCGAAACGAACAACAGGAAGAAGTCAGCTTATTTCCTGCCATAATGCCTACCATGGGAACACAATGGGTTCTATGAGTGTTATGGGATTTGAGGAACGCAAACAGGCATTTAGACCCTTACTCCCAGATGTTGATTTTATTACATTTAATAACGAAGAAGATTTACAAAAGATAACCACAAGAACAGCGGCCATTTTATTAGAAACCATTCAGGGCGGCGCAGGTTTTATCCAGCCGGAAAATAACTTTTTACAAAAAGTACGTAAACGGTGTGATGAAGTTGGAGCGATGATGATTGTGGATGAAATTCAGCCTGGTTTTGGACGAACCGGGAAATTATTCGGTTTTCAAAATTACGATGTTGTACCTGATATCGTGGTAATGGGAAAAGGAATGGGCGGCGGAATGCCCGTAGGTGCTTTTACCGCTTCTGCTGAAAAAATGGACTTACTGACCGAAAATCCAAAACTGGGACATATCACTACTTTTGGAGGTCACCCTGTCATTGCGTCAGCCTGTCTGGCTACTTTGCAGGAATTAACTGAAACAAATTTAATGACAGAGGCACTTGAAAAGGAAAAACTCTTCAGATCGCTTTTGGTACATCCTTTGATTAAGGAAGTTAGAGGAAAAGGATTAATGCTGGCCGCCATGACAGAATCGGCTGAAATTACAAATGAAGTTATTCTAACCTGCCAGGACAGAGGTCTTATTTTATTTTGGCTTTTGTTTGAAGGATGTGCCATTCGAATTACGCCTCCCCTCACAATTTCAGAAGACGAAATCAGAGAAGGTTGTGCGACCATTTTGGAAGTTATGGATGAGATATTCCAAAAAGTAAAGCAATAAGCCAACCAGAATAAATCTGCACCTAATAACATAATTATCAAGTGAAGCTAACTCATTAATACAAAGAGATTTCTTCCCAAAATAGAATAAAAAATTGCCATATATTGTTAATTAAATTGTTCAAAACAATTAATTCCTTATCCTTACAACAATTATATGGTTGCCTAAATTTATAAAAGGCTAATTTCAAAAAAACGAAGTATGCAATTAAGCAACGAAGAAGAAGATTATAACCTATCCCTATCCAAATTTGAGTCCATGTTAAAAACTAACAAAGTATTCTTTTTTGATTCTGAAGAATTTGAGGAAATCATTCTTCATTATTTAGATATAGGCAAGGCTAATTTAGCAAAAAAGGCCTTAAAACTTGCATTAGACCAACATCCTAAATCTACAGGCTTAAAATTAGTACAAGTAGAAATGTTGGTTTATGATGACAAACTAGATATTGCAGAAAAGCTGTTGAACGAGTTGTATGCAATTGAACCTAACAACGAGGAAATATATATTCAGAAAGCTAATATTTGTTCCAAAAGAGATCAGCACGAAAAAGCAGTTGAACTGCTAAAAATCGCGCTGCAATATACTGATGATTATGCTGATGTATATAATTTGATCGGAATGGAATATCTTTTTATGGACAACCTTGAACTTGCAAAAGAAAATTTCATAAAATGTCTCGAAGAAGATTTAGAAGATCAGTCTGCGCTTTATAACGTAGTATATTGCTTCGAATTTTTAGACCAAAATCAGGAAGCTATTGTTTACCTGAACGAATATATCAACCGTAATCCTTACAGCGAAATTGCGTGGCATCAGCTCGGGCGACTTCATTATGGTGTTAAGGAATATGAGAATGCGATTCGTGCGTTCGATTACGCAACCCTGATTGATGACGAATTTTTGGGCGCTTTTATGGAAAAAGCAAAAGCGTACGAACGCCTGAAAAAATACAATGAAGCAATAGAGAGTTACAACAGAACCATCGAATTAGACGATGCAACCTCTTATGCGCTTCTTCGAATTGGAAAATGTTATGAGAAACTCGGAAATTTAGCAAAAGCGATTCAATATTACAACCAGACAGTTCACGAAGATCCTCTTTTAGACAAAGGCTGGATTGCGATTACCGATTTTCATCTTCGTCAGAAGAACTATCAAAAAGCGCTTTTCTTTGTAAATAAAGCTTTGGCGATCGACAATCAAAATCGTTTGTATTGGAAAAGATATGCAACCATCAACAAGCATATGAACTTTTTTGAAGAAGCTGAATTCGGATACAGAAAAGCCGTTGAATTTGGAGATTATGCCTTAGACACCTGGTTATTCTGGGTCGATATCCTGCAGTTTTTAGGAGAATTTGAAAGCGCCATTCAAACCTTATTACAAGCTACAGAATATTTTCCCGAAGAAAACGAAATCGAATATCGTCTGGCAGGATTATATTTTATGATTCAGGACAACACAAAAGCTAAATTCCATTTAAGCAATGGTTTACGTTTAAACTTTGAAAACTATATCTTAATTGAAGATTTATTTCCTGTGGTTTGGGCAAAAAAAACGGTTAAAAATTATATAGAAAAACATCGCAAATAATAATGGTTGATATTTTATTGAGAAGACGTTTCGGACTATTAGGACGCAATATTAGTTATTCTTTTTCTAAAGGTTATTTTACAGACAAATTTAAAGATGAGGTTTTTGAAGGCAATACCTACGAAAACTTTGACATATCTGAGATAAACTATTTTACAGAATTAGTTAAAAATAATCCTGACCTTAAGGGATTAAATGTTACGATTCCGTATAAAGAACAAGTTATACCCTTCTTAGACAAATTATCAAAAAAAGCTGCATTAATTGGAGCTGTAAACACTATTAAATTTACCAAAAAAGGAAAATTAAAAGGCTACAATACGGATTATTACGGATTTAAAAAATCGCTTAAACCTTTATTAGAAGCACATCATAAAAAAGCCCTGATTTTGGGAACAGGCGGTGCCTCAAAAGGAGTTGCTTTCGCTTTGGACGAACTTAATATTCCGTACACGTTTGTTTCCAGAGAAGCAAAAGAAAATATAATTGATTATGATTTGATTAATGCCACCACTTTTGACAATTTTCAAATTATAATTAATTGCACACCAGTCGGAACAAGCCCCAATATCGAAGCCTGTCCTAACCTGCCTTACGAATTTTTTACAGAAAAGCACATTGCATACGATTTGATTTATAATCCGGCAGAAACTACCTTTCTTAGAAAAGCAAAAGAAAGAGGTGCTGTGATCAAAAACGGTTTGGACATGCTCATCTTTCAGGCGGAAAAAGCATGGAAAATCTGGAATAAATAAAATTAAGATTGCAGAAAAAAAAGCTGGCTGTATTTTTCGTACATTTAAACCACTGATAAACAGGTGGCTATGGATAAAATAAAAACTTTCAGCATTTTATTTTTTTTATCTTACAATCTACTTTCAGCTCAAAACACAGACACCATACAAAGTCCGTTATCTGAGCCACGATATCATTACTTCCTAAAGACTATTCTCTTTTTTAATGAGTATCTCGATACCGACAAAGGGTCTTTCAACACAACGCAGGTTCGTTTTTTGCTGCCAATTGGTAATAAAGCCTGAAACCTACGTTTTGATCTTCCTTTGATTTCTGCCAATACCAATTCGATCAACAAAACGGCTATTGGAGATGTTGGAGGCGGTATAAGTTTTATACCCTATTTAAGAAATAATAACGGAATCGCGGTGCGTGCGCGCGTGTATTCTAATACGGCATCAGACCCAAATTTTGGAACCGGAAAATGGGTTGTAATGCCCGCTATGATTTATGGAAAATATTTTGCGCAAAAAAAGTTTTTATCACTCACTACAGTTGAGTATCAACAGAGTTTTGCAGGAAATAGTTCCAGGGATGACATAAGCGTTGCTCTATTTGAAAATCTCTTAATGTATTTTTTTGGAAAAAACTGGGTTTCAGGAGATGTAGCATTTCGCTATAACGCTGTTTTGAAGGGATTTCAAAATAATACATTTATAGAATTCGGACGCAAAATAACACCGTCTAATCTGGTTTACATTCACCCCAGTGCTGGTCTTGGTCCTGACAGAACGTATAACTTTGGTATAGAGGCAGGTATATTAGTTTTGTTTTAATTCAGTAATATGCTTTTTGCAAAAATAATGTAGGCTTTATAATTCAATATTATGAAAAAACTTCGGTAAATACATTCAACATAATAATATAATACAAAGCAAAAGGGAAGAAATCAACACAAAATACTGCAAAACATACGAATTATTTTGTATTTAGAAACACCTTTACTATCTTTCGCTTGTTTAATAAGAACCTTATACATTATTAAGATGTTAGAAGAAAAGAATGATAACCTGCATGAAGCAGATGGAAAATCAGAAATCGAAATTAATGATTCTGTAGCTAACGATACAACTGAAGTTTCAGATTCTGAAAATACTGTGCAGACTTCTGCTTCAGAAACTGATAGTATTGCTGTAAACGAACAGGATAATGAAAATCAGGAAGCATTAGACGTTATAACGAATTCGAATGCTGCGGAAAGTGAAGACGAAACTTTAAAAGACCGTCATGACATTCCGATGCAGGATTACAACACATTTTCTCTCGAAGCTCTTGTTGATGAACTTAAGAAACTGGTGCAGACCGATAAAGTTATGTCTGTTAAAGATCATGTTGAGGAAATCAAAAAGGCTTTCTTATTACAATATCACCATCTAATTGAAGAAAAAAAGGAAGAGTTTATTGCATCAAATCCTGATCCAAATGAGGAATTTGAATATCATCTGCCTTTAAAATCAAAATTTGACGAATATTACAATGTCTTCAGAGATAAAAAAAATGTTCATTTTAAACATTTGCAGACTAATCTGCAGACCAATTTAGAAAATCGTCTGGCAATTGTTGAAGAACTGAAAAATCTTATCAATCCTCAGGAAAACATAAAAGATACTCTTAAACATTTTAATGAGTTAAGAGAAAGATGGAAAAATGCCGGAGCAATTCCAAAAGACAAATACAATCACGTCTGGAATAACTACCATTTTCACGTTGAGAATTTCTATGATTATCTGCACCTGGACCGTGAGGCAAGAGATTTAGACTTTAAACACAATTTAGAATTAAAGCAAAAAATAATTACGCGTGTTGAGGAATTGGCAAACGATGCAGATGTGAATAAAGCTTTCCGTGAATTGCAGGATTTACACAGAATCTGGAAAGAAGATATTGGGCCCGTTTCTAAGGAACATCGTGATGCAATATGGAATCAGTTTAGTGAACTGACTAAAAAAATTCATGATAAGAGAGAAGTTTTGTTTGAAAACCAAAGAGCAAACGAGCACATCAATCTTGAAGCGAAAAAAGAGATCATTGCTAAAATTGAAATTTTAGGGACTGAAAAGGTAAATTCACATTCACAGTGGTTGATTCAGATCCAGAAAGTAGAAGATTTAAGAAATGCTTTTTTTGCAGCAGGAAAAGTTCCTTCAGAAGTAAACGAAGAAACATGGGCAGCTTTTAAAACGGCAGTTAGAAATTTTAATGCTTTTAAAAATTCATTTTATAAAGACATTAAAAAAGATCAAAACGACAATCTCAACAAAAAACTGGCTCTTGTTGCCAAGGCAAAAGAATTACAGGAAAGTACAGATTTTACAGCTACGACTCCTGTAATGAAACAAATTCAGGAAGAATGGAAACAAATTGGCCATGTTCCTAAAAAATATTCAGACAAGATCTGGAAAGATTTTAAAGATGCGTGCAACCATTATTTTGATAAATTAAAAGAACACAAATCCGAAGAAAACGGTGAAGAAGTAGCTGCATTTGACAATAAAAAAGCCTACCTGGAAACTTTAAGAGCTTTTGAGCTGACTGGAGATCACAAAACTGATCTGGACGCTATAAAAGCACACATAGAAACCTGGAAAGGGTTTGGAAAAGTTCCTTTCTCAAGAAGACATATAGAAGGAAAATTTAATAAAATATTAGATGCTCTTTTTGAAAAACTAAGTTTGAGTAAAAAAGAAACTGAAATGATGCGTTTTTCCAATAGAATTGATTCTTTGTCAGACAGCAATGATACGCGTAAATTAGACAACGAAAAGATTTTCCTGATGCGTAAAATTGAAGAAGTTCAAAATGAAATTTTCCAGTTAGAAAATAACATTCAGTTTTTTACTAATACAAAGAATGCGAAAAAAGAAAATTCAATTGTACTTGAAGTGCGAAAAAATATTGCAATTCACAAAGAAAGTCTTCAGGTATGGAAAGATAAGCTGAAGCAATTAAGAAATCTAGGTCAGGAATAAACAGATCTTTAGTTATAAAAATTAAAAGGTGCGATAATTAATTTTATCGCACCTTTTATATTTAAGCCTGACTTAACAAATCGATAAAAACAAATTGTAAAATATTAGTTATATTTGATAGAAAGTATCTATTGATAACCAAATAAATAAAACTCTTTAATTAATTTAATACCACAAAGAAATGAAATTTACAAGAAAAGCACATGCCAACTGGAAAGGAACCGGTATGGAAGGCACCGGCACTATTAGTACGCAAAGTACCACTTTAGATAATGCGCAACTGTCTTTTAAAACAAGATTTGCAGATGGTGTTGGAACAAATCCTGAAGAATTAGTTGCTGCAGCGCATTCGGGCTGTTTTACCATGCAATTAAGCTTTTTGCTTAACGAAGCAGGATTTACTGCAGATGATTTAACTACTGAAGCCACTGTAACTTTTGAAGATGGTACAATCACTCTAATTCACCTGGATTTAAAAGGAAAAGTACCTTCTATTTCTGCAGAAGAGTTTGCTGCAACAGCTGCCAAAGCCAAAGAAATCTGTCCAATTTCAAAATTATTAAATACTACAATTACTTTGTCGGCAAGTCTTGTAGAATAAAAGTTTTACTCTTTTTTTTTAAGTTAAGTAATTCAAAAAAGAAATACTCTATTATGGAAAACAAAAGGTTTATGAAAAATCTTAAGCATAAAAAAAACCAAGGCGCAAACCTTGGTTTTTTTATGCTTTATAAATGATTAATTACATCTTAGCTTTCAATGCTTTTGCTTCTGCAGTCATTTCCAGAGCACTGTATACTCCGATCAACGTTTTAGAAACATCTTCATTTTTAGGATCCAATTCATTTGCTTTTTTCAGATAAGGAATTACTCCTTTAAAAACGCTTTCTCTTTGAGCTTTTAAAACATCGTAACGTTTCATGTCTTTTGCAGAAGTACCCAGTTTGTTCATCTCGTCAATGATTGGTTTTTCTGCCTCTAATTTTAAAGCCGCAAGGTTTAAGTAAGCATTTGTATAATTAGGATTAATTTCAATTGCTTTTAAATAATATTTCTCTGCATCCGCATTGTTTTTTGCACCTGCGCTAATTACACCAAGATTAAATACTAAATCAGCATTGTTTGGATCTTTTTCTAAAGCTTCTCCAACCAATTTTTTGTACATCTCGTAATCTTTACTTTCAAGATATAAGTTAGCTTCTGTAAGAATTAACGAAGTATCTTCAGGGTTTGCTTTTCTGGCATCAGAGATTGCTTTCTTAGCATCCTCTGTACGTCCTTTCTGCACAAGGATTAAAGCTAAGTTTTTGTAAATTTCGCCTCTTTTAGAAGCAATAGCTTCTGTTTTAGGTTTTTCGTGAGTTCCTAATTTTACAGCCAAGTCTCTTTCTTTTGCATTTGCAAAATTGTCGTCGTTTCCAGAAGCTTTGTTAAGAGCAGTGTACATTGTTCCTTTTCCGGAGTAATTAAGTTTTTTTAACTCTTCATACATAGGTAAAGCAAGATCAAAATCCTGTGAATTTACAGCTGTTGAAGCCGCATAGTACAAGTTGATGGTATCTTTCGTATCTAAAGAATACGCATCATATAGTTTCTTAGCTCCTTCTGCATTTTTGTTTGATTGTGTATCAGCAATAGCAGAATTAATCAACAAGCCCTTAATATTAGCGATTGATGCAGCCGCTTCTGTAGAATATTTTTGTTTTCCTGAAGTTTTTTCAACCTCAATTAATTTCTTATAACTAGCTGCTGCTAACGATAAGTTTTTACTTTCTTCCACTTTTTTCTTAGCAAGTTCAAGGTAAGAATTTCCCTGAACGAAATAAAATTGAGCTTGTTCAGTATCTTTAGCATTAGCTACTAAATTTTCAGCATCTTTTAGTATTGTAACAGCTCCCTGAGCATCACCGCTTTTTAATGCCTTTTCAGCGCTTTTAATTTGATCTTTTTGAGCAAACGTAGCTACAGAGATCAGTAATGCTGACGCTAGTATTACATATTTACTTTTCATAGTGATATTTGTTTGTATTTAATTTTCTTAATTATTTATTCTTCAGATTCTTCTTCGTCTGCTTCATCAGTGTCATCGTCTTCCACTGTATCATCGTCAGAATCATCCTCTTCTTCTGCCGTTCCGTCATCTTCAAGAACTTCCAGATCCGGTTTAACTCTTTCTATTGCAGACTCTATTACATTACCGTCTTCATCTACAATAACTTCTTCTACATCATCTTTCATTACTTTTGTAACAGCAGCGATAGAATCTTTTCCTTTAAGATTAATCAGTCTCACACCCTGCGTAGCACGTCCCATGACACGTAAATCTTCAATTGCCATTCTGATTGTCAGTCCTGATTTGTTGATAATCATTAAATCATCTGCATCTGTAACGGCATTAATAGAGATCAGTTTACCTGTTTTCTCCGTAATATTAAGGGTTTTAACACCTTTTCCTCCACGGTTGGTAATTCTGTACACATCTTCTCCGTCTTCATCTACTAATTTAGTACGTTTTCCGTAACCATTTTCAGTTACAACAAGAATTTGTGATTCTGTTATGTCATTTTTATCTACAGTAACCATTCCGATTACTTCATCAGTCTCATCTTTTAAGGTAATTCCGCGAACTCCGGAAGCTGTTCTTCCCATCGGACGGGTTTTAGTTTCCTCAAAACGAACTAATTTACCAGATTTAACAGCCAGAATAATTTGACTTTCTCCGTTTGTTAATTGCGCTCCGATTAACTCATCACCTTCTTTAATTGTAATAGCAGCAACACCATTAACACGAGGTTTAGAATATTTCTCCAGAGAAGTTTTCTTAACCTGACCTTGTTTTGTTACCATTACAAGATTATGTGTATTTATATAATCTTTGTCTTTTAAATCCTGAGTACAGATGAAAGCTTTTACTTTATCATCGCTTTCGATATTTACCAGGTTCTGAATGGCTCTTCCTTTTGCCGTTTTACTTCCTTCCGGAATTTCGTAAACACGCATCCAGAAACATTTTCCTTTTTGAGTGAAAAACATCATATATTGGTGGTTGGTCGCAACGAACATGTGTTCTAAGAAATCCTGATCTCTTGTTCCCGCACTTTTTTGTCCAACTCCTCCTCTGTTTTGAGTTTTGTACTCTGTCAGGTTTGTACGTTTGATGTAACCGGCGTGAGAAATGGTAATTACCACATTTTCATCTGCAATTAAATCTTCAATACTAACATCTCCACCAGAATATTCAATCTGAGAACGTCTTGCATCGCCATATTTATCGCGAATTTCAATAAGTTCTTCTTTAATTAAATCTGTTCTTAAATTAACATCTGCCAATAAAGCTTTCAAATGCTCAATTAACTTCATTAATTCCTCAAACTCAGCTCTTAACTTATCCTGCTCCAGACCTGTTAATTGACGCAAACGCATCTCAACAATTGCACGAGCCTGAATATCAGATAATTTAAATCTTTCAATTAATTTTTCTCTTGCTTCATCTGTGTTTTTAGATCCTCTAATTAACGCAATAACTTCGTCAATATTATCAGAAGCAATAATTAAACCTTCTAAAATATGAGCTCTTTCCTCTGCTTTGCGCAATTCAAACTGCGTTCTGCGAACTACAACTTCGTGGCGGTGCTCGATAAAATAATGAATCATATCTTTCAGATTCAACATTTGCGGACGACCTTTTACCAGTGCAATGTTGTTTACGCTAAAAGAAGATTGTAATTGAGTATATTTATATAAGGTATTTAAAACTACGTTTGGTGTAGCGTCACGTTTTAAGATGTAAACAATACGCATTCCCGTTCTGTCCGATTCGTCACGAATATTGGCTATACCTTCGATTTTTTTCTCGTTAACCAAATCGGCCGTACGCTTAATCATTTCGGCTTTGTTAACCTGGTACGGAATTTCAGTCACAATAATGCATTCTCTTCCGTCAACTTCTTCAAAACCAACTTTTGCACGCATTACAATACGTCCTCTACCAGTTTTAAAAGCTTCTCGAACGCCTTCATAACCATATATTACACCACCGGTTGGAAAATCGGGAGCTTTAATATGCGTCATAAGTTCATCCACTTCAATATCATTATTATCAAGGTAAGCTAAAGTACCATTGATAACCTCAGTTAAATTGTGCGGCGGCATATTTGTCGCCATACCAACTGCAATACCTGTTGCTCCGTTTACTAATAAAGTAGGAACTCTTGTCGGCATTACTTTTGGTTCGTATAATGTATCGTCAAAGTTCAACTGAAAATCAACTGTTTCTTTTTCGATATCTGCCATAATATCTTCCGATATCTTACGCATTCTTGCCTCAGTATAACGCATCGCTGCCGGACTATCACCATCGACAGAACCAAAGTTACCCTGACCATCAACTAATAAATAACGCATACTCCATTCCTGCGCCATACGCACCATGGCGTCATAAACAGAAGTATCTCCATGCGGGTGGTACTTACCCAGAACCTCCCCTACAATTCTAGCAGACTTTTTGTGGGCAGATCTTGATGTTACTCCTAAATCATACATTCCATAAAGAACTCTTCGATGCACTGGTTTCAAGCCATCTCTAACATCAGGAAGTGCTCTCGATACAATTACTGACATCGAATAATCGATATAAGCTGACTTCATTTCATCCTCTATGTTAATAGGAATTAACTTTTCTCCTTCAGACATAAGTTGTTATATTAAATAATTATATTAGTTTCAAAGCGTGCCAAGATACGTTTTTTTGAAATTTTTTCAGCTATTTCCTTACACTTATTTCAATGATTTATTAACAACTTTATTTCCGGTTTTAGTTAATAAATTAAGCGTTTTTTAACTCTTTTATTGTCTTTTTTTTCGTCTATTAGCTGACAGGAGTTCGTGAAGGGTACGGTTTTTGTTTTTCAAACTGTAATTCATTAAATTTACAATACCAATTATATATTATGGATGATAATTTTTCACCAAGAGTAAAAGATGTTATTACATACAGTAAAGAGGAAGCCTTACGTTTAGGCCACGACTTTATTGGTACTGAACATCTAATGCTGGGCATTTTAAGAGATGGTAACGGAAAAGCTATTCATATACTTAATAACCTTGCAGTCGATTTAGACCATTTACGCAGAAAAGTAGAAGTACTTAGCCCTGCCAATCTGGGTATTGAAGTAAATGCCGAGAAGAAGAATCTTCATCTTACCCGACAGGCCGAAAGAGCCCTGAAGACCACTTTTCTTGAAGCTAAAGTATTTCAAAGCTCATCAATTAGCACCGCGCACTTACTTCTATGTATTTTGCGAAACGAAAACGATCCAACAACCAAGTTACTGAATAAACTAAAAATAGATTATGACGTAGCTAAAGAACAGTATTTAAATATGACTCCAAACGAAGAAGAATTCTTAGAAAACTTGCCAAGAAACGAATCATACAATGATGATTCAGGACAAGATGACAGTCTAAAAGAGAGTAGTTTTAATAATCCCGCCAATAAGTCAAATAAAAAATCTAAAACTCCGGTGTTAGATAATTTTGGGAGAGATTTAACAGAAATGGCAGAGGAAGGAAAACTAGATCCGGTTGTGGGACGCGAAAAAGAAATTGAGCGTGTTTCACAAATTCTAAGCCGAAGAAAAAAGAACAATCCGCTTCTTATTGGAGAACCGGGAGTTGGTAAATCTGCTATTGCAGAAGGACTTGCTCTTCGAATTATCCAGAAGAAAGTATCGCGTATTCTTTTCAATAAACGTGTTGTTACTCTTGATCTTGCCAGTTTAGTTGCAGGAACAAAATACCGCGGACAATTTGAAGAAAGAATGAAAGCAGTAATGAATGAACTGGAAAAGAATGACGATATTATTCTTTTTATTGATGAAATTCATACCATTGTGGGAGCCGGTGGAGCAACAGGTTCGCTTGATGCCTCAAATATGTTTAAACCTGCTTTGGCGAGAGGCGAAATCCAATGTATTGGTGCTACAACTCTTGATGAGTACAGACAATATATTGAAAAAGATGGTGCCTTAGAAAGACGTTTTCAAAAGGTCATTGTAGAACCAACTTCTGTTGAAGAAACAATTGCCATTTTGAACAATGTAAAAGATAAATACGAAGATCACCATAACGTAACTTATACGCAGGAAGCGATCGAAGCTTGTGTTAAATTAACAAACAGATACATGTCTGAGCGTTTTTTACCGGACAAAGCTATCGATGCCATGGACGAAGCAGGATCTCGTGTACACATTACCAATATTGATGTTCCGAAACAAATTTTGGATTTAGAACGTCAGTTAGAAGAAGTGCGTGAAAACAAAAATATGGTTGTTAAAAAACAAAAATATGAAGAAGCAGCCAAACTTCGTGATGATGAAAAACGCATTGAAAAAGATCTTGCAATTGCACAGGAACAATGGGAAGAAGATTCTAAAAACAACAGAATTGAAGTTACAGAAGACAATGTAGCTGATGTTGTTTCTATGATGACCGGAATTCCGGTTAACAGAATCGCGCAAACTGAAAGTAATAAACTGGCTCAGTTACCTGAATTAATTCAGAACAAAGTAATTGGTCAAAACGAAGCGGTTCTTAAGATTGCACGTTCTATTCAACGTAACAGAGCAGGACTTAAAGATCCGAATAAACCAATTGGTTCTTTTATATTCTTAGGTCAGACTGGAGTTGGTAAAACTCAGTTGGCAAAAGTATTAGCAAAAGAATTATTTGATTCTGAAGATGCTTTGGTTCGTATCGATATGAGTGAATACATGGAGAAATTTGCGATTTCACGTTTAGTTGGAGCGCCTCCGGGATATGTTGGTTATGAAGAAGGAGGTCAATTGACCGAAAAAGTTCGCAGAAAACCATATTGTGTTGTTCTTTTAGATGAAATCGAAAAAGCGCATCCTGATGTGTTTAATATGATGCTTCAGGTTCTGGATGACGGATATTTAACAGACAGTTTAGGTCGTAAAATTGATTTTAAAAACACGATCATCATTATGACATCAAATGTTGGTGCCCGTCAATTAAAGGATTTTGGCCAAGGTGTTGGATTCGGAACTGCTGCGAGAGTGGCTCAAAGTGACGAAAACTCAAAAAGCATTATCGAAAATGCTTTAAAGAAAACTTTTGCTCCTGAATTCTTAAACAGAATTGATGACGTAATTGTATTCAACAGTTTAGAAAAATCCGATATTGATCTAATTATCGAAATCGAATTAAAAAAATTATATTCCCGTATTGCAGAATTAGGGTATAAATTAAGTCTGACTGACAAAGCAAAAGCATTTATCGCAGACAAAGGTTTTGATAAGCAGTTTGGTGCGCGACCATTAAAAAGAGCGATCCAGAAATACGTTGAAGATTTACTGGCAGAAGAAATCATTACTTCTAAAATCCATTCTGGCGACCAAATCATGATGGATCTGAAAGACGATTCACAAGAACTTTCGGTAGAAATACATAAAGCCGAAGAGCCGACTAATCAATAAATTAGTTTACATTTATAACAAAAATAATTTACCCGTTACGTTTTCATAACATAACGGGTATTTTTTTTGCATAATTTACTATCTTTAGTAAAAGCAAATAGCTATTTTTGAATATAAATTATATAATAACAAACAAAGTATGCTTCAGAACAAGGTCATTTTAGGCAGCGAAGAATGGTGCTCATTTCCCGAATTAGGAATTCCGACAATTAAGGCTCGCGTAGACTCAGGCGCCAAAACATCGGCAATGCACGCCATAAACATAGCTCCTTTTATTAAAAATGATGCCAATTGGGTAAAATTTGATATCAACCCAATTCAGAATAATATTAAAACGATAATTCATTGTGAAGCACCGCTTGTTGACAAAAGAATTGTAAAAAGTTCAAGTGGTTTTAGAGAACACCGTTACGTTATCCAGACAAGCCTGAAAATCGGCGATGTAAAATGGCCGATAGAAATGACACTGACCAATCGTGACTCAATGGGTTTCAGAATGCTTCTGGGACGTGAGGCAATGAGCGGCCGTGTTTTAGTTGATCCGGAAGAAAAATATCTTTTAGGTCAGCCAACAACAGAATCTTTAAAAGAACTTTACCAAAACTCTGAAAAAGCAAGCTCTGGTTTACGAATTGGCCTTTTAGCCAGCAATCCGGAGTTATACAGCAATAAAAGAATCATGGAAGCGGGTGAAATGCGGGGTCATGAAATGCATTTCCTGAACATAAAGGAATGTTATATGAAACTGGACGCAAAGACTCCGGAAATTCATTACAGAGGCGGAAAAATCTTAAATCAGTTTGATGCTATTATTCCAAGAATCAGACCCAGCATTACTTTTTACGGTTGCGCGCTTACACGTCAGTTTGAAGCGTTGAAGGTTTTTGTCTTAAATTCGGCTACAGCCATCACACAATCGCGTGATAAGCTATATTCTTTACAATTATTATTGAATAGCGGCATTGATATCCCGACCACTGGATTTGCTAATTCTCCGCTTGATACAGATAATTTAATTAAAATGGTGGGTGGTTCTCCCCTAATTGTAAAATTACTGGAAGGAACACAAGGAAAAGGAGTCGTTTTAGCAGAAACTAAAAAAGCGGCAGAAAGTGTAATCAATGCATTTAAAAGCTTAAACGCCAACATTCTGGTTCAGGAATTCATTAAAGAAGCAAATGGAAAAGACATTCGTTGTTTTGTAATTGACGGAAAAGTTGTGGCTGCAATCCAGCGTGAGGCGATGCCGGGCGAATTTAGGGCTAATATTCACCTTGGTGGAACAGCTTCTGTTATAAAAGTAACTGCCGAGGAGAAAAAAATCGCAATAAAAGCCGCAAAAGCAATGGATTTAAAAGTTGCCGGAGTCGACATTATCCGATCTTCTAAAGGTCCATTATTACTTGAAGTAAACTCTTCTCCAGGCCTTGAGGGAATTGAAGGTGCCACTAATAAAGATATTGCCGGCGAAATGATCAGAGCGATTGAAAAGAATTTTAAACTTATATAATGAAGTTCATTTAAACTTAATAGTTGAAAAGTATTTTAGCAGCTTTGTCAAAGTTTTAAAACTTTGACAAAGCTTTTTTATTTAACTTTAATAAAAAAAAGATGTTATTTCCTTACCTGGATATTATTTTACGAAGTGCAGCAGTTTATTTTTTCATGACAATCGCCTTGAGGATTTTCGGCAAAAAAGAACTTTCTCAATTAAATACTGCCGATATTATCCTGATTTTATTAATCAGTAATTCGGTTCAGAATGCAATGGTTGGTCCGGATACCAGTTTAACAGGAGGATTAATTGCAGCTTTGGTCTTATTTATAATCAATTTCATTATTAAAAAACTGATTCGCAAATACAAAGTTATTGGAGAGTTATTATTAGACAAGCCTCAAATCTTAATTCACGACGGAAAACTGGATTTTAAAACATTGAGCCGTCTGGATATTTCTGATGAAGAACTCAAGGAAGCGATGCGCGAACATGGAATTGAATTCTTTAAAAATGTAAAACTGGCCATGCTGGAAATTGATGGCACAATCAGCATTATTTCTGAAGATCACAAAAATCTGAAACAGACGCATTACAAAAGAAAACATACTCATAAGAATCTTCAGAAGTTTTAGATTAGAAGATTTATTAAAAAAAGTTGAATCAAGATTCAGCTTTTTTTCTTTGACAAAATTTTCACAACTGCAAAACCTGCTGTAAAATTTTCCACTCCATCATACTTGCAAGCTGTAATTTCTTTTCCCATTGTATTTATATAACTCCATTTTTTATTAACGCTAACTCTGGCAAAACCGTTTTTAAAAGATTGTGTTTCATCATATTTAAATGGAGTTAGTTCTTTACCTGTTTTATTTATAAAGCCCACTTTTCTGCCATAAGCTACTTCTGCAATTCCTTCGCTAAAAGAGGCACCATTACTATATTTTAGAAGTATTTTTTCTTTACCATTTCTATTTATATAACCAATTTTACTATTCAATCGAACCATTGCCAATCCATCATTAAAATCCTCTATAAAATCATACTTTATTGGCGTTAATTCTTTTCCTTTTTTATTGATAATTCCCCACCTTCTATTATAACCTTTTTCTATATTGACTATTGCTATTCCATCATTAAATTCCCAGATAGTACTATACTTAAGCGGTGTTATTTCTTGTCCTTTTTTATTAATTAGACCATACTGGCTATTTAAACCCACTTCAGCTATTCCATCTTCAAAATTATTAACAAGATCATATCGTGTAGGGATGGTTATATTACCAAGTGTGTCTGCAAATCCATATTTTCTATTTTTACTGTTTTCTACAATTCTCAGATCATCAAAATAGAATCTCTTTTTAGTTCGTCCAGAATTATAATATAAAACAGCTAAAGAATCATATTTTGTAGTCTCAACTACATCCCCTTTTTTAGTTAAAAACAAATATTCCGATTTTTCTGTTTTTTGTCTATTGTTTGGGAATATATTGCTTGTATATATACGCACCAGGCCGTTATTAAAATAGGTATGCTGTTCGTTAAGAAATTCAGAAGTATAATACTCTATTGGTTCCCCTTTTTTATCTACATAAACAGGCTTAACATTTTTACGATCATCAAAACTGCTTCCACAAACGAATCTTGATCTTGATTCAAAAAATTCATCTTTAAAATCATAAATTAAAGGAATAACCTCTGTGCCGGCTTCATCAATAAAACCCCATTTTCCATTTAACAGAACCCTTGCCATTCCTTCACTAAAAAAGAAGACATAATCGTATTTTATCTTAGATATTTCTTTACCATTTTTATCTATAAATCCCCATTTTCCGTCTAAGTAAACTTTCGCAATTCCTGACCCATTGAAATAAGGTTTATTATCACTGAAATATCCTAACGGATTTGATTCAATAGGTTTCCAATTTCTATCTGTTAATGTAATTTTATCTTTTCCATATAAACATAAAACAACAGACGTAGTGGTATCCTGAATAAAATCATATCGTAATCCAGTAATTTCGATGCCTTTGTTGTTGATAATTCCCCATTTTCCGTCAACTTTTACACAAGCAACTTCATGATCAAAGCGACCAATATTATCATATTTAATTGTAGTGATTTCTTTTCCTGCTTTATCAATTAAGCCATATTTATTATTGAGCTTAATTCTTGAAACTCCATCGATGAAGTCATATATAGTATCATATTTTAAAATTGTGATCTCTCTTCCCTGATTATTAACGAGTCCCCATTTGCCATTTTCGCATACTTTAGCTATACCTTCAGGAAAGGCACATGCATGATCATATTTTAAGGATGTAATTTGATTTCCGTTTGTATCTATAAAACCATACTTATAAATAGTATCATTTTTTAAAACTAAATTATTTTTATTTTCAATTTTGTTTTTATTAAAACTGCTAATTGTTATAAAAATAATGAGCAGAACAATTAATAAAATAGTTTTTTTCATAAATGTCTTTTTAATTTTTTTTAGTCTAAAATTTAATTAAGCTGATTGCAATATTATAATCCAAATTCACAACTCCCGAAAAATAATTAATTAGAAACACCTGGTCATTTTTATTTTCTTAATGTTCCTGGCAATCATACCAATCTGTACGCACATCCATTTCAAAATCATCATGATAAGGTGGCCTGAATTCAAAATCATCTATCTCATCATATTCAATCGGAATAATTATTTTTCCGTTTTGATTAATAAGCCCCCATTTTCCATTCAATTCAACCATTGAAAATCCGTTTCTAAAGTTTTGAACCCGATCATAAAGCAAGGGAATTATTACTTCGTTTTTTTTATCGATAAAGCCCCACCGTATTCTATTATTTTTTATCATCTGCACAGCAGCAAGTCCCTCAGAAAAATCTTTAGCATTGTTATACATGGGTTTTATGACTTCGTTGCCTTCTGCATTAATGAAGCCCCATCTACCAGGTATTTGCAAGATAGATACGATATCAATATCAATATGAGCTTCAAAACCCCCTTTGCCATATTCAACTCTTATCATATCCTCTCGTAACTCTCCTACACCCAAATAGCGGGTAGCTGTAATCTCTTTTCCATCTTTATTAATAATACCCCACAAAAATTGTGATTTCCCGATTTTGTTGTAATCTTTTATTCCAACAATAAAAAACGGACTGGAAGAGGTAATAATTTTGTCAAATTTAAAATCTGTAATTTCTTGTTCTTTTTTATTAATAATACCCCATTTGTCATTTAACTTAACTGGTAACAAATCCCACTCAAATGAATTAATTTCATTATACTTTATATTAATTATTTCTTTCTCAGTTTCGTCAATAAGTCCAAATTTCTCACCTGACCTTACTTTTGCGATTCCGTCAGAAAAATCATTTGCATAATCATATTTTAAAGGAATAACCAATTGACCAGCTTGGTTAATATAACCGTATTTGATACCTTTTTTTACAACTCCTAAACTATCCCTGTCGAATTTAATGTAATCATATTTAACTGGCGTAATCTCGCGACCCGCTTTATTAATTAAACTAAATTTATCACCTTCTCTTACTACCGCTAAGCTATCAACGAAAAATCTAATATCATCATATTTAACCGGAGTAATCTCCTGACCCGTTTTGTCAATTAATCCGAATTTTTCTCCCATTTTAACAGTCAAAATTCCATTTGATGAAGTTGAGATATTATTATATTTAAATTCAGTAATTTCTTTGCCAGAAGCATTCATAAGTCCTAACTTATTGTTTTTACTTTGAAGTGTAAATTGATTTAAAAATCCATAATTATTATCGTATTCAAGGGGAATAACAATTTTACCTGTCTTATCAATAAATCCATACTTTCTATTATCCAATGCAACCATTGCCAGTCCCTCTGAAAAACTATTAGCTATTGTGTATATAGCTTCTATTACTACATTACCTAATCGATCTACATAACCACATTTACCATTTATTTTTATTACAGCTAAGTCTTCACTAAATTTACTTACCTGCTCATATGGCATTGTTGTAATTTGATTTTTTTGAATCTTGTGAGTATTGTTATTCAATATGAATTCTTCCCTATCTAATCTCAACCTAATTTCATTACCATTTTTGTTACCAGCAAAAATATCATCATACATTAGTGGTAAAATTTCCTTTCCTTGTGTGTTAAACAGACCATACCGTTTATTTTTAACCACCCTAATAAATTTTTCTTGTGAATTATTACTTTGCGCATAATTCGTAGCTACGAATGCGAGGAAAAAATATAAAAACCATTTTTTTTCATAAGTAAAACTTTTTATTACAAACAAAAAAAGAACAACCAAAGCTGTTCTTTATAAATTTTATTAAAAAACATAGAATTATATTCTACATTTTTACCACACTAATTTTAAAAGGAGGATTTAACATTCTTTTTACAACAAAGAACAAACAAATAAAAACCAATACGATTGTCACAATTAGAAAAGGTAAGTAACCTACTGACTCAGCTAATTTTCGAAATAAAAGCACGTAACCTTTAACTCTTCTTTGCTGCAAATCATCACTTTGCATACTATATACATACCCAGTTAATAATCCTCCAAAAATACCAATACCAAGTGCTTTTTTTGCAGGTGAAATCGCAGCTTCTAAAGATGTTAATTGAGTTTTTTCACTTTTAAATCCAATTTGCTTAAATTGATTTTCGATATATTTTTCAGCCTTTTCGGCTACTACTACATTCTGAAAATCGATTTTTATTTTTGGATTAGCGTTATCTGTTATCATAGTAAAACTAATAGAAGAATCTAATCTTGGTAAAAAATCATATTTTTGAATAAATTTTACATCAATAATCAAATCTAATTCTAAGGAATTAAATTGTTGTGTATCAATCTTATCAATAATTAAATCTACCCTGTCTTTTTCAATATTCCCAATTATGAATCTATCATAAAACAAAACTACATTTCCACCAAGCCCATTCATTATTTTTGGCTCCTCAAAAATTATTTTCATAAATTTCCTATTCAATTAAATTATAATACTTTTTATTATTAAATAATTTTGCAAAAATCCACCAGTAAAATTTAATTAATTACTTGCAAAAGTTTTTAAATTAATATTTTACGACATTTCATAACAATATTTTACTGAAAACAAAAAAGCCGTTTTCAAATTGAAAACGGCTTATTATATATTATAATATAAATTTATTTAAATAAAAACACTCAGGATAAAGTAAACCAATCCAGCTAATAAAGCTGAAATAGGAATAGTTAATATCCAGGCCCAGATTAAGCTTACTGTTACTCCCCATCTTACGGCAGATACACGTTTTGTTAATCCAACGCCGATGATAGAGCCTGTAATTGTATGTGTTGTACTTACCGGTATTTTTAAGTGTTCGGTAAAGTAAAGTGTCAAGGCTCCTGCAGTTTCTGCTGCTACCCCTTCAAACGAACTCACTTTTGTAATTTTAGAACCCATTGTTTTTACAATCTTCCATCCACCGCTTAATGTTCCGGCTGCAATTGCAGAATAACACGCTAACGGGATCCAGGTTGGCATTTTAAAAGCACCATCTTCAGATGGCAGGGCTACGTCTAACCAGGAAGCCATATGAACTCCCGGATTTGTATTAATGTATACCACAACTGCTGCAGCAATAATTCCCATTACTTTTTGAGAATCGTTTCCTCCATGACCTAAACTAAAAGCTGCTGAAGAAAGTAATTGCATTTTCTTTAAAGCGCCATCTGCCTGATGGATGTTCAAACTGCTAAATATTAAGCAGAATGCACTTACTGTCAATACAATAAAGGCAACCAAAAGCCATTTAATATTATGTGGTTCTAAGGCAACGCTCCAAAATTCTGAAGAGGCAAAACGAGGTTTATGTCCGTCTTTTATAATTTCTTCGTAAGGAATCATTTGGGTATACACAAACCAAATAGTGGCTATCATTAAAAGCACGGTGAATATTTTTGGACCGATATTTTTACGTGAAGCATTTAAAAGCCAGATCGAAATTAAATACGATGCCAAAGCTCCTAATAACGGTGCTAACACAATAAATGCAATAATGATAAGAACTCCGGAAGGCATTCCTCCGTCTTTGCCGGCTTTGTACCAGCTTACTATATCATACCAGTAATGTGTTGTTCCGTCTGGTCCAACATATCCTGAAAATCCGTGAACTGCTATAGCGTGCGCAATAGCCGCACCAGCAAAACCACCAATTAGGGTATGAGAAGAACTGGAAGGGATTCCAAGCCACCATGTTAAAAGATTCCAGCAAATTGCGGCAATAACCCCGGCTAAAATTACAACAAGGTCTATTTGCATTGTGTCTGCAGTTTTAGCTACAGTATCTGCAACACCAAAACCAAAAACCCAATAGGCTAAAAAGTTAAAAAACGCAGCCCATAAAACGGCCTGAAATGGCGTTAAAACTTTTGTAGCGACAACTGTAGCGATAGCATTTGCTGCATCATGAAAACCATTGATGTAATCAAAAATTAAAGCTAATACTATAATAATTATAAGTATAGTCATAAATTATAACTTCAGAATGAAATAAATTAATTAAGAGTGTTTTACAGAAATAGATTCTAAGATATTAGCCACACTCTTACATTTGTCTGTAGCAGATTCCAGAACAGACAATACTTCTTTATACTTAATAATGTTTTTAGCGTCGGTTTCGTTTTCAAAGATTTCGAAAACGGCTTTGTTGTAAACGTTATCAGATTTGTTTTCCAATTTATTAATTCTGGCACAAGCATCTTTAATAACATTCATGTTTTTCAGGTTGCTTAACTCTTTTACAGCACTATCGATGTTCTGACAAGCCTCAAGGTTGATTTCTGTCATTTTTCGGATAGATTTTGTAATCTTGTCAACCTGATATAATCTCATACGACTTGCTGCACCATGTAGATAATCGGCAACGTTGTCAATTGAAGTAATCAATGTATGAATATCTTCTCTATCAAATGGAGTAATAAAATTTCTGCTCAACTCTAAATTAGTCTGGCGGGTAATGTCTTCTCCTTTTTGTTCTAATTCGTCAATTTTCTGAAAAAGGACTTCTCTTTCTTTTAATGGTAAATTTACAGCTTCGTGTAAGTTAGAAGCTAATTCAATTAAATTGCTTGAAGCCTCTTCAAAAAGTGGAAAGAATTTTTTGTCCTTCGGCACTAAAAATTGGAAAATACTGTTTATTGACATTTGTTTATTTTTGATAGTGCAAAATTACTTCAATAATATTCAGCAATGTTAAGCCATTGTTAACAAATCGTTTTCTATTTGAAAACTAGACAGAAACGAAACTGTCTTTTCAATATCATAATGTAAGATCCTATCTTCCTTAACCAATGGTACTTCCTCTCTGTAACTGGCTAAAAACATCTCTATAAAATCACTCGATTTTAAAGGCGCCCTGTATGCAATTGCCTGAGAAGCGTTCAATAATTCTATCGCCAGTATACGCTCCAGATTTTCCATCACTTTTAAAGCTTTTGTAGCTCCGTTTGCGCCCATGCTCACATGATCTTCCTGCCCGTTGCTCGACACAATACTATCAATACTGGAAGGAGTTGCCAATTGCTTGTTCTGACTTGCAATACTGGCAGCAGTGTATTGCGGAATCATAAATCCTGAATTCAGTCCCGGATTATCTACCAAAAAAGCGGGAAGATTACGCAATCCCGAAATTAACTGATAAGTCCTTCTCTCTGAAATACTTCCTAATTCTGCCAAAGCAATTGCCATAAAGTCTAAAGCTAAAGCCAAAGGCTGACCATGAAAATTTCCGCCCGAAATAATCTGATCGGCTTCTATAAAAATATTCGGATTATCGGTAACCGAATTGATTTCTGTTTTGAATACTTTTCTAACATAATCAATGGCATCTTTAGAAGCGCCATGAACCTGTGGCATGCAGCGGAAAGAATAGGGATCCTGGACATGTTTCTTTTCCTGAACAATTATTTCACTTCCGTCTAAAAACTCGTTTATTCTTTGTGCAGTTACAATTTGTCCTTTGTGCGGACGTATATAATGTATCAATTCGTTGAACGGCTCCATTCTTCCATCAAAACCTTCCAAAGAAATAGTTCCGATTAAATCTGCCAAATACGAATATTTATAAGCTTTAATTAAAATATGAGCTCCGTAAGCACTCATAAATTGTGTTCCGTTTAATAATGCCAGACCTTCCTTAGACATTAGAACGATTGGTTCCCAATTAAAATGTTTTAAAACCTCTTTTGAAGTTGTCTTTTTGCCTCCAAAGAAAACTTCACCTTCACCAATAAGTGGTAGTGACATATGGGCCAAAGGGGCTAAATCTCCAGAAGCTCCAAGTGATCCCTGCGTATAAATAACAGGTAAAATATCATGATTATAAAAATCAACCAAACGCTCCAGCGTTTTCAGCTGAATTCCCGAATGTCCGTAACTTAAAGACTGAATTTTAAGCAAAAGCATCATCTTTACAATTTCTGACGGAACCTCATCTCCAGTTCCGCAAGCGTGTGATTTGACTAAATTTTCCTGAAGTTTGGATAAGTTTTCATTAGAGATTTTTACACTGTAAAGTGATCCAAAACCAGTATTAATGCCATAAATTGGTTCAGAATGTGAAGCCATTTTTTTATCAAGATAATCACGGCATTTCTGAACATTTACCTTTGCTTCTTCAGATAATTCGAGTGTTTTGTTACAACTCAAAATTTCGTGCAACGTCTCTAAAGTTATAGTTTCGGTACTTATATAATGAATATCTCTCATGATGATTTTTAATTTAAACGCCAAAATTCAACAAATCAACATTAAAAAGCAACAATTTATCACAATAATTAAAAATTCAATTATTAATATTATATAGTTTTATTTATTTCTAAATCTAAATTATTGCTTTTCTAGCTGATTTGGGCACCAAAATTAAGTTTAAAAGTGCTGAAACATGTATTAGAGACTGTTCAAAATCTATTAAAACGATAACTTAACATATCTAATTTTACCAAATGCTCAATATTGAATTGTTGAGATTTGAATTATTAAAATATTCGCAAAAAGACTTTTTAAGTTTTTACCTTTTCTAAAAAGCTGTACTTTTGAAAAATCAAAATGAAAAGTAACAGCACTACATATCAATCTGCAATGACAACTCAAACAGGAGTTGCAATCGCTGTTACCTTTATTTCTACTACAACAACTACAACCCCTTAGGGGTATACATTTTTACATATAATCCTGGTTATCTATACTTTTTTCTAAAAAGAAGAAGGGCATTGGATACATAAAAATATTTGCTTAAAAAGAAAAAGAAATAAAAAAGCCGCAGTTTTCAGTTTCAGTTCACAGTTAAATAATCTTGAACCTTTGTTACTCAGAACCAAGGCACCTTAGAAAAAATATCAAAAATGAAAGTATTAAAATTTGGAGGAACTTCAGTTGCCAATGCTCAAAATATAAAGCTCGTTCTAGAAATTGTTAAACAAAAATCGCAACACAACCAACTGGTTGTAGTAGTTTCTGCCTTAAGCAAAGTAACCGATTTATTACAGTCTGCAGCAGCGAAAGCAGCTTCTAATGACGAAAGTTTCAGGGAAATTGTTGGCGAAATAGAGAAAAAACACCTTGACACTTTAAAAGAATTAATTCCGGTAAGCGAGCAAAGCAGTCTTTTAAGTCATGTAAAAAGAATTATAAACCACTTAGAAACTTTGCTTGACGGTTGTTTTCTGTTAGGCGAATTATCTCCGAGAACTGCCGACACTATTTTAAGTTTTGGCGAATTACTTTCGTCTTACATTATTGCGCAGGCGTATCAGCAAATTAATAAAAATGCTGCCTACAAAGACAGCAGGGAATTAATTAAAACAGATAATAATTACGGTAAAGCCACAGTAAACTTTGAAGTTTCTAACAGTTTGATTCAGGAATATTTCGGACAAAACGAAACTCAAATTCATATTTTACCCGGATTTATTGCACAGACTCCCGACGGAATCACTACAACGCTCGGCCGCGGCGGATCTGATTATACAGCAGCGATTATCGCCGGAGCGCTTGATGCTTCTCAACTGGAAATCTGGACAGATGTAAACGGAATGTTTACTGCCAACCCTAAAATTGTAAAACAAGCCCGTCCGATTGCTATTATTTCATATCAGGAGGCAATGGAATTGTCGCATTTTGGTGCCAAAGTTCTATATCCGCCAACAATTCAGCCGGTTTTAAGAAAAAATATTCCGATTTTAATCAAAAATACTTTCGAACCTGAAGCCGAAGGAACTTTAATTTCCGATCATGTTTCTACAAAAGATACGGTTGTAAAAGGAATCAGTCATATCGATCATATTTCGTTACTGACTCTTGAAGGCCCGGGAATGATTGGTGTTGCTGGTTCATCCAGACGGTTGTTCGAAGTATTGTCTCAGGAAAAAATCAACGTAATTTTTATTACTCAGGCTTCTTCTGAGCATTCTATTTGCATCGGAATTTTAAATTCGGATGCCGATAATGCCGAAGCCGCCATTAACAACGCCTTTGAAATCGAAATTGCTCAAAACAAAATCGATCCTTGTTACGTAGAAAAAGACCTTTGCATTATTGCTTTGGTAGGCGAAAACATGAAAAATCACCAGGGTCTGAGCGGAAGAATGTTCAGTACTTTAGGAAAAAACAACGTAAACATTCGTGCAATTGCCCAAGGTGCATCTGAACGTAATATTTCGACTGTAATTAATGAAAGAGACGTTAAGAAAGCGTTGAATACTTTACACGAAAATTTCTTTGAAGAAAATACCAAACAGCTGAATTTGTTTGTAATGGGCGTTGGAAATGTAGGGGAGAAATTCATCGAGCAAATACACAACCAAAAGAAATTCTTAAAGGAGAATTTAAAAATTAATGTGCGCGTTATCGCTTTGTCCAACTCCAGAAAAATGCTTTTTGATGAAGACGGAATTTCTTTAAAAGAATGGCAGTCTGATTTGGATAAAGGCGAACCAGCCAACAAAGAAGCTTTTATAGAACGTGCCAAAGAACTAAATTTACGTAACAGTATTTTTGTGGATATTACAGCAAATGCAACGGTTTCTGAAACTTACGAAGAGTTCTTAAAACAAAGTATTGCCGTTGTAACTTGTAATAAAATTGCATGTTCGTCTGCATATGATAATTATAAAAAACTAAAAAGTTTATCACGCCAATACAACGCTCCGTTTTTGTTTGAAACGAATGTTGGTGCGGGATTACCAATTATAGATACTGTAAAAAACTTAATCGCTTCTGGTGATAAAGTGCATAAAATTCAGGCGGTTTTATCAGGAAGTTTAAACTTTATTTTTAACAATTTTGATGAGAATAATTCTTTTCACGATGTGGTAAAAGAAGCCGGAGTACAAGGTTTTACAGAGCCGGATCCAAAAATCGACCTTAGCGGAATCGACGTTGCGCGTAAAATCCTGATCCTGATTCGCGAAAGCGGTTACGAAATGGATATTGACGCCATTGCAAACGAATCGTTTTTACCGGCTGAATGCCTGGAAACAACAAACAACGAAGATTTCTTTGCATCGTTAATCAAACATGCACCGCATTTTGAAAACATTTACAAAGAAGCTTTAGCCAAAAATTCAAGATTGAAATACGTAGCACAATTCGAAAACGGAAAAGCAAGTGTTGGCCTGCAATTTATTCCAAAAGATCATCCGTTTTATAATCTGGAAGGAAAAGACAATATTGTGCTTTTCTACACAGATCGTTACGTAGATCAGCCTTTATTGGTCAAAGGCGCCGGAGCGGGTGCTGCGGTTACGGCTTCTGGAATTTTTGCAGATGTAATTCGTATAGGAAATATATAATTTTTGTTTCATGTTTAAAGTTTAACCGCAAAGCACGCAAAGAATTACGCAAGGTTCGCAAAGCCTTTTTTCCTTGTGTACTTTGCAAAAAAAACCTTGCGAACTTTGCGGTTAAACTCACAAAGATTGGCAACTTTAAACTTTAAACCTGAAACCTGAAACAACAAAAAATGGAAATAAAATTATTCTGTCCCGCTACAATCGCCAATCTCTCGTGCGGATTTGACGTACTTGGACTTTGCTTAGACAATGCGGGTGACGAAATGATCGTTCGAAAATCAGATCAAAAAGGAGTTCGAATTACTAAAATCGTTGGTGCCGATTTGCCTCTGGAAACAGAAAAAAATGTTTCCGGAGTTGCAGCATTAGCGATGTTAGCGACTTTAGACGAATTGGATTTTGGATTTGAAATTGAAATTTATAAAAACATCAAAGCCGGAAGCGGAATCGGAAGCAGCGCTGCAAGTTCTGCCGGTGCGGTTTTCGGAATTAATGAATTATTAGGAAGACCGTATTCCCGCAAAGATTTGGTGCAATTTGCGATGCAGGGCGAAAAATTAGCCAGCGGAAACGCACATGCAGATAACGTTGCTCCTGCCCTTTTAGGCGGCTTTACTTTGGTTAGAAGTTATGCTCCGCTGGATATTATCAGAATTGACAGTCCGGAAGAATTGTACGCAACAGTGGTTCATCCACAAATTGAATTAAAAACCTCTGACGCTCGTTCGGTTTTAAAACAAACGGTTTCCCTAAAAAGCGCGATTATGCAATGGGGAAATGTCGGCGGATTGATTGCGGGTCTTTACACCAAAGATTACGAATTAATCGGCCGTTCGCTTCATGATGAAATCGTTGAGCCTTTACGAAGTGTTTTGATTCCGGGATTTGATTTAATCAAACAAACGGCTTTAGAAAACGGTGCTTTGGGTTCGGGAATTTCCGGTTCCGGTCCGTCGATTTTCGCTTTAAGCAAAGGAAAAAACACCGCAGATCAAATCGCAAAAGCCATGAGCGAAGTTTACGAAAAAATGAATTTACCGTATGAAATTCATGTTTCGAAGATTAATCCTGATGGAGTGCGTGTTTTGTAAAATGTGAGATGTGAAAAGTGAAATCTATTAAGTACGAAGAATTAAGTATTAAGACAACGCTTGTCAGGCTGAGCGTCCCGTCCCGAAACTTCGAGATCGGAAGAAGTCCATGCAGAGTAACACGTCCAGTTTGTCATTTCGACGAAGGAGAAATCTTCGCGAGAAACTCGACAAAGATTGGGAGTTTTTCTTTACGGAGCTACTTGCGGAGATTTCTCCTTCGTCGAAATGACAAAGATTGACGAATTACTGTATGGAGTTTCGAGTGTGATTTCTCCTGTCAGTCGAAATGACAAATAGAACCTAAAATTGATTAACAAAAAACATAAATAACCACAAAGCTTTGCGCTCTCTGCGTTTTATAAAGAAACTAATCCTTTGCGCTCTTTGCGGTTAAATAAAAAACAACCTTAAATTTTAGACAAAGAATTTCAACTCTAAAATCTAAAATCTAAACTCTCAAAAAAAATGAAATACTACAGTTTAAACCATAATGCCCCAAAAGTTTCTTTTCAGGAAGCTGTAATACAAGGATTAGCGAGTGATAAAGGATTATATTTCCCGGAAAGCATTACGCCTCTTGATCCTTCCTTTTTTGATAAAATCGAAAGTTTAAGCCACGAAGAAATTGCTTTAGAAGCGATCAAACAATTTGTGGGCGATGAAATTCCGGAAGCAAAATTGAAAGAAATCATTTCTGATACTTTGGTTTTTGATTTTCCGGTAGTAAAAGTCGAAGACGGAATTTATTCGCTGGAATTATTTCACGGACCAACAATGGCGTTTAAAGACGTTGGAGCGCGATTTATGTCGCGTTGTCTTGGCTATTTCAATAAAGACAAAAAAGACGCTAAAAACACAGTTTTAGTAGCCACTTCGGGTGATACAGGCGGAGCGGTTGCGAGCGGATTTTTAGGTGTTGACGGTGTTGATGTTGTCATTTTATATCCGTCTGGAAAAGTGAGCGACATTCAGGAAAAACAATTGACGACTTTAGGACAAAACATTAAAGCTTTGGAAGTTGACGGTGTTTTTGATGATTGCCAGGATATGGTGAAAAAAGCCTTTTTGGACGAAACTTTAGCACACAAAAACCTGACTTCGGCAAATTCTATTAATATTGCGCGTTGGTTACCGCAAATGTTTTATTTCTTCTTTGCTTACAAAGCATTGAAAAACCAAAACAAACCTTTGGTTTTCTCTTGTCCAAGCGGCAACTTCGGGAATATCTGTGCCGGAATTATGGCAAAGAAATTAGGTTTACCAATTGAACATTTCGTAGCGTCTACAAACGTAAACGACACGGTGCCAAGATTCTTAGCAAACGGAAAATACGACCCAAAACCTTCTAAAGCAACAATTTCTAACGCAATGGACGTTGGAAACCCAAGCAACTTTATCAGGATTCAGGAATTGTACAATAATGATTTAAAAGCTTTCGAAAAAGATTTCTCTTCTTATAGTTATACAGATGAACAAACGTTGGAAGCCCTAAAGAAAATTTATAACACCGACGGTTACATCGCAGAACCTCACGGGGCGGTTGGGTATTTAGGTTTGAAAAAAGAACTTCAAAAATTCCCTAACGCTATTGGTATTTTCTTAGAAACGGCTCACCCAATTAAATTCTTAGATGTGGTTGAACCCGCTTTGGGAATTACACTTCCGATTCCAACTCAGATTGAGAGTGTTATTAATGAGGAGAAAGTTAGTGTGAAGATTGGGAGTTATGAGGAGTTGAAGGATTTTTTGCGATAACTTTATATAAAAAAATGCACTAAAATTTAGTGCATTTTTTTAATCCCCTTTATATGTTATTATCAATGCCACAATTTCATTTTTTGCATAGTTAATTGGTGACTCAATGTGAGTAATAAATAATTCTGGATCCGTTAAATTAAATTCACCATCTGAGATTACTGTAATTAGATTATCACTTAAATTTTCAATTTTTAATTTAATTTTATCAAAGAGATCTCTGTTTACATTTAAAATCGCGTCATTAAAATTAACACGAAACTTACTAACTTCAGTTTTAATAAAGCTATTTAATTCTATACTTAATTCATCATTTATTTGAGAAGAATTAATTCTTCTTTTTAAAGTTAAAAGATTAGAAAAAAAATCTTGTAGGTGTGGAAAATTAGGAGTAATTATAAAATCTTTGAATCCTTGGAGTTTTATTGATTTGAAGTTTTTATTTTCTTCATCAATTTTAGCCTCTTTTGATCTTTTTCTGTCTGAACAGAAAATATAAATCAAAAGACCAACGTTTATAATAGCAATAATAACTTGGGCAATGTTTGAAATATCCGCAAGTTGTAAGTCAGAAGATTCTTTTTCTACAAAAAAATTTAAAATGAACTTATTATCTTGAAAGTCCATTTTCTTCTCTCAATATGCTATCCACTGCTTCCTGTAAATCATCTTCAATATTATACCGTCCAGAGGTCTTGAATAATACATTTTTGTAAAAATCATTTTTCCCCAATTTCTGAACTACATTAATTAAAAACTCTTCTAAAAAAGATGGGTTAATAGATCTAATATCATCAGGAACTAAAATTTCAACATGATTACTTGAAGAAATTAGCTCATCAATTTTTGAATTATTGCGAACAAAAATCCCCCTATCTCTACCAGTAAAAACTTTAGATCCAGGTGTCCTAAAAGCAGACAAATCAATAATTGTTTCCATTATATTATATTCTTGTTTGTTAAACAAATTTTTGCAGTGATTAATGTCCCAGGAAAAGTTTGGGGCACAAAGGTAACAAATTTTTCATTAGGGAGTTCACCTATATCCCCACTATCATTAAATGTCATAACTTGAATTGGGTTAGAATCACTTCCTTTCATAATTTCCTTCAAAGGATAAGTACCATCAAATACTATTTTAGAATTTCCGGACATAAGTGTTAATTTCGAAAGATTGTCACTACAATCATCCCCTTTTAGTTTAAAAAACCTATCAATGAATCTTATTGTGCCTTTCCCTCTTTTCCAATCTTTTATCGACGTAACTCCTTCCTGTAAAGAATATAAAGTCCACAGTGTTTCTTCTTCATATTTTGCCTTAGTAAATAATCTTTTTCTTGTATATTTCTCTGAAAGTTCTGACATATTTCGCACAATCTTCGAATTGCTATTGTCATTTTTAAAAGATTCGTAGATTGTCTGTCCAAAATTAAAAATAGATAATTTAAAAACTCCCAACCCATTGTTAATTTTCTGAGGTTTTACAAAATAACCTATCGCATATCTATAACGAAAACTTGAATGTTCTTCAGCATTTGCCATTACCTCACCTACAACTTTCGACAAATTAGCTTCTGCAATAGGAGTTAATTCATGTCCAGAACTTGCTAAGCAATCAATAACATAATCAACAATTTCAGTTTCATGAATTTCCTTTAAAACTCCTTTCTGATCGTATTGATTATCCCCAATTCTTAAATGAAAAGGTATAAAATTTGCATCAGGACTTTTTATCATCTCAAAATTCTTCACATTTCTATATGCGCCAATTGAAAAGAGTACGTTTGAAATATCAGGTTTATTAGCAAAATTTATTGGCAAAATACGATCAATTTTAACTTTGTGTCCTTTGTTAATGCATCTGTTATAATATTTTATGAACCCTTCTAATATTAAATCCATACAGGCAGAAGCATCAACATCTAAATATTCACATAAAATATAATCTATAATGATTAATTTAGGCTTTTCTAAATATAGACAATGGAAAAGTCTTTTTAAAAAATACATTGATTCTTCTGTATTTTCAGATATTGAAAATACTTTTGGAACAATTAATTTTCCATCTTCATTCACAGGTAAATTTTTTAAAGAAAATTTCTTATACTTAGGAATAAGAAATTGTATAACTTCATTATATTCTGGTCTTTTTTTAAATAATTTACATTTATTCCCTTTAAATTTTGGTTTTAAATAGTCTCTCGTAAAATTCTGATCTAATTTAATTACCTTTCTATGTTTAAGAAAACCTGCATATTGTCTTTTTAATTTTTTTCTTCTCCTATTAGCTTTTAAAAATACTTTTAAAGCTTTACGAGATTTATATAAATCAAGATTTTTACTCATCAATTATCAAATTTTTAACAAAAATAAAAATACTAATGTAATTATTTTCTTCAAAAAAAACACTTAATTATTAATAAAGATTATAATAAAAAACTTATAGCACAAAATTGTTGATAAACACATATATCCAACTCATAGCTTAAAAGCAAAAAGAGACCTTTTTATAAATGTCTCTTTTTTCAATTCAATATATCTTCAAAAACGAATTATTTACCATTCAATAATTTCTCCAAGTACTCAACTTTATCTTTTCAGCTTGCACCAAACGTTCATAAAGTTCAACCACTTTATCTAAAGGATTAAAAGTACAACCGTCATTAAGCCCCGCTCTGAGAATTATTACAATTGCTGTGCGAAGTCTCAGACTTCGTACCCGTTCCAATTAGCCACAAAACAATATAAGTAATTGGAACGGAATATAGGTTCGGGTACTAAGTCGGAGACTTCGCACAGCATCAGCTTATACGAATTCTCACTAATTTCTCTGTGAAACTTAAGTTATTTATGGTTTTCTTTTCATAAATAGTTTCTTATGTTTGATCTTGCTATTTCAAACCAGAAAGCCAACATGAATATAAAAATAATTTTACTCTCGGCAGTTATAATAATACTGATTTTCAATTATAAAAGAATCTTATCCTTCATTAAATATATTAAGGAACAAAGAGCCATCGAGTTTAAAAAAAGAACCAATCTTAATTTATTCGAATTAAATAGATTGTCTGCTCCTCATACCTTATTTTTCTTTGGCTTAGGAAACTATTTTTTTCCAAAACCCGTTCTTTATTTTGATGAAAACAATCTCTATTGCATTACTTTAAATTTACCTGTCATTCAACATTCACTTGGTTCAATCACAGAAGTCAAAAGAACGAATATAAGGATTAACGAACGAAGAGTATGGCAACTTTTTATAACCGATAATGGCAGACGAGCAAGTTATAAATTTAGAACCTATCGCAATCTGAATCTTTTTTTAGAAAAAGTAAAAGAGAATCCAAATGCAATTGTAGACAACAGATATATTTGGGGAATATTTGAGTAAAATATAAAATTCAATTGCCTCCTGCTTTAGCTGGAGGTTTATAATTTGATCTCAATTCGGCTTCAGCCAAAAAACAACAAAAATTTGGCTAAAGCCATTTCTTAACTATTTAATTGTATCATCCAGCTAAAGCTGGACGCAATTCATCTTTACTACAATAGAAGTTTTACTTCTTCGTTCCCAACAAATACAAAATCTTAGTTGGCCCTGATTTCACCCTTCCAATTTCCCAGTTAAAATTTGCTGCATTATTTAAATTAGCAACCAGAGCATTCATTTCGTCAACAGAATACGTTCGTAAAGAAGAAACCACGCCATCCCATAAAATCAAAATGGGCACAATCGGAATCAGGTACGTAAAAATAATTCGGCCAATATGAAAGGGTCTGATAAAAGGAGTTGTAAGCAATACTGTAATCGGCGAAAAAATCATCGCTAAAATACTCTGAAAGCTTCGCTCCTGCCCTTCAAAAATAGCAATAGAACTATTAGAGTCAACAGCGTTTTGCAGAATCTGCTGTGCATCTTTAGGTTTAAAATGATGCAGAGATAAAAACTGCGTCCGGAGTCCGTTTAGGTTTTCGGGAACATTTCTGGCATCAATTCTGGTTTTTATGAATTCGAAATTATCTGCTTGTTTTTGAGCGTGTTCAAAAGCGGGAATATTAGGAAAGTAATCCGTCAGCAGGATTTTTAGATGTGGAATATCCTTTGTCAATTCTTTATTCAGCCAGATTAATCCGCCGCCGCCGCCAGAACCTAAATCTATTATCTGACTGGTGTTGGTTTCTCTTAATCCTTTTTGTATAATTGGCACAATTCCTTTGTACATGGGTGTTTTATTAGAAAGGAATTGCAGAAAATCGGTCATGTAATTTCTTATAAAACTGGGTAACCAACTTTGATCTTCAAATTCGAATAAATGAATTCTTGCCATATTTTGTTTTGTTTTCGGACTATTACAAATTTCAATAATTTTTCAGATATTTCCTTACATTTATTAAAATTAAAGCAACCAATTTCAATTGTCTCCGGCTTTAGCTGGAGGTTTAGATTTTTAATCTCATTTCGGCTTTAGCCAAAAAAACGATGCAATTTGGCTAAAGCCATTTCTTAATATTCTAATTTTGCCCATCCGGCTAAAGCCGGAGGCAATTCAAATTCTTTATTAAAACATGATTACAAAAGCATTACTGGAAGATATTCCGGCATTAACAACTTTAATAAATTCAGCATACAGAGGAGAAACTTCTAAAAAAGGCTGGACAACCGAAGCGCATTTACTAGAAGGAAAAAGAACTGATGAAGACGAAATGACAACGATTTTTCTTAATCCAAAAAATACAATTCTGAAGTTTACGGAAAATAATACAATTATTGGATCTGTTTTATTGGTCGAAAAAGAAAACCAATTGTATTTAGGAATGTTAACCGTTTCTCCGGAACTCCAAAATAGCGGCATCGGAAAAAAGATGTTGGCAGAAGCAGAAGTCTTCGCAAAATCTTTGGGATTGGATTCTATTATTATGACGGTGATTTCAGTTCGCGAAGAATTGATTGCGTGGTACAAACGTCATGGGTATGTGGACACGGGAGAAAGAGAACCATTTCCAGAAAGCGAAATTCATGTTACGGTGTCTGATGAACCTTTGGAGTTTATTTTTATGAGGAAAAGGCTTTGAGAATTTAACCGTGAAGTGTGCTAAGAGTTACGCAATCCCGATAGCAATCGGGAGCAAAGTTTTCTTTTTTAATCTCGCAAAGTCGCGAAGTTTTTTTAAAATAAATTAAACGCATAGTTTGTCATCCCGAGGAACGAGGGATCTCCACAAGTAACTCCATGCAGTGTATCGTCAATCTTTGTCGAGTTACTTACGGAGATCCCTCGTTCCTCGGGATGACAAAAATGAGTGTATTCCCTGATTTAAACCTTTGCTCATATGTTCCTTTGAACCTTTGAACCTTTTCTAGAGAACCAACTCTTCAAACAATCGGTTAATCGTTTTTTCTAAATCCAAGCATAAACCAGGATGCGGTCTTGACGTCTGGATTGCAGAACTTCTAATCGCCGTTAACCAGCGAAAACGTTCCGGAATTTCAAATTCTGCTATTGGGCCTCCGTCTTTGTCTCCCGCTGCTATCTTTTTTAGAGCTGTTACATTACAGTGCAATTGCTGGATATCAAAATCGCTGGAAAGCGCTTGTACTTTGGCATCGTCGATGTGCGCCAATACTTTTATAAATTTGGCTTTTTTACAAAATAAAATGATTCCGATATTCAGGAATTCTTCGCGTTCTACTCTTGGTACAACACGAATCACGGCATACTCATATAAGTGATTATCTTGCATTTTTAGCCTGATTTACAAAGATTTCTGAATGAGCTAAACGGGTCTTTAAAAACTGCAGGTATACATTTCGCAAGCCTTCAGGCGTTTCGTCTGCATCTTCCCATTGCAGCCAGTCCAGCGGAATAGTATTGACAATTTCTTCCAGGATTTCCGGAGTCAAAATGGCTTTAAATTCGGCATCGACTTCTTGTAACAAGGAAGCCTGCGGCAATAAAACGTGATCTTTTATCAAAGCAAACGGACTTTTGGCATGCTGCTCCCAATTGTTCCAGGAATGATGAAAATACAGACACGCTCCGTGATCTATGAGCCATAATTCTTTGTGCCAGATCAGCATATTGGTGTTTTTGAAAGTTCTGTCTACATTGGTAATATAAGCATCCAGCCAGACAATCTGCGAAGCTAATCTATCATCTACAGTGGTTACAACAGGATCAAAAGTTATGGCACCAGATAAAAAATGAAGCGCCAGATTTAATCCCTGACTGCCCTGCAGCAGATCCTGAATTTCTTCATCGGCTTCGGTTCTTCCAAAGGCTTCATCGAGATTGGCAAAAACCAGTTCGGGTAATTGTAATTTCAAGGCTTTTGCGATTTGTCCGCCCACTAATTCGGCAATCAATGCTTTTACACCGTGACCGGCGCCTCTGAATTTTAAGACGTATTTAAAATCGTCATCGGCTTCTGCCAAAGCGGGTAAAGATCCGCCTTCGCGTAGTGGTGTTATATAACGGGTAACGTTTACCGTTCTGAGATCGAAGTTGTTTTCCATTTTTTTAAGATTCTAAGATGCTAAGAAACTAAGCTGCTAAGTTTCTAATCTTTGACATTACAAACTTACAAATTTTTGATTTTAGATTTTAGAGTGTACATTTTAGATTTTTTTCTAAGAGCAAAGGGCGCAAAGATTCAAGAACGCAATTCTGAAATGCAAATAGCTCGCAAAGTCGCGGAGACGCAAAATTTTTTGTTTCACGCAGATTTAAAAAGATTTTAGCTGATATAAGCAGATTATCTATTTGACACATTTTCTAATTACCTAATTATAATTATCTAATTGTCTATTTATCTAATTATCTAATTCCAAAAACGCTTTTCCTAAATACTTAATAATTGTGGAAGCCGTAAAAGATTCGTAACCAAAATTTGGCAGTGCTAAATCGGCTGTTAGGCCGTGGAGATATACGCCGAATTTTGAAGCATATTTAGGTTCATAGCCTTGTGCGAGCAGACTTGTCAGAATTCCGGTTAAGACATCTCCGCTTCCGGCTGTTGCGAGTGCGGCGTTTCCGGTTGTGTTTTGGTAAACCGAAGTCCTGTTGATGATATATGTCGGGGCACCTTTCATAATGACAATGACTTTGTATTTTTCTGAAAAAGCGATTGTTTTCTGAAATTTTTCCGATTCTGAATTCCATTTTCCTACTAAGCGTTCCAGCTCTTTTGGATGAGGTGTCAGAATCGTGTCTTCGGGTACTAATTCCAGCCACGATATATTTTCTGAAATAATATTTAAAGCATCAGCATCGAGAACAAGCGGTGCTTTATTGATTCTTAAAAATTCAAATAAGGCCTTTTGAGTTCCGAGCTCCTTTCCTATTCCGGGTCCGATTCCGACGGCTTGCGGAATTATTGAAAAATGGATATTGGTGATGAAGTTTACATTTTCATCGGTTACAACCATAACTTCGGGAATCGAGATTTGCAGTATCTGGTAACCGCATTTTGGTGTAAAAGTCGTTACGAGTCCGCATCCCGATTTTAAGCAGGATTTGGATGCTAAAACGGCGGCTCCGATTTTACCGTAACTTCCGGCAATTATCAGTGCGTGGCCCTGCGTTCCTTTGTGTGCTTTGGCATCTATGGGCTTGTATAATTTTAGAATTTCTTCTTTGGTAATTAAATACGGTTCTTTCATCTTCATAGTTTATTTTTAAATATATAGCCTCGATTCAGAAGTATCGGAACGGAATAGTAATTCTTTATTTTAAAAGGTGTTTTACTTTTTTGATAAACATAGCTAAATTGAAAACCCTATCTTTAATATACTAAAGTTACTGAAAAAAATGAAACCGGAATTCTTCTTTTGAAACTGAATGGCATAGCCCTGATAGTCCCGAAGCTTCGGGAGTATCCTTTTACTTTTTTCTTTACAAAGTAAAAGATATAGCGGATAGCAGGAAATAGCTTCTAAATATTGCGAAATTTATAATTTAAGCGATTCAAATTAGATATTTTTTGAATAGATTTGCAAAACAATTTTATAAAACATCACAATGAAAAATACTGCGCTTACGCACATACATGAAGGTTTAGGAGCAAAAATGCTTCCTTTTGCGGGTTATAATATGCCGATTACATACGAAGGAGTTAATGCAGAACATGAAACAGTTCGTAATGCTGTTGGTGTTTTTGATGTTTCGCATATGGGAGAATTTTTATTGACGGGTCCAAATGCTTTGGCTTTGATCCAGAAAGTGACTTCAAATGATGCGTCTGTTTTAACAATTGGAAGAGCGCAATATTCTTGTCTGCCAAATAATGATGGCGGTATTGTTGATGATTTGATTATTTACAAAATGAAAGAAGAGCAGTATTTACTGGTTGTAAATGCTTCTAATATTGAAAAAGACTGGAACTGGATTTCTTCTCACAATGATTTGGGTGTTGAAATGAGAAATCTTTCTGATGATTATTCCCTATTAGCGATTCAGGGACCAAAAGCGGTTGAGGCTATGCAGTCTTTGACTTCTGTTGATTTGGCTGCGATTCCGTATTATCATTTTGAAGTCGGTGATTTTGCCGGAATTGATCATGTAATTATTTCTGCAACAGGATATACTGGTTCTGGCGGATTTGAAATTTACTGCAAAAATGACGAAGCAGAACAGGTTTGGAATAAGGTTTTTGAAGCCGGAGCTGCTTTCGGAATTAAGCCAATCGGACTTGCTGCGCGTGATACTTTGCGTCTGGAAATGGGTTTCTGCCTTTACGGAAATGATATTAACGATGCTACTTCTCCGCTTGAAGCTGGTTTAGGATGGATTACAAAATTCACTAAAGATTTTACGAATTCTGAAAACCTGAAGAAACAAAAAGAAGAAGGTGTTTCTAAAAAATTAGTTGCTTTTGAAATGCAGGAACGTGCGGTACCGAGACATGATTATGAAATTGTAGATGATGCCGGAAATGTGATCGGAATTGTAACTTCGGGAACTATGTCGCCTTCTATGAATAAAGGGATTGGATTAGGTTATGTGACGGTTGCAAATAGTGCTGTAGATAGTGCTATTTATATCCGAATCAGAAAAAATGATGTTGCTGCAAAAGTGGTTAAACTGCCTTTTTATAAAAAATAATTAGTTTTAAAAACTATATTAAAATGCGTTGCAATGAAAGTTGTAACGCATTTTTTTTATCTCATTTTATTCTTTTGCCACAAATTACACTAATTTATGTTCGTTTTTTTTTGCCACGAATGGCACTAATTTACGCTAATCTTTTGTTTGCTGAGATTACACAGATTCCTTGTTATACATATTCTTAGTAAATCTTAGGTATTTCTTTGCCACGAATTATACTAATTTCGATGTTCTTTTGTTTTTTGAAATCATGTATCAGGGGTTTATGTGAATTCCTTCGTATAGATTTAATAATCATTTTAATCTGTGGCATCTGTGCCAAGAAAAATATTTTAATTGATGTCAAACAAATAAATGCATTTCATGGTGAAAAAACTTTTCGTCATCGATATTTAAAGAAAATACTGCTTTTTGTAAAAAAAATAGTTGTAACTTTAATAATAAAACCACGAATTTCCATTTATGAAAAAGATTTCACTGTTCCTTTTTTTGCTGACATCAACTGTATCTTTAGGTCAGAATAGTGCAGAAACCTGTGAAATTGTAAACAAAATAAATGCGCTGATTCAGGCCGAACATTTAAGACCCAAACCAGTGGATGACAGTTTATCTGTTTTTGTTTTTGATAATCTCATTAACGATCTTGATCCGTCGCGCAATATCTTTTTTAAAAGCGAATATGACGAATTGGCCAAAAAGTACCGTTACAATCTCGATGATCTGATTCTGAAAAATGACTGCAGCTTTCTTACCGACATAAAAGCCCATTATGTAAATGGACTTTTGCGTACTAAGAAAGTTTTAGAAAAAATTCAGTCTGCCCCTATTGATTACGCTAAAAAAGATACCATTCGTTTTTATAAAAAATCCTTTGCTTTTTATCTTAAAAAAGAAGACATGGAGAGAGTCTGGACAAAAAAGCTGCGCTATCAAATTTTAGACGAAATCACAGAAACCAGTGATAATCTCGATTCTCTTAAAACCAATTTTAAGTCTATAGAAATGGTTTCGAAAGATAAAATTCTTGCTAACGAAATTTGTCGTTTTAACACTCTGTTAGACACCAATACCAAGCAGGAAGAGAAATTCTATAATTTTTTCTGTACCTATTTTGATCCGCATACGGCTTATTTTAGTGACGATTCTAAAACGAGTTTTGTCGCTTCTTTATCCAAAGAACATTTATCTCTGGGAATGACTGTCAACCTGAATGAGAAAAACGAAATTATTATTGATGAAGTTGACCCAAACGGACCGGCATTTCAAACGGGACAGGTAAAAAAAGGCGATCAGATTATTTCGATTTCCAATCAGAAAGAGACGCTTCAGGTTTCCTGTGCTTCTTTAGAATCTATTTCGACGATGATTTTGTCTGAAACAAACAAACAGATTACATTGACTTTAAAACGCAATTCCGGTAAAAGTTTTGATGTTTATATTGAAAAACAGATGATGAAAGACGAAGAAAACTCTGTTTTCAGTTTTATTATCGGTAAAGACAGTAAAATTGGCTACATCAAAATTCCAAGTTTCTACGCAGATCTAGACGGAAACAGCAGAAAAGGTTGTGCAGATGATGTAGCACGCGAGGTTATTAAACTCGAGCGTGATAACATTAAAGGTCTTGTTATTGATTTAATAGATAATGGCGGCGGTTCTATGGAAGAGGCTATTAAACTGGCGGGAATGTTTGTAGATTCTGGGCCGCTTTCGATTGTAGTCGACAACAGAAAGGAAAAGTCGGTTATTAACGATCCTATCAAAGGTGTAATGTACAGAGGTCCAATTGTAGTTTTAGTAAACAGTAATACTGCTTCTGCCAGTGAATTTTTCTCTTCTATTATGCAGGATTACAATCGCGCCCTATTATTAGGTAGTAATACGCTGGGAAAAGCTACAATGCAAACTATTCTTCCGCTTGACGAACAAAAAAATACAGATTTCTTAAAAATTACTATTAATAAATTTTACCGAATCACCGGAAAAAGCCATCAGTATAAGGGTGTAAGACCTGATGTTGTACTGCCGGAGTTCTATGAAGATATTTATCAGAAGGAAAGTGATTTTCCGACTGCCATAAAAAATGACAGTATTGAGCCTTTCTTAAAATATAAAACTTATGTTAAACGAAATTTAATCGACAAAATTGCGAAAAACAGTTCTGCCCGACTCACAGATAATTACTTTTTTAACAACATTAAAAAGATCAATTTTAAAATAGACCAGCTCGTGAATACCCCAAAAGCTGAGGTTCTGATGACACTGGATGCGGTTTTCAAACAGAAAAAAACATTAAATGCGCTTTGGACAGAAATCAATACTTTTAATGATGAAAATAATCCGCTGGATGTCTACAACTCGAGTATCAATCAGTTTTTACTGGGTGCATATCCTACCGATAAAATGATTAATCAGGGCCAGATGGATAATCTCAAAACCAATCCGTATCTCAATGAAGCCGTCAATATTATTAATGAGTTTAACGGAGCTGCTAAATAATTTACCTGACCAGAATGCTGAAACTAAAAAAACAAAAAAAACTATCTTATTTGTTTTTGGAAAAATAAGGAATAACCGTATTTTTGCATCACAAAACTAAAAATTAGAAATGGGAAGAGCATTCGAATTTAGAAAAGGAAGAAAAATGAAACGTTGGTCTGCAATGGCCAAAACATTTACCAGAATTGGTAAAGACATCGTAATGGCTGTTAAAGAAGGCGGTCCAAATCCGGATGCCAATTCTAGATTAAGAGCTGTTATACAAAATGCGAAAGCGGCCAACATGCCAAAGGACAATGTGGAGCGCGCGATAAAAAATGCAAGTAATAAAGATACTGCCAACTATAAAGAAATTTTGTTTGAAGGCTACGCGCCTCACGGAATCGCAATTTTAATTGAAACTGCTTCTGATAACAATAACAGAACAGTGGCCAATATTCGTAGCTATTTTAATAAATGCAACGGAACAATGGGAACTCAGGGTTCTGTTGAGTTTATGTTTGATCATACCTGTAACTTCAGAATTGCAAAAGGAAATCTGGATCCTGAGGAACTGGAATTAGAACTAATTGATTTTGGTGCCGAAGAGGTTTTTGAAGACGAAGACGGAATCTTAATCTACGCTCCTTTTGGAAGTTTTGGTGCTTTGCAAAAAGAACTGGAAAACAGAGGCCTTGAAATTTTATCTTCTGGTTTTGAGCGTATTCCACAAATTACAAAAGAATTAACGGAAGCTCAAATCGCGGATGTTGAAAAATTAATCGAAAAAATTGAAGAGGATGATGACGTGATGAACGTTTATCATACGATGAAGGAGGAATAATTTTTTTTCTCTTTATAATATCAACTCCAGATAACATCTGGAGTTTTTTTTTGTAAGAATGTGGAAACCCGTAAGGAAATTAACATTTCATTATATATATTTGCCCCCGATTAAAGCCCCCAAATTAATTAAGCAACATAACCAGAATTTTAAGATGTAATAAATCAACCACTTACATCTTTTTTCAACGCATTCAACAAGCAAAATATGGACTCACCAATCTATTTTTTCTTGTTAAAGTTTTCTTATGACGGGGACGCCAAGAGAAAATTTCCATTTGATCTACCGGTCAAAGGAGGTTAAATACTAAATTTAAACCTACTTGCGCATTGAAAAAAATTACTATTAAGTCTTCTTATTTCTTATTAAGTTTAGTTCTATTTTTATTTAGCTTAAACTCTTTTTCAAATACTACTATTGATACAATTAATGGTAATAAAAGGAGTATTAATAAATTCAGTCTTCCAAAAACTGATGGTAATAGTAATGATACTCAAAGTGAATTTACAGATTCTTTTATTAAAAAGAATTATCCCATTGGCGATCCAACAAATGAATTTCTAAATAAGGCTAAGGCGGTTTTTGCCGAAATAGACAAGACTGAGAATCTAACAACTATGTTAGAGCCTAAGAATTTGGCGCAGTTACCTCTGGGAATTACAAAAACGATTGGCGGTATTCAGTATTCTTTAGGTATTAGTAATGCTAAATTTACACCAGAATATACAGAATTAACAGCTTTTGTAAAAATTGTACTTCCACAAACGGATTCAGCGGGAAATAGAAAGGAGCTTTTTTTCGGCGCAAATAACATCAAATTATCTCATAAAGGAGGCTTAGTTGGCGAAACTAATTTGGTTTTATTAGGTGATGTTTCATTTCCACTTTTTGGAGAAAAAACTTTATTGGTCTTAAAAGGTGGTATGGAAATGGCTACCGGAGTGGTAACCAATAAAACTTACGTTACAATAGATTGCAATGGTTTTAAAGAATTGGGTATTGATGCCGAGGTTCTGTTCTCCAGAACAATGCTGGAACCTGTTGACAAATCTTACAACCCAATAGGAGGAGATAGTCGTGTAGCTGCAAAATTTAAAGCCATTGTTGGTAATTGGAATGATATATTAATTGATATTAGCTTACCTACTTTTCAATTAACGAAACATCCGGGTTATTGTTTTGAATTGAATAAAGCAGTCATCGACATGAGTGATTTGCGAAATTCAACTAATGTAGTATGGCCTAAAGATTATGAGAAAGATTATCTGGTTCCAGGAAACGAAAAACTTTGGAGAGGATTTTATGTTCAGTCTCTTAAATTAGTTTTACCGTCTCAATTTAAAAAGAAGGGAACCAACGATCGAATTACTTTTCAGGCTACCAATTTACTAATTGACAGAATGGGAGTCTCAGGAGTTTTTTCCGGAGATAATATTTTAAATATTGGTCAGGGAAGTGCTTCTGGATGGCAGTTTTCTGTAGATCATATTGAATTAGGTTTCAGGGCAAATTCCCTTGTTTCAGCCGGATTTAATGGTGCAATCATTCTGCCTGTCTCTTCTGGACAATGTACATCAGAAGGAAAAGGAGAACTTGGATACACTGCTGTTTTTAATTCGATTGATAATGAATATCTTTTAAAAGCAGAGGTTACTAAAGACATATGCTTTCAGGTATTTAAGGGAACCGCTAACTTAGAAAAAAATTCCTACGTTGAATTAAAAGTGAAAGAAGGCAATTTCTTACCTAAAGCGGTTTTATATGGAACAATATCACTTAATGCAAGCAACAAAGTTGAAAATTCATATGGTGCAATAAGTAATGAAAAATATGTAACTGTTTTAGATGACAAAGGGAATGTTATAGTTCCTACGAAAAAAGAAACGGTAGCCTTTAAAGGTATCATTTTTCAAAATTTAACTTTACAAACTGTAATTCCATATATAACTGCTGATTATTTCGGGTATAAAAATAATCCTTTAGATGATGCAACGGTTAGTAATTTCCCCGTAACAATTAATGAAATTGCTTTAACAGCTGATGAGCAATCTGCCAGTTTAAAAGTGGATTTAGCTATTAATTTGATGAAAGATCAATTTAATGGGCAAACTAAATTCTATGTTATCGGAAAATTTTCTCCAGAAGACGGAATTCAAAAATGGAAATTCGACCGACTAAAATTTGAAGAAATAAAAGTCGCAGCCGATCTTGGAGGTGTAAAGTTTAAAGGAAGCATCACCATTCTGGACAATGATCCTATTTATGGAAATGGTTTTAAAGGAATGCTGGGTGCCGATTTTACAGGAGGAATTTCTGTTGAAGCAAATGCCATTTTTGGTTCTAAAAGTTTTAGATATTGGTATGTTGATGCAATGGTCGACAATCTGAATATTCCTGCCGGAGCTATTACTTTTAAAGGTTTTGGCGGTGGTGCTTATTACAAAATGAAGAAAGACGGATTTAGTAATAGTTTCGTGGCTTCAGGTTCAAATTATGTTCCGGATGTCGATTCAGGACTTGGAGTAAAAGCGATTCTTAAATTTGCCGGAACAGCAACTGCCGATGCCTTTTGGGGTGGTGCAGGATTTGAAATTGCATTTAATACACATGGCGGTATAAACCGGATTAGTATTTATGGTGAAGGACACGTAATGCAATCATTCCCAATTCCAGGAGCTGATGAACTTAAGGATGCTTTAAAAGCGGTTACAGAAAATGAATCATTGTTAGGGGCAGTTGCTTTAGAAGCTTTAAAAACTTCAAATTTATCAAAAGCTGCTGAAGACTTATATCCAAATAATGTTAAAGCGAGCATGGGAATTAATGCTTTTGCCGCCATTGAATACGACTTTAGATCTAAAACATTACACGGAAGTTTTGATTTATATATAGATACTCCAGGAGGTTTTATTAAAGGTCGTGCATCTGGAAACAGAGCTGGATGGGCTGTACTGCATTTTGCTCCGGATAAATGGTATATTAGAATGGGAACTCCAACAGATCGTTTGGGTATAAAACTGGCAATTGGTTCCTTTGAAGTTGAAGCCGGAGGTTATTTTATGATTGGAGACGATATCCCGGCGAGCCCTCCTCCACCGGCAATTGTCGCTCAAATCCTTGGAGTTAGTGCTCAGTCTCTGGATTATATGCGAGATGAAAACAGTGTGTCTTCTGGTAAAGGTTTTGCTTTTGGATCTGACTTTAGTCTAAAAACAGGGGACTTAACTTTCTTAATATTCTACGCTAATTTTCAATGCGGATTTGGTTTTGATATCATGGTAAAAGATTATGGAGAAGCGCAATGTAAAGGCTCCGGACAAATTGGTCTTAACGGATGGTATGCCAACGGGCAATCATATGCTTACCTGCAGGGAGAACTCGGAATCAAGATTAAGCTATTCATGATTAAAAAGAAAATATCAATAATAAAAGGTGGAGGTGCAGTTTTATTACAGGCCAAATTGCCAAATCCCGTCTGGATTCGGGGCTATCTGGGTGGTTATTTTAATCTGCTTGGAGGTGCTGTAAAAGGAAGTTTTAGATTTAAGCTGGAATTTGGAAAACAATGTGAATTTATAAATGATGCTCCATTGGGAGGTTTAAAAACTATTGCGGACATCACACCAGCAGAAGGGTCGAAAGATGTGAGCGTTTTTGCAGTTCCACAAGTTGGATTTAATATGCCAATAGAAAAGAGTTTTACATTAGAAGAAGATTCTGGTGTTAAAACATATAAATTAAAACTGGAAGAATATACTGTTAAAAAAGAAGGTGTGATAATTCCAGGAGAAATTACATGGAATCAGACTAAAGATTTATTAAGCTTTACTCCTGTTGATGTGTTCCCTCAAAACTCAAATCTTACCAGTACAGTTAAAATAAGTTTTCAGGAATATGTAAACGGAGCATGGAAAACTATTTATGATAATGGCCAGATTGCCACTGAAACTGAGGTTAGAAATTTTACTACGGGACTTGCACCAAACAATATTCCGGTAACGAATATTGCATATTGTTATCCTGTGATAGATCAAAAATATGTTTATCAAAATGAATCTAAACAGGCTTATGTAGTATTAAAACAAGGGCAGCCTTATTTGTTTGAATTAAAAGAAGGACAATCGCAAAAAGCATTTTACAAAACTGGAACAGCTTCTAACACTGGGATTATTCGTTATGATAATTCTCTTAAAAAAGTAAGTGTTGATTTACCAGCATTGCAGTCCTCTAAGACTTATACTATTTCTCTAATGACATTGGAAACAAAAAGTGATGCCAATGGTAATTTGAAAGAAAGCTATACGAATCAGGATTTGGGCGAAAATGCAAATGTTGAAATAAAAGACAGTAAACTGGCAGAAGTTATAACTGGTGGCGATGGCGTAGAATTATTACAATATAATTTTAATACAAGTCAGTACAACAGTTTCTCTGAAAAAATGGCTGCAAAGAAACCAAAACAGACTTTAGTTGAAATTATTTATTCTGATGTTCATGCATTACAATCACTAAATAGCTCGACAGAACCTTTTGATGAAATCGAAATTATTGGTAATGCCAAAACTCTAAATGTTCCATTAATTAATGCCGAAGCTATTTTAGATGATAGTTATTATAAAAATGAAGTATTTCCATTAGTATACCAAGGTTATCCATTGGAAACTGATTTGCAATTTGACAGAAATGCAAATGCTCTGGGTGTTCCTCCTGTAAAAGGCGTAGAAACACTTGCATGGTATCAGGATTACATTATTAATAATCCGACGAGTTTTATGCTTAAGGAATATCTGCCATATCGATACAATCTGCCGTATTATTATAAAACAGATTTTGTAAACCTTAGATATAAAGTGGTAAACAAGTATTTAAATACCTTGAATCAGCAAATGATTTCGAAATATAATTATATCATTAATGGTCAGTTTCCTTACATTAAAAAAGGAACATATAATATAAAACTGAATTACACTCTTCCGGGAGGACAATTAGGAAGTAGTTCTGTCTTTACATTCAATAAATCAATTTAATAATGAAGTTAAAATTTTTCTTTATACTTTTTTTAATTTTCAATTTTGCCGGAATTGCTCAAAACAATTCTAAGGAAAATAGCGAGATTGAAAAAAAGAACGAAATCCAGGTAATAGCCCGTATTCAAAAAGACCGCATTTTATTGCGCTGGGCTGTTAATACTCCATTGGCATGGAAAAAATTAAATACTTACGGCTATCTAATAGAAAGATTTACCGTTACCCGGGATAATAAAACACTGCCAAAACCAGAACGTGTTGTTTTGGCTGAGGCTTTTAAACCAGAACCTGTAGAAGCTTGGGAAAAACTAATCGACCAAAATGATAATGCTGCTATTCTCGCTCAGGCTATTTATGGTGAAAGCTTTTCTGTAACCGGGGCTGATAATTTAGAATCTATTGTAAATCTATCTGAAGAAGCGGAACAGCGTTTTACTTTTGCTTTATTTACGGCAGATAAAGATTTTGAAGTGGCAAAAAAAGCGGGCTTGGGATTTGAAGATAAAAATGTAAAAGAGAACGAAAAATATGCTTACAGAATTTCTTCTAATGTTCCCGAAAAAGAAATGAGCATTGTTTATGGAGGTGTGTTTGTCAGCTTAAAAGAATACGAACCTTTGCCAAAACCAATGGATTTAAGTGCTCATTTTACTGACAACAGCACTATGTTGAGCTGGAATTTTAAAATATTAGCTCATATTTACGGGAGTTATTATGTAGAACGTTCAACAGACAAGATAAACTATAAACGAATTACTGATAAACCTTACACTAGTTTAAGTCAGGAAAATGCTAATAATAATCGCATTTTTTATGTAGATTCTATTGCTAACAATACAGCTTATAATTACCGTATTCAGGGAATTTCTCCGTTTGGCGAATTAGGACCTTATTCTGACGTTGTTTCCGGAAAAGGAAAAGCACTGCTTAAATATGTTCCTCATTTAACGGTTAAAGATTTTAAAGATGATTCTACAGTTACGTTAACTTGGGAATTTGAAGAAGAGGGAAATAATGAAATTTCGGGATTCGAATTGAATCGTTCGGATTATGACGATGATAAATATACTAAGGTTATCAAAAATATTCCTGCAAAAGATCGTTCGGTTACTTATAATAAACTTCTTGCTACCAATTATTTTACAATTACTGCCGTAGGAAAAAATGGAAACAGCAGAACCTCCTTCCCTATGCTGGTTCAACCAGTTGATTCTATTCCGCCAGCAAAACCAATAGGCTTAAAAGCCACTATTGATAGTTTGGGAGTTGTAAAATTATCATGGACTCCAAATAAGGAAAAAGACCTATTAGGATATCGTATTTATAAAGGAAATACTGCTGAAGAAGAATTTAGTCAGTTGACAGTTAGTCCGCATGAAGAAAACACATTTCAGGATAAAGTAGTTTTAAAAAGTTTAAACAGCAAAGTGTATTACAGAATTATAGCGGTCGATTACCGCTATAACATGTCTGTTTTTTCTGAAACCTTAATAGTAAAAAAGCCGGACATTATTCCGCCTGCTTCTCCTGTTTTTACCAAGTATGAAATTAAAGATGGTGCCGTCTTTCTAGAATGGGCAAACAGCAAGAGTGAAGATGTAAAATCGCATCAGCTCTACAGAAAAGAAAATGAGCAGGAAAAATGGGATTTAATATGGAACGGCATTGATAAATCTGAAGCTTATCAAGACAAAAAAGCTAAGGAAGGCGCAACTTACAGATACGCCATTTTTGCAAAAGACGAGAGCGGATTAATTTCTAAACCTTCGCCGGAAGTGGCATTATTTGTTCCTAATTATACTGTAAAACCAGCCGTAAAAGGCTTTTACGCACAAGCAAATGTCAACACCAAAAGTATCGACTTATCATGGAATTATGATGAAACCGGAATTGAAAGTTTTGAAATTTATAAGGCAACTAATGAAGAGCCAATACAGTTAATTCAGATACTTAAACCAGAAACCAGAAAATTATCTGACCCAACGCTGACAATTAATACCACATATAAATACGGAATACGAGCATTATTTAAAGACGGAAGAATTTCTAAAATGGATTTTTATACTGTTAAATTTTAAGATTATAATAAAAAACCTGTTTAAAAATCACTAGTTTGAAATAAGATCAAATAACTTATAATGAACATTTTAATTAAATATAAAATAGCTTTCTTCCTTTTGCTTGTAGCCACCTTAAATAGTGGTTATGCTCAAACGTATAAATATAAAGTAAAGTGGGATATAAAAAGATCTTCAGGCTCAAGTGAGATATCTTTTTACCTCAACTCAGGAAGTTCTTATCCATACGATGGAACTTATGCAAATGCAATTAGCACAACAAGTTCAAACTCTTTTTCTTATACATTAAATAATTCAAGTATATCCATTCTTGACGGAGTAGTTGTTTCCAATTCTCCCTTACGGTTAACACAATCAGTAAGAGAGAGTTCTGGTGTTTTTACTCAACGAAGCGGTTCTTATATCACTAATCCGGAATCTGGATACTGGCAGAATAATTTTGCTTTTCCATTATCAAATAATTCGGTATCACTTAATTCTCCTTTTGAATTTTATTATTTATATACACTTAAGGACTTAAATAATTACGACGTTTCAAAAACAGAGTTACAAGCTTGTAAAACTTTTAATCTCTCTGTAGGAAATGTTGGTGAAGGCGGTAATATGACCTTTGCTCTTGAATATTTTCATAGTGGAACCGGCGTTTGGAAAGAACTGCTTCCTTATGCAAGAAGATATGCATATGCAGTACCAATACAGCTTTCTCAAATTTCTGGTTTACAATTGGATCAAAATTTCCAATTACGAGCAAGATATTCTCCCACGGGATCTCGTGCAAATGATTATTCGGATATTTTAACTTATAAGTTTATTCCATGTCCACCGGCAATTATAGGAGAACCTTTACCGAACTCTCCTATATGTTACAACAGTGACACTGGAAAAATTATAATGTATTTTGACAATGATTTGGCTCTGACAGAATATTTTTCGATGACTTTAACTCCTATTGATTCCAATGGTGTAGAACTATCACCTTACAACAAAACTGTAGTAGAAAGTGAGTTTATTAATCGCACTATTGTTTGGGATAATTTAAGAGCAGGTAACTATAAATTAAAATATCAAACTTTTAAAACCGGCAATCCAACTCCATCAAGCGTTGTTGAAAAAAATAATATTGTAATAGTCGAAAAACAACCTTTAACATTTGAAATTTTTAAAACCGATCCACAATGCAACAATCAAAATGGAACGATAATTATTGTTGCATCTGGAGGAACAGAACCATATTATTACACAATTGATTCAGGATCTGAAGTAAAACTTACACCCGATACAAAAACTGTAAATATTTCAGGAGGAACACATAACATCAGGATAAGAGACGAAAACAACTGTATAGATTTAGATGCCAATGCAAGTCTATGAAAAAACTTTACTTAATAAACTTTTTAATGTTTATTTCAAACAGTTTCTGTCAGACTATAATTTTTCATTATAAATGATAGGGAAGTTTTTGGTGAGTTAGTTGACGGAAAAATATTAGATAAAGATTTAGAGCTAAGAAATTACGACATCAAAGTTACAGATATAGTTGTTGAATTGATAAAAACGCAAACGATTAAAAAATGAGAACAAAATTACTTGCTGTATTATTTCTCTTTTTCGGATTAATACCTGTTTCAAATGCTCAGGCAACAAAGTATGGCATGCTTGTAAGAACCACATTAGATCCTTTTCAGGGCTGGAGCGGAAGTCACGCTGGAAATTTAAGTGTAACAGTAGGTTCTAAATCAGTTAATAAAGGAAGTAATACAACCAGCAATACTGTAGTTGCTTATGCATTCTTTTATGTTACCGATAATCCAAATCAAATTGTCTGCAGTAGCAGTACCGCAGGAAACCGGGATGGTGGTGATTGTAATCAAGACAAAATCATAAACTATGACAGAAATACTTTTAACAGTGATTATTTTGGCGGATGTATTGGAGATGCTGACATAATGGGAATCTATCTGGCTCAACCGACAAATACAAATTATTGCAAAAACGATGTAATTACCCTAACTAGAGGATGGAATTGGCAATATCGCTATGATGGCGGAACTTGGGGAGATTTTCCAAGTACATATCAGTCTAAAAGATCCATTTCTTTTAATATGGAAGCTTTAGGTGGGTCGGATGGCAAACAGAAATTACAGATTCGAACGGGATATGGCACGAGTTTTACTGACGAAATTATTCTGGATATTATTCCATGTCCTCCAGGTTTAGTAGGAACTCCATTAACAACAAGTACTTCTTGTGTAAACAAAAGTGACGGAACACTAATTTTGACATATGACAGACCTTTGGTAGCCAATGAAAGTTTTGCTTTTTCTTTTTTCAGAGCAGAAGGAATGTCTGCCGCAGTTCCTCCGTATGTTGTTGATAATGTAAATAAGACAATAAATTTTACAGATATAGCTGCTGGCAGTTATTATTTAAAATATCAAACTTTTGTTGGAGCACAGCAAACGAGTGTTAATCCATCACCTGATCCAACTTTTACGATTCCTCCTGCCACCCCTGTAAGTTTTCAGGTCGAAGATTTACAACCGCAGTGTAATGGTCAGCAAGGAAAAATTAAAATAACTGCATCCGGAGGAACAGGCTTCTTCTTTTATAAAATAGATACAGACCCAGAAGTTGCATTTACATCTCCTTCTGGCGAAATAAATATTTCAACAGGTCAGCATTCTATTAAAGTAAGAGATTCTAAATCTTGTATTGATTTGGATAAAAACGAATAATCTATGAGGAAACTTTACTTTACTTTTTTTATTCTATTACTCTTTGTTGGTAATACATGTGCACAGACTTATATTATGAGTACAAATACTGGCGGAGTTGGTGGATATCGGACATCTTTTTTTCCAAACGGTACATATTACTATGAATACTGGATTAAAAAAGCTGATGGAAACTTACTTGTTCCCATCAAAGAAGTTGGTGAATATTTAATTTTTGATCAAAAACCAACTGTATACCATTTTTATGCTTACAGACCAGAATCTTACTCTTGCAGTGGCCCTTGCGGAGAAGAATGGGATTCTTCATTAGAAGCAACCAATTTTAACGCAAATTGCTATAGCGCAGTAGGTGGCAGCGGCGGAAGAGGCGGTGCTGAAATAGTTCCTGAGTTTAGTATCATGAGTAATCAGGTATTAAAAATGCCATCCGGTGAAACTGGTTTTTGTGATAATGTAAATCTCCAAGTTGTTGGATGTACGGGTCCTCAACGTTTCTTTTGGGAATATAGATTAGCAAACGGAACTTTTAAGCCCACTAGCGTAAGTACAACATTCAACCAGACATTTCAATTTAACAGATCGGCATATGTTCCATCAGATTATATTGGGAATATAGATTTTAGAGTACTTATTGATTCAAATCCATCAATTACCGGAGAAGAAATTTATTCGAATATAATTTATTATAATATAATTCCGTGCCCCCCTTTTTTAAATGCTACACCAATTACAGAAAAAACAAGCTGTATTTACAAAAGTGATGGCCAGGTCACATTATCGTTTGACAGATCATTAATTTCAAATGAACATTTTGTATTCAACTTTTTTACAAAAGATAATGTATTGATTCCTACTCCTTCTATTACGCTTGATGCAACACTGAAAAAATATACTTTTTCTGGTATAGCACAAGGGGAATATTATATAAAGTATCAAACTTTTATTGGCGCTCAGCAAACAAGTACTAATTCAGCACCATATCCAACATTTAAAATTGAACCTCCAACTCAATTTCAATTTGAAATTATTGAAACCCAACCATCATGTTATAATGAATCTGGAAAAATACAAATCAAAGCTTCAGGTGGAACTGGACCTTATTTATATAAAATAGATTCAGGTCCCGAGATAGAATTTACATCCATTACAAATGAAATTTCTGTCTCAAACGGAGATTATTATATTAAAGTTACAGACAAAAAAGATTGCATCGATACAAACGCAAAAGATCAAAAAATATGAAGAAAATTATACTATTTTTTCTATTAATTACAAATTTCATTGTCCATTCTCAAACACCAACCGGAGTTAGAAAAGTGACAATTAATAATCCTTCTGCAATTGTCATTGGTGGTACAGCAAAACCAGCAACTGGATTTGAAAAAAATAATGGAGGTATTGAAAATTTTTCAATTACAGGCGGAACTTTATTAAATAATGCAGATTATGACGTATCCTGGACGAAAGACGGAACAACTATTAATCCAATTGATATTAATATGCTTTCTGGAGGCAGTTATGAAGTAACCGTTAAAGATTCTAAAAGTTGTTCGGTCAAGAAAACTTTTTTTGTAGATCGACCTGCTGAATTAAAAGTTGTTTTGTCTGGAAATACAAAAATTAGCTGCTTTGGAGGTACTGGCAGTCTAACCGCTTCAGTAAATGGAGGCACTGGAGGTTATTCCTACACTTGGGAGAAAAAAGAAGCTCCAGGATCTAACCCTGCGTATTCAACGGTATATGGTCAATCAGCAACTATTGCCTCTGGATTACTCAAAGGCACTTATCGAGTAGTTATCACAGATAGCGCAATACCTGCAAATACTGTAACCTCAGCAGACATTCCTTTAGATGAAAATGGAAAAATAGAAGTCATTAATAAAAATATTGTAAATGTTGGCTGTAAAGGCGAATTTACAGGAAGTACGAATTTAATCATACAAGGAGGAACCGGAAGCTATAACATAACATGGGAAGGGACAGTAACTGGTCCTTCCAGAACTGGATTGAAAGCAGGTGTTTATGAATATACAATTAAAGATGCTAATTTTTCCAACTGCTCTATAACAGGATCTGTTACAATTAACGAACCGAATTCAAATGTATCAGTTAGCCCTGAAATTGTTGCGACCCAGCCCTCAACACCTGCTTCCAGCGATGGAAAAATCAAAGTGTCAGGTGTTGGCGGAACCCCAGGTTATACTTACACTTGGTATAAAGGAAATACACAAATAAATGCCGATACCGACAATGATGGTGAAGCCACTGGTCTAGAGAATGGAACTTACCACGTAATTATAACAGATTTTAATCTGTGTTGGATAAGAAGCAATGACATCGTTCTTAACGCATTAGCGGTACAAATTGATGATCATACAGATATTAAATGTTTTGGAGAATCTACAGGTAGCATAACGGCCAGAGCATTTGGAGGTTTAGGTTCTGGATATTCTTATACGTGGTATAAAATTAATGGTGTTATAGAAACACCTCTTAACATAACAACCGCAAAAATTAATAACATACCATCTGGTAATTATAGAGTCAAAGTAAATGAATTTCAAACTCCTTCTGCTTCTATTGACTATCCGCTTTCCCAACCAAATGCTTCGTTAAAAGCGACTGTTTCTGCTACAAATGCAATTTGCTTTGGAGGAGCAACTGGAACTGCAATACTTACAGTCTCTGATGGAACTCCGGGATACACTTATTTATGGAGCAACGGTAGTACCGATAAAAATCAATATAATCTAATAAAAGGTACATATTCTGTCGAGATAACAGATGCAAATAACTGTTCTGTAACTCTGAATAATATTATAATTGATCAACCAGACAAAATATCTATTCCGGTTCCAACGATAACAAACGTTGCTGTCTACGGTCAAAATACCGGAACAATTTCTCCAGGAGCAATTTCTGGAGGAACACCTGTTAGTATTGGCACATATACATACAAATGGACTTACGATAAAGACAACACTTTTTTACAAATAACAAAAAATTTAACAGGACTTAAAGCTGGTAAATATACTTTAGCTGTGAGTGATAGCAAATCATGTACTGCAACCGAGACCTTTACAGTTACAGAAAATCCAGAATTATTGGTAGCAATCAACGAAACAAAATCGATATTATGTTTTGCTGATACAAACGGAGAAATTACTGCGACAGTCACTGGCGGAGTCCCAAATTATACATACAATTGGTATAAAAACGGTGTTTTAATTCCGGGAGCTACCAATGTACTACCAAATTTGGGAGCCGGAAAATACAAATTAACGGTTATCGACGGCGTAAACGCTGTAAAACAATCTGTTGAACTGGATTTAAAACAACCGGACCAACTTAAGGTTTCTTTGGTTTTAAAAACAGATGTTAAATGTTATGGAAACAAAACCGGGGCAATCGATATTAAGGTTGAGGGCGGAACAAAAGATTATCAATATCTATGGAAAAAACTGGGTGATAATTCTTTTAATGAAATAACAGAAGATTTAGCAACACTTTCGTCTGGAACATATAGTGTTTTAATTACCGATAAAAATGGTTGTACAGTTCCCTTAAATAATATTATAATCACTCAGCCAGCTGCACCTTTAGTTATTAATACTGTACAGGAAAAAGACTTAACTGGTTTTCAAACCAAAAATGGTATTCTGGAAGTAAGTGTAACCGGAGGAACAGGAACTTATAACTACGAATGGACAGTGAAAGGAAACACAACCATTATAGGAACTGCAAAATTATTAGATCAGCTTACAATAGGTACTTACGTTCTTAGTCTTACAGATCAAAATGGCTGTACTACCAGCAAAGAATATACATTAACACAACCCCCAAGATTAGACATTACAGGTATATTAATGACTCCAAACACACAAATAAAATGTTTTGGAGACACAACTGCAGAGTTAAATGCAACAGTTACTGGTGGAGTTCCAGCTTACCTGTATAAATGGTATAATGTTTTGGCACCAACTGCAATATTATCAACTACAAACAAGGTTTCTAACTTAGGTGCAGGAAAATATATTGTGCTAGTTACAGACCAAAATAACAACATCTTAAACGGTATAAATGAGTATACTATAACACAGCCGGATCCGCTTGCTGTTTCTTTTACTAAAACTGAGGTTTCTTGTAAAAATGGAAGCGACGGAACGATCAATTTATCCATAACAGGAGGGTCTTCTGATTATAATATCGTCTGGAATTACAATTCTGCAAATAATAATGGCAAAACCAATATTTCTGGTCTTCCATACGGAAATTATACTGTAACAGTATCAGACAAAAATGCTGTTAACTGTTCTATATCGAAAACAATTACTATAACAGAACCTACAGATGAATTAGCTATCGCAAGTGAAAATGTTATCAATGCTTCAGGATTTGGATTGAATAATGGAAAAATTACTGTTCAAATCTCCGGCGGAACTCCTTCATATTCTTATAAATGGTTTAGGAATAACGTCGAAATTCCAAGTCAGACTACTGCTACTTTAGACAATCAATTACAAGGATCATACAAGTTGATTGTGACCGATAGTAAAAATTGTACTTTACAAAAAATATTTACAATTACAGAACCTTTAGAACTTAAGCTTGCTATTTCTATTGCCAAAAAAATTGATTGTTTTGACGGAACCGGAATTTTAAAAGCTAAGGCTGAAACAGGAACAGGTGTACCTGATAATCAAGGTTTTTACACCTATAAGTGGTACAGAGAAAATGGTACTCTAATCAATACAACTGTTAATGCCGACGCTACAACAGGAAATATTATAAAAGGCAAATACTATGTAACTGTTATTGATTCAAACAACAATCAAACCACCTCTAGCCTATTTGAAATTATACAACCAACTCAAATTATTGTCACAACAGCAAACAAACAGAATGTAACATGTTATGATGGATTTGACGGAGTAGCAGAAATTTATGTAAATGGAGGAACTCCCGATATGGTTGCAGGTTCTCCCGTGTACACTTATTTATGGAGTAACGGAAGTACTGCGAAAAACCAATATAATCTAAGAAAAGGCATTTATTCTGTAACGGTTTATGACGGAAATTTATGTGTTGGGACTTTAGACAATATTATAATAGACCAGCCTCAGGATTTCGGATTTGATTTAGAAAAAATTGTACCTACAATTCCAACCGCTGGAAATAGTAATGGTGCATTGCATATCGAAATTGTTGGTGGAATCGCTCCTTACAGATATGTTTGTAAAGACAGCAACGGAAATATTATTAAAGACGTTCCAAATTCAAATGTGAAACAAGTCGATTTTACAAATCTTGCTTCCAGCATTTTTACAGTTTCTGCAACAGATGCAACCGGATGTACAAAATCTACAGAGTTTGACTTCAATAATAATGTATTAGAAATCGCCATTTCACAATCAGCAGAAATTACTTGTAATAATGGTAAAAATGGAGCTGTGACTGCAGTAGTAAAAGGCGGATTCGGTATTAGAACAATTTCATGGTACAAGAATGGCACAAAAATTCCAAATGAATCTGCGCCATTATTAAGCAATCTTGAAATTGGAACTTATTATGCTATTGTAAAAGATTTTAACAAAGTTGAAGTTACGAGTAATTCTATTGTTGTAACACAGCCAAACGCTATTACGGTTACCAATACCCAGAAAAATGCAAGTTGTATGGGCTACAACGACGGAGAAGTATATTTAACTGCCGGCGGCGGAAGCAATATTTTTCAGTATAGAATAAAATCACAAGATTCTGCTTATGGTAACTGGATGCCGTTTAACAATTTAACAGCGGTTATTCCTAATTTGAAAGCCAATATTTATGATATTCAGGTTCAGGACAGTAAAGGTTGTAATTACACCTCTATTGTAAATCTGGAAATTACAGAACCAAAACAATTAGTAATTACTAAAAATACAATTGTTCCCGCTACAGGTTTTGGACTTTCTAACGGAAGCATTACTATCGAATTACAAGGAGGTACTGCTGCATATAATTACAAATGGTTTTCAAATGCAGATATTCCGGTAAACGGAACGACTGAAACAGTATCAAATCTACCTGCGGGAAAATATTATGTCATAGTAACAGATGCTAAAGGCTGCTCTGTAACTTCTGATCCTTACGAAATTAAACAGCCAGACTTGTTGGTTGCAACTATCACTAAAATAAGTGCTGTTTTATGTAACGGAGATAAAAATGCAAGCCTAAGAGCAAATGTTTCCGGAGGTATTTCGGGTTACACATACAAATGGTTTTCTATTCCGGACGCCGGCGTTTTAGCAACAAATGCAACATTAGCCAATATTGGAATCGGAACATATTATGTTGAAGTAACGGATACCAAAAACAACGTTTCAAAAAGTGATGTCTTTATTATGGATGAACCTTTAAAAGTTGATAATAGCCTTTCGGCTGATTATATACTTTGCGGAGATGGAAATGACTGGACAATTACGTCAAATCCTGCAGGTGGAACTCAGCCATATACTTATTTATGGAATACCGGAGCGACTACTAAAAACTTAGCAAAAGTGCCTTCTGGGAATTATACTTTGACGGTTACGGATTTTAACGGATGTAATATTACAAAATCAATCACATTTACAACTCCGGCACATTTGGATGTTGCAGAAGTAATTAAAATCCCAACTTGTTACCAAGGTTCTGATGCAACTATCACTTTAACAACTATTGCCGGAACTGCTCCGTTTAAATATTTATGGAATACTGGCGAAACATCAAATCTATTGAAAAACGCAACTGCAGGAGAATATTCTGTAGATATTACAGATGCGAGAGGATGCTTAATTTCCAGAAAATATACTATTACAGATCCACCAAAAGATGTCATTTATTTGGGTGAAGATGTTACACTTTGTTACGAACAAACTTTGACAATCAATGCGTCAATTGAAGATGACAAAGCAACTTATTTATGGACGTCTGATAAAGGTTTCAAAAGTACAAATGCTATGATAACGGTTTCTCAACCTGCTAATTATACTGTTATTGTTACCAACAAATTAGGCTGTCAGGCTACAGATACCATCAATATCTCAAGTCAGGAATCGGCTATTAGTTCAGAGTTTGCGATGTCTTCTCAAGTCTTTGTAAATGAAAAGTTTGTAATAGTAGACATTAGTAATCCAAAAGCAGATAAAATTGAATGGAAACTACCTTCTGAAGCAGTTATCACTACAAATAATGGAGATTATGCCGAAATAAGTTTTACAAAAGCCGGAGAATATGATATTACCTTAAATACACAAAAAGGAAGATGTACAGCATATCAGACTAAAACTATTTTGGTTACTGAAGGCGAGTACACTGATCCGGACGATGCTGCTTTACAGAAAAAATTCGATTTGAAAATTTATCCGAATCCATCAAACGGACTATTTACTGTCGATGCCACATTAGACCAAATAATGCCAGCAAACATAAAAGTATATAACCTGAGTAACAATGTGATAATTGATTCTAAAAGTGGAAGTGGTAAGGATGCTTATTCGTTTAATTTTAATTTAAGCGGACTACCTTCAGGAATTTATTTTGTATTGTTTGAATCGCAACAGGGAACTAAGCTGAGAAAAATAATTATACAGTAAATATTTGTCGTTTGACTAAAATCAATTTTAATAAATAGTTCGAAATACAAGGTCAACTCCTTCTCTATTTCATGCCCTGAATATATTATAATGAATTTAAAAAGAATATCATTTTTTAGCATACTATTATTTACTGCTTTGGGATTTGCACAGAATTTCAATGTTCAGGAATTAGGAAAAGCCAAATTAATAAATGTCTCAGGAGGTGCTTCTGCCAATGGAGTATTCTATTCTGGCAATGCTGCCAGAGAGCCTTTTACCTACTTCTTAAACGGAAATATTAATGTGAATGTCGCAGGTCTGTATAATATACCTTTTTCATTTTCATATACCAACCAGAAGTTTGGATACAACAGACCTGTTCTTATGAATCGTCTGAGCATTCATCCATCTTATAAATGGATTACCGGACATATTGGAGACGTAAGTATGACTTTTTCTCCCTACACACTTGCCGGACATCAATTTACTGGTGTAGGAGTTGATTTGACTCCACAGGGGAAATTTAAAATCAGCGCAATGTACGGCCGACTGGTTAAAAATTATGAATATGATGCCATTAATACTGAACTAGTTCCAACATATAAAAGAATGGGATATGGTTTTAAAACGCAATATGCATTAGAAAAAGTAAACCTCGGATTTACCTTTTTTAAAGCCAAAGATGTAGTCAATTCACTTTCAGTTCCTATTCCTTTTGAATTAGGGGTTTCTCCAAAAGAAAATGCTGCAATAAGTTTTGAAACGTCTTTTAAATTATTTAAAAAATTATCTGTTTTAACTGAATTTGCAAATAGCAGTATTACAGAAGATACAAGAGTAACCGGAAATACAAAAGCTAAGAATGCAGCTTCATTATTGCTGCACTCTAACCCCACAACCGAGAGTTATAAAGCTTTAAAAGGAAACTTGATTTATCCTGCCGGAAAAGGGACTTTGGGGCTAGGCTATGAACGTATTGATCCGAATTACAGAACTTTAGGCGGCTATTTTTTCAATAACGACTTAGAAAACATTACTGTGAATGCTTCTCAGACTCTATACAAAGACAAATTAAATTTAAATCTGAATTTAGGTCTTCAAAAAGACAATTTGGACAAACAAAAGCAAAGTCAGATGAAAAGATTGGTTACTTCTCTCAACGCTGATTTCAGAGCCAATCAAAAATTAAACATTAATGTTAATTATTCTAACTTTCAATCTTTTACAAATAGCAGAAACCAATTTGATTACATCAATCAAACTTCTGAATATGAATTTTTGGATACGTTAAATTTTCGACAAGTCAATCAAAATGCAGCTCTGACTGTTAATTATCTTTTGAAAAATGATAAAAAACGAAAGCAGGCCATCAACGCAACTTTCAGCATGCAGGATGCTATAAACCAGCAAGAAGGAAAAACAATTGCGGGTGGTTCGAGCACTTATTATAATACAGGACTTTCATACATAATGGGATATCCTCAAAAAGATCTAAATCTGACCGCTTCTTTTAATAGTACCATTGGGAAAATGGATATCAGTGATAATTTAATTTTAGGACCCACTATTGGCGCTACAAAATTATTTTATGACAAAAAATTAAACACTTCACTTTCTACCAGTTACAACACTAGTTTTAATAATGGAGATAAAGTTAATGACATTTTTAATATCCGATTAAATGGCTCATACATTTATTTACAGAAACACAATTTTGGTTTAAACTGCATTACACTTTTCAGCAGTTCTCAAACTGTAAAAAACAATGACGTTACAGCAACATTGTCATACACTTATTCATTTGATAAAATAAAATTGCGTCCAAAAAAGGTTGAAGAAAAATCAGAAGACATATCCAAAGAAGCTCCGGATAATGTTCTTAAAATTGCTTTTAAAGATGTGACCTTAGAAGGAACAAAAAGCGAGATTATTGCCAATTTGGAACAACTTCAAAATGACTTAAAACCGCTGCCGGAATCTGAAACAGAAAAACTAAAAAGTCTTTTGAATACTTCGATAATGGAATTGGATGATAAGAAATTCAAAGAAAAAGTTTTGGATTATCTGGATCAATATCAGGTTGATAAAGATATTATTACTCAATATAACAACGCATTATTTGATATTATACAGCAATTAAATCGCGAAATATCAGCAAAAGATGAAAACATCGAGCAGGTTTATGTGGCCGCAATCGGTCGTGTCAATACAGATAAAATGCATGGCGTTTCCAGCGAAGAAGCAAAAGACAAAGCTGCTTACAACAGATATTTGAAACTAGTTGAAAGAAGCAAAAAAAGTGAACAGCAACTAGTAAATCACAGATGGATGATGAGAGAATTTGCAACTCTTTCCAAATTACCAAAAAGTGAATTACAAAATAATGAATCGCTGGCAGCTTTCAGCAAACAGGAAGTCAACACTTTTTTTGATTTAAATAAGGATAAAAAACCTTCGGAAGAAATCAGTAAACAATTGGAAGAAAAAATGATTCCGTTTTACCATCAATTGGCGTTAGAAAAAGCGGTAAACGATTCGATTGAATTAAAACATTAAACAAAATATTTTAAAGTATAATACTTATAAAAATACCCAAAATGCTAAAAAAACTACAATTTCAACTATTTCTAACCCTTGGGTTTTGGCTTTCTGCAATGGTTTCTGGTATTGCACAGACTTTCCCGGTAACGATTAGTACACAAATTACGCAACCATCACCGATCTATTTAAGCAATTATGCCGATGCGACTACGATTAACAGTCCCATTAAAATACAGATTGCCTTAAACGATTTAACGATTTCAAATCGTCAGATTCGATTAAAATTGTATTTGCAGGGACAATCAATTTCATTAATGACTAATGATTTTGTAGTTGGGGCACATGATCTTTTTCTGGAAGGTGGTGTTCCGCTTCAGTTGTCAAATGTAGATTTAGCACCTTATTTTGAATATCAAAATATACTCGGAATTAATCCGAACCAATACGCACAAGCACTTCCTGAAGGTATTTATAATTTTTCTGTTGAGGTTTATGATTTTGCAACCAATAAAAAACTTTCTAAAAAAACGAGTGTAACCACAATTATTTTCCAGAATGATCCGCCGTTTTTAAATCTTCCGCTGAATAATACTTCTATTATGCAGCAGAATATTCAGAACATTATTTTCAGCTGGACTCCGCGTCAGATTAATGTGAGTAATGTAGAATATGAATTTTCTTTGGTAGAAATCTGGGATAAATATACACCGGTTCAGAATGCGTTTGCCTACTCACCTCCTCTTTACACGACTACGACACGCACAACAACTTTGCAATATGGTGTTTCAGAACCGCAATTGCTTCCTGGTAAAAGATATGCCTGGAGAGTAAAGGCAAAAGCACTGCAGGGAGCTGAAGAAGTTGGAGTCTTTAAAAATAACGGTTACAGCGAAATTTTTTCTTTTGACTATGAAGCGTATTGTACGGCGCCATTAGCTATTACAACAACAGATGTAAGTCAGGATCAGGCAAAAATTACCTGGAGCGGCGATATTGACAATTTTGATTATCAGATAAATTATCGCGAAAAAAATGCAGACTCAGATTGGTATAAAATTGTAACGCCAAGAGAGTTTGCCACTATTAGTAATTTAAAACCAAACGCAACGTACGAATATACCGTAGGTGCATCTTGCGAAGTTGGAAAATATACACACAGTACAATACATGAATTTACCACAATAGCAAAAGATGAAATTGCTTTTGTTGGATGTGGTATAAAACCAGATCCTGCAGATTTGGTAAATAAAAATCCGCTTGTCAATCTTTATCCAAATGATGTTGTTAAGGCAGGAGACTTCCCTATTGTTGTTCTGAAAGCAACAGGAAATAACGGAACTTTTAGTGGTGAAGGTTATGTAACGCTGCCTTTTTTAGAAAAATTCCGCATGCTTATTGACGCTGCCAATGCTGCTGGCGGTCCGGATATTGGGAAATATTCCCGTATTAGAATCACTTTTACCAACATTGGAGTAAATACCGATTTTAAACTGATTTCAGGAGAAATTATTGCCAGTTATGATCCAGATTGGAAAGGAATGGCCGATGGTGATAAAATCCTGACAGACATTCTGGGAAGCGACGGAAAACCAATTGAAGGTAAGCTGGATTACATCGTAAAATCGGCTGTTTTAAATCCTGATGGAAGTACAACAATTACTGGAGAAAATGGAGCTGTTACAAAGCTTCCAAAATCAGCATACGACCAGGTTTGGACAGATAAAAACGGAACAACTGTAACGATTCCTGCAAATGGAAGCGGTGAACCCACTATTGGAAAACCTGCCGAAGGCGGAAAAGCAAATGCTTCTAATACGAATGGAATGTCTTCTGGTGGAGAGGTTACTCAAATTTCATCTGCTGACGTAAGAATTACTTTTGAAGATTCTAAAGATGCGAAATATGCTTTTGATGCGCAACCCGCTAATGGATCTGCAAAACTAAAAAGCAGTTACGAACTTATTCCAACAGGAGACGGAAAAACGTATCCTGTCAACTACAAAGCAGTTTCGGACTTAAATGGTGATGATATTGTAATTGCAAAAGCGGTGTTTTCGAACGGTAAAAAAATATCTGATGTAATCTTTAAAACAAATTCCGGAGGAAAAGTAGATGCTGAATGGAATACTGCTGATAACACAGCTAAAATTACTTTAAAGAAAACTTTAAACTTTGGGAAAGACGGAATCATTGCTACAGTGAAAGGAACTGCTGTAAAATCTGCTCAGGATACAACGAAAACTGTTGAAGGAAAATCTGACGTCGCCGGTAAATTAAATGTTTGGCATTTAACTAAAAAAGCACCAATTAGCATTACACTTTTAAGTGTTAACGGAGCAAATACACCAAGTGTTGGCGATGCAGAAAAATTCCTTAACGGAGTTTATAACAAAGCCGGAATTACTTTTAATATTATTTCGCAAAATGTAAACATTGATCCGCTTCCAAGCGAGATAGAATCCGGAGACAGCGGCATTCTTGATTTCTACTCAAACGGTCAAATCGATATTATTAGCCAAATTGAAGCTAATCCAGATTTCAAGTACAACGATAAAACTTATTATGTTTTATATACTGGAAAATCTGGACAAAAAGGGTATGACGGTTTTATGCCTCTAGGAGGACAATATGCCTTTATATTTAATAGTGGGAATTTAAAAACCGCTGCACATGAATTAGGACACGGAATCTTCGGTCTGAAACATCCATTTACAACAGATGCAGAATCTGGAAAAACAGATCTTTTAATGGATTATGGTAATGGCACTGTTTTATCGCACAACGATTGGGATATTATCCATAGTGGCGGATGGAAGTTTTATGGATTTCAGAAGAGTTCTTCCGGGGCTTTGGCTGGCGGGTATGGGTTAACTCCAAATTTTGAGTTTGTAAAAACTAATACTCGTATCATATTGTCTGGTAATCAAATTCCAAAAGTAGATGAGGGAATGCTCTCCGCTTTTGAGGCTACCGCAGATAAAGAAATATTAAATTACATATGGAACACTGATTCTAAAACTTATAAGCTAAATGGTAATGGTAAAGATTATGAAGGTGTAAATTATTTCAAAAAACCAAGTGATAAAGCGCCGATTTGGTTAATCTTTAAAAACAATGAAACCTGTGACAACAGGAAGTATCTTAGAACCGATTATAATGAAAGGTTAAGAAAAATTATAGAAAATCATGATACTGTAGCATTAACCAAATATATTGCTGATTATAGCACAATTCAATATTTTGTAAAAGATAAAGAAAGCAGAAGTATTTATTGGGGAAATTTAGGATGTAATGCTCCTGATAACATCGGAGGAAATGGTACTGATGTAAGCTATGAAAATTATGTAGTCAAACTGGGTAAAAGTGCAAATAAAAATTACACAGAAGATAAAACAGATGTAAACACATCTAATACTCACGTTTTTGATTTAGCTACAGTTATCTCAGATAAAGAGAAACAAAAAATATTAGGTCAATTAGACGGTATAAAACAGAATACAAAAATTCTGTGCAAAATATACTTAGTTGACTCCAAAACTCCTCAGGAAAAGAAAACTGAAATAAATAATTATTTAGCTTCTCTTAAGGGAAAAGAAATTGGTTTATTAATAGATTTTACAGATTCAACAAATCCTGATATAAAAACATTCTTAGGGGATGGTATAGAAGGAAAAGGAACTTCTGAAATGAATAAATACCTTAAAGCTTTAATTGAGGTATTGCCCAAATTTGACGGAACCTACACTCCTTTTAATCCATTAACCGCAATGTTAGATGGTTTGGCAGGGATAATTGGTGAAGCTAAAATTCCTGCCCGTTTTTATAATCCTGATGAAAAAGATTATAATCCAATTCCTGGTCAGGTATATTCATTATTGACATTTACCATAGTTAAAGATAAATTAAATAATATTATAACACTTAATGACTCGAATGTAGTTAAATATTCAGAAAGTCGTTGTGGCTTCGCATTTACATGTGGTATTTGGAATGGTTTAGTTGGCGCAGTTGGAGGAATTCCGGAAGGAGCTTCAATGGTTATAAAATTAATCACAAATGAAGATGACCAGGCTGTCAAATTATGGGATGGTTTAACTAAACTTAGCTGGTCAACAATTGGGGATCTTGCAGGAGATCAGTGGGATAAATATACTGCAAATGCATGTATGGCTTCTTACGCTACAGGTGAAGTTGGTTTTGTTGTTATTTCTTGTTTTTATGGTGCTGGAGAAGCTGAAGGATTGGCTGCATTTTTTCAGACTTTGGACAAGTTAGATGCTGTTGGAGCGATAATGGGTAAATTTGCAAAAATTAGCAGTCCATTTATAAAAGCTGGAGTTGACAAATTTGGTAAATTTGTAATTACGCCTTTAGCAAAGTTAGAACCAGGTATTAGTAAAAAATTACGAGAAACTATAGGAGAGGCGTTAAAAAAAGCTATTAAAAGCTCCGACCAGTTATCTTTAAGTTTGCATGCAACAGATCAAGGGAAATTTCTTGTTGATGGAATAGAACATACGCCAGAAGAATTAGGCGAATTATTAAGCAAAAAATTAAAAGGGAAGAAAGAAATAATATTACTGTCATGTAATGATTTAGACAGTGCCAAAGCCCTTGCTGAAGCTACTGGTAAAGCAGTTTATACGACAGATGGAGCAATTACCGTTTTTAGAGATGGAATAAGACGTGCAGAAGATACACATTGGTACAGAGTTGAACCAAATGGTACAGCCTCAAAAGTAGAAACACCACCAATTAATGAATGTCCTCATTGTGAGGGCCTTGATGGCGTTGAGATGGGAAAATCTTTTTCAGGCAATCTTGATAAAGAAGTTTTAGACGATCTTGACAAAACTTTAGGTTCTAAAAAATTGGCTGAATTACTTGAAATTACAAAACAATTACCAAGTACATGGTCAATTAAAAAGCTTGATGGTAAACTGGTTTTAGTAGATAATAAAGGTAAAAGATGGGCTGAAATTTTAGACAATGAAATTCATGCAGTATCTGGAGACAAAGCACAAGGTTGGAATAAGTTTCTAAATGTCTCTCCACCCCTAATGAAAAAATTTAAATATGCTGTAGATAATGCAAAATATGTTTTTGAAACAGATGATTTAGGAAGGGTTAATAAAGCCGTGATGGAAGATCTTGATTTTGCTTCAAAAGCAAGAAATGAAGGTTTCCAGCAGCAAACAAAAAAGATAAAAGATGGATTACCTAATGACGATGGTGGACACATATTTAGAAATGAATGGGGAGGACCTAGTGAGCAAATTAATTATTTCTCACAAAATGCAGCGCAAAACAGAGCTGGTGGAGAGTGGTTTAATATGGAAAAAGCTTTATCTGATTTTAAAAGAGCAAATCCTAATGTTAAAATAAAAGCAGAAATGAAATTTAAATTTTCTGGAGATTCAAAACGTCCATATGAAGTTAGTGTTGATATCTTTACAGATGGAAAACTCAATGACGTTCTAAGTGTTAAAAAAATTAAAAACCCTTAAAGATGAATATAAATTTAGATAGTATCGTAGAAGCTATATATAATTACTACAATGAATATCCATATGTAAAATTACTGATACAATATGAATTCACTGAATCAGGAAGCTACAAATTTTTGGTAAGATATTTATCAGAAACGATAACTCCTACAAATAAAACTTCCGGACCTATTGATGATGAGATAGAAAAAATATCTGAATATTTTGAAGAGACTATTCATACTGAAGAAAGATTTAATCGCTTTATCATAGAAATAAATAATGATAAAACCTATTCTCAGGACCAATATTGGGATATCAAAAAAGAACAGCAAGATTTATTAAATACAGCGGAAGTCTTTTACCAATGGGTAAATGAGCGAATGATGTCCATGATATTCGAATATGAGAAAGATAATAATCTTATACCTACTCAATATGATTCTGATGGAGACTTGGAATATTTAAGTTCTTGGGATAGTGGTGTATTTACTTTTCATATTAATGAGGAAAATGATTTAGAGTATAAAGTGTCCCTCACACAAGATGGAAAAGAACGAATTTTGGATTTTCCTCTAAAAGATTACTTTATAGAAGGAATTCTGGAACATTACAAAGTTACAAACACCGAACTTTCTGATGTATGGAAACCATGGAATACAATGATATTAAAATCTCTACATTATGATATCCCTTATGATAAAAGAGAGGAATTTGTGAGCTATATAATTGAATAAGCATTCTAAATAACCGAAAATAAAATTCATACTTTGGATACGGGAAATCAATTACATATTTTTGAAAAAATAAAATAATTAAAAACAAAAAAATGCAAACCTCAAAATTTACCAAAATAGGCGTAATCGCTTTAGTTCTAATCTTTTTAATTTTAAGCGTAGTCGGCTGCAGTACGCATACACACACTCATACACATGTACGTTCTAGTGGTAAAATTCCACCGGGACAAGCCAAAAAAATGAACGGAGATAAAAGCGCCAGAGCGTATGCACCAGGTCAGCAGAAAAAAAGATAATCAATATCTTACAGCAATAACATAATCTTTAATCTCATTTTCAATTCATTGGAGTGGGATTTTTTTTATGATTTTTGAATTCATTTCGTTTTTATTTCTAACTTTATACTTACAAGCTGATAATCAAAGAAATAAACACAAATATGAAGAGAATTCTACCTTTATTTTTTCTTTTGTTTTTTTTTGAAATCAGCGGTCAGACCAATGATACAATCGTGCTAAAAAACAATGATATTATTGTTGGAGAGATAAAAACAATGAACAAAGGTATTGTACAAATAGAAACAGATTACAGCAAGGACGATTTCAAAGTGGAATGGAAGTATGTAAAAAATATAGGATCGAACAGAATTCATATTATTAATCTTTCCAATGGCGTTTTGTTAAACGGTAAAATCAAAAAAATCAATTCCCCAAATAAATGTGAGATTACTAACATTGAAACACAAACTAAAAGCATCGTGGATCTTACCGATATTGTTCGTATAAAACCTGTAGATAACAGCTTCTGGGACCGACTGGATGCGAGTTTCGATGCCGGAGTAAAATTGACAAAATCTCAGAACCTGCAGCAATTAACTATCAATGTTAATTTAGGCTATACGGCAAAAAGATGGTATGGTACGGCAACTTTTAAGCAGATTCAGTCGATTCAGGATGACAGCGAACCCATACGCAGGATTGATACCGATTTGAGTTATGTGCATCTCCTCCCTAGAGACTATTTTATTCCCTTATCCGTAACCACTTTGTCCAATACAGAACAGGATATTGAGCTCCGTGTTATATCTAAAGCCGGATATGGAAAATATCTTGTACACAGCAATAAAAAATACTGGGGAGTTGCTTCGGGATTATCTTTTAACCATGAACGTTTTACAGGAACAAGCGAACCCAATAAAAGTTTGGAATTATTTCTGGGAACAGATGTCAATTTTTACGATGTGGGTGATTTTAGCATTCAGTCAAAAGTGACGGTTTTTCCTAGTATCACAGAAAGTAAAAGAATCCGTACCGATTTTTCACTGGACACCAAATACGACTTGCCGCTAGATTTTTTTATCAAACTCTCTTATATTTATAATTACGACAACAAGCCGAACCCCGGATCATCAAAAGAAGACTATGTTTTTCAAACCACTTTTGGGTGGAAATTGGACTAAAAAAAAAGCCTTCCGGACCCAGAAGACTTTTATTATTTTTCTATAAACGTTATTTTTTTACTGATGTATTCATCACCTTAATCAGATAAGTTCCTTCAGGTAAATCGCCAAAATTAGATCCGTTGCTATCCATAATTTTTTTTCCTTCAGAGTAAACTTCAATATTTTTACCAGTAGTCGCTATGAGATTTGTCGCAGCAGCTGGTGCTTTAACAGTGGCCGGTAATTCTTTTTTTGCTGTGGCACCGGCAACAGATTTTGGCTGACTTACAACAGTATTTGATTTAGAGGTATTATACGATTCCATTACCTGCTCATCTGTCATGGCAACGCTATATAATTTCAGGTCATCAATATCTGCATTAATACTGGTTGCTGTATTAAGTTTTCCAAGACTTAAAATATAACCTTTTGCCATTCTCTGAATTCCGTCAACTGATTTTAATAGCTCACCATTTCGATAAATCTTTGAGACATTCCCATCATAAGAGACAGTATACATGTACCAGGTGTCTTTTACAAGCGGAACAGAAACGATAACATTGTTTTTATCGCCCCAGCCTACTAAACTAAGATCAGAAGTTCCGGATGTTGCCGGTTGTTGGATTAATGCAAAATATTGTCCGTTTACTGGTGTACCATAATTAAAAATATAATTCGCCGTATTGACCGCATTAAATTTTACCCAAACCGAAATAGTTTTCGGCTTATTGCCTTGCGGAAGATCTCCAACAACACTCTGAAATCCTTTATTAATAAGTCTTAAAGCCCCTTTGGCAGTTCCCGATCTGTCATTTACAAAAACAGGCGTTCCTAAGAAAGAAGTAGCAATATCAGCACTGTTTAAATTTCCATTGAAATTAAATTCCTGCACCGGATTTTGCGCATTGGCCTTTAAAAAAACTGCAAATATCAAGGTGAGTACTATTTTTTTCATAGGAATTTATTTTAGAAAAAGTATTATATTAAATTTTTATTATTAGATACAAAACTATAAATCAGTAGATTGCTCATTCAGAGTTTTGCATATTATTTTTTACAAATTTTGTTAAAATTATAATTTTAATTCAGCTTCACAAAATAATTTATGCATATAATTACACAATTCTCGTCTAAATTAATTTTACATTACTTATAATTTTCTATTGCAATGCAAAATAAATTTCTCTCATAGACAAAAAGGCCTTTTGAGGCTTTCAAAAGGTCTTTTTACTATTTCAAAAATTTTATTACCGAAGCAGCAGTAAAAATTAACCAAAATTATAATTTCAATTAATTTACTTAGAAGTGACTTTTTTAGCAGGAGCATTTGTAATTTTCAATAAATAGGTTCCTTCGGGAAGATCGTTAATATTCATAGCATTACTACCTACTATTTTTTGTCCCTGCGAATAAACCTCTATATTTTTTGTTACGCCATTAACATCACCGGATGTTACTATTGAAGCATTAGCAGACTTTACGTTTTTCCCTCTCGTAACCATAGCTTTGGTGCTTTTAGGTTCTAAAGACGGCGCAACAGCCGTAAGAGGTTTTTCACGTTCATACAATTCATTTACCTGCTCTGCTGTTAAAGCAACATCAAACACTTTTAAATCGTCAACATCTGCATTAATTCCTATTGTTGTATTTATTTCTCCCAATCTAAAAACATTTCCATTGGTCGCTCTTGTCATTCCTTCCAGAAACTTTAATAGTTTTCCATCACGATATATTTTAGATGTAGTGCCTTCATAAGTAATTGTATAATTGTACCATACATATTTTTCAAGTGGCGTAGAAACTATCACATCATTAGAAGCACCCCAAGCCGCTAAACTTAGATCAGAATTAGAGTTAGTCGTCCCTTGTTGTAAAAGGCCGCAGTACTGCGCATTATACGGATTGCCGTATCCCCAGATATAATTTGCACTTGCAATATCATTAAACTTCACCCAAATACTTATTGTGCGCGCACTCTTTCCCTGTGGAAGATCATCTATTACCGCCTCAAGGGCTTTATTATTTAAACGTTGAGCACCTTTGGCAACTCCTGCCCTGTCAGCAACGAAATTGTCAGTTCCCATGAATGAGATAGTATTGGTAGTATTGTTTAATGTACCATTAAAGTTAAATTCCTGAATTGGTGTTTGTGCATTGGCATTAAAATAACTTACAAACAACAATGTCAGTAGAAATTTTCTCATAATAATTGAATTTTAAGGATTAAACGACTTATGCCATTTCAATACCCTAAACTATATTATTATGATGGCTGACGGAAATATTCCCGACAACCTACACAAATACTCGTTAAAATAACCAAATCATTGCTTTTTGTCGACAAACAGCATTTTACAAACTTCAAAAATAGTATTAAAAAAATGCACTTATTTTAATATGTTTTCTAATTTCTTACGTATAAACACGTTATTTTTTAAAGTTCATTATAAAATCTAAAAGAAATTAACATTGCAAATTAGGGGGCAAAAAAAAACTCCATTCTGTTAGAATGGAGTTTTATTGCGATAGTAAATATGTTACTTTATAAATTCAATTTTTTGAGCTTCTTCTTCGTTAACACTGTCAAAGAAACCTTGTTCGTTCATCCAGTCATCGCTAAATACTTTACTCATATAACGTGATCCGTGATCCGGAAAGATTGCAATAATATTGCTTTCTTTTGTAAACTCTCCTTCTTCTGCGTATTGCTTTATAGCCTGCATTACTGCTCCTGAAGTATATCCAACAAATAAACCTTCTTTACGAGTGATTTCTCTTGCTGAGTGCGCACTTTCTTCGTCGGTTACTTTCATGAATTTATCAATAATATCAAAATCAGTTGCAGAGGGAATTAAGTTTTTACCTAAACCTTCTATGCGGTAAGGGTAAATTTCTTTACTGTCAAACTCTTTTGTTTCGTGGTATTTTTTCAATACAGAACCAAAAGCATCAACTCCGAGAATTCTAATATTTGGATTTTTTTCTTTTAAGAATTTTGCAGTTCCTGAGATAGTTCCTCCCGTTCCGCTGCAAGCAACTAAATGCGTGATTTGTCCTTTTGTCTGTTCCCAAATTTCAGGACCTGTAGTGTTGTAGTGAGCATCAATATTCAATTGGTTGAAATATTGATTAATGTAAACTGATCCTTTTGTCTCCTCATGTAAACGTTTGGCAACATTATAATACGATCTTTCATCATCTGCAGATACGTGAGCCGGACAGACGTACACTTTGGCGCCCAAACTTCTCAACATGTCAATTTTATCTTTAGATGATTTTGAGCTTACTGCCAAAATACAATTGTAACCTTTAATAATGCTTACCATTGCTAAACTAAATCCGGTATTTCCGGATGTGGTTTCGATAATGGTATCTCCCGGCGACAGAATTCCCTTTTTCTCGGCTTCTTCAATAATATATAATGCTATTCTATCTTTTGAGGAATGACCTGGGTTGAAAGCTTCTACCTTTGCGTAGAAATTTCCTTCTAACTCTTCGGTGATTTTATTTAGCTTAATAAGCGGAGTATTACCTATTAACTCTAAAACATTATTATAAGCGGTTATTTCTTCTTTCATAAAAAAATAGTTAATCAAAGGTCTTTTTAATTAACCTTGATAGGTTGCAAATTTAACAAAAATTTTCTAATTAGCTTTCAATTTTTTCTAAATCTAATAAAAAACTAAATTCTTTTGCTAAGTCCTTCAAAGCCTCAAAACGTCCCGAAGCCCCGCCATGCCCTGCATCCATGTTGGTATCTAAAAACAAAAGATTATTATTTGTTTTTATTTCCCGCAATTTTGCAACCCATTTAGCTGGCTCCCAATACTGTACCTGCGAATCATGCAATCCCGTAGACACATACATGTTAGGATAATCCTGTGCTTTTACATTATCGTAAGGTGAATACGACAACATATAATCATAATATTTTTTATTGTTTGGGTTACCCCATTCGTCATACTCTCCGGTTGTAAGCGGAATACTGTCATCCAGCATCGTGGTAATTACGTCTACAAAAGGCACCTGAGCAATGACTCCATTATATAATTCAGGAGCTTCATTTACGATTACTCCCATTAAAAGTCCGCCGGCAGATCCTCCTTCAGCATATAAATGTTCCGGTGAAGTATACTTTTGGTCTATTACAAATTTAGAGCAATCGATGAAATCTGTAAAGGTATTTTTCTTTTTTAACAGTTTTCCGTCTTCGTACCATTGTCTTCCCAGGTCCTCGCCTCCCCTGATATGGGCGATTGCATATACAAATCCGCGGTCAAGGAGCGATAATCGGGTTGAAGAGAAATAAGTATCCATTGTGATTCCGTACGAGCCGTAGGCATAAAGCAGCAAAGGATTTTTACCGTTTTTCTCAAGTCCTTTTCTGTAAACCATAGAAATAGGAACTTTCACTCCGTCTCTGGCTGTCGCCCATACGCGTTCTTCGATGTAATTTTCTTTATCAAATTTTCCGCCTAAAACCTGTTGCTCTTTCAAAATTTCTTTGGTTTTAGTTTTCATATTGAAATCAATTACAGAAGAAGGCGTTGCTAAAGATTGATAGCTGTAACGCAATATATCGGTGTCAAAATCAACATTTGTTGTTGTATAAGCATTGTAAGTTTCACTGCCAAAAGGAAGATAATAATCCGGTTCTTCATTCCAGGGCATAATGCGGATGTGGTTTAAACCATTTGAGCGCTCTTCTACAACTAAATAATTTTTAAATATCTCAATATCTTCCAACAAAACATCTTCTCTGTGCGGAATCAAATCTACCCAGTTTTTCTTTCCTGTTTTGTTTTCTGGTGTTTTCATTAATTTAAAATTCGTCGCTTTATCTTTATTCGTCAAAATATAAAACGAATCTTCATAGTGCGAAATACTATATTCCAGTCCGCGTACACGCGGCTGAAAAACCTGAAATTCACCATCAGGATGATCTGAATTTAAAATCCTGTATTCAGTCGTCAGCGTACTTCCTGAACCAATTACAATATATTTTCTTGATTTTTCTTTGCTAATAGAAACATTAAAAGTATCATCTGTCTCATTATAAACCAAAACATCTTCTTTTGAATCGGTTTGCAGTTTATGTCTGAAAACTTTATCAGCTCTTAAAGTTGTTTCATCCTGTCTAACATAAAAAATCGTGTTGTTATCGTTTGCCCAAACAGAAGCTCCTGTTACATTTTCGATTCTGTCCGCTAATATTTCGTTTGTTTCTAAATTTTTAATTTGAATGGTATAGATTCTTCTTCCCACTAAATCTACTCCAAAACTTGCAAATTTATTATCCGGACTTATACTTAATCCGCCCAGTTTAAAATAAGCATAACCTTTGGCCATTTCGTTGCAGTTGAATAAAATTTCTTCCTCTGCTGAAAGACTCCCTTTTTTTCTTGCAAAAATTGGATAATCCTGACCGGTTTCAAAACGCGTAATGTAAAAATAGCCATTATAAAAGTAAGGAACAGATGAATCATCTTCTTTTATTCTAGCTTTCATTTCTTCAAAAAGACTATTTTGCAAATTTTTGGTATGAGAAGTCATATTCTCATAATAAGAATTTTCATGATTTAGATACTCTATAACCTCCGGGTTTTCGCGGTTATTTAACCAGAAGTAGTTATCAACTCTGGATTCTTTATGTTTTTTTAATGTTTTAGGAATTATTTTAGCCTTTGGAGCCGATATATCATTTTGCATTGAATGAGCATTAATTTTTAAATTGAAGACGCAAAAATAACACAAACCCAACAGAACATGATTAACTTTTTCTTAAAATATTCTATTGAATTCACAAAGCAATATACTAATTTTGTCTGAAATAATTTAAAAAATCGACAAAAATGGATTTAATGGGAATGATGGGTAAACTTAAAGAAACCCAACAAAAAATTGAAGATACTAAAAAGCGTCTGGATACTGTTTTGATTGATGAACAAAGCGCTGACGGATTATTAAAAATTACAATTACCGCAAGCAGAAAGATAAAAACAATTTCTATAGACGATTCTCTTCTGGAAGATAAAGAGCAATTGGAAGATTACCTGATTGTAACTTTAAACAAAGCAATTGAAAAAGCTACAGATGTTAACGAAAGAGAATTAGACGCTGTTGCGAGAATGGATATGCCTTCTATTCCGGGAATGGATAATTTGTTTAAATAAGATGCTGTGATCTAAGTTCTAAGCTACTAAGATTTTAAAAGGGACAAAAATTTACATAAACGTAAATCTTTGTCCCTTTTTTTCTTCTAGTTGCAAAAACTTAGCACCTTAGAAACTTAGCACCTCAGAACCTTAATAAATCAAAATTTCGCAAGCGTCTCCAAAACATACGTATGCATAACTTCTTTGTAATCCAGGTGCGTTACAATTCTTAATTTATTATGCCCAAGAGAGCTTATTAATATATTTTTTTGTTTTAATTTCTCTATCAGTAATTGATCACTGTATCCTTCAGCCAGCGAAAAAATCAAAATATTGGTTTCCACAGGTTCAATTGCAGCAATCCAGGGTTTTGTACTTAATATCTTCGCAATTTCTTTCGCCCGACGATGATCTTCTGCAAGTCTTTCAATATTATGTGCAAGTGCATATAATCCGGCTGCAGCCAAGTAACCTACCTGACGCATTCCTCCACCAAGTATCTTCCTGATCCTCAACGCTCTGTGAATATCAGCTTTACTTCCTAACAGTACAGATCCAATAGGTGCTCCTAATCCTTTAGACAGACACACCGAAATAGTATCGAATATAGCACCAAATTCTCTTGGATTTTGCCTCTTAGCCACCAATGCATTCCAGATTCTCGCGCCATCTAAGTGAAATTTCAAATTATTGGCGTCGCAAACTTTTTTTATTTCCTTTAAATCATCTAATTCATAACAGGCACCACCGCCTTTGTTTGTTGTATTTTCTACACAAACCAGACTCGTAAGCGGACTATGATAAAATTCGGGATCGTTTATTGCAGCTTTTACCTGAGAAGCCGTAATCATTCCGCGGTTTCCGTCAATCAGACAACAGGAAACTCCGCTGTTAAAAGACACTCCGCCTCCTTCATAATGATACACGTGCGCATATTTATCGGCAATTAATTGTTCGCCCGGCTGTGTATGAAGCTTAATCGCAGTTTGATTGGCCATAGTTCCAGACGGAAAAAAAAGTCCAGCTTCCATACCAAAAAACTCTGCTGTTCTGTTTTCCAATTCAATCACCGTTGGGTCCTGTTTGTATACATCATCACCTACCTGAGCGTTAAACATATACTGCAGCATTTCATAAGTGGGCTTGGTTATGGTATCGCTGATTAAATTTATTTCCATATTCTAAAAACTATATCTTATTTTTGTATGCAAAATTACGTATTACAAATAGTTATTCTCCGCAAGTTTTGGTAAAATTTAACTCGCGGGATTCTATAGACCAAATTAACGTAATAATTCTAAAAAACATATAAAACCTATTAATTAATTTATGACAACAGCCGAACAAGTAAAAGGTATTGTGGAGCGCCTTGGTGCGTTGAGGAGGTATCTTTGACGTTGATGCCAAGCTAATCGAAATCGCAAACGAAGAAGAAAAAACGTTCGCCCCAGACTTTTGGAACAATGCAAAAGAAGCAGAGAATATTGTAAAAAACCTTCGAAACAAGAAAAAATGGATCGAAGATTATGACAAAGCCGTTTCGCTTACAGACGAATTACAGCTTGCATATGATTTTTATAAAGAAGGAGAATTCTCTGTTGAAGAACTGGATGAACAGTATAATGCGGCGCAATCGCACATCGAGAACATAGAATTTAAAAATATGCTTTCTGATGAAGGCGACAGTTTAAGTGCCGTTGTACAAATTACAGCGGGAGCCGGCGGAACCGAAAGCTGTGACTGGGCAGGAATGCTGATGCGTATGTACATGATGTGGGGCGAAAGTTATGGTTACAAAATAAAAGAACTTAACTTTCAGGAAGGTGATGTTGCCGGAATAAAAACCGTAACTTTAGAATTTGAAGGAGACTATTCTTTTGGTTACCTAAAGGGAGAAAATGGTGTTCACCGTCTGGTTCGCATCTCACCTTTTGACAGTAACGCAAAACGTCATACTTCATTTGTCTCTGTATACGTGTATCCGCTTGTAGATGACAGTATTGAGATCGACATTAATCCTGCCGATATTGAAATTACTACATCTCGTTCGAGTGGTGCCGGAGGACAGAACGTAAATAAAGTGGAAACGAAGGTTCAATTGGTACATAAACCAACCGGAATCCAGATTCAGTGTTCTGAAACCAGATCGCAGCAAGACAACAGACAACGGGCCATGCAGATGCTTCGATCTCAATTGTATGAAATCGAATTAAAGAAACAGCAGGCACAACGTGCCGACATAGAAGCCGGAAAAATGAAAATTGAATGGGGATCGCAGATTCGTAATTACGTAATGCAGCCTTATAAATTAGTAAAAGACGTTCGTACCGGTTACGAAACCAGCGACGTTGACGGCGTTATGAACGGAAATATTGATGCTTTCTTAAAAGCCTATTTAATGATGATGGGACAAAAAGAGGAAGAGTAAATTAGTGCCCGGATTTAGTATTCAGTTTGCACAAATATGAAACCTGAATCTCTAACTTCAGACATTAAACCTGAATTAAAAAAACAATAGTTATGATAAAATGGGCAGATGTAATTCATTTTACAAATAAAGGAAATCCGGCTCCGGATAAGAGAGTAGAAAAAACACCGGAAGAATGGAAGGAAATTTTAACTCCTGAAGAATTTCAGGTTACACGTTTAAAAGGAACCGAAAGATCTTTCAGTTCTGAAATGTGCAGCTTGTTTGAACCGGGAATTTACGAATGTAAATGTTGTGGAACATTACTTTTTGACGCCAGCGAAAAATTCGAATCAGGAACAGGTTGGCCTTCTTTTACACAACCCGTAAAAGAAAATGCCGTTGGATATTATGCCGACAAATCTCATGGAATGATTCGTGTTGAGGTAGTTTGTAATACCTGCGACTCCCATCTGGGACATATTTTTCCTGACGGTCCTGAACCAAGCGGTTTAAGATATTGCATAAATGCTCTTTCTTTGTCAAAAGTAAAAGAATAAATAATATCAAATAGTCACAAAAGCGATTCCTAATAATAGGAATCGCTTTTTTTTTAAATATGCTCTTCTCTCTCATTGTTAAGGACTTATAAAATTTTATTTTGTCAGGAAATAAATATTAAAGCAAATGCTAAATTTTAAAAGAAATACATCAATTTAATATACAAAAAGTTAATTTTTCAATATTGGCAATATAATTTTACACATATCTCAAAAAAGCATTAGGTTATTAAAATGTAATTCATTTTATTTGGCAAAAATTAACCCTTTATCTGCTAATGAGATCCTATTCAATTCAAGAAATTAACGAAATAATAAACGGTGTCATTTATGGCACTACATCTCAACACATTACTGCTACAGAACAACTGGAAAAAGCGACCAATTCGGAAATTTCATTTATAGGAAATAAAAAATATGAAAAATACTGGTCGGCTTCCAATGCTTCAATAGCGGTTGTTAACGAAGATATTTCGATAGAACCTGGCGAAAACCGTGCTTTTATTAAGGTTAAAAATGCAGATTTGGCAATGTCTCAAATTCTTGCTCTTTTTGCTCCTCCTGCCCCTTTGTTCCGCGCAGACATTCACAAGTCAGCAAATGTCGATGAAACGGCAATTATTGGCGAAGGTGCTAAAATTGGTGCGGGATGTTACGTAGGACCAAAAGTCGAAATTGGAGCAGGTACGATACTTTATCCTAACGTAACCATTTTAGATGAATGCACCATTGGAAGAAACACCACAATTTGGTCCGGAAGTGTTATACGTGAGCGTTGTCATATTGGTAACGACTGTATCATTCACCCTAATGCGACAATTGGTGCCGATGGTTTCGGATTTCGTCCTTGCGCAGAAAAAGGTTTGGTTAAAATTCCACAAATTGGAAATGTTATTATAGGAAACTGTGTAGAAATTGGTGCGAATACTTGTATTGATCGTGGTAAATTCAGCTCAACAGTTCTTGGAGATGGCTGTAAAATTGATAATTTGGTTCAGATAGGTCATAACAGTAAATTAGGAAAATTTTGTATTATGGCCGGAAACAGCGGCCTTGCGGGTTCTGTTACTCTAGGAAACGGTGTTATTATTGGCGGAAGTGCCTCTATAAAAGACCACACTACTATTGGAGACGGTGCTACTATCGGTGCTGGTTCTGGTGTTACAGGCGATGTTCCTGCAGGAAAAACCATGTTGGGTTATCCTGCTGTAGAGGCAAGAGACGCTCTAAAACAATGGGCCATTTTAAAAAGAATGGTTTGTAATTCTAAAAAATAAAGGTTCTAAGGTTCTAAGGTTCTAAGGTTCTAAGGTTCTAAGGTTCTAAGGTTCTAAGGTTCTAAGGTTCTAAGGTTCTAAGGTTCTAAGGTTCTAAGGTTCTAAGGTTCTAAGGTTCTAAGGTTCTAAGGTTCTAA